>ENA-OOXC01000005-OOXC01000005.1-human-gut-metagenome-genome-assembly--contig:-NODE-5-length-260594-cov-8.121279_pt1 | contig 260594 bp, 259 predicted proteins | sample MGYA00241578_ERZ501325 | MGnify/ENA primary metagenome ERZ501325 (study PRJEB25962, sample SAMEA2042737) | human gut metagenome | biome: human gut; feature: human-associated habitat; material: faeces...
TCTCCTGCAATGAGATCTTCTGAAAAATACATCTCATTCCTTATCCAAAGACCTGTATAAATAGACAGAACAAATTGAAAAGTCCGACAATTAAATTGAAAGTTTTTAATTTTGCGAGTCGTTAAGTCGGAAAAATTTCAAAACTAACTGTCAGACATTTCAAATTGAAAAGATAAAAACTTCAAAACTCTCTGATAATTTTATTATATATTGACATCGATGTTAAGAAAAAGCGACATGGGTATTTGAGAAAATCGTTATTTCCGTGAATTAATATAGATAGAATTATTTTGTGCTATACTCTTTTCAAGAGGAATATATGGAACTAAAAACTTATAACGTTAGTTTAAAGTCTGATTATCTTAATAGATATTCTAATGTTTCTCCAATCAAAGGAATTGAAGAGGCTATTTGGAATAGTTTAGATGCTGATGCAACTGAAATCCATATTAAATTTAGTAAAAATGAATTTGGTAAAACATCTGAAGTAATAATTGAAGATAATGGCCATGGTATTGATATTGATAAAGTAGAATCAGAATTTACAACATTAGGCGGTTCTTTCAAAAAGACTTCCTTGCGTAGTCCAAATAACAGAAAATACCACGGTTCGCAAGGAGCTGGTCGTATAAAATTGGCATCTATTGGGAATGATGTTGAAATTAATAGCACATATTATAATAAAGAAAGTAATAAATATATTAATATAACAATTTTAATTTCATCTGACAATTTAAACAAATTCAAAGTTCTTGATATCAAGGAATCTGATAATACAAAAACAGGAACAAGAATAAAAATTTCTAATTTAAACAACAAATCCACAGTTTTAACATCAGGTAAGTCCCAAGATGATATTCTTGAAATATTTACTGCATATAGTTTTAGTTATCCTGATTTCAAAATAATTTATGATGGGGATATTATAGATTTCAAAAATAATATCAAAAATACATATAACGAAGTTTTTTCTCAAGAAATAAACGGAATAAAAGAACAATTTACTGTTAAAATTGTAGAATAGATAATATTTTATCTCAAATTAAGGCTATGATTGGGGAAAAATAATGAAAAACGAAATTATAATTTATCAAACGCAAGATGGAAAAACAAAAATAGATGTAAAAATTGAAGACGAAACTGTTTGGCTAAACCAAGCACAAATGGTTGAGTTGTTTGAAACTACAAAGCAAAATATAAGTTTACACATCAAAAATATATATGAAGAAGGTGAACTAGATGAAATTTCAACTGTCAAGGATTTCTTGACAGTTCAAAACGAAGGAACAAGACAGGTTTCAAGAAACGTTAAACACTACAACCTAGACGTTATAATTTCAGTTGGGTATAGGGTTAAATCCTTAAGAGGTACTCAATTTAGAATTTGGGCAACTCAAGTTTTAAAAGAATATTTAAGAAAAGGTTTTGCTTTAAATGATGACTTGTTAAAACAATCTGGTGGTGGCGGTTACTGGCATGAACTTTTAGAACGCATCAGAGATATTCGCTCATCTGAAAAAGTTTTTTATCGCCAAATATTAGATATTTATTCCTAATATTTTCTCTTCAATTTCCCTTATAACTTCAGGGGATAAACCTTCAGGCTTTGTTGTTTCCGGCATGTGCTTTTCGCTAGTTACTTTATCCTCATAGATTTTTACATTTTTAAGCATTGTCATAATTTTAGTTACAGCATACATTCTTGCAGGTTCAATCTTTTCACCTTTTGCCATATCGTTTTGTATAGAATCCAACAGGTTTCTCCCGAATTTATACAAATCCTCATGGAAAGTTGTATTGCTTTTAAGATATTCTGAGCGTTTTTCATCCCATTTATCTGCCGCTTTCCAACGGCGAAGAGTTCTTTCATTCAGATTCAACCTTTGGGCAATATTTTCTAATGTCATTAATTTTTCAATATATAGTTTAGCGGCAAACTCTGCCAATAATTGTTTTTTCATAATTACTCCTTACTTTCTAAAATTTTATTGAGCGGATTATAATTTCCTTTATCCAAATTTGCGATTAAATCTTTGTATATTCTTATAAAATTAGGTAAACCATAGTATCCTAATGCTTTTTGAATAAAAGTAATCGGAACATTTTGTTTTAGACACATATTAACAAAATTATGCTGTAAATCGCTTGGGTGAAGTCTTACTATTCCAAGATGTGCAGATAATCCTCTTAATACAATATTTTCTATGTACTGTTGAGGAGATTTTGGAGAGTCAAATTTGAATACAAAATCTGTTAATTCGGGTTTTGTTCCTTCAAATTTCTTTCTCAAAATACCGGAAATATTGTCATCAAATTTTAATTTTCGTATTGTTGATCCGCATCTATTCATAACAAGACGTTGTTCGTATAGAAAATATTTCAAAAATATCGTATTATCCTCAAAATTTATTCTTTCCCAAGTTAAAGCTAATATTTCAGGAACACTTGCTCCCGTTGATAAGCTCAAATAAATTACAGGGTATGCAGCAGGATATTTTTTCTTACAAATATTTAGTAATTCAGCAATTTTCTTATCTGATAAAATATTCATATCAACGCTATAAACTTTTTGCTTAGCGTTATTTCTTACGACAAGACTATTTGTTAAAGGGCAAACGGTTTTTATAATTAATTTCAGTAATGTAATATAAATATTTACCGATACAAGTTGAAATCCGTTATCAAACATACTTTGTTTAAATTGAGCAACAACTTTTGTCGTTATTTCTCTTATCGATAAATTATCAAAATACGGTTTTAAATGGTTTTTATAATTAGTTTTATCGTGCATTAATCTTTCAAGTTTGTTTTCCATTTTTAGATGTTTTAAATATATGTATGCAGCTTTTTCAAATTTCATATCAAGTGGTTCTTTTATTTTTATAGTTTCATTTTTTACTTTTGGAGCTTCAATATTATTTCTGAAATATTCAATTTGCTCTTTTGTAAATTCCGTTCTTACTTTTCTCACAAAAGGAGTAGAAGTATAAGCATAAGGTTGCTCAATCTTTTGCTCTGATTGTAATTCCTTTTGTGCTCGGTATATTGCTTCTTGAGCGGATAATTTTTCATTAGTTAAATAATATTTTTTGAAACAAGTATATATTTCATCAGGAATAGCAACTGTTATATGTTTACTGAATTTTGGAAGTATCCCTCTAAAACCGTATTGGCTGTATTTCCTGCGGATTCTTGTAAAAGTCGAAGGTGCAATTCTTGGATAACCTGATGTTTCATTAAACAACTCTACAACTTTATTTATATTTTTAGTTCCTGCTTGGTGAATTAGGTTTAATAATCCCACATAAGCTCTTACCCGATTTTGAGTTTCTTCTCCAAATTTCAGAAAATCCTCATAACCTTCCTCTTCCTCTATAACTATCGGTTTAAATTCACTTATTGTTTCATCCCCGTCATTATTGGTAATTTCAGCAGATTTTTTAGTATTGAAAAAATAAGTATTATTATTTTTCAAAATAATTTGTTGTTTAATTAAATCCGATAAAATTTCTGTTACTTCTTTTTCGTCAAGTTCTGATACAACTATTAATTCATCAAGATTAAATTTATCTAATCTTCTTGCTGTTTTTATTATTAAATCTCTACTTTTCAATGGTCAATCCTTTCACTTGTTTTACATCAATTTTGTTTAATCCGTTTGTTGCTGCCAAATTTTCAAGCAATGAAATTCCTTTGATAATCTGGCGAAAGCGGTTAGTTTTTTCAAAAAATATTTCTTTTGCCTCATCCGTTATTTTTATTTCGGATAATTCTTCAACAATAACCTCCATATCCTCTTTAGAAAAAGGTTTAAATTCTATAATTTCAGATAACCTGTCGTACAAATGCCTGTATTTACCGAGTTTTGTTTTAGCTTCCTGCATACCGATTAATACAACAGGTGCTCCTGTTAAATCGTGAACATCACGCAAAGTTTCTACGATTTTGCAACGGCTGATAAGATAATCAACTTCATCAATGATTATTACTTGCGGTTTTAACCTTAAATGGGCAATACATTGTTCCATAAGATTAGCCATTTTTCTTGATGGGGATTCTCCAAGCTCAAAAACAATTTTTTCCATTAACCATCGGCTTGTCATTTTGTTTTGGGCTCTGACATAAACGGCATCATTTCTTGTCGCCCACCAAACGGCAGTTTGTGTTTTTCCTAATCCAGGATCGCCATAAACTAATCCCATTTTTGGAACTTCATTGGATTTGTCTATCAGATTATTCATTAATCCGATAAAGTTTTTAACATTACGAGTTTTAACAAACAATTTATGCATCAATTACCTCCTTATCACTTTCATCACAGTATATTAATTCGTATTCACCAGTTTTCCTGTATTCTTCAATCCAGTCTTGTTCGTCTTTGGTTAGAGTATCTTTTTGGAGCAAATATTCATATTTTTCGTATTTATTTTTGAAAATTCCATTGAAAATTTCTTTATTTGCTTGCTTTTTAACCTCAATTTGGAATTCCAGTATCTCTTCTTCTTCCTGTTTCTCAGGTAAATCCATTGTTAATAACGGATTATGTACTTGTGCTCTTTTTAAGTGATTTACAAATTCAGTTTCTGTTCTTTTTTCTAATTGTTTCTTCAATTTTGTTTTTTGTTTTAAATCTTCAATATCTTTTGGTGTTCCAATATAATTTGCTAATGGATTAATCGGTTCAACTCGCATTGCTTCACACATAAATTCTCCGTTCAATTTAAAAACTTTAATTGAACTTAAATCGAACAAACTGTATTTTATAATTACATTTTTCTTATAACCATATAAAGCAGGATCATAATAATCGTTTTTTAAGAATTTTATTCCGTTTCTCTGGATTTTCTTGGTTTCACGAGCCATCATAAAATCATCTAAAGTTTCAATATTAACTCCTTCACCCTTACCTGATTCAAGAACTTCACCTATTGTTTTACCTTCAACATGTTGACAAGGTTGTTCATAATGATATTTTTGCAACCAAGCATTTAAAACTAAAATAACTTGCTCTATTGTTGGAATATTTAATTTGAATAACTCTTTATGGAGTTTTTCATTTCTTTTAAGTTGTGCCGGCTTTTTCACAATACTTGTCCCTGTGTATGACGGGAGCATAACTTCAAAACTATCTTGTAATTCCCTGAATAACCTTTCAATAGGCTTTGCTTTTGCATTATATGGTTTTGCGGATATAGCTTGAATACCAAGATTTTTAAACAAACCTGCTATCCCATCTTCAGTAAAATATTTTGCTTTAAAAGCTTTACCGTTATCCTGATATACAAATCTTGGAACTTTACCGAGATTTATAATTGAATTTCTTAACGCAGAAGCAATACATTGAGTATTTTCTTCAAGCATTATCTCAAAACCTACAAAGCCGCCGGATTTCCAATCTTGGTACGCAACTAATGTTGGTCTGACAGGATTGCCTGTATATGGATTCTTAACAAAAAATGCTAATCTATGCCCATCGCCAATAATGACATCCCCGACTTCAAGTTTTGAAACATCTCTTGTAATATATGGAAGAACTTTATCATGTAACTCTTTATTGCCGCCTCTTGCATCAACCCATACATCATAGTGTTCAGCCTTGTAATTATTTGCGAATCTTCGATAAGTTAAATCACAGCATAAATTTTCATATCCTTTGCTTTTTAAAGCCATTTTAGTATATTTAATAGCTTTTCCGATATTTAAACGGTTTGGATGTAAAAGATTTCTTAGCAATTCTGATTGCTCGGCTTCAGTTAGAGATGTCTTTGTTGTTTTTGCACCAAATGTGTAATTATTAATTAAACTATGCCAATCGTCATTATATTCCCGAAGTTTTTTATGCCATTCGTAAATTGTGCCGATAGCAACTTTTCCTATTGAAACAAATAAATTTTTGCATAAACAATTATTATTGTAGGCGTCAAGAAAATCTTTTCCTGCTTGTGTTTTGTTTGGTTTTTCATTTCTGAATTTATCCCAATTTTTAATCAGGTCATATTTTGCAAGAGCCAATTTCTTTTGCTCTTCAGGAACAACATAATTAATTGGAACAAGTGCCGTTGATTTTTCTCTGCGTTCTGTTACTTTTTTTCTAACACTTTCTTCCAAAGATGTTACTAAAATTTCATAAGATTTTGAACTTTTCCTTATAACGTACTTGTTTTTAGCGATGGATTTACGAACAGCTCTTTCAGATATGCCTTTGATTTCAGCGAGTTCTTTTGTTGTAATCCAGTCTACATTTGAATTTTGCATAATTTTTCTCCTTTCACACATTAACTCTGGTTTCCAGAAAGGTGTAGTCAATGTGTCTATATCGAAACATATCAACAAGTGCCACTTCAAACCTACAAAAACAAAGATTTTGTGGTATTGCAAAGGCAATATTTTTGTAGTATTTTTGGAAACTTTTTCAAACGGAACCAAACGGAACCGGAAATGGTTCCGTTTGTTATATAATAGTGATAGAGGGATATCATGGTTGGCAATTCTAAAAATAAAGAACCTGTATGGGCAAAATATATAACAGAAGAGAATCTTCCAACAGAAGATTTAAAATTACTTTGCGAAATTATTGGATTAGAAGCAACTAAGAAATTGATGTTTAATGCCGCAGGAAATAAGTTTTCAATCCATGCTTATTGTAATCAACCATACAAAAAACAATATATTTTAGATAACTATACAGCGACAAGAAGAAATATAATCGAGCTAGTTAAAGCTTGTGATACAACTCAACGGTACGTTTATAAGGTAATAAAAGAACATGTTGAAGGGAATCGGGGTAAAAAATAAATGTACGAAAATTATTTGGCTGAATTAAGAATGGATATGCAATTAACTGACGAATTTTCTGAATTTTATAGTGCATTTGAAAGAAATGACCTTATACTAATTTTGTCGACTTTACATTCTTTTCTTATAAATTTATTTAAATCCATGAATGGTAGATTACCAACTAAAAATTATGTCGCACATTTTTGGGCTGAACCAAGCCGAGAACTAATAAATACAATTGATAAAATTGAAACATTACAACGTAGATTAAAAAATTCTAAATATGCTTTTGAGATTGAAGAATATAATCAAAATATAATAAGTAGATGTAATGAATTTTTGAGTTCTAGTGGTGGAAGTACAATTCCTGAAAATATGGAAAAAATTGAATTATATTACAAGGCTCCAATTTTTATCAAAAGCAATACAGTTAAAATTGAGCATCCAAATAACAATAGCATAAATAATCTAATACCACTTGGAGAAGGATCTTACGCATTAACATATAAATATCTCGATGATTACTACGACAGAGATTTTGTTGTCAAAAAGGCAAAAAAGAATCTATCAGAAAAAGAATTAAGACGCTTCAAGCAGGAATTTGAAATAATGAAAAGTTTAAATTCTCCTTATATTGTTGATGTTTATTCTTATAATAACGATGATAATTCGTATATTATGGAGTATATGGATTTTACTTTAGATAAATTTATAAGATTAAATAATGACAAAATTTCATCAGGAGTCAGAAAATCCATTATTCTACAATTATTAAAAGCGTGTAAATACTTACATGAAAAAGGCTATTTGCACAGAGATTTATCTCCCTCAAACGTTTTAATTAAAACCTATGATGACGTATTAGTTGTAAAAATTGCAGATTTTGGTTTAGCAAAAAATCCAACTAATGAGTTAACAACTGTTAATACCGAATTTAAAGGTTATTTTAATGATCCAAATTTAAAACTTGAAGGCTTTAATAATTATGCTATGCCTCACGAAATATATGCATTAACAATGCTAATATATTTCATATCAACAGGAAAAACAAATACCTCAAAAATTGATAATGTAAAATTAAAGCGATTTGTACAAAAGGGACTTGGAGATAAAGATAATAGGTATAAATCTGTCGATGAATTATGTGAAGCTTTCAAAAATATTTAGGTTCCGTTAGAGTTCCGCAAAAAGTTCCGTTAAGGTTCCGTTTTGTAACAGAAAAATAATTTTTTCCGGAACCTGTGTTACTATTTCATACAAAAAGTCCGATGTTCGTCATTGGCTATTACCTTACGGAAATAAGACTTTACGGTATATCAGTATGAAAAATTTAACTTTTACCGGACTTAATTTTGATGGTAATCGGACATACCGGACTTTTCTGTAACCCTAAATTATAACAAAGAACCTTTGAGTTTAGGGGCTTTGAGCCCAGTTCCCTTTTTCTGTATTGTCCTGTTTCTTTACAACAACTCAAACAACACGCTAAAATGCAGATATATCAATTAACAGAAACTAAAAAACCCGAATAATACAACTAACCGTACAGTCCGCAAAATGAGAATTTTAGTCCTGTTAGTGTACGGTTAGTTTTACTCCTTCCGACCACTTAAACTCAAACAACGAGCGAACTTGCCCAAAATGTAACACTACCCGTACAAACCTAATCGGACATTAAAATACAACTGTTTTGTGTTTGTAAAAGAACACTTGAAAAGGATAACTTTAACACCTAGTTTGACTCTTTCGGGCAACTAAACATTTAAATTATCGTTTTAATGTACACATTTTTTACTAAAAATCCTGTCAATTCCTGTACAAAGTATAAAAATAACAAAAGTGTCGAATTTATCAATAAATCCGACACTTTTTAAGTATTTTTTCAAAAAGAACTATTTTACTAATTCTTTGAATTTTTTACCTGCTGAGAATGCAGGAACTTTTTTAGCGGCAATTTTTAAAGTAGCACCTGTTTGAGGGTTTCTGCCAGTTCTAGCAGCACGTTGTCTACGTTCAAAAGTACCGAAACCAACTAATGTTACTTTTTCACCTTTTTTAACTGTTTTTTCGATAGTATCGATTGTTGCAGTTAAAACTTCACCTGCTTCTTTTTTTGAAACTTTTGCTACCTTTGCAATTTCAGCAACTAATTCTTCTCTGTTCATTATAGTCCCCTTTCTTATTTACTCCTCACCAAGAGGATAATTAATTATATATAATAATAGCAAAATAAATCAATATCTTAATAAATTAAAGTTGGGGAGGTCATAAATCCCTGCTTATTTGGAACATCTTTATTTGTAAAACCAACTTTTATTTTATTACGACCAAAACGCTCTTCAATTCTATCGATAGCCTTGCCAAGTCGTTCGCTTTTTTCTTTCTTAACTTGATCCTCAAAGAGATTAAGTTGTTCATTTGCAGTTATATTAAAATCTTCCAAAAGTATACCAACGCTCCTATAAAGGATACTTGGAGAGTACATCATTTCTAAAAGTTCAAATGCCGTTTTAGATATGTTCAATTCAAAGTCTGTAGGATTATCAAGTTTAGCCTCTAAAAAACCGCATTTAAAATCCTTTGTTTTTACAATAACCCCAATCGTATTGCATTTACACCCTGCCTGACGAAGTCTCCGGCATGCAGAGTGAATATGAACTTGCAGTTCATTCTTAATATAATCAAAGTCAGATGTAAATTCAGGAAACGATTGCGTGTCGCAGATAGATTTTGGAGGCGGCGGATTATTTACGATTGGAATTATGGAATGACCTAATAATTCATATTTAGTGATTAATCCGTTCTTGCCGAAGTTCCTCTTCATCCATTGATCGTCTTTGCTTACGAATTCGCTTGCAGTTCTTATACCGAACCTTTGAAGTCTTAAAGTTAATCTTCCACCAATTCCCCACACCTCTGATACATCCACTTCTTGCAGGTATTTTTTAGATTTTGATTTACCTAACAAAAGAATCCTGTCTTTTGTTGTCTTGGCTCTATCAGATGCAAGTTTTGCAAGAGTTTTTGAACGGCTTATTCCAATACTAACCGGCATACCAACTTCATTCCAAATTCTATCCTGAATGTATTTTGCCATCGTATAGTAATTTTTATTATAAACTTTGACCAGTCCCGTTACATCAACGAAAGCCTCATCAATAGAATAAATCTCTACATTCGGACTTAAATCTTTTAGAATATACATTATTTGTTTTGAAATAGATAAATAATTGTGATGGTTTACGACCATATAAATACAATTCGGGTGTTCTTCAACGGCTTTGAATAAAGGATCACCCATTTTTATTCCCATTGCTTTTGCCTCTTTGGAACGAGCAATGACACAACCTCTCTCACTTGATACAACGCAGAGAGGTTTGCAGTTTAGTTCAGGATTTAACTTTCTCTCGCAACTACAAAAGAAACTGTCGCAGTCTATGAGAGCAATATATTTACTCATAAGAATATCTCACCGATTTTGTTCGCCAGTCGTAAATCTTTTTCAATAAAGAAACTTCTAATAAAAGTCCTCGTTTATATCTTCGGATGTACCATTGAAGATAACCAAGAGCAGAGTCTATGCTTGCAGTTTTGAATTTAACAATCCGCTCACAGTTTTTCATTTGTATGAGTTGATAAAGAGCATCAACTTTTTGTCCATGGGCATCAAACATATATTTCCTTTCTTGATAGTCGAGATAGTTTGCAAAATTAAAATTAATATAGTAAACTATTTATATAATAATAGTTTACTAATAATCTAAAAAATGTCAAGAGGTCATTATGCCAAAGTACGCAAAAACAGAACAGACAAGCACTACAGTCAAGTATTGCTATGAAGAAATCCTGAAGTTTAATCCTAATTTTGAAAAGAAACAGCTTGCAGTTATTATCGGAAGCACAAAACAAAATATAGGACAAAGGATAAACAGAAACAGTAAACTTTCTAAAAAGGAAAGTGATATGTTGAGGGTTTGGTTAGAGGATAACGGACTTCCATCAAAGATGTTAAATGTTGCAGTTGTATCTGAATCAGTCGTTCAAGTTCCTGTTAGAACTGAAGTTGAATTAAGTTGCGGTACAGGTACTTCTGCCAATGCTGATTTTGTGTCTGATACAATCGGACTTGATATTAATTTTATAAGAAGTTTTGGAGGAAATCCTAAAACCATTTCCGTTGTATTTGCACGAGGGGATAGTATGGCAGATAGGATTGAATCAGGAGATGCGTTAATTGTTGATGAATCTAAAATATATATAAATAGTGGCAAAGTTTATGCCTTTGTTTATGATTCTGAACTATTTTGTAAGCAATTAAACAAAACTAAAGACAGTATTATGGCTATTTCATTTAATAAAGAATATGAACCGTTTGAAATAGATAAAACAAAACAATTTGCAGTTGTTGGGCAAGTTATAAGTGCAATGAAAAGAATATAAGAAAACTGGGAGAAAAATATCTCCCAGAGAAATAACGAAATTAAGCCATTTGGCTTAAAAAAGATTTTTATTTAAACAGAATCTAGAAATTTAAACCCTCCTTAAATCCTGCACTCATTGGCTCGTGGATATCTATATAATTCAACGTCTGTTCAGCAGTATTTTGATTAAAATACCATTGTAAAAAGAATAAGTCCTTATGAGCTAGATAATGATGATATCCAAATGTTCTTCTCAATGAATCAATAGAGGCATTATAAATATTTAATTCTGCACAGACATCTTTAAAATTTACATAATAACCATATCTTGAAACATTATTCATAATTTGTCTTGCAAAAACTAAATCTGTTGGCTTTTTTCCCTCGCATACAATAGATATTAATTCACTAATTTCATCATTTAGTTTATATGTAATTCCCTTTGAAACAGTAAGGTATTTTTTATATTTTAGTTGTTTAACATTTAAATTAAATAGAGCTGTTGGTTTAACACCTGTATTAATTGTCAATAGGAAAAGCAATAAATCATAATACAGCTCTTTTTCTCTGTATTTTTGCTTTATTCTTTCTATGTCTTCAACTTTTTTTATTGGTAAAACCTTAATCATTTTCAATCCGATCTGTTAAGCAGATGTTTCCTGCTTTTTAAACTGCATTTCATATAGTGCTTTGTATTGACCGTTTTCAATATTCATTAATTCATCGTGAGTGCCTAATTCGACAAGTTCACCTTCATTGATAACTGCTATTCTGTCAGCATTTTTAATTGTTGATAATCTGTGAGCAATGATAAATACTGTTCTATCCTTCATCAAATTATCCATAGCTTTTTGAACAATAGCTTCCGATTCGTTATCAAGAGCAGATGTTGCCTCATCTAAAATTACAATAGGTGCATTTCTTAACATTGCACGTGCTATTGCAACTCTCTGTCTTTGACCGCCTGAAAGAGTTAAACCACGTTCACCAAGCATAGTTTCTAATCCTTGAGGAAGTTCTTTTATCATATCTTGCAGGTGAGCAGAGTATATTGCTTGCTCTAAATCTTCTTCTGTAGCATTGAAGTTACCCATCATAATGTTTTCTCTGATTGATCCTGAGTATAAGAAATTATCTTGAAAAACCATAGAAATATTTTGTCTTAGAGAATCAATTGTATATTCTCTAATATCTACATCATCGATTTTTATTGCACCGGATTTAATGTCATAAAATCTCGGAATAAGATTTACTAATGTGGATTTTCCACCACCTGAATTGCCAACTATTGCAAGTGTTTCATTTTTAGCAACTGTCAGATTCAAATTTTTCAATACAGGTTGATTTGGAATATATTCAAAGTTTACGTTTTCAAATTTAATTGATTCATTTAACCCTTGCAATTCTCTTGCATTAGGTGAATCTATAATTTCAGGTTTTAAATCAAACAATTCAAATACCCTGCCCATTGCAACAAATATTCCTTGAATACCTGTTAATGTATTACCTAATGTTTTTACAGGTTTATATAAAAGTAACAATGAAGTCACAAAAGATGCAAAACTTCCGGCTGTCATTTGACCTGAGTTAATTAAATATGTACCAACACCAAGAACTGTTGCGATACCGCAAGATGCAATTAAATACATCAACGGTGACATCCAACCCGAACGTTTATACAATGACATCCCGACATTGTAGCCATCCCATGTTTGTTTTTCGAAATAATCATACATTTTATCTTGTAGACCATAAGCCGCCATTACTTTATTGCCACTGTATGTTTCGTTTATATTTGTTGTAATGTTTCCACCTATAACCATACTTTTATTAGATGCCTCTTTAATTCTTTTTCTGATTAAAGCAACAGGTAGAAATGCAACACATAAAACTACAACTCCAATTATTGCAAGTTTCCAAGAACTATATAGCATAACTGCAATTAACCCTAATGCTCCAAATAAACTTGTTGTAATTGTTTTAATATTATCTACAATTCCTGCAGATGCAGCTCCCGGATCACCCATATAACGAGAAATTATAATCCCTGATGAATTCTCATCAAAGAATTGTGGGTGCATATGAACTAACCTTTTGAATAAATCAAATTTAACATCGTTCGTAATATGAGCACTTGTCCAACTTGAAAGATAACCGTTTAAGTATCTTAAGACTCCCTGAATAACTGCAAATAAAATTACGGCAAAGGGTAGAATAAATGCCATTTGAATACTTGTTATTGTTATATCATTATTTAAAAATGTAAATTCTAATGTTTTACCTCCAACAACATAATCCATATATGGTTTAAGAGCAAATGCTGTTACACCGTCTAATAAACCTAACGGTATTGCGACTAAAAATCCTAAAGTGATTCTAAACCAATACGGGGTTATATATGGCATTATTCTTGATAATAGCCATCCATATTTAAAAGAATTTTTTGCAGTTGTCATTTCAAGTTTCATAGTTTATTTCCCTTTTATGCTACTTTTTCTAATTTTTGTTTTTTATAATCATTTAGAGAGATTACTCTCTCTCTTCGGCGACAAGCTTTTTGAGGATTTTTGCTAAAGTGATATCTTGTTCTAAAAATTCTTCTTCTGACATATTTTTATATTTATCGGGAGTCCAAGAATTATGTAAAGATATTATTCCAGATGTATTTTCAAGTGTATATTCAGTATAATCATTATTTGTAAAATAAAAATCTACGTACGCTTTTAGTCTGTTTTCTGACGTCCTTTCAATATCCTTTTCGATAAGCATTTTTTCTTCAGGGAATGCAGAATATTTAATTTTATCAATACTGTAAAAATCTTTCTCTTGCATCGTTGCCATATATTTATTTAATATGCGGTTTCCAAGAAAATCCCAGTCGTCCATATATTTAACAAAATTTTTATCAAATAAAGAATATATTTTTCTAAAAAATTTTTTTTTGCATAATTTATGTAATAGCAGATTTCTTTTGACAGCTTTTAACCATATCCTGAGAATTTTTGCATTTTGGTTTGCAATAATAAATCCTATATGTCGTCCTAACATGATACAGTTTGAATCGATTTTTAAAAACTCTTTAAAATTTTCAGACGTAATAATAGTATCGCAATCAAACCATATGCCTCCGTATTTTTTTAGTAATGCACATCTTATTGCATCAGCTTGTTTGGGTAATGTGTAATCAGAATATAATGTTTTATCAAAGAAATTCTTATCGAGCCACTTATCAATATTAGAATAGTCTAAAATTACTATTTCATAATCCGACAAAAATCTTTCCCAAGTCTTTATGCACAATTTTAAATATGCCGGTAGATTTTCTTTTGGTTCCCAAAATGCAAATATTCTTTTTTTATCAAGTTTCATTTATATTCTCCTTCTCGTAATTTTATTTTAGATTTATAAAGCAATATTAAATTTATCATTTAAATATTTATTCCAATCGATATTCTTGCTATTTGAGTTTTTACCAAAATTGTTTTCCATATTAATCTTATATGATCCTTCATTCCATTTAACATTCGATTTTAGAACTTTGGCTGGTACTCCACCTATTAGAGTGTTTTGTTCGGAAAATTCTTTATTTATTAAACTATTGGCTGCAACAATAGTTCCATCAGGTAAATTTGTTCTTTTTAAAATAGTAATTCTAAACCAATATGGTGCAATATATGGCATTATTCTCGATAATAGCCATCCATATTTAAACGAGTTTTTTGCAGTTGTCATTTCTAGTTTCATTGTTGTATTTCCTTTTTGCTAGTTTATACTACTTTATGATTATTAATTTTATATTCATTTTTCATGTATCTCTTCTTCTTTTTTTCAATATAATTTAAATTTAAATCTTATACCTAATATTGTAAGCACTTTATGTTTTTTATTATTAGAATATTCATTTTTTACTGAAAAAATTTTTTGAATTAATGTATTTCTCTTGTGGAGTTTATTTAATAAATCATTATAATGATCTTTATCTATATAATTTTGAGCATAGTTAATTTTTTCATTATAGAAATAATCATATAAATAATCTTCTTTAGTTATATTTGGCAGAGGAGTTTCCAATGCGATTTTTAGCCATTTTATTGCTTTTTCTTTCTCATAATTAATTTTTTCTTTGAATTTTGTATAATCAGGTATAAACGATTTAAAATTATCAAAATAATAAATATTTTCTATATTTTCAAATAAATTGCTTTGCAGGTTGTTATCTATAAATATTTGATATCTTTCCATACCTCTCCAAGCATTTATTAAAGAGATAAACGGCTTTTCAAAAATTGTTGAAAAGCAAGTTCCATGAAATGAATCAGAAATTATAAAATCTGCATTTTTGCAAAAATAGACAAAATCATATATAGAAATATTATTTTCATCTATTAAAGAAGAACCACCTTCGTATCGCATATTTGAAATTAATTTTAATTTTAGATTTAATTTATCAGCAATATATTTAGCAGCTCTTTCTTTTTCTGGAGTCAAATCTAACATATACGCAAATACAAAACCTTTTTCCGTACGCTCAGATTTTCTTACTAAATCTTCAAAAATCTGTTTATCTGCAATTAAAGTAGGATCATATATATGAGTTGCATCGACATCAAATATGTTTTTTAATATTTCAACTCCGCTTGCTTCACGTGAAGACAAAGCATTAAATCTTTTGTATAAATATTTTCTTTTTGCTCTTTTATTATTATCAAAAGCAGGTTCTTTATGTGCAAAACTTGTACAAAATGAGATTTTTCTTTTATCACTTCGGACGAAATCAAGCCATGAGAAATCATCCCCGTATTCGGTATCCCACCACATTGTATCCGAACCAACAATAAATGTATCACATAAATCGTTTAATTCTCTTAAGTCATCACCATTGGCATAAAACTTTGATATATTGTAATTTTCTCTAGCAAATTCTAAAGAACGATTTTGTGGATTCCAATGGTCGTTTCCATTTAAATCCTTATCAATCATTAAAACGGTATATCCAAGATTTTCAATTATTTTATTTGCAGAATATGCAACAAGGGCAGAACCATAATTCATAAAGTTAAACTGCGTTGCTAAACCGACATCATAATGTTTCCCGATAGCTTCATTTAAAATTTGATTAATATTCCAATTTTGATTGTATTTTGCAAAAAATCTTTTTCTTGTTTCAGTTGCTCTTGAATTGTTGCAAATTTCGAGTCTTTCATAATGTCCTTGTAAATCTATCACCTGATGGTATTTTAAATTTTTTTGTATTTTGTTGAAAATGTCTTTAGCTTTTTTATTATTAAGAAGTACAGCACTTAAACCTTTTTTATCGTTAAGCTCGGAATCATATAAATTCCAAAAATCCCCTAGAGTAAAATCGGCAGGTCTTGGAATTGATCGATATTTACACTCAAGACAAGCCTCATTAGATAATTGATGCTTTATAAAAGCTTCGTAAAAAATACCAATAGGAATTTGTTTCCCGTCGGAAAAATCTATACTACTACTATTATTATACCAGCTATCTCCACAACGTAACCAACTGGCATCTTTTTTTCTAAAATTAATATTTGTTATATTTTCTTTGTCAAAATTTTGTGTCAGATAATCTTGCCATACTTTAGGAGATGGCGTTCCATGACATAAAATATCTACTGTTATCAAATTATCATATTCTTTCTCTAAAAAATTAATCAGACCTGCATTTTGACAAGGAGTCCCTGAAAATAATACTAATTTGTCATTCTCTAACATTTTTTTTATTTCAGAAAAACAATTACCTGTTGTTGCTTGAACATATTTTGAAAAACGGATTTTTTGCAAATCATTTTCATTATCGATTATTATATGTTCTGCTTCCCAATTGTCATTCCAAGCAACACCACATACATACCCATTTTTAGATAAAACATATTTCGCTAGAAGTGGGAAAATTGCTCCTGATGTGCTGTTTTTTCGTTCCTCATCCTCAGCATAAGCAACATAACAAACAGGTTCATCATTATTTCTATTCTCAAAATTCAATGAAGGGCAAATATTTCGGCATTTGCCGCATTTAACGCATTTATCTTGGTCAACAACAGGCGAATAAAATCCATTATTATTAAATTTAATTGATATCGCATTTAAAGGACATATGTTATAACATGCCCCGCAGCCAGTACAATTTTGAATACACTCAATCATTATTTATCCCCTTTTGTCTTTGCATCAATTGGCAGATGATTATTGACTTTGTCCTGCAATTTTTTGTAATTGTTATATATACGCTTTTTTAGATTTGAAGAACTTATTCCTTCGCCGTATGGGAAATATACAACCTGAACTCCTTGTTCTTTTAAATAGTCATATTTTCCGACCCAATCATCGCCAACAACAAATATGTCAAAGTGAAGTTTGTCTACTTTATCAGTATGATCTAATGACCTTTGAGGTATAACAATATCCGGCCCTTTTATAGCTTTCATTAGAGCTATTCTCTCCTCAAATGGAATTATTGGGGTTGATTTATAGCTGGCAACAAGTTCATCCGTATTAACTCCAACTATCAAAATATCCCCTAATGCTCTTGCATATTCAATCATTTTTAAATGATTGATATGGAGCATATCAAATGTCCCAGATGTGTAAACAACCGTCTTATTTCCTATCATAAGTAAGCTCCTTTTCTTTTACTTCCCTAATACAGGACATTAGTTTTTCTAGTAAATCATCAATATCTTCTATTGTTGTATTTCCTATGTGTGTTACTCTTAATAAATTATTTGCTAAATCACCACCGCATGGATTTACAAAAATTCTGTATTTATTTTTTAATAGTTGAATAACTTCGTATGCATTTACATCATTGAAATATAATGGAGTTAAAGCATAAGATAGCGGATAATTTGGGATTGTTAATCCTAATTCTTTTGCTCTTTTTCTGAAATACAATGCTTTTTCTTTTACAAAGTTCAAACGAGCATTTAAGCCACCCTCATTTTCTATAAGCTCAAGCATATCTTTTAATTCATACATAACTAAAACAGGTGGTGTGTAGGGGGTTTGCCCTCTGGTTATATTTTTTAAATAATCTTTAAAATCAAAATACTTTGATGCCGGAAGCGGCATATTTTCTATTTTTTCAAGCATTCTTTTGCTAAATGAGACAAAAGACATTCCCGGAGATAAACATAAACCCTTTTGCGAACTGATTATCGTTAAATCAATTCCATATTTTTCCATATTATATTTATCTGCAAGAAATGTTGATATTGCGTCAACAACAAGCATCATATTATTTCGTTTGCAAAAATCTGAAAGCATCTTTATATCATATAATTGTCCTGTTTGAGTTTCGTGCAAATTAACAAAAAGCATTGTATATTCTTTTTTTTCAAAAGGTTCTAAATGACTTTGTGTTAAAGCTTCATTCCATTTTAAATCTATAGAACTATAATTTTTGTGGTGATATTCAAGCAGTTCACAAAATCTGTGTCCAAAAGTGCCGCCATTTATAACAAGAACTTTATCATTATCGCTTACGCAATTTTCAACAGTTGCTTCCATAACAGCAGTTCCTGATGCTGCAAAATAGATCAGTGAATTTGATTCGTGATTCCCTAGCAAATCAGACAATTTTGATAAACTGTTTTTTACTATTTCAGAAAATTCATCTGTCCTAAAATGTACGAAATCGTGCATTCTGACTTCTTTTGTACTTTGATATAATTCTACCGGTCCTATTGTAAATAGTTTCATATTTTTAAATCCTTCTTTATGTCATCTAAAATATTTTGTGCAGCATAATTATTTGTTAAATTACTTTCATTTAAAGTTTTTATTCTTAATTCTTTCTTGTAATCATTATTATTTATAAGAATGTTATTTAATTGTTCAGAAAGTTCAGCATTATTTGAAACTTTATAAAAAGTGTTAAAAATCTTCCTTGAGAAATCAGACACTTTGGCATTGCAGTGTTCTGAAACCATATGTATTATAGGATTTGATGTGCAAAAATATTCTAATAAAAACGAATCGCAGTCTGTTATTAGCAATTTTGAATCTAAAAATAAATCTATATATGATGAATCATAACATCCTAAGCCAATATCTTCCCAATCTTTATAATATTTGTCTGTTTTATCTTTACCCCAAACCTTGTAAAGAGCAAATTTTAATTGTGGGTGTGGTTTAAATACCCAATTAATTTCAGGATGTTTTTTTGCAAATCTCAACATAAGTTCCCCATTATCTAAAAAAGTTCCATAATTAACTGGATTTGGGTTTAATTCGTGAAAAAAAGAGTAATGAGGTGCATATATAACATATTGTTTATTTGGTTTATTTTTATTGTCTTTTAGGTAATAATAATCTAAAAAAGGGTTTCCTAAACCATATATATTTTTCAGTTTTGATAACTTTCTGTATTTATTTGCCCACCATTGATTTAAAACGAAGTACTTATATAATGCTTTATGAAAATCTTGTTCATACTCAAAAGGCATCGGTTCATAATTATTAATATAATATGGTACATAGTAATTCAAAGCAAACTCCGATGTTATTTGTGGAGAATGAATATATGCAAGACTCCACGGCTGCTGATAAAAAATAATATCAGGATTAAATTCTTTTAAATCAACAAATTCGCCATTCTTGTATCCATAAGAAACATTCATTCCTTTAGATTTAAAAAAGTTATAATTCTCATCCAAGTTATTTCTTGTAACATCATCTCCATTGTGTACAGTTTCAAGTAATGTTACGATTATTTGAGGTTCAAAATTTTCAGTTTTATCTAATAAGTCATATAATGATTGAGTTTTCCATTTAGAATTTTCAGAGACAAGAAAACAAATTTTTATTTTACGGGATTTTGCCACTTGTTTTAATTGTTTAAGAATTTGTTTATATCGATTTTGAAAATTATTATTATGCTCCTTTTGCTCGTTTCTTTTAAATTTTAATTTAATTCCTATAATTGTAACAATTTTATGTTTTCCATCATTTGAATTTGTAATTGAAAAGATTTTTTTTAATAATAACTTTTTAAAGTCAAATTTATCAATATCATCAATTCTAGATCTTATTAATAAATTTTTATTTATATTTTTATATAAATATTTTTTAAACTTTGAAATTCTTAAATAATTAGTTAAACGATATTTAGGGACATCATTCCACTCAAAATGCTGTATAAATTTATTAATTGTTAGAATTTTATATTTATCTTTTGCATTTTTGTAATTATTAGTTGATAAGATATATTTAAAAGCTTCTATGTCAGTTTTTACAATTGTTCCTTGTTTTGTACAAGCAGAACCTTCTCTTCCAATTCGATAATAATATAAACATTTATTTAATAATTGAATTTTTGGTTCTTCATAAATACATAAAAGGCAAAACAAACCATCTTCACAGGTTTTTATATTTTTTGGAAACTCTATTTTATTTTTTATTAAGAAACTGCGTTTAAATAGTTTCCCACAAGCGTTTTGTACTAAATGTTTTATTACTTCAGTATCAAAATTGTCTTGTTCATAATATTTATCTAAAATTAAAATATCTTCTCTGGGGGTGATTTTACCATTATTAAAGCAATTAATGCCAAAGCATAAAATATCAGAGTCATTCTTTGAAATAGCATTAACTCCTTTTTCTATACAATCAAGCTCTAACCAATCATCTGAATCTAAAAATAGTATATAATCTCCATTTGCTATTTTTAAGCCTTGGTTTCGAGCTGAAGATACACCTTGATTTTTTTGAGTAATTATTTTTAACCTGTTATCTTGTTGTGCATATTCTTTAATTATATTTAAAGAGTTATCTGTTGAACCATCATCAACACAAATTATTTCAATATCTGAAAATGATTGATTAATTACACTATCTAAGCATTTTCTTAGATATTTTTCAACATTATATATTGGTATAATAAGGCTAACTATTGGCATATTTATTTTCTCCTTATTTTAATTTTTATACCCAAAATTGTAATTATTTTATGAGTTTTTTTATATGAATTTTTCAAAGAAAATATGTTTTCTATGAAAGAATTGTTATGAATTTCTTTTTTATATACTGGGATTCCCACCAAATATAAAGTTTTGGAATCCCAAGATTTTTTCCAACAATAAAATTTTGCAAGCATTTCTCTTTTGTTAAATGCTTTTATATCTTCTTCTAAATTTGTTAATTCTAAATATCTCTTATATTCATTTTTTAAAGGATGTTTACAGTAAGTAAACCAAGGCTTAAATTCCCCCGTAAAATGAATTATTGCCGGATTCTGTTTTGCCCAATTCTCATCTTCCATACTATAAAAATGATTTACTGATTCATTCATATATGCAGGTGTATTAATATTCCATCTAAGAGGTAAAAATTTGCATTTACCATTCATTACACCGTTTAAAATATCTTGATCTTGTAAAGTTATTTTTTCTTTATTTTGATTATAAAACTCAATTGCTTTGTCAATGATATTATATTCCCTTATTTTTTTTAGATTTAATAATAATAAACCTGCATTGAAATAATTGTTAAAATCTAAATTTAGGCGTTCTTGATTCATTTTACTATTTTCATCTTCAACGACGCCAGCTAAATAATCTTCAATATTATATTCCCATAACTCCGCTATATTATCTTCTACAATCATATCAGTGTCCATATATATGCATTTATCTATATCGTTAGAAATTACATCAGATAAAAATAAACGATAATATGTAGCCGCACTGATCCAATTCCTATTTAATGGAAATCTACTAAAATCACAGTGACTTAAATCTTCATAATATATATCAAAAGGTCTAATTTTTTTTAATGATTCTAACTTATTCTTGCTGACATCACTTAATCCTACATTCATAATATGGAAAGTAAAATAATAATTCGCACTTGTGTTCATTAACGCTGATACAATAGTAACAGCACACTGCTGTACATAATTATTATCAATTCCAACTACTATATGTATATTATCTTTAAATATATCCGGTTTATTTTCTGTTTTATATATTAAATTTCCTGTATTTATTTGCATATGTACCTCTACAACTAACGTGTTTCGCTGACAATATTTCTTTGTATGATAATCTTAGTTTGTGATTTTTATGAGTTAACTTGTATATTTTTTCTTATAAAGAATCCGTTCAAAAATAATCCTTACTTATAGATCAATATACTTATATGTTTGATAAAAAACTAATAAAACCTTAAGGAAAGATAACTTAAATTTTATACATTTATATTTTCCTCCTAATTTTTATGTTCAGTCCACAAATAGTAATAATTTTATGTGTTTTATCTTTGGAGTTTTTTATTGAAAAAATATTTTCTAAAATTGATCTATTTGACTTAATTTTTTTTAAGAATTTTTTGTACTGCTTATTATTTAATATATTTTTTGCCCTGTCTTTATATTTATTTATGGTACTTTCAGGAAGTTGAAAATAGTGCCATATCAAAACTTGTAATTTGTATTTTTCAAATTCCTCATTCAATTCATTGTAAAAATTGTGTTCTATAAGAAAATCTTTTAAGTAATCAATATTTTCAATAATACACATATTAATTTCATCTTTTGTATTAACAATAGAACCTTTTCTTGTTCTGTAATGATACAGGTATTGGTTTAAATATAATATTTTATCTGCGCATAATAGTATTCCATTTCTAAATAAATGATCTTCTCCATTTTTAGTAGGAGCAAATGAAATTTTATTCTTTTTTATGAAATCTAAATTATAAATTCTATTCCATATATGCAAATCTAAATTATATAAACAGCCTTCTTTATAATTTTTCCAATTGAAAGTATCACCATCATTTAATCTTGCTTTGTATTTATTTTCAATCTCATTTGCAAAAGTAATATATTTTGATTTTTTCGAATATTCATCATGGTTTATATAGTCAAATTGAACTACCTGCATATTTTTTGTTTTTGCTTCTTTATAAAGGAATTCAAGAGCATTTATTTCAAGCCAATCATCCGAATCTAGAAAGATAATGTATTCTCCTTTTGCTATTTCAATACCTTTATTCCTAGCAATACCTTGACCTTCATTTTTTTGAGAAATAACTTTAAACCTTTTATCTACACGAGCATATTCTTCTAAAATCTGTAAAGAATTATCTGTAGAACCATCATTCACACAAATAATTTCAATATCTTTAAGAGTTTGATTAACTATACTATCAAGACATTCTCTCAAATATTTTTCTACATTATATACAGGAATAATAACAGATACTTTCGGATTGTTTATCATTACAAACAAACTCCTTCTTTGAATCTTAAATTCATATTTTCTTCCACATCAATAAATTTGAATGCAATATTTACTGAATGCTGATTAAACAACCACATTAAGTACGAAATATCCTTGTATTTTTCGTAGTAGTGGTAAGCAAAAGTTTTTCTCCATGATGCAACTGAATATTTTTCATTCAAACCAAGCTCAATACAAATATCTTTAAAGTCATAAAAAACAGCAGTTCTACCTAATTTATTCCCCTTACTGTTTTGGAATAATGGCTCTGATAGTTTTTTATTTTCAGCAAATTCCTCTACCAACTGTATAATTTCATTATTCAAAGGAACACTTTTTTGCTTACCAACAGATAAATAGTGCTTACCTTTTATATCTTTTACTTTCAGATTTAATAATTCAAGCACTCCTAATCCTGTATTAATTGCAAGCGTAAACATCAACAACTCTTGAAGTTGATTTTTCTTCCTATACAAATCCTTAATTAATTCTATTTCTTCTATGTTTTTTATAGGTATGCTTGCAACCACTACTTTCTTGTCTTTCTGAGAACGTTCTCTTTTTTCATCACTTCTTTATTGAGTTTGAATGTCACATTTTTAACAGTTTGTGACCATGAACCCAAAATTTGAATATAACTGAATTTTAGCTGTATAATTTTGGTAAAAAATAAAGGAACATAACATTTTTTAATAAAGTTATGCATCCAATTTTGTTTGTGATAGTATGGGTTTTAGCAGACAAGAAAATGAAATGGTCACAAACTGTTAATATAGTGACTATGTGATGAATAAAATTTGCTACGAAACATTATATTTTAGCGATTATTAAAATATTTAAATTTATTTTAAATAAATGTAAAAATATACATGTTTGTGTTAAAATTCAAGCGAGAAGTAGATGCATCACAAACTGTTAATATTGTGATGTTAGTAAAATGTGATGTTCCCCATTGTGAATAAAGGTTTTGCAGCTATAAAACAAAGTTTGTATAACTCTCATCGATTTGGTCTTGTTCAATGCCGATATACCTTAAGGTTACTTGCGGACTTGAGTGATTAAAAATTTTTTGTAGGATAGCAATATCTTTAAATTTTTGGTAATGATGATATCCAAAAGTTTTTCTCATTGTATGTGTTCCGACTTTTTCCGGCAGACCTGCTAATTTGCAAGATTTTCTTATTATTCGGTATACAGTAAATCTATCCATACGATTCTGAAATCTTGTTTTAAATAAAGCTTCATCCGAGCGTTTACCTTTGGTGTATTCTTCAAACATTGGTTTTAATTTTGAGTTGATTGGGAATGATTTATATTTGCCGGTTTTCTTTTCAACAATCCTTATATGGCTTTTATTGCGAACATCTCCAACATTTAGTGCAACAATGTCTGAAATTCGTAAACCACAATTCGTACCGATTGTAAATAATATTAAATCTCTTTTACTTTTTTTTGCCAAATAATCTTCAAGTTTGCGTAAGTGTTCTAAATTTCTAATTGGTTCTACTGTTGTCATCGTAATTCTCCTTTCTATACTTCTACCTACAATTTTCAGTAAAATACCACTACCTTAGAAATTTTTCGGTTTCAGTCAGGATTTCTTTAAAATCATCGTCAGTAAGTTTCAGGTAAGGTCTTGCAGGGATTTCAACTTTTTTATTTTTGCCGGCTTGACCTCCGAGCTGATGAATTGCCGCATACTCCAAATTAGATCCGATAACAGCGGAGTCATTATCATAATATGTATTGATTGATGCGGCGAGTTTACCTTCGACTTGTAAAATCTGTCCCGGCCACTTTCTTTTTTTAGTTCTCTGTTTTTTTGTCGATTCTGCTAAATCCACCCATTTGTCAGGTCTGCCTTCTTCCTTAAAATTCTATTCAGTTGAATAGGCAAAAATACCTGCGATGTTTTTCATCAACGGTCGCAGGTTTTCTGTCCTTTTTGCAAGATTAAGGAGTTTTTCATGAACTTCTTTATTATCAAATTCAATCTCAATCGGCTTGTCGCTCATAAAGTTCCTTTATCGGATAATTAGCAATCAACAACTCTTTGAACATTTTATTTCGGTTCTCAACTCCCTCTCTGTTTTTGATTCCGTTTAATCTTTCAACAGCGAACATCTCAAAACCTTTGTATAGTTTTCTGATTTTAGGTGAATCGTCATAAGACAATAGAAAACGACCTTTGACCGCTCCTAAAACCTCTCTTAAACGCTCGTGATCAAAATCTTTAGTGGATGTTACTTCATAACCGCAGCCTTTTGAATATGGTGGATCGCAATAGAAAAATGCATCTTCAAAATCGTATTGATTGATTAATTTTTCAAAATCCCTATTCTCAATCATTACGGTGTCCAACCGCTCATGGATAAATCTGTGTTGTTCTATATCAGCAGTCGCTTTTACGGATTCAATCAATAAAGGTTGGTATAATTTATTTGCCATTAGATTCACCTCCGTTTTGACCGTCACCTTCAGTTTTTACTTCCGGTTTTTTGGTTTCAGTTTTAGTTTTTGTTTTATTTTCTGTTTGTTTTGCAGGTGCTTTTTCTTTTACGAGTTCAACAAATCCTTCAAGTTTTTTGGCTTGTAAATCTGTTAATTCAATAATTGAGCCTTCACCTCTTGATACTCCATCATGTAAGATGGTTGTGTTTTTAACTTTGTATTTAGCCATTATTTCCTCCATCTTTTTCTGGATCAGTATCTTGTGTAGGATCGTAACTTGGATCGTTTACACCTGTAATTAAATAGCCGGCTTCTGCACCAACCAAGAACGGTGTATAAATATCAGTTGCTCTGATATATTTAACTTTGTTACCTTCTTTGTTGTATTCATCAACATTTAAGGCATCTTTTTTGCGAACCGTATAACCGTAAGACGGATCGTATTCGGTTCTTGATGCACCTAATTTTGGAACATAAGCCAAGACAATGTTATCTCTCCAAATTCGAGTGAAATTACCATTTGCATCGGCGAATATTGATTTACCGATTACAATGTTTTCAATTTCAAAGAACTCTTTTAATAGTTCAAGGGTAACCAGTTTGTTTTGGTTATTTGAAATTAAACCTTTTAATTGGTGGTTTCTTTTCAAAACACGCCAAGCATCTTCACCGATAACCATTGTGTTTGGATCTTGTACAATTTTAGATGAAACGGCATTTTTTGCATCATCAATTACACCCTGCGGATCTGACACTTTCCAATTGAAACAGGACTTGCCTGATAAAATCTTTTTATTACTTGAATCGTATCTTGAAAGGTCTTGTGCCAAATCTGCACATTCTTTTTCGTGTTTTAATTGCAAACCGTTTGTTACAACATTAGTTGCGTGTAATTGCAATTTAACTTTTTCAGCTTCCTGTTCTTCTCTGTAATCGATAGGATAATATTAAATATCTGCTCAATGAAGAAGAGGTCTAGTTCGTCAGATTTTCTTTCGCCGGCAATATATTTGCTAACGAGACTTTCTGAAACATTTAATTGTCTTGAAAGTTCAGAAGGTTTTAAATTCAAAACTGTTAAAACTAGTCTTACAATAATTCGTTTTTGGCAATATGCACAAAGTTTTATCATTTTCAATTCCTCTCTGATATAGTCGACCTATCTATATCAAGCAGTAACGATATTTTTTTTTATGTTAATCAGTTGCAAAGACGATTTTTCGGCACAACAATATAACCCAACCAGAGTATTATGTTGCGGTTTAAAAAATTTCCCTTGCCTTTGTATAATTTAATTATATTTGTCGCAGAAAGTTTGAAAAGACCCACTAGAAAGCATTTTGTCAATTTCTGTACAAAATAAAAACTGAAAAATTAGCTATAATTTGAAAATAAAAAATGACTATAATTGAATAAAAAAAATTTATTCAATCATAGTGCTGATTTAAAGTATAAAAATAAATTTTACAGGAATTGATTAAGCAATATTAAGCAAATTTTGTTTCAAATCTTGGTATAAATATGCATATTCTCTGCATCTTCGCCATATATACTCGGCTAATCTATAAAACATATAAAATTCATTCACATTATGACTTTCAACTCTTCTTAAATATGAATACATTGCTTTGTATTCTCTAATTTGCGATTTTTCAAACTTTTTTTCTAAACTTGCTCTTAAAAGTTTTTCACTAACATATACCTGATGATTGTAGATATAAAAGAATGCGTATTTTTCGTAAAATGTCTGATACCTTCCTTCTTGTGGTTTATCGAAAAATTTATCCAACAATTTATTATATTGCCTTTCATAAATCATTTTCCTAAAAATTGTATAATAATGGCAGATACAATTTGCGTGTAAATTTATCAATTCGCAGAGTTTTTGCGGAGGAATTTCTAAACAAAAACCTTTAATTATAATATCCATCTCTTCAGGAGTCCTGAATTGAGACATAAGATTAATGTCTTTTTTATCGGCTCTGCCTTTTGGTATAGGATTATCAATATATATAATATTATCGTCTTTAATCTCAATACAGCCTTTATTTTCAAGATATAAAAGAGCTGTTGAAACAATATCTTCTTTTTCTTCTGTTAATGATACCAAATCATTAAGCGTACATTTTTTGAGTCTGCGGCATAATTTTAATACTTTGTCTTTCATTAAATCGTCCTTTCAAAATATCTTCAGTAATAACATTGAATTGATTTGTTTTTGCTTGTCTTTCTAACTGTTCCAAAATTTGAACAATCTTGCGGAATTGATTTGTGCGTGTAGCAAGATATGTTATAGCATCATCACTAAATTCAAGATCCGTTATTTGAATTAGAATATCCCTTAAATCCTCTTCGTTGTAATGTTCAAACCGTAATTTTTTAAATAATCTGTCATCAAAATGTTTTAATCTTGATATTTTTTTATCAACAAATCCCATTCCTGATAAAACAATCGGTGAGCCTGTGTTATCCTGAATATCTCTTATAATTTCAATTGCGTTCTTACTTCCGATTAAATAATCAACTTCGTCAACAATAATTATTTTAGGATCAAGCCTTAATCTTTTAATTATCTCGTTATAATTATCTTGCATTGCGTGAAACGGTTTTATTTCTAATTCTTCCATTATGTTTTTTAATAAGCCATTTTGAGTAATATCATTATTAGCTCTAATATAAATGGCATCATTCTTAGTAGCCCACCATAACAATGTTTTTGTTTTACCAAGCCCATGATCTCCGTAGACAAGAGCAAGTTTTGGAATGTTTGGCGGAAGTTTCTTTAAATCTTCCATCAGTCCAACAAACCGTTTAACATTTTTTGTTTTTACAAATACATTTGTTTTCATCTTCTAACCTCCATATAAGTTGTAGTATTCATCACTTCTAATGTAATCTGTGAGCCATTTCCTATCTTCAGGATTGGTACACCCGTTATTCATTAACCACTCATATTTTTCAAAATCTGAATCAAACATTGGTTTATTCATCTGTTTTTCACGAGGCGTTAATTTATGTTCACGAACCGTTTTTTCGGGTTCAATTTGTTCAATTTCTAAAACGGGTTCCGGCTCAATTTCTAAAACATGAAGTTCCTCTTTAGGAAATGTCTTTTTAATTTGTTTTACTAATTTATTCTTAAGTTTTTGTTGTTTTTCATATTGATACTTGTATTCTTCCATATCTTTTACAGTTCCAAGAACACGAGCCATAGGGTGTACTTTTTGAACTCTATGTGCAACACATAAAAACTCGCCTTTTTTAGAATAAACATTGACTTTTGATAAATCAAACAGACTGTATCTAATATTTACTTTGTCTCGGATACCAAGAATTGCCTCACTTCTGTAATGCATATTTAAGAATGTAATTCCATGTTTATTAATTGTTCTGCCTTCTGTTTTCATCATCAAATCATCGAGTCTTTGAACATTAATGTTTTGTTTTTGAACGCTATTTAAACACTCTTTGATAGTTTTAGTTCTATCGTTCGGACAGGGTTGATTATTATGAAATTCAATCCAACTGTTAATATATTTACTTGCTTCCGAAACTGTCGGGATATGATTATCCGTTAATTTTTTATGCCATTCAGCGTGGAGTTTTTCACCTCTTTTTAACCACGCCGGCTTATCTTCAATTGAAGTTCCAATGTAACTTGGCATTCCTTTTTCAAGTTCTTCCTGAAATTCTCTAAAAAATCTCTCAATAACTTTCGCTCGTGCATTGTAAGGTTTCGCAAAAACTGAATGTATATTTAAGTTTGCATAAACTCCGTTAAACAAATCTTCTTCAAAGTCTACATTTTGGAAGAAACGAGATTTAAATGCTTTTCCGTTATCCTGATATACAACTTTTGGAATCAAACCTAAATTTATAATTGCATTCCTTAATGCAGAAGCTATACATTGAGTGCTTTCAGTCATCATAATTTCATATCCTACAAGTGCGGTTGATTTCCAATCTAAAAAACCGACAAGAGTTGCTCTTGTCGGTCTGCCGGTAAATGGATTTATTACTTGGAAGTTTAGAACATGTCCATCTGCTACAATTACATCACCAACTTCAATTTTAGAAATGTCTCTTTCAATATATGGTTCGACTTTATCGTGATATGCTTTCATTCCCTCTCTGCGTAAAACCCATTCAGCGTAGTTATTTTTTCTAAAATTCTCGGCATATCTTTTAAATGATAAATCACAGGGAAGATGTTCATAACCTCGTTTTTTTAATATCTCTTTTGTTAATTTAATTGCTTTTCCATAATTATATCTGCTTGGGTGAAGTAATAATGTTAATAATATTTGCCGCATCTCATCATTTAGAATTGAATTATACTCACCCTGTTTTGTATATTTATAATTTGGTTGTAAACATTCCGCACATTCATGCTTTTCATATTTTCTTAACCAACGGTGGAGAGTCCCAATAGAAATTGCTCCAATAAATCGATATGCTTTTGGAAGATATAACCCTGAATTATATAAATCCAAAAAATCAGAATCAGCTTGTTTTTTAGTCGTATATTTTTTTCTGAATTTAATTAATGCCAACACAATATTTATTCTAAAATTCGCAGTAATTTTTGCCTGATCTGAAACAAACTGTGATGGCTGATAATTTAAGGGAACAAGTTCCGTAGATTTATTTTCATTCCTTCTTAATTTATCCTGAAGTTCAGGTTCTAAACTTGAAAATAATATTTCATAACTTGTGCCTCCATTAACCTGAACCTCTCGTGAAATGTATTTACTTTCAGATTTATTTAATTCTAAACGAAGTGATCGGGTGCTTTTTAATCCCTTTGCTTCTGCTACATCTTTTAAAGGGACGAACGAGTTAAGAGTGGTGCTTGCACCGACTCTTTCAACGAGTGAGGAGCTTAAAGCTTTGCTTTTATTTATATATATATTATTCATGGCACAACAACATTACCTCTGAAGATAAAAAATTGGAACACGACTTCCGACCATTGTGTTGTTTTGTATCCTAAAAATTTTTGTACAGGAATTGACAAGATTTTGTACAGAAATTGACAAAATTCCCAAAGTGGACTCTGCCCGAAAATAAAACTAGCCGTTAAATTCAAACAACAAGCCGAAACGCAGTAATATAAATAATAAAAGCCAACTAACCCGAAGAATACTTCTAACCGTTAAGTCCACAAAATGAGAATTTTAGTCCAGTGGGTTGTACGCATGGTCTTACTCTTTCCTACCCCTAAAAGTCAAACAACGAGCGAACTTGCCCGAAAAATAACACTACCCGTACAAACCTAATCGGACATTAAAATACAGTGTTTAAGTTTTAAAACATTAATTACCCACGGATTACCCACAAAAATAGACAATAAAAAAGAGAGTCTTGAAACTCTCTTTTTTATGGAGCGGGAGACGAGGCTCGAACTCGCGACATCCTCCTTGGCAAGGAGGCATTCTACCACTGAATTACCCCCGCTTATTTGGGTTACCTTTTAATCATACATGCTAAATTTTAGATTTCAAGCACTTTTTTTAATTTTTTTATAAATTTTTTATTTATCAATTTAATAAAAGTCCCTAAAACAAAGAACCAGCTTGATTAAACTGGTTCTTTTAAATTTGTATCCATTGATTTTATTGAAATTCCAATTCGTTCTCCAAATCGTTTATTCAACATATTAACCAAATCGTTTGAAGAATTTACCCAGAACATTGATGAAGCTAAAATCTTTACATCTCCTGTTAAATCTGGAAGTTTTAGCATTACTGGGTCGGAACCAGAAAATTTGCATAACATTTGCTTCATTAACATCAACTCTTCAAATTTTAATTCGTCTTTCAACTCAATGGTGAAAATATTTGAATTATCTACTGGTTTAACAGTGTCAACCAAAATAATTGGTGGATCGTCATCGCTACGCCTACTTACTTTTCCTGACACAATAATTCTTTGCTCATTTTGCAAGAAGTCATTGTATTCCGCAATTTTTGAATTGAAAGCTAAAGTATCAATTTTTCCTGTTAAATCTTCAATTGTTACAAATCGAACAAATTTTGTAGGGTCATTTCTAGTTGGAATTTGTTTCGTTGCTGTTACTAATCCACAAATAGTTACAACTTTATCATTCGGAATATCTGGAATTTGTGAGATTTTGTGAGTCATTAAGAATGGTAACTTGTCTCTAATCGTAGATAATGGGTGGCTTGTTACATAAAATCCCAAGAATTCTTTTTCAAAAATTTGAATTTGTCTTGCATCATATTCTTCATCTGAGCCAGATAGATGGAATTTTGCATCTTCAACTGAGGCGGTATCTCCTAGCATGTCAAACAAACTTCCTTGACCTGATTCTTTTTCTTTAGCCTCTTTAGAAGCTGTTGAAGTGATGTATTCAAGGTTATCCATTAGTTGTTTACGGCTTTTTTCGATTGTGGAAAAAGCTCCAGCCTTAATCAATCCTTCTAACGCTCTTTTATTCGCACATTTTACATCTACTCTTTTAATAAAATCATAAATTGATTTGAAATCACCGTTTGCTTCACGTTCTTTGATGATTTCTTCAATTACACCTTCTCCAACTTGTTTGATTGAAGCAAGCCCGAATCTGATGTTTTTACCATCTGGTGCGTATTCAAGATAAGATTTGTTTATATCTGGAGGAAGCACTTTGATTCCGTATTTCAAGGCTTCTTCAATATAAGCTTGAGTTTTTTCTTGATCTCCAGCAACACTTGATAATAATGATGATAAGTATTCAACTGGATAATGGCATTTCAAGAAAGCTGTTTGATATGCAACGAATGCGTAAGCAGATGAGTGAGCTCTGTTGAAACAGTATGAAGCGAAGTTTTGAATTTGTTCAAATAAAGTTTTTGCATCTTCTGCTTTCATACCATATTTTGCAGATCCTTCAATAAGTTTATCTTCCTGAGCTGCCATAGCCGCAGGGTCTTTGTGACCCATCATACGACGAACCATGTCTGCTTGACCTAAAGAATAATCCGCCATTTCTTGGAAAATCTGCATGATTTGCTCTTGGTAAACCATTGTTCCATAGGTGTCTTTTAAAACTTTTTCAAGTCGTGGGTGTGGATAAGTAATTTCTTGTCGTCCGTGTTTTCTATCTACGAAAACATCAACCATGCCAGAACCTAACGGACCTGGACGAAATAGTGCTACTAAAGCTCCTAAATCTTCAAATACGTCGGGTTGTAGTTTTTTTACAAGGTTTGTCATCCCTTGGGATTCTAACTGGAATACACCAACTGTTTCACCTCGAATTAACATATCATATGTTGGTTTATCATCCAGAGGAATATGGTTGATATCTAAATCAATATCCTGACATTTTTTAATTAGTTTTACAGTTTTAGAAATCATTGTAAGGTTACGAAGCCCCAAAAAGTCCATCTTCAGAAGCTTCATTTTTTCTAAAATTTCTCTGTGATATTGAGTTACAACAACTCCGTCTTTCCCGTGCTGTACAGGAACAATTTCATCCAGAGGTTTATATGAAATGATTACCCCAGCTGCGTGCATGCCAGTTGCGTTCTTCAGACCTTCTACGTGAAGTGCGGTATCAACTAATCTTTTAACTTCTGGGTCACTATCGTATAGTGTTTTTAATTCCATTCCGTCTTGCAAAGAGTCAGAAATTTTTGCCCCAGGGTCGCCAGAAATAAGGTCGGAAAGTTGTTTACTTCTTGCGTATGGAATATCAAATACACGTGCAACACTTTTCATTGCGTTACGAGCAGCCAGAGTGTTAAATGTAATAATCTGACAAACTTTATCTGCTCCGTATTTTTCTACAACGTAGTCAATAACTTTTCCACGTTTTTCAATACAAAAGTCCGTATCAATATCGGGCATACTGAAACGTTCTGGGTTCAAAAATCTTTCAAACAATAGGTTGTGTTCTATCGGGTCCAAATCTGTAATATCAAGAGCATACGCAACTAGTGAACCTGCGGCAGATCCTCTCCCTGGGCCGACTGGAATATCGTGAGTTTTTGCGTAGTGGATAAAATCCCAAGTAATCAAAAAGTATGCAGAGAATCCCATTTGTTCAATTACACCCAATTCGTACTTCGCACGTTCTTGAAGTTTTGGATCAATTTCTTCTTGGTGATATTTTCTTCTAATCCCTTGATATACAAGTTTTTCTAAGTATGTATCCGTTGTAAACCCTTCAGGAACAGGGAAATCAGGTAGAGGGGCTTTCCATTCTACTGTAATATGACATTTTTTAGAAATTTCTACCGTGTTTTTAATACATTCATCAAAAGTTTCGCTGTCTAGCCATTTGAAAGAATCTCTTAATTCCGAAACCGTTTTTACATAGAATTCATTATTAGGAAAATGGAATCTATTTGTATCTGATTTTGAAGATTTTGTCTGCATACACAAAAGGGTATCATGCCAGTCTGCATCTTCTTTTTTCAAATAGTGGGAGTCGTTTGTGATAATCATTTTAATATCAAGTTCTTTGGCAATACGTATCAAATCAGGGTTTGTACGTTTTTGTTCTTCAAGTCCGTGGTCTTGTAACTCAATATAATAATCTTCTCCAAATAAATCTTTAAATCTTTTAGCAGTAGCCTTTGCTTTTTCGTAATCACCTTTCAATAGGTTTTGGAGTACTTCGCCCCCCAAACAAGCAGAAGAGCAAATCAATCCTTCGTGATACTGTTCAAGAAGTTCCCAGTTGATACGAGGTTTCATATAAAAACCTTCAATGTGAGCTTTTGAAGCTAGTTTAACAATGTTTTTATATCCTTGGTTATTTTTTACAAGTAAAACTAAGTGGTATCTAGGATTGTGACTAGGGTTGCGTTCTGAAATATCCCCATCGTGTACATAAAATTCACAACCAACTATTGGGTTAACTAATTTTGGTTTGTAATTGGGGTCTTGTTCGGCTTTTTCTCTTTCTTTTGAATTGTTTTTATCCGCATCTATATACAAATCCATTGCACCATACATAACCCCGTGATCTGTTACGGCAACACCAGGCATGTTGTTTTCTGCACAAAATTTAACTAAATCCCCTATCCTAATTGCTCCATCAAGTAAAGAATACTCTGTGTGTAAGTGGAGTGGAACATATTCTTGATTAACATCTACCATAATTCGTCCATCATATCATGCAAATAATTTGAAAAAAATAATATATTAAATTTAATTAATGGAAAATTAAAACCGCAATTATAGCCGCAAAAAATAGTGGAATATTGTAGTGCAAGAATGTTGGAATACAAGTATCCCAGACGTGGTTATGTTGTCCATCTGCATTTAAACCTGCTGTTGGACCAAGTGTGGTGTCTGAAGATGGAGAACCCGCATCTCCGAGTGCCGCCGCAGCAGACAAAACAATTATCATTGAAGGAATACTGAACCCTAATTTTAAGCAAATTGGAATATATAAAACTGCTAAAATTGGTATTGTTCCAAAAGAAGTGCCTATGCCCATTGTAATAAATAAACCAACAAAAAGCATTAAAATAGTTGCAATTATTTTACTTGAACCCATAAATGGAGTGATTGCGTTAACCAATGCATCAACTCCGCCAGTTGCTTTCATTACAGAAGCAAATCCAGCCGCAACCAGCATTACGAATGCAACATAACCCATCAATCCGACACCTTCGTTAATTAATTTGTCCATTTTGTCGTGATCAATTGCTTTAAATCCAAAAATTACTGCTAAACCGACTAATGCCCCTAAAGGTAATGAATTTGTCCATAATTGAACGGTTAGAGTTATAATTGCGGCAATTAGAGTAATATAGTGGTTTTTATTTAATTTTAAATCTTCAATTTTTGCTTCGTCTTTAATTATAATATTTTCGTATTCTCTTGGTTTTCTGAAAGAAATAAAAATAGCTACTAAAAATCCAATAAATAAGCACGCTCCAATTATCCAGTTGTATTTCCAAATATCACTTTTTATTAATTCAACTCCATTTTGCATCATGTTTTCTGCAATTAATCCTTGGAAAATCAATCCAAAACCTGCAGGGATTGCAATATATGGAGCTTCTAATCCAAAAGCTAGACCACAAGCAACAGCTCGTCTATCAATTTTTAATTTATTCATCAAACCTAATAATGGAGGAACTAGAATTGGGATGAACGCAATATGAACAGGAATTAAATTTTGTGATAAAATAGCAATTCCTGTTAAAATAAATATCAGCATATATTTTTTCGATTTAATAATTTTCGAAATTTTGGTTGCTAAAATTGGTGCAAGACCTGTGTGTGTCATAGATGCCGCAAATGCTCCCAATAAAATATAGCTCAATGCGGTTTCAGAATTGTCCCCCATTCCGTGAATAAAAATATCCATCACTTCTGACAATCCTATATGCCCGACAAGGCCACCTACAACAGATGAAATTATTAGTGCAAGTAAAACATTTATTCTGCATAAACATAATATACATAATACAATTACAGCTATTATTATTGGATTTGTTAGAAGTGATAACATTATTATTTCCTTAATTATTCTATTATTCTATTGCAAAAATCATTTTCAGATATTGCTTTCCCTGTAATTTCTAAAATTAAATCGCTATCTTCTTTAGATGAACCATATTTGAATAATTTATCGTTCAAATAATCAGAAGTTTTTGAATTTTTAGAAATTTCACCTAATTCAGTTTTCATTGCATTGTAAAGTTGTGCTTTAATTAAACCAGCTCTAAAATAGTTTTGATAATATCCTGGATGAGATAGGTAGTGCGGAATAGTTGCCCATTCGTTATTAGATTCAGTTTCATCTCCACGGTGAAGATATTTTATTTTCAAATCTCTCCATAAGCTTTTCAAATCTCTTTCTGGATTTTTGTACATTTCTCTTTCAAATTCAATAATTTGAAGAGAACGATTAACAAATCTTGCATCATCTTTTTTTAGTTCCGCTTTGAATTTGTCTAAAACATCTTGAGGTACAAGACGAGATAAAATATTTTCAGTTTTTGGCAAATCGCCCATCATCATCGCAACAGCTTCTGTCATTGCAGAAGAAGATGGTTCTTGTTCTAAAAATGGTAAGCTTATATCTAGCCCAATATCATAAACGCAATGACCAAGTTCATGCAAAATGGTATCTAAGCTATTTGTGTTGTTGGTCAAGTTTGCAAGAATTCTTGCATCTTTTGCAGGTTTTATACAAAAAGCAAAACCGTGAGTGTTTTTATTTTTCCTTGGGAATAAGTCTAAAGTTATTCCCATATTATCGACATCAAAGCCCATTTGTTTATAAACATCTTTTGCAATATCAACAACTTGTTCTTTTGATGTTAAATACTCGGTAACCGTTTTTTCAGGTGTATTATCCGTTATCAATCCGTAGTGATAATCTTTTAATTCTTCTGGTTTAACTCCAAAACTTTTTGCAAGTTCTGCTTTCCTTTCTTCATCAAATTCTATTGATTTAGTTTCAATTTTTGAAGAAACTCCATTTAATAAAGCATCTAGTTCTTTTGGGGTTATGTCATAAGAATCTTCAATCATATAATCAAAATAAGTGTCATAGCCTTTTGTTTTAGCATAAGCATTACGCATTTTTACAAATTCAACTAAATCATCTGCAATTTCGTCTCCAGATTTGATATTTGCGTCGTAGGCTTTTTTACGGATTTCTGGATTGTGTTCTTTTTCTAAAATCACCATAATCTCTGCTTTAGAAATAGCTTTCCCATCAATTTCCATAACATAAGAATTGAATTTTGAGGCAATTTCATTTTCTTTATCTCGAAGTGCTTTTAATTCATTTCCAGATTCTATTTCATTGTAAAAATCTTTAACTAAATCTTTTAATTGTTTTGCTAAATGGTTATCCTCTAAGCCTTCTTCTTGAATGGCTTTTAATGATTTATACATTTGTTCATCTTTGAATAAATTACTCATTTGTTCTTGTGATTGAGTATATTTTTTTAGATTTTCTTCTGTGGAGTTTGTGTAAAAATTCCAACCAGCGAGTTCGGAATTATATAAAGTAGGTTCATACTTCTTTGTAAATTCTTCTCTTAATTTAAGATATTGTTCTTTTGTATTCATAAATATTCACCTCTTTTTACGAAAATTATTTTACATTTATATCAAAACAAGGATACGCTTTTGAACAACCCTCTAATCTTTGGATTTTGATGTTAATATTATTATTTTTAAGTATAAATTGGTCTGAAAAATCACCTATCTCCATCTTTTTGCTATCATTTGGAACGATATAATATTTGTAAAAATTGTCGCCAATATCATTTATTACTGCAAATTTATTATGGCGTTTAGAATATGGTATTGAAACAGTGGATTTTTTTAGGTCTGAAACGTAAATAAAATCATAGCCTTTCAAAATTGTTTTTATTTCATCTTTAGAAAGTTTTCTCGGTACAAATTTTACACCATTGAAAATAATTTCATAATATTCAAAAGTTCTAGGGTAATATGAGTAAAGCTTTTTGCCTTTTAGAAATTCTTGGCTACCTTCTCCAACCCAAACATCTTCTTTAGGAACTTGGGCATTACCAGTGATTAAATTATAAGAAGTATAACCACCATTTCCTTCTGGTGCTTGAACTTGTAGAATTATCTCATTTTTTGATTGTTCATCGTCAGTTTTTTGATATTCTCTCCACTGATATTTGTTCATATTATAAGTCCAAACTTTTTGCCCTATTGGGGTTGGTAACATTTCTCTTTCTTTTTTTTCTTGAGCTTCGTCAGAAAGCACTATAAGCCAACCTAAAAATCCAATTATAATAAAACAAATAATTGCTGCAATAATATATTTTTTATTCATAAAAGCACCGAACTCCTTATTTTTTCATCTAATAACATAACATAAAAATAACAATTGCATTATATATATAACCATCAATAATTACCCATATGGCTACTAGAGAAAAATAAGTGAAAAAGATTTAATATAATTAATCTTTTTCATACTTCCAGCTATTCTTAATTCCAACGAGCCTTGATATTTTTTGAGGCTCTTTTTTTTAATTTGACTAATTAAAAAAGGAGGTAATAATGTTAGCAGATGTCTCTTTTACTGAACTATATTCCTGCTATTACTCCTTTTAGCAGGACTTTTTTTATTCAAAAATCCGAAGTCCATTTTTGAACTTCGGATTTTATAGGAATTATTTTGGAGGAGGGGTTAAAGTATATTTATAAGTTCTAGCCTTTTCCGCCAGTTACGAAGGCTAATATTGCTGACAATCCAGCGGCTGCAAGGCCGACAATTGTTCCGACTTTACCAGAATGAGACAATTTACCTGCAAGAGCTCCGAGAGCTGCCCCTGCTGTTCCAGCACCAAGAATTTTACCGCATCCTTGAGATACTTTTTCAGATGTTCCCACTGGTTGACCTGTTATTGCAGAAATGTTGTCCTCTGCTGATGTTCTGTATGTTGCACTGAATGTCAAAGATTGCAATAAACCTTGTGTAAATGAACTATGTCCATTATCTCGTAAGTCTTGGATTAGAGATTTACCTGTCATTTGTTCATAAAGACTTAATGCTCTGTATTCAACTTCTTTTCCAGAGCCTTCTCCATATGCTGCTCCGACACTTTGTACATATGCTTTAAATGCCGCTGGAACTTGGTCTTGTTCATTTTGTTTAATCTTATCTCTAAGAACTGCGGCTGCATCTTTTATTCCTTCTAAAGATGCGTTAATTCTTAAATCTGCATTACGTTGCATATTTTGTTGATCGACATTGTAGTCTATGTAAAATTTTTGATAATCTTTCATGTTATTGAAATATGATTTTGGGTCGTAACCTGTGACACCACCTCCAGCCATCGGCATTGGCATCATTCCCATACCAAAACCTCCGTAACCTGAGCCATCAAAGATACTTCCTCCCATTGCTAATGGTGAATTGTAAGTCATATCAATTTCATCAAAACCATCCATAGCATACGGGTTGTATTGAAATGCACCTACCAGAGGAGCACTGTTAATTGAGCCTACGTTGCTTGACATACTAAACCTCCAAAATAAAATTAACCTTTTTTAACCTACCTTACTTATATAAACAATTTCTGTTTTAAATAATTGCGTTTATAAAAACTTTTGTTACATTTCTGTTACATTATTTGGTTGATGTTATTTTGTCAGAGTTTTATTATCATATCTTTGTATGTGAATAAATATCAAAGGGCTTTGATTTGAAAAAGTTTTTATCAGGATTATTTTCATTGTTTGTTCTTGCCGCAATTGGTGTTGCGGTATATTTCAATCAAGAAGTCGTAAAAATTCAGGCATACAAAGTTAAGGGTATGTATTATGTCTATAAAGGGGATAAGGCATATCACGATATGCGAATGCAAAAAGCTATTGGGTATTATAATACTGCATTAAAGTATTATCCTCAGCATTATAGTGCTTGGTATAATCTTGGTAATATATATGTTGCATATGAGGATTATTATTCTGCATTATACGCATATTCTCAAGCATTTAAATACAATCCAAATATGATGATTGCAAGAATGAACTATGGAATTGTTGCATCTGAAAAGTTGGGGGATTTTGATTCTGCAATCAAACAGTATGAACAAATAATTAAAACAAAACGCTATTTGTTAGAAATTCCATATATTTACAACAATAAAATAAGTTCAAAAGAAAATAAAGCAATTGCATATTATAATATGGGGTATTCCTATCGGATGAAATCTCTTTATGCAAATGATGATTGGGAATGGCAAAGACGTTATTTGGCAAAAGCGATAAAAGCTTATCAAAAATCTTTAGAAATTAATCCAAAAAGTTATGATACATTGTTTAACTTAGGTTTGGCATACCAAATTTCTGGAAATTATGAAGGAGCGGGAAAGTGTTATTGTCAAGCAATATCAAATGCACCGATGAATTATGAAGCTCATTACAATTTAGCTGTTCTGTTGAGAAAACTTAGACATTACAACGAGGCTTATGAAGAAATTGAAAAAGCTTCAACTTTGATTTCTGCACTTGGAGAAAATTCTTCAACTCAACAATATGCTGCAATTGTGATGAATGATATTATGCGAAATGTTTATTTTAATGAGGAATACAAAAGTTACCTCAGAACGATAATGGATGAAGAAAAATCTAAAAATAAACAGCATATGGCAAAGAATAAAAAAGATATTGCAACAAAAGAAACTAAAGCGGATAAAGAAAATGGCACAGTTACAACCACTCAAGTAAATATTGTAAATGGAAAAGTTGTTGCGACAGAAGAACTCGATAAGGCAATATTGGATAATTTCGGGGAATGCCCTTCAATGCACTATTTTGAACCTCAAGAAGAAGATTATTAATTTTCAATTCATTTGTAGCAAAAAATATTTTTTTTACGTTTTTTTGTTTTCAACATGAATATTCAAAGTGTAGGTTTATATAGTTTATTTAGTACTCAAAATCCACAATTGAGAAGAGATAATTGCGTTCATGTTCCAATGAATAAAAAAATATTACAATGTGATACTGTAACGTTTACGAGTGTTGCAAAATCTGAACCGTTGAAGAAGTTGTTAAAATTTGGAATTCCTGATTTTTACTCAGACATTGTTCTTGTGGATACTAAAGATTTAGAGCTATTATTAGAACATAAAGTGTTTTCTAAACCGATAAGAAATATTGTTCGAATTCTTAAACCTTATGAAAAATCATTATTCCCAATAGAAAAACAGGTTTATAGATTGATGAAGAGAACAGCTCGAACAAATCCAGAGATGTATTTGGATGAATTTTTGCATAAATTAGTCCCTCATCATAGTAAAATTCTTCTTGAACAACAACGCCCAGTGTTTGAAAAACTTTCTACTCTTGCTCTTCAAATGCCAAAAGAACAGATTGTTCAATATAATAAATTGATTGATGTTACTAATAAAAAACTCCTCAATGAACCAGTAATTGTTCCTTTCAGTAAGAAAGAACTTTTGTATAAGTTAAAACGAATTAAAGAAAGAATAGCTCAAAAAGATAATTTTAAAGAAGTAAGCGATATTGAAAAGATTATCAAAAAAGTTGAATTTTTTGAAGATGATATGGGTAAAGCTAAAAAGCCGACAAATAAAGAACTTAAACAGTTTTATAAAACATTTATTTATTTTGAAAATTCAAGTTTGCAAAAAGATAAAGATATGGTGGATTTATTCAATGCAACCAAAGCTCGTTTGCATAGAGTTCCTTTTGAAGAAAAATTTAAAAGAAAAGGTTTTATCCATGATTTGGAAAAAATTGTAGGACAATTACAAGATACAAAACTTGTCCATAAGATGATACAAACGGCAAGAGAACTACCTACGTCTAAAAATAGTTTATCAGCCTTTGTTGTAAAAGAAGCAAATAGATCTTCTTCTCAAATTGGATACGATTTACTTGCAGATTCTGTTGGGTCTGCTGATCATTTGGTTGCAGCAAAAGCTGGAGGCGATAGTGATATATATAATTATGTTTTAGCCTCAAGAAGATATAATTCAGAAAGAGCACATAGCAAACTTTCTACTATTATTGAAAAAGATCCTAACGTCAGGGTATATAGTCAAAATCAAATAGATAGATTGATAGAGTTAGCCAATAGTGGGATATTTAAAATGTGTGAATTAAGTTCATCATATATTTTATCTGTCGCAAGAAGAATAAAAAAATTGTCACCTTCAAATGACCCTTTAAATCTTGATACAAATAAGTTAAAATATTAATAGGAAGATTATGAGAATATTTGCAATAGGCCCTAATTATTACAACTTAAATTTAGACAAGAACAAGCCCAAAACAGGAGATTTGAAAAATATGGATTCCGAAATGGCAACATATATCAACGACTTGTCTGGCATGCCATATGTCATGCCAATAACCTTCACGGGCTTTGCACATTCTTCAAAATTACGGGCATTATTTGCTTACAAACTTCCTTGCATGTACACAGGAATCCCAATGTTAGACCCTAAAATGATTACTCGATTGAGTTCAAAAGGAATTTTATATGGTCCATCAAAAGATATTTTACAAGTTTTTGAAAGAAATAAAGAGTGTTTTGTCGATAATGAATCAAAAATTATTGCACTCTTACAGGAAAGATCAAAGATTCATCCAGAAATGAATTTGAAGGAACTCTTAGAAGAGATTGAACCATATCACAGGAAAATTTTGCGAAAAAAGCAAGCTCCGATTTTTATGGAATTGACTAATATCGTGAATAAAAAACTTCCTCATGACTATCAGCAAAAGTTTCAGAGTTTAATGGTTGAAACTGACAAAAAATTGAATGACCAACCGATTTATATTCCTTTTTCTGCAAATGAATTCAAGTATAAATTAGCGAAGGCTAGAAATATACTTGCAAATGGTGCTGACATAAAAACAAGAAAAGCTCTAAATTCTATAATGAAAGAATCTAAAAAGTTATCAACTGTAACAAATGATTCTACAATACCAAACCAACAAAAAGTTTTAGCTTCAATTGAGCATATTTTGCAAAAATCACCGCTTGCAGAAGATGGTGAGTTGAATAACTTGCTCGAAATTTCTAAATTAAGATTATCTCAAAAAAAGGTTGTAATACCATTTTCAAGAAAATCATTTTTATATGATTTAGGAAAGATGCTAGAAACATTGCCAGATCATCATCTTAAAAAGGAATTAATTGGAATTGCAAATAAACTTCCAACATCAGAGCAATGTTTGTCCGCTTATGTGTTGAAATTATGTTCAGAACCTTCTGATAAAATTGCTCTAAAATTAATGTGGCCATCAGTCGCTTCAGTTGAACACATCAAACCTCGCTCTGAGGGAGGAGAAAATGAACTTGCAAACTATGGAGTCGCAAGAGCAAAAATCAATTCTTCCAGAAAAAGTATTCCTCTTGATGAGTGGGTTGTTCTTCATCCTGAAGTGAAACAAAATTGTCAAAAATATTTAGATAAACTAATTGACTTATATCAAGCTGGTATTTTTCAAAAGCATAATATTAGTCCTGATTATATGATGGATTTTGCTGATACTGTTAAAGAACAGTCTAAAGGTAAAATTCAATTAGATATATCAAGATTATTTGAATATTAAACAAAATAAAAAGGCGGTAGTGATGTTACCGCCTATTAACCAGATTTACACTATGTAAGTGTTCAGAAAGGATCTTTTTTATTCTCCCAAGTTTAAGTGAGAGAATTGTACAATCTTGTTTTTGCCACGTTTTTTAGCATTATACAATGCGTGTTCAGCATAACGAATGATTGTATTCGCATCTTCCTCTGTATCAGGGATACAAGGGAATGTAGAAATTCCTCCAGAAATAGTGATTGGATGACGTTCTTCTTCTCCAGCTGGAATGAATTCCATTTTTTCAATATCTTTTCTAAATCTTTCTGCAAACAAGAATGCATTATCTTCTGAAGTGTTAGGAAGAACTACGATGAATTCTTCATCCCCATAACGAGTGATAATATCTTCTTTTCTGATAAGTTGTTTTAATTTATCTGCAATTGATTTTAATAAAACATCGCCCCATTCATAACCGTAAATGTCATTTACAGCTTTGAAAAAGTCTAAGTCAAACAACAATACAGAAAGTGCTGTTCCATAACGTTTAGAACGTGAGATTTCTTGTTCCATACGTTCAAGTAAATATTTTCTGTTGTGCAAGCCAGTTAATTCATCAGTTGTAGAAAGAGTTTTCAATTTATCTCTCAATTCTCTGATTTTCAACATGTTTTTTACGCGAACTAGTAATTCTTGATTATCAACTGGAGTTTTCACATAATCAAAAGCAACAGCTCTTACGGTACAACCTTTAAAAGTTTCTCCAATAAATAAGATTGGTTGCTTGAATTTTGTAACCATTAAAACATCTTTAATATCTGGAACGCTTTCAATAATGATAACCCCAGGGTTTAATGTTTCATAATCTTTTAAGTTAGAAGCGTTTTCTAATCTTACATTTGAATCTTCAATAGATGAAACAACTTCAGCTAAATTTGAAGAGTTTTTGTCAGTATATATAACTATATTCTTCATATCCTATCCTTTCTTCTACAAAGTATCATATTGCAACTTTTCACGCAAAATTGTAATATTCTTTAATATTTTACAATTGTAACGATATTGTAACATTATTCCTTTATTTTTTAAAGTTTTCTGTGAAATATGCCGTAAACATGAGTAAGGATACGAAAATTACTGAAAGGAAACGTTAAAGCTATGGGTATGGCTGCTTCACAAGCAAGATTACTAAGTATAACTGCAAGGATGTCAAACAATGAGTTTGAACAACAATCAGTTGCATATTCAAAACAACGTCTTTCTGAAAATTCAGGAAGAATTAACGATGCATACTTAGACGCTTTGAATAAAACTAAATACCAAGTTTTAACAGGTTACAATGGTACTGATGCTTGTTATGCAGATATTACTTATAACCAATTAACTGGTTGTAATACAGTTGCTTCTGGCAAACAATACCTTGTAAAAGATAATTCAGGTAAAGTTCTTGTAAGTTCTGCAATTGCAAACGCATTTAAAGCAGGTAATGGCGATTTAAATATTTTCTTAAAACAATTAGGTTATACTCAAGCAGATATTGATACTACAAAATCTGCAACAGCAGAAGAAGCAATCCATGAAGCTTGGGATAAATACTTAAATTCTGTTGGAAAGAGTATCTATGATGCAAATGGTAATACTAGTGATTCAGCTGATTATCAAGGAGAACATATTCTAGGATTTGATTATAGATCATTCGGAGCTGGACAATTAAATGGTATTCCAACATACAGCAGAGCTTATGTAGTAAGCCAAGAAGGCAAATCTTCATTCTACGCTTATAAAGATGATGAAGGTTACTATGTAAATAGAAGTGCTGTTGTTGCAAGAAATTATGTAGATAAAAACAACGAAACAAAAACAGGTGTATTTTACCAAACTGAAGATCAATTAGGTTCAAGTAATTATACTCAATTGTTGGATGTAACTTATGATGCAACAACAAAAATGTTCACTTACCTAAATGATAAGAATGAAAGAGTTCAATCATCAACATTGTATGCAACTCAAAGAAAAGACGGTTCAGCAGATTTGTCAAAAACTCAAAAAGATAGATTTTCTTACAATTCAAAAACTGGATTGTACACATCAGATAGTGGATATACTTATTCAATTACTAAAGAAGATATTCCTCTTAACTATGACGGTACAACACAAACTCAAAGAGATTTGTATGATTATGCAACTGCAATTACAGAAGCTTTTTATAACAAATCAAACAAATCTAAAGATGATACAGATTTAACTTACGATGCACAACAAATTTCATATTACAAAAACATCTTCTATCAAATGCAATCTTGTGGTTTCACAACATTAGAAGAAAAATATGGCTATGATGAAAAGAAAGCAAAGAAAACATTAAATTATGATTCAACTTGGATGATTAACCAATTAAAATCTGGAAACCTTGTATTATCTTACTATTCAACAGCTGAAAAAGGATTTATTGGTACTACATTAGATGACGATGAATCAATTACAGAAAAAGAAGACAAATCAGCAATTGCAAAAGCTGAACAAGAATACACAACCGCAATGGACAAAATTGAAAGCCAAGATAAACAATTCGATATGCAATTGAACAAACTTGAATCAGAACATACTGCAATGCAAACTGAATATGATCAATTAGCAAAAGTAATTAGTAAAAACGTTGAAAAATCTTTCAACATATTTAACGCATAAAACTTATATTTTATATTTTCCCCTACACATTAATTTTCGTAACTTTTTCCCTACCGCTAAAACATAACTAGCGGTATTTTTTTATGTCTATAAGTGTATAGGTTAATAAGTCTATTGTGTAATTATATTCTAACTTTTATATTTACAATTTTTAAATTTAATTGAAAAATGAAGAGTTGTTATGTACAATTATTCTATAAAAAGGAGTGTTCTTATGAGCGACGTACAGAAGAGAATTTTGATAGTTGATGATGATGACGAAATCAGAGATTTATTAGAGTTTGACGTTAGGAGCAGTGGATATTTTGTTGATACCGCAAAAGACGGACTTGAAGGATTAAACAAAGCTCTTAATAACACTTATGATTTAATCTTACTTGACGTTATGATGCCAAAAATGAACGGCTTTGATGTTTGCAAAAATATTCGTCAAGCAAAATTATCAATCCCTATTTTGATGCTTACAGCCAAAGGGACTATTGAGGATAAAACAGAAGGTTTTGACTGTGGAGCAGATGATTATTTGGTAAAACCTTTTGATATCCAAGAAGTTTTACTCCGAATTAGAGTTCTTTTACGTAGAAATTCTGTGAATGTTGAAGAAACTCCTTTAGCGAACGAAGTATTAAGAAGTGGTGATATAGAAATCTTCCCAGAATCACTAGAGGCTGTTATAGTTAACAAAAAGGTTAAACTAACACCAACAGAATTTGAAATATTATATTGTTTAATGCAGCATTTTAACCACCCAGTCACTCTTGCGACCTTGCTTGACGAAGTTTGGGGATATGACAGCAATGAAGATGTGAGAATGTTAAGAGTCCACGTTGGAGGTTTGCGAAACAAAATTGAACCAAATGCGAAAGACCCAAAATATTTGCACACGGTTACAAATGTTGGGTACAAGTTGACACCTTTTGCTCAAGAGTAATTTGCTTATGAAGAATTTTGGTTTTGGTTTTAAAAGATTAAAAATAATTGAACAAATTGCAATCGTGTTTTTTATTGCAGTTGTAATTCCGATATCCATCAGTGGTTTTATTATCAATAATATTAACCAACAATCTGTTAGACACCAATTGAGAGAGTCAGCTATTCTTGTTGCAAGTATGGTATCAGATGAAGTTGATTTTTTCCTAAAAACAAATGAATCTACTTTAGCTCAAATTGCTGATACCTTAGAATATTTGCCATCCCAAAAGTTAAAATCTAAATTTATTAAAGATGTGGCAAGAAGATACCCTAACTGCGAGGATATTGTAATTGTTCATAATCCGCAAGAATTGGAAAAAATTACAGACGATTCTCATATCAATGAAAAACCAATTTTATCAACTCAAATGAAAGATGGTTCATTTCTTGTAATTATTTTTAATGCTAATAACTGGGATTCACAACTATTCAAATCGTTGGAAAACGACAATAGACAAATTTACATTTTAGACAAAAACAATCACTTAATTTCATCCCACAATTTTACGCCAGATGTCTTTAAAGAAACATTAGACTTGCTTCCTCATAATATGGAGGTTGATGCTCCTGTACTTTTTGGAGATGAGAAAAATAGACCTATCGTTTATTTAAAACGTCATAATCCAGATTTAACAATTGTTGTTAACACAACAGAAAACATAGCAAAAAAGGCAATTCTTGATAACAGAGCGAAGATAATTATTTCTGTATTATCTTCAATCTTAGCAATGATGTTGTTAATTGGTTTTTACATGTATTATTTATACATCAATATTAGACAGTTATTCAAAGCGGTTATAGCCTTATCGAAAGGAAATTATCAAAGACAAATTAGACTTTTAACAACGTCTTTCACTCCATACGAAATTGTTTTCTTAGCAAATGAATTTAACAATATGGCATCCGAAATTCATAAGACATATCTACAATTGAAACGTAAAAACGTTGAATTGAAAGCCTTGAACGAATTCCGCTCAAATTTAATTGATACCGTAAGTCATGAATTAAGAACTCCTCTAACAAGCATTCAAGGATATACCTCAAGACTAATGCGTCAAGATATTGTTATAGATGAAGAAACCAAACAAAAATCTTTAAGAATTATCAAAGAACAATCTGAACGCCTAAAACGACTAATCGAAGATTTATTAACGATTCCAGATATCGAAGGAATGCGACTTCGTACAGTAAACGACAATATCTGGCTAAATAAAGTTTTTGAACAAGCCGAACTTCTTCTAAGAAAGCACGATGGCCACGAAATCGTTGTAAATTTAGCACCTGATTTTCCACAAGTTGTGGCAGACAAGGGAAGATTAGAGCAAGTATTCGTAAATTTATACGAAAATGCCGTAAAATACTCTTACCCAGAATCTCCAATACTTGTTGAAACATCAATTTCTGGAGATAAAGCAGTTATCGCTGTTAAAAACAAATGCGATAAAATTTCGCCAAAGAAACTACAATCACTTTTTGGGAAATTCGTAAGACTAGATGATAACATGACAAGAACAACCAGAGGAAGTGGTTTAGGTTTGTTTATCGTCAAAGGTCTAGTAGAAGCAATGGGTGGAACAATTGAACTAAATTCTGATGACGAATACGGATTTATTGCAATTATTACCCTAAATATAGCAAAAAATAATGAGGTTAATTCATAAGTGAATAGGTTTATGTCTATTGCAATTGAAGAAGCAAAGAAATCCAATGGAGATATTCCTGTTGGAGCGGTAATAGTAAAAGATGGGAAAATCCTCGCTAAAACCCACAACACTCGAGAAAAAGACAATGACATTACTTCTCATGCAGAAATTCTAGCAATTCGACAAGCCGAAAAAGAATTAAACAACTGGCGTTTAGATAATTGCGATTTGTACGTAACACTAGAGCCTTGCCCTATGTGTGGATGGGCAATTTTACAATCCAGAATAAAATCCGTTTATTTTGGGAGCTATGACCATAATTACGGAAGTTTCTCATCCAAAATTGATTTGAGGGAATTATCCACATCAAATCCCAATATTTACGGTGGAATAAAGGAAGAAGAATGCGACAAATTATTAGAAACATTCTTCAAAGAGTTACGAAAATAAATTCGATTAACCCTTTACGGCTCCTTCATTTTCCCCAGAAATAAAGTATTTTTGCATTGCTAAGAAAAATATAATAATTGGAATTGTTGAAATAATTGAACCCGCAGCAATAAATCTCCAATTAGAAGAGAACATTCCCTGCAAATTATTTACCCCAACAGGAAGAGTGTACATTGCCTCTTTTGTCAAAACAATACTTGGCCAAAGGAATTCACCCCAAGAACCAATAAAAGTAAATATTGCAAGAACTGCAAGAGAAGGTTTAACCATTGGGAGTAAAACTTTCCAAAAGACCTGAAAAACATTACAGCCATCTACAATTGCCGCCTCTTCCATTTCTCTTGGAATAGCCAAGAACGCTTGACGCATCAAAAATATTCCAAAAGCACTAACCGCAAACGGCATAATTAACCCAATAAATCCCATAGTATCATTCACACTATCAACAAGGTGGAGCTTAAGAGTTATCAAATATACAGGCAACATAATTGCTTGAAATGGAACCATAATTGTTGCAAGAATTGAAAAAAATGCAATCTTTTTCCCCTTAAATTCCATCCTTGCTAGTGGATATCCTGCGAGTGAGGATAAAATCAAATTTAATAAAACCGTTCCTCCCGCAACAACCATACTATTGATAAAATACCGCATTAAATCAACTTTATGCCAAACGCCAACATAATTTGCGAATGTAAAATCTTTAGGAATTATTGTTGGAGGATATGCAAAAATATTTTCTCCACTACCCTTTAATGATGTTGACAATAACCAAATGAAAGGGAAAATTGAAAGAATAGATACAAATATTAAAATTGAGTGTATCCAAATATTTTTCAACTTTATTTTATTTTTAAATTTTTCTAAAATATTCAAAATTATTCCTCTTAGATTTGGTATTTATTTTTTTCAAAACATAATATGTTAACTAACGAAAAAATCATAACAATTGCCAATAAAATAACCGCCATTGCTGAAGCATAGCCTAAATCGAGATTTTCAAAAGCTTTTTCATATATATAATAAACAATTGTTTTTGTAGAATTTAATGGTCCACCCTTTGTCATAACATAAATTTCTGCAAATATTTTCATCGCAGATATTGAACTTATTGTCGTAACAAGAGCAATAGTAGGCATAATATGCGGAACAGTTACGGTCAAGTGTTTAGTCAAAAAATTCGCTCCATCAATATCACAAGCCTCATATAATTCATTCGGGACACTCATCAACGCAGCTAAATAAATCATCATATAATATCCGATACCTTTCCAAATGGTAACGATTATCACAGAATAAATCGCATATTTTGGATCAGTCAGCCAACCAATTGAATGAATATGTAAAACATTTAATAAATAATTCAAAATACCTTGTTCTGCATATAACCACTTGAAAGCAATTGCCGCAACAACAATTGAAACAATTACTGGAAGGTAAATTAAAATTTTATATAAAGTAATTCCCCTAATTTTTTGATTAATTAAAATCGCTAAAAACAACGGTACAATTGCTAAAATCGGAACAGCAACAACAAGATAAATAATCGTATTTATCATAACTTTATAAAAAATAGGGTTGTGCAATATCTCAATATAATTCTTTAAACCTGCAAAATTTGGACTATAAATATTATTGGCGTAATCAAAAAAACTAAGTCCTATTGTTTGGAAAAACGGGATAAAAAAGAATATAAGTAAAACTATCCCTGCGGGAAGCAAAAACAAATATGGTGCGGTTTTTCCATAATACTTAAACATACCTTGATTATCTCATTTTAAGCGTATTTCGTCAAGAAATAAATATTATTAACTGGAAAAATTTACAGATTTATCTTATAATTTTGATATGAAAAAATTACTTGTAACATTAATTATTTTATGCGGTTGTGCCGTATCAGCAGCACCAACTTTGCCTTGGCAAAAGCAACCTGAACCAGTTAAACCAGATGCAATCACAGAACAAGCAAAAATTTTGTATGCTCAAAATGAAATTGATTCAGCTCTAGAAATATTAAAAGGTAAAGCGGACGATGATAGAAATGCCGATGATTGGTTAATTATGGGGAATATATTGCAAGACAAGGATAAAATTGACCAAGCGATTTATATGTATAATCAAGCAATAACAAAAGACCCAAAGAACTACAAGGCACATTATAACTTAGGGTATATTTATTTTATCCAAGAAAAACCAAACATGGCACTAGCCGAATTCAAAAAATCTGTAAAAAATAAAGACGACTTTTCTTATGGATATTACAATATGGGTTGTGCATATTTAAAATTAAAAGATTATCGAAACGCAAAATATAATTTTTTTAGAGCATTAGATTTAAAAAACAGAAACCCTAATATTTATTATAATTTAGCATATTCATATAAAATGCTTAATAAGGAAAAACAAGCCCAAACATATTTAGATTTATATAATAAAATTATGGAAAACCAACAACTATAAAGAGATAGGAATACAGTAAAATGAAGACATATAAAGGTATAATTTTTGATTTTAACGGGACATTGTATTGGGATTCCCGCAAACATAAAGAGGCGTGGGTAGAATTTTCTAAAAAACTACGAGGCACTCCTTTTACTGAAGAAGAAATGCTAAAATACATGTTTGGAAGAACGAATGAAGAAATTATCAAATATGCAATTGGAAAACAACCAACACCTGAAATGGTTGAACGTTTAGGACAAGAAAAAGAAGAATTTTACCGTCAAATGTGCTTAAAGGATAAAGAAAATTTTCATTTGGCTGATGGAGTTGTAGAATTCTTAGACTTTTTAAAAGAAAATGACATTCCAAGAACAATTGCAACAATGTCAGATAAAATCAATGTAGATTTTTATATAGAGCATTTCAATCTTGCAAAATGGTTTGATTTAGACAAGATTGTATATTCAGACGGAATAATTCCAGGGAAACCAGCCCCAGATATTTATGAAATTGCAGCAAAAAATTTAGGACTAAAAACCGAAGATTGCATAGTTGTTGAAGATGCAATTTCGGGTATAGAATCTGCAAGAGCTGCCCATATTGGGAAAATCATTGCTATCTGTTCAGAAGAAAGCCCAGAATTATATAAATCAATTCCAGCAGTAAGTTCAATTATCAATAGCTTTAGAGATTTTGATAAAACCTTATTTGATATAAAAGCTAAGGTCTAAGACGTTTGTAAATACAAAAGCATTAAGCTTTGATAGAGATACTTCGCTTTGCTCAGTAAGACGGAATTGAAGTAATACTAAACAACTTCCTCTCCTAGGGATACTAGCTGAACCGACGAAACGAAGTTGAGTCGAGTGAAACTGCGTGCCGTATGGCTGAGGTTAGGAGAGGGGTTAATGGTTAAAAATACTTTTTGATGGTAAAGCTGTTTGCCGAATGGGTGTTATATTTATTTGGGTAAAATTTTATTTCCACGCATAATCTCTATTAATTCTCCAACCATCATCAATAATTTTCTTTGCTCCAAATTTTGACCAATCAACACCTCCAGATGGAGCTATTGTTGGAACAACAGAGCCTTTTTCTTTATCTAGGGTAAAGAAAAATAAATCTCGTCCAGCACGATTTGGAGGGACATCACTTCCATTTATATCAACAAATATTGTTGCACCCGTATTGCCATACCCAATACCAAAAGCAATACATGTTCCATCTTGCAATTTAATAGAAGATTCACTACCCATAAATGGAGTTGAAATATAACCAGAACTTTTACCAGTTCTTGTATTTATCCAAGCATATTGAGCACTTGCATACTTTGCTCCAAAATATGCAGTAGCAGGGTCATAACACATAACATTTCGATTACCACCATTCACAGGTCTTGGATAAAAAGTTGCCCCTGCATAATGTGGAAGAATATAATTTTCCACATATACGGAAGGAGATCCTGAGATTACATCTATTCCAGGGTATTCATTTATATAACGCATTACTTGATTTAATTGAGAATATACTTTTTTTAATTTCACAACAGTAACAAGCTTTTGATATTTTGTTATCAATCCTGGAATGGTTATTGCTGCAACGACACCTATTATCCCCAAGGTTATCAATACTTCTGCTAATGTAAAAGCTTTTTTATATTCTCTCATACCCTCTTTCGCTCCTTGTATGACTTAACAAATAAATTACATTATATATGATTATAATTATAGTTATACAACTATAATATGTCAACTCTCTTGAGTTCCCCTAGAAGAGAGAATAATATTAATGAATGGAATATAAATTTGAAAATATAAAAATTATAGATTTTATAAAAACACTCACTGTTTATAAGGGAACCTCACTAAGAAAACTTATTGCAAAGCTCTCTAATCAAAAAGGGGTGAGCAACTGTTATTCAAATTTTTATGCAAAACTGAAAAAAGAAACAATTAGATTTTCCGAGGTGGCAGATATTGCAGATGCCCTAGGATACGAAATTATTTTTAAAGAAAAACAATAATAATAAAAAAGGAAGTGATAATCACTTCCTTTTCATTATCTATTCAGCTTTTTTAACTTTTCTAATTATTCGACCACGTTCTTCAATACGCTTTTGGTGATAACCATAAAATGCGTATATCAAAATTCCGACAAATAACCAAATTGCAAAATACACAGAAGAAGTTTTTAATGTTTTCAATGAAAATACAATCAAAACTCCACAAATCAAGATTCCTAATATTGGGAACCAAGGACAGAACGGAACTTTGAAAGGTCTTGGTCTGTCAGGGTTTGTTTTTCTTAAAATTAATACTGCCAAGCAAATAATAACAAAAGATGTGAATGTTCCGAAATTACACAACGCAGCAGAAATGTTCAAATCCATGAATAATCCACAAACAATTACCACAACACCAGAAATCCAAGTCATCACGTGCGGAGTTCTATATTTTCTATGAATTAATCTCCAAGATTTTGGTAGAAATCTGTCACGGCTTATTGCATATAAAATTCTTGTTGTTCCAAGTTGATATATCAACAAAACTGATGTCAATGCACACAACGCACCAATTGAAATCAAACCAGCAAACCAATCTTTGCCAATATAGCTCATTGCGTGAGCAATAGGAGCTTGAATATCAATTCTTTCAATAGGAACGATTCCTGTCAAAACTAACGCTACACATACATACAAAATTGTACAAATAACTAATGTTCCCAAAATTGCAATAGGTAAATCTCGTTGAGGATTTTCTGTTTCCTCTGCTGTTGTGGAAATTGCGTCAAATCCTATATATGCAAAGAAAATTAAAAACGCACCCATAATAACACCAGTTGGGTCTTGTGGGAAGAAAGGAGTCCAGTGTTCTGGTTTTACGTAAAATGCTCCTACGATTATGAAAGACAAAATCATAAACATATTTACACCAACCATAATACTTGCAACTCTTGTTGATTCTTTAACACCTCTTACCAAAAGCATCGTTAGAATAAGAACAATTGCAACCGCTGGAAGATTCACAGCAAAAGGAATATGCCCAAATAAGTATGGAATTTTATCGTGAATATCCCAATGATTGTTATTACAAATTGCAACCATTGTTTTGTAGTCATATCTTAACCAAATAGGGAAATTAACCACAAAATCTGGCAAATATTGTTTAAAACCTTTTAAAAATTGAATGAAATAACCAGTCCAAGCACTAGCAACAGTGATATTACCAATTGCATACTCAAGCATTAAAATCCATCCGACCATCCAAGCCATAAATTCACCCATAGTAGCATAAGTATAGGTATAAGCACTACCCGCAACTGGAATCATTGATGCTATTTCTGAATAACATAAAGCTGAAAAGACACAAGCAACTGCTGCCAAAACCATTGAAACAACAATAGCTGGACCTGCCCCCGCACTTTCTGCACTACCTGTAATTGCTGTACCGATAATTGTAAAAATACCAGTACCAACAACCGCACCAATACCAATTACGATAAGGTCGAATACGTTTAATGTCTTTTTTAGTTCTGAACGCTTACTAGTGTTAATAAGATCGTCCATACTTTTTCTTTTAAATATATTTCGGCTAATCTGTTTCAAATCCATTTTTATAATTATTCCTAATCCTCAGTTACTCCGTGTACAATTTCTCTATGGATTTTATTTTCATTATTTCTATTTTTAATAAATCCGTATAGAAGGTAAATAATTGCTCCAACACCCAACCAAACTGGGAACAACAATGCAGAGCTTCCTGCTTGAGTTGATTTATAAATCATCAAACCTCCACAACAAAGAATACCCAAAGTTGGAGTTACAGGAGAGAATGGAACTTTGAAAGGTCTTTCTCTATTTGGGTCAGTGTGGCGTAAAATCAATACAGCAACACATACAATGATGAAAGATGTAAACGTTCCGTAGTTACATAATTCAGCTGCAACATCTAAGTTAAGAGTTAATATACCTACAACTGCTAAAAGTCCAACAGTCCAAGTTAATAGAGCTGGAGTTTTTAGTTTTGGATCAATTTTTTGAAATCTTTGAGAAATAAAGTGGTCACGGCTCATTGCGAACAAAATTCTTGTAGCTGCCATTTCTAATACCAATAATACAGAAGTTAAACCAGCCAAAGAACCTATTGAAATCAGACCTGCTGCCCAATTTTGTTTTGCTTGCATCATACAGTAAGCCATTGGAGCCTTCAAAAAGTCTAGTGGAACAGGACCGCTTGTATTTTGCATCCCTGTTAAAACAAGTGCAACTAAGACGTAAACAATTGTTGTAATTATAAGAGAACCAATAATACCTATTGGCAAATCTTTTTGAGGATTTTTACATTCTTCAGCAGCTGTTGCCAAAGCATCAAATCCAATATATGCAAAGAAAATTAAAAACGCAGCAGACCAAATTCCAGACATTCCGTTTGGAGCAAATGGGTGCCAGTTTGCTGGAGTTACAAAGAACGCACCAGCCAAAATAAACAAGCCTATTACAGCCAATTTGATAAATACCATTAAACCAGCCATTTTAGCAGAATCTTTTGTACCTTTTACTAAAATAGAAGTAATTAAAAGGACAATTAGAATTGCTGGCAAATTTATACAAATCGGAACAATTCCGAATAATTTTGGAATAAATACATCAGGGTTAGCCGCAGCAATTTTCCCAGCAGAGAAAACATCATTGGTTAACCAAACTGGAGGGTGTGCAAGCCAAGCAGGTAATACATTTTCAAAACCAGAAAGGAATTGAACAAAGTGATTAGACCAAGCACAAGCAACTGCAATAAAACCAATTGCATATTCTAGCATCAATACCCAGCCAACCATCCATGCAGCAAATTCACCTAATGTTGCAAATGTATAAGTATAAGCCCCACCCGCAACTGGAATCATTGTTGCAAATTCTGAATAGCATAATGCTGAAAAAATACAAGCAATAGCTGCAATAATCATTGAAACTACAAGAGCTGGTCCAGCACCTAGACTTGAACCATCTGCGCTTCCAGCAGCAGCAATTCCGACAACTGCGAAAATCCCAGAGCCTATAATTGCACCTACACCCAAAACGATTAAATCTATTACACCAAGAGTCTTTTCTAAACCTTGAGCTTTTGCTTCTGCAAGCATTTCATCTGGAGCTTTTATTCTAGTAATATTTTTCAAAAAATTTCTAGTAAAAGTCGCTCTGTTAAATTTTTCAGCCATTTACATTCCTTATATTTAAACTACACCTGTTTCTTTTTTACAAAGAGGGAAGCCCATTGCTTCTCGTTGTTCTACGTACATTCTTGCAACAGCAGATGCCATAGTTCTTACTCTTCCTATAAAGTTATTTCTTTCATCTTTACTAATAACCCCGTGAGCATCCAAAAGGTTAAAAGTATGAGAACATTTTAAAACATAATCATAAGCCGGCAAAACAAGTTTTGCAGCCAAACAATTATCTACTTCTTTTTGATACAAATCGAACATTTTGAATAATGCATCAGTATCAGAAACTTCAAAATTATATTTAGAAGTTTCAATTTCATTTTGCAAATAAATATCACCATATTTTAATGTATCATTCCACATAATATCATATACGGATTCTTTATTTTGAAGATACATTGCGATACGTTCCAAACCATAAGTCAATTCAAGTGCAACAGGTTTAACCTCTACACCACCAACTTGTTGGAAATATGTAAATTGAGTAACTTCCATTCCATCTAGCCAAACTTCCCAGCCTACACCAGCTGCACCCAAAGTTGGAGATTCCCAGTTATCTTCTACAAATCTTACATCGTGTTCCGTCAAATCAATACCCATTGCTTCTAAACTCTTTAAATAAAGTTCTTGAGCATTATCTGGCGAAGGTTTTAGGATAACTTGGAACTGGAAGTAGTGACCAAGTCTGTTTGGGTTTTCACCATATCTTGCATCCGTTGGACGTCTGCAAGGTTCAATCATTGCCGTATTCCAAGGTTCAGGACCTAAAGAACGCAAGAAAGTTGCAGGGTTCATTGTAGAAGCCCCTTTTTCAATATCATAAGGTTGTTGAATTATACAACCATAATCTGACCAAAACTTTTGTAAGTTAAAAACTAATTCTTGAAAATTTAATGCCATAACATATTCCAATATTGTACTATCTACACTCGTTACTCTATCGTATTACCGACATAGTAATATTTCAACTTTTATGTAACATTTGTTACATTTTAAAGGAAAGCCCATAAGTGATTACGCCTATAATTTTAAAATTCTTTATTCCAAAATTCTAACTATGGACACAGACTTTCCCAATCGGGCTCATCTGGTTCTTCACCAGGTTCAATAATATGATCCCCGCACTCAAGCATTACTTGTAAAGATAATTTTAACTGTTTTTTGTAATTTTCTCTTGCTCTTGCCAGAGTTTTTGCACAAAACGTAAAACTAGGGATTTCTTTTATTTCGATATAATAGTAGGGATTGCCATCAAAATCTAAATCTTGCCCTTCTATCAATGTCCAATTTAAGTTTAAATAATAATCTAAATCTTTCTCAATCATATCAAATTAGTTGTCCAAAGATGAATTACTTAGTGGTTGAGTTAGCATAATACCTTCTCCACCTACAACATCAGCCCTTTGATTATCAATATACAAATATACTGGTAAATTAGAGTTTAATCTAGCAGTTTTTATCAATTGATACAATCTCTTATAAAGACTATCAGTTCCACCACCATTTACAAACGCAGAGTTTAAGTTGATAATAACTTTATCTTTTTGTTCTGATATATTTATAATCTCTGAACCTGAAGGAACTTCAGTATAAACACCACGTTGTCTTTCTTCCTGTTTAGGACCTTGAATAAGTGCATTTATTGAAAATCTGATTTTGCTACCATCAACATCCTTGTTATAACGCCTTTTTACAGCTTTGTAAACTTCTTCATTGTGTTCATTTTTACCAATAAAATATACATTTACGTATTCTTTAGACTTTGTTTCGGGTTGTGCAACTTCTTCTTCTACTGAACGTTCTGAAACTTGAATATCATCAGGTTGAACTTCTGGTTTTGGCATAAGCACATTAAACGCTATAAGTCCAACAACTATGCACATACAAAATCCGATAAATACTAATAATACTTTTTGATTCTTATTCATATAAATACCTTAGTCCTTTGGTATAACAACAACACCGCTTGTTACAATTTGATTATTTTTAATATCAACACTATCTACAGAAACTTTTGCATCTTTATTATCCAAAATTTGTACAGAGAAATCAAGTGGATTTAAGTAATTAAGAATAAAATCAAGTTTTTGCAAATCCATACTCAAGCCTCTTGTGATAAGTTGAGTATTTGCAAATTGGATTTTACCTTTTTTAGCAGTAAAGTTTGATTCTACTGTAATTTTTTGTTCCTGTCTAACAAATGGGATTGAAATTCCGATTACATAGTAGAATTTACCACTCTTGATAGCAACTTTTGTTGAAGAAATCTTTACTCCAAAACCGTAAGATTGACCAACTTTATTCAAATCGTCAATAACTTTTTGATATTTTTGAGTTTGCATAGTTCTATTAATATCTTCTGGTGAAAGAGTTATATTAAATGACATTGGAAAATCTTCCATAAATATAACATCTCCATCTGATTGTTTGATATAGTTGAAATAACAAAGTGTTTTCATATCCAATGAAGTTAAATAAATATCATTAACCTTAACGTTTTTACCTTTAAGAGTTAAAGATTTAAAAATACCATTTTTCAAATCTTTTGAGCTGTATGAATCCAAATTAACTTTTATTTCATCACCCGTTAACGTCTTTGAAATTGCTTTCTTTAACACAGATTGAGCCACTTTTTCTGATACAAAATTTACACCAGTAACCGCACCAGCAACAGTTCTCAATTTTGAATTCATATTATATGGAGCAACGCACTGATAATCACATTCAGCCATCGCTGCTGTATTTGCTAATAATAAAACGCCTAACAATAAAATAATCTTTTTCATAACACCTCAAATACTTTTTTTACCAAAATTTGATTTTCTTTTACCATTCCTATAGCATGTATTTTACCACCATAAACTAAAATTACAATATCTGAATTTTTAAATCCTTTATTATATATAGCCATACCGTGATTTACACGTTCTTTTTCGATGTCATTAAGTTCAACCTTAGGTAACGAAAGAACATCAAGAGGATTAACTAAATTGGTCATAACATCAGAAATTTCACTAAAATTTTCCAACGGTATTGAATATTTCTTGTTAAATAGACCTGCTTTCGTCCTTTCCAAGGCTGTCAAATGTCCTCCACAGCCCAATTTTTGTCCTATATCATATGCAATTGAACGAATATAAGTACCCTTTGAACAGCCAACAAGAATTTTTGCTTCCTGTTTTTCATAATCAAAACTTTCTAGTTCTAACTTTGAAATAAAGACTTTGCGAGGTTTTATTTCAACTTCTTCGCCATTTCTAGCATATTCGTATAGTTTTTTCCCATTTACTTTTATTGCCGAATAGATTGGAGGTAGTTGTTCTATTTCCCCTCGAAAATCATCTAAAATAGAAATTAAATCGTCTTGATTTATTTTTTTGTCATAAGTTTTAGTAACAGTACCATCTAAATCATAGGTATCTGTATCTTTCCCAAACTGAACAGTCGCCAAATATTCTTTATCATCATCTAAATATTCAATAAGCCTAGTAGATTTTCCAATACAAATAGGCAAAACTCCAACGGCAAAAGGATCAAGAGTTCCAGTATGCCCAATCTGTTTGATTTTTGTGACACGACGAAGCCTTGCAACAACATCAAAAGATGTCATCCCTTTAGGTTTATAAATATTCAAAAATCCAAATAATTGAGGCTGTTTTTCATCTACCATTCGTGCTATTTCCTCGAGCCCAGTTTATTCAAATTAAAGTCGGCTTTACACAAGCCGACTTATAAAAATTTTATAACTATTTAATTTCACCACGTGAAATTTTATTGATTAAATCTACAACACGAGAAGACTCTTCAAGACCATTTGTATAAACAAATCTCAATTCTGGAGTTAATCTCAATCTCAAAACTTTACCAACATTATATCTGATTTTTGCAGTACTTTTTTCGATAACAGATTTAGTTTTTTCGATTTGTTCTTCTGAACCTAGAACGCTATATATAACTTTTGCAAAAGAATTGTCGTGAGAAACCTCAACGTCAACAATTGAAACTACACCTTCAAGACCTCTGATTTCTTTACGCAAAATTTCGGAAATGTCACGCATCAATTCTTTTCTAACTCTTTCGTTTCGTAATGTCATAATAATCTCCTTGTTATTAGAGATTATAACATAAAATAAATATTTTTCATTTCAGTCATGTTAGGAGGATTAGTGAACCGCCCCATCTTTTAGAATAAAATTAAAGTCGGCTTGGTTAAGCCGACCTACATGATTTTATTGATATTACTACATAATTTTTAAATTTTTTGTATTAATTACAAACTTTTTCTTTCAACTTCTTCTTTTGTTGAAACTTCAATAATATCACCAATCTGAATATCATTGAACTTGCTGAATGAAATACCACATTCAAAGCCTTGTGCAACTTCTTTTACATCATCTTTGAAACGTTTCAATTGGTCAATTGCACCTCTAAAGATTTCTTCACCATTTCTATAAAGAACCGCATCTTTTGAACGGACAATCTTACCTTCTGTAACATAACATCCAGCAATTTTATTTGTTTTACCAATTGTGAACACTTGACGAATTTCAGCTTTACCAAGTTCAACTTCTTTAATTTCTGGTTCAAGAAGCGATAACAATGTCTTTTCAATATCTTCTAACAATTGATAAATGATATCGTATTTTTTGATTGTTACACCTTCTCTTTCAGCAGAAGCTAAAGCATTTCCATCTTCTTTTACGGTAAACCCTAAAATTAGGGCATTTGATGCTGCTGCAAGCATAACATCGGCTTCCGAAATATCACCAACACCAACGTGAATAATTTTTGTTGTAATTTCTTTAGACTCAACTTGGGCAATTGCTTGAGCAACAGCTTCTGCTGAACCGTGAGTATTTGCCTTGATAATTAAGTTCAATTGAGGGATATCATCATCTCCAACTGATTCACGTCTTATATGAGCAGGAAGCATAGCTTCTAACCTCTTATCACGTTCTTTTTCTTTTCTATCAGCAACAATTGCCTTCATTTCTTTTTCATTTTTAACAACTTCAAAATGGTCCCCAGCTTGTGGAACTTCTGACAAACCTAATACCTCAACTGGAGTAGAAGGTTCTGCCTTTTGAATTCTTTCCCCACTATCTGATAACAAGGCTCTTACTCTACCGCAAGCAGTTCCTACAACGATACAATTTCCAGCTCTCAATGTTCCATTTTGAACAAGAAGTGTAGCAACAGGACCTTTACCCTTATCTAAGTTTGCTTCAATTACTACACCTGAAGCTTCTGCTTTAGGGTTAGCCTTCAAATCTTGAACATCTGCAACAAGCAAGATGTATTCTAACAATTCATCAATACCAGTTCCTTGAAGTGCTGAAACTTTTACAGTAATTGTATCTCCACCCCATTCTTCTGGAACCAAGCCATGTTCTGTCAATTGTTGTAATACTCTATCAGGGTTCGCTCCTGGTTTATCAACTTTGTTAACTGCAACAATGATAGGAATTTCAGCAGCTTTTGCGTGGTTAATAGCTTCAATAGTTTGAGGCATAATACCATCATCGGCGGCAACAACCAAAATTGCGATATCAGTTGCCTTTGCACCTCTAGCTCTCATTTCTGTAAAGGCTTCGTGACCTGGAGTATCTAAGAATACAATTTTCTTTTCATTTTTATCACCAAGATAAACTGTATAAGCACCGATTGACTGAGTGATACCCCCAACTTCGGATGCTACGATTTTGTGTTTTGAAGCACGAATACTATCTAATAATGTAGTTTTACCATGGTCAACGTGACCCATGATACTAATTACAGGAGCTCTACGTTTTAATAATTTTTTGTCAACTTCTGTTAACGCTTTCGCTTTTTCTTCTTTTTCCATTTCTTGTTCGATATAAGCATCTATATCTTCATCAAGAACTTCTATTTCATATTCTGCACAAACTTTTTTGATAACATCAACATCAATAAGTTGGTTAACAGTCGCCATAACGCCATTTAACATTAAAAATTTTACAATTTCAGCTGGAGTTTTTTGAATTTTATCTGACAATTCTGAAATAGTCATTGGCTGATTAACAACAATTTGTTTAACTTCTTTAACTTCTTCAACCTTTTGAATTTTCTTTTTATGGTGTTGAGCAGCAGCTTTTTCTAATGAAATTCTTTCTTGCTCTTCCTTTTTAGAGTTAAAATCTTTTTCTTTTTTCTTACCATCAGATTTACGTTTTACTGGTCCTTTATTTTCGTAAATATCTTGAGGGATAATTCTTCTTTGAAGAGGTTTTTTATTTGCGAAATCTTTATTTTCCCCCCCTTGAGAATTTGGTTTTTGAGGTCTATCACCACGTGGCGGGAATTTTCTTTCTCCATTTTGAGGTCTTTCTCCTCTTGTAAACTTCTTATCACCAGTTCTTGATGGTCTTTCAGGTCTTTCTACTTTTTCTACAACTGGCTTTCTTGGAGCTCTTCTCACAATTTCCAATCTGCTAACTGGCTTTACAACCTCAACTTTTGGTCTTTCAACCTTTTCGATTTTTGGTCTTTCTACTTTTTCTACAACGGGTTTTGTTTCAACTTCTTTTTTAGGAGCTTTTTCAGTTTCTGTTTCAACTGCCTTAGCTTTTTTTACAACGAATGCTTTTGGTTTAGATGTCTTTTTCACGCCACCATCAGCAATAAAAGATTTTAATCTCTTGATTTGGTCTTGAGTAACAGTACTTGAATGAGTTTTGTTCGTAACTCCTATTTGGGCGAACTTTTCTACTACTTCCTTACTTGGAAGTCCAAGTTCTTTTGCTAATTCACTTATTCTAACTGTTTCGTAACTCATCTAGTAATTGTCCTTTCAATTCGTTTGGTATAGTGGCTTTCAGATGCTTTCCAATTTTGTTTTTCTTGAAAGCCGTTTCTATACAAGCTTTATTATAGCAAAGATATACAGATCTGCCAAATGTGGTAGAATTCGGATTTACAATGACTTTTTCGTCGTCGTTTTTGGCGGTTATTTTAATCAGTTCATCCCTGTTTTTTACTTGCCAACAACTAACACAACGTCTATCTACCACGTGTAACCTCTACTGCTCTTGTGCTAATTTTTCTAATTTCAACTTTTGATCATATTCGGTCAACAAGTCAATTAGTTCATCCAACTCCCCATCAATTACAGTCCATACGTTCAAGTTATGATTCAATCTATGGTCAGTCAATCTTCCTTGAGGGAAGTTATATGTTCTAATACGTTCTGATCTATCCCCAGAACCAACTTGAGAACGACGTAAATCTGTAATTTCTTTAGTTTGTTTTTGAACTTCCATATCGTAAAGTTTTGCTTTAAGAATTTCCAATGCACGTTCTTTGTTTTGTAATTGAGAACGTTCTTCAGTACAGAAAATCATAATTCCTGTCGGTTTGTGGAATACTCTAGCTGCGGTTTCAACTTTGTTTACGTTTTGACCTCCAGCACCACCAGATCTAGCTGTTGTAATTTCAACATCATTCATATTCAAGTTAACTTCAACATCATCAACTTGAGGCATTACTGCAACAGTAGCGGTTGAAGTGTGAACTCTACCTTGAGATTCTGTCGCTGGAACTCTTTGTACACGGTGAACACCTGATTCGTATTTCAATCTAGAATAGATGCTATCACCTTTCATAGAAATAATAACTTCTGAAACTCCACCAGCTTCGCAATCAGTTTTACTCAAAATTTGAGTTTGCCAGCCCATTTTGTCAGCGTATCTCAAATACATACGCATCAAATCACCTGCAAAAATGTTTGCTTCGTCACCGCCAGCTCCGCCTCGAATTTCAAGCATAATATCTTTATCATCCATCGGATCTCTTGGCAATAACAAAACTTTCATCTTTTCTTCATAAGCTGGGATTTTTGCTTCGTTCGTTTCAATTTCTGATTTCAAAAAACTACGCATATCTTCATCTTTTTCTTCATGAAGCATTTGTTTTGCGTCTTCTATTGCTTCTGTTGTTTCTTTCCATTCGTAATAAAGATTAACCGTTTCTTCCATCGCTTTTCTTTGTTTTGATAAGTCACGGAATTTATTATAATCTTGAATTACGGCAGGATCAGACAACGTTTCGCCTAATTCCTTATATTTCTTCTCAATTTGAAGAATTTTATCTAACATATCTTTCATACTCTTGATAATATCAAGAACATGTTTTTTTTACAAATAACGATTAAGAAAAGTGAATAGGCAAACGAATATAAAAAATATTATTTTCGTTTAATTTGACTTTTTAGTTCTGCGATTTCTTCATGAAGCTCTCTAGATTTATGTTCTAATTGATTATAAACTTGAGAATTAATTTCTCCACCAATCAGAAGAAGAATTGAAGTATAGTACAACCAAACCATTAAAATAAAGAACGCACCAATTGTTCCATATACAAGGTTGTAAGTACTCAAGTTATTAACATATATTGAAAAACCCCAAGAACCAACTAACCAAAATGTTGTAAAAAATAATGTCCCTGGAAGAGCACTTTTTCTTTTAAATGATTCATTTCCTCTCAAATCAGGCAAGATATAATAACTTAAAAATGCCATTAAATATAATGCCAAAAATGCAACTGGCCAACGTAGGGTTAAAATAGTAATTGCAATCCCTTTTGACATTCCAAAATGAGTTACAAGAAACATAATAATAACTTTACCAAAGATAATAATGTTAATAGTCAAAAACATCACTAAGACATTTACAAAAACCATTAAAAATGAAAGTATTCTTGTATAAATAAAGTTTCTTGTTTCCTCAACTTTGTATGCTCTATTTAGTCCTTTCAATACAACGGCAACACCATTTGTAGAAAGAACAATTGTTGTTGTTATACCAATAATTGCGAGCAATTGACCGTGGTCAAAAATCATTGTTTCTTCCAAAACTGATTTCAAAAGATTCATCGCTTGAGTTGGCATAATATTAGATAACACGTGAAGTATTGAATCTAAATATGAACGATTTCCCATCCATCCAAAAATCGCCATCAAAAAAAGCATAAATGGAAAAATTCCAACAACTAGCATGAAACCCATTTCGGCAGCCATCCCATAAAAATCATTCTTTATAATAGATTTTACGAGCTTTACCAGAATTCTTATTGATTTATATTTAAGAAACTTTTTTAACATAATTTTTTATTCTTAATCTCTTCAAGTACGAGTTTAACAGCGTGTTCAACTCCCGCTTTAATTACCGCTCCAGCCGCAAGCTTGTGACCTCCACCGCCAAATGCTGAACAAACTTGAGCAATATCTTTTGTCTTGCTTCTCATTGAAAGTTTTGACGTAGAAGAATTTAATTCTTTCACAACAAAAGCTATTTCTGTTGTTTTAATAGCTCTTAACTTTTCAGTCAAACCATCTGTGTAATCTTCGCCATTATAATTATACTTTTCTAAATCTTTTTTATATACAACAGTATAAGCAATTTTATCATTACTAACAAATTTTGCTTTATTCACGCAATAACTTTGAAATAAAACCATATCTTTTGAATTTGATTCATAGCATTTTTGATAGATTTCTGATGGTTCAACTCCATAGGAAAGCATTAAGCCAGAAAAATCCATTGTCCTCTGACTTGTATTAGAAAATTTAAAACATCCAGTATCTGTAACAATTCCAGTGTATAAACAAATCGCCGTTTGCTTTGAAATTTTCCAACCCAAATCTTTCGCAATGCCGACCAAAACTTCCGCAGTTGCAGCCGCAAAAGGTTCTATATAATTTTGTTTTGCATATCCAACATTTGTTTCATGATGATCAATATTTATAGTATCTTTAGCTTTATTAAATAATGTTTGAGCATCTCCACATCTATCGATTGCCGCAACATCAAGATTAATAACTAAATCATATTCTCTAGACAAATCAAAATCTTCAACACTTTTTACCTCTTCAACATATGGTAAAAACTCGTAAGTTGAGGATATTTTAGAAACCGCAACCATTTCGCATTTCTTTTTGTAATTATCCTTGATTAAAGAATACAATCCACACATTGAACCCAAGGTGTCACCATCTGGATTTATATGGGATACTAATAATATATTTTTAGAGTTTTTTATGCTAATATCTAATTGTTCAATGGTCATTGCCACATCTTAGCACAAAAAATTTCGGATACCAAATATGAAAAAAATCCTATACACAAGATTTAAATATATGGATGAAATCCTTGAAGATTTGATGAAAAATGCAGCTATCCGAAAGGCAATTACTCGTGCTAATTTATGTAAATTTTGGAGCAAAGTCGCAGGAGAAAAATTTGCTCAACATTCAAGACCATATTCTATGCTTAGAGGGTCAATAATGGTTATCGCTTGTGAAACTCCAACAGTTGCCCAAGAACTTATGCTACGTAAAACTCAGTTATTAGTAAAATTTAAGCCATATGTTGAATCCTTAAAAATGAAGTTAACAGATTTGAAATTTGATTCAAAAAAATGGATAGATTTGCCTAAAGAGTAAGCTAATATTAAGTTTATGAACTTTAAATTTGTAAATTCATAAGTCGATTGTATTCTATTGATAATAGAATTATTGATAGAATATTTTAAATTATTTCAATATAAACCAGTGGAACAAGTATGCAAAGCAAATACCGAAAATTGCACCTACAAAAACTTCAAAAGGAGTATGTCCAAGAAGTTCTTTTAATTTTCCGCCAACTGATTGCAAGTCATGGTGATAAAAATCTTCCATCATTTTGTTTAAGCAAGCTGCTGTTTTTCCAGCGGCTCTTCTCAATCCTGCTGCATCATACATGATGATTAGCGAAAATCCTAATGAAATAGCAAATAAGATTGAATCATAACCTTGTAAAATTCCTACCATTGTAGATAATCCCATTACTCCAGCAGAGTGAGAACTAGGCATTCCTCCTGTTGTTGAAAAAATCTTGAAATTAACTCTTCTACTTTTTACTGTAAATAATATAAATTTTATTACTTGAGCAAAAAAAGCAGATGCCACTCCGCAAGTAATTACTTCATAACCATTATTAGCAATTGTGGCTCTTATTACATCTAAAAACATTAAATACCTACTCTCTCATTTATTTTCTTAATCATATCTTTGAATATTTCAGATTCAAAATTCTGTTCCTTCATTATATCACAGCATTTTTTAAATAGGCAAGCAAGTTTACATTTAGACTCTTCTAGCCCATATAAGGATACGTATGTCAATTTTCCTTCTTCTTTATCTTTTCCTAGAGTTTTACCCATTTCTTCAAATGTAGAGATTTCATCTAAAATATCATCCGCAATTTGGAATGCTAAACCAAAATTTTCTGCAAATTCAGTTAGGGCTTCTAGTTTTTCATCTTCTGCACCTGCAATAATTGCACCAGTTCTCATTGAAAGTTTAAATAAATCTGAAGTTTTGTGTAAATGTAGATATTTTAAAGTTTTTTCTTTATCAATAATTTGAGTATTATTTTCTGATTCAATATCTACAACTTGTCCTGCAATTACCCCTCTTGCTCCTGCATATTGAAAATATTCATTGAGAACTCTTATCAATACTGAAGGAGAAAGGTTGTTTGAATTTTTTGTAATTACTTGAGGTGCAAAAGTAAGTAAAGCATCTCCTGCGAGAGTTGCAATTGCTTCTCCAAAAACCTTATGATTAGAAGGTTTTCCTCTTCTAAAATCGTCATTATCCATACAAGGTAAATCGTCATGAATTAGTGTTTGAGCATGTAGCATTTCAATTGCACAAGCTGTTGGGATTGCATCTTCTAACTCTCCGCCAAGGACTCTACAAGTTTCTAAACACATCACAGGGCGTAATCTTTTGCCTGGTAACATTACCGTATATTTCATAGATTTGAAAATGCTTTCGGGGTATTCAATTTGTAAAAATTCATTTAATTTATCGTTAACTAATTCAATATAATCATTCATTTTCATCGTTATTAAGTTCCTTATATATTAATTGTTTTTTTGTATTTCGAGAAGCTTCTCTTTTTTTTGCACTAATTTTTGCAATTGCTCTGTTATTTTTGAATTTGCTAGAAGATTCTTCTTTAACTCCGTTATATTTTACTTTTTCTTTGTATTCAAAAGCTTCATTGACAAATTCAACATAACTTGAGTATCTTGTTTCATCAATTTTGTCGATATTTTGTAACACTCCACAGCCTGTTTCATTTATATGAAGGCAATTCCCGTATTTGCAAGACTCACGATATGGAATCATTTCTTCAAACAACAAATCTACATCATGTGGCAAAATAAAATCAAATCTAACATTGCTAAATCCTGGAGTGTCAACAATATTTGTTGTTTCATCTAGCGGAATAATTTCACAATGTCTAGTGGTATGTGTTCCTCTGTGAAGTTTGTCGCTAACTGAATTTGTTTTTAAATTTACGTTAGGGTTTAGTGCATTAACTAGGCTTGATTTTCCAACTCCAGAATTTCCGCATAAAGTACTTATTTTACCTTTTAATAATTTTCTAAACTCTTCAATACCTTTTTTTTCTAATGCGGAGGTAAAAACAACTTTATAACCTAAATTTCCATAAATAGATAAAATTTTATCTTGTGCATCGGATTCTAATCCTAAATCTTCCTTGTTGAAACACAAAACTACTGGAATTTTGTAATACTTCGCAAGGGCGATGTATCTGTTTAATTGGTGAAAATCTAAATCTGGTTGTTTTAGAGCTGATACAACTACAACTTGATTTACATTTGCGACGGATGGACGTCTAATGTAAGTTTTTCGAGGTAAAATTTTTGAAATAACGTTATTGTCAAATTCTACAAAATCCCCAACAAGAAGGGATTGACGTTGTTTTTTTAATACTTCACGAACTTTGCATTCATAAAAATCTCCCGCACTTTTTACGTGAAATAAATCTGAATGAATTTTGTAAATTTGTCCTTCCATACATAGATAGTTTACTAAAAATAATATCTCTTTGCAAACTATAATGTTTTTGGAGTATTCTATTGTTATGATTACAAAAAATGAACTCGATGTATTAGTTGAAAAATATGAAACAGTTGATTTTATAAAAGATGATCCTGTTCAGTTCCCTCATAAATTTAAAGATAAAAAGAGTATTGAACTTGCTGGATTTATTGCATCTCTTGTGGCTTACGGAAGTAGGCAACAATTTATCAAAAAATTAAATGAGTTATTCGATTTGGCAGAACACGAACCCCTAAATTTTATTCAGAATTTTGAACCTAAAATTCTAGGAGATTTTAATTATAGATTTGGCAAACCAGATGATTTCGCTGAAATTTTTCTTATTTTAAAAGAACTTTATAATACATCAGGTGGTTTAGAAGAATTGTTTGCGTATGGATTTTCTCAAGAGAAAATGTTTGAATGTGTTGTGGATTATTTTTATTCTAGGGCTAGTGAAAAAGCAAAGCAAGGCTTTTATCAAATGATTCCTAATCCTCATAACGGTGGAGCTATGAAAAGAATGTGCATGTTCCTTCGCTGGATGGTAAGAAAAGGCCCTGTTGATTTAGGAATATGGAATTTTATTTCTCCATCTGAATTATATATTCCACTAGATGTTCATGTTGGAAGAATTTCACGACAAACTGGGCTTTTGACAAGAAAAGCAAATGATTTTAAATCAGTTATAGAATTAACTGAAAATTTGAAAAAGTTTTGTCCTAATGACCCTGTCAAATATGACTTTGCGATGTTTGGATATGGCGTGAATAATAAATAATTTATTCTAAATTATCAAGAATGAACTTCCCAATTTTTCCTTCTCGGAAATCTCGCAAAACATAAACAGATGTTCTCTCTCTATCTGTTGAACCACCTGTCAAAAGCCAATTTCTTGTGATAGATATGTTATCAATATTGAGTTCTAATTCTTCTGGTAATTTGTAATATTCTCGAAAAACTTTTGCTTGTTTTTCGTCAAGCATGCTTAAAAGTTCTTCTGCAACTATTTCATTAGAATAAGCGTTTTCTGATACAGAATTTACGAATGCTAATTTTTTAGCTCGTTCTTGGTCTTCTTGTTTCATAGGGATAATCCCTGGGGTATCAAGGAGTTCAAGTTGAGGGTTAATTCTAACCCATTGTTGTTGGCGTGTAACTCCAGCCTTTGCTCCAATTTTTGTTTTAGAAGAGCGTGTAAGTTTATTGATAATACTTGATTTACCTACATTTGGAAGTCCCACAACCATGATCCTTGCAGGTCTGCGGAGCAATCCTTTTGTCATCAAGGCTTGAATTCGAGGCTCTGATAGTTCAATCGCTTTTTTTACAATAGTATTAATATCTTTATTGTTTTTTGCCTCAGTAACGATTACTGGAATTTCAAAGCGTTTTTTTAATTCTTCAATATAAGGTTTGAGTAAATTTTTATCAACCAAGTCCGATTTGTTAACCAACAAAAATCGAGGCTTTCCGTTAAGAAGCCCCGATATATTGTCATAACAGCTTGAAATTGGTAATCTCGCATCTACAACTTCAATCACGGCATCCACTAAAGAAAGCTGCTCTTTCAGCTTTTTCTCTGCTTTTGCAATATGTCCTGGATACCAGTGAATATGAGTCTTATCTTTTTTCAATTTTTTCCTTAATACGAGTTGCTTTACCAGATCTTTCTCTCAAATAGTACAATTTAGCACGTTTAACATCACCACGTCTAAGAACTGTGATTTTATCGATTCTTGGAGAGTTGATTAAGAATACACGTTCAACACCAACACCTTGGAAAACTTTTCTTACAGTGATAGTTTTGTTTAATCCAGAACCGTGCATTTTAATAATTGTACCTTCAAAAGCCTGAATTCTTTCTTTGTTACCTTCAACGATTTTTACGAAAACTTTAACAGTGTCACCTGCGTTCATTGCAGGAAGTTCTTTGCCTAAATAACTTTTTTCTAATTCATCAATAATTGGGTTATTCATCTTTGCTTTCCTTTATATTTCTAAACTATTACTTAACTTTGTAATTCCTTAATCGACGTTGAATGACTTTCTTCCACACACAAAGTCCGCCGACGCACGTTCGTATTATAAATCCTATAATAAATATATTAAATTTGCAAGCAATGACATATGAATATTAAAACTTGTAACGTAAAAAGAGGTTTGTGCAATTGTTTCTTTTCTCTTTATGATATATTTTCAAGTATGGGACAGGATTATAAAAAATTATTAAATAAAAAGAAAAGAAAATATTGTGATATAAAAACAATGGGTGTAAATATTGATAAAAATGAGTATTATGAAATTATTTTATCAAATTCAGCCCATCCAGAAAAATTTGATAAGAAGTAATAAAATAATTGGAAAATAAAAAAGCTCATCGATTTCTCGGTGAGCTTTTTATAATGTTTTCGTTCTAAAAACTTACGAAATTTTGTGGATTTTCATGAAGTTTGTAGATTGTCCAGACATCAAGTGTGGAACTGAACCAGTAATGATTACGCAATCTCCAGTTTCCATTCCAAGTTCTTTTTTAAGGAATTCATTCAATTCAATTAAAGAACTCTTATCAATTTCAATGTTTTTGTCATCAACTTTGATAGATGAAACACTGTTGAATAGTTGCATAAATCTACCAACTTTAGCATCTTCACAGAATGAATAAATTGGAACTGATGGTCTGCATTCAGAAATCAATGCTGTTGTATAACCTGTTGCCGTCAAGGCGATTACACCTTTAGCTTTTGGTAAGTTTTTCAAAGTATCTGCAACTGAAACTGCGATTGACATAGGAATAGCATTTTCTTCAGTTCTGATAGTTGAAGGGAATTCATTCTTTCTCATGAATTGGCTATTGTTAATATCTTCAGCAATTTTTTTCATGATAGAAACAGCTTCAACTGGGTATTTACCAGCAGCAGTTTCACCAGATAACATAACTGCGTCAGCACCATCAATAATAGCGTTAGCAACGTCAGAAGCTTCTGCTCTAGTTGGCATTGGGTTTTCAATCATGCTTTCCAACATTTGAGTTGCAACAATAACAGGTTTTCTAACAGCGTTAGTTTTTCTGATAATTGTTTTTTGAACGATAGGTAATTGTTGGATTGGAGTTTCAATACCCAAATCTCCTCTAGCAACCATGATACCATCTGAATATTCAATAATGTCGTCAATGTTTTCTAGAGCTTGTGGTTTTTCAATTTTAGAAATAATTCTTAAACGAGAATTGTTTTTGTCTAAAATTGCTCTCAATGATTGCAAATCTTCTTTGCATCTTACGAAAGATAGGCCAAGATAATCAATATCATTGTTCATTGCAAATTCTAAGAACATTTTATCTCTTTCAGTTAAAATGTTAAGACTTGCAGTTCCTCCTGGTAAGTTCAAACCTTTACGAGGTTTGATAACACCAGTTGTAAGAACTTTTGCATATACGATGTTATCTTCTGATTTTTTAACTGTTAATTGAATTTTACCGTCATCAATAAGGATTTTATCTCCAGGTTTAACGTCGTTTGCAATTCCTTCGTAGTCAACAGGAATGATATCGTTTTCGTATTTGTCTTGGTGTCTAAATTTAAGAACTTCTCCAGCTTTAATAGCGATAGGTTCATCAAATTTTCCAACTCTGATTTTTGGTCCTTGTAGGTCTAAAAGAACAGGAATAACAGTGTGTTCTTCTTTTTCAACCTTACGGATAAAATCTAATGTTTGTTTGTGTGTTTCCATGTCACCATGCGAAGAATTTAATCTGAACATGGTTACACCAGCTCTATATAATTTACGAATCATATCCTCTGAATTAGAGGCAGGGCCTAGTGTTGACACGATTTTTGTAGTTGCTACATTTCTCATCTTTTTCCTCCTAGTTATATTCTTGGGGCTAGCTATTTACTTTTCTATATTATTATCATATAATAAAAATATATTTTTGTGTTTATGTAGTAGAAAAAAGATGAGGAAGTGAAAAAATGAAAAGACTACTAGCAGGTTTATTAGTATGCGGAATGCTTACTATCAATGCTGTCCCAGCTTTTGCTTACAAAGGAATTGAAGATGTTAGCAAGACTTATTGGGCTCAACCAGAAATCGCAAGTGTTGTTAGCGATTCTGTAATGTCATTATCAAACGGAAATTTCTATCCAGAAAACAAAATTTCAAGAGTTGAATTTGTTCAAGCTTTACTTAAAGTTTTAGGTAATGAAGACCTAGAAATTAAATCTAACTACAGATTTGCTGATGTTGCAAAATCAAGTGCAGCTTATGCTCCAGTTGCAAGATCTCAACAATTAGGTTTGGTATATGGTTACCCAGATGGTACATTCAAACCAGCTGGTCACATTTTGAGAGATGAAGCTCAATCAGTAATTAGCCACATCACTATTGATGGTACAGTTGATGCCAACGTAGTTTCTAAATACTCAGATGCTAATAAAGTTCCAGGATGGGCTAAAAATGTTTATGCAAAAACTTTATCATACGGTATCTACGTAAATCACCCTAATGAAAATGAATTAAGACCAACTGAAGATTTAACAAGAGCTGAAGCTGCTGTATTATTATACAGATTAAGACAAAGATTAGATCTTGTAAAATCTCAATACAAAAAAGTTACAGAAACTGTTACAGGTACTGAACACTTGAACATGGTTAAAAAAGCTCCTTCTAACGAAGTTACAGTTACTAACTTGAGAAACATCGTTAAAGAAGGTAACGTATTAGCTATCGAATTTAACGAAGCATTCAAATCAAAATTGCATGCTGCTGGTGATGCTGTTACATTCACAAACGCTGAAGACATCGTAACTGAGGAAGGTACAGTATTATTCCCAGCTGGTTCTACTTTCTATGGTAATGTATTAGAAATTAAAGATCCACAATGGTTCAACAAAAATGCTAGAGTTTATGCTCAAATCAACAAAGTTGTTACTCCTGCAGGAAAAACAGTTGACTTGAATGCTAAACCATTCTACAAAGACTATGCTTTGAAAGAAGGACCATGGATGACAGCTGGTAAAGTTGCATTATACACTGTTGGTGGTGCTGCTGTTGGTACTGGTGCTGGTGTTGGATTCTCATTCATTCCTAACCCAGACAAAGTAGGTACTGGTGTTGCTATCGGTACTCCAGTTGGTGCTGGTGTTGGTTTGGTTACTGGTTTAGTTACTCCAGGATTGAATTACAGTGCTAAAAAAGGTGAAACTGTTAAAGTTATCTTATTAGAAGATGCAAGCATCTCTAAATAGTTAACATCCAAAATATAAAAAGAATCTGGTTTTAAGTTATTACTTCTAACCAGATTTTTTTTTGTAAAAAAAATACTACTTTTTATTTAATCTGTTTTTCTATGTATTTTGCTCCTTATGGATATAGAAATTTTAACTAAAACTTTTAAAATAATAATGTTACCTACTTGGGGTAGTAAATAAAAATATAAGGAGTGAATATGAAAAAATTTCTGGGTTTCTTTACCTTGCTTGCATTTTTAACAATTCCTGCTCAGGGTGCTTTTGCGTGGACATATGATGGTTTGAATAGTTTAAATCCTTTTACTGGTTTTAGAAATTGCGGATGCCAAAAACAAAAAGTAGTTAAATGTAAGAAACCAAAACTTACGAAGTGTGAAAAATTACATGGTGTAAAGATTAAGGGTGAACCTTGCGGGTGCGCTGCACCAATACAGGTTGAGCCAAGATGCAATACTTGTCAAAAAGCTTTTTAAAATGTGGGGAACTTTTACTTCCTAGCAAAAAAGAGGAACAATTATTGTTCCTCTTTTTTGTAATATATTTTTTTATTTAAAATTCAATAGCTCTTAGAGCGTTGAATATTTTGTCTGTAATTTCTTGAATATATTCTTGGCTAACCATTCCGTTGATTATTGCATCAGAAATCTGATAAGCTGGGCGAATATATTGTTGGGCAGTTTTATTTACATCTGCAAATTGTAAATCAGCGGCTTCTCCAGATTTACCTCTCTGAGCAGCTCGTTTGTACCATCTATCTTTGATAACTTCAAGCGGTGTGAATACGTAAACTTTAACGTCCATAATATCTCTTACGCCTTCATTCAAGACATACAATCCTTCTGTTAAAATAACTTTTGCTGGTTTTTTTTCATCTCCGTTAGGATCAGATTCACAAGTTACAAAGTTATATCGAGGAGATTTGATTGTTAAGCCTTCCTTTAATGAAACTAAATGGCTTTTCATTAAATCCAAATCGATAACATCTGGAGTGTCAAAACTAAAACCTGTTTTGAATAATGCTTCATAACTTCCAGCTTCTTTTAATTCTTTTGAAGTATCTTTGTAGTAATCATCACAACGAATTACTGTATAGATACCTTCAGTTTTATTTTTAAGACATGCTTTAATTGTGTTATCAACGAAAACAGTTTTCCCAGAAGCACTTTCTCCTGTAATACCAATTAGGAATGTTTTCTTTTTTTCTTGAACAACTTTTCTTGCAATATTCATTATCAAATTATCAGATATTTTCAAAAATAAAGGTTGTTCTTGTTTTCTATCTTCTTCAAGGATTTTTTTCAAAGTCTCTACAATCGTAGAGATTAATTCCATGTCCCTGCGGTTTGAATAAAAATCGTAACTTGTCAATTCGAAATCCTTTAACATTAGTATTTCCCCTTTGCAAACATGTTAACATTTTACTTTAAAATTATTTAAACCTCTACAAAAGATGAAATTTTGTAACAAAAATTTTATGAAAAATTAAAGTTTTTATGAAAATGAGCCGTAGTATAAATTGTTGAGATAATAAGGAGTATAATTTATGTACACAGATGAAATTTTTGAAAATGCACTAAAAGAAACAAAAGAAGAAAGTTTCAAAGCATTACAAGGTGAAGTGAAAACAGTAGAAAGAGTAATTGAAAAACTTTTAACTCAACTATTAGAATGTACTTCATCTGTATCAGAACGTGATTTCCACGTTTGTGGTGTCTAAACGAATTACGACTTGAACAAAATTAAAAAATAAAGAGTTCCTATTTGTTAGGAACTCTTTTGTTCTTTTTGCTTAGCTTGATTAAGCTTTCGGGTTATATACAAACTTATTTGGGTCTGTGTTTTGTACTTGTTGTTGATTTGATGCTTGATATAAGTTGTTATATATGTTTTCGTATGGGTTGCTCATTGCTGACATTGAGCCATATGGATTAGCCATTGAGTCGTTGTTGTTTGATGATGTCAAAAATGGATTATTTAAGGGTGAAGAATATGCTGTTGTTGGAGTTAAGAACATTGGACTTGTGTATTGTTTTTTAGCTTTATCTTTTTCTTTTTCTTTTTCTTTTTCTTTTGCTCCTTGAGCTTCTTCTGCTTCGTTTTCCAATTCTGTGCTAGGTTGTTGTGATTGTGCAGTAAACGTTGGTTGTTGTGTTTGTTGCTGTGCTTGAAGTTCAGCTTGCATTTGAATAGCTTGTTGTTCTTGAGTTGGAGCTGTTGTATCTTGAGGTGCAACTGTTGTATCTTGAGGTGCAGCGGATTGATTTTTAGACGCAGCTGCGTATTCTTGTGCTAATTCATCAAGATTAATTTCTTCTCCGATTACTTTTTCTAATGATTTTTTAGCTATTTTATCATCATCAGAGAGTTCTCCGTTTTCTGTGTAATTTGCGACTAGGTTTTGTAGAGCTTGTCCGACTACTTCGTTTTGCACATTTGCATCATCTTTCGCTGCTTGGGCTAAATTTTCTGAATTTTTTTGTTGTGCTATTTCTACTTCGTTTGGTCCAATAACTTTGTCTGCTGCTTTACTTGCAAGCCAACTGCCTAAGAATCCGCAGGCTGCTCCAAGTACAGTTCCAACTGCTGTACCAATTGGTCCGCCTATACAAGTCCCGATTGCAGCTCCTGCTTTTGCTCCAAGGGCTGTTCCTGCTGCCCAACCTCCGACTTCTGCGGTTGTTTTCATAGCTGTTTTGCCTAATTGTTTAAATCCTTCAGTTGCTCCTATTTGGAATGCTGGAATAACATCTAAAACAACTCCAACTCCTAAAGAAAAGATTGCAAAGCCTGCGTTTCCTTTGATTCCTTTTATTAAAGGTGCAAATTTTGGATGCTTAGCTGCTGTTGAAGTTAAGAACTTAGATACTTTTGTTATCCCTAAAGCATTTTTAGTTTTTCCAAAGAACCCTTTGCTAGCTTGAGAAGTTGCTGACGCTGCTGCTTTGGCACTTTCGGCGGCTGCTTCTTTTTGGACTACATATTTACTAGCTCCAGCCCAGATATTTCGTACTTTGCTAAATGCTTTACCTTTAGGAACTACATTTGTTGCCCTGATAAGTTTATCTCTTTCTGCTGCTTCTTTTGCAAGGTTTTGCCAGCCAGCTTTGAAACTTTTTCTATTTTGCCATGCCCAATTTGCTCCGCTAACACCACCCATAAATAGGGTTCCTGAAACAATGCCAGATGGTTCTTCCTGTCTGTTAATTGCAGTACCTGTGGCATAACGTGCGAGATTATTCATCGTTTGTGCTTGGTCAAAAGATACGAAACTCATGTTTAATTTTCTCCTATAAAATCCCCTGTATTTTAATAAAGTATTTTTATTTATTAAAATTGCCTTTTATGTTACAAAAACTTAACAATAATGCAGCTGACATTTGATTAAATGCCAACTGCATTGATAGAAAGTGGTTATTTGGGGTTATGCTAGGGTATTAAAATTCATATTTTGCATCATTAAATCGTTACTATATGGATTTGACATGCTGTTTGTTAAGAAGTCATTCATATTATAAGGGTTGAATTGAGGTGCTGGAGCAACTTGTGGTTGTTGAACTGGTTGAGTTTGTTGATACATTGAAAGAGCTTCAGCTTGTTTTTCTTCTGCCTCTGCAATTTTTTCAGAGTATGATTTGCCTACAACTTTGCTTGTTAACCATTCACCAACACCGTATCCAATAAAGCCCCCGATTGGACCGAAAGCCATACCGCCAATTGCTGCACCGATTGAACCGCCAACTAATCTAGATGTAGTTTTGGCAACTTCTGCCACGCCTTGTCCAATACCTTGGTCTTTTGTTGCAGAAATAATATTTGGTAACTCAAATGCAATCAATAATAAGTTACCTACTAATGGCATTTTTGACCAGATTCCTTTACCTAATCCTTTAACTCCACCTAAGATACCGCTTTTACCAGCAGCTTTAGCCGCTGAAGCTCCACCTTTTGTTGCTGCAACTAAATCTGCTGGAGTTGATTTGATAGATTTGAAAATTCTAGAAAATACAGATCCGTTCGCATGTGTTTTTTTAGCAACATCTAATGCTAATTTATTTCCACCGTCTTTTAAACCTTGTAAGATAGATTTTTTAATTGATAAATTATTTTTAATGCCAGATTTAAAACTATCTCTAGCTCCACGAACTAAAATATCTGCACCATCCTCAAAAAGAATAGAAGGAACGGTTTTTACAGCTCTTTTGATTGTCGTTATTCTTGGAAGTGCCTTATATGCACTTTTTGCAATTGAAACGATTGACATAACCTTACCTACCTTTGTACAATAAAATACACTTTTCTAACCTACATTTATATAAAAAATTTTTACCCCTAAAAATTGACTAATAATTAAGAAATGTAAAGTTAGTTCATAATAAAAATGCCAGCTGCACACTTGCACTGGCTTTATTAAACTCTCTTCTTATTTTAAGTCTAGTTAGTATAGGTAGATTTTCTCTAATTATTTTACAGCGGATAGATTCGCCTTGATTCCTGCGTCTGAATTTATCTCACACGCATTTGAGTACGCCAAACTACGGCGTTTTCTTGCTCCTCTTAATATTAATTCAACACTTTCGCATCTGTTATTTGATGGTGTTGTTATCTTCTTTAGCATTATTTTTTACTCCATAGATTTCTGATTACAAATAATCTATCGGCAGTTAAAAGATAAAACTTTAGAAATTTCTTGGTGTTTGTTAACAATTCTTAATTAAAATAGCGAAAGTTGTTTTTGTTTTTCAAAATGTTTTCTTAAAAATGAAGGCCTGTGGTATTTAGATAATCCATATTCATCAATAGCTTTAAGATGTTCTGCGGTCAAATATCCTGCATTTCTATTCCAACCATATTGAGGAAATTCAGAGGCTAAATTTGTCATATATCTGTCTCTTGTAACCTTTGCTAAGATACTTGCGGCTGCAATGGATGCAGATTGTCCGTCACCTTTGATTATAAATTTTTGAGGGTAGGTATAATTTCTTATAAGCTTATTCCCATCAACAAGAGTTATGAAATCTTGAAGTTCTGCTTTTTTTATAACTTCTTCGCAGGATAATTTCATTGCTTTTAGAGATGCGTTCAAGATGTTTATTCTTTCAATTTCATCAACTTCAATACAGATTACAGAATTAATTGTGTTATTTAGAATTACGTCATAAAGTTTTTCTCTTGCACTGGATGATAATTTTTTAGAATCATTGAGCCTATCAAGGTCAGAAATCAGAGAGTCTGTAACATCTGGAAAATAAACACAAGCGGCAAAAACGCCACCTGCGGCTGGACCTCTTCCAGCTTCATCTGTACCAATTACTGTCCCAAAATTTTTGTCAAACTCAAATAATTCGTTCATAGATGTAATTTTACAAAGAACAAACAATTACTTCAATAAAATGTTTTCAACTATCAATCTAATGTTAACTTATTTGTCTTATAACATGACTTAATCAGAATATTTAATGTAAAATGTTGTAAGAAGGATGTTACGAGCTTAGTTACAAAAAGAATGATTACGGAAGAAAAATTATATAATATTCAAGATGTGTGTAAGTTGTTTTCGATTTCAGAAGCAACTGTAAAAAACTGGATAAAGCTAAAAAAGTTAGTGCCAAATACTTTTAATGATAGCCCGCCTTTATTCTCCAAAGAGTATGTTGATAATCTAATGAGGGATATTAAATCTAATTCTTCTGCACTTCTAAAATCAAGAAGAAATAAAAAATTTGCTAGTGGTTCTTTTTTATATAAAGATTATGTTTCAAAAGATTCTATCAATCTTTCAAATATCCAAGAATTACTTGATTTTGTAGTTGAAAATGATATCTCTCTATCCATAGAAAATATTCGCTATCTCCTTGCTGATACTGCAATTCAATTGTATTTATCAAAAAATGGGATAAATTCTCCTAGTGAAAATTTCTTGTTTGAGTATATAAATTTCAATATTGATTTAGGTCAATTTGGTTTGCTCATTGAAGATTTACTCTGCAAGGATAAAAGAAATGCTTTTGAATTTTTAAACGCCAACCCAAGCTTTTTTAAATATAAATATATATATGAGAAAAACGAAGATATTTTAGGGCTTTTGTTTATCTCTTTATCAAATCTTTCTAATAGAAAAGCGAGAGGGGCGTATTTTACCCCAACTAAAGTTGTTGAAAAAATTATTTCAAATTTAGATTTTAAAAATGAAAAAATCATTGACCCGTGTTGCGGTTCAGGGAATTTTTTACTTCAGCTTTCAGATGTCGTGACTTTAGGTAATATCTACGGAAATGATATTGATAAAACGAGTATTGAGCTTACTAGAATCAATATGTACTTGAAATATGAGCCAAAAAATTTAGATGTTTTATATGAAAATTTTACAACAAGTGATTTTTTGAAAAATAATACTGATATTAAATATCAATATATTATTGGTAATCCTCCTTGGGGATATGAGTTTTCAAAAGAAGAACTGGCAGATTTAAAAAAGATATTTGTGTCTGCTGATACCAAAAATGTCGAGTCTTATGATGTATTTGTTGAAAAATCTTTGTCATGTTTAGAGGATGATGGCAGATTATTTTTTGTTTTGCCTGAAGCAATCTTAAATGTAAAAACTCATAAAACGATACGCCAAATCATTCTCGATAATACCTCAATTGAATACTTGGAATATTTGGGGAATATGTTTGATAAAGTTCAGTGTCCAAGTGTGATTTTAAAGCTGCAAAAGTCTAAAAAAGCCTTTTCTAGTACTGGCATGAGGGTTAAAACTAAAGATAGTGAATTTGTTATAAATACTCATAGAAAAGTATCTAGTGAAACATTTAATTTTAATATGAGTGATGAAGAATATGATTTATACAAGAAAATTATGAATAAAGGAAATAAGGTTTTCTTGAAAAATAATGGTGTATTTGCACTTGGAATTGTTACTGGAAACAACAAAGATTATATTTCTAGTATCAAGACTGAAAAGAATGAACCAATATTGAAAGGCTCTGATATCACAAAATATAAAATAAAGAAGGTTGAAAATTATATTGATTTTGAACCAGATAAATTCCAGCAAGTTGCTCCTGTTGAATTTTACAGAGCGAAAGAAAAACTTTTTTATAAATTTATCAGTAATAAATTGATTTTTGCTTATGATAATAATCAAAAAATGTCTTTAAATAGTTGTAATATATTGATTCCTATATTTGAAAATTTGAATATTAAATATATCATGGCTATATTAAATTCAAGCGTTGCTCAATTTATTTTTCAAAAAGAATTCAATTCAATAAAAGTATTGCGTTCTCACATTGAAAGTATCCCCATTCCTGTTTGTGAGAATAATTTGCAACAACAAATTATCGAGTATGTTGATAAGGTTTGTGAAACAGAGGACGACAAAGATTATAAAAAACTTTGTTCCCAAATTGATTTGTTTGTTGCGAAATTGTATAACCTTTCAATGGATGATTATAGACTAATTACAACTGTCCTAAACGAATAAAACTATTGAGATATTTCTTTTAATATTTTTTTTATTCCCTAATAAATTTGATTAATTTTGGATAATAGTTGTTTTATGTTATTATCAAGAAAAGGGGATATGTTTAGTTATGGATAAGAAGAAGATTATAAATATTTCTATATTTGCGGTTATTTTGATTGCGGGAATTGTATTCAGATTATTGTATTTACATACAGATATTTGGTATGATGAAGCCTGCTCTTGGTTTACGGCAAAACAATCTTTCCCAATGGGGACAATGGATAATTTGTTGCACTTAGATTTGCAACATACTCCTTTATATTTCTTCTTACTCCATTTTTGGATAAAGTTATTTGGCGATAGTGAAGTTGCGATGAGAACATTGTCATTGTTGTTTGGAATCGGAACTTTACCTTTGGTATATGGTGCAACAAAGAAAATTACGAATAATAAAATTGCTTTATTTTCTCTTGCAATTTCTGCTGTATCTCCATTACTCGTTTTGTTTTCGGCAGAAGTAAGAATGTACCCAATGGTTGTATTTTTAGTTGTTCTGTCCTTGAATTTTTTAATTGATTTTGAACAGACTAAATCTACAAAATCTCTTGTAAAATTAGTAATTACTAATTTGTTGATTCCATATACATTAGTTGGGGGAATATTATATAACGTTGCACTTTGGGGGACATATGCTCCTTATTTGTATTCTCAAAATAAGAAAGATTTCTTTAAATATATAAAGGGCTTAGGAGCTGAAATAGTTGGATTAATTCCTTATTTTATATTGATTTCTTATTATGCAAAAATGAGAAGTGTTTTTGTCATTTCGCACGAAGGGGAGTTGGCATTTTTCCATATTGTGGATGTGATAAGAAATTTCTTTGGGGCAACAATTGTTAAAAATATCTATTGGCCATCTTTCGATCCTTATCAAATAACATTCCTATTTGCAATGCTTGTGGTTGTTCCTTGCGTGTATTTTGTTTATGGATATATTCAAGGAATGAAAAAATCTGATGGGTTTTTGAGTGTTTTATATAAGTTATTCATCTTAAGTTTTTGTTTATCAATAGTATTTTCAATGTTTCAGGTAAATATTTTCACTGTTCGATATATTTTGTATTTAGTTACTCCAATGTTTATATTGGCGATTATTGGACTGTTTAAAACATTACCCCAAAAACATGTAGAAAGATTTTTAGTTGTATTTATTTTGGCTTGTGGAATTTTCAATTATTTTAATGCAAGAGATTTCAAGGTTTTGAAAACTTTGGCTTTTAAGACCGTGCGACTTGAATCTGATAAACTTAATCTTGGAGTTGATGATATTGTTATTATGCCATTTGGGGCTGATGCACCGTATTATTTTAGAGATTTGTATTCTCCAAGAGTTTTTGATTTTGATCTTCATAAAGAATTGAGAAATCCTTATAATACTCATTTTTATGACGAAAAACAACAAAAAGATATAATAGAACGTCAAGCTCTAACTATTTATGATGCCGTTATGTCTAACAACGTTTTTAGTCGAAATTTCTTTGATTATTTTACAAAAAATGTTAATGAAACTGTTCCAAAGGGTCGATATGTCTTGATTGCATTGTATGGCTCTGATGCTGATAATATCACGGATATTCAAACCCTAAGAAATTCTATTCCTGGGGATTATGTTATCCCTGCAAGAAAATTAGAAATAATGTTCAAAAAATTCTTGTGTGATGTCAGTGTGATGCTGAATATGAATTTTGTTCCAGTAAAAACATTTAGACAAGACAATTACACATTTTTCTTGTATCAAAAAGTTAAATAATCTAAGTAGAGGTAGATAATTTTAGTGAAATAAGTATAATAAGAATGTGAAAAAGATTATAAAATATTTGTTATTTATTGCGTTTTACGTATCTTCTATTTCGCTTGTTATTGCAGGTGAATCTGGTGTGAATGATATGTGGAAGTGGGTTGCGGAAAACAATTATATTTATGAAGATGGTATTGTTGGAACGGAAGATAGATATGGCTTTACATTTTTGTTGAAATCTTACAATAAGGGGCAGTATGAGCCTGTAAATGGAAATAAAATTCAATATACTTTAAGTCAATATACACTTGATTGCGGAAAATCTACTTATAAAATTGGTGTAATTGATTCTTATGGCTATCATGATAATTTTGTTTCTGGAGATTATAACAAATATGCCGAATTTCAGCCGATAGTTCAGGGTACGGCTGTATCTGCTGTTTATAAGAAATTATGCAGACCTAATTATTAAAAAAAGACTTTGAATGAAATACATTCAAAGTCTTTTATGAAAAATATTTTGTAGTTGGAATTAGGCAGCTACGTCTAATTTTTTGCCAACAGCAGGTTCTTTTGATTCGTCTTTAGCATCTGCTTTAACTTCTGCAGGAGCTTTGTCTGTTTTGTCTGCTGGTTTTGCATCTTTTGGAGCTTCAGCCTTGTCAGCTTTATCAGTTTTAACTTCTGCTTCAGGTTTTTTAGTTGAGATTTCAACGGTATCTTTTGCTGGAGTTTTTTCTAATGGTGCGATTTTTGGTAATTCGTTTTTCATGAATTCGTCAATCGGCATTTGACGAACTCCTTTTTTATCTCCAGATAAAGTTACTATTCCATTGTTTTTTGTTGCTGTAACATTTTCACCGTCTTGAGTTTTATACTTGATTGTTGTGAACGGTTTAATTGGGGCTTGTTGTACTGCATCTACCATACTACTACTTCCTTTCTTTTTTTGTCGTTTATTAAATTGCTGTTTTACTTAAATATTGTGAATATCTAAAATTGCTTAATTTTCTAATTGTTGTTAATATTTCTTAATTTATTTTCTTTTTTCAATAATAGTGAATGTTTTTGCCTATTTTTCTGAATAATTTCAAACGCTAAATCTTTCATAAGTTTAATTTTTTCATCAAACATGAAATTCTTATTTTCATTTTCTAAATCTTCCTTATTGATTTTTAAATGTTTTTTATTTAGCTTTTTAGCATATTTTAATTGTGTTTTGTATGCGTGTTTTTCAGAAATTAGAGAATATCGTATATCTTGTAAATAATCTATTTTATCCTCATAATCCAAGCCTCGTAAAAATTTATTAATTTTGTTTCGAAGATGGTTGAGAATTATTTTTTTATCTTTTTTCCCCTCTGGAAATTCTCTATTGTAAATCAAATCATCATATAACCTGTCATACTTCTTTGTATATAACCCAATATTTGCCATTTTTTGGTTTCGGGTGAGGTATTTGGGGTGGAAAATTTGATCTGCTACATGCTGAAATTCATGTAACAATGTAGTTAATTCTACACGTTTAATTTTATTCTTAATAGTTCGAATGTCAATAGTTGTTTTTGAGATTTGCCCCGTAAATTCTGAGTAGAGAATATCACTTCCTCCATCAAAAATATCAGAATATCCATTTTTTCTAATAGGGATATCTATTTGCCCTTTCAAAACATTTTTCAATGCTTTTTTCGCTTGAGCAAAACTTATTTCTTCTTTTTTATTAAATTGAGGTAGGATTTCTCTATATAGTTTATCAACCATATTGCATGCTTTGGATTGTCTATAATTAACAGAACCTTTAACCTCTTTGAATGGAAGTTTAACTGTTGGAGAAAGTTTGTTTATGTAAATCATATTTTTCTTAAATACAAACATCGAAAAATTTGCTATAATTGTTAAAATAAATAATTAATGTTAACATAGTCGTATGATTGAATTACTAATTTTATATTCTTTGTTAAAACACGATTTGACTATGTATGCAATCCACAAACGGATTTCAGAAAATTTTCAAGCCTTTACTAATCCTAGTTTTGGGGCTATAAAACCCGCTCTAGTTCGACTAGAAAAGCGTGGATGTATCCGCTCTGCAAAAATAATGTCTGACGGTGGAAAATTATCTATATTTTATTCAATTACTAAAGATGGATTAAAAGAGTTGAAAAAACTTTTATTAAAACCATTCTCTTCAAATCCATTACAGTTCTTGTCTGACGCAAAGATTAAATTATCTTGTGCTTCATTTTTAAGTAGTGATGAGGCTTACGAATTGTTTGAAGAAGTTAAATCAAACGCAATTTTGCATAAATTAAATGCTGAAAAAACAATGGTAGATGAATATAATCCGATAGATTTTTATCAAAGAATAGTTTTAGATAATACAATTTGTGAATATAACAATTTTATTTCAATGATTGAGGGGTTTGAAAAAGGTAATGCCAGCAATAGTAGATAGTGTTCTTGAAGATTCTATTGCTCAAGAACTTGAAATTGAAAAAGGTGACGAAATACTTTCAATCGATGGCTGTAAAATGCAGGATATGATTGATTATAATTTTTATATGAAATCAGAACTAATCACTGTTGAAATTAAAAAAACTAATGGTGAGATTGAAGAAATAGAAATTGAAAAAGATTATGATGATGATTTGGGAATAGTTTTTGAGAGTGCAATTTTTGATAAAATTAAACCTTGTTTAAATCATTGCTTGTTTTGCTTTGTGGATCAACAGCCAAAGGGTTTGAGAAATACTTTGTATATTAAAGATGATGATTACAGACTGTCATATTTACAAGGAACTTATATAACTCTTACAAATCTAAAAGAGGCAGATAAAGACAGAATAAAAAGAATGCATCTTGGACCTTTTTATATTTCTGTACATACAACAAACTCAGAGCTAAGAGTAAAAATGCTTCGTAATCCAAATGCAGGAAAGGCATTGGATAATTTGCAATGGTTTAGGAAAAATAAAATTCCGTTTCATGCTCAAATTGTTTTATGCCCTGGGCTTAATGACGGTGCGGAGCTTGAGAGAACGTTATCAGATTTGGCAAAATTGAAAACAACAGTTTTATCTGTGGCAATTGTACCTGTTGGAATTACTCAATTCAGAGCAGATGGCGAATTAAAGCGAGTTGATAAAAAATGTGCGGAAGAAGTTATCGAAATTTCTTCTAAGTATAAAAGAGTTTGTTGTTCAGATGAATTCTTTTTACTTGCGGATAAGCCTATTCCTCCATCAAAATACTATGGTAATTTTTGCCAATTAGATGATGGGGTTGGCTCGTTGAGAATTACTTTGGATGATTTTAAGAAAAGAGAATTACCAAAATCAATTTCGCATCCTTATAAAATAGTTTTTGCTTGTTCTTATGCTGCAAAAAATATGCTTCAAGAGGTTGCAAAGAAGCTAAATAAAATTAAAAATTTAACGGTTGAGGTTTGCCCTGTTAAGTCAAATTACTGGGGACAGGATATTACAGTTGCAGGCCTTATTACAAGTGATGATTTAATTAGAACAGTTAAAGATGTTGATTGTGACGTTGTAATGATTCCGACTGTTATGCTCAGACCTTATACCGAAGATTTTTTAGATGGTCATAACTTAACTTATGTGAAAGAACAAACAGGTAAAAACTTTTATGTTCAGCAAAATATCTATTCTCTTCAAGAAGTTGTTGATTACATTTGGACTTTATAAGGGATTATTTAGTTGTTGCGACATTTTCTTGGCTCGCTGAAGTGATGTTATTTTGCTTTTTGATAAAGCTGTTTGCACTAAAAACAGCTCCTAACGTAATTATTCCTGATAGAATAATTGCTATCGCTTTATTACATTTTGAAGATTTTCTTATTGATCCAGAATTTTCAAAGAATAATTTGTGAGCGTTTTCGCAAAATATTTTGTTTATTATTGAGTCTGATTCGCTTCCAAAGTTTTCCCTAATTGATGTTTTTAGATTTTCAATGGTAATTTTATAAGCATCTTCTGGTGAGATTTTTGAATTTCCTCCATAGCAGCCAAGAGGGGCGTCAGTTCCAAAAAGAACTCGGTCTAAGGCATTTTTATCTTTAAGTTTTTTAATTAGATTAATAATTGTAGTCGGAGTTTTTACAGGTAAATTATTTTCAAAATCAACCCACGAAATATCGCAATATAATTTTGCATCTTTATTATCAATTGATTTCAATAGAATATCAATTGCTTTTTGATGAGCAAGTTTCCCTCCTGCACCAGTATGTGCCATTATAATTGGTACAGTAGGATGTCTTTTTGCTAAATTGTAAATAAACTCTGGATCAGATTTATCAAATTTAGAAAAATCTTGAACAACTTTTTCAATTCCTTCTGTGTAATCTAAATTTACTTGTGAATGGAATAAGCACGGCAATTTGTATTTTCTTGCAAGTTCTAAATATCCATCATAACTTGGGGCATCCGCTTTTAAATCAAGTTGTTTCGGATGAAATTTCAGCCCTTTGAATTTGTCTGGTGCAATTTTCAAAACTTTTTCAATGTTTTGCGGATTGCCGAAACTTGGCTGGCATGTCGCATATAGAACGTAATTTGGATTGGATTTGTATTTGTTGTATAGGTCTAAATTTCCCTTAATTTCATCAGATAAGAATGGTGTTCCATTAGAAGTTATTGAACTTTTTGTCATATCTGGGTGATTTCGAACCATGCAATCAAGATTTGATACAAACATTTTTTCTATCTTGTCATTTGGATTAGTCAAATGTTTGTTGGCAATTTCGAGAGTATCAATTGGTGAATAATCTTTTAGATATGCATAATTCCCAGAAGAGATTTCAATTGCTCCATTCGTTTTTTGAGAAGAAGAAGTCCACCAATGTCCAGTATGGGTATGAATATCATACCCCGCAGTAAAATTTACGTTTGAAATTCTGTTTATCTGCATAATTAACTTCTCAAATTCCCTCATTAAATTTATTCTATTAACTCATAAACATAAATAATTTTGTTATTTAAAAGATAATATTATTAAGATATATAAAAGACCTCTGTAAGAGGTCTTTAAAGTGGTTTTTAAAATACTTTTGGTATAAATCTTTTGGTTACTTTGTTAGCATATTCTCTATATTCAGAATCTTGAAGTAGATTTCTTTCTTCTGTAACTGCTCTCAGATAATATAAGTATAACCAAAGTCCAATCCCAAATGTGAAAATTATTTTTCCAAATATTGAAATTTCGCCTAATAACATTACTGGAATTGTTGTTAAAATAATGTAAATCATATTCATTGAATATTCTGGGTGTCTAACTATATTATAAGGGAAACTTGTAACGATTCCTCTGTTAGTTAAATTCCCCGCTTTTGTTCCCAGTCTAAGTACTGCTAACATCATTCCTAAATGAGCTAATACTACAAGAACGTTTAGGATAATTCTTAGTGTAAAATTATCGACAGGAATAGATTGTTCTTGATATCTAGGGATTAGCTTATCTGTAAGGATTAAGAATGGATAATAACAACTAAGACAGCTAATAATTCCAAGTGGTGTTGTATCAACAGTTTTGATTTTGTTTTTGAATAAATCAAGTTCTGTAAGGTAACTGAATCCTAAAACAAAAGTTATTACCATCACAATTAGTTGACGCCACATATCAAACGTATCATCTATGTATTGTGCAATTCCAAACGATGTTCCATTTGCTGTGCCATATTGTACGGCTTGGTTAAAAAATTCTTTTAAAAAGTCTATGTTATAACCCATTGAAAGAATGTATTTGTTGCATAGAAGGTTAACACAATAATATCCAAAGAACGCTTTTACAAATAAAATAACAAGAGCTTGTTTTTCATTTTCTTTAGGTTCAATATTTTTGATTCTTTCTTCTACTGTTAATCCAAATTTAAATTGTCTTTTAATGAAGTCAAGGATTGCTACACTACGTGATTCTAAGATAGATTTAGGCCTAAAAAATAAAAATATTGGTAGTGCCAATGCTACATAGCCAATGTAATATGCTCCAAGAACAACAATATAATTGCAAAAATCATATTCTATTTGTTCATTTAGTACTGGGCAAAACGATAATGCTAAAAATACTATTCCGTAAATTAAAATAGATGAAAAATAGTGTTTATAGACATCTTTGTCTGTTACTTCAACTTTTGTATTTTCTTCCATATATTCCCCTCTTATATAAAATAAAACATTATGTAAATTATATCATAGTTTAGCTGTCTTGTGAATTTTGAAATAAAATGATATAATATGTCATGTCGGTTTATTATTTAAGGAGAAAAGTAATGTATTGTAAAAAATGCGGATTTGAAGTAACAGATAACAGTATCAAAAAATGCCCTAAATGTGGAGCTAAAGTTAATGGCTTACCAACATGGGCAATAGTTCTCATTGTTATAGCTGTAATTTTCACAATTATACCTTTTGCGTTAGGTATTTTAGGTGTTATTTTAGCAATGACTTTACCTGTTCTTATGAGTGATACAGATAGTTCTCAATTCAGAATTAAATATTTAAGAACTATTTCTACATTAAACCAAGCTCAATTGATGGCAATGGCAAAGAATGATGGGGAATTTACTAATTCTGATGATATTTGGAATAAAGGGATTAAAGAAAATACTGCTGAAGTTGTTGATATTCCAGAGGGAATTAGACTTTCTAATGGTGTAGAAGTTAAATATGAAAAACTAAGAGAATCTTGTGAACCAAATTATTCTAAGAAAGCAAGTGAATCTACTGCTTGTGCGATGTTAACTATTGATGTTAATGGGTTTAGCAAAGGACCAAATAAAATGAGTACAAGCACAAAGATTGCGGATAGATATTCAGTCTTAATGTACCCTATTTCTGTTGTACCAATAACAGGATCTGAAGAAGAAAAAATTCTATATCCTCAAGGAACTTCAAATTAATTTTGTTTTTGTCTTAAATAACTTTCAACAAATTCATCAAGATCACCGTTCATAACAGCGTCAACATTTCCTGTTTCGCAACCTGTTCGGTGGTCTTTTACCATCTTGTATGGGTGGAATACGTAAGAACGAATTTGAGAGCCAAAATTAATATCCGCTGTTTCACCTTTAATATCAGATAATTTTTTTTCGTGTTCAGCTTCCTTTATTGCAAGAAGTTTTGATACTAAGATTTGCATTGCGTATTCTTTATTTTGAAGTTGAGAACGTTCTTGTTGACATTTTACGACAATTCCAGAAGGTTTGTGCAAAATTCTAACAGCTGTTTCTACTTTGTTGACGTTTTGTCCGCCAGCTCCGCCTGACCTCATTGTAGTAATTTCCAAATCGTCTGGTGGAATATTTATTGTTTTTTCAAAATCTTCAATAATTGGGGTAACTTCAACAGAGGCAAAGCTTGTTTGTCGTTTCCCATTTGCATTGAATGGAGAAATTCTAACTAATCGATGCACGCCTTTTTCGGCTTTAGAATAGCCAAAGGCGTACTTCCCAGAAATTTTGATGGTTGCAGATTTAATTCCAGCTTCTTCTCCATCAAGTTTGTCTAATAATTCAACCTTCCAGCCTCTTGATTCTGCCCAACGCATGTACATTCGAAGGAGCATACTTGCCCAGTCTTGAGCATCTGTTCCTCCAGCTCCAGAATTGATGGTTAAAATCGCATCTGCACTGTCGTATTCTCCAGATAACATTTGTTGAAGTTCAAATTTTTCTAATTCTTTTTCTTGTTTTTGAATTTCTTCATAACTAATTGCAATTAAATCTTTATCTCCAAGCTCAATTGCTACTTGGGCATCTTCAATTGTTTGTGACCAATGGGAAAGTTTTTCTAAAATCTCTTTTTTTTCTTTAATATCTTGTCCAATTTTAGTTACTTTTGCAGTGTCTGTCCAAATGTTTGGATCTTGCATTTGATTTTCAAGTTTTGTTAATTCTTGTTTTATCTTTTCAGGGTCAAAGACACTCCTTGATTTTTTCAAGTCGTGGCTTTATGACGTTAATCTCTTGTTTTAATTCTGTATCCATATATGAATTTTATTATAAAAATTTCTCTCTTGCAATTAGCTTTAGTATTGCTATAATTAGAGAGAAGAGAGATTTTGGCTTGATGAATGTATTATCATATTTAAAAGATTTATATACAAAAGAAAATTCTTTGTTGAATCATATTACATTATTTGCATTACTTGGAATTTGTGCAATTTCAACTGTTGGGTATTTGTCGTATTCGTTTGCAAATATATTTAGTTGGGTTACTTCAATTCCTTCTCAAAAGGCCTATATTTTGCTTGTATTTGCATTGATGACTATATTTTTCTTTTGTGGATATATTTATTCATTTGCGAATAATGTTTTTCAAGATAAAACGGCTCTTCCCGAATTAGAACTATCTTCTTATTCGGCATTTGTAAGAACTTTGCCTGTGTTGATTAGTTGGTATATATATGAAGCATTTTTGATGGTGGTTGGATTTGTTACTGTTCCTGCAACAAATCATTTGTTCTACGTTTATTATTCTGTTTTTCTATGTATATTGCCGTTTATAAATCTTATTTCTATTGCGTTTGCTAAAGATTTCAAACTTCGTCCTGCGTTGTTTTCATTTTTGACTTTGTTTAAAGTTTTAAATCAAACATTGGGAGATGTGATTAAATTATTCTTACAAATAGTGTTATTACTAATTATTCCAGCAGGATTGGTATATTTAATGTTTAAATATAGTGCAGGAATTACTCAAGAAACATTGAAATTTTCTGTAAACAATATAATTTTGTGTATTGCAACTTACTTAATGATGGTTGTGAAACTAGTTTATACTCGTGGACTTGTTGAAATCGTTAAAGATAAATTAGCTAATCTTTAGACAATTTTAATTCTATTGTCGTCTTTGATGTCGATTGGTTTGTCAGATTTTGATAGAACATCTTTTATACATTTAGTCGCATCAAATTGATATTTTGCAATGACTCTCTCTGGTTGATATAGAATTTTAAATCCATCATTCCCCATTGCACAATAGTCGTTTATGATTGTTTTATAGAACTTGTTTTCTTTTGGATTATGTATATCGATTGGTTTTTCTTTTCCTTTTTTATCGATATATGACATTGATTTCAAGTGCCCATTTTTAGAAACAGTGTATTTTATGCCAGAAGCGTAAAATATTCCTGGTTTATTGGCAATGTTGGTGAAAGATTTTGATGCTAATTTAAAAGCATCTACAAGTTCTTTTTCTGAATAATTAACTTCATATAATTTATTTTTGAATGGCAAAATGTCTGCCAAAATTCTTGTATCTACTTTTCCTTTTTCAAAGTATCCTCGAACATTTGAAGAAGGTAGAATTGCAATATCTGCATCTAAATCTTTTCTTATACAGTCCGCAATGAAATAAGCATGTGGGTTCGGTTCAATCAAATCGTGGTTTAATGGGCCTGGAGCTTCGTTAATATATCCATAAGTTGTTCTTGCTCCGAAAACTTTATCGAAAACGTATTTTATAGGTGCATATCGTTTAAAATCGTGGGTGTTGCCAATATTATTTTGAACTTTTTTAATTATTCCATTTGCATCAAATTCAAGGTTTAAAATCCCGAAATTTTTACCATCTCGCCCAGCTTGTGTAATAATAACTGGTTCTCCTAATTTAGAGTAGAAAAGATTTTCTCCTTCTTTAACATCAAAAAGTAAATCGTGAGAATGACCGCCCAAAATTACATCGATACCTTTTGTTTGATTTGCGATAATTTTATCTACTGTATAACCTAAATGAGAAAGTAAGATAATTTTATTAATTCCTTGTTTTTGTAAATTATCCGCTTCTTTTTGAATATCTTCAATTGTTTCTTTTATTTTATCAACGTGAATTTCCTTTTGTATAGAACCTTCTTTTGACCTTTTGAATAAATCGATAGGTGTTGTTCCAATAATTCCGTATTTATGACCATTACGTTCTTCAATTGATGAAGATGCTACTTTGTTGTGCCAAGGGCTATTTGGGGTGATTTTTATGTTTGTAGATAGTAAATTATAATTTATTTGAGGAAGAATTGTACTAATTTTATCCTGCATATCAAATTCGTGATTTCCGATAGCAGAGGAAGTAATACCTAGTTTTTTTTGAAACATTACGGCTAATTGGTTTGTTTTAAAATCTTCGCCAATCATAATATCGCCAGAAGAAAGTTTTAATGTATCAACATTAGGCTCATTTTTATTTCTAGCATCAAAAGCATTTGCTGCTGTAACAGTTCTTTCCATATTTATTGACTTGCCATGAAAATCATTAATGTAAAATATACTTGTCTTTACATTATTCGCTGGTCTGTCAATTGAGTTTATCATCTTGAGTATCCCTTTAGCATGAAAACACATCAAGATTATTTTTGATAGTTTATTATTTTTTTGTTTACAATTTTTAAAACTTCATTGATTGGATTTTCCAATATTTAGCAAGGCTATCATATATTTCGTTTATATTATTAACAACTTCAATTAGAACGACACCATAATTTAAACATTTGTAATCGCCCATATCGTGAAGCCCTATTCTTGTTTTAATTGAACATCCATATTTTGATAAAATTTCTTGTAATTTTATTGATTCTTCTATCCTGTTTTCTAAAGGAATTCCAATAATTGTTGTCATAACCGCCTCCGACATTTACTATTTAATAAAAATAGCAAAAAAAATAATACCCTCGAGGGGTACTATTTTTGAGTTTAATAGTTTGTGACAACTTATTCTATATCAAGGTTGTCTGTGGCTTGAAGCTGTTTTTTCTTGATGTTGTGCATTACAGCATCTACTAACAACTCATAAGATTTCATACTTTCAATGTTAGGAAATTCTTCTTTGAGTTGGGCTCTGACCATTGCTTCTAGCTCCTGTTCGTCAGAAAGAGATTTTAGATTATCCACACCACTTATTGCTTCTAAATAATCCGTAGTGCTTTTGTCTAATTTATTTTTATTTGAAAACGAAAGCCAACGCAACCTTGGACTTACATTATCTTTTAGTTGTTTTACTAATTTTAATTTTTTAATTCGGTCAAACATTGCGTTACCTCTTTACCTTTACCTTCTTGCACTATTTCAAAATATCCTAAAGAAAAATAATTGACTTTTTTTTCTTTGTTGTTTACAAATATTTACATTTTTAGATTTTGCTAAAATCTGTTAAGTGTTCGTATTTGCCTTTTAACAATGATAACAATGCTATTCTGTTATTTTTAACATTTTCATCTTTATCCATTACAAGAACATCTTCAAAGAATTTTGAAACTGTTGAATTTAATGATTCTAATTCTTCTAAATATTTATTGTAATTAACATTTTCATCAATGTTATTTATGGCATTATATAATATTTTTTCAATTGGTTCAACAAAGTATTTTTCGTTAACATTTTCGCCAGTTGAATCTTTTAGAATTCTAATTACTCTGTTTGCATTTTCATTAAGTTGAGGAGAATTCATTTCGCTTACAACTTGAACTCTTTGGACATAATCTGCAATATCTTTTAGAGGATTTTTCTTAGAACATGCTTCTAAAACATTTTTATTATATTTGTCAGCTAAGAATATAATCATTCTTTGTACAAAGAATTCATTAACTTCATTTGCACAATCTCTTTGAACAGGTAGAAGTTTTAGAGCTTCTTTAATGTATTTATCAACATCAATTTTTAATTCTCCATCTAAAATTGTTTTGATAACCCCTAGAGCTGCACGTCGAACACCCAATGGGTCAGAAGAACCAGTTGGTTTTTTACCTGCCGCAAACACTGCACAAACTGTGTCAATTTTATCCGCAATACCAACAATTTGTCCTTCAATCCCTTTTGCTGTTTCACTTTCTGCATTTAATGGGAAATAGTGTTCTTTGATACCTTGAACAACTTTATCATCTTCTTTTGAAACTCTTGCGTAATCTGCTCCGATGAAACCTTGAAGTTCTGTAAATTCAAATACTAAGTTTGTTGTCAAATCTGCTTTACATAAAAGAGCTGTTCTTTCAACATCTTTAGTAGGAACATTCAAATCTCCAGCGATAGCGTTTGATAATTTGATAAGTCTTTGCGTTTTATCAAACATTGTTCCCATTCCTTTTTGGAATGTAACGCCCTTAAGAGCTTCAACGTAGTCAACTAAAGGTTTTTTAGTATCTTCTTTGAAGAAAAATACTGCATCATCAAGTCTAGCTTTGATTACTCTAACGTTTCCAGCTTTAATATTTTTAAATTCATCTCCGATATAGTTAGTCATTGTGATAAATTTGTTAATTAGTTTTCCATCTTTGTGAAGAGCAAAATATCTTTGATGTACAGCCATAACTGTAACAGTAACTTCTTCTGGAATATCTAAATATACTGGATCAAATTCACAAACAGCTGGAACTGGATATTCAGTAATAAAAGTAACTTCTTCTAATAAATCATCCGTATAATAAGGAACTGCACCAAGTTTTGCAGCTTCTTCTTTTGCTTTTTCAACGATAATTTGTTTTCTTTCAGCTTGGTCAACAATTACGTGAGCTTTTTTCATTTCTTCAACGTAATCGTCTGGATGTTTGATTAAAATATCTTGAGTAGAGAATCTGTGTCCTCTTGAGTGATTAGAAGATTCTTTATCAATGATTTTAATTTTTACTTCATTTCCATCTAAAATTGAAACAATCCATTTGATAGGACGAGAGAATTTCTCATCATTATAGCCCCATCTCATAAAGTGTGAGCCTTGAAGTTTCATAAAGATTGAAGGAACATTTTCTTGTAAAAGTTCTGCAATTGGTTTTCCTTTGATAACAATTTTTGCGTGAACGTAGTTATCTTCTATATATAAATCTTCTTTAGAAAGATTGTTTTTTCTAGCAAAACCTTCTCCAGCTTTAGTTAAATTTCCAGCTTCATCAAATGCAACTTTTGCGATTGGACCTTTTACAATTTTTTCTTCATCTTCTGTCTTATTTTCCAATCCATCTACAATAACGGCTAAACGACGTGGAGTAGCATAAACTTTAACATCTGAAAATTTAACTTTATTATCATTTAAAAATGTTGTAAATCCTTTGTTTAATTGTTCAATTGCACTAGGAATAAACTTATATGGTAATTCTTCTGTTCCAACTTCTAATAAATATTTGCTCATTTTTCGTCCTTATTTTATTTCTAAACTTACCAAAATTATATAAAAAGCAAAGAATGATGTAAAGTATCTAAACCTATGGAGGGGAATAGTTGAACTATTTTGGGTAATGGTATGGTGAAGATAATTAAGTTTCTTCTTTTTACAAGAGATTCTTCGCTTCGCTCAGAATGACGTCCCTCCGAGAGGAGAGAGTAGGTTAAGAGATTTTTGTTTACTCAATGGTTCCCTCTCCAAGGGAGAGGGGTGGGGAGAGGGGTTTATTAGAAACTACATCTATAAGTCTAATTGTTCACTTTTTCTTTTTTATTTCGACGAAAAAAGAAAAAGCAGAACCGAAAAAGAAAAACACGAATGATAAAATGGCTCGAGTCATCAGGGGCTTCCGCCCCCGAACCCCATAGTAAATCTGAACAGTCATACTGAGCAATGCGAAGTATCTCAATCCGTACTCGTTAGGTTTAAACCCTCATCCTCCCCCGAGTGGAAGGATGAGGAATTTTCTCCTCTCGTAACTAACTTATAGACTTATCCACTTATAGACCTATTAAATTTTTCCATAAATAGCAAATTTTAAAATTCACGTATTTTAAATAAAACATAAGTGTTAATAGGAGTTAATTTTTATTTATGAAAACAGAAATATTAAAAAGTCTTTATAGTGCAAAACATGGTTGTAATTTGGTTCTCAAACGTGCAAAGTCTAGTTCTTCATCTGTATTGTCACTTGTAAAAAGTGAAAGCGGAGTAGAAACACCTGTTTTAAAAAAATCATATGATAGTCTTCCTAACGGAAATTCTTTAATTACACGTTTTTCAATGGACGGTGATGAATTTCGTCCTTCAACAACAATTATTCTTGAAAATAATAGAATTCGAGATTTTTTAATTCATAAAAGTAATGGTGACAGTATTTGTGGCTCAATGGCGAATGGCAAAGTTCATTCTACTGAAGTTGATGAAATGGCTATGGTAACAGGAAGCGGAATTACCAAGGAGGGTACAACTCCTATGGCTAAAAGATTTTTAAATCTAATCAATAAGTTTTTCCCTAGTAAAAAAGCATAATTGAAATCTTTTTTAATCTTGTTTAGTAAAAACCCAAAGACCTTTACTATTAGTTGTTGTTATGACTTTTCTTGTTGAGTTTTTGCTTTTTTCGTTTTGTTGCGAAATAACCTCTTTTTTTTTTGAGTTTGTGCAATTTGGCTTTTTGTTTCTTGCATTGAATTGAATGCACTAGCCATCAACGTTGAAGTATAAACAGGTGTTGTATGAGCATAGTCAAAGATAATAACTCCGTTTGCATCCATTTTTCTTGTTTCATAAATTTGTCTGATTAAATCTTCTGAAGCTCCACCCATAAAGGTTACAAATAGCCCCGCATAAAGGTCTGTTTTTGGAGATTTAACTCTCATAACATCATTCATCATAGATGCTAGCATTTTAGAATCATATGTCAAAAATAGAGGGGTAAAACCATCAATATAATCATTTGATGACCACGTTCTCCAGTCCTGCTGTTTAGCAGCTAGTGCGGATGCTAAATCAGGAAAAATAACGGCACTTATATACACGTGTTCTTGTTTGCCCAGTTGTCCAATTTTTTGAACAAAGTTTGTTACATTATTTCTTCTGTATTGGTTCCAATCATACCATTGAACATCTGAAACAGTAAGATCTTTGGGATCTACCCCGTACATTTGTTTGAATTCATTTCGTGCGTAATCAGTATAACCCCAAGCACCCATATCGTTTCCAGCTGTGGCATTTGGGTATCTGATGTAGTCAAGATTTATTCCATCTGGTTTGTAAGTCGTGATTATTTCTTTAATTAGTTCTTCTAAAAAGTCTTGAACTTCTGGGTTTGCAGGGTCTAGAAAATATCCGTTATGCTCAGAGATAGACTTTGTCGGACGAGAAGAATTTGCATACTGTTTTGTTTTATTCCCCCAATCTGGTCTAACCGCAAGAATGCTGGAAGGATTAGATTCTGGCGGTTGATTTCCAACGTAGAAAGATTGAAACCACGTATGAACTTTTATCCCTCTTTTGTGGGCTTCTTTTATCCAAACGTCAAGTGGGTCAAAACCTTTAAATATTTCGTTTTGAACTGTAAATCCATATTTATTCATAACTTGGCTTGGAAAGATTGTTTTTCCGTGAAAATATGTTTCAAGAAAGATGCTATTAAATCCATTTGCCTTCAAGTTATCAAGTGTTGAAATGATTTGTTCTTTACTTGTTTCTGTTGGTCTAATCCAAACTCCTTTTAACTCATTGTCGATGTATGGAAGGCTTGTTTTTATTGCCATATTTGCTTCATCGATAGCTTCTTGGGTATATTGTTTTAGAACTACACTATTTTTTGTTTCACTTTCTGCAATTTTTAGATAATTTTCTGCAATTTGAATATGGTTTTCTGCTTGTTCTGGTTTGTAATTTAGCATTCTGCTTTTATAATAATCAATCATAGATTGAGCTTCAAATATTTTAGATTTTGCTTCGTAAGAAAAACTATCAGATGTCGTGTAAACGGTGATTTTATTATTTTCGGTGTCCACATAGACTTTTGAGCCAACAGTGACATTTTGTGTAATCCAGTTTTTGGCTATTCCGTGTCCGCTTATAACTAATCCGTTGGCTGGGATTGTTGAATCTGCACCACTTAGAGAGGTAACAATATTTCCTGTTACAATTGCTTCTGTCCCAAATTCGTTTGTGCCAGTGTGAATTCCAAAATTAGGGGTATAAATAATCAATTTATTTGCACCTCTTCCTCCTGGGAAATATGATGCGGATAAAACTGGGTCGATAGCATCGACTTTTGTAGAGGCTTGTTTGAAAACAACTTCTGATTGATTTAGCATTAAAGGTTCAAACGCCATACCACTAGGAGCTCCGAAAGTTGCTTCTTCGGCATTTACACTAATTATTGTTAAACATAGTCCTATTATTGTTGTGATTATACGCTTGAATTTCATTGTTATTTAGTTGTCCTTTTATAATATCCCGTATTTTGGTATTTTAAACGTTCTATTTCTCTGATTTTGTCTGGCAAACGAGAATTGTCTGGTCTTAGTAAAAACGCTTTTTTGTAATATTGATTTGCACGGAGCAAATCTCCAAGTTTTTCATATATATTTGCCATTTTTAGAATGACGTCATAGTTTTCTTTGAATCCGTTATCGAAAGCTTTGTTGTAGAAATATACTGCTTTTGTGTAATCTTTTCGGTATAAATAAAAATCCCCAAAATAAAAATTCGTAGAAGGGTTATTTTTATCAATTTTTAAAGCTTGAAAGAAATAAGCTTTGGAATATCTATCTTTACCTTCCCAATCATACACCCTTGCAAGTTGAACTATTGGATAAAGCTCTCCAGGGTTTGTTTTGGATAGAATAAAATACTCTCCGCTTGCTTTTTGCAAATATTTTTTTCTTTCTTCTGGATTTTTTGAAGCCAATGCACTCTTAAAATAAAAATCAGCCAACTTTAATGTTGACTCTTTGTCGATTTTTTCATAATCGATAGGTGCATTATTGTATTTAATCTCCCCAAATTCTATTGCAAAAGCTTGGTTATTGGTATAAGTGCTTCCAATAAGGATGAAAGCACTTATAGTCAATAAAAACTTATTATAAATCATAATATTTTGGAACTTCTTGGGTATTATGATGATAGAATGAATAATCTTCTGCAGCTGGATCTGTATATACATATAACTTTCTCCAGAATCTTACGAATTTATTTTGATTTTTAAAAGCTTGTTCATCTTTTGTATAATATTCTTCGCCAGCAGCTCTCGCTTTAGTAATGTTAATCATATCAGCTGTTTGAGCAGAATACCCTTGGTTTTTTACGTATGTAGCATCTGTTGTTGTATCTACTGATACTGCTGCTTGAGCTTGCATAGGAATCATTACTGCAACTGCTGCAATTAATAATAATTTAGTTTTCATAGTCACCTCTTTTTGTAACATTATAATAATTTTTGAAGGATGTTGCAATATTATTATAATTTATTTACAAAAAAAAATCCTATATTAAACGTAGGATTTTTCAGAATAAAAAAGGGTACTTATTGCGTACCCTCAAATTTTATAATGAATTATTTATAACTTCTTCTAATTTATCTAAAAGCTCGGATTCGGGAACTCTTGCAACAATTTCGCCTTTTTTGAAAACATAACCTTCATTTATGCCTCCTGCAATTCCAAAATCAGCGTGTCTTGCTTCTCCTGGACCATTCACCACGCAGCCCATAGTTGCGATTGTTATGTTTTTATCAAGATTTTTAAATCGTGCTTCAACTTTTTTTGCTAATCCGATTAAGTCAATTTGAGTTCTGCCACAAGTTGGACAAGATACAAAATTTACCCCTCTTTGTCTTAATTTCAAGCTTTTTAAAATCTCATAACCTGCAAAAACTTCTTCGACAGGATTTTCTGTAAGGGAAACTCTTATGGTATCTCCTATTCCTTCTGCTAATAACGTTCCAAGTCCAACTGAAGATTTTATTAGTCCGCCTTTTAATGTTCCTGCTTCTGTAACCCCTAGATGAAGAGGGTATTCAACTTTTTGAGCCATCAATCGATACGCTTCAATTGTTGTTAAAACATCTGATGATTTTAAGGAAACTTTAATCTTGTCAAAATCTAAGTCTTCCAAGATTTGAATATGTTTCATTGCACTTTCCACCATTTTTTCGTGTAGTGGAATATCTTTGTCTAGCAAATCTTTTTCTAGAGAACCAGCATTAACTCCAATTCTAATTGGGATATTTTGTTGTTTTGCAAGTGTTACTACTTTTTCAACATTCTCTCGTTTCCCTATATTCCCAGGGTTTAGTCTTAATGCTGAAATCCCGTTATTTATACACTGAATGGCTAAACGATAATCAAAGTGAATATCAGCAATCAATGGAACTGGTGATATTTTAACCAATTCTTTAATTGCTTCAGCAGCATCTTTATTTAAGACTGCAAGTCTTACAAGCTCACATCCAGCATCTGCGAGTTCTTTAATTTGACGTGTCGTTGCTTCTATGTCACGTGTGTCTGTATTGCACATTGACTGAACGCTAATCGGGTTATTATTACCGATTTTTACATTTCCGATTGAAATTTCTTTTGATTTTCTTCTTTTTATCATAGAATAATTGTAGCACAAGAAAAATGAGAGGGTTAATAATTATGAGAATTGCAGTATTATCAGATATCCACGCAAACGTACAAGCTCTAGAAGCTGTTATGAATGATATAGTTAATCAACAATGCGAGCATGTTTTTTGTTTGGGTGATTTAGCTTTAGCTGGTCCTCAACCAAAAGAAGTTATGGATTATGTGATGAGCCAAAGTGCTTGGACTGTTATTCAAGGAAATACTGACAAAATGATAGCTCAATATGGACCAGAAGTTGTTGAATTTTTAGAAGCTCAATATCCTCTTATGGCTAATGCTATTGCAGATGATGTGACATTATTAGATGATTCTCATAGAGCATATTTAGAAGGTTTAGCTCCCCAATTGAGTTTAGATGTTGAAGGTTGTAGTGTTTTGTTGGTTCATGGTTCTCCAAGAGCGAATAACGAAGATATTTTGCCAGAAATGCCGTTAGAAGAAGTTGAAGAAATTATTTCTGGAACAACAGAAAAACTTATACTTTGTGGACACACTCATATCCCTTGTGGTTATCAAACAAATACTAATCAAACAGTTGTAAATGTGGGTAGTGTTGGTCGTCCAATGACAGAACAACCAAAAGCTTGTTATGCTGTTATTGATTTTTCTCAAGGTTCTTTTGAAATTCGTCATAGATTTGTTGATTACGATAATAAAACAGCGGCTAAAATAGTATCAGAACGAGGATTTATGGGGGCAGATAGACTTGCAGATTTGCTATTAAATCCTGTTGAAAGACATATTTAAAGTTTCTAAGCAGAAAAGTCTATAAGTTGGTTACATTTTACTTGCTCCTCTCCTTGGGAGAGGTTGGAAGAGGGTTTGACTGTGGAAATTAAGGAAATAGGGAAATAAGTTTGTTAATAGTCTATAAGTTTATTACAGAATAAGAAACTTAACTCTAGTAAATATGTAATTCTGAGCGAAGCGAAGAATCAAGTTAATTTTAATAAATGTCGGCTTTACAAGCCGACATTTATTGCTACAAATTTACCCGAAGAATATCTTGCAAAGATTGATTAAATCAAACCCTCTTCCCCTGGAGAGGGGTATTGCTTAAGTTGTTTCACTTTACCCCTCATCCTAACCTTCCCCCCAAGGGGAAGGAAAATATCATTCTTGTTAGAGATACTTCGCACTGCTCAGTATGACGATGTTCAAATAGATAGTAGGTCGGCTTTACGAAGCCGACAGAAGCGCAAAGTAACTTGTAAAATATCGAATATTATTCCCTCCCCAAGGGTGGAGGGCTTGGGAGAGGGGTTGATTGTTCTAATGTTAACCTCATCCAACAAATATTAAATAAACCTACTACGATATTTTTCAACTGTATCAATGTTCTTTTTGTTTGGGAAATATGTTTGTAAAAATAGCAATAATGATTGATAGCTGTTTTCTACAAAATCTTTTTTATTATTCCATCCATTATCTAATAACTCATTGATAATCTTTGTTTCATTCTGGTTATTTGATTTTTGATAAAGTGCAATACATTCTCCAGTTCTGTGCCTTCCATAGTGGCAATGAATGTATGTTTTCAAATTATTCCCATTTAATGTAGAAACTACATCTTTCAATCTGTTTTGAGAAGGTATTGATTTTCTGCTAAAAGCGAGAGGAATATTGATATATTTTATTTTGAAAAGTTTGCAGTAAAATTTTTCTAAGGTTTTAACAAAAGATGAACCAGCTTTAGTTCCACCTCGCAAGTCTATTATTTGCTCCACTCCGTTTAATTTCAATCTTGCAGCACGAATGGGAGTAAAAACTGCACTTCCACGAGATAGCCTATTATCTACTTTGGAAATTTTTTGATAGCCGAACATGTATTTTAAGTCAATAATCTTCATATTTGTATAAAAGAGCAAAAAAAAATATTTTTTGCCCCGACCAACGAATTAAAATCAGTTGGATACTGAGCGAAGCGAAGTGAAGTGAAGTATCTCTATCCTATGTAACTCCTCAACCTAATATTCACCTTTTTTTTTTAAAACTCCACTCCGCAAACCCTTACAGCTTATGGATGTCAAGTGTTAAACTAACCCAAGTGGCTAGTCGTATTTTTACGTAAGTAAAAGTACTAGGTTTACGGAATTTCAAAAAAATGGTATATTAGATATGTAATCAGTTAAGAGATGGGAAGACAAACTTCCTAAAGGAATTCATTTATGGAAAATTTGTCTGACCAATTAGATTTACTGAAAAGCCAATATAGACAGATATTTTTGGAATATGCTAAGTCTTTGCAGGATGAAGTTTATTCTCTAAAACCTCAAAATTTTGAAGGAGAAATATTTGATTCGTACGATGTTCATTCTACTGGTAGAGATTGGCAAAATAAAGTTTTAAATCTAATCAATCAAAAACTTAACGACGAAATCGCATCTAATCTCGGTATGGTGGCAACAGCGAGAGAATCTTGTCATTGTGTCGGGTGTGGGGTGTGCTGTAAGTTTGCGGTTAGTGAATTTTCACCAGAAGAACTTTCACAAAAAGCCAAGAACGGCGATTCTCTTGCTCTTCAATTCATAAATACCTTTGTTCCTTATTCTTCGTTAGATGAGGCGGGGAAGGTATTTCCTGAATACGTTGAGATGCTTAAGTTTAAGCAGGAATCCGAATATTTTATTTACCATTGTCCAAAGGTAACTGACGATAATCGTTGCCCTGAATACGCTAATCGTCCGAAAATATGCCGTGATTTCCCTGATAATCCGATTGCATTTTTACCATTAACTTGTGGATATAAAGATTGGAAAACACAGTCCGAACCTATTATGTTAAAACTGAATGCGATGGCTGAAATTCTAAATTATTATAAAAATAATCTGGAAAAAGTAATTTAGATTGTACAAAATTTTTCAGCATGGAATAATTATTCTATGGAAACTTTATCAGGATTAAACTTAAGAGAAATCGAGAAAATCACAGATTCTCTCTGTGCGACAAAATTTAGGGCCAGACAAATCCATAATTGGATTTATCTTAAATCAGTCAAAGAAATTGACGAAATGACAGACTTGTCAAAAAAATTCCGTGAAGAACTAAAAAAGGTTGCAACCGTTACGGATATAAAGATAAAAGTCAAACAAGTAAGCTCAGATGGAACTATAAAATATTTGCTAGAATATCCAGATGGTGAATGTGTTGAAACTGTTTTGATGCGTTTTGATAATCGTGCGAATTTGACTGCGTGCGTAAGTTCTCAAGTTGGATGTGCTGTGAATTGTTCTTTCTGTGCTACTGGTAAGCGTGGTTTTATTAGAAACTTGAGTTATAAGGAAATTATCGAACAAGTTTTAACGATTCAACGTGATACAGGTTTAAAGGTTACAAATGTTGTCTTTATGGGACAGGGAGAACCTCTATTAAATCTCGATAATGTCCTAAAAGCGATGGAAATGTTGAACGAAAGTTTTCAAATTGGAGCTAGGAGATTGACGGTTTCAACTTCTGGAATAATTCCTCAAATTAAAAAACTTGCTGAACTTGATATGCAATCTACTCTTGCTTTATCACTTCATGCACCAAATCATGAGATAAGAAAGCAATTAATGCAAATCGAAAATAAATATCCGATGGATGATCTTCATGAGGCTTTAAAATATTATGTTGATAAAACAGGTAGAAGAATTACAATTGAATATTTGCTAATCAAAGGTTTGAATGATACGATTTCTTCTGCCAAACAGTTGGCTACGTATTTAAAAGATATTAAGTGCAATATCAATTTAATCCCATATAATCCAACTGCAAAAAATGATTACAAACGACCTGACAATAATTCGATAATGAAATTCAAAGCACTGATGGAACATTCTGGAAAGAAAGTTACAGTAAGGCTAGAACGAGGGGCAGATATTGATGCTGCTTGTGGTCAACTTAGTGGAAAAGCTAAAAAAGAAGAGATTTAGTAATTTCGTTTCTTGAGTTCAATATCGTAGCCTAAAATATCTGTGATAAGCTTAAACTCTTCATATTTAAGAGTTTTCCGTGCTAATTTGTCAGAAAGAACTTTCAAATTGTAAGGGTAACCTGTTCTATCCTTCATTTTTTCTGCAATGGATTTCATTGTAACAGCTTCTTTTGCGAGTAATAATTTTACATCCTCTCTGACACTCATTCTGGATTCTCCTCCTTAGTAGAATATGTTGTAATCGGGATTTTTATTTCAAATTGTGTTTGACCTTTTATGGATTTTACGAGTTCGAGAGTTGCATTTTGGCTTTTTAAATATTTTTTGCAGATGCACAAGCCTAATCCACATCCAGTTTTTTTAGTTGTATAACCTTCATTAAAGATGCTTTCCTGTTTTTCTTTGGAAATGGGTTTTCCGTTGTTTGAAATTTTAATTATTCCTAGATTATTTTTTATTTCTGCAAGAATTTCAATTTTACCCTTTATCTCGATTGCTTCAATTCCGTTTTTAATAATGTTTACAATGCAAGAAAGGAAACGATTTTCATCAATTTTTATGTTGCTTGTATTCTTGATGAAAACTTCAAATTCAATATTTTTTTCTTCATTTGTATAAGCTTTTGATAGTTCTACGCCCTTTTCAATGATAGATTTAAAGTCATAAATTCTTTCAGTTCTACTATTTAGGGATTTTAAATCTAGTAAATTTGTTCCGATGATTTGGATTGATTTCTGGATGCAATCGAGGGCGTTTTCAATTGAAGGGTTTTCAATATTTGATTTTTCAAGGTTTTTTCTAATGATTTGAGAATACATATCGCAAATAGAAAGATGATTTCTGATTTCGTGAGAAACGCATCTTATCTGAAGTTTAAGATTTTCATCTGTAATTATTTCGTTCATTTTTCCTCTTTAAAAAATAAAGGGTTCTTACACTTTATGCAGAACCCTTGTAGTTTATGTGTGTTAGAATTTTATACTGTTGTCATAGCTGCTGTTTTGCTTGTTTTGAAACCGTGGCTAAGAGCATATAAAACTGCATTAGTTCTGTCGTTAACTTGTAGTTTTTGGAAAATATTGTTAACGTGAGTTTTAACAGTAGTTTCAGATATAATTAGCTTTCCTGCAATACTCTTGTAGTTAATTCCTTCGGTTAAAAGTTCAAGCACTTCATTTTCTCTCATTGTTAAACTAGATAACAAGTTTTCTTCTTCGGAAGTTCTTGCTTCTTCTTTTGCAGTTGTTTGGAAATATTCAAAGAATCTAGTTGAAAGAATAGATGGAAGATAAATTTTACCTGCTGCAACTTCTTCAATAGCATCGATTAATTTTACAGAGGCCATAGTTTTTAGAACGTAACCTTTAGCTCCTAATTTCATAGCTCTGTAAATCAAGTCAGAATCATCATATCCGCTCAAGGCAATAACTTTTGTTTGAAGATTTAACTTATTGATTGTTTGAATTGCTTGTAACCCGTCTTTTTCTGGCATATTAATATCCATCAAAACAACATCTGGATGATATTTTTTTATTAAGTTGATTCCGAGATTCGCACTTGTAGTAGTTCCAACTACATCATAGCTGCTTTCCAAATTGATTAGTTCCTTAATTCCTCTCAAATGGTTTGCGTTGTCATCAATCAAAACTACTCTTAGTTTTTTGTTAAAATCTCTCATCGTTATTCCCCCGTATTTATTAAATTTTTGCTTACCTTCTACACTTTATATACTAATCTTTTTAGAGGGTATTTTAATCCATGTAGTGATTGATAATTCAAGTGGACAAGGTTGAAGCTTATATCTAAATCTAAAGATTTAGAAAAATCCTCAATCATGCTCTACACCATGATTTCGCCGCATGGTTGATTAATCTTGGAGTCAAATTTTTAATAATTTAATTAGTGTATTTTTATAAATTAAATCTCAACTTGGAAGATGATGCCTTCAAATCTTTATTTTTCCCCTTCAAATAGATGAACTTTTGTAACAATTTCGTAGTTTTCTTGAAGAATCCCCAAATTAAAACCGTTAATATCTTTAATGCGAAAAAGTTCGAAAGGTTTTGACATGGTTGACAACATTTCTTTAGGCAAAGGTCGAAAGGCTCAGCAGCTAGATTTAGCGAAAATGCAACAAGGTGGTATTATTCGTGAAGCTAAAAATGAAAAAAATGAAAGTATCTTTTCAGATGACGAAAAGAAAATTTTTGATGCTGCCGATAAAAATGGTGGAAAAGCTAATGGAGTACTTGACAAAGAAGAACTAAACAAATTCCTTGAAGACTTAAAAGCCGCTGCTGGAAATGGAAGACTTTCTAAACGTGAAGCTAATAAATTCTTAAAAGAACACGGATTAAAAGACGTTGACCCTAAGACTTTATTTAGCTTTGTCGATAAAATTTCATAATCAAGTGAAAACATCAAAAGTTGTCAAATGGATGCTGAAGGTAACATCATTATTGAATACAATGATGATAAAACAGAAACTATTAATTCTGAAAATCAAACTTCTACTATACAATCAAATGATGGAAAAATTACAGAAGAATACAATGCTGCAAGAGAATTAACTAAAAAAACAGTTAAAGAAAATGAAACTGACAGTACAACAACAGAATATTCTGGTGTTGATAAAGATGGCAACCCAATTCGTACAAAAGAAACTGTAATTTCTGAAAAAGAGGTAGAGGACCCTTCTAAAAAAGAAAAAACAACAACCACAACAACTTTTGAAAATGGTAAGAAAAAAGTAATTACAACATCTAAAGACAGTGGATTTTCAATAATCACAACTTTAGATGAAAACGAAAAACCAAAAACAGAAGTAGAAACTCAAGGGAAATATACAGAAATCCATAGAGAGTATGTAGATGGAAATAAAAACCCAAGAGAAACCAAGAGGTTTGAAAATAAAGGTTTAGATATCCAAAAAGAATATACGTATGAATACTCTGAAGACGGAACAGAAGTAAAAGAAAGTATTTCTGAATTAGGGGGAACAAAGAATACAGTAACCATAAAGAAAGATGATGTTCTGATTTCTAAAGACATTACAGAACCAGATAAAACCACCAAAGTTACCCAAAATAAGGAGGGTGGTTACACCGAAGAGATTACAGAAGGTACAACTGTAACACAAAATGAACTCAATTCTGAAATGAAAAGATTGAGTCAAACAAAACAAGTTGGGACTAAGCAATACCAATTAACTTACGACGGCTCAGGTAATACCGCAGGAATTATTGTACAAAACGGAGAATCTCCTGCTGCAATTGCCAAGAAATTTGGTGTGCCTCTAGACAAACTTCGTGAAGCTAACGCTGATAAGTTAAACGGTAAAAAATATTTTGCAGTTGGTGAAGAAATCAAAATTCCAAGAGAAATGGAAGCAGATGAAAAAGTTCTTCGAGGAAGAAAAGATGCTCAAGGAGCTAAAGCTGAATATGCTCAAGAACAAGCTCGTATCCAAGCAGAAAGAGAAGCTAGAAGACAACAAATTGCAGCAGAAAATAAAATTTATAAACAACTTGGACTTAAAAACCGCAAAGGTGCAGGAACAACTATTCATGATAACAAAGGTAACGCATATACTGTAATTGGTCAAGCTGCTTTTGGAAGAACTATTGCAAGAAAAGGAAAAAGCATTCACGTAATTGCACATGATGGCGTTGATTTGAAAACGGACTATGTAGTAAAAGATATTGAAAACGTAAAAGCTGGCAAAAAACGTATTGTTGTTAACGGTAGAGCATACTACACAGATGGAGCCGCAAGAGATAGACACGGAAGAATGAATGTTACCGATTGGACTGGCAAAAAAGCAATTCTATCTGGCGGTAAAAGCAAAACAGATTTATCTGATAGAGTTATTTTGAAAAACAATTATGTTGAAGCCACTGATGCTCTAGATGCTGGCAGAGGTAAAAAAACATATCTTGATAATGGAATTCAATATGTTAAAAGCTCTGACGGAAAATATTGGTATTTTAATGAAAAAGGACAAGCAATAAATGCAGAACAAGTAGAAAAACAAGTTGCAGAAAAAGTAGCTGCAGACTTAGATGATGCAGCTGATGGTTGGTTCTTCGGTGCAGGAACAGATGAAGCTCTAATGTCTAAAGCAAATGCAGGTATTTCTAGCCCTGGAATTCTTAGCAAAATTGAAGCACATTATCAGAATAAAGGCTTTAAAGCAAATAGCGAATATAAGACAGCTTACGAAGCTTTTCAAGGTAGTGAACTTCAACGTTCAGAAGTATATGTTAACAATGCTCAATTAGTAAAAAATAATGCTATCCAAGATCAATCTAGAAGAGATGAAATAATCAGTACAAATATTACTGAATATGGAAAAACAAATGAAAATCTTCAAGCAGGTCTAGATGCAATAGGAAATAGAACAGATTTCGAAAATGCAAATAAAGCAGCACAAAAATACAACCAAGAAAAAGAATATAATCCTCAATTTAAAAACCAATCTCCAATCAATACTCTAATTTATGGACAAAGCGATGGAGATGCAGAATCAATTAGAGCTGCTAATAATAAGTTAATTGATCCTCAAGAGAATTTCTTAACATCAAAAGAAATTACTAGAACTTTAGCTGAAGAAGGAGTGTATTTCTTACAAGAAGCTAAAGATCATACTATAATGAAAGGATTAAAAGATCAAGATAAAGAAGCTGCACTAGAAAGCAATAATGCAGATGTTTATGCAATGATGGATACCCTTTTAAAAGAAAAAGGAGAGCCTTCATTAAAAGATACTGTGGATAATGCAAGACTTGCAACAGTTGGATATGGAAATTTCGATGCTGATGAAAGAGCTAAATTAGCATTAGACGAATTAATGTCATCTCTTAACTACACTAAAAGTGCAGAATCAACTCCTGTTGGTTCAATGACAATGGGAACTGCATTTTCTTCTACTGCAAGCATAATGAGTGATTCTAAGAATGCAGGATTATCAATAAATACTTTATATAAAGTATTAAATAGTCCTGAATCTTATAAAAAATTTAAAGAATTAGTAAATACAAACCCAGACTTAAAAAAATATTTAACAAAAATAGGTTTTGATGAAAGTAAGTTATTATTTGAAGCAAAATCTTCCAATTTATCACAAGATAAAATTGACAATAACAAAGCTTTAGTTGAAGTAATGAGAAAGGCAATTCTTCAAAACAGAAACGAATTTCAAAATATTACTGGTCAAGAAGGAGCTATTGATAGTTTCCTAAATAGATTTAGAACTACTTACGGGTTAGGAGTAACTAGAGAAACCCTTTCTCTACTTGGTCAAAATTCAAGCTACATGTTACACAATTTGGAACTAGCAGCTGAAGGAAAATTAACAGATTCTAAAGGAACTCCTATTAGTTTTGAAGACTATGCCAAAAAACTAAATATTTCAACCCAAACAATGGAAGAAGCAAATGTTACATATCAAACACATCAAGCATACGCAAGAATGGGTCTTGATGTAGCAACAACTATTGCTACTATTCCTGTGGGTGCTGGTGTAGTAAAAATACTTTCAACCGTAGCAAATGGAGTAAAGACTTTCAAAGTTGTTCAAACATTAGATGCTGCTGGTAAAACAGTTAAAGAAATAGGCGTTGTGAAAAAACTTGCAGATGCTCAAAAACTAGCAACAACAACGGCTAAAGCATTTCTAGCAGATTCAAAAGCTGGACAAGCGACAATTCAAGTAGCACAAAACTTGACAAGTTCTTCAAATATTGCAAGATCTGCAACTATGGGTTTAACAAATGGAACTGTTATGTATGGAAAAGAAAGATTAAACCAAGTAACAAGTACCCAAGGAGATAACATGGTTGCAAGAAGCGAAGCTGAAAATAATTTCGCCTCAAACTCAGCCGCAGCAGGTGTAGGTTTCCATGTTGGTGCAGGAGTTGCCCCTCTTGACGATTTAGGTGCCGTAGGTCGTGCATTGGGAGCTGCAACAGAAATTACATCAGACGCAGCAACATCAGCTGCAATAAATTATGCCCAAACAGGGGAAGCATTTGTAAGTAAAGAAGATATGGCTACATCTATAATCTTTAACGTTGCAGGTCATACGAGTATTGGAAAAGGTCATAGTAAAGCCCCACAAGTTGAACCACAAGGCGTATTAGAACACGCAACAGGTAATGGTTCTCATCAATCAGGTGGCAAACTAAATCCTGAAAAAATGGATTTAGCAAGACAACAAGTTGCAGATGTAGCACAACACGGAACTCCTCAAGAAGTTGCACATGTACAGAATGAAGCTGATTTACAACAAGCACAAATAAGATCTCAAGGTAAAGAACTAAAACACGTAATTGAAGATAATGCTGGTTTTGTTGCTATTGGAAAAGAACGAATCGCATTAGATTCTTCTGATTTTGATGCCCTTGCTAGAGCTAAAAAAGAAGTTTCAAATTGGACTGATGGAACAAGAGATAAAGAAGCTATTCTCGCAAAAATTAACAAACGTATGGATGAAATCAATGCTGGGCAAGTAAAACCAACAGAACCTGCAAGAGGTGTTGATGTAGTTGAATATATTAACGATAAAGTAAATCAAAATGCAGAACACATTTTAGATGGTAATACTGGAGCTATCGGTTCTCATGATGCAGCAACTCTTAGAGATCAGCTTGCAAACAACTTGAAATCTGAAGGTGAAATTGAACAATTTATCGCCGATATTAAACAACGTGTTGGAGTTGATGAAAAAGGCAATATGCATGTTTATCAAGTTCAAGGTAAAGACCACGCCGCAGATTTGGTTAACGCAGCAGAAAAGAAATTAAAAGATATTCGAGCAAATAAAGCTAATTTCGAAGAAGCATCAAGCATCTTGGATAAAGCAAATGCTGCTGGTAAAGGTTTATCTGAAGATGAATTAAAAACTCTAAAATCTGTTGCAGGCAAAATGACAGACTCAGAATCTCTTCAATCTTTGATTGATAAAATGAAATCAAACAAAAAAATCAAAGGTCATTCTGGAGCTAAAAAAGCAATTGGTGAAATGGAAGCTCAAGTTCAAACATTGAAAAAAGCAGAAGCAGGACATGTTCAAAAAGCTCAAACAGCGGAAGAACCACAAGGAGCTTCAGACGGAGCAGTTGCTGATTTTGCAGCTGAACAAAGAAGAATGATAGCCGAAGGAAAACTAAATCCTGAAGGAACTCCTATCGAAACTCAACCAAAAGTAAAACCAGATGAAACTCCTATCGAAGCTCAACCAAAAGCAGAATCAAAAGAAACTCCAGCAACTCACAAAGTTGAAGAACCACAAGGAGCTTCAGACGGAGCTGTTGCAGATTTTGCAGCTGAACAAAGAAGAATGATAGCCCAAGGAAAACTAAATGCTGATGGAACACCTATCAAAACTCAACCAAAAGCAAAAGCTGATGAAACTCCTATCGAAGCTCAACCAAAAGCAGAATCAAAAGAAACTCCAGCAGTTCGCAATGCTAGTGAACAAAAAGTTTCTGAAGCCTCAGCTAATAGTGCAGAAGTTAAACCACAAACAGAAAATACTAATTTTAGTATAGACGAAATTAAAAATTTCAAAAATGAATTGTACGAAAATCATGAAGTCTTAAATTCAAAAATGAAAGAACAAGGATTTGAATTAAGTGAAGATTCTCCATTAGTATATAATGGAAAAGAGTTATATCATTATTACAATAAAAAATCTGGAATTTCAAAAGTATTCGAATCTAATCCGAAAGAAGGACTTGTTCCAAGAAGAATGTTCAAAGGAGAATCTGGAGGCTCAGCAAAAGGAATTATTGAAATTCGAACAGATGGAAAAGTTGTGCTTCGCGATGGCAATAAAAGTGTTTCAGCTGTTAATGCAGAAGTTAACCCAGTTGAAATTAATCTTACACCGCAAAAAGTTGCTGGCATGAAAAAGGAAGCTGTGGCTCTTGATATAGAAATCAAAGCTAGTAATGAAATCACAGCTCAACAAAAACAACTTTGGTCTAGCGTTAAAGAAAAATATGAAGTTATTCTTGATTCAGTGAAGTCTATGAAAGATGGAATTAAATCAAGTGGAATTGCTACGTATTGCAAAGATGTACTTCAAGGTTTAAAATCTATTGCAAAAACTGCCCCTAAAGCAATCAAAGAAAAACTTGCTAAAATGGCTAAAAATATTCAAAATATAATGCATGTTTCGTCTGAAAAGGTGTCAAGTAAGCATGTAACAAATAAAAAAAATAGCGAAGGCATTGTTGTAAAAGAGGAATCTTCGAATAGTTCAAAAGTTGATTCAAATGAGCATCACTCAGAAGTTGTTGCAAATGCAAATGACGACATTGTGATTCTTGGAGTAACAACTCCAGAAGAAGCTATGGCTCTTGATATTAAAAATGCTTTAGGTATAAATGATCAATTTGCGAATACAATAGCCGAAACTATCAATAAAAAAGGAGAACTTAAAGATAAACTCGTTCAAATTATTCAAAATAGCGCCCCAGATGCAGGAAAAGCAACAGCTCTTATTGACATGGCAACCAAAGCAAATGTCGATGATTTAGTTGCTCTAAGTAAAAATGGAAGCTTGAATGTTACATACGACACGGGATTTGTAGATAACGATTTTGATACAGCTCTAACTATGCTTCAACAAAATCCACAATATCATAAAGAAATTGTTACATATTTAAGTGTTCAAAGAGCTGTCCCAAAATTAAGTATGGAAACACGTTTCCTTAATGATTACATATCACTTCTCCAAGAATATCCAAAACAAAAAGACTTAATTGTAAAATTAGCAAGTAATCCAAACTTAGAAAATAATGGAACTGAAATTAGAACTCTTACTGAAATAATTCAAAAAAATCCTAGAATTCAAAATGATGTTTTAGCTTTATCAGCAAAAAAATATGATTTTGAAATGATTCAACACAAGATCGATTTAATGAATCAATACCCAGAATTACGTTCAAGTATACTAGATAACCCTCCAACATACCAACTAATTGACAAAGCTCCAGGCAGAACTAGTGCAACAACAATGCAACAAAGAAAAGAATTAGAAAATAAAGCATTACAACTTGCTCCTAAAGAGTTAAATGCTTTAAAAACTACTCTTGGTGATAATTTCTTCCAAAATGTAAAATGGGAAGATATTATTCCTGCATCAGCATCTCAAAAAGAAATCAAGGCTATATTAACAAACTTAAATGATGAATCAAAGTTCTTTGCAAGATCCTTTTATAATGAAGACAAATATAGCAAGAATATTGCTTGGGCACATGAAATCAACAACGTTTCAATCATCGGCGAAACATTAATTAGAAACGGAGAAGACTTTAGAACTGTAGTTGGTAACATATCAGAAGGTTACCGAAGAATAGACATTGCCAATACATTGAAAGGTGATCCAAAAGGAAGAAGGAACTCTGGACTAAATAGGGAAAATTGGACTCCTGAAGCTCAGCCAAGTACTCCAATCGATAACTATCCAGAATACGAAAATAGGCTTAATAAGCTATTAGATGTAAATAGAACAGCTCCATATAGCGATATTGAATTAACAGAAATCAGAAATATTAACCGTGGAGTATGCATGATTCACCCTGCAAATAAATATGTAACTCCAGGACTTAAACATATGGAAGATGCTTACAATACATTACAACCATTATTTAATAAAGTTCAAAAAGGCGGAAGTCTAAATCCTAATGAACTTGAATTTGCACATAAACAAATTTCTGAAATTTACTACCTAATGGCAAATGTTATGCCTTGGGCTAGAGGTTCCAATGGTATAAGCGATGTTACAATGAGAAGTATGTACAAGGCACTTAATATTGAAATGCCTGCAATGAAACACGGAGTATCATTAGACCTTGAAGCGTTTGACCAAAGTTTAAGTTCATACCAAGCAAATTGGAAATCATTCTTTGAAGACGGTATTGAAGTTAAGCCAGGTAATCCTCAAGTAATTACTCCTAAAAAATCAAAAGTTCCTTCAAATAATGATGTTGAAGTGATATCTGTTGAACCCGCTAAATCTAAGACGGTATCTTCAAATAACCAAAATATAAATGATTATGGAAATAATAACCAAATATTTGAGCCAGAATATAATCCAGCAAATGACCCTGCTATGTATGATCCGGCATTATACGATCCGGCATTATATGACCCAGCAGTCGATGATCAAAATTTAAATTTATTTGATGATAATTTTTAGAAATAAAAACCACAAGTTATATTTATAGCTTGTGGTTTTTGTATAAATTTAATATTTAAAAACTGTTTAATTATTAAGAAATGTAACGAATATATAAAAATTAGATACGATTTAGGCAATTTTTAAATCTAAAAATACTTTATATAAATGTAAGGGAAATGAGATAAACAAAATTAAGGGGAACAGATTATGAGAAACGATTATGAAATGATTACAGTTAACGATTATGTAAACGAATTAGACAACGTAAAATGCTTATCTACTTCTGAAGTTGAAATCGCTTTACAAGTTGAAAGATATATCTTAAGCCAAAAAAGATCTGAAACTAATGCTAAAATCGTTGAAGCTCTTTTAGCTTAATAAAAAAGATTTACGACTGAGAATAAATGAGATTCTTCGCTTTACTCAGAACAATAATAAAAACTATTCAAACAATAATTTAAACTAGGCAAAGCAACAAATACAATCAACACACTCATAATCACTCATCTTTCATACTCTTTTACAATTTGTTTTAGAAGCACAAAACAATAACAAAATCAGGCGGAATTGATTTCATCAACTCCGCCTTGTAGTATTCAATATTTCTAACGAAAATTCTCTGTAAAGGTATATGGCATTTTCTTTAATTTACAGATGTTTCAAGATTGAATTGCATATTATATAGCTTTTTGTAATCTCCATTTGGAATTTTTAATAATTCTTCGTGGGTCCCAAGTTCTGTTAAATATCCTTGGTTAATTACGGCAATTCTGTTGGCGTTTTGAATTGTTGAAAGTCTATGTGCGATGACAAAAACTGTTCTATCTTTCATTAAGTTATCAATTGCTTGTTGGACAATGTGTTCTGCTTGGTTATCAAGTGCGGATGTTGCTTCATCAAGTATCAATATTGGTGCGTTTTTTAAAAATGCCCGAGCAATTCCAATTCGTTGTTTTTGACCTCCAGACAATAGAACTCCTCGTTCTCCAATTTGGGTGTCGAGTCCGTTTTCTAATGAGTTTATAAAATCTTCTAGGTAGGAATTTTTTATTGCATTGTGTAGCTCTGCTTCTGTTGCATCAAGTTTTCCGAGTAAAATATTATCTCTGATTGTTCCTTCAAATAAGAAATTATCTTGGAATACTATTGCGATATGTTCTCTTAAGTCGTTTAGCTTAATGTCATTGATTGAAACTCCGTCGATTTTAATAGCTCCTTTTTTTAATTTATAAAATCTTGGAAGAAGGTTTACGATAGTTGTTTTTCCCCCTCCAGAATTCCCAACAAGTGCAATTGTTTCTCCTTTTGGAACTTCAAATGAGATATTTTTAAGTACAGGTTTATCTTTTTTGTATTCAAAATTAATGTTTTCAAATGTGATTTTGTCTTTAAAGTCTGGAAAATTTATCGCATCTGGTTTATCTATAATTCCAGATTTTTTGTCTAATTTTGAAACAACCCTTTCCATTGCACAAAGGCAAGTTGTCATACTTTTTGCGTTATTACCTAAACCTTTAATTGGGGTGTAAAGCATAATTAGAGCCGTAATGAATGAAACAAACTGCCCTGCGGTTAATTTACCTTGAACAATTAAGTAACTCCCTAGCCCAATGACAGCACCAATTCCGCAAGATACGATAATGTGCATTAACGGAGATAACCATCCTACGTGTTGAGTGATTTTAATTCTAAGTCCAAAAACGGTATTTACGAGTTTGTTAAATTGTGATTTTTTTAAATCATAAAGGTTATATGCTGCAATAATTTTGTTTCCTGCAAATGCTTCATTATAAGTTGTAAGAACTTTTGCATTTTCTCCTTCAGATTTGTTATAAACTCCTTTTATCGTTGATTTCATTTTCATCAGCGGAATCATTGCACAAGATAAGGCAATGACTGCAATAATTGCAAGCATCCAAGAGTTATAAAACAAAACAGCAATCAATGAAATTGATGAAAATAGTCTGGAAATACACGTTTTAATGTTTGTCAAAAGCCCACTGCAAGATTTGTCAGCATCGTTATTGTACCCTTTTAACACTTTTCCAGAGGTTTGTTTATCAAAAAAACTAGAGGATTGGTGCATTAGTTTTTTATATAAATCGATTTTTAAGTCGTTAGTAACTTTCCCTCCAACCCAGTCGTTCATATATGTTGCAAGATAATTCAATGTTCCTTGTATTGTTGTAAAAATAATAATTAGGAATGGAATATACAAAGGAGATTGCATCTGTTTATTCAGCATAACAATATCCATATATGGTTTCAGCGATAGAGCTATAACTGCATCCAATGATCCTATTGGAATAGCTAATAATAATGCCAGTAATGTTCTAAAAAGATATGGCTTGAAATATGGTAAAATTGTCGTCAAACTGTGATAATTTTCGTTTTCTCCATATTTTTCATCCATTTTGATTTTTATATTATGAAAAATGCTACTCATCAATATCTCCTGTTTGCAAAAATTCATATAGGCTCTTTTGGGTTTTTGATTTTAGTGAATTTATAATTCCTTTGTTGTAGCCGTTTAAGATAGCGTTTTCTAAAACTGTAATAACAAAGTTTGCATTAGTAAATTGCTCTTTAACAAGGAATCTTTCTGGGCATTCAATTCTTTCCCCGAAAAATTTCAATTTATTATTCCAAACGAGTCCAATTGTTGGAATGTCATATGATACGGCTATAATATTTGCGTGTAACCTTGCAGAAATTGTTGCTTTGTAAGAATAAATTTTTTTGATTAAATCAATAGTTTTTTGTGGTCTTGGGGCTAAATATTTTTCTTCAATTGGTAATCCAAGGGTTGTTAAAATTATTTTACCCATTTCATAGTCGCTTTTTGCTCCATTGCAAAATAATTGCCATTTATACCCCTTTTCTTCAAGTTTTTTTATGATGTTAATATATGTATTTACAAGTTGTTTTTCAGAAAAATTTATTCCGTAATCGTTGAAGATGTTACCACGAATTACTCCAATACCTATGATGTTTGTTTTTTCAACATCTTCAATGTTGTAAGTTTCTCTTGCCCATAGTGCAGAATCTCCTGCAATAGAAATTTTATTCCAGTTTTTAACATATTTTTTTAGGGAATTTATATCATCTCTTGTTGTTATTTTTTTTACACAGGGTTTATTTAAACTATATTTTAGTAATTGAGAATAAAAGTTTTTATCATCATATCCTTCGACCCCAGTTGCATTGAAAAATACGGGGATTTTTTTTCTTTGACAATATGTTGTAATACTATAAACTGGATTCCAAAGATATTCTCTAGAAAATTTTATTATTCCTCCTCCTGCAAATATTACGTAAGAGTTTTTCTTTAATATCTTTTTATAATATTTATAAATTTCTGTTTTTCTCTTTTGTGATAACCACCATTTTGAAAAATTTAATATTTGCGTAATATAAGGATAATTTTTTACTTTTTCAATGGCAAAATCAATTTTGGGGTGTAAATTATTCACTTCTTTCATTGTTTGTCTGTTCGGAAAAATATTTTTGATGGATATTTTGGCATCTGGATATAAATTTTGCACAAGAAATTTGCAAGTATCTAAAATTGCAATATCGCCTAAATTTTTATTTTTTAATCCGACCAATACTATTTTCTTCTTCATATTATTTCCCAAAATTCATAATTAGTCTATCAAACATTTCCTTCAAATTAACTTTAGCTTCCCAACCAAGTGCATTAAGTTTTTCGGTATTTAGTGCAATTTTAACTGTTGGATTGTAACCTCGATTGACTTCATCTATTTTGTATTCTACTTTAGTGTATTCATCCTCCAAAAGGTGTGCCATTTCTGAAATTGAGCAGTAAGAGTTTTTGTTTGCAACATTATACGCATTATTGTTTTCACCTTTAGTTAAAATCGTGAAAATACCACGTACTGCATCCGTGGTGTAGCAATAATTTCGTTTCGTTTCTCCTTTGGTGTGGAGAATAATATTTTCTTTATTTATTATGGCTTTTGCAAATTGTGCAAAAACTCTATTATCAGAAATTGAAACTCCTGCTCCAAATGTTTGGGCAAGTCTTGCGATTTTTACAGGAACTCCGTATTCTGTTCCATAGGAAATGCACATTGTTTCTACCATTTTTTTGCTTTCAGAATAACTACTGCGAGGGTTTAAAATGTCAATGTAACCATAATCCCTTTCTTTAATATTTTCTTTTTCATTTACCCCATATATTTCAAGTGATGAGAGGTAAACCATTCCTTCTAGTCGTTTGTTTTTCGCAAATTCTAAAATATTTCTGGAACCATTGATTGCTGTGTAGATTGTTTCAACAGGTTTTTCCACAAAATCTTTTGATGATGTTGTGCTTGCTGCGTGAATAATATAGTCAACTCGTCTTGTTGTATTTATTCGTTGGTTAATATCTTGGACTAAATAAGTTAATCTTTTAGATTCTCCAAAAATATTTTTGGCTTTTTCTTCATCTCGAACAAGGGCGATAACTTGGGTGTTATAACCAGAATTTAAAAGACTTTTTACGCAAAGTTTTCCAATTAACCCTGTTGCTCCTGTCACGAGGATTGTTTTCCCGTCAAATACTGACATGTCAAAATCATTTATAATATTTTTTATATCTTCTTCAAATATAGAATTATTCATTGTTATTGTTCTCCAAAGGCTTCTAAATCTTCTTTATATCGAATTAAAGCTCGTAATATATACAAATCTTCAATAGTTGTAATTTTAATATTCCCTCTATTTCCTTTAACCATAAAAGTTTTTTTATTTAAAGTTTTATATAGTGTACAAGTATCGACAATATCTGTGTAATTAGGATTTGTTTTTCGTGTAATTTCGTGGGCTTCAATCACTTCGCCTAAGTGAAAAGTTTGTGGAGCTTGGGCGGCATATGTGTCTTTTCTATATGGTACGTGTTCTGGATTTATTCCATTCTCAGAGATTAGAATTGTTTCAAAACACGAAGTGCAAGTAATTGCATTCCCATTTTTCTTGGTGCATTCAATATTTTTCGTAATTACTTCTTCTGTTATGTTTGGGCGAACTCCATCGTGAATTAATACAATTGAATCTTGAGGATTTTCTTTTTGAGCTAATTTTAGTGCGTTATATATTGATTCTTGACCTGTTTTCCCTCCGTTTACTATTCCTGCAGTTTTTGTAATGTAGTAGTATTTTACCAATTCTTGCATATATTCATAGTAATCTGGGTGGATTGAGATATAAATTTTGTCAATATCTTTGTGAGTTTGAAATAATTCAAGAGTTCGAATGATGATGGGTTTATCATTGATTTTTAAAAACTGCTTAGGAGTAGAATTTTCCCCATTATTCAATCTTTGCCCTAATCCTCCTGCAAAAATAATCGCAATATTCATTTCTACACTTCATCCTTCATAATTTTTTCAATCAAATCAACAATTCTTTCCGATGCGTGTCCATCTTCAATACAGCCTTTATCTTTTAAGAATAAGGCAATTTTTTTTTGGTATTTTTCATTGTCAAAATTTAAAATGTTTTGTTCTAATTCTTTGTTATTTGTCGCAACAGGGAAAGGTGTTGATTCTAATGGATAATAAAATCCTCTATCGGTGTTGTAATTTTCAATATCTGTTGCAAAAACAAAGGCTGGCTTTTTAGATAGCATAAAATCAAATATACAACTTGAGTAATCTGTAATCGCTCCGTCACTTGCTACTAAAAGCTCTTGGATATCTGGATAAAAACTTGTATCAATTACTGTTTCTGAAAAGTTGAATAATTCTGTGGAGTATTTTTTTAGATGTGGGTGCATTCTAATTGCAATAACCCAATCTTCTCCAAATTTCTTATTCAAAGCACTTTTTAGCATTTGGGTATTGATGTTAAAACATTCTAAATTAAAATTATCTCTAAAAGATGGGATGTAGAGCATAATTTTTTTATTTTCTGAAATATTGTAGAACTTTCTGATTTTAGATATTATACTATCAATTTCTTCTGTATTTTTAAAGAAAATATCATTTCTAGCGTGTCCCCAAGGTTTGATATTCCCTTGTCCGAAGAAGTTTGTTTTAAAAACATTTGTTTCAAAGTCACTATTTGAGATGATGTAATCAATCATTTCAGCATCTTGTTTGCCAAAAGGAATCCATTCATTTTCTACATTTGAAAGAGGAGAGTCTAGTCCGACTCTTTTAATTCCAAGGCTTCCGTGCCAAGTTTGGATGTAATATTGGGAATTCCTTTTTTCTAGCCCTCGTCTGAGGTAATAAATTTTACGTTGATTATCAATCCACAATTTCGCACTAGAAAGTTCTTTTAATGCTTCTACCCCTCCTCGGGAGACCAATCTAACTTCTGGAGGAAAATTTCCCATTTCTTTTTCTTTGGTAACACTTTTTACTATCCAAACTAATTCGTATGGCAGTTTTCTTTTGATTATTTCCTCTGTAATATATTTAGGATTACAGCCGTAGCTATTACCTTTAAAGTTTTCAAATACAATTTTATTTTTATTAATACTAAGGGCTTTACAAATTTTTTTATACTTTTGAGTTTGGTCTATTTTTATGGAAAAACCTAGTATCGTGATAACTTTGAATATCCCTTTATTTGTTATTGAAAATATTTTTTCTAATAGGCTTAATTTTGCCATTTATACTTTTTCTCCTAGCTTTTTGATGGTTTCAAGCTGTTCACTTGTTAAATTTTTGTACGAGTAGTGTAAAATTTTTATTTTCTTTGGGTATTTCATATAATCGCCATAGATGTTTTTGAGAAACTCTTTTGGTTTGTTTACTGTTGTGTATTTAGAATCTTCAAACTGGATTTTTCGCAATGGTAGGACAATATCTCTATCTAAAAACCAATTTTTTAATTTGTGAGCAAAATCTACCCCATATACAAAATCCCCATTTTCATTCGTCGAAGATAGTAATATTTTTTCTTTCATTGTTTTTGTCAAAATAGTTTTAGTTTCCTTATTGGAAATGTTTGGGTCAATTTCTTTTTTGAGGTGTTTTAGAATTTTGCAAATTTTATTGGTTGCTTTTAACTGTTCTTTTAGAGATAAGTGCTTTCCATAAGTATCAAGTGGGAAAATATCCACTCCGAGAAATGGACATTTTTTATGTTTTATTTTTATAAAATATTGTGAATTGGTGTCTTTATCTCTGTGATATTCAGCATAAATATCTGAATTCCTTGTTGTGTTTTTAAATGCGGAAACAATTTTTTCATAATCCTCTCGGAACATCAAAATGTCAATGTCATCATCCCAAGGGATAAATCCTTTATGTCTTATAGCTCCTAGTAGTGTCCCCGCATCAAGAATATATTTAAAGTTGTTCTTTTCGCAAACATAAGCTAATTCTTTCAAAAGGGCTAGATTTGCCAGTTGAATATCTCTTAATAATCCTTGTGCTGGAGGAACTTTTGTAATATCTATTTTATCTTTTTTGTATTGATAAAATACGTTTTCTTGTCGTTCTTTTGCTATTTCTCTTTTGGCAATTTTTATTTTAAACCCTAATATAGTTATCAAATTTCTTGTTTCTGAATAATTACTAATTGTTGCGATGGTAAAAATATTGAATAGTTGAATTTTTGATTGATATTTGCCTTTGTAGAGGTTTAGAATAAATCCAAAATTTTCCTTTGTGTAATAATTTAATCTTTCGGGAATTTCGATGTTTTTAGAATTGCAGAATTCTTGAAGTTCGGAATATGCTTTGATTAAATCGTGTTCTTTTTCCCCTGTTTTATCCTTATATTTAGTCAATGAATTTTCGTGTTCAATATAGTGATATTTTGTACCATAGACAGAAATAATTTTATTGGAATAATATAGAGCTTTAATTGCAAACATAACATCTTCGTATATTTGCCCTTCGCTAAATTTGATGTTATTTTCTTTGATAAATCCCGAGTGATAGATTTTGTTCCACGCATAAAAGAAGAAATGTTTTTTATCTTCGCAAAGTTTAATTTTATCTTGGATGGTGATAGCTGTTTCTTCTTTTGTATATTTGGCATTGTAGATATTAAAGAAATTTTTATGCTTGAGAATACTTGCAATTGCTATATCTGAATTACTTTTAGTTGCCGAATTGTATAATTTTTCAAAAAAGTCTATGTCTATATAATCGTCACTATCTACAAAACCGATATATTCTCCAGTAGATTGTTCAATCCCAGTATTTCTGGTTTTTGCAACTCCTTGATGTTGATTATCGATAATTCTAATTCTAGAGTCTTTTGAGGCAAATTCTTTTAAGATAGCTAGAGAATTGTCCATAGAGCCATCATTTACGCAGATAATTTCAATATCCTTCAAAGTTTGATTGGTCAAACTTTCCAAACATTTTGGCAGATATTTTTCCACGTTATAGACTGGAACTATTATTGATAGTTTTGCCAATTAAAATTCTCCTCTAAAACTCTTTTAAATTGGTAATTTGTATAAATCGTATCCCTATCCTTAAGTTAACATACAACATTTTATATAAAAAGTTGTATAAAATCTAAAAATAGATTACTCCAAACAAAGTAAAAAGAAAATAATTTTAAGAGGCAGAGTTAATATTTGTAAAATTACGCAAAATTTTTTATTCGGGGTATTATAGAATATATAAGAAAGGATTACCCCAAAATGTATTTAATTCCCGTTCCAGCATACGTTATAAGATCTGCTATTCACAATAGAAAAGTTTTGAAAGTTGCAAATAAAGCTTGCCACAAAGTTATGGGTGAAGGAATAAAAGACACTTTACGCACAGCGGATTCCATTGGTATAATTAATTTGAAATTTATGAAGAATTGTATCAAGTGGTATAAAAAACTTTATTTTTAGGCAATTTTAATTTGTAAAAATCCTTTATATATATACGGGGAATATATATACATAGGGGATATTTATGAAAACAAGATTTTTACAAAAATGTGTAAAATCAGCATACGAGTATGCGACAAAAGGGGATTATAGCTCAGCTTATAATGTTGCAAAAAAATGCCATCCAAAAGAACAACAATTTTTAACTTCTTTTAGAAATCAAGCATTTTCTCAACTTGGTCCTAATGATGGAGCCAGTGTAGTTATTAATTTTGCGGCTTATAGAGGGTTGCAGAAAGGTCTTAAAAAAGTTGGAGGAATCAATGGAATTGTTGAGAGTGCCAATGAGTCTTCAAATCAATTTTTTGCACATTTATCTGATGATGTGTCAAAACGTGTAATTTCAGAATTGCCTCAAACAACATTGGGTTGGATTAAAAAGGATGTAAAAAAATCTTGGGTAGATTTAAAATATGATGTAAATGAAACTTTGAGGGGTTTAAAAAGTACAATTAGAACCGCAAAAAGTTGGATTCAAAAGAAATTGCCAATAAAGTCTTCTTCGAATGGAAAGACCGCATTAAAATCCAAGTCAAAAGCTATAAATATTAGGAAATCCGTTCCCGAGGAATTAAAACCTCTTTTTGCGAATTTGGAGGGGAAAACAGGCCAAGAGTTTGTGGATGCAGGCTATGAAAATCTTGTTAAATATATGAAGCTGGAAGGTGCTGCTCCCAAAAGTATTGCTCTAACAATGAGTGATGGATTGTGGTCTGTAACTGGCGGTTTTTCTCCAATAAAAAATACAATAGAATTTTCAAAAGGCTTTTTAGACAAGCTGTCTCCAAAGGATCAAATGAAACTCTTATCGCATGAGTTAACTCATTTTAAGCAATATAGTTCAATGTTAAGGACTGAAGGTATTGGCGTTGAATCGTATGCAAGGGTAATTGCAGAAAATAATGTTAAACAATCTTTAAATTCTTCTTCTCTTTCTTTTATGTTTAAATCGCAATATAATGCGGCTTTAAAAAATGGAAAAGGTGAAGAATTTATTCAAAAAGCAATAGATGCTCAAACTAAAAGTTATATTCCAGAAATAGAGAAAAATTTTGCGGATGTTCTTAAAATGCCAAAAATATCAGCAAATTCTCCAGAGGGTAAAAAAGCTTACGAATATTTAGAAGCCCAAAAAAATTATGAAGGTCTTGATGTTCTCGGGTTAGGGAGCGACGCTTATAGAAATAATCCTCTAGAGGTTGAAGCTTATGGTTTTGGCGATAAAATGGGCGAAATTTTTGGAAAATATTTTTCATAAGGGAAAATTAAAATTTTATAAAAGGGGCATTGTTGCAAATTGTAACAGTTACCCTTCTTTTTATGCAAGTATTTTTATTTACAGATGTTAGACTGGTAAAAGTGTAAAAATGTAGGAGAAAATATATGTTATCAGTTCAAAGTTGTAGTGTAAATTCGCAAAATGTAGCTTTCAACGCAAAGGAAAAGAAGTCGAATGTTAATTCTACATCAACTTCTCATGCGGGGTTAAAAACCGCTGCTGTTTGGAGTTCAATTGTTACACCTTTGGGGCTTGCAAATATTTATCTAAATCGTCTTTCAAATAATTCGTTTCCAGGTGTAACTTATGGAAAGATGAATCCTAAAGGAAAAGATTTAGGAAAAATTTTTAAAATGCCAATGAATGCTAATTCGAAGTTAGCTTTGTGCGCTTTAACTTTAAATTATGCAATTACAATGGGTTGCGGAGCTTTAGTTGATAAATTAAACAATGATAAGCGTGCAAAATTTGCCGAAGAATTAGCCGAAAAAGGTAAAGATGCAACGTATGAAGAAAATGATTATGCAGACAAAACAAGAGCTGGAAATGTATATTGTAAATCAAATGCAGGTAAAAAATGGGGTGCATTACTTGGTATGGGTGGAATACTTTTACCTGAATTGATTTTTATGCCAATTATGCCATTAAATAATTTTAGATTTAAAGGGACGAGTAAGATTATTAAAACTATTGTCCTTGCTCAATCTGCGGTACTTGGTGCTATTGGAGGTTTTTCACTTGGGGCAATTGCTGATAGTTTTTCAAATAAAACTGCTGCAAAAAACGCAGATAAACTAGCATCCAAAGCTACTGTTTCTCAAGATATTAAACTAGAATCTAACGAAACAGAAGAAGGTTAATTATAATTGAGATTTTAATATAACAAACCAAAAGGTTGAACTATTATTGTTCAACCTTTTAATTTATTTAAGTTTTTATTGTTTGGCATGGGAGTTTTATACTAACTGGTTTACCCCATCTTTTTTCATCTTGCTAAATGTTTTCATGAATTTGTGAATATCATTTGGAGTGGTTGCAATTTTTGTTATATTTCCATTTCCGTCAAGAATACATTTGATTGAATCTTCATTTAGCGAATCTGGTTTTACGTAAACGTAAGTTGTCGCATTGTTTGGGCTAATAAGTTCAATCGTTCTGTTTTTGTGAGAATCTCTAATTCTTGTAAAATTTTTGTTCGTTATGATTTCTGGGTTTTCTATATTTAATCTTAAAACATTTGAAATTTTTTCTAACTCATTTTGAACGGTGCGTAATTTTGCTTTTCTAGGAGCTCTTTTTTGTTTTGAAATAGCTTCAAAAATGTCATCTAATTCTGTTTTGACTTCAATTGATTTATCTTTTAATAACGCCAATAACCCTTCTGGTTTTTCATCATCCAATCCAGATTTTGTGTTAATTGTGGGGTAATATTTTACTCCATTTACATGGTTTTCGCTCAAATAGTTTCCAATTCTTTTGTCATAATTATCTCGAACCACGATAAACATATCGCCTTTTTCTTCAATATTTGTGAATTTTTGCATTCCTTGGGTAAATAGTGCAGGAATTTCTGTTTGAGCTTTTAGTTCGCTTGGTTTAATTTTGAAAGCACCATTAAAGTTTAGATTCGTTTGGTTATTTGAAATTTGCATTTAATCTCCTTTTTAGGTGTTCTAAGGTTTCTAAAAATATTTTTTTGCTCAATTTATAGGTAACAAATTATTAAAGAAATAGCAAAATTTTAGTTTTCCTAGTATTCTATAGGTAAATAAAAGGATTGAAGATTAAGACGATGAGTAGAAATTTTGTATCAAAAATTATGGCAGGGGCAATTGCATTAACACCTGTATCTTGTATGAAAAAAGAGCCATTACACCAAATTACGAATAGAAATATCCACCCGATTATAGAGAGGGTTGACTCTTTTGCCAAATCAGATGCAAACAAAGTGTTTATGGATTCTCTTCAAGAATTTGCAATAGACACTCTTGAAATCTCTAATAAAGCATTGAACAATCAAAAAATTGCCAAAACAATACAAAAAATGGCTAGTTATAGAAATCCAGAAATAGTTGTAGGTTCTAAAATAGAATATGGCTACGGATGGAAAATGACTGGAGGTATCGGTTGGGGATTGATTCGTAAGGATGTAACAGAACCGATGATGCTACCATCAAGTGTAGTCGGAGTGATGGAGAATAAGGTCTTTTCAAACCCTAAAGAGGATAAATATTTTGTTCCCATAACTTACTACGGACTTCCAAATCCAAAGTTAAAATAACGTATAAGATGTTCTTATTTTCCATTCCTAGTTTGGGATAGTTTCATTCATATTTTTAAGGACTTTAAATAAATTGCCCATTCTAGAATTTTCTGGTATATCCTGCCATCCTTGTAGCTCTTTTGGCATTTCAAATTCTTCCAAGACCCATACCACTTTCCCATTTATGTCTCGTTCAGCTGTTTTAATTATCCTCATTTTATGATTAATTAAATCGAATTTCCATATACTTGTTATCGTAAGTACTGGTCTATGTATTTCTACCTCTACATAACAATAGTTACCATCTCTTCTAAAGGAATCTATATCAGCATATGTTCCATTACCCACATCATATAAATTCCTCGCAAAAGCACAACCTTGAAGGCATAAAAAAATACCAAGAACTAATAAAAACCTCTTCATTATTCCTCCTCAATAAATCTATAAAGGTGCATATCCTCTTTCGTAGAGGATTTTGGGTTTCTACCCCAACAATTATATTTCTAATTTCATCTGCCACATTTTCTCAAACGGCAAGTCAAATTATATTGAAATTTTTAATTTTAGGTGTCAGACATTTTAATTTTAAGTGTCTAGTTATATTTATTTTGTTACAAAAGTTAATATATTCTAAAGCTTTTAATGATATCTTCCGTTAAATAGTTGGTATACATATATAGGTAATAATGTTATGGCGACACCAAATATTAACAATAAAAGTCAAGTAAATAACGTGAAGTTAAGTGATTTCAAAGCTGGGACTAAGAAGTCACAGATGAAATCCAGTGCTTCTAAATCTATATTTGATTCACTTGATACAAACAAAGATGGTGTTATTTCACAGAATGAATTAAAAGGTATTGTTAAAGGTAAAGTCAAAAATAAAGATGGTAAACTTGTAGAAAAAGAATATATAAAATTAAAAGATTTTGGAAACGGTCGTTCGCTTGTTATTGACTCAAATGGTAAACAATGGATCAGGGCGCATGATGGGATTATACTCAAATCCACACATGACAATGCAAAAGCGGGGGGGGGACTTTTCCCGATAAAAAAAGTTTGGCTACAGCGAATTTTTTAGCAAAAGAATTTAACAGTGCGAAAAAATCGTTTGATGCACAAATGAAAAAAGACGGCTGGGCTGGTGATTTAGCTGATGGAATAAGTCGTGCTTGGACTTGGGCAACAGATTCAAAAAACAGTGCAAATTATGTTCGTGAAGATTTGAAAAATCAGAGAAAGAATGTCCAAGATTTACAAAAAGCTGCAAAACAAGGTCAAGCTCAATTTAATGCGAAGTTTAAAGAAATTTATGGCGTAAATTATAATCAGCAAGCCATGGATAAATATATGGCAGAACCGACTGAAGCAAATTACAAAAAAGCTTTCGGTTCAAAGGTTAAAAATATAAAAACAAGGGTTGATAAATATAATAAATCACAAGACACCGGTGCTGTTGCAGTGAAAACTACCACAAAAGTTGCTGCTGGTGTTGCAATAGGTGTAGCAACAGGCGGAACGGGTTTTGTAGCTTTAGGCACAGCCGCAGCTGCAACTACTGCGTCATCTATTGTTGTTGAAGAAACAGATGCATTGAAAGTTAAAGATGTAGTAACCAAGGGTAAGTTTGAATTTAGAGAAGGTACTGATCATAAAAAGATTTTCAAAGATGCCGCGTGGGATGGAGCGTCTGTTTTAGCAGGTGGTGCTGTTGGTAAAGCTGCAGGAACTATAATTCAAGGTACAGGTAAAATGGCTGTTGCAGGTCGTGCAGCAATGAATGTAACAGGTGATGTAGCAATGGGTGCAGCACAGGAATATGCTGAAACAGGGCAAATTACGGCAACAGGGGTTGCTACAAATGCTGTAATGTCCGGTGTTGGTAGTGTGGTTACAAGCGGAGTTTTAACTAAAGGATATAAAGCTGTAAAAAAAGGCTTTGGTAATGTCGCAGATAACGTTAGTCAAAAATTTTCGACTAAAAAATCAAATATTCCGGAAATTTATTATGATTCTAATGGAAATATTTTAGCCGGTGGTGTAAGCGGTTCTTCTTCTGGAGGTGGTTTCTTTAGCAAAATTAAAAATAAAATTTCTGATAAGTTTAGTTCAGAAACACCTATGGAAAAACAAGTTAGAATTACAAATGAAGCAAAAACCCAAAGAGCAATTGATAGCGGACTTAATGACGCTATTGCTCAAGGAAAAGTTAATTCTGATATTCTTGACAGAATAAACGCACGTGGTTCAAATGCTTCAATTTCAGATTCAACAACAGGTTATGCTATTTCTGACAGGCTGATAGATGCTTTGGAACGTCAGAAAAACGGAAATACTTTTGTTACAAAATTAAGTGATAATGTCAATTTAAGTAATATTTCTCAGCATATTGAAAATGGCGGAGTTTGTTCGGTAAATGGGAAATTGTACATTAATAATAACGGTGAAGCTGTACCTATACGAATGTCACAAAAAACATTTGATAGACTGTTTGATCCGATGAAACTTGCTACAATGTCGCAAGATGGTGGAACTCATATTTGTGTTGCAACTTCTCAAATAAATTCTATGCTTGAAACTCCAGCAGGACGTACTCGTTTGTTTACAATGCTAGAAGATACGGGTGATGGTATTAAAGTAAATCTTGCTAATGGAAAAAGTCCTATATTTTTCCCAAATGGCAAACCTGTAAAAATGCCGGGAAGATTTATGACCAATGCACCTGATGGTGTGCAGATGATTGAACAAGCATTTATGGCAAATAATATTAAAAAGTCTTCAACAGCACAGATGACAGATATTTCAACATTAAGTGCAGATAGTCTTGGAAAACAGTCTACAGAAGTTATGAATAGAAGGTCTACTGATGAGGCTGCAAGAGATATTGGCGGAAGTTGTCAAATATCATTCGCAACTCAAAAAGGCAATGCTTTTAAAGGTTTTACTTTTAAAGAAAATGTACGTGAGGATTTAGAAAAATTATTAAATGATTTTGTACCGGGGCAAGATGTAATGGTTTGCCACTGGGGCGGACATGCTAAATCTGTTGTTAATTATGATCCAACAACTCAAATTGTAACTTATCGAGACCCGATGAGTTCAGGTGTAGATACTCAATGTACATTTACTCAATTTATGAATAAAGGTTCACATGATTACGGACTACAAATTTCACTTCAAAAATCTTCACCAGTATCAGTATCGTCTATACCTAAGGAGCATAATGCTTCTACAGTTTCAACACCTCAACCAACGACAACACCTGAAGTTTCAGTGCCGGTAAGACCAAAAGAAGTATCTGTAACAACAAATACAAGTAACTTTGTTTCGAAAACTACAAATCTGACAAATAGTCCTTCGGTAGTTGCTCATACAGCTGATGGAGCACCTATTCGTGCAAGTGTTACACAAAGTAATGTAGTAATTATAAAAAATGGTAAATATACTCCTATTAAAATTCCAAAACCAGGAACTTCGGAAGCTATTCTAGAAACAAGTACTGATACATTTTTAATTATTAAAAATGATAATGGTAAAGTTTCAATTGTCACAAGTGAAACACCTGAGCTAATGCCAGCTTCAAATTCAACAACCCGAACTACAGCTTCTGCACAATCTCAACCGGAAGCTAAACCCGTTACAAGAAAAAGAGTTGAATTAACTTATGGTAATACTAATACTTCAAGGGTAAATACACCTGCTAATACGGTTTCTTCAAAACCAAAACCTGTATCAAGACCGCCTTTAGAAATTCCTGCAGGTGCAAAACTTATTGATACCGTTACAATAATGGGCAAACAATGCCGTAGAATACAAATGCCAAATGGTGAATTTTTAACAGAGTTTGGTGGTAAATGGAAAAAATTATGATAAAATTAATATGTTAATATATTAATTAATGGACTGTTTTATGACTAAAAACAATAATGGCTTCGATATTGAATATTTAGAATATAAAATTAAACAGGCACAAGAACATAATGAACCAATTGATAATTATGTTTTGCGTGAAATTTCCTGGTTACAGCAGCAGTTAGATATTTTTCTTGAAAAGTCGAAAGAAGAAGGTAAAGATATTGAAACAGATTTTGATATTGCAGAAATTGAAATTCGTCAGTATGCAGCAATGAAGCAGTTGGCACAAAAAATCAATCATCCTTGTGATATTTATGATGAAAAAATAAAACAGGTTCAAATAAGATTTTTTGGCGAAGAAGGTTATAAACAATTTTTTGGAGGGTAAGTAGTGTAGGTCGGTTTTACTAAACCGACAATAAAATTCTTATTCTATCTGACACTTTTTCTCAAACTGCAAGTCAAATTATACCAGTACTATTTGAGCTTTGAACCTTAAAAAAGGAAGAATTATAACCTGACGGATAAAATTGAAAGAGGGAATATTGGTATAATTTAGGTGTTGTTTAGGTTTTAGGCATTTCCCTCAACTTAAGAAAAATTATCCTTTTTATCCTTGCTTGGTTGTCGGCATTAAACGCATTAGTGTCCAATTAAAATTTCATTGATATTTGCGGCTTTGGCGCTTCTCCCTTGATGGGAGAAGCTGAGCGGAGCTCTGATGAGGGTGAATAAAGAACTTGCTTTAAAACTTTATTACAACTAATTTTCAAGCATATTTCAATTATTACCCCTCACCCGAATTTCTAAGCTCCGATGTCGCTAAGAAATTCTTCCCTCTCCCTCAAGGGGCGAGGGGTGGAAACCTATAATATTTTATTGGACAATAATGCATTAAACGTGTCTGCGTGTTTTGCTACGCAAAAGCATTCCGCACGTCTTGGATTTGCTTCATGCTCACAGAGTGTCGTTTTCGGTACTACGTACCTGTCAACGCCATCTGTTCGCTAACCGAATTTCGCTTTGCTCAATACGTCCGCAAATCCGCTCTGCCGACAATCCGCTTTCTTATCCTTAAATTTATCCTTTTTCCTGTTTGTTTCGGGAAATTTGCCTCAATTTTAGACAGGATTTGAATTTCAAAAAGGATAGAAAAAGGATAAAAACTTCCGAAAAGTGGGAAGTTAAAATTATTATTGGCTTAGTTAGATAACCAATTTTCGGTGAAAAAATTGCACCCTACAAGCTAATTTCTATATATATCAAAATTACGAATATAATCAAGTATATAACATCGCTTATCCAAATTAATTTATTAATTTTATTTTCTTGAAATTTATGGTTGGCAATTTTTGCGATATGAATTGAAGCTCTAATAATATAATAAAGAATACCTATTGGAATAATTAACATTACAACAAAAGGTAATAATAATGCTACTATTGGAATAGGTGTTATATGATTTGTAACAATATATTTTGAATAAAAGATTATTATTATTGAAAATAATACAAAATAAGCAAACCTGGAATAATATATAGAATAAACTCTAAAATTTTTAATAACACCAAATATGTTAATATATTTATTAAAGAGTGTCAAACTACAAACCAGTATTAATATTGATAAAATAAATTGAATTACATTGTTAAACATGTAATCATCCTAACATAAAACTTTAAATATGAAAAGAGCGATTAAAAGAATTCTCAAATCCAGCCTGTAGGGTGCAATTTTTTTGCACCACAATATAATACACAACAGGAAAATCTACTAAAATTCTCACTTCATCTGCTACTTTTTCTCAAACTACAAGTCAAATTACAAGAATCTCCTAATTTTACTATGTCCTAACCTTTTTTATGATGGCTCAAATGTAGATATAACAATAAAGAGTGCCTTTACTGCACTCTTCAAATTCGCTGTTTTTAAAAATGGGGCGGAAGATGGGATTCGAACCCACGCATATCGGAACCACAATCCGAGGTCTTAACCACTTGACGACTTCCGCCATTTCGTATAACTATATTTTATCAAAAACAGTTTCAAAATCAAGAGGATATTTTATTCCTTAACCACGCAAGGATATGAACCTTGTTCTATACATTTTTGGATTAAATCTCTTGACCTTTCAGCTTGCCATGTAGCTATATAATCATCAAATACAGGGGTTTTCTTTCCGTTATTGTCAACTATGTTTACCTGATACCTTGTTTCTACTCGACTATAATGATGTCTTCTTCTGATTGTTTTTTCATAGCTATCAATGTTAACGTAGTCCACATTTTTAGGCATAAATAATTTTTTTGATTTTTTTATTCTAAAAAAATTATGACTTTCAACAGTACAATAACTATATTGACTTTTGCAAGTCATGGTTTTATCTAGTTCAATTGTTAATCCAAAAAACAAAAGAACTACCGCTATTACTGCAATTTGAACTCCTAGTGGTAATCGTTCTCTATCTGAATAATTTCCAAATAATCTGTTTAACATGTCAAAATTGTTCTCCTTAAGTAAGATAAAAGGCTCTGTTAAGAGCCTTTTTAATCTAGTTAATTCTTTGGAACATATATCCGATACCTCTTGCAGTTAGGATAAGTTCTGGATTTGCAGGATCAGTTTCTAATTTTGAACGTAATCTTGAAATATGAACATCAACTACACGAGTATCGATTCTATGATCTGGTGGATAAGCCCATACGTGTTGCAAGATTTCATTTCTTGAGAATGCTTGTCCTGAGTTATTAACAAGTAATTCTAACAAGCTGAATTCCATTCCTGTAAGTCTAATTCTTTCATTCTTTCTATATACTTGACGACGAGCAGTATCAATTTTGATATTACCAGTTGTGATAACATTTTTAGTAACTTTTCCTGAAGGTGTTACCATTTCTCTGTTATTTGTACGTCTTAGAACTGCTTTTACTCTAGCTTCTAATTCTTTAGGGCTGAATGGTTTAATTACATAGTCATCTGCACCAAGTTCTAATCCTGTAATTCTTTCAGATACATCACCTAAAGCTGTCAAAATAATAATTGGAACATCTGATGATCTTCTGATTTCTCTTGTTACTCCATAACCATCCATTTTTGGCATCATAACATCTAGTACAACCAAATCTGGATTGTATTTGTTAAAAGCAGCAACTGCTTCTTCCCCATCTTGTGCTGTATATACATCATAACCAGCCATTTTTAAACGGGTTTCCAAAATACGTCTTATACTAGACTCGTCATCTGCTAAAAGGATGCGTTGACGATCTTCTGTTTCATTAGACATTTCCATATTTTCTGACATAGTCTTTTCCTTACTTTACAAAATCTTACACCAATTCTTACTCAAAAAATAAAAAAATATTAATTTTTCTATATTTTTATAACATTATGTTACACTAATTTACAAAAAAAAGCAAGAGCAGATTTTAGTTTTTGCCAAGTTTTGATTCAACAATTTGTTTAAATTTTTCTAGGTCTTCTCTTGTATCAATCCCAACTGGTACAAAATCAACAACCGATGTTTTAATCTTCATACCGTTTTCCAATGCTCGCAACTGTTCTAGGCTTTCAGTCTTTTCCAGTGGTGTTTGAGCTAGAGTTGTCATTGCTTCTAATGCTTTTCTTTTATATCCGTAAATTCCCAAATGACCGTAAAAAGTTGCAATGCCTGTATTTCTCTCATAAGGAATTTTTGAACGAGAAAAATACAATGCAAAACCATTAATATCTCTTACGCACTTGACAAGATTTGGGTTATTTATTTCTTCTTCATCAGTTAAAACTCTAACAAGTGTTGAAATATCTGCCAAATCGTCCTCTTTTACATTTTTAATAACTTCATCAATACTTTCTGGTTTGATAAGTGGTTCATCGCCTTGAAGGTTGCAGATATAAGAGATTTCTGGGTGCCTTGAAACCACTTCCATAATTCTATCTGAACCGCATTTGTGGTTTACAGAAGTCATTTCTACCTCTCCGCCGAATGATTTTACTTCGTCAAAAATTCTTTGGTCATCTGTTGCAACAATAATCATATCCGCAAGTTTTGATTGTTGAGCTTTTTCGTAAACCCATTGAATCACCGATTTGCCTGCAACTTTTAATAATGGTTTGCCTTCTAATCTTGATGAGCCGTATCTGGCTGGTATAATTATCGCTGTTTTTGACATTTTTATTCTCCCTATAATTATCAATTAATCAATTCTTTTTACAACAAATGATGTCCATTGGTCTTGGTGAATTTCTTCTACAAGTTCAAGATTTTCTTTTTCGTATGCATCAATAACCATTTGTTTTTTTTCATCTAAAATCCCGCTCAAAGACATCATCGCACCTGTTTTCATAAGATTTTTTAAATCCCCCATAATTTCTGCAAGTACGAAGTGTAAAATGTTTGCACAAACAAAATCAAATTTATCATTGATTTTATCGGCTGAGCCAAGTTCAAAATACACTCCGTCAATGGGAATATCGGGAACATTAGGAATATTACCCTCCCCTTGAGGGAGGGTGAAAATCTTTGATTTTCGGGTGGGGTTATTTATTATATTTTTAATATTCAACAATACTCCTTCAATATTGGTATAAATATCATTGTTCCAAAATCTTATAACGGTATAACCTTGTGTAGCTAAATATTCATCCCTAATTTTATCCATTTGAATATTTAAATTCTCATTATGTTGTCCACCATCTAACTCTATAATAATTTTTTCTTGAGCAGCCATAAAATCTACAATATAAGAACCAATTGGTTGTTGTCTGCGAAATTTTACCCCTTCAAGTTGTGAATTTCTTAAATATTGCCACAATATTTGCTCTGGTTTTGTAGAGTTATTTCTTAAATTTTTTGCAAGTTGAATATTTTTGGATGGATACTTATGTTTAGTACCCCACCCCGAAATTAAAAATTTCGACCCTCCCTCAAGGGGAGGGTTAAAATCTGACAAATCTAATACTTTTATTCCATTTTTCTTGGCATTTTCTTTTGCAACTTCAATAACTGTATCATCTGTGTCACATCCGTAAACTGATGTAGCCCCTAATTTTTTAGCTAGAATTGATAAAATTCCAGAACCCATACCAATATCAGCTACTTTGTCCCCTTTATTCATATATTTTTCAAGGGCTTTCATACAAAGTTGAGTTGTTTGGTGTGTACCCGTTCCAAAAGCACATCCTGGCTCAAGTTTAATAATAACTTCATTTTCTTTTGGTTTATAATCTATCCAATCTGGCACAACAGCAATTTTATCTGTAACGTGGGTTACATCCCATTTTTCTTTCCATTTTTGTGACCAATCTTCAGTCTTTTTTTCTTCTAATTCAAAATCCCAACTTCCAAGTTCTTCGTCTGTTAAGCCTCTAGATTGAAATTCTTCTCTATATAAATCTAAAACATTTTCGATATCATATTTCATATCTTCAAATGTTGTTGAATCATCGTCTTTTAAGAAGATTTTTAGAGTTCCTTCTGTTGTTGAAATCATTTCAAGGTCTTTGTATGTTTCTTCAGCTAAAACAACGCCCTCACAATCAAAGTTATCGAAGAAAATTTCCGCAATCAAATCTTCCATCTCGGGATTAATTTTAAGTCTTAATTCAAAATAATTTTTATCCATATATATCCTTTTATATAATTTAGGCGGAACAAACATTCCGCCTTAAATAATTTATCCTATATTTAGAGTTTTTTATAATGAACCTTCTAAAAATGCACCCATTTTTCTGTATTTGTCATAGCGTTGAGTTCTCAATTCTTCGCCAGACATACCAGATAATTCATCTAATGCTTCTAATATAGTTTTCTTCATTTCTGAAGCCATCATTTCATAATCTGTATGAGCTCCACGAGTAGGTTCTTTTATTGCTCCATCGATTATTCCAAATTCTAACAAGTGTGGAGCAGTAATTTTTAGAGCTGTTGCGGCTTCCAAATTCTTAGATGCATCTCTCCACAAGATTGAAGCACATCCTTCTGGAGAAATTACTGTATAATAAGCGTGTTCAAGCAAATAAACTTTATTCGCAACTGCTAAACCTAACGCTCCACCTGAGCAGCCTTCACCTGTGATAATTGCAACAACAGGAACGCTTAATTTAGCCATTTCTCTAAGGTTCATTGCAATTGCAGCCCCTTGAGCATGTTCTTCTGCACTGATTCCTGGGTAAGCTCCTGGAGTATCAATGATAGTAACAATCGGAATATTGAATTTGTTTGCGTGTTTGAACAATCTTAACGCTTTTCTGTAACCTTCTGGTTGTGGCATACCAAAGTTATATTCAAGGTTTTCTTTTGTAGATTTTCCTTTCATTGTACCAATAATCATTACGGGTTTGCCGTCAAGTTTTGCCAATCCCCCAACGATTGCTCTATCATCTGTTCCAACGTGATCTCCGTGAAGTTCTATGAAATCAGTACACATTAGATTTACGTAATCCAAAAATTTTGGACGTTCAGGATGTCTTGCAATCTGCATTTTTTGCGTAGGGTCAAGGTTTGCAAATAGTTCTTTTTTGAAATCTTCTGCTTCTTGTTCCAATGTTTCTATATCTTTATTTAAATCCATACCAGATTCCAAACTCATTTTTTTTAGTTCCTCAATTTTTTCTTGAATTTCCAATATTGGTTTTTCAAAATCTAAAGCTGTAGCCATTAATGTTTCTCCTTATTCGTGCATAGCCAAAATATTTGCTAATGTGGCTTTCAAATCTTTACGAGATGAAACAACATCAACCTGACCATACTTCATCAAATATTCAGCAGTTTGGAAATCTGCTGGTAATTTTTGTCTGATTGTTTGTTCAATAACTCTTCGACCTGCAAAACCTACTCTTGCACCTTGTTCTGCTACGATAATATCGCCTAATGTTCCGAAGCTGGCAGTAACACCACCAAAAGTCGGATCTGTAATCAAATTGATATATAACAATCCAGCTTCATCAAGTTTTGCACAAGCACAAGCTGTTTTTGCCATTTGCATCAAACTCAATGCACTTTCCTGCATTCTAGCTCCGCCAGAAGAAGTTATAACTAAAACTGGAAGTTTTAATTCAATGGCTTTTTCCATTGCACGAGTAACTTTTTCTCCTACAACACTACCCATTGATCCGCCCATAAAGTCAAAATCCATAACGGCACAAGAAACTTTGTGTCCATCAATTGTTCCAAGACCAGTAACAACCGCATCATTTAGTCCAGTTTTTTTCTGAGCTGCTTCAATTCTATCTTTGTAGCTTTCTGTATCAACAAATTCCAACGGGTCTGTTGGTTTTATATCTGTAAATAATTCTTCAAAAGAGCCTTCATCAAATAATTGTTTAATTCTGGTTCTTGCATTAACTCTGAAGTGGTAATCACAAACAGGGCATACCATATTGTTATCTTCAATATCCTTCTTTAGTAATTGAGCATCGCAATGAACACATTTAGTCCATAAATCAGGGTTTGCTTCAATTTCTACTCTTGCTTCCAAAGCTCTACGTTGAATTTGAGCTTCTTTACGCTTTTCAAACCAATCTTGAACTGTCATATATAAATTTCCTTTTCCTATATCCCTATAAATAAAAAAAATAATTTTACTTACCTTACAATTATACACAAAAAAACAAAACAGGCAAAAACGATAAATTTTTGTTAATATTGTGGTTATGAATTCATATCCCTATAATGTTTACGGATTTGTTCTTGTAATGCCCCTGGGATTTTAATATTTTGAAGAGTCATGTGATATTTTCTCAAATTTGCGATGTTTTCAGATTCATCCAATAGATTTCTTTGCTCTTGAGGGGCAATCGTATCTTTCACTTTTTCAAAATCTGTTTTTGTTTGTTTTGAAATTATACGAGAAACAACTTCATCAATATCGCTTCCAGAAACCCCATATTTAGATGCAATTTCTGCAACTGTTTTTCCTTGAGGAAAGGTATATAGCCAGTTTATTGATAGTCTATCTCCTTCTCCTACGTGCATAATCCCTTTTTGGTGCGGAGTGTACATAATATCTTTTTTGAATGGACTGTGCCCCAAACCTACCGCATGACCTATCTCGTGAAGAATTGTGTGATAAACTTCTTCTTCGTCCATATAATCTGCGTGTACAAGTCCTTCTGTTAATCCGATTGCAACTTCTGCACTAAATAGTCTGTTTGCTTTGTCGTATTGAAAATAGCAGTGACCAAGAGCTTGACGTTCTACCCTTTTCCAATCTACATTGATGTTAGAGTTCATTAAATTATCAACAATTATAAATGAAACTTTACCATTTGAAACCTTATGCCATTCGTCCAAAGCTCGTTTAACAAATTGGCGATATTTCAAATCCTGACCTTGTTTAGAGTAGAATTTCATAGGTGCAATATAGACCTTTAGCGGCATAATGTTCCATCGCATTAGTCGTCCGTTTTTTACAGATTCTTGTAAATATGTTTTCTTCTCCATATTTTTATTGTATAATAAAAGGTACGAGAAAAAAAGGTAGATTATAACAGACTTAAGGAGAAAGAAATTATGGGTATGGATTTAATGAATATCATGAAACAAGTTCAAAATGTTCAGAAGAAAGCTGGTGTAATGCAAGAAGAATTAGCTAATCTTGAAATCACTGGCGAATCTGCTGGTGGAGCTGTAAAAGTTCTTTTTGATGGTCAAGGTAAATTTAAATCAATTTCACTTAAACCAGAAGCAATCAATCCAGAAAATCCATCTTCTGTTGATTCTGAAACTGTTGAAATGCTTGAAGATGTTATTACTCAAGCGATGACACAAGCAAGCCAAAAAGCTTCTGCTGAAATGGAATCAAGAATGTCACAATTGACTGGCGGATTGAAAATTCCTGGACTATTCAAATAGTTTTTTTATGAAGTAAGTCCTTCCACAAAGGGAGGACTTCTTTTTTAAGTTTTGAGAAGAGGTTTATATTTATGATTTATCCGAAATCCATAGCGACATTGATTGAACAATTTCAAAAGTTTCCATCGGTTGGACCAAAGTCTGCACAAAGAATGGCTTTTCACTTGTTGAGAATGCCAATGCCAGAGGTTGAAAATTTTGCAAAAGCTATTATTGATGCAAAACAAAATACCCATACGTGTGAGATTTGTTTTAATCTTTCTGCAACTAGTCCTTGTGAGATTTGTTCTTCTTCTCAACGTGATAGGTCAACAATATGCGTAATTGCGGAAACTAAAGATTTGATTGCGATTGAAAAAACGAATGAATTTAAGGGCTTGTATCATGTTTTGCAAGGTTTAATTTCTCCAATGGATGGAATTGGAGCTGATGATATTCGTATAAAAGAGTTGTTGAACCGTTTGACAAATGATGAAGTGAAAGAAGTTATTTTGGCATTAAGCCCATCAGTTGAAGGCGAAGCAACGAGTCTATATTTGACAAAACTTATCAAGCCTTTTGGTATAAAGGTTTCAAGAATTGCTTTTGGTTTGCCTGTTGGTGCTGATTTAGAATACGCAGACGAAATTACAATTGCAAAAGCAATTGAAGGTCGTCACGAAATTTAATTCAGAAATAAATCAATTTAATCTATTCATAATCTTTCATCACATCTATCATACATTCTTTTGCAACGTCGGTTACAAAATCCATGTCTTGTGGTTGGATAATTAGTGGTGGATTGAAATAGATAACATCTCCTAGTGGGCGAAGCAATACACCTTTTTTAAGTGCTTTTTTATAAATTTGATAACCTAATCTTAAATTAGATGGGTAGGATTCTTTTGTTTTCTTGTTTTTTACAATCTCTATTGCGTTTACCAATCCAATATGACGGACTTCGCCAACATAAGGTAAATCTAAAAATTTCTCATTTATAATTTTATTAAAATATTTTGCATTTTCAACAGCATGTGGAATTATTTGTTCCTCTTGTAATATATCTAAAACTGCATTTGCGGCAGAACAAGCTAGAGGGTTTCCAGCGTAAGTGTGAGAGTGCATGAAAGCTTTCCCTTTTCCGTAATCATCATAAAAGGCATCATAAATATCATTTGTAGCAACACAAATTGACATTGGCATATAACCACCAGTCAAACCTTTTGAAAGACACATAATATCTGGGGATACTCCAGCGTGGTCGAATGCAAACATTTTACCAGTCCTTCCGTATCCTGTGGCAATTTCATCTGCAATCAAATGAACATTGTATTTGTCACATAATGCTCTTAATTTTGTTAAATATAGAGGAGGATAAATTTTCATCCCTGCTGAGCCTTGTAGTAGTGGTTCAACTAGCATTGCACAAGTTTCTTCTCCATATTTTTCAAAAGTTTTTTCTGCTTTTTCAAAGCATTCGCAAGCACAGTTATCTCTACATTTGCCATAAGGACATCTGAAACAATCTGGTCCTTCAACCCTTACAACATCCATTAATATTGGTTTATATATTTGTGAGTATAAGTCACATGCTCCAACTGACAACGCTCCAATTGTTTCTCCGTGGTACGCATCAGTCAAAGCCATAAATCTTTTCTTTTGAGTGTGTCCTGTTTGTTGGTGATATTGAAAACTCATTTTCATTGCCATTTCGATAGAGGCAGAACCATTATCTGCAAAATTGAATTTTCCTAAACCTTTTCCTTTTGGCAAAACATCCATTAATCTTTGACATAAAGTAATTGCTGGTTTGTGAGTAAAATTAGCAAAAATTACGTGTTCTAAAGTATCAAGTTGTTTTTTCATTGCTTCATTAATTTTAGGATTGCAATGACCTAACAAATTGCACCACCATGAGCTTACGACATCTTTATAACAATTTCCGTCAATATCATATATATTTATACCTTTTGCGTGGTCAACAACAATTGGCGGTAAGGTTTCATAATCTTTCATTTGTGAACATGGATGCCATATGTATTTTAAATCTTCTTCTTGCCAATTCATTATTCTTCCTCCCAGATTTTCAACAAATCATTTGTTGAAATATTTAAGTCCTTATCACCTTTTTTTACTGTTGCTATAACATTTATTCCTGTTAAGCGTTCAATTTGTTTTTTGTTATCAAGGTGCATAAAATTATCTTCTTCAAAATTGTTTAAAATTAAACCTTTAATATTTATTCCTTGTTGTTTAGCATATTCAACTGTTAATAAAACAGAATTAATTGTACCCAATCCGCCGTCTGCAACAATGACGATATTTAATCCTAATGCTTTTATTATATCTGGGAGGAGTAAAACTTCTTCCTTCATATTGAATGGACAAGTTATTCCTCCTGCACCTTCAACAACCAAATAATCATAATTCTTTTCTCTTTGTTCAAATTCTGATTTAATTTTCGATTTTTCTATTTTAACCCCTAGTCTTTCTGCTGCTAGATGTGGTGATACAGCTTCTTCAAAACAATATGTAACGCAATCTATCGGCTTGATATTTAGTTTCGATGTTTTAACCACAAAATCGCAATCCCCAGGGAGTAAACTACCATCTGGTTGTTTAATTGCTCCACTTAGTGTGGGTTTATAGTAACCACAGTTCAATCCAGACTCTCGTAATTTTTTTACCAACAAGGCTGAGATATAAGTTTTGCCGATATCAGTGCCAGTTGCTGTCACAAAAATAGATTTACAAACCATAATCAAATCTCCAATAAAATAGACGGTAGTTTTAAAACATCCCGTCTATAATTATATATCAAAAATAATTTACAAATTACAATGATGTTGCAGAACCATCTAACAAGTAGTCATAGTGTCTGATATCATCGTAGTTGTTTGGTCCGTTATCCAAAGGTGCCAATTGTGGTTGCTGAGCTGGTTGTGGTTGAGCTGGTGCAGGTTGAGCCTTTGTAGAACGTTTGCTTAACAATGAATCAAAGTCTGGTTCAAGTGTTAATTCAAAGTGGAATCTACCCATATGTCTATGTTGTTCATAAGCATTGTTAATCAATGGATAGCCCCAATATAAACGAGCACTCAAGTCACCTGGTAACTGAACTCTTAAGCCCATACCAATAGAGGCTAAGAAGTAACTTCCGCCATATACGTCTTCTCCAACAAATGGGAATACACCAGCAGTATCAGCAAATACTGCACCTTTCAAATAATTACCGATAAAGTTGCGAGTTCTGCCTTCTTTATTAGTAACTGTTCTTGGTAATAGAGGGAACATCAATTCACCACTGAAGAAATAACCACTCTTACCAAGCATTACACCTTCAGAATAACCTCTAACTGTTGCCAAACCACCTGTTTGGAATTGATCCAAATAAGGGATATGTTTGCTATTTGGAATAACTTGGTAACTACCTCTCAATTGACCGATTACACCGTGAGAGAAGTCATGTAATCTTAACAATCCACCTGAATATTTGAAGTAGCTTGATTCACTATCAAATATTGGAATTGCCATAGATGCGTTTTGGTTCAAATACCAAATACCGTATTTAGTATCTTTTCTCATATTCAAACCAACATCAATACTTGTTACTTGGTCCACATCGGCGATTGGGTCAAAGTTTACACCAAGTAGATTGCCCAAGTTAGACCAGCTTCTTGCACGTTTGTAGTTTAAAGCAGTGAATGTTTTTAATTCAAAACCTCTTGTTCTAACAATTGGTTGATCATAGTACAAGCTGTAAATATATGAATTACTTTTTAATCCCATCCAGCTGTATGGTCCATTTTTAACATTTGCAAAGGTTGAAGAATAAGAAAAACCAATTCTACCATCTTTTTTGTTAATTGGATAGCTGTAATCAAAGAATGGGCTCACTGCACCTTTAGAGAAGTATGTACCTAAAGACATTTGATCTCTATGGTGGAATAAACTATCAGCAACGATTGCAGGACCACCTCTTAATTGACCTGTACTTCTACGACCTGCGTTATCCATCATACCAATCAAGTGGAATGGGAAGGTTTCAGCCGCTGTCAATTCAATATCAGTTGTACCTGGAGTTTGACCTGCTTTCAAGTTTGCAGATAAGTTAACTCCATCGTGGTATCTGTTGAAATCCAATACATCTTTTTCTAAGTTAACAATATCAAATAACTCTCCAGATTTTTCTGGCATACGTTTTAAGATATAATTATCAGTTGTATATTTGTTATTAACAACTGTAACTTCACCAATTTTACTTTCAATAAGTTCAATTCTGATATTACCGTTAGAAACAGTTTGTTCTGGAAGATAAGCTCTAGCGGTAACATAACCACGTTCAGCATATAATCTGTTCAAACCGTTGATTGCGTTTTGAATATCAGACATAAATACGTTACGACCAACATATTGACCGATGATTGAGTTAATTTCTTCTTGAGTAAGTATTTCTGAAGGTGAAACTTCGATAGAGTTTACATATACACCTTTTGAACCCATTTCATCAACGGTTGCTTTCATCGCATCTGGAATACTTGTTTCTGGAGTTGCATAATTTTTTACAGCAGAACCACCAGTTCCATAACGTTTTTGTTCATATTGATAATAATCACTGTTGCTACGACGTTGGTTTTTGTCATATCTCATCATATCAGCATCGTGAGTGTTTGCCCCACCAACTTCGTGCATAATTTGAACATCTCTGGCACTGTATCCAGGTCCAATTGGATTTAAACCTGCTTGAATACCTCCAGCAGAAGGATCTGCAAGTGCAGGGGAAACTGTCAATGCACAGAACGCAGTAGTGGCCAGCACCGCATTCAATACTCGATTAGTTTGGTTAACCTTTTTCATTGTCTTTTACACCTTCTATTTATTAATTATTATATATCTAGTTATATATCTAAAATTATATCTTTAAGATTATTGTCCATCGACGATGTTTAAATAAAAATACTTTTTGAATTTTTGTTACAATATTTAACAAAAAAGTATTGTTATTCCATCGCAACATCATTATACTAAATTACGAAAATCATGTAAAGATGTAACGCAAAAAATAAACCAAATGGATTACTGTACACAGAATTAAAATTTGTGATAACATAAAGATTGTTAAAAAGGAGAATGTATTATGAGAAAAAATTTAGGACTAATGGCTGCTGTTATTGCAGTTGCGGGATATTTATCTATGGGTTCAGCTGTAATGGCGAAAGATTTTTCAGTAGCAATCGTTGATGTACCACAAGTTGTGAATGCATCTGCTCAAGTTCAAGCTCTTAAAAAAGACCAACAAGCTAAAGCAGAAGAAATTGTTAAATTTGTAGAAAAAGCAAGAAAAGATGTAGCTTCAATTACAGATGCTAACAAGAAAAAAGCTGCTGAAGAAAAATACAATAAAGAATTAATGGCTAAAAAAGAAAAAATGGATCAAGATTATGCAGCAAAATTAAAAGCTCTTGATACATCAATTTCTCAACAAATCAACGAAAAAGCAAAAGCTGATGGATATGACTTAGTATTGAGTAAAGGAATTGTTCTTTTTGGTGGTAATGATATTACTTCTGAAATTATCAAAGTTGTAAAATAATCAAAATTGATTTGTAAAGTTAAAAATTTAACCTCCGATTTTTCTATTATGTAAATCGGGGGTTTTATTTATTTTTAACTCCAATTTTTTGACAATATTCAGAAATTGGACAAATATTACACTGTGGGTTTATTGGTTTACAAATATTTTGTCCGTGAGTAACTAAAAGAGTATTTATTGGAATCCAATATTTAATTGGTAGTTTTTCTCTTAGTGCAAATTCTGTTTCTTCTGGAGTTTTTGTTTTTACATAGCCTAGTCTGTTGAAAATTCTATGAACATGAACATCTACGCAAATTGCGGGTTCTCCAAAACCTAAAGTCATGACGAGATTTGCAGTTTTTCTTCCCACTCCACGAAATTTGCACAATTCATCTATGCTATCTGGAACATTACCATTATATTTTTCAACAATAATTTTCGAAAGTTCAATGATTTGTCCTGCTTTATTTTTATAAAAACCAACAGGATAGATGGCTTTGGCTAAATCTTCCTCTGTAACATTCATCATTTCTTGTGGAGTTTTAGCAAGTTTTAGCATTCGCAATGTAGCAGGATAAGTTGTTTTATCGTTTGTTCTCAAACTCAAAATACAAGCGATTAAAACAAGATATGGATTTTTGAAATTATCCATAAGTTTTACAAAATCACTCTGTGGCTGTTTTGCATTTTGTAGAATTTTTATAACTTCATCTATCATAAAATAATTATACAACAAAGACTAGCTCAACAACTCTTCGACATTAACTGTCGTTTTTAATTTAAGTGCGTAAATATTATCTCTGTCAAATCTAGCAAGTTTAACTGCATCTTTTTCTGTTGTAATAATACTTCCAGAAATATCTACAATATCAATTGGAGCATATTGGTGATGGTCATCAAATGTTACTGTTTTCACTACTTCATAATCAGATAAAAAGTCGTAAAATTGTTGTGGTTGACCAATTGCACACATTGCAGTTACTGCCAATCCTTCCATTAGTCGTTGTCCTGTTTTGATGTTATACACATAATCTGGTTCGGTATAGCAAACACTGGTTGGTAGAGTTAGTCTTTTGTGCATAATTCTTGAAACTTTTTCTGCAATTTCGTGGTTTCGATTTTTGCTCACGATTAAAAGTTTGTCTATTCTATCAAGGGCTTCAGAACCTTCTCTCAATGGGCCTGCAGGAAGTAGGCATTCATTGCCAAAACCTTTAACGCTATCCATCAAAACAATATCCAAATCTCTATGAAGTTTGCGATGTTGAAATCCATCATCTAATATAATTTTTTCGATTCCAAATTTCTCAACAGCATATTTTGCTGCTAAGTATCTATCTCTGCAAGTAAAAACATAACATCCTGGGGCCATTTCTGACAACATATATGGTTCATCTCCAGCTTGTACTGCATCAAAGAAAATTGACTGCCCGTCTGAAATCATATTTACATTTTTGTTATTTAATTTTCCCCCATAACCACGAGAAACAATAGCAACTCTTTCGCCTTTAGCAACTAAATATTTTGCAATTTCTGCGACAACAGGAGTTTTCCCTACTCCGCCAGTTGTCATGTTTCCAACAGAAATAACATATGCTGCCACTCTTTTAGGTTTAAGAATTCCTTTATCATATAAAAAATTCTTAATTCTGCTTCCTGCACCATAAAAATATGAGCAGAATTTTAAAATTTCAAATAAAACACCTTGAGGGTCACGTGTATAGTGGATTTGTGTAATTTTAGTTTTTAAATTTATCATATTAGAACAACAATCTGAACAATAAGAATCTCTTGTTCAACTTATCTGAGAATTTTCTAAGATTAGAAGATGTTACAACGGTATCATCAACAATCTTTTTCAAGTCAGAAGCTTGGTTTGGTGTTGCTGGATTTACGCTGTTAACTGTTTCTAATGTTGTTGAAACTTCAACCATTGCTTTATTTACATTTGTAATCGCATTTGTAAGTTGGTTTTTCAACTTGTCATCTTTTGTCATAGAATTTACGCTTGCACTAATTTGAGCAAGGTTATCAGCGATAATTTTTAAGTTTTTGCCAGTTTCTTCAGCGTCAGCTGCATCCATAACTTTGTTCAAGTTGCGTGACAAGTGATCAACAGAATCAGCAGTTGACATTAGCTTAGTTTTGAATTCTTTATCGCCTATAATATTATTAATGTTTGCAGAAAGTTTATTGAAATCGTCAGTTGCTTGTTGAGTCATTGCTAACAATTGTTCAATATCTCCTTTTGAAGAGTCAAGCAAATTATCTACCTTATCAAGAGTTACACTGGAACGAGAAGTTAAAGCGTTCAAATTAGCAATTGTGTATTTCAAATCTGCAATTGTATCGTCAGAAAGAATGTCATTAACTTTCTTATTGGTTTCAGTTAATGTTTCTGCTGCTTTATATTGCCAATCCATAAAGTCAGACAATCTCATAGGTTCAACAATTGTATAAGGTGATTTTTGAGATGGGTAATATAATGGAGTATCATCCAATGATACTAATCTCAATTTGTGACTACCATCATAAGTTACAGCTGAACCTCTTAAAAATTCAGGTAATATTAACCCTGGTAAATTGATAAAATAATCAACTTTGTAAGCATAATTTGTTTTGATATAGTTTCTATAATTTGGTGGAATAGAATCTTTTGCTACAACATCTACCCCTTTAATCAAACCAATATCATAATATTTTCCGCTCAATTTCATCTGAACAGCATCATTTTTATAAATTAAATCTCTGTTTACCATAGGGATATAAATTGTTTTTGTTTTTGGAGGAGTAATTTCCAAAAATAATTCCCCGATTAAACCAGATTGCTGGATAGAGAAGGACGATGCTCTAGGAATTTGAACATTTGGGTCGGTAATAACGAATTTTACATTAACAAAACTATTTTCACCATCTACAACAGGAGTAATTTCTTCAACTTGACCGACTTTCAAACCCATAATTTGAACTCCCGCTCCTGGTCTTAAGCCATTAACATCCTTGAATTGGATTTCAATTCTTTTGGCAGATGAAAAAGCTCTACCTTTAACCTTCAAAACAGTACCAACTAATAGTACAAGAGCTACTAATGTTAATAAACCAACTTTGAATGATGATGAAAATTTCATTATCTACCTTTCTCTAATATCGATAATTCTATATTAGCAGAAACATAAATAAACTGTAAACCTCTTTACGGTCATAAGGATTTTAAAATCATTCAAATAGTTGATTTTTCTAAAATTCACTATTTAAAAGTCTTTAAATGCCGTATAATTTTAATAGATTAATATTGACTTATTAAAAATCATCATTATACCAAATATAGGTAGAAAAACTTTATAATCAGAAGGAGATACCAATATGGGCATGGCCGCATCTCAAGCAAGATGGATAGCACTTGCAGCAAGAAAATCAAACGTTGAATATGAAGGACAACAAATTAACCAAGCAAGAACTGCTTTAGCTAATCAAAGCTCAGAGTTGTGGAACAAGCTTTATACAATGGAAGTTCCTACTGCTCCTAGTTCAAATGATTTTACTAAAACTCAATACTCTTTTGATATTGGGGATAATAAACAATACATCTCTGATATTCAGACTGCGGATTATACAGATAAGGATGGTATAAATTACAATTCCTACGTAACATATTACGCTAAAGTTTCAGAATATACTGGGATTAGAAACACGAATTCAAACCCACAGGTTCAATATGTAGCCCCAACAGATGAAAACTCAAAAGGCTATTATATGGTTGGAACAAAGAAATTAACTTGTTTGGGTGACATTGATAGAAATGATACAAGCGAGAAAAGTTCTTGGGGTACATATAGTGCAGAATTAGACCAAATCGCAAAAGATTGGCCTGACACTCAACTTGCAAAAGATTGGTTGGATTACAAAACTAATGGCTCAACTGATGCCCTTAATAATATTTACTTGTGGACAACAGGCGATAATCAAGTTAACTTCGCAACTGGTACTGGTGGTTCAACTCAAGATACATTAGAAGCTTGTAGGAAAGATTCTACCGCTGTTCTTCACTCATATTACGCAGATTATCAGACCAAAAATCAGGAAATCTCAAAATATGGCGTGATTGAGTATGATAGTAGTGGAAGAGCTACTTCATTGCAGTTAGAAGGCTCTAGTGTTGTTTATAGTTTAGATACCTCAAGTACAACTGACGACCAAGCTTATAATGATGCAATGAATCAATACAATTATCAAAAGCAAGTTTATGAAAAACAAGTTCAAGATATCAACGCTAAAACAGAACAAATTCAAACAGAAGATAGAACTCTTGAATTACGTCTAAAGGCACTTGATACTGAACAAAATGCACTTCAAACAGAAATGGATGCCGTTCACAAAATCATTTCTAAAAATATTGAAAGTACATTCAAAACATTTGAAAGCTAATAAAATAATAAGAGGTTTAATAAAATGTCTTACAAAAATGATAGCAATTTAGTTATAGCAAATAGATTCGGAGATGCGAGTTCCGCTGCAAAGGCTCAATTATGGGAAACTTATGACAGATTGAGAGATTTGACAGTATCTGGAAGTGGAACTGGTACGGGTTTTGAATCTGCTGGTGGCTTGTTATACAATTTGGCAAGTTTACTTGCTCCTTCTTCTTTTGCGACTGTATTTGGCGGTTCTGAAACAATGAATATTTCAGGTACATCCTACTATTCAAAAACAAATACAAACTCTGCATATGGAACAGATTCTTTATATAACTATTCTGGGTTTCCATCAGGGGCTGCTTCAATTGGTTCAATTTATGGACTCGCAACAGGCGGTGCGTCCTCAATTTTGAATGGTTGGGGTACAAATAATGGCTATATAACAGGTGGTGCATCTAGTATTGGTGGACTTGCTGATATTACAAGTGCTGCTGCATATGGTATTGGTACAGGCTCTGGGCTTGGTAAGATTGCTTCTAATGTCGTAATGCCTTTTGCAAGTTGTATTTCAGGATTTGGTGGTATTTTGACTGCCGTTTCTCCATATTTAGGAATTTATGGAGCAGGAACAACTGTTTTGGGTAACTTGATGCAAGGAACATCTTCTGCTGCATTAGCTGCATACCAGAATATTAGTGGAAATATTACTAACAATGCAGATGTTATTTTATCAACAAAAGTTCGTAACATTGAAACTGTTTGCAAAATGCTTGATACTCAAGGTGATGTTGCGAAGAAGATGTTGAAAGAAGGTATTGATAGCGATAGTAAAGCTATTCAAAACTTATAATTAATATTGGTATTTCTTTTAAATTTTTGTGGATAATGTAAATGTTTACATTATCCATATTATTTATTAATATATTAATTAAAGATTTTAAAATTTTAACCGATAATAAGCAAAGACAAAGATAAGAAAACTGACCCATATATTAAGAAATATTAAAAGAGAGCAAGAAAAATATCAATTATTTGAGCTTCAATGTTTTTAAATATATGTAGGTCCAAAGTGTAAGGAGCAAAATGTTTCGCGAAACTCTGGATTTATACGTAAAAAGAATCTTGGATTTCTTGATTTATACAAAGAATTACTTCATTAGGAAAAATCCTATACAGGTAATGACAACATCTATAATCGAAGGACTCAAAGATTTTCTTACGGTAAAAAAGAAATTAAAAATGGCACAATACAGATTAAACTATCATAGACACCAACTACAAAAGATGGAACAGTTGATAGCAGAAAATAGCCAGCATAATTTCTTGAAAGGATCGCACTTAGATCAAAAAAGGTAGTAAAGGCAGGAAACGCAATGGGTTTATTTATAGGTATAATAAGAAATGTATATCTTAAACAGATGAAATCAACCTATCAATGGCAACTTCATCTTATCACCCAAGCAAAGATGACTGCAACAAAAGCAGCATCTAGCCTAATGCAGGTTGGTACAGATTATGAATCAGACTCTCTGATTGCTAAAAAGTTACAAGAACGACAATATAAATTGAAGCTTCTTGAAGAAAAACTTGATTTGCAAAAAACAGAAATTGAAGAAAGACTTGAAATGATTAACACTGAATTGAAATCAAATCAAGAAATGATTCACTCTGGAATTCAAGAATCCTTTACTTATAAAGCCGCTTAAGATTGAATAAACAAGTTAATAATATCATTCATCACGGCAGATTGTCTTTTATACTGCTGTGATTTTGATTCCAAAATACCTATTTGTTTTTTGTATTCAAGAATGTTTGATTGGCATTCCTTTGAATTTTCAATCAATGTTCCTTGAACTTGTTTAGCTTCTTGTATAACTGCTTGCATAGAAATTCCAAGAGCCTCCATTGTTTGTCGAATGATAGTTGCCCCTGTTTGTTTTGAAACTCCTGCAGGAAGTTTTGCGATAAGTTGCCTTAATACGGCAACGTTTGCTGGGTAATCAAAATCATCTGGAACTTGAGCAAAAGTATCATTATCTCCTAGATTTCTTGCTAAACTTTGTTGGAAAGCATTATCAATATATGAAGATTGGAATTGTGGCTGAACAGGTTCTTTCAATTGATTTTGTATTTTTAGCTGAATATCTGAAGGTAAATCGTTTGAAAAATTTTGTGAGTCCAAATTGGAATCATCATTGTTAAAAGTATCTTCGTTTTGAGAATCTACATCTACTTCAGAAACTTCATTTACAGGTGTTTCCTCTTGAACATCTGTTGATTGCATTTTTAAAGCCTCTACAATTTTTCTCCCAACGCTATCATTCATCTTACTATCAGCCATCTTTCCCTCTTTTTAGTTTCTTTAAAACAACATGATTATATTAAAGACATGCCAAATTATCAAGATAAAAATATCAAACTTGTTCACATTGTTTAAGATATATTAACTTGATACTGATATAGCTTTGTGCTAACATCGTGTCGATAGTGAGGGATATTATGGAAACAATTGAAATAAAAGATTTTACAGATTTGCCATCTGGTGAAAATTCGTATCAAACTGGAGCAATTGCTCCAATCGAAGAACAAATTGACTATGAAATCTTAAGTGAGAATAAAAATCTTGAATATATAGATTATTTAAACTTGTCAGAAGCGGTAAAAGTTTTGGGTGAATTTTTTGATGTTCATTCTGCTGTGTTTGCAAAAGAAGCTTCCGTTTGTGCAGTAGCATTAGGTAGTTCTTCAGAAACAGCTTTAGAAAAGGCTCTAGACTGTGACCCTGTTGCAATTTTTGAGGGTACGGCTGGTTTTAGTAAAGCTATTTCTTTAGATATTGCTAAACAGCTTTGTGCAATGAAAATTAGAAATATTTTAGCTCCAAATTTTTCAAAGGAAGCATTAACTTATCTTTTGAATACAAACATCAATGTTGTTAAAATAAATACTCCATTGCAAGAATTGCTAGGTTTTTGTGCTAAGGATATTAAAGTTACTCCATTCGGAGCATTGATAGAAGAACAAAATTTGAGCAAGCTTTCAAAAGAAACATTCAAAGTTGTTACCAAAACAAAGCCAACACAAGAAGAAGCTGAGGATGCTGTTTTTGCTTGGAAGGTTTCAAAATATTTAAAAAGTAAATCTGCTGTGATTGCAAAAGATTTAGCCACAAAGGCAATAATACAAGGGAAATCTAATGGGATTGTTACTTCAGAAATGGCAATGGATTATGCTTGTGAATCATCAAAGAAAGCAGTTTTAGCTGTTGATGGTGTGATAGAAAATGAAGAAACTATCAATGCTGCAATTCAAGGACGAATTGGTTTAATCATTGAAGCTGGTAACGGACGTAATTCCAATAAAATTGTAAAACTAGCAGATAAATATAATTTATCAATGATTCACACAACAATTCAAAATAATAGATACTAATAAAAAGGACATAAAACTATGGAAATAAAACCGTGGGATGACTATTTTTTAGATTTAGCAAAGACTTGTGCAAGTAGATCAAATTGCTTGAGGGCTCAAGTTGGTGCTGTAATTGTTGGAGAAGATAAAAAAATTAAAGCCACTGGTTATAATGGCACTCCATCAAAAGTGGAATCTTGTGCGGAAAGAGGAGAATGTTACAGGATAAAAAATAATATTCCTTCTGGTACAAAATATGAAACCTGTCGTTCTATTCATGCAGAACAAAATGCTATAATTCAAGCAGGGCAAGATCGTTGCAAGGATGCAACTATTTATATTTGGGGTCATAATTTTATTTGTATTCTCTGTAAGCGTTTTATTGTGCAATCTGGAATTAAAAATTGTGTTCTTAAAAAAGACGAAAATTCTCCAATTGTCAGAGTTTCTGTTGACGATATAAGAGAAGAATTAGAGAATCAAAAATAAATTATAAGCTAAATTTCGAGGTTAGGGAATGAATAAAAAAGTTTTAGCAATTTTACTGATGGCTTCATTGCTTGGTTGTGGGGTTCAAAATTCAGCATTTGCAAATATTGTAGAAACTCAACAATCGGCTGAGAATGTAACTGAACAATCTCAACAAGAAGAGCAATTAGTAATTTCTCCGAGAATAGAAAAAGAATTAAGAACTAATATTTCAAAGGTTTATGGAGAAGATAAAACCGACGAAATATATAATAAGTTAGTTGAAATTGCAAAAACTGCAAAGGCTCAAAGACCTCAAAATCTCAAGCAAGAAGATTTGACTAGACCTAGTGATTGGTACAAAGACGAAGTAATTTATATGTTTTATGTTGACCAATTCGGGACAATTACTCCAGAGAAACCAAATCAATTTAAAGATATAACTAAAATGCTTCCTTATCTTAAAACCCTAGGTGTAACAACATTATATATGTTGCCTTTTGCGGATTCTCCAATGGAGGATGCGGGGTTTGACGTCAAAAATCCTCAAAATGTCAGACAAGATTTAGGTGGAAAACCTCAATTTGAAGAGTTTATCAAACAAGCAAAGGCTCAAGGATTTAATATTAAAGCTGATTTAGTCCTTAATCACTTTTCTGATCAACATGAATGGTTTCAAAAAGCATTACAAGGGGATACCTCAAAACTTGATTATTTTATTACAAGAGAGGACATGCCAGAATATACCAAGTATGTTGATTCAAAGCTTGGAACAGTTGTTGAATACAAAGAAAATGATGGAAGTATAAGCAAAAGACGTTTAATTTTTCCAGAAATTACTGAAAATAATTACCGAAAAGTAACAATTAACGGAAAAGATTATTACTTGTATCATACGTTTTATCCTTTTCAATTAGATATAAATTGGAAAAATCCAGATGTTTTATATTACAATTTGGGAACTTTAAATTATTGGGCAAATTTGGGTGTTGATATTTTTAGGCTAGATGCAATTCCATATTTGGATAAAGAACCTGGAACGAATGCTGAAAACCTACCTGCAACGCATGATATTATAAAAATTTTGAGCTTGTATCTCCAAGCCGTTGCTCCTCGAACAGTTTTGCAAGCCGAAGCTTGTCAGCTTCCAAAGGATGTTATTCCTTACTTTGGAACAGAGAAAAAATCTGAAACTATTGTGGATGGACAGTTAAGAGAATTTAAAAGAACTGATGAGGTTCAAATCGCATATAATTTCCCTTACATGCCTGCATTGTGGGCAAGTTTTATAACAGAGGATAGTAAATATTTCAAAGAGGCATTAAAACAAACTCCAAATATCCCAGATTCCGCTAGTTGGGCAACATTTTTGAGGGTTCATGATGAATTAACTCTGGAAATGGTTACTCCAGAAATGAGGGAACTTATTTATCAAGCTCTTGAACCAAAAGGTGCATCTTTTAGAAAAGGTTTTGGGGTTGCTGGAAGAATGGCAAATTTTCTAGATGAAAATCACGACCATATAGAAATGGCTTTTTCGGTTTTATTATCTATGCCAGGAATTCCTATTATTTATTATGGAGATGAAATTGGTGCAAAAAATAATTTTGCTAATGCGAAAAAATCTGCTGATTTACGAAAGAAAAAACAAGCAAAAAGTAAAATAAAACTTTTATCATTTTTTGATAGTAGAGATATAAATAGAGGTTCTTTAACTCAACAATCATTCTATGATGCGATGAATTCAAATAAAACTTATAGTGGAAAAATATTCCACAAAGTGCAAAAAATGATTGCTTTAAGAAAATCTATTCCTGCGTTGTCAAGAGGAAATTTATCAATTCTAAAGACAAATTACCCTCATATCTTTGCATATGTAAGAAGTTATAAAGGTGAGAAATATTTGATAGTAAATAATTTGTCTAATAAAAGATTAACGGCTGAAGTAGATTTGCCATCTGATATGTTGGTTAAGGCAATGAAGGCGGATGACCATTCTATTGCTCTAACTAATATCCTTACAGATGAACAATATAAACTTAAATTGTCGCTTAAAGATAAAAAGACAAGGCTTCTTATGTATCCTTATGCTGTTGTTTGGTTGAAATTACCATAGAAAGTTTTTTCCATACAAACTGTTGGAATACTCCCAAGTAAGTTGTAATAAGCATTACTACAATAAAATATAGATATGTTGTTTGTACAGGGTTAAATATTGAGTATATTTTATCGCCTTTTGAACTTAATGGCGTTCCTGTTATATAAAAGAGCCCAAGTGTAATCAAATACATAACAAGTAGATGATTTGCCATTATGTGATATGTAACTTTCCCCATTTGGTTTAATAGTTTGACGTCTTTTAAGTAAGGGTAAAGTAATTTAACCGTAAAGATTGAAACCCAAATCCCAGTTAAGGATGTTAAGACAGGAACTATTATCTGTTGGTCAAATCTTCCCCATACTAAAACAAAGCTTAAACCTATTCCGTGAACAGGGTCAAAATCTCTGTTAAATAGCCACAAGATGGATTGAAACAATATTATTCCTCCTAGCCATATAGGGGTGAAAATATTATGGTTGTCTTTGATGTATTTAACATAATAATGCCCTAAATATACAAAAAATAATGAAAACATTGTACGCATCGTAACAAGAGCTAAAGGGGTGTGATGAGGAATTAGTTTCCAGAAAGGAATTGCAACGAATCCTAAAACCGTAAAAAATCCAAGCTCAACAAATTTGTCATCGATATTTCGTAGCATCCTCATTAAAAATAAGAATACGATTAATGTCATAAATAATTGCGGAACAAACCACAATGGACAGCATAAAAGTAGTTGATGTCCGTTTAAAAATGGTGTTAAGAAGAAATTCTTAATTGTGATTGGTTCTCCTAAAAATTCACCAACTACGGGAACTAAAGCAAGTGTAATTAATAAATAAACTATTTCATATCCAAAATATGGAAGGAGTAGGGATTTAATTCTTTTCGTAAAATATGTGGAAACATCATCTAAATATTTATCTTTAAATAACATTCCAGAGATAAAGAAAAATAATGACAATTGGAATGAATAAGGTGGAAACATTCCAAATATTGAAAATTCTAAATGCCCAGATACAACAAGTATTATTGCTAAGGCTTTTAATAACGTTATTTCCCCTGAAAAAGTTTTATCCATATATCCCTCACATTTTTCATCATTATATCACGATGAAAAATTATTAAACCTTGATTTTTTGAAAAATATTATTAAATATGAAGTGTAAAATGCTCCAAACCTAAAGCCTTGTACTCCTTTTGATTGATTTTTTGATTAAAAGTTGAAATAAATAGGCAATATAGGGTAATATAAAATAGTGAGGTAGTAATTATGAACAGCAATATTCCTAAATATGATTTAGCTTCAAGAATTCAACATTCAAAGTTTGATTCTAGCTTTGGTATGCAGGGATTGAGAATGGATAGAGTTGAAAAACCTGAAACTCAAGACTTTAAACAAGTTATGAGCGGGTTAGTAGAAAATCTTAATGCTGAAGTTAACGCTCCTGATAATATGATGAAAGATGTAATGTCTGGCAGTAAAAATGTTGATATTCACGATGTAATGACTGCAATGGCAAAATCAGAAATTAGTATCAATGTGGCAACTCAAATTACAGGTAAAGTTGTTAACGCTTACGATAGAATCATGCAAATTTCAGTATAATAAATTATTACCTAATATACGGGAAATTTATAACAGACGAACGGGACAGATATGGATTTTAGTAAATTATTAGAAAATAAGCCATTATTGTATGGAATAATCGGAGGGGTTGTTCTTGTACTTGCAATAATAATTATAGCAATTTCTGTTGCTGCTAGTAATGGCGGTGGGGGCGAAGGTAAAACTGATTTAGGTGGAGAGCCTTTAAAAGCTAACGTTGACTTATTGACAACTGATAATGTTGGTAAAGCTTTAGAAATTCAAGCTCTACTTGCAAAACAAGGGATAACAGTAGAAAGACAGCTTGATGGTACAAAGTCTAAACTTGTCCTAAATAAAAATAACTGTTCAACTTTAACTAAAAAATGTACAGTTACTGATAGAGATAATGCAATTATTACAATTGTTCAAAGTGGTTTGGTTGACCAAAATGTTGGGCTTGAAATTTTTGATAAAGGTGATTTTACTTCTACAAAAGAAGATAAAAGAATTAGGCTCGCAAGAGCTATGAATGGTGAACTTGCAAGACTTATCAAACAAATCAAACCTATACAAAATGCAACAGTGTTTATTTCTATTCCAGAAAATTCAACAATGTTTGATGCCGAAAAACCAAAAACAGCGACTGTTCAAATTGTTATGCCTGTTGGAGAAAAACTTGATCAATTAAAGGTTAAGGCTATTACAAATCTTTTATTGGGAAGTGTTTCTGGCTTAACGGCGGAAAATATTGCGATTACAGATACCAATGGAAATGTTTATCACAGTGTTATGAATGCTGAAGATGAAATGCTTCAACGTCTAGAAGAAAATGATAAATATATGCAACAAAAAATTTCTAAACAGTTAGACAGATTAGTTGGACCAGGGAATTATGTTGCAACTGTTAGTACATTTTTAAGACAAGCACCAATCGAAAAGTTTTCAATTGAATACGACCCGAATAAAAAGGCTTCTGTATCAGAGCAATCTTTCTCAGAAGGTTTGGGTGATAAAACTCAAGATCAAAGCAGAGGTATTAATGCCGTTAGTACATATCTCCCAAATGGGTTGCCAACAGGTGGTTCTGATTCAAGTCAAAACAGAAGCTATTCTCGTCAAGCAACTGAAACTCAATACGGTGTAACTAAAACACAAACAAATGAATATATTAAACCTGGTGTTATTGAAGATATTTCAATTGCTGTAACTCTGGATAGAAATAACTTGCCAAGTGATACTACAATCGAAGAATTGAAAGAATTAATTGCTCGTTCAGCTAGTCCAAAAGTTACAGCAAACAATGTTTCAATAGCATTTACAAACTCAAATGACCCTTATTTAACTCCAGAAAAACAACAAAATTTACCAAAAGTTGATGAGTCTGGAAATCCATGGTGGTTAGCATTGTTATTATCTGGACTTGGCCTTGTAATAATTTTCAAAGCAATTTCTTCTAAGGTTAAACGCATAAGAGAAGAAAACGAAGTAGAAGTTGAAGCATTAAGACAAAAAGCTCTAGAACAAGAAAGACAATTAAATGATATTAATTCTCGTGCAAGTCAATTAACTCAAAGACAATCAGAACTTGCTCAAGATTTGATAAATTCTCAACAACAAAGAGTTCAACTACCTCAATTTGATGAAAACTTGTTGATTGATTCTTTGGATAGTATTTCAAATGAAATTACGGAAGATGCTGCTGATAATATCAGAAGCTGGATTGAAGAAGGTTCTACAAAAGAATAATAAGGAAAGAAAATGGCTACACAAAACTTTGATTACGAATCATTTGCACAAAACTTAGCCGCACAAGCTCAAGAACTTGTACCTCAAGATTTCGATGATAACCAAAAACAATATGTCATCAATACTCTTGGTAATTTTTCTCTCCTTTCTGGTAAAGCTTTAGCGGAAGATCCGAATCTTAATTTTAATGAAGAACAAGCTGTTACTATTACTCAAATCATCGCAGAATGGTCATTTCACAAATCCGTAGATTTAATTCGTTCTGGAATTCCACAACAGTATTGGGATGGTGTTATGCAGAAGATTGCATATACTATTTTTGAGATTGCAAAGCAAACTTTTTCTCAAAATCTTCCTCACGACAAAATATTAGAATTAATTGAGCATCATGTTAAAAAGAGTTATAATGAAGCTCTTGAAGAATTAAAAAATAAAGGTGCAATTGACGAAGGGTTGATGGAATTTGCGGAATCTCAATCCAATATGGATAGAATGGCTCAAGAAATGCAACAGCAACAACAAGCCCCTCAGCCAGAAAATGCAAATGTTCCTGCTCAATCACCTCAAGCTGGTACTCCAGCTACTTCTGCGGATTTCCCTAGAGTAGATTCTAAAGTTTTAAAACTTGCCACTGTTGCAATGCTTTTCAAAAAAATGAATCAAGACAAGGTTCAAGCAATTTTAAACAAATTTGATGCTAATGATGCCGAAACAGTTATAAAATTCATGAGAATGCCTGACTTGCCTGAGAGAGTTGGGGCTCATAATGCTCTAAGATGTTTGCAAGAAATAAAAACGAATTTACCTCAAAATACAGACCTTACTCCAAATAGAGTTGTTAGAAAACTTCAACTTTTAGGTCAAAAGTATTCAAGTAAAGATTTAGATACAATACTTGTAAGAGAACGAATTGGGGTCAAACGCCTTGTATTCAATGCATTAGAAGGTAAATTTTATGACAAAATGCCACCCAAAGTTGCCAGCATTGTTGCCACGCACTTGTCAAATAGTGTATAATAATGTTGTATCATGATTATTAAAAAACATAGAAAAAAATCAGCTGAGGAGGGAGCGGAACAAGTAGTTCCACAACAAAACCAGGAAGAGGTCGAAGTCCAACAAGAAAAGGAAATCGACTTATTTGACTTGGATAATATTGACTTCAAACAGCGTCAAGAAAGACGTCGTGGAGATAGAAGAAGAGGCTTTCGAAGAATTGATGACCGAAATCTAATTTCTAGAGCAAAAGAAGAAGCGAACTCCATAAGAGAAGCGGCAGCAAAAGAGGGATATGAAGAGGGTATCAATGCTGCAAAACAAGATATAGATAATCTAAAAGAATCAATGGAAGATTTTTTCAATGCAAAACAAGATGTCTATGATGAAATTGCTCCAGATATTTTAGAAATTAGTCTTGATATAGCAAAGAAAATCATTAAAAAAGAAATGAAAGAAAGTCCAGAGATTTTACTAGATAATATCAAAGACATTCTAAAAGGATTGTCAAAAGAAGAATCTAAAATAGTTTTGAAGGTTAATCCTGCACAAGTTGCAATGTTAAAGCAAGAAATGCCAGAGGCGGTTTCAATGGCAGGATTAGAGGCAAAGGTTATCATTATTCCTGATGAAAATACAATGGAAGGTGGTTGTATGGTTACAACAGATAATGGGGTAATTGATGCAACAATAGAAACACAATTAGCAATAATAAGTGAAGCATTGAAGGAAGTTTAAATATAATGGCAGCACCAGAAGGAAATAACGCAAATCCATTAAGTGAAATAGGGATGGCCCTGTTCGTCCTATTTCTATTAATCATTTTGCTTTGTGAGCTTCCAAATTGGGTAATCAACATTTGTATTTGTTTGAATATTACACTTGGAATTGTCCTTTTGATGTTTGCGTTGTATGTGCAAAAAACTCTTGAATTATCATCTTTCCCTTCTATTATCTTGATTGGTACAATGTTTCGGCTTGTATTGTCAATTGCTTCAACTCGTTTGATTTTGGCAAAAGGTGAAGCAGGGGAGGTAATTCACGCTTTCGGGTCGTTCGTTACAGGTGGTAATATGATTGTAGGGGGTGTAATCTTCCTAATTATCACTGTTGTACAGTTCATGGTAATCACAAAAGGTGCCGAACGTATTGCCGAAGTTTCTGCTCGTTTCGCATTGGATGCTATGCCAGGTAAACAGATGACAATTGATGCTGACTTTAACGCTGGTTTAATTTCTCCAGAAGAAGCGACAAAAAAACGTGAAGACTTATCCCGAGAATCAAGTTTGATGGGTTCTATGGATGGTGCGATGAAGTTCGTAAAAGGGGATACAATTGCTGGTATCATCATCGTAATTATCAACATTGTTGGTGGATTGTGTGTTGGTTGTTTGATGAATCAAATGGCTATTGGTGATGCTGTTCAGAAATATACAGTATTAACAATTGGTGATGGTTTGGCTTCTCAGGTTCCATCATTGTTGATGTCAATTGCAGCTGGTATTTTCATGACTCGTGCTTCTGCCGCTAGTCCTTCATTGGGTTCTGATGTTACCGCACAAATTACAAGCAAACCTTATGCATTATTCTTTGCTGCTGGTTTCTTGTTATTACTTGCATTTACAGGTCATTGGACTGGATTACCTTGGCTTCCGTTCTTACTTTTTGCAGTTGGATTATTTGTTGCTGGTTTCCAAGTTTTAATCAATGCGGATGTTCAATCTCAATTGGGACAGTTAGAAAATGTTAGACAAAATATGCAAGATTTGGTTAACCCTAACAGAATGTATGAGCGTTTAGGTGTCGATATTTTGAGTTTGCAAGTAGGTTCAAATTTGCTTGTCATTGCAGACCCTGATCAAGAAGGTCAATTGCTTGCAAAAATTGCGGCTCTAAGACAAAGGGTAACAGATGAACTTGGTTATATTTTGCCAAACATAAGAATTATGGATTCGTCTGCGTTAGATGCAAATGAATATATGATTTCTATTCGTGGTAACACTGTTGCAACAGGGTACGTTTATCCTGGGAAATTCATGGTAATTGCTGACCAGTGGGATTCAATGAAAAAAGAAGTTCCAGAAGATGCGATTATTGGTATTGACCCAACATATCAAACACAAGCTTATTGGATTTCTCAAGAAGATGCGAAATCTGCAAGACTTGTTACGGCTGTTGATGCAACAGATGTTATTGTTACTCACTTACAAGAATGCGTAAGAAAACACGTTGATGAAGTTATGACAAAAACAGATGTTCTTAAACTTATGGAACTTGTACGTTCTCAAGACCCAACTCTTGTTAATGACCTTGTTCCGACGATTATTTCAACAAGTGACTTGAGAAAGATTTTTGTTAACTTGATTAGAGAAAAAGTTTCTATCAAAGATATTATCTTTGTATTTGAAAGACTTTGTGACTATGCAAGATTTTCTAAAGAACCAGATATTCTTTCTGAGAGGTTGCGTGCCGCATTAGGACGTCAGATTTGTTTATCAAATGTTCAAGATGATAAAGTTTTATATGCTTTGACTCTTTCTCCTGAATGGGAAAAGATTCTAGATGACAGTTGCCAAAGAACTGAGTTGGGTACGATGTTTTTACTTAATCCTGTTCAAGTTCAAGAATTAATTGAAACAACCGCTACGACTTTAATGAGGGCCCATCAAACATGTGGTAAACAACCAGTAGTTTTATGTTCTCCAAGAATTCGACTTCCATTGTTCCAATTGCTAGAAAGACATATTCCAACAATTGTTGTTATTTCTTATTCAGAATTAATTACAGATATTAAGGTTGAAGCTATTGATACAATTGGTGATGCTTACGCTTCGGATTAAATAATTACTTAATAGGCTTGCCAAAAAGTAATCTTGCACCTCCAAATTTTTGTTGAAGAGTCTTTTTCAATCCGACAATAATATCGTTGACGTTGCAAACGACTAGTTGAACGGCATCAATCAGAATGCTCAATTTGGGAACAAGAACGGAGAAATCTTGACTCGATTTATTAAAATTGCCTGAAATTGAAATGAAATCTTTAGACGAATCTGTCAAATTTGCGGTCAATTTTTCAATGTTTTTCGTACTGTTTTGAATGTTTTGTTTGCTAATACCATCATTAACTTTTTCGGACATAGCTTTAAAATTTGCGGTGGTATTTTCTAAATTTGCCATTCCATTTTTTAAGCTTGTAGTAGAGGAATGAATATTTTCTCTGTTTTCTTCTAAAATATCTGTGATTAGATTAAACATTTGGGTTAAAGAATCAGTTGTTTCCTTTGCAGAACTCAACAAATCTCCGCCTTTTTCAGACAAATCATCAAGGTGTGCTTGATTAATATCGGAAATCCCGCTTAAAGTAAAACCAGATTCTCCTTTTATGGTATCTCCAGTAGCGATATATTTTAGCATTGGAGATGGGGGATAAATTAAATCTACATATTTTGTATCTTCGTTATAATTTTTAATTCTTGCGGTGATATTTTTTGGTAGTTGTAGCCCTCTTTGATTTAAAGTTATGTATAAATATGTTGTTTTAAAATCCTTTGAAATTTTGAGTTTACTTGTTGTTCCAAGTTTGTACCCTTTATAATATACTCCCATTCGGGAAGGCATTGGATCCATTTTGTTAAACTCTGCACGAATGTATGTGTGCGTAAAAAAAGACCAAATTAAGGATAAACTTAATAAAATCAAGATTATCAATAGAACTATTTTGCCTGTTGTTAAATTCGACATAAGACAATTATTGAGATAATTTTCATTTATGTAAATTAAACAGTCGAACTATCCAATAATATTTTGAAAAGTCTTATGGATTTTAACGTTGTGAACTCTTATATAATCAACTTTTTCTTTCATAAGAATACTATCCAAGGCTAAAGAATACATATCTTTTTCTTGATTTGTCGCATCAGGCATGCCGAGTAAACTTTTGCGAGATAGACCTATCAAAATTGGACAACCAAGAGTTTTGAGTTCCTTCCATCGTTTCAAGATTTCAAAATTGTGTTCTTGCGTTTTTCCAAAGCCAATTCCAGGGTCTAGAATAATATTTTCTTTTTTTATTCCCTTTGAGATAGCAAAATTAACTTTTGTTTGTAAGTTAACAAAAATTTCATCCATTAAATTGTCATAGTGCGGTGAGTTTTGCATATTTTCTGGTGAGCCTTGAGAGTGCTGAATTATAACCTTGACGTCTGGATAATTTGAAATAATGTCTGCCATTTTTTCGTCAAAATCAAACCCAGAAACATCATTTATAATATTTGCACCTAGCTCAATACATTTTTTAGCAACAACAGAACTTCTTGTATCAATGCTAATTGGAATTTTGATATTATGTTCTTTTATGTATTCTAAAATTGGACAAAGTTTTTCTAATTGTGCATCTGAATTCACTGGAGAGGAGTATGGTTTTGTTGATTCCGCACCGATATCAATTATATCTGCACCGTCTTCAATCATTTCGTGTAAATGTTTTATAGCTTTTTCAAAACTATAAAATTCACCTCCATCTGAAACAGAATTTGTTGTAACATTAAGAACTCCCATTATTTGTGTTCTTTCAGGAGCATTACAGCAAGAAATTTGTTTTTCCAGCATTTGTCCTAAAATTTTCAGCCCAAAAGGTTGTGCTTGTAATTTTTTTGAAATTTTGATGATTTGAGCATAACTACCGCCCAAAATGCAAGAAGAATTTTCTATTTTTCCTGTAATAACTTCTCTATGTGTGCCACAATCTGCACCAACAGAAATTGCTGTTTGTTTTAAAATATTTGCTTGTGCAGAGTTTAGATTGAAAATTTTAAAGTTTTTATATTCAAATTTTTTCTTTGCAAAATGAGTATAAGTTTTATCAAAACCTATATTTTTTAGTTCTTGTTCTATGTCGTCTGTTATAAGTTCTTTTAATAAAAAATCGTGCATAACTGAAGTTTAGCACGATTTTAATCTTTTAACAATTATTATTTAATTTAACGATTAGAATATTTATTATATTGATGTTTTAAATCGCTAAATGCCAATTCTCCGTTTTCAATAGCTCTGTTTACGCCAGAAATTAGTACAAATACGGCAAGAATTCCTCCGAATCCAGATGCAATGCCTTTCACTACTGGACTTTTAACGATAGGTCCAAGAACTTTACTATCTTTCCATTTTGAGAAGAATTTTATTGCATCTCCTTTAAACATTTTGTAATGTCTTTTAAATGAAGCAATAAGTCCCTTAGATTCTTTAATCGTACGGCCAGTTCCTTGCATAACGTTTTGAGTTGTTTGCATCATTGTTTGTAAAGTGCTTTCGCCTTGTTGCAAACCTCTCTTGCTAGCCATTCTTGTTGCTTTTGCGGCAAAACCAGTACCACCGACAGCAGTTGCTACATTTTGAGCTTTTTCTTTTTTGTCTTTGTCGATAGATGAACCAGTACGAGGATTAGATGTGAAATTTATAGCTTGAACAGTTGCCATAACTACACTTCCTCGTCGTCATATTGGTCATTTAAAAAATCTGCTTCATTTTCGTAATCGTCAACATCGGTACTTTCTTCAGGTTTGCTACAACCTCTAGCAGCTGTATATGCCCCTCCAATACCAGCACCGACTCCTAATGTTTTTGAAGCAGCTCCAGTAACTTTGTCATACGTGTCGCCTGTTAATTTTCCTGTATATTTTAAGAATAAATCTTTTGTTGTGTTACAAATATATTTAACACCGTTTGAAAGTTTTTTAACTCCTTCAACGATAACGTGGCCAACTTTATTTGCATTCATTTTTTCTACAAATTTTGATTTTGATAAAACATCAACTTGTTCGGATGCAAATTTGCCAATTTTATTGAATACTTTGCCCAACCCTTCAGCAAGAGGTTTTGCTAGGTTGCCAATTTTTGTAAAGAATTTCATAACCTTAGGTGATTTGAGCATGCTCGCTCCTTTTGAAGCACCCCAAGCAACAGCCCAACCTTCAAGAATTCCTTCAGATGCAACTTTGCATACTTTTGCACCCTTCTTCATCCCTTCTGGAATGTTTTCATCATCAAGAATTTCGTTAAATTCTCGCTGTTTATCTTTATAGTATTTCTTTTTTGCTTCGTAAGTTTCTTGATCTACGAATGCTTTTTCCCCTCTGAATGCAGTGTTCCTTGTGAAGTTTGGCTGAATAGTTAACATCCTTTTTCTCCAATAATTAAATAAATTCCATTCGTATAATACGAGTGAATATATTTTTTTGCTATCACACTAAAGTTTCATTAACAAAATTTTACAAAACGTACCAACCACATTATGTCATGTTTTTGTGGTTTTGTAAAGTGTTTTTGGCTCCTTGATATGAATTTCTGTTAACAAATTCTCTATCAATTTTATTTAGGCAATCAAGCTTTGCCCCAAGCCATCTTGGAGCTATAAGGTTCTTTTTTAATCCATTCCCTGCAAGACGGTGGATAGTTGTTTCTGGAGGTAAAATTTCAAGAAAATCGCAAACAAGTTGAACATACTCTTCTTCTGACATAAAATCAATTTCTTTATTTTCATAAAGCGTTGCTAATTTTGTATCTTTTAAGGCACAAAGCATGTGAATTTTAACGCCGTCAACTTTTAATTCTGCAAGCTTTTCTGCTGTTTGTAATATTTCATCTCTTGATTCCCAAAGTCCAAAAATTACATGGGTACAAACATTTATGCCTCGTTCTTTTGTTCTTTCATAAGCATCAAGGAAACAATCGAAATTGTGACCTCGATTTATTTTTAACAAAGTTTTATCATGTACAGATTGCAAGCCGTACTCAATCCAAGTGTAATAATCTTTTGATATATCTGAAATCAAATCCAATTTATCATTTTCTACACAATCAGGGCGAGTTCCTATTGATAATCCTACAATATCTGGGTGATTTAGGGCAGATTTATAAATCTTTTCAAGTTCGTTTACAGGTCGGTAGGTATTTGTGTACGCTTGAAAATAAGACATAAATTTTTCAGCCTTAAATCTATCGTGTAATGTTTTTGCTCCAGTGTTAACCTGTTCTTGTATTGATAGCAAGTTTGAATGAGCTTGGGAAAAACTTCCCCCTTCATCACAAAAAATACAACCCCCAGTTGATATTTTTCCGTCCCTATTAGGACATGAAAACCCAGCATCAATAGTTATTTTATAAACTTTTGCTCCGAATTTATTTTTTAAGTATGCACTGAATTGGTTGTATCTTTTGTCTGTATTATTAAAAAACATTTTTATTTTTGTTCGTCTTCATCGTTATCATAAATTGGATAAACGTAGTGTTCACCGCAATTTGGACATACAACTTCTTGTTGTTTCCCATCTTCTAATTTCGCTACTTCAAATAAACATTTACATCCTGATTGAACACATCTTACAGCCCATGTTGGTCTGATTAATCTTGCCATAATTTTAAACCCTCATATCTAATCTGACTTCTTCAAGTCTAACACTTATTATATAATCTTGCAACAGTTGAAATAATCTGTTACAATAGTAAGAAAGAGCGTTATTATTTATATGGAGTTGGTTATGAAATTTAAACTATCAAAATTGTTCTTGTTACTATTTTTAGTTGGTTGTACCATTGGTGTTGTTTTTGCTGCAAATACTGAGTATAAAGAAAGAGAGATACCATTAGCTTGTAGTCCTGACTCTACTATTACTTTGACATATAAATTCCGTTCAAAAGCTGATATTTCTAAAGAAATGAAGGAGTATGTTTGTTCAGGTAGTAGCGAAAAACTTGCGAAGCTTTCAAGTGCAATCGTGAAACATCCAGACGAAGCTGTATTATATATGGAGCGTTCAACAGTATATTTTTCTACTTATAATACTCAAAGAGGAGTTGCCGATTCAGAATCTGTAAGAAATCTTGCTAAAAACAAAGCTCTTGCGGATGCAAAAAAAGCTATTAGTTTAGATCCAAGTAATGAAAAATACTATTCTAATCTTAGTGAAATGTATTTTTCATCTTTTGATTATAAGAATGCAAAAATCTACAATGACAAAGCTAGAGAATTAAAAAAGACTGCTGTTAATACTGCACTTAAGTGTGCAATCGATCTTAAATTAAAGGATCCGAACGCTAGCTTAAAAAGATTTCAGTGCCCAGAAGCTATGAAATACGAAGAATAGACAATTTGATTTGATATTGGGGTGATGGTTTGCTCTATTTGTAAACTTCGTCATCCCAGTATTCAAGTTCTAATTTCCCTACAATGATTGTATCTCCGTTTTGGACTCCTAGATGTTTTAATTCGGCCATAATGCCCATACTTATCATTATATTTTGGAATCGAATAACTTGTTCTGTGCTTCTTGGGTCTGTAACTTGAGATATTCTCAAAATTCTACCACCATCAACAAGATAAGTGTTTTTGTCCAATTTGTGAACTTCCCACCATCCATCGTCATTGTTTGTTGCTTCTAAATCTTCTTCAACAATTACGTCAACTGTTGGTTTTTCGATGGAATTAACGTCTTTTTCAAGTTCGTGTTTTAATTTATCCAAGTTTTCTCCAGTTACGGCAGAAATGCAAAATGCTTCAATTCCTAAATCTTTGAATTGTTTTTTCAAGTCTTCTAGTTTTTCAGGTTCAATTGAATCAATCTTGTTAATTGCAACAATTTGGTGAAGTTTTGCTAACTTTTCTGAATATTTTTCAAGTTCTTTATTAATAATGTTGAAATTGTTTATAGGGTTTTCTTCTGTTCCATCAACTATGTGTAACAAAAAGCGACATCTTTCTACGTGTCTTAAAAAATCGTGTCCTAACCCGACACCTTCAGAAGCCCCTTCGATTAACCCTGGAATATCAGCGATAACATAGCCATCGCCTGTTGATTTTCTCACAACCCCAAGGTTTGGAATAATTGTTGTAAATGGATAATCTGCAATTTTAGGTTTTGCTGCTGAAACTCTACTAATAAAAGTTGATTTCCCAGCATTTGGCATACCCAAAAGTCCGACATCTGCTAGAAGTTTTAATTCTAATTGCAAATCTCTTTCAATTCCTGGTTCTCCTGGTTCGCAATACTGAGGAGCTCTATTTTGAGGAGTACAGAAATGAGTGTTGCCTCTTCCTCCTCGTCCACCTTTTGCAACAAGAACTTTTTGTTCGTGATGGGTTAAATCTGCAATTATATTTCCTGTTTTCAAATCTTTAACAATTGTGCCAACTGGAACTTTCAAATATAAATCTTTTGCACTTTTACCGTGCATACTTTTTTTGAAACCGTTTTCACCATTATTAGCTTTGAAAATTGAACGATAGGTAAAATCGAGTAGTGTTGATAGTCCTTCGTCAGCGATTAAATATACGCTTCCTCCGTTGCCCCCATCTCCACCTGCGGGTCCGCCTTTATCTACGAATTTTTCACGACGCCAAGCAACTACGCCGTTCCCGCCTTTACCTGATGATATTTTAATTCTAGCTTTATCTATAAATTGCATAATATAAATCCTTTTTACCTTATAATACTATGAATATAATATTTTGGAAATATTTGGTTATGCATTATTACAAAGCGAAACTTTAAACTTCTTCTGGTAGGTATAGGACATTCTTTTTCAAGATTTCCCTTGTGTGTTCATAGCAACAACTATGTTTTGTTAATTGTTGATACTCTCTTACGATATTAAGAATATCATCTACTGATAATCTTATAATCCGTCGTTCATTTTCAATAATTTTTGCCATAAAAAATACTTCCTTTCTTTTTCAGAGTTTCGGAAGTATTTTTTATAATCTTTAATTTTTCATCTTAGAAGTGTAAAAATAACTTTTCAAATTTATTTCGTTTTTTTACTTTCTGGTTGTTCTTTTTCTCTTATTTTTTTTAAGGCTAAATCTTTAATTTTTGCTTCGTCTCCTTGACATTCTGCGACTTCCTCAGCAGAAATGTCAACTGTTTGCATTTCAGGGGAATAACCATAGGTTACAGTCATAGGAGAATAAGGTTTTCTATCCGTACTCATGTCATTAAAAGTTGGAATTTTTTTAAGATCTAGTTTTTCGTTAATGTGCATAGTATCTTTTAATTCGTCGTCTGTACGAATTGATGTGTTTGCTGGAGTTTTCTTATCAGTACTTGTTGTTTTTTGTTGAGATGCGTTTGCTTGTGTTGTAGTTGATTGAGTATTATTTGTTGATGTAGTCGTAGTTGTAGAAGCAGGAGTTTGGGTTTTCTTGCTACTTGTTGGAGTTGTTTTCTTCCATTTTGATACATCTGCTTTCCCAACGCCTTCATCTTCAGCGTGTTGGTTCAAACCAATGCTACCATCATTATTTTTTTCTAATCTGTACAATTGACCATTGCCATTTTGAGATTTATACCAAACAGTGCCATCTTTATCGACTCTTTCAAAGGCGTAATTGTACTGTCCAACTGTAATTGAAGCTGGATAACCGTTTTGTTTTGTTGCTGCTGAAAATTTTGCTTCTCCTGTAATATCACCTTTCTTGCCTAATCCATCATCATGGACAATGACATTACCTTTAAATTTGTAGATGTCTACTGAACTTGGAACTTTATATTTTTTCTCCTTTGTTTGTTTCTTATTATTATTTTCTTTTTCTGGGTCGTTAACTTCTTGAGGAGTTGTAGCCTTTTTTGGTGTAACAACTGGTGATGTTGGTGTATTCACGCCTTGTTTATCTGGTGTTACTTTATTGTTTTGCGTTGCCACAGGAGTTTGAACCGGTGCAGATGCTTTCTTTTTGCCAAATATACCCATAAAGAAATTAGCTATACCCATTCCAATATCTGCAAAATTCTTTATGGCAATAGACCAAAATGTAGCTTTTACAGCAGTTGGCATTTTAGGTTGTTCATATACGTAAACAGTTTTTCTTTGTGAGAACACGCTATCGCAACAACATCTGCCAGTTTTCCAATTTACACCAGAATGGGATTGGCCAGTTTTTCTGTAATATATTTGGGCATCCGTTGGTGTTCCATTTACCATGTGAACCATAAGCTCGTCCTCTCGTTAAATACTTTATATATATAAAGTATATACAACTAGAAAAATTGCTATTTTGATTGATTGATTGTAATATTTCTTAATAATTTAATTGAGGTGCGAATACGCACCTCTAAATTGTTTTACTTTGTCATAAATTTTGCAGCTGTACCTGCGGCATTAACAAAAGTGTTACCAGTTTTCAAAAGATTAGACCATAAATTTCCAGAATTTGTCGCATTGTATGCGTTGCTATTATAATTATTACCTGAGGTTGAATTATTCATCGCTGCGTTTGTGAAATTTAAAATATTATTGTTCATTGCGGAATTCAAATTATTTAAAAATGAAATGCTATTAATCCTATTATTCAGTTCATTACTATATAAATCCCCTTGAGCGGCAAGTAAGGTATTACTCAATGCAGATATTGCTTGAGATTTTTTGTCGGTTATTTCATTCAAATTGTCCATGAATACCGAATTATCGAGATTACCAAAGCGATTTGCAATATCATTTTTTAAGTTCGTTTCTAGCGGAGTGTAAATATCATTAATTTGTTGTATTCCTTGGTTTTTCATCGCATTTAATTGATTATTCCATTCTTTTTTATTCGCATCTGTAATATCAAATAAACTAGACAAAGAACTATATAAATTGCTTTGAATAGAGTCATAAATTTTCTTTTCATTATCTGTCATGTTGTAATTTGAACTTACAACATTATGGTTTTTATCTTTTGTGGTGGATGCAACAGTTTTTCCGTTTACGGTAATTGTTCCAGTAGAATAATCTGGATATTTGGATTTTTTACCCATAATAAATAATTCCTTTCATTTATTTTAGGAAATATTTATTACTCATTTATTGGCTAGAATAGGCTTATTATACCATTTTTTTGAGATTTTGTAAAGTTAAAACATAACTCTGATTTTTATTTGAAAATCATTTTTTCTCGTATAATAATATAAGTATTATGGCAGATAAAATCAAAATAGTTGGAGCAAAAGAACATAATTTAAAAAACGTATCATTAGAAATTCCGAAAAACGAGTTAGTAGTATTTACTGGTGTTTCTGGTTCTGGTAAGAGTTCTCTTGCTTTTGATACAATTTTTGCAGAAGGTCAAAGACGATATATTGAAAGTCTTTCAACTTATGCTAGACAATTTTTAGGTCAAATGGACAAACCAAATGTTGAATATATTGATGGGCTTTCTCCTGCAATTTCTATTGACCAAAAATCAAAAAGTAACAACCCTCGTTCTACTGTGGGGACAATCACAGAAATTTACGATTATTTAAGACTTTTGTATGCAAGGGTTGGAGTTCCATATTGTCCAGTTTGCGGAAAAAAAATTAAACCGCAAACGCTAGATGAAATTGTTTCAAAAATTATTCAATTGGGTGAAGGCACTAAAATTCAAATCTTGGCTCCTGTTGTAAGAGGGAAAAAAGGTGAATATTCTTCTTTGTTTGAAGAATTGAGGCAAGAAGGTTTTGTTAGAGTTAAGGTTGATGGCGAAATTTATAATCTTGATGAGGATGAAATTGAGCTTGCAAAAACGAAGAAACATGATATCAGTGTGGTGGTAGATAGAATTGTTGTAAAAGATTCTGCCCGTTCAAGAATTGCAGATAGTGTTCAAATTGCCCTAAAAAAATCAGATGGAATTATGATGGTTGATGTTGTCGGAGATAAGGAGATTATCTTCAGTGAAAAATTAGCCTGTCCAGATTGTAATTTAAGCTTTGAAGAATTAACTCCAAGAATATTTTCTTTCAATGCTCCATATGGTGCTTGCGAAAGATGTGCAGGGCTTGGTGCAGATTTTGTTGTAGATCCAGATTTGGTTGTTCCAGATAAATCGATTTCATTAAATCAAGGTGCAATATATGCTTGGGCGACAAGAAGTGCTACAACTTATTATCATGATTTATTGAGTTCTGTTTGTTCTGCATACAAAATAGATATGGATGCTCCGTTTGAAAATCTTTCTAAAAAAGAGCAAGATATAATTTTATATGGTTCAGATGAAGCAATTAAAATAAGAGTAAAACAATTTGGAACTAGTCGTTACCAAACAAATATTCAACCATTTGTTGGTGTTATTCCATTCTTAGAAAAAAGGTATAATGATGCAAATGGTGATTATTGGCGAGAAGAAATAGAAAAATTTATGGTCGCAAAGCCTTGTCCAAAATGTGGAGGAGCAAGACTTAAACCATTCCCTCTTGCTGTAAAAATAAAAGATAAAAATATTTTTGATTTTACAAAAATGTCAATTGATGATGAGTTTCAATTTATTACAGACTTGTATCTAGACCTTACGGAGTATCAATTAAAAATTGCAAAACAAATTCTTGATGAAATTCGTGCAAGGTTAAAGTTCTTAATTGATGTAGGTTTACATTATCTAGATTTGGCTAGAATGGCTGGGACTTTATCAGGTGGAGAATCTCAACGAATTAGACTGGCTTCACAGATTGGTAGTGGCTTGAGTGGTGTTCTTTATGTTCTTGATGAACCTTCAATCGGGCTTCACCAAAGAGATAATGATATGCTAATCAAAACTCTGTTCAAGTTGAGAAATCTTGGAAACACATTGATTGTTGTAGAACATGATGAAGATACAATTAGAAGTGCAGATTATATTGTAGATATTGGGCCTCGTGCAGGAGTTGCAGGTGGAGAAATTATTGCTCAAGGTGCGGTTGATGATATTATCAAAGAAAAACGTTCAATCACAGGTAAATATTTAAGTGGCGAAAAACATATCCCAGTTCCAGATAAAGTTAGGGAAGGGAATGGTAAATTCTTGCAAGTTAAAAACGCATATTTAAATAACTTGAAAAATGTTAATGTAGATATTCCTCTTGGTAAGATTGTTATTCTAACAGGGGTTTCTGGGAGTGGAAAATCTACTCTTATGCAAGATTTGGTCTATGAATACGCTGTTCACAAGCTAAGAAAAAATAAACCAAAACCTCAAGGAATTGATGAAATATTAGGGTTTGAAAACATTGATAAAATTATTGATATTGACCAATCCCCAATTGGAAGAACCCCTCGTTCAAATCCCGCTACATATACAGATGTGTTCACTCCTATCAGAGAACTTTTTGCAAAAACTAATGAATCAAAAGTTAGAGGCTACAAACCTGGAAGATTTAGCTTTAATGTAAAAGGTGGAAGATGTGAAGCTTGTAAAGGTGATGGTTTAGTAAAAATCGAAATGAATTTTCTTTCGGATGTTTATGTAAAATGTGATGTTTGCAAGGGCAAACGATACAACAGAGAAACTTTAGAGGTTAAATATAAAGGTAAAACAATTTCTGATGTATTGGATATGAGTGTTCATGAAGCATTAGAATTTTTTGATAATATTCCGTCAATAAAAAATAAGCTTCAAACCTTGAATGATGTGGGTCTTGATTATATGAAGCTTGGTCAAAGTGCAACGACTCTATCTGGAGGTGAGGCTCAGAGAATTAAGCTAGCATCAGAGTTAAATAAACGATCTACTGGTAAAACTTTATACCTTCTAGATGAGCCTTCTGTTGGATTGCATTGGGCAGACTTAGATAAATTGGTTAAAATTCTTCAAGCTCTTGCAGATCAAGGAAATACTATCTTAATGATTGAACATAATCTTGATTTGATAAAGATTGCGGATTATATTATTGATCTCGGTCCAGAAGGTGGGGTTGATGGAGGTCAAATTGTTGCAACTGGAACTCCCGAAGATATTATGAATTGTAAAGAATCTTATACTGGAAAATATTTGAAGAAGTACTTGAAAAAATCTTGATATTATTGCATATTTGATATTTTTCAAAAAATTTGCTATTATGTTTTCAAGCATAGGGTGATATTATGAGGCAAAAATTTTTATATTTTGTTTTTTTTATATTATTGTCTGGAATGTTTAGTAAAACATTCGCACAGACCGTGGTAGTTGAATCGTTATCCGATTTTTCGACCGCAAATCCACCAACATCAATTAAAGTCAAATTGATTGAACCTTTAGAATTGGCGAAAGAAATTACGCTTAACGCTGGGGTTATAGTGCAAGGTGATTTGGTTGATGTAACAAGCCCAAAACGGTTAAAACGTGATGCAAATTTCTCTTTCAAACCTAAAAGTTATACAGATAAAGATGGAGAACACAAAATCACGCAAGATGTAACGGCATCTTATACCGAACCAGTTGATAAAGGAAATTTAGCAAAAAATGCAGCTCTTGGAGTCGGAAGTTTCTTTGTTAAAGGTTTATCGATTGGATATGCCGCAGTCGAAGGGGCTGTAAAAAATGAAGAAGATAACAGGTTTAAGTCATCTATAACCTCTGCATACGAATCCTCTCCATTTTCTTATGCAAATAAAGGTGAAGATTTAGAAATAAAAAAATCTCAGTATTTTTATCTAAAATTTCCAAATTTAAATAAAACAAAAGATGATAAAAAGCAAAATTATACATATACTATTGAAAAGGAGTAATGAAAGATGAAAAAATTAATTATGGCATTTGCAGGACTTATTCTTTCTTTAGGATTGATGCAATCAGTTGATGCAAAAACAATTCAAGTTTCAGCATTGGAAGACTTTAATACAACTAATCCTCCAGCTGAAATTCACGTTCAAATGAATGCTAATACAAGACTTGATTACGATTTAATGTTATTCCAAGGATTCCAAGTTACTGGTAAAGTTGTTCCTCAAAATGGAGGATTTGTATTTGTCCCAGTTAGCTATGTAAACTTCCAAGAAGAAAGCTTGCCTATCACAAAAGAATTCCCTGCTGTGTATAAAGGTAGAGCTGGTTTAATTAGACAAAACCAACCATTTTTCTTGGTATTCCCTGATAATGGTCCTGATACATTTCAATACTATGTTCCAAGTGTAAGCGATATGGACTAGTATTTTGCTAATAAAAGAATATTTTTATAAAGAGGTAATTCAGTAAAAGAATTACCTCTTTTATATTTTAGTATTTTTATATGATGTAAAAAACTCCTTAAATGTTAGAATTCAAAAGGTTAGAAGTATAAAATAGAAGAGGATGAAAATGGGTGTACATAAATATTTTCTCGGGTCATATTTTTTGACAATATTTGGAGTTATTACTGCTTATTTGTGGGGTGAACATATCCATTCTGGAGCGGGTTTGGTTTCAGTTTTTATTGTTATGATATTGGCAATATTAGAAACTAGTTTATCTTTCGATAACGCAGTTGTTAATGCAATGAAACTTGAGCATATGTCTGAAGCTTGGCGACATAGATTTTTGACATGGGGTATTGCAATTGCAGTATTTGGAATGAGGTTTTTATTCCCTATTTTAGTTGTTGCAATTTTTGCAAAATTAGATATGTTAACAGTTACAAATATTGCATTAACTGATCCTGATAAGTATGCTCATTATTTACACTTAACACATGCTCCAATTGTAACTTTTGGTGGCTTATTTTTAATAATGTTATTCTTAAACTACTTTTTCAATCACGAAAAAACTGTTCACTGGATTACTCCAGTTGAAGCTCCTCTTTCTCATCTTGATCATATAAAAGGAATTGAAATAATCATATCTCTTGCAATTGTAATGGTTTTACAATCCTTTATGCCTCCAGAAATTAGACATTCTGTAACGTTGTCTGGTATTGCAGGTATTATTACTTTCTTGGCAATTGATGGTGTTGCTCACTATCTTGAAAAACATGAAGAAATGAGGGTTGCAAAATGTGCAGCAGATGCTGTTAAATGTACTGGCTTGATTAGTTTTATATACTTAGAACTAATTGATGCTTCTTTCTCATTAGATGGGGTTTTAGGAGCTTTTGCATTGAGTAACGATGTAATAATTATAACAATTGGTTTGGCTATTGGTGCTATGTTCGTAAGATCTTTGACTATAATGCTAGTAGAAACAAAAACGCTAGCTAAATTCAAATATCTTGAACACGGTGCTCATTGGGCTATCGGAGCTTTGGCTATAATCATGCTTATTACAACTGTTAAAGAAATTCCAGAGGTTGTGACAGGTTTAATTGGTTTAGTCTTTATTGTTGCGGCTTTGGTTTCTTCAATTATTGAAAATAAAAAAGAAAAACAAATCGAAACTCAAGAATAAGATGTTAGAATTATAAAAATAACAGCCATTGAAATTACTTCAGTGGCTGTATTTTTTCGGAGTTGAAATTTATTTTAGCGGATTAAACATTCCAGCTATTTAGGTATTCTTCTTGTTCTTTTGTAAGTGTATCAATTTCAATACCCATAGATTGAAGTTTTAATTCTGCAATTTTCACATCTACTTCATGAGGAAGAGTGTATAATTTCTTTTCTAATTTACCTTTGTTCTTAACCAAGAATTCAATACCTAAAGCTTGGTTTGCAAAACTCATATCCATAACACTTGCAGGGTGACCTTCTGCTGCAACAAGGTTAACTAATCTTCCTTCTGCTAATACATATATTGATTTACCATTATCAAGTACATATTCTTCTAAGCTAGGTCTAATTTGTTTGATTTCTTTTGCGTGTTTTTTCAAATCGCTAACATTAACTTCCCAGTCAAAGTGACCAACATTACCAACAAAAGCCCCATCCTTCATAGAAAGTAAATGTTGAACATCGATTACGTGTTTGTCGCCTGTAACTGTTAGGAATAAATCTCCTTCTAACGCTGCTTTTTCAATAGGCATAACTCTATAACCTTCCATTGCGGCTTCAAGAGCTTTTAGAGGGTCAACTTCACAAACAATAACGTTTGCACCTAAGGCTTTTGCTCTTAGGGCAACGCCTTTACCGCACCAGCCGTAACCAGAAACAACAACTGTTTTTCCTGCGATTAGGATATTAGCAGCTCTCAAAACTCCGTCAAATGAACTTTGACCAGTTCCATAACGATTATCATATAAGTGTTTTGTTAAACTTGTATTAACTCCAACAGCAGGGAAACCAAGAGTTCCTTCAGCTTCCATTGCTTGAAGTCTAATAATTCCTGTTGTTGTTTCTTCAGTAGAACCAATAATTTTGTTGATTAAATCTGGTCTTTGAGCATGGATTGTAGAAACAAGATCACATCCATCATCGATAATAATATCAGGGTTGTGGTTTATTGCTTCTTGAATATGAGCTTTATACTGTTCTACTGTTTCTCCAGCAACTGCAAAAACTGGTATATCGTAATACTTAACAAGTGCAGCTGCAACATCATCTTGTGTAGATAGTGGATTTGAAGCTACTAAAATTGCATCTGCTCCACCTGCTTTCATAACTGTACAAAGAGCAGCAGTTTCTTTAGTAACGTGAACACAAGCAGATAATTTTAACCCTTTGAATGGTTGTTCTTTGATAAATCTTTCTCTAATTTTTTTCAATACAGGCATATCTTTGAAAGCCCAATCAATTTGATTTTTACCTTGTTCTGCCAAGTTAATATCTTTTATGTCACACTTCATTTCAGTCATCAACATTCTATTCTCCTTAAGTTATACAATTAAGTTTTTAATTGTAAGTATTACACTCCATATTATATTCAAAAAATGCTCGAGCTTATATAAATACTAGTCATATTGTAAAAATTTCTTAATAATGCCCAATAGGATAACAAAATTTTTTCTTTAGAATTGTTATAATTGGAACTAAGGAGTGTAGTGTGAAAGTATATTTTGATTTAAATCATGACAAAGTTAAAAATAACCGAAATGGGGTATCGTTTGGAGGCATCAAGCCTGTAAAATCTGAGGATGGGTTTAAAACTTATGAGTTTTCTTATCCTTTTGATGAGGACCATCAAAAATTATTCTTGGAAATTTATGCTGTAACTCAGGATAAAAATAATAATTATGCTATTGGTCAAAGAATATACCCTCAAAATAGTCATAATGGGGTTTATCAATTAAAGACTGGAAGTAATAGAATTGATTTAGCTCAAACATTTGGGATTGATGATAATCAAGCTTTTGCATACCACTATGTTGTTGAAAACAACCATACGGGGCAAAAAGATACAATGCTTGACCCTGGAGATATGGTTTTTGACAATCAAAAGGGTAAGTTTAATTTAGAAATTCCGACAAAATCAAACCTTTCTAGAGGTGGTTCTATGAAGTTGATAAACATAGATTCTCAAAAGGTTGGAAAAGTTTATAACGATAAAAATATGATTGTCGATGATGTTAATCTTTTACGCAGAGCTCAAAAAGGTATAAAGACATTAAATAATAAATTTGGCGGAACAATGGCTGGTTTGCAGGATGCAGTCAGAAACGGTGAGTATGATATGTATGGGAGAATAATTTCTCTTCCTGTATTCACAGATGATGATTTTACTGCTCATGCTTACTGGAACAAAAACTGTATGCAAAGTGCAAGTTCTCTTGGTAATATTAATAACTATGCTTCACTTCAAAGAGATATGTTTGCACATGGTTTGAATTTCGTTTCAGATGGAGCCTTTGTAAACGAAGGGTTGCAAGGTGTTCATTTTAAGCATATGTTAAAATGGGGTGAAAATTCTCCATATTTTAATTGGTTCAAAGCTTCTGGCTTGAAGAATAGCCCTCTTAACATGGGTGTTTTTGTTAAAAATAAGGCGAATATTTCACACAAAATAGTAAACTCTCCATACACATACACTCAAAAGCAAAACGGAAAAGTTTCTATTAGTGCAAACAAAAATTATGATTCTAAACGCCCTACGTATATTCAATTTTTTGATAAGCGACTTGTTACTGATGAAGAGAAAAATGATACAAAACACTTGATTAAAACTTATTCAGTAATGAGTCCAGAAAATGTATATTCTATCCATACTCACAATGATTCTGTTTATCCATATTCATTTGAAATTGATCCAAAAATATATAATGAAAATATTGAACGATTAAATGAATACAATTCTACTAGAAAAGATGGTAAGAAAATTAGCCTTTCATCTCCTTTAGCAGCAAGAATCGTTTCAAAGTTCCCAACTTTTGATGTTGAGGCTAAATATGAGAGTGGATTTGAAACTTGGGACGCTAATCCTGACATTGCTAAACTAAGTTTTGTTTATTCTCATGCAGATACTAAGGATTTAAAAAACTTACCAAAAGAAGAACGTAAAAAAGAAATAGAAAAACGTTTGAGTGCTAATTATCAAGTTCAAGATTATACAGTAACTTCTGGACAATACTGGACTCAAAAGACAGATGATATTTTAAGATTGTCTATTGCTCAACAGTTAAAGAACATTGATTATGAAAATCCTTCTTTGATATATAAGAATATTAAATTAAAATCTAATGGTCAAATTTTCCCAAAATCACTTCCTAAAGAAATTACTCAAGAAGAAGTAAACAATGTAATTGACGGATTTTATAATTCTACCAGAAAACTTTCAACAGCAGATACAAAATCACAAGTTTTAGAAGGTTTAATGAATACTCCTCTTGATTCTTTTGAATTCGGAGATAACCTAGTTGCTGTTTTGGCATCTCCTTTAATTTCAAAAAGGGCAACGAATGCAAAAGATGTGGGCGTTTCTAGGTATGATTTGTATAAACAAGGCAATAAGAATCTTCAATTAAAATATAAAGAAACTTACGAAAAAATGGACAATTTGTACAAAAACGAAATGTCTAATTATGCGATGAAAGTTTTAGAAACAGTTCAACAAAATAGTAATATCAAATTATTTGAAGGCGACAAAGTTACTGAACTTGGTCAATATACTTTGCCTTTAATTTTGCCAGAAATCGCAAAATATGCGGTTGTAGAATCTTTAGCTCCAAAAGTTAAGGTCAATGTCGATGATACTTCTGGTGAAATTGCTTATGATTACAATTCATTGAAAAATGTTCATTTGCAATCTCTTGGCATAACAAATCCTTCTTCTCCAGAAGATGAAGCTGATATGGTTATTTCAAAAATGAGAAAAGGTATAAGCAATTTGTCTGTAACTCCAGATAGCCCGATTGTAAAATCTATTGAGAAGAGTTTGAATGGAACAAGTGCTAATAGCTTCAAACTCGCAGATTTAATCATTGATAAAACTCAATCAGGTTTGGATTGGAGAATTGATGCGACTAAAGATATTGCAGATATTGAAGCATTGAGAAATGGAAATAATAACTTTGATTATACATGGCAAAGTGTTATAAATTTCTGGAAAGCATTCAATCAAGGTGTGTTGTCAAAAAATCCAAATGCTTATACTGTTGCAGAAATTACTGATGAAGGGGATTTACATAGAATAGGTCTTGGACATTGGTCTGATAAGTTCCATTCTCAAAATGATATTATCCAAAAATTCCAACGTGAAACTGGTATAACCTCTACTGCAATGTATTCATATTTCTTTAGTGATTTACAAGAAATGTTTGCAAATAAATTTGAAGATGGAAGTATGGTTCCAGATGGAAATCCTGGGATGAGTGGTAAATTGTATGGAATTATGGATAGTTTCTTAAAACATTCTTCTCTTGATTCTATTAATTTTGCCTACACATTTATTGGAAATCACGATAAACCAAGGGCGATTCATTGTGCATCAATGGATATGAAGATGTTTTATGCAGATTTAACTAACCCAGATGAAAAAGATAAAAGATATAACGCATATAAAATGATTAAAGATAGATTCTTTGGGTATATTAATCCTCGAGAAATTGAAGAATACGATTTCTCTGCGGTTTCTCCAAAGGCTGTATCAATGGGTTATGCTGTTAGAACTCCTGCTATTCAAACTCTTGAAAAATATAGAAATGAAGGCCGAATATCAGAAGAACAATTTAATCAAGCTTTTGCATCTATTAGTAAATCTATTTCCGATTTAGTTAATGGAAAATACGATGGAACAAGATTTGACCCAGATTCATTTGGCGTAAAACCTTTTGATGTAACAATTAAAATGGTAATAAAACAAGCTCAAAAACGTCATAACTTAAATCTTCCACAACAAGTTTTACATGATTTTGAAAATGATACTTTCCAACAGGCAATTGAACCTGGAATTACAAGACTTCTTGGAATGATGAAATTCTTGGTTGCTCTTCCTGGCATGCCAACCTTGTATGATGGTGACGATATGGGGGCGACTGGTTATGATACCAAAACTAAAAATATGTATCTTCAAGGTCGTCAAAGAGTACATGATGAATGGGCTCAAGATGGAAATGATTTATACAAAGCCTTTATCAAGAAACATAAAAAAGAATTTGACGATATTATGGCAGTAAGGAAGAAGCCTGAGTGTAATGCTTTGAATAATGGAACGCCATTTATGCTTCCACCTCAACATGCAACAAATGGTCAAATTTGTCCTGCTATTTTACGTCAAAGTACAGATGGAAGAATGGCTATTTCTATATTCAACCCAACAGGTTTTGTGAATGATACTGACAAAGATTATAGTCCTCAACATGTTAGAATAGATTCTATAAATCTAAATTGTGAAGAAGATGTTCCTTATCTTCATAATGGAACGCTAGGTCGTGGAATTCAAGGCTTGAAACAAGGAACAGAATTTGTAAATGCTAATAATCCAAATGATGTTTACTATGTTAGAGAAAAATATGGTACATATTATCTAAAACGTCTTGTAGATGGAAAGGATTCTCCAATTGACTTTTCTGATTCGACTCTAATTTTATACAGTGTTCCAGAAGGAAAACCATTATCTTTTACAGGAAGAATGGATGTAAAATTACCATTCAAGTTTGTTGCTAAAAATTATGAAAATAGTTGTAATGTAGAAAATGGTAAAAATTTAATTCTATATAAATAAAATAAACATAGAGTGATATAAGAAAACCCCTAAAGATTATTCTTTAGGGGTTCAAACTTATAAATAATAATAATTTACACCGCAAATCTGAAGTGAACTAAATCTCCATCTTGTATAACATAGTCTTTACCTTCAAGACGTGTTACACCTTTTTCCTTGCAAGCATTGTATGAACCTAATTCTGCAAATTCTTTGTATGGAGTGATTTCAGCTCGGATGAAACCTTTTTCAAAATCTGTGTGAATGACGCCAGCTGCTTGTGGAGCTTTTGTCCCAGCAGTAATTGTCCAAGCTCGAACTTCTTTTTCTCCTGCGGTGATAAATGTTCTCAATTTCAATAGGTGATAAACAGACTTAATCATTCTATTGATACCGCTGTCCTCGATTCCTAAATCTTTTAAATATTCTTGAGCTTCGTTTTTATCAAGTTCTGCTAATTCTTCTTCGATTTTTGCAGAAATAATAACCATTTCTGCTCCGTGTTCTTTAGCATATTCGCCAACTCGTTTTGTATAATCATTTCCGTCTTTTAAGTCAAATTCTGAAACATTTGCACAGTAAATTACTGGTTTTGTAGATAGTAAATTTAGCATTTTAACAACAGGTAATTCATCTTCTTCAAAGTGTTTTGAAACATCGATAAATGTGCATTCAGAAAGTAATTCTGATAGCTTTTTCAATACTTTATCTTCTAAAACAGCATCTTTATCTCCAGATTTAACGACTTTAGCAATTCTTGCTTGACGTCTTTCAACAGATGCCATATCTGCTAATGCTAATTCTGTGTTAATGGTTTCAATATCGCTAATTGGGTCAACTTTACCATCAACATGGATTGTGTTTTCATCATCAAAACATCTTACAACTTGAATAATAGCATCAACTTCTCTGATGTTTTGTAAAAATTGGTTTCCTAATCCTTCACCTTTACTTGCACCTTTAACTAATCCTGCAATATCCACAAACTCAATCGCTGTTGGAATGATAGATTCTGTTTTGCATAGTTTAGAAAGGATAGGTAATCTTTCATCTGGAACTTCAACAACTCCAATGTTTGGTTCAATTGTACAAAATGGGTAATTAGCACTCTGTGCGTTTCGTGTACTTGTTAGGGCATTAAATAATGTTGATTTCCCTACGTTCGGTAATCCGACAATTCCTGTTCTTAGCATTTTATTTTAAATCCTTTTCTTATATTCTTCCTTTCTTGATTTTACCCCAAACTAGAGTTAATATACAGTTTTTTTCTCTAAAATTACATATATTTAACAGAATTGTAAAGATATATTACAATTATCTAAAAATTATATACGATTTACGCAATTTTTAAAACGCAAAATACTTTATATAAATGTAAGGGATATTTAAAAGGGAAAAATGATTATGATGATTGATGAAATGATTACAGTTAAAGATTATGTTAAATCACTAAGAGAAGATAAAGAAAACTATTTTTATACAGCTGAAGATTACGCTAATGAATTAAGAAATGAATCTTTGAAAAGCCAAACTTCAGCATTCATTACAGTTCAAGACTATGTTAATTCATTATACAATCCAGAATTGAACGAAACTGAAGAAGAAATTGCAGCAAGAATTGAAAAATCTATCAAATCTGCAAAATCTGAAAATGAAGCACAAAAATTAGAATCATTACTTGCATAATCACTCTCTTTTCTTATAATAAAAAATTTAACGGGTCAGGATTAATTTTCTGCCCGTTTTCTTTTTATATTGTGCATTTACGGGGTAAAAAATATTGTAAACTTATATTACAATTATATACTTTTTGATTAAAAAATAGCAATTTTTGAATTAAAAAATACTTTATATATATGTAAGGGGATTACAATAAGGAAAAATTAAAAGGAGACAACATGGCCAGAGTATTAATTTCAATGCCAGAAAAATTTTTAGACGAAATCGATTCAGTTGCAAACTATGAAAACCGTACACGTTCAGAATTGATTCGTGAAGCACTTAGAACTTATATGTACAGAAATCAAGTTAGAAACAGCAAGAAAGCAACAACTAATGCTGAAATCTTAGATGCTCTGCTTGGTTAAAAACTTTAAAATTTGAATAGGGAAAAAGAAAATTTGTGGGGAAAAAATGAACAAAGAATATCAAATGGTCACAGTATACGACTATCTAAAAATGTTGGACAAAGACGTTAAATACGTTAACAACGATGCAAAAACAATTAAAGAAAATGTAGAAAAATATTTAATTAATATGCGTCGGGCTCAAACAAATGCTAAGTTACTAGAAGTATTGTTAGCATAATCAACAAAAAGACTTAGAGGACTTCGTTGGTTAAAAATTTTTATTAATTCTTAGGTAAAATGGTTATGGAAAGTAAAAAAAAGGACTTGATAATTAAATCAAGCCCTTTTTTAATTGTGTGTTATATTGTTTTAAAATTATTATTCAACAATTTTATCAACAACACCAGCACCAACTGTTCTACCACCTTCACGGATAGCAAATCTCATACCTTCTTCGATAGCTACTGGAGCGATTAATTCAACTTCCATAACTACGTTATCACCAGGCATTACCATTTGACCTTCGAATTTGATTGAACCAGTTACGTCTGTTGTTCTGATGTAGAATTGAGGACGGTATCCTGGGAAGAATGGAGTGTGACGTCCACCTTCATCTTTAGTCAATACGTAAACGTTTGCTGTGAATTTAGTGTGTGGGTGAATTGAACCTGGTTTAGCAAGAACTTGACCACGTTCAACTTCAGTTTTATCAACACCACGAAGTAAAGCACCGATGTTATCACCAGCTTGACCTTGGTCAAGTTGTTTTCTGAACATTTCAACACCAGTAACTGTTGTTTTCTTAGTAGGTTTGATACCAACTAATTCAACTTCGTCACCAACTTTAACGATACCACGTTCAACACGGCCAGTAGCAACTGTACCACGACCAGTGATTGAGAAGATGTCTTCGATTGGCATCAAGAATGGTTTGTCTAAATCACGAACTGGTTCTGGGAAGTAAGAATCCAAAGCATCCATTAATTCCCAAATTTTATCAACCCATTTATCTTCGCCACGTTTAATGCTTGGATTAGCTTGAACAGCTTCCAAAGCTTTTAAAGCAGAACCGTGGATGAATGGAATGTTGTCACCATCGAATTCGTAAGAAGAAAGAAGTTCTCTAACTTCCATTTCTACTAATTCTAACAATTCTGGATCGTCAACCATATCACATTTGTTCAAGAATACAACGATGTTAGGAACACCAACTTGTTTTGCTAACAAGATGTGTTCACGAGTTTGAGGCATTGCACCGTCAGTAGCTGCTACAACAAGGATAGCACCATCCATTTGAGCTGCACCTGTAATCATGTTTTTAACATAGTCAGCGTGGCCTGGGCAGTCAACGTGTGCATAGTGTCTGTGTTCTGTTTCGTATTCTACGTGAGCTGTAGAGATGGTAATACCTCTAGCTCTTTCTTCTGGAGCAGCATCGATTTCATCGAATTTTCTAGCTGCTGCTTGACCAGCTGCTGCTAAAACGCCAGTGATAGCTGCTGTTAATGTAGTTTTACCGTGGTCAACGTGGCCGATTGTACCTACGTTCACGTGCGGTTTTTTACGTTCATACTTTTCACGTGCCATGAGATTAATCTCCTTCTTTTCTGTCTACTATATACTACTATAAATTTAGTATTCTACGATACTTCTAATTCTAACCGCTCATAAATTTTTGTCAAGGTTATAAGAGTAAATTGAAACATTGGTAATATATTTTTATTTGATTAAGTTTTGTAACAATATTTTTGATTTTCTGCAATTCAATCATTAAAAAATACTTTATATATGTAAGCAAAGATTATGATACTTGGAGGATGATATTATGAGCGAACCAATCGGAGCAATCGGCAAAAAATCATACAGCATTGCTAGTGACATATATAAAGATTTCAGAGCAGGTGACTTTTCAATTAAGAAAGAGCTAAAAAAAATAGGCTTGCTATCAAATGGTCAACCAAACTGTGTATTTGATGGCAATTTACGGTCAAGTGCATCAGCTGCTAGTGCTCAATAATTCTAAAATAAATTAGAATTTTGCATAAAAACTATGTTTGTAATAGACTTGTTCTCAGATATGTGAGGACAAGTTTATTATGCTATTAACAGCTGATATTGGAAATACAAATATTACCCTTGGTTTATATGAAGATGACAAGTATATTAATGAGTTTAGGCTTGCATCTGATAGAGATTTGTCAGGGGAAGAGTACGAAATTCTTTTAAAATCTTTGTTTAAAGATTATGTTATTGGCGGATGTGTTATAGCTTCTGTTGTTGAGGAGTTGAATATTAAGTTCAAAAGAGCTGTCGATAATGTTTTTAATATCAAATCTGTTTTTGTTACCTATGATATAAATTTAGGGGTTAAAGTTGCAACTGATAATCCAAGAGAAGTTGGAGCGGACAGAATTGCAAACGCTGTTGCTGCTTCAAATCTTTATAGCGGAGCTGTTATAGTGATAGACTTTGGAACTGCGACATCCTTTGACATAATTAATTCTAATAAAGAATTTTTAGGCGGGGTTATCGCTCCTGGGATAAATACTCAAATGAAATGTTTGAAGAATGCGACTTCAAAGCTTCCGAAAATTGATGTTTCAATCTCTCAAAATGCAATTGGTCATAACACAACGGATGCAATTCTTTCTGGTGTAATTAGGGGTACTGCTTGTATGGTTGATGGACTTGTTGCTCAATGCGAAAAAGAACTTGGCGAAAAAGCTACTATTGTTGCTACGGGCGGATATTGTGGATTGATTGCAAATTATTTAACAAGACCTTTTGACTATGTAAATCCTACTTTAACTTTAGAAGGGCTTCGTTATATTTATAATATGAATTCTACACAAAAGTATATTTCTGCTCATGCGTGTGAACGTGTTTAGGCTTACCCCTCAATGATTACATGAGAATTTAATATATAAATTATGGGTTGTATTCTTTTAAAAAACATGATATAATTTGTATATAACTTATTGTTCTTAAATTATAAGAATCTGCAAATTTAGAGGAGTTCGCATGGATATGAAAAGTTTTTACGCTAATGAGAAACCAAAAACAAAAAGAAAAGGTTTTTCATTAGTAGAAATGATGGTGGTTATGCTTTTGATTGCTGTTGTTTTAGCAGCATCAGCACCGATGATAACCAGAAAAGTTTCGAGAGAACGCTCTGATAAAATTTTTGATATGCTCGGTACAGACCCTAATAACGCTGTTGAATATGTAAAAGGTCGTAATCAACGTATCTTTATGAATGGGCGAAAAGATGGTTATGTTGGTATTGTGGAAACTGGTGTTAATATCCCAACGAATTCGGTGTTATTTGGACAGAACATTCTTTTCCCATTTAATTATGTAACAAAAGAAACTTCTGCAAATAATCTTGTAGGTATTGGCTTTGGAACTTCTAACTATTTGAATTCTGTTGCAATAGGATATAAAGCTGGTGCATTTACAGATGCTGTATCTATTGGGAATGGGGCAGATGGTAATGAATATGGAGTTGCGATAGGTTCTAAGGCTCAAACCCGTTATAAGAATTCTGTTGCGATTGGTTATAACGCTCGGACAGTAGGTGAAAATGCGATTACTATTGGAGCTGGTCCTTTTGCAACTGATACTGGGAAAAATGCTATTTCGATAGGATATAATGCTGAAGCCATTGCAAAGAATGGCATTGCGATAGGTTATAATGCTTCTGCAATGGATGAAAATTCTGTTGCAATAGGATATAATGCTACCGCTCCTTACAAAAATACAGTTGTTTTAGGAGATACAAATACAACTGTGTATATTCCTGGAAATCTTGTTGTTAACCATGCTGCATTGATTGGTAGAAATGCTGGTCGTAATGACAACTTATATTTTAGACCTTATGCTCAAGAAGACGGTAGGCACTTTGCGGTATTAAACGCTGGTGACTGGAAAGGTGAAGACAGTAACGTTTCTTTAGTTCAAGATGATACAAATGATGATAAATTGGTTGTTAGAGTTGGTCCTTATTCCACTCAGACAGAATGGTGGCGAAGGGATTATAAAGACAACAACCGTACCCATATCAACTTTGAAGACCCAACAAGAGGTAACGACCCAAAATCTCACAAACAATCTGATATAAGGTTGAAAAATGTTGGAGAACCTTTCACCGCTGGCTTGAATGAATTAGAAAAGTTGAATTTTTATCACTTTACATTTAAAAAGGATAAAGACCAAGTTCCTCAAGTTGGTGTAATGGCTCAAGATTTGCAAAAAGTATTTCCTCAAGCTGTTTCAAAAGACGATGGCGGTTGGTTGACAATCCGTTGGGACGAAATGTTCTATGCTGCAATTAACGCAATCAAAGAACTAAATACAAAAGTATGTGCAATAGCTAAAGATGTAACTAATTTGAAAACTGTTACAGATGAACATACAAAAACTCTTGAAGCTCAAGCTCAAACAATTGAACAACAACAAGTTGAAATTAAAGAGTTAACGGCAAGAGTTGAAAAGTTAGAACAAAAAAGAAAATAAATAAGGATATTATAATGAAAAAAGCTTTTACTTTAAGCGAAATGATGGTGTGCCTTACAGTTATGGCAGCATTAGTAGCATTGTTTCTCTCAACAATTAGAGTTAAACCAAATTCTAATATGGTAATGTTCCGTAAGGCATATAATATTACGTCAACTACTATTTATGAAATATTACAGAATTCTGTATATTACGAAAGCGGTTCGTTTGCTTTTCTTCAGCCAACGTCTGAAACGATTAATGGTGAAAGACCTAGTGGAAAAACAAAATTCTGCAAAGTGTTCGCAAATTTTATTAACACCGCAGATGAACCCAATTGCTCTGCTGGTTCTGGCGAAAGTTTTTCAACTATGGATGGTATAACTTGGTATCTTCCACCAAAAACAACTTCAGGTTCTTTCACAGGACAGGAAGTTATTAAAGTTGATGTTAACGGGAAAGATAACAACCCAAATTGCGAAGAAGGTGCTGAAAATTGCAAAGAACCAGACATCTTCAAAATTTATGTTTCAGAATCTGGAAAACTTTACATCAAAGACCCAATTGCAAAACAGTATTTGCAAAATTCAAAAAAGATTTCAAAATAGAGGATTTATAAATTGAAAAAAGCGTTTACTTTGGCAGAAGTTATATTTTGTTTAATCATTGCATCTATTCTGATTGCAATAACATTTACAACTACCAAACCAAAACAATATCTTGACCAAAAGTCTATCAAAACAAAGTATGCAACGGTTTATGATGCTTTGAATTTGGCAACTTACGACTTGATTGGCAAAGATGAAACAAATCCATTTATTATTACCGCTGAAGATCAAGCAACAGGTAATACCGACCCATATCAAAAACTTTGTAAGGGGTTAGCTGCATATATTAACACAGATTCTGTATCATGTAAGATTCCTGCTCTTTCTAATAATGTGGCATATTTAAAACATGAAGATATTGATTTCACAAAGCTTACTCCAAACTTGGAATCCCTAACGGGTGTTAAATTCTATATTTCGCAAATTATAAAGGATAATAAACTTCCAGCTATTTCAAGAAGCTATTACGATGCAGGAAATCCAAATTTTACGTTGGAATTTTTCATGGTATATGTTGATTTGAACGGAACTGAATATCAAAATAGACCTCATACAATTAAAGTTGACCCAACAGGGAAAAAGATGCCAGATGTTTTCGCTTTTGCAATAATTCCTACGGGAGAGGCAATTCCTATGGGTGCTGCTGAGTATGACAACAAGTTTTTCTCTACAAGAATTTCATATATTGAAAATAAGGCAAAATATTATTCCCCATATTATTCATACCGTCAAGCAAAACATATGGCTTGGGGTTGGTATTCTCCAAGTGCTGGGAATATCCAATTTAGAAAAACAATTTCATTTACTTATAATGATTACATAAAAGAAATTTTGGAAAGAAACGGTACTCAATTATACGATTTCAACAAAGAGAATATCTATCTAGAAACTTATGATGAAGAATTATTTCCAAAGTGTAATCCTCCTGCAGGTACATTATTAAGCAGATTTGATATGTGTTCAATCGTTGTAGATACTCCTAAATTTGGGGCTTCTCACTAGGAAAAGTAAAGATTATATATTATATGTGAATTGCAAGAAATTCCCCATCAAGTTTTCGTTCCAAACTTGGACATCTTCTGGTACGTCTAGAACTGTTGGGGTGAAATTCCAAATATATTTAATGTTTGCACTAACTAAATATTCCGCTGTTGATTGAGCAAATTTTCCTGGAACTGTTAAAATCGCAATGTCAACATCGTTTTCTTTTGTGTGTCTTGGAAGCTCTTTAATATTAATAATGTCTTTATTGTTAACAGATTTACCGATTTTTGAGTCGTCATTATCAAATAAATTTATGATATTTAGTCCATAGCTAGTAAAGTTATCATACTTTGCAAGTGCCATCCCTAAGTTTCCTGCTCCAATGATGTACGCATTTTTTGTTTTTGCAAAACCGAGAGTTGTTTCAATGGATTTTTTTAGTTCTTTAACAATATAACCTACTCGTGATTTTCCTGAATTGTTTAGTAAATTAATATCTTTGCGAACTTGAGAATCATCAATTCTCAAAAGTGTTGCAATTTGTTTACTCGAAATATATTCAATCTTTTTATCAATGAAATCTTGTAAAATGCAATGATACAAGGTTAAACGGTTTATAACTTTTTCCGAAATTTTTTTATCCATATATTTATTATACATAAAAATTTATTTTTAATGGTATAATTGCACTATGAAACATATATTTGAACAAAAGGTTTTTTATTCTGATACAGATGCTTACGGTGTAGTTTGGCACGGTTCTTACTTGAGATGGCTTGAAATGGGACGTGTAGGCGTTTGTGAAATGCTTGGACACAATTTAATCGACCTAAAAGAAAAAGATATTGTGCTTCCAGTTGTAAATTTGAACGTAAAATATAAAATGTCTGCAAAATTAAATGACGTTGTTGTTACTGAAACAGAAATTTCTGAATTTAATGGATTTACAGTTAAGTTTAAGCAAATTATCCGCTCAAAAGAAACAGGTAAAGTATGTATAGATGCTGAGGTTTCTGTTGTGGCGATTGATAATAATGGCAAATTATATAGAAAAATGCCAGAAGTTTTAGCAAAATCTTTCGATGAGGTGTTGAAATGCAAGGAACTCGTTTAAATAAATATATTGCTTCTTCTGGATTGTGTTCAAGAAGAAAAGCGGACGAACTTATTGAAAGCGGAGTTGTTACTGTTAATGGAAAAAGAGTAACTGAATTAGGTTTTACGGTTCAAAGAAAAGACAAAGTTTTCGTAAATGGTAAGATGATTCATCCTGTAAAACACGAATATTACAGGTTTTATAAACCAGCAGGTTATATCACAACTTCTGATGACGAAAAAGGACGTAAAACTATTTATGACCTTATTCCAGAAAATCTTCATCACTTAAGACCAGTTGGAAGACTCGATAGAGAGTCAACAGGTTTAATAATTCTTACAAATGATGGTGATTTGATAAATGAATTAACTCATCCTTCTGTTAAAGTCCCAAAATTGTACAGAGTTTCTATCAATGGAAAAATTTCTCAAAATGATATTGATACAATGTACAAAGGGATTGAGATTGAACCAAACAAAATGGCTTATGCAGAAGTAGATGTTCTTGAAGTTGGTGATAAACATACTGTGATGGAAATTATGTTATATCAAGGTTTGAATCGTCAAATCAGAAAAATGTTTGAACACCTTGGGTTTGAAGTTTTGACGTTAAAAAGAATTCAACACGCAACTCTAAACCTAGATGGTTTGAAACGTGGAGATTTAAAACCAATTAAACCTCAACAAATTAAGGAACTAAGAAACTTTTTAAATAGATTGGCTTCTAAAAAATGATGAAAATTGCATTAGTTGGCAATATTGCAAGTGGTAAATCGACGGTCGAAAAAACTCTTCAAGAATTAAACTTTTCTGTTCTTGATACTGATTTTGTTGCTCATGGCTTGTTAGAGAATAATGCTGAAATAATGGAAGCTTTCAAGGATTATGATATTTTGACAGAAGGTAAAATATCAAGAGAAAAGTTAGGAAAAATAGTTTTTTCAGACGAAGTATTAAAACAAAAACTTGAAGCAATACTTCATCCGCAAATAAGAGCAAAAATCCAAGAATATTTTTCTATCCATTCAAATGAAAAGCTTGTTTTTGTTTCAATTCCTTTGCTATTTGAAGCAAAAATGGAAGATTTGTTTGACAGAGTTCTATTTGTTTATACAAATGACGATATCAGATTACAACGCCTAATGAAGCGTAATAATTATACTAAAGAATATGCTATTGTTAGGATGAATTCTCAAATTAGCCAAGATGAAAAAGTTAAACTAGCTGATTGGGTTATTTATAACAATTCAACTGTGGAAGATTTGAGAAAAATGGTTGTTAACGCAATTGAACAAATCCACTAATTTCGTGATAATTTGGACTGTATCTTACTCTGCAAACTTTGTCATTTCTGTTGCCTTCTATTGTTTCAAAAACTCCGTCAGGATATACTTTTGTGACAAAGCCAGTATGAGATGCATCATCTTCTCTAAGGATTAGTATATCCCCAGGTTTGACACGTTCTGCTATTAGTTGACCTTTGTTCTTTTTATTTGCGGTTTGGATGTATTTGTCATTTGTGATACCCCATTGTTTCAATTCTTCAACTCTGTGGTGTGGTTTGCCAGGAGGTAGTTCTTTTTCTAATCCTTTAGGAACGGGTTTCCCTTGCTCTTTATAAGTTTCATCAATTACGTGATAGATAAAATCTGCACACCATTCTTTGCTGTTTGAAATTTGTCGCCAAGAGCCGTCAGCCTCATTCAAACCTCTATATTTGAACGCTGTTTTGATTAGACCTTCTTGTAGAGTTGGTTTTTTATTTGAATGTTTTGATGTTTTTGTTTCTTGTGATAAATTAGTTTTTGAAGTTTCGTTTTTCTTTATGGGATTTGTTGTACTAGATTTTTGGGATTTATCAGTTGTTGTTGATTTTTTTTCTTCTACTGAACTTGTAGAAGCACTTGAAGATGCTGATGAAACGGAAGGTGATTTTCCATGCCAGTTACACCATTCTTGATTAGAAAATAAACTTTTGTATCCAAAACCATCTCCATATTGAGAATAACCAGAATAAGGAGTTAGGTGAAATTCATTTTTATTCCCGCCTTGCCAGTTACACCAGTTGTTGTCCCCAGAAAATATATTATAGTTTGAATAATTGTAATTATTCACTCCTGGTCGAGCATAACCGTTACCAAAAGTATAAAGGAATTCTTGAGAAAAGTTGTTACTCCAATTTCCTCCAACTCCAGAACCGTAAGTTGCCCCTCCTGACAAATAGTTCAAGCAGGGTGAATTTATGTCAGTGTTATACGTGATAGGACTATACATGTCAAACAATTTATTTTACCTCGTACTTTCGTGTTTTCCCCTATATTTATATAAAGTATTTTTGAAGTAAAAAATTGCCTAATTTTTGTAAAAAATTTTATTATATTAAGAACCCGTTGTTACATTAACAACGGGTTTCAATGTTTTAAACTTCTTGGTTTTTAAATTGCATTTCGTAAAGATGCTTGTAATTTCCCTCAGGAATAGACATTAATTCCTCGTGCGTTCCGAGTTCAACTAATTGTCCTTCGTTTATTACGGCAATTCTATCAGCATTATTAATTGTTGATAATCTATGTGCAATGACAAACACCGTTTTATTTTGCATCAAATTATCTAATGCTTTTTGTACAATTGCTTCTGATTCATTATCTAGTGCAGATGTTGCTTCATCTAGGATTACTATTGGAGCATTTTTAATCATTGCTCTAGCAATTGCAACACGTTGTCTTTGTCCGCCTGACAAAGAAGCTCCTCTTTCTCCCACAGGAGTATCTATTCCTTTTTCTAAAGTGCTTAAAAATTCGTCAAGGTGAGCCATTTTAACAACTTTTTGAATTTCTTCTTCTGTCGCTTTTTCATTTCCCATTAAAATATTTTCTTTTATTGTTCCAGAGAAAAGGAAATTGTCTTGGAATACAAACGAAATATTATTTCTTAAGGAGTCAATTTCATAATCTCTGATATCAATACCATCAAATTTTATGCTTCCAGAATTTACATCATAAAAACGAGGAAGAAGGTTTACTGTTGTACTCTTTCCTCCTCCAGAATTCCCAACAAGTGCAATTGTTTCACCTTTGTTAATGTGCAAACTGAAATTATTAAGTACTGGAACATTTTTTTCGTATTCAAAAGTTACATTTTCGTAATCAATTGAAGAGTTTAAGCCCGTCATTTTTATTGCATTTTCTTTATTCTTGATGTGTGGAACTAAATCAAACAATTCAAATACACGTCCTAATGCCACAAATGTTGTTTGTAAATCTGTTAGCGTTCCACCTAAATTTTTAACTGGTTTATATAATAATAGTAATGAAGTTACAAAGGATGCAAAACTTCCTGCTGTCATTTGTCCCGTAATAATTAAGTGGTTTCCATAAAACATAACGAGGGCAATTCCGATAGAGCAAACAAAATACATAATCGGTGACATCCATCCAACTCTTTTTGTTAATGACATTGTAAGTTCAAATTGTTGTTTGATTTGGTTGTCAAACTTTTTATTTTGCAACTCTTGCAAATTGTATGCAGTCATTATTTTGTTTCCTGCAAAAGTTTCATTAAAGTTTGTTGTCATATCTCCGCCAACAACCATTGTTGCATTAGAAACTTTTTTGATTCTTTTTCTAATTAGAGTTACAGGAGTAATTGCAACAGCCATAATTGTCACTCCAATAATAGCCAACTTCCAAGAGTTGTATAATAATACCCCAACAAGTCCGACAATGCCAAAACTTGTCATGATGAAATTTTTAATACTGTTTATAATATTTTTTGATGCTGTATCTGGGTCTGTTAAAAAACGTGTCAGAACAAGCCCAGAAGAATTTATATCGTAAAATTTTGGATCCAATGATGTCAATTTTCTAAACAATTCAATCTTTAGTGCGTTGGAAATTTTATTCCCAGTCCAATCTGTCAAATAGTTGTTTGAATATTTTAATAGACCTTGAACAATTGCAAATAATACAATTCCGAATGGGATAACTAAAGCCAAGGTGCTTTGTTCAAGAGTTAAATTTCCCATTGTCCATGTTTTACCATTAATTACGCAGTCCATATAAGGTTTTAGAGCAAAAGCTACAACCCCATCAAGTAACCCCAAAGGTACAGCCAAAATCATATTAAGAACAATTCTACCAGTATGAGGTTTGATAAATGGCAATACTTTGTTAACTAAATATCCATATCTAAAAGCATCTTTAGATGAAGTTTCTTTTAATTTGTAATCCATAACATATCCCTTAAAGTTCTCTAATTCTTATGTTTCAAGTATTACATAAACTGACGATATTTACAAATTTAGAAGAAAATAAAACATTTAACTTGACAATCAAGAGAAGTTATTATACAGTAATATTACCGTCAAGCACTTGGTAAGACGGTTTTGAAAACTGAATACAGGCATGTGGTACTCTGCCGAGGAAACAATTGAGTATTGTTTCTGAAAGGTGGTAGGCACGCCTCAAGTCAAAAGACTTGATTTTGAAAATTGAACATGGGCATGTGGTGGAATGGTAGACACGCTAGTCTTAGGAACTAGTGCTAACGCGTGGGAGTTCGAGTCTCTTCATGCCCACCATTTATAAAAAAGGACCTTATAAAAGGTTCTTTTTTGTTGCACTGATTGAATTTTGAGAGTTCGATTAACAATTACTTTATTTTTAACTCAATGGAGCAATTATTAAAATAGTTTATAATAATTTTCTAATTTAAGAAAGCATTTTTAGACACTTTGAATATTCATTTCTTGAAAAAATTATTAAAAAATGTAAAAAGGAGATTTTAGGTAGCAAAATTTAAAATTACTTTGTTTTATCTATCATGCATACGCACATTAAAACGATAGGAGAAATTAATATGGCAAGTGTTGGAAGCGTTAGTTATGCGAAAAATAACCCAGGAGTGCGTCAAATTGTAACAACAAGTAAAGGCGAACAAATAGAAATTCCTGTAATGATGGGTTCTACTACGGATGTTACACCACTGAAAGATGGAACATATGAAGTCAAATACAAACCAACTATTCCTAATGCACAATGGGAATCAAAAATCTTAACTGAAGATGAATTAGTAGCTCGCTATGGTAAAAATACAGGCAATAAACTACAAACAATAGCTTAAAAAATAAAACCCTCTATTTTACAGAGGGTTTTTATTCTTAACTTGAAGATTATTAGATGCATATTCAAATTATAAATAATAAAATAAAAATCAACCAACTAACTTCTTCCTATATGTATATTATTTTTCGATTACAACATTTGAAAAATTTAAGAAAAGATTGTATAATAAGCTCATCACATAGTTTATAGTAAGAAGAATTAAGAGGATAAATTAAAATGAAGCTTCACATGCAGATTCTCATCGCATTAGGTCTTGGAATCAAACGAAATTGGCACATCTTTTTTGGAATTATTGCGGGTATTTTTGTTGGAATATTCTTGTACGCACATCCAAATGCATTAGTTGCAAATATTTTGACCTTTGTAGGCCAAATGTTTATCAGACTAATTCAAATGGTAGTAATTCCACTTGTTGTATCAGCAATTATTATTGGGATTACAAGTGTTGGCGATAACAAACAACTTGGCAAATTCGGCTCAAAAATGGTTTTATACTACGGGATTTTAACAACTGTTGCTGTAACTATTGGGACTACTTTAGCTTTAATTGTTAAACCTGGGTCTGGTGCAGCTCATTATATTGCTTCAAATATTGCTACTGGGGTTCAAGCATCTGTTGCTTCTGCAATGCAACAACAACAAGGTAATATTTTAAACTTGTTCTTAGGATTTATTCCTAATAATCCAGTTGAAGCATTTGCAACAGGTAATATGGTTCCAATTATTTTATTTGTAGTATTGTTTGCTCTTGCACTTGCAAAAGTTGGGGATGTAAATAGACCTATTGTTTCTTTCTTTGAATCTGTGTTTGCTGCTACAATGAAAATTACTGATTGGATTATGCTTTTTGCTGCTCCAGGTGTATTTGCACTTACAGCTAGTGCCGTTTCAAGTTTTGGTATTGATATTTTCGCAACAATTTCAAAATATTTACTTGTTTTGATGGTAGGATTTGGTATTCAAATGTTTGTAGTTTATCCTGTATTCTTGAAATGTTTTTCAAAGGTTTCAGCTCCAATGTTATTCTCTGCAATCGCAGAAGCTATAATGGTTGCTTTCGGAACAGCAAGTTCTTCTGCAACTTTGCCATTGACAATTGCGTGTTGCGAAAAACGAGGAATTTCTCATAAGATTTCTAGTTTTGTGTTGCCTTTAGGTGCAACTTTGAATTTTGACGGTACAGCTTTATTACAAACTGTTGCAGTAATTTTCTTGGCTCAAGCATATCAAGTTCACTTAACACCATTTTTGATTATTCAAATTGCACTTTTAGCAATTATTGCTTCTAGTACGTGTGCAGGTATTCCTGGAGGTGGATTGATTACAATTGCTCTTATCTTGAATGGAATGGGATTGAGCCCAGAACAATTGGTTGCAGGCTTTGCATTCTTATTCACAATTGAAAGGGTTACTGATATGTTCAGAACAACATTGAACGTGGCTTCTGATGCTGTTGTAGCTGCAACTATTGCGGATAATGAAAATGAAATCAATTATGATTTATTAAATAACCCTGCAGCGTATGAAGAAATTGCATAGGATAGATAAATAATATAAAAATATTGGAGCGTTGTAATATTCATCGCTCCTTTATTTTTTAGAATAAGGAATTAGGAATGAATAATAGAGAATTTGGAAATAAAGGTGAAGATTTAGCTTGTGAATATTTAATCAAAAATGGCTATAAAATATTGGAACGCAACAAGCATTTTTCAAAACTTTGTGAAATTGATATAATTGCAAAGTTGAAGGATAAAGTTGTTTTTGTAGAGGTTAAAACCAGAAAATCAAACGCATTTGGTTCTCCGATGGAGGCAATTACTAAAACGAAGTATCATAATATCAAAACAGGTGCATTAAGCTATGTTCAAGAACATAAAATAAAAGCTTTTCAAATTGATGTAATTGGTATTACACTAGAACCTATTTTAAAAATTGAACATCTTCGAAATGTCTAATTATGGTAAAATATAAGTGAGGATTTCGATGAAACAAATTTTGCTTAGTTTAATAAAAGTATATCAGTATTTTTCAAAATTTACTCCGAAAGTATGCCGATTTTATCCAACTTGTTCTGAATATACAAAACAAGCAATAGAAAAATACGGCATACTAAAAGGTTGTTGGTTAGGAATTAAGCGAATTTGCAGATGTCACCCAGGAAATCCTGGTGGTTATGACCCTGTACCATAAGTGCTAACTTAAAATTATATTTTTATAAGTAAAAATAAGCTATCTTTTAGTGCTAAAACCTTATGTTCGGTATCTTTTTTGAACATAAGAATTTCTCCTTTGTCAATTTTGAATTTTTGAGCGTCGAAGTGTAGTTCAATTTCACCATCAATAACGTAAACGGTTGCATCACTTTCTGATGTGTGGGTGTCAATAATTTCTCCTTTTTTGATAGCTACAACTGAAAGACTGCTATTGTCATGCTCCATTAGAACTTTTCGAGTAAAAAATTTTTCTTTAGTGTCAGTAATATCTTTAACTTTTTGTACATTGTAAAACATTAATAATCTCCTTTCGTGATAGGATAATTAATCAACAGAAAGGAGGAAATAACATTCTCCAATGGGATAGTTAGACAATAAAACAGGCAGGTGGTGTAATAACCATCTGCCTGTAAATCTTTTGATTTATAAAAACTATTTTCCGTTAACAACAGTTTTGAATTTTTTACCAGCTGAGAAAGCAGGAACTGTTTTTGCAGGGATTTTTAATTCTTTACCAGTTTGAGGGTTTCTACCAGTTCTAGCAGCTCTCTTACGTGGTTCGAATGTTCCAAATCCTACTAAAGTTACTTTTTTACCTTTAGCAACTGTTTTTTGGATAGTATCAACTAATGAAGATAAAACTTCTGCAGCTTCTTTTTGAGTAACATTAGCTTTTTTAGAAATTTCTTGTACTAATTCTTCTTTGTTCATAATAAAACTCCTTCTTATTTGTGTACAAAATTTATTATATAGAAAATTCTCTACAATGCAAGTATTTTAACGAATTTTAACACTTTTTGATTCAAAAAACCTCTCAATAGAGGAGATTAGTTGCAAATTGTATCAATATATTTATATTTACAACTTATTTCTCTATTTTTTGTTAAAATATTGTTATAAATATATTTAGTGGAATAGTGGGATTTAGATTAGAGATTATGAAAGAACGAATACTTTTATTTGTTATTGTTTTGGGGCTTACAGCGTTTATTTATATATTTCAGAGTTATACAGAATGGGGATTAGCTCTTTTAGTTATTCTGATGTCTGTTTATGCGATTTTTACAACTATTGCGTATAAAATTAAACAAAGAATTGACCTTAAAAAGCCACAGGTAAAAGATGAATCATACAAGCCATTTGTGAGTATTATGATTCCTGCTCATAATGAAGAAACGGTTATTGCTCACACGATTGAAACGGTTTTAAAACTTGATTATCCAAACTTTGAAATAATTGCAATAGATGACAGAAGTTCAGATAACACAGCTTCTGTGATTAAAGATATTGAAAGACAATATCCAGAGAAGGTTAAAGCCTTCATAAGATCTAAGGATGCTTTTCCAGGGAAATCGGCCGTACTTAATGATGCTCTAGAAATTGCAAAGGGCGAAGCTATTTTGGTATTCGATGCTGATGCAACTATGGATTCTGATTTTTTAACAAATCTTGTTTATGAACTTGAGCCAAAAGATGTTGGGGCTGTCCAAGCAAGAAAAATTATTAGAAATAAAGATATGAACATTTTAACCCGTTGTCAAAATAATGAAATGACAATGGATACGTATTTCCAAGTTAGTCGTGATGCGGTGAAAGGTGCAGTTGAACTTCGTGGAAATGGAGAATTAATTAAAAGAGCGGCAATAGAAGATATTGGTGGCTGGAATAATTATACAATTACTGATGACCTTGATATGTCAACAAGATTGCACATTAAGGGTTGGGACGTAAGATTTTGCCCAAATACTGCTGTTTATGAAGAAGGAATTATGTATTTGTTCCCTCTATATAGGCAAAGAAGAAGATGGCTTGAAGGTACTATTCGCAGATATTTAGAATATTTTGGAGATATTTTAACCTCTAAAAAAATGTCTTTACGTGCTAGATTAGATACCATAGCATATATTTCTGAATTCATCATGCCTGCATGGTTTATCATAGAAATTGGCATTTTATTGGTTAAAGTCTTTGTTAAAGATGCTCCTCCTCATATTTTGCTTTCCTCTGTGATTATGGGTGCAATAATCGGTTTAGGATTTGTGATGGCATGTAGATATAGCTTGCGAAGATATGATAACCTTCCAAGAAAAGCTGCCTTAGTTCAATCAATTGAAACCTCTATATATTTATTATTAATATGGTTCCCATTGGTATTATTCATTGGTTTCAAAATTTTATTTATGAAAAAGGATATGAACTGGGGTAAAACCGCTCACGGATTGATTCAGCATGAACACGCAATTCAAAAGGCAAAAGAAAAAATTAGACAAGCTAAAGAAGAATTAAAAAAATTACTGAAAAAATAGGAGAATATAAAATGGAAACATTAACAATTGAAAATGTAAAAGATAAAATCAGAGCAGTGCCTGATTTTCCTAAAAAAGGAATTATTTTTAGAGATATTACAACAGGTTTAAAAGATGCTCAAACATTGCAAGTAATGATTGATTATCTTTGTGAACAATACAAAGATTGTGAAATAGATTATATTGCAGGGATTGAAAGTAGAGGTTTTATTTTCGGAATGCCAATGGCTTATAAGATGAACTGTGGTTTTATTCCTGTAAGAAAACCAAATAAACTTCCTGCTGAAACAATCAAAGAAAGCTATGATTTAGAATACGGTTCTGATTCAATTGAAATTCACGCTGATGCTGTTGAAAAAGGTGCTAAAGTTCTAGTTGTGGATGACTTGCTAGCAACAGGTGGTACAGCTAAAGCAGCTTGTAACTTAGTTAGAAAAGCTGGAGGAGAATTAGTAGGGGCTGCATTTTTGATTGAGTTAAAAGGATTAAATGGAGTAGAAAAACTTGCTGATTGCGGAAAAGTAGTTTCTATGTTACAATATTAGTAAAGGATTCAGGAGATAAAAAATGAAAAAATTTGCGATTATTATGGCATTATTGCTATTCCAAACACAATTAACTGTTGGGGCTGCAACTACTTATGCTAATTATAATAAAAAGCCAGCTCAAAAAACTCAGGTGAAAAAAGTTAACACTCAAAAAATTCAACCTGCAAAAGAAAATGATTATTTGCTAAAATACAATATTAATGATCTTGAAGCCGCACCTTGGTTAAATGGTGGTAAAAGAAAAATCTAAAAGTGTAATATGTAAAAAAAATAACTGGAGCAAACACTCCAGTTATTCTTTTTGTATTTAAATTTTATTTTAAATAGAAACTTGCATTTACATTTGAATAAATTTTGATTGTTCCAGCTTCAATATTTGTTGGGGTTGATTCCGTAGAACCAGCACCCATTGAAGCCGCTTTTGCCATCATTAAAGAGTTTCTATAAACAGGAAATCTATTTGAATTATTTATAGAACAACTTGTATCAATATTTTTGATACCTATAACTGATGAGCCAGCAGCAGAGGCTACGATGTCTGCTCTTTTCTTAACTTGTTTTGTAGCATTAGATAATAGCTCTGCGCATTGAGTATCTTTTTCTGATAAGCTAAAATTTAAGCTATCTACATTTGTAGCTCCTAAAGATAGAGATTTATCAATAATCATTGCAATTTTATCGATTGATTTTGTATGAACAATAATATTATTAGAAACTTCATATTTATCTAAAACTCTTTTATTGTTGCTATAAATATAGCTTGGAGAAGCTGAGAAGTTTGAAGTCTTGATATAATCTCCATTTGCTACTGTTATTTGTTCTTTTAAATAGGTATAAACTTTATCTGTAATTTCTTTGTTTTTTCTAACTGCTTCTTGCATTGTTTTTTTATCATTCGTTTTTACTGCAATAGAAACCTCAACTGTATCAGGTGCAACTTCTTTTTCTGCTGTATAAGAAACTGATACGTAACCTCTATCTTTATTAGATGCAATTTCATTCACTGCTCCTGCAGGTAATGTGCAAATAGAAGTTGACAACATAACAGCACTAAGTAATGTTGCGGAAATAAGTTTTTTCATAAGACCTCCTAATATTCAAAATTTATTTTACATTAGAAATTGTTTCATCTTCTTTTTCGCTATTTATATCTTTGTTAAGCGAAATTGGAGTTGAAACATGAGTTAAATCTTTTTCAGATTCAATCTTGCTTTTTTCAAATTTATCTGCTTTTTGAATAACTGTATTTATTTTTTTTATTTGTGAATTTATTTTAGCTTTACGCATAATGGTATCAAACTCTGCATCACTTAAAGAAGGTCCATCTTTGAAAGATATTGCCAAACCTTTTTTAGAAAGAATGCAATATGTGATTGCAATTATTCCCCATAGCAAAACGCCTTGTAGAATATTTAAAACAGGGAACATGAATAAAGATGCTAAATACTTGTTCCATAAAGACATTGCAACCATTCCAGGGAAAACTACAAAGCCAGCAAACAAACAAGCACCGATAAACAACGCTGTTATAATTCCTCTAAAACCATCTATTTGAACAACTTTCATATTTCGATAAATCCTTTTTTTATTCTTTAATCATTTCAAGAAAATCTTTTTCTGTCAATATTATAACACCTAAATCTTGTGCTTTGTCTAATTTTGACCCTGCGTTTTCTCCCGCTAAGACGTAAGATGTTTTTTTAGATACGGAAGAAGAGGTTTTTCCGCCATGAGATTTAATAATTGCACTTGCTTCATCTCTTGTCATATTTTGTAACGTTCCAGTCAAAACAAAGGTTTTTCCTGCTAACATATCTGATTTTGGTTGAACCTTGGAAACAGGATTAACTCCAACTTCTTTTAATTCGTTTAATAATTTTAAATTGTTTTCATCTCTAAAATAATCAAAGATAGATTGGGCAATTATTTCTCCAATTCCTGCAATACTAGATAATGATTCAAGAGAAGCATTTTTCAAATCGTCTATGGTTGCATATTCTCCAGCTAAAATATCTGCGGTTTCTTTTCCAACGTGACGAATGCCTAAAGCCGTTAAAACTCTATTTAATGGTTGAGTTTTGCTTCCTTGAATTGAATTATAAATATTTGATGCGGATTTTTCTTTGATTGATTCTAATTGCATAAAATCATCCATTGTTAGTCGGTACAAATCAACAGGGTTTGAAATGAATTTTTTATCATATAATTGTTGAATTAAAGAAGGACCAACGTTATCAATGTCCATTGCCTCTTTAGAAACCCAGTATTCAATTTTTGCACACATTAAACTACTACAATCTGGATTTTTACAGTATAATCCGACTTCTCCATTTTTTTCTGTTAAAGGTCCACCACAAGATGGGCAAACTGTTGGCGGATTGTAGATTGGCAAAGAATTATGCACTTCTGTATCCATAACTTTTACAACTTTTGGAATAATTTCTGCCGCTTTTTTGATTAAAACAGTATCTCCAATTCTAATATCAAGTCTTGCAATCTCATCGAAATTATGCAAACTTGCTCTTGCAACAGTACTTCCAGCGAGTTGAACTGGTTCTAATATCGCAACAGGAGTTACAACCCCAGTTTTACCTGTGTTAAGTTCAATATCCAGAAGTTTTGTCGCAACTTCCTCTGGTGGAAATTTGAATGCTGTTGCCCATTTTGGAGCTCTTGCCGTAAACCCCAAATCCTTTTGAATTGCTAAATTATTTACTTTGATTACAACCCCATCTGTTGCGTAATCTAAGTCAAAACGCTTTGTTTCCCATTCTTTGCAATAATCTATTGCCCCTTGAATATCATCAACTAAGCGAATATTAGGGTTAACTTTGAATCCCAATTTTTTTAAGTACATCATGCCGTCATAATGGGTTTTAATATTTTTATCTTCGGAATCTTCAAAAATTCCTGTGTAAGTAAACATTGACAAATCACGTTTTGCCGTAATTTTACTATCTAATTGTCTGAGAGAACCGCTTGCAGCATTACGAGGGTTTGCAAAAACTTTTTCTCCTTTTGCCAAAGATTCTTCATTCAACTTTTCAAAAGAAGTTTTTGGCATGTAAATTTCTCCACGAACTTCTAGAGTTTTTGGTTCAAATAGTTTTAATGGAATCGCTTTGATTGTTTTTAAGTTTGGCGTAATATTTTCTCCCGTAACACCATCTCCACGTGTTACTCCGAGTGTGAATAAGCCTTTATCATAAGTTAGAGCAATTGCAAGCCCATCAATTTTGAGTTCGCAAACGAGAGAAAGTTTTTTGTCATATTCTTTGCAAACTCTGTCATACCATTTTTTTAATTCTTCTTCATTGTAGGTATTATCAAGACTGTACAAACGATATTTATGCTTATGAGAGAAGAATTTTTCACTAACTGAACCAACTCTTTGGGTAGGACTGTCTGGAGTTTTTAAAAGTGGATATTTTTCTTCCAATTCTTTTAATTCGGCGAACATTTTGTCGTATTCAAAGTCGGTTAAGTATGGATTTTCTTCAACATAATATTTGTAATTACTTTTGTTAATTTCGTCTTTTAGAAAATTGATTCTTTCTTCTATCTGCATAAATTTCTCTCTTTATTAAAAATCCTACATTGCCATTAAAAGTTCACGTATAACTTTTGTTGCGACTGCTGTGGATGCTCCTGATGCATCATAATCTGGAGCAAGTTCTACAACGTCTGCACCAACGATATTAAAATCTTTCAAATATTTGAACCAGCCCACAAGTTCATTGAAGCTCATTCCTCCAACCTCTGGTGTTCCTGTCCCTGGCATAATTGATGTATCAAGGCAATCAAGGTCAACAGTTACAAATACATTTTTTGTTTTTAAGGAATCTAAATCCTCATAATATTTACACAATGTATTATGCTTTGCCATAAAATCCCATTCTTCTTTCATTCCAGAGCGAATGCCGATTTGTTTAATGTTTTCAGGTTTAACGAATTTTGAAATATGTCGAATTACTGCACTGTGTGACATTTCTTCGCCCATATATTCTTCTCTCAAGTCTGTATGTGCATCAAAGTGGACAACAGCTAAATCATCATAAAATTTTGATACGGCTTTAACTTCTGGTAATGTTACCAAATGTTCTCCCCCAATACCGAAAACCCTTTTGCCATCACGGTAAATGTCCTCAACATTTTGTTCTATTTGTTCAAGTGTTTTATAAGTATTGCCAAGAGGAAATTCTAAATCTCCAGCATCATGAAAATTTACATCTTCCAATTCTCTATCAAAAATAGGTGAATATTCTTCTAATCCCCAACTTGCTAGACGAATTTGTTCTGGTGCAAACCTTGAACCTGGTCGATAAGAAACCGTTCCATCAAATGGGAGTCCTAACATAACAATATTTGATGAGTCATAATCAGGATTTTGAGCCATCCATGATCTATCTAAAAAAGGTCCTCTTAGCATAAAAATTCTCCTTATATATCCCTAACTAATCTCTATTTTACTATAAAAATATTATTTAGTTTATGTTATACTAGCAGGTGAAAATTTTTAGGGAGAGAAAATTATGTTGGATGGTATATTAGCGGGATTAATCAGTTGGATTGAAGGAGTTATCACTCATCTTGGTCCTGCAGGCATTTCACTTTTAATGGCGATTGAGTCATGTAATATTCCATTGCCATCAGAAGCCGTTTTGCCTTTTGCTGGCTACTTGGTAAGTAAAGGTGAAATGGGGTTCCATGCTGCAGCTTTTGCAGGTGCGATTGGTTGTGTTTTGGGTTCAGTTCCTTCTTATTATTTGGGCTATTTTGGTGGTCGCAAATTTTTTGAAAAGTATGGGAAATACTTATTAGTGTCAAAAAAAGATTTGGATGAAGCTGATAAATGGGTTGATAAATACGGGGATTGGGCATTTTTCTTATGTAGAATGTTGCCAGTTATAAGAACATTTATTTCTTTGCCTGCTGGTATTTTGAAAGCGAGAAAAAGAGCATTCTTTACTTTAACTTTTTTAGGGTCATTGATTTGGAGTTATGTCCTTGTTTATGTTGGAGTAAAACTAGGAGAACATATAGATAAATTAAAATCAATTTGGCATAAATTCGATGCAGTGATAATTATTGCAGTTGTAATTTTGGGCGGAATTTACATTTACAAACACGTAAAACATTTAAAAGAAAGTTAATCATTAAAAATAAAAAGCTTGTATAGTTCTAGATTTAAAGCATTTGCAACCTTTGTAATTGTTTGCAATGAAGCTGATTGCTCTCCACGTTCAACAATACCCATTGTAGAGCGTGCAAGTCCTGCTAAGTCTGCAAGGCCTTCTTGAGAAATCCCTCTTTTGACTCTTTCAAGTCTAATATTCATACCTACTTTTTTGTCTATTTCATCTATTTTTATAGTCATCTTGTACATTATTATAAGTAATTGACATACAATAATACACGTGATATTGTAGGCATGTTGCCTATTATAATAGAGGGAATCTAAAACATGACAATAAGATTTTTTAAGGGGTTTACTCTTGCAGAAGTGTTGATAACATTAAGTATAATTGGTGTAGTTGCAGCTATGACTATTCCTATGCTAATAAATCATTATAATACCAAGGAATTAGAGATTCGATTTAAGGAAGCAGATTCTATTCTTCAACAAGCTCTCAAAAAGACTGCAAATGAGGCCGGCTATGATTCTATTTCCGATTTAACAATTCAAGGAAGAACGGTTACAGATACGAATTTAGCAGAGCTTAAAAAGGAAGTTTCAGAAACATTAAATCCTATTTGGTTGCAACAATTTACAACTATTACTCCCTTAAACGGGGGATCTATATATTGGAGTGGGAAAAAATGTCATGGCATGACTGGTTCTGTTTTTCATATGTTTGAGCGATGCGGGTTTAGTTATGGAGATAATAAAGCTTATCAACTCCAAAATGGGTTAACAATTACAGGATTGTCAGCTCAATATGGAGGTGTTAATCACCCAGGACAAGTTTATTTTTTATTTGATACAAATGGACCTTATAAGGGGCCGAATCGTTGGGGACATGATATATTTCTTTATTATTCAATCCCTAACTACAACACAATGTGTAATCCAACAATTAAAAATTCTGGAAATCAAACGGGGTGTTATTATTGGGCAAAGAAAAACCAAAATCCTAAAGATAGCTCAACCCCATATTGGAATGCGTTATATAAACCGTTAAGCTATTGGCAGAAAAAGTAATCTTAGGATAATTTTTCTTCGTGGCAATCCGTTCCACCAGTTTTAATTAAACCATATTTGTCTGCGATTTTTTCTATACTATCAGGGGAAGAAAATTTTATATATTTTCTCCATCTTGGGTATGGATAAAAAACTTCTATCCCGTCTAAGCCCATTTCTACTAAATCTTTTACAAATTTATCCATTGATAATGCCCAGCAACAGCATGGATGTGCTAAAACGGCAATTCCGCCCGCATCATGGATAGCTTCAATAAGTTCTTTTAAGTTCCTTTGAGAAAAAATTCTCACAATGTCTGCTTCTGTTCCTCGCTTGTCTTTTGAATAGAATTTTTTCATCTTTTCGTTATTCAAATCTATTCCATAAGCTAATAAGTGCAAGAATATATATTTGTGCCAAACATCAAATTCAACCCCAGAAATAGCATCGGTATTTGGGTTTTCAATATGCCCTTGAATTGTGTTGTGGTCTGTGATTGCAAAATATTTTAAGCCCTTGGCTTTTGCTTGTTCTACAAGGTCTTTGAATGTTGCTTTCCCGTCGGAATATCTTGAATGGATATGTAAATTCACCAATCCTTTTTCAAAATCTTCTCTCGTAATTCCCTTTATTAATTCTTTGTAATTTTCCATTGTTTTTCTAAATATATTTGTAATAAAATTATGATACAACAAAGGAGGCTTTATGTCCAAATATAAATTAAAAAATAGTATTTTCTTTATTCTTTGGGAAGGAATAAAAATTTATTTTTCTAATATCGATAAATTTTTACTTTATATGTTATTCCCAGTGTTTGGACAGGTTATTGGTATTGCATTATCCTTTGGTTTGTCTTTAGGTTTTGCAGATAAGGTTGTTCAAAAAGCCGATAGTCCTGCTGTCGCATTATTAATGATTTTACTTTTGGCAATTCCTGGACTTTTAATTTTCGCAAAGGCATTTTGGGATTATATGGTTGCGTATGTTGCATTGAACTCAATGACAGAGGGTGCTGTAACTACGGGAAAAGTTTATGATTTGGTTTCTCATAATGAAGTTGCAACTCAAAGGGGTTGGAAATACATTGGATTTTTAATTATTTTGAGTGTTTTGATGTCTTTGGGGTCAAGTATATTTTTTATAATTCCTGGATTTGTACTTTGGATTTATTTTATTTTAGTTTTTCAGGTTTTTACATTTGAACCAGATTTATCTATTACGGATATTTTTAAACGTAGTTTTTTACTTGTTAAAGGTAATTGGGCTAGAACATTTATTTTGATGGCTGTTCTTGGCTTTTTCTCGATGTATATTTTGACTGAGGGAATTACGGTTGTTTTTGATTATTTAAATTTGACAGCAAGTGCAAGTTCTATTTTTAATTTTATTTCTAATTTAATTCCGTTGGATTTAGTTAATAAAATTTTAGTTCATGCAAATCAACCAATTATTACAAATGAAATGATTTCTAAAACAATATTTGTTTCTGTTTTGGGAATGATAATTAGTGGTTTAACATTGCCAATAAGGAGTATTTGTTGGTCTTTGTGGTATAAGAATTTGTCTGATGTAAAAGGTGTAGATGCTGAAATTGTTGTTTCAAAGCCTGTAAGACGTGTTTCTAGAAAATCAAGGTATGAAAAAGAGGATTAATTTAGATGTTTATTTGCAAAAATTGTAAATCTGTTGATAAATTTGAATTGATGTTTTCGCCTGATTATCATGGGGACAAACAGTTTTCTCAACGGTATAACGATAAAAATGAAATCGAAATTACTGTTGATGGGTATGTTTTTGTTCCAGATTTACAGTTCATGAATGAACATGCTGTTTGTCGTTATTGTGGGCAAATTTATATGTGGGATTATGACGTTTAGATTGCTTTATAAGGAGAATTAAGTATGAGATTAGAAAATCGTAAGAATAATGAAACAAGGGAAGTTAAATTTACGAGAAATTATACAAAGCATGCACTAGGCTCTGTTTTGGTAGAATTTGGTGACACAAAAGTTATAACGACTGCATCAGTCGAAATTGGTAAGCCAAAATGGATGGATAAAGAGGATAAAAGGGGTTGGTTAACTGCGGAATATTCACTTTTGCCATCGTCAACTTCAACAAGATGCCAAAGAGAAAGAACCAAGATTTCTGGACGAACTCAAGAAATTCAACGTTTGATAGGTAGAAGTTTAAGAGCATGTGTAGATTTAGAAAAAATGTCAGATTTAACTATAACAATAGATGCGGATGTTATTCAAGCAGATGGCGGAACAAGAACAGCTAGTATTTGCGGTGGTTTTGTTGCTCTTTCTGATGCAGTTGAAAAATTGTTAGCAGATGGAACATTGAAAGAAAATCCTATCATCGAGCCGATTGGTGCAATTTCTGCGGGAATTGTTGATGGGGATGTTCGTTTGGATTTGAATTATGCTGAAGATTCTCATGCTCAAGTTGATTCAAATGTTGTACTAACCAAAAGTGGTAAAATTATTGAGTTTCAAACAACTGCGGAGGGTGAACCTTATGAATATGAAAAAATGTTAGAAATTTTTCAAGTTGCACGAGATGGGATTCAAAAAATTATTGAAATGTATTAATTTTGGGGGTAATGTTCAGTATATGAAGTCGTTTGTTTTGATTATTATAAGTGTGTTGTTAGGAGTACCTTGTTTTGCGAAGAAGGCTCCTGAACCTGTAATATCAACTCAAGGAATTGAAATTTCTCAAGATGTTGCAAACTCTCAAATGACCAAATCTGAAAAAAATGAACAAAAAGCTCTTCAAAGTCGTTCTAAAAAATATATAAAGAATAATAAGAATTTGAAAAAGCAAAATCTCAAAAAACAAAAACAAGAAAGAGAACTTGAATATTTAAAAAGTCGGTTAGAGGTAAAAAGGAATAAACTGGAAGCAAGGTTTCCTAATTATGTGAAAGGAGAAAGTAAATGAAAAAATTATTAGTTGTGCTTATGGCAGTATCAGTTTTATCATTAGGGGCTGCGGCTAACGCTGGAACTTTATCTGATGCATTGAATAATGCTGCAAATAAAGTTGGTCAACGAGAACAATCCTTAACAAACGCTCAAAAAGAAGCTCAAAAAAGACAACAAGAACGTCAAAAAGCTTACGAACAACAAAAGAAAGCTCACCAAAAAGCCGTAGAAAAGAAAAAGCAAGAATGGCAAAAGCAACAAGAACAAGCTAGAAAAGATGCTCAAGCAAGACAGGAAGCTAACCAAAAGGCTTTAGAAAAGAAAAAACAAGAGTTGCAAAAACAACATGAACAAGCTAAGAAAGATTTTCAATCAAGACAAAAAGCTAACCAAAAAGAAATGCAAAAGAAAAGAGATGCTTGGAATACTTTAATTGGAAAATAGTTTTTCCAAAATAATTTAATATAAAAAGGAGGATTTTTATCAATGTAAATTTCCTCCTTTTTTGTTGCCCGTGATATTATTATGTGATACCATTAAATGTATCAGATTTAGGATTAGGGTGTACATGTTTATTAAAGATGAAATTCAAACAAAGAAAGGTGCAAAGGTTATTATCGATACCCTTAGAGCGTTGGGTGTTGATACTATTTTTGGCTATCCTGGTGGAATTGTTTTGGATTTGTATGATGAATTGTATCGTCAATCAGAGATAAAACATGTTTTGGTCCGACATGAACAATCTGCAGTACATGCCGCAGAAGGTTATGCAAGAGTGACTGGCAAATGTGGAGTTGCACTAGTAACTTCAGGCCCAGGAGCTACGAATACCGTATCAGGTATTGTGAATGCTTATTTGGATGGTTTCCCCGTTGTTGTTTTAACTGGTCAAGTTTTCAAAAATTTAATAGGGAAAGATGCATTTCAAGAGGCTAATATTTGTGATATTACGAAATCTTGTACAAAAAAAGTTTTCCAAGTTACTGATGCTAGAGAGTTGCAATCAACTTTAAAGGAAGCTTTTGCGGTTGCAATGTCTGGTAAAAAAGGTCCTGTTGTCGTTGACTTATCAAAGAATGTTTTTGGTGAATTTGTTGAGTATAAAGCAGATAATGTAAGTTTTAATTCTGAGAGCTTAGAATGTTCAAAACAAGATATTGAATCCATTTTTAATAGAATTAAGAATTCAAAAAGACCAGTAATAGTTTCAGGTGGCGGAGTTGCCCATTCTGGAGCTGAGGAAGAGTTGTTTGCTCTTTCAAATTCATTAAATATTCCTGTTGTTGCGACAATGATGGGTGTTGGAACATTCCCTCAGAATAGTCAAAATTATTTTGGAATGATTGGAATTTTTGGTGATAAAGCTGCAAATCAGATTTTAAAAGATTCAGATTTGATAATTTCTTTAGGGGCAAGATTTAATGATAGAATTACTTGCATGTTTAAAGATTGTAATCTCGCTGAAAAGTTTATTCAGGTTGATATAAATCCTTTGGAAATAGGAAGGGTTATTGATGGTGTTGATTCAATTTGTGCGGATGTGAGTGATTTTTTATCTACGTTGAATAAGATGCCAAAATCAGTAGATTTTAGCCCATGGCTTGAGAAAGCCCAAGGATTACGAAGTTTGAATACTCCAAATAAGAAAATATCTAATATGTTGCATTCATTTGAAGTTATTCAACATATTGAAAAGTTTACAAAAGATAAAGATATAATTTTTACATCAGAAGTTGGGCAACATATGTTGTGGGCTGTTCAAAATTTATCATTGAATAAAGATAGAAAAATTTTATTATCAGGTGGTTCTGGTACAATGGGTTTTGGCTTCCCTGCGGGAATAGGTGCAGCTATTGCAAAACCAGATAAAACTATTGTATGTATTTCTGGAGATGGTTCATTCCAGATGAATTTAGAAGAACTTGCCGTTTGTAAAGATTATAATTTGAATGTAAAAATTATGATTTTAAATAATGGATATTTAGGTATGGTTCGCCAATTGCAAGAAAAATCTTTTGGTGGAAGATACTGTGAAACAAAAATTTCTAACCCTGACTTTTTGAAACTAGCTGAAAGTTATGGAATTGGCTCAAGGAGAGTTGCTTCAATAGATGAAATTGAAGAAGCTTTAACTTGTGCTTTTTCAACCGAAGGTCCATTTGTTGTGGATTTTGTGGTTGAACCTATGGAGCTATTATAGATAGCATTTGATTATGAGAGATGAATTACCCTGTGAAAGAGGCTTGAACAATAATGAATAAATCAGTGATTAAAGAAGTTAAATCAATTTACTCCAACAAAATTAGAACGAAAAACCCTGTAACACTAACAGCAGAAATCAAATCTATTAAACCCGAAACGAAAAATTCTAAAACATTTTTCAATGGGGTCATAGAAAAATTGAAAATCTCTAAAATTTAATTAATGATTGCATGAGGAGCAATTTCCGTTGCAACCTCCGTTTGTGTGGTTGCATGGATTTTTGAATAAATCTTGAAAATCGAAAACTGAATCGTTGAGAATTGATTCTATAACGGGAGGATATAATCTCGCTCCTACTTTTTCAAGGTCGTCTTTAAATTCTTCTAAGTGTGTTTCAAGTCCTATAAGAACTGGATATTGGGCGAAAATTTTCCCAAAGAACTGTCCTTTTTCAACTTTGTGAATTGTTACTCCGCTAACTTTTACTCCCGAAAGATATGATTTTGTAATTGCATCATCTTCTTTAAAAGCAGGAAGTAATGAAGGATGAATATTTATCACTTCTTTGTTTGTAAAATTATTCTCAAAATTTGATTCATAACCAGTCAGAACAATGAGGTCATAATTAGTAAGGTCGGCATCCTTTTCAAGAATTTCTGCCTTATCTTTTAAAACATTTTTAATGGCTGATATAATTTTTTTATTTTCAGAATTTATTATTGCAACTTTTTTGTTTTTCATATATAAATTTTAGTACAAAAATAGCAAAAAATAATTTCACAAGAGTTCAATATAATATGCAAATACAAAATAATACAAATATCCCCTCACAAATAAATTTTGGTGCAAAAGTTTCAACAGTGAAAGTTTTAGAAGCTGCAACATTAAAGTTGACAGATAGTGAATCTGTTGCGGATTTAAAGCCAATAATTGATACCTTTTGGGATAAGCCATTTAAAGCCGCTGGAAATAGAGGTTATCAATATTATTTGAAAGTAATAGCTGATAAAATTACTGCAAAATATCCAGAAATAAAAAATGCAGTAGATGAAATCAATACTTATGCTCTATCTCATACAAAAGCAACAAAAGGTGATTTTCGATATATTCAAAAAACGATAGTTGACAGATTAGGTTCTGTTGTTGATATTGAGGTTAAAAAAAAGATGTTTTAGTAAAACTAGAACATCTTTTTTTATTTTTATAAATTAGTTGTTATTAGTGACAAAGTGCTAATAATACCCCTGCTGCCACGGCTGAACCGATTACACCAGCAACATTTGGTCCCATTGCGTGCATTAGCAAATAGTTTTGAGGATTGTATTCAAGACCTACTTTGTTTGAAACTCTAGCAGCCATAGGAACGGCTGAAACTCCAGCAGAACCAATTAGTGGGTTGATTAATTTTGGTTCTCTTCCAGACATTTTTGCTGCCATTATTTCAAATAAGTTCATAAGTTTTGCCATAATTACTCCGCCTGCTGTTGCAAATGAGAATGCAATAACTCCTAGAATCAAGATGAACAATGTTTGAACTGTCAAGAATTGTTCAGCTGAAAGTTTTGACCCAACTGACAAGCCTAAGAAAATAGTTACGATGTTAATTAGAGCATTTTGCATTGTATCTGACAATCTGTCAACAACACCGCATTCTTTACATAAGTTGCCGAAAGTTAGCATACCAACAAGAGGGCAAGCGTCAGGTAAGAAAATTATACACAAGCCAAGTACAACAAGAGGAAAAACAATTTTTTCTCTTTTGCTTACTGGTCTTAGTTGTTCCATTTGAATTTGACGTTCTTTTTTAGATGTCAATAATTTCATAATAGGAGGTTGAATTACTGGAACCAATGCCATATAAGAATATGCAGCAACTGCGATTGCTCCTAATAATTCTGGCGCAAGTTTTGAAGTTACGAAAATTGATGTTGGACCATCTGCTCCCCCAATAATACCAATTGCTCCAGATTGAGGAAGTGTAAATCCAAAACAACATAGAGCAAGTAACAACGCTCCGAAAATTCCGAATTGAGCTGCACCTCCTAAAAGAGCTGTTTTAGGGTTTGCAATTAGTGGGCCAAAGTCTGTCATTGCACCGACACCCATAAAGATAATTAATGGGAATAATCCTTTGTGGATACCAAATTCGTAAACAATTCCCAAAAATCCATTTGGTTCTGCAATTCCTGCAAGAGGAATATTTGATAATAACCCACCGAAAGCAATAGGAACTAAAAGTAATGGTTCAAATTGTTTTTTGATTCCTAGCCATAGTAAGAATAGACAAATCAAAATCATTATGGGATGTCCAAATTGGTGTAAAAATTGTTCAAATGCACTTGTAATTGTCGGGTCGGCTTTTTCAATCATATTGAAAATACCTGTGGAGTGCCATAATTGTAATAATCCTTCTGATAATATCATTTTTAGCCTCCTATCCGATAGTTACCAACACTTGACCAGTTTGAACTTTATTGCCTACTTCAATTTCAACTGATTGGATTGTTCCAGAAGCAGGAGATTTGATTTCAGTTTCCATTTTCATTGCTTCTACGACTGCAATAACGTCTCCTTCTTCAATCGTATCTCCCTCCGAAACTAAAACTTTTAAAACGTTTCCTGGAAGCGCTGCTTTAACTGGTGTCCCTTCGCCAGATGAAGTTCCTTTTGCTTCAATACCTTCTTTTACGCTAAAATCGTAATCTTTTCCGTTAACTTTTGCTTTATTTCCATCAAGAGCAATAGCATATTTTTTACCATTAATAGTAACAGTGTATTCATTTGAATCAGAACTTGCTGTTGATGGAGCTTCTTTAGCTGGTTCATTTTTACGAACTCCAATTGTTCCTTTTCCTTGTAAGAATAAAATACCTTTTTCTTTACAAGCTGCTGAGATGAACAAGTTTTCATCATTAACTGGTAAGTTCGCATCTTCAAGTCTTTTCTTTGCAACTTCAAGACCTTTATTCGGATCTTTGTCATTCAAATCTACTACTGTTTCAGTTGTAGGTTGAAGTCCTAGTTGTTCTTCAGCTATTTTTACAACTTCTGGGTCTGGAGTACAAGGAGTTTTCCCAAAATACCCAAGAACCATTTTGCCATAACCTTCAGCAATCTTTTTCCATTTTCCAAACATTACATTGTTAAATGCTTGTTGGAAATAGAATTGAGATACTGGAGTTACAGATGTTCCAAAACCACCTTTTTCAACAACTTCTTTCATCGCAGATACGATTTCTGGGAATTTATCCATCAAGTTGTTATCTCTAAGCATTTGAGTATTTGCTGTTAAAGCCCCTCCTGGAAGTGGAGATGAAATAATCATTGGATTAACTGCAAGAGCTTCTGGGGGTAAGAAGTAATCTTTCATACATTCTTTAAAGATTTCTTCTGTTTTTAAGATTTTTTCAACATCAATGTCTAAATCATACTCAGTACCTTTAAGTGCATGCCACATAGAAACGATGTCTGGTTGAGCTGTTCCGCCAGAAACTGGTTTCATTGATAAGTCGATACAATTAGCTCCGCCTTCTAAAGCTGCAAGATAAGCTGATAAACCAGTACCTGCTGTTTCGTGAGAGTGGAATCTAATATCTGCATCCGCACCTAAAATTTCACGAGTTCTCTTGATTGTTTCAAAGACCTTGCGAGGTGCAGATGTTCCAGATGCATCTTTGAAAGCTAGAGAATCAAATTCAATACCAGCATCTAGGATAGAACGTAAAACTCTTTCATAGAATTCAACGTCGTGAGCTCCTGTACATCCGATAGGTAATTCCATCATTGTAATTGTAACTTCATGTTTTAGACCATGTTTTTTTATACATTGGCTTGAATATAATAAATTGTTTACATCATTTAATGCATCAAAGTTTCTAACAGTTGTAACACCGTGTTTTTTGAACATTTTTGCGTGTAAATCAATAACATCTCTAGGTTGTGAATCAAGACCAACAACATTAACTCCTCTTGAAAGAGATTGAAGGTTAATATCAGGTCCTACTGCTGCTCTAATTTTGTCCATTGTTTCAAATGCATTTTCGTTGCAATAGAAAATTGGAGATTGGAATCTTGCTCCGCCTGCAACTTCAAAATGTCTAATACCTGCTTCAACTGCTGATTTTAATGCAGGAATAAAATCGTCAACAAATACTCTTGCTCCATAAACAGATTGGAAACCATCTCTAAATGAGGTATCCATTAGTTTGATAAGTTTTTTCCCCATAAATTTATATCCTTTCTCTAAATACTAATTTCTTTTTGCCATTACTGCTGCAATTGCAAGTGCTACTTCGTCCATTCCTCCTGCAACTTTTTTTGCAGTTGTTTTAACTTCTTCTACTGCTTCTGGAAATATTTTGTTTAAATATCCCACAATTTTTGACATTATTCCCATTGAAATAATCAAAATAGTCAAAAATATAAGCACGAACCCCATGCCCATAACAAGAAGAATTAATCCGTTTTCTAAATTGTTCATATAATATCTCCTATTGTAAGTACTATTTCTCTCTTATTATTATCTTCTAAAACAAGTTCTCCTAAATCGTTTACAGCTTTTGCTAGTCCAGATTCAATGTGATTAAATACTTGGACTTTTAGTTCTTTCCCTAAAAAGCAGTTTCTTTTTATATAATCATCTTTAATTTGTAAAAATCCACTTTGTAAAATTTCGTCATAATGTTCAAAAAATTCTGTTAATAATTTATTTAAAAATTCTTTTAAATCGATAGCTTTTTGAGTTTCAATATTTAGACTTGTTGCAATTTTATTTGGAATTGCATTAATTTTTTCATGGTTTGAATTGAGGTTTACTCCTACTCCTAAAACTATTCCTTTAAGTTTTTGACCTTGCATAACTGTTTCTGATAAAATTCCTGCAATTTTTTTACCGTCAATTAGTACATCATTAGGCCATTTAATTTGAGTTTGAATCCCATATGATTCAATAACTTTGCACAGTGTTACAGATAGGTATTGTGTGAGGTTTGGGTATATCTCATTAAATGTTTCGGATGGTTTAAGAATAATTGATAAGAATAAATTTTCTTCTCCTAAATCGACCCAAGATCTATTTAAACGCCCTCTTCCAGAGGTTTGTTTTGTTGTGATTATCGCTGTTTTATCTTCAAACTCGTCTATGTGCTTTTTCCCATAACTGTTTGTAGAATCTACTTCCTCTAATTGGATAACCTTAACCATCTAAACTCCTGACCATATATATTATGCCTCTATTATATAACAAACAAAAATTTGATTGCGAAAATTTTTTTCAGTGGTAACATGTTATGTGCGAAGGGAGAAAAATGGAACATTGGGTTTACACAGCTAGTATATTTGGGCATGGAGTATCATTTAATATGGATACCATTCTGACAATGTGGTTTACTATGTTGTTGCTAATAGTCCTTGCTTTATTGACGACAAGAAATTTGAATATGGTTCCAGGAAAATTGCAACTTGTTGGCGAGGGAATCATTAAATATTTTAATGATATTTCTAAAGCAAGTATGGGTAATGAAAATGCTCAAAAACACATAGCTATAATTTTGACATTATTTATGTTTATTTTGACTGCAAATTTAGTTGGTCAATTACCATTGAAGTTGATTCATCTTGCGAATGGAGAATTAGCTTCCCCTAATAATGATATAAATATGACAGCAGCAATGGCAATTGTTGTTTCTATTTATTATATATTTTACGGAGTTAAGAAAAATGGATTCCGATTCTTTTTCAAGGGTTTCAGTATTGATGGAATTATCATTACTCTTGTTGATACCTTGGAATTGTTTGTAAGACCGTTTTCATTGGCTCTTCGACTTTTTGCCAATATCTTGGCTGGCGAAATGTTGGTTGCAACATTTATTAGTTTGTTTGCAATTGTTTTACCGTTACCGTTTATGTTATTTGAGTTGTTTGTAGCGTTGATTCAAGCTCTTGTATTCACACTATTATCCACAACTTATATTTCAATGGCGGTTCAAGAAGAATAACGAGATTATAATTTTATAGATAAAGGAGAAAAATATGGCAGTAGAACAAACTTTAGATTTAGCAAAATTAGGTGCAGGTATTGCAATTGGTTTTGGTGCAATTGGTGGAGGTTTAGGTTTAGGTATTGCTACAAAAGGTGTTTTGGATGCAATTGCTCGCCAACCAGAAATTAAAGCTGAAGCATTCAAAAACTTCATTATTGGTGCTGGTTTAGCAGAAGCAACTGCTATTTATGCATTGTTTATTGCAATTATGTTGTTATTCTCTAAATAGTTTTAGTTAAGGAAGAGCCGAAATGATTGAATTTAATGCTACATTTTTAGTTGCAATGTTGAGTTTTGTTGTATTCATTATGATTATGAATGCTATTTTCTATCGTCCAATTTTGAATATTATGCGAAAAAGGGACGAATATATAAATTCTAATTATGATGAAGCAAAAGAATTTTCTGAACAAGCTGAAAAACTTGATATCAAAAAAGCTGAAACAATCCAACAAACTCAAAACGAATGTATAACAGAAATAAAAAATGTTGTTGAGAATGCTCAAGGACTTGCTTCTAAGAATGTTCAAGATGCAAGAACTGAAGTAAAAAATGAAATTCAATTAAAAAAAGACTCTTTAGTAAGAGAAAGTGAAGCGTTGGAAGGTGTTTTGAAATCTAGTGTTGTAACAGATTTAGCATCTTCTATTACTTCAAAATTTATGAGTAAGGACTTGGCGGTGAATAAATAGTTATGATGGAATTATTAAAAAAATTAGCAGAATCAAATACTATCAACTTTATAATAATGTTGGGCATCCTTGCTGTAATTGTAATAAAGATGAATTTCAAAGCTTCAATGGATACTTCAATATCAAATGTTGCAGGTATTATCAAAAAATCTGATGATGCTAAGTCTGAATCAATAACAAAACTAGAAAAATCTAAGGCAGAGATAGAAAAACTTCCAACTGATATTGAAAACTTAAAAAAAGAAGCAAAAGTAAAGGCGGATGTTTTCAAAAAACAAATTGAAAATTCTTCTTCTGAGGAAATTTCAAATATTAAAAATAGTGTTTCTCGAGTAATGTCAATTGAAGAAAAGAAAATCTCAAATGATTTACAAAAGAAAACGATTGAAGAATCTATTTTGATGGCTGAAAAAAATATTAAAAGGATGCTGTCTGAAAACTCTGACTTGCATAGACAATTTATTCAAGAAAGTTTGGACGAATTAGATAAGGTAAATTTATAATGACAGAAAAAATTATATCTACAATTTCAAAAATTTATGCGAAGTCGCTGATTGATGTTGCGATGGAATCTAATTCATTGGATAAATTTCATCAACAATTAGGTGAAGTTTTGAGCGTATTGAAATCTTCTTGTGATTTGCAAAAAGTTATAGGTAATCCGACTATTAAAAATGAAGATAAAGTGTCAGTTTTAGATGAAATTTTTTCTTCTCGTGTAGATTCCAAAATTTTGAATTTGTTAAAATTGTTGATCGAAAAAAATAGATTTGACGAATTAGAGTCAATTTACTATGCTTATTGCGAAATGTTTGATAAAAATTTGAATAAAAAATCTGTTGAAGTTGTTTCAGCTGTGAAATTGTCTTTTGAAGACAAAACAAATATATTATTCAAATTGGAACATAAATTAAATTGTGAAATAACTCCATCTTGGAGTGTTGATGAAAATATTATTGCGGGGCTACTGTTTAAATTTGATGATTATGTGATTGATACGAGTGTCCGCACTAAAATAGAAAGTTTAAGTAAGAGTATATCAAGGTAGAAGGGGAAATTATGGCATTAATACAACCTGATGAAATAAGTTCGATTATAAAAAGTAAAATCGATAACTATGAACTTCAAACAGAAGTGTCAAATACGGGCTCCGTTTTAGAAGTTGGTGATGGTATTGCCAGAGTTTACGGGCTACGTAATGTAATGGCAAATGAGCTTGTAACGTTTGAAGATGGAAATGATACTTTGGGTATTGCAATGAACCTTGAAGAAGATAATGTTGGTATCGTTATTTTGGGTGAATATACAAATATCAAAGAAGGTACAACTGTTAAAACAACTGGAAGAATTGCATCTGTTCCAGTTGGGGAAGGTTTAATCGGTAGAATTGTTGATCCAACAGGAAAACCTTTAGATGGTAAGGGTGAATATCCTTATTCAAAAACAAGACCAATCGAAAGAGTTGCTCCTGGTATTGTTGCAAGACGTTCAGTTTATGAACCTTTGCAAACAGGGTTGACTGCAATTGATGCTTTGACTCCAATTGGTAGAGGTCAAAGAGAATTGATTATTGGTGACCGTCAAACTGGTAAAACTGCAATTGCAATTGATACAATTATCAACCAAAAAGGTAAGGATGTAATTTGTATTTATGTTGCGATTGGTCAAAAAGCTTCAACAGTAGCTCAATTAGCTAAAACTTTAGAAGAACATGGTGCAATGTCTTATACAATCATTGTTTCTTCAACAGCTAATGAATCTGCTCCATTACAATATATTGCTCCATTTGCAGGTGTTGCAATTGGTGAAGAATTTATGGAACAGGGAAAAGCAGTTTTGATTGTTTATGATGATTTGTCTAAACACGCTCAAGCTTATCGTGCAATGAGTTTGCTTTTAAAAAGACCGCCAGGACGTGAAGCTTACCCAGGGGATGTATTCTATTTGCACTCTAGACTTTTGGAAAGAGCTGTAAAATTGAATGATGAACTTGGAGGCGGAAGTATCACAGCATTGCCTATTATTGAAACTCAAGCAGGTGATGTTTCAGCATACATTCCAACAAACGTAATTTCAATTACAGATGGTCAAATTTTCTTGGAAAGTAATTCTTTCAACGCAGGTATCAGACCAGCTATCAACGCAGGTATTTCAGTATCTCGTGTTGGTGGTGCTGCTCAAACTAAAGGGATTAAGCAAGTTGCTGGTAAACTTCGTTTGGATTTGGCTCAGTTTAGAGAATTGGAAGCGTTTGCTCAATTTGCATCTGATTTGGATGCATCAACAAAAAAACAATTGTTAAGAGGTCAAAAGTTGACAGAAGTCTTGAAACAACCTCAATACAATCCGTTGAGTGTTGCGGAACAAGTTTCAATCTTGTTTGCTGCAAATGAAGGAATTTTGGATGATGTTGAAAATCCTAAGATTTCTAAATTCAAAAAGGAATGGTTTGTTTACTTTAATGCAAATTATTCTGAATTAGCTCAAAGATTGAACGCTGGTTCTGCATTGTCTGATGAAGACAAAAAAACTTTGATTGAAGGGTTGAATTCATTCAAAAGTACTTTTTAAATTATAAAATAATCAGGTCGGGTATTTTACCCGCCTGATTTTTCAAATCGATTTTTATAGGTAATATAATGGCAAACTTAAAAGACATAAAAAACAGAATACAGTGTGTTGAGAGTACAAAGAAAATTACTCGTGCAATGAAGATGGTTGCGGCTGCTAAGGTTAAAAGAGCAGAAACTTCTGTAAAAACTTCTCGACCATATACAAAAGAATTGGTTTCAATGTTCCAAAAATTAATGAATTCTGTTACGGAGTTCAGTAGTGAAACTTTGAAAATTAAACAAGCGATTGATGATTATCCCGCATTGTTACATTCAAGAGATGTTAAAACTGTTGGAATGTTAGTTATTACCTCAAATAAAGGTTTGGCAGGAGCATATAACGCTAATGTTGTGCGTGATGCTTTGCGTAGAATTTCAGAATACAAAAAACAGGGAATTGAAGTTTGCTTATTTGTTGCTGGGCAAAAGGGAATTTCTGCTTTGAGAAAGAAGTGTGAAGTTTTAGGCTGCCCAATTGAAAAAAAATATTTTTCGGCTATTGATGATCCATCTCCAATTGAATCTCGTGATATTGCAGAAGATTTGGCAGAATATTATGTTGAAAAGAAAATAGACAAAGTCGAAATTGTAACAACTAGATTTAGAAATATGATGAGTTATTCTGTTGAAAGTTGGCAAGTTTTACCTGTTGTTGGTGTTGCGGATGTTAAGGATAGAATTTCGGATAATGTGATTGATCCATTGATGGAATTTGTACCAGATAAACATCACATTTTGCAAAAAATCATACCTATGTATATGACAAATATTTTTTATCAAGCATTATTGGAAGCTCAAGCAAGTGAACTTGCTTCAAGAATGACTGCGATGTCTGCTGCAACAACAAACGCTGACAAAATGATTCATGATTTGTCAATTGTTTATAATAAAACTCGTCAAACGGCGATTACTCAAGAAATTATAGAAGTTGTATCAGGTGCAAATTCTCAATTAGGGTAAATTTAGACGATTTCAATCATATCCGATAGAGAGAAATCTGTTAGAAGATTTTTAATACTTGGAGTTGCGACTTTGTATTTAATTTTTGTTTTTGGATTTATTGAAAACTGTCTGGATGAAATTATCGCAATATGTTTTGCGGCTTCAAATATATTCATTTTTGACAAATCAATGATTTCTTCTTTGTGATTTATGTTTTTTGTTTTCATATAAAATCCTTTCCTAATAGATATCGGCAAAAATTTTGAATTTTTGATAAGAAATTGTAAAGATACTGCATTTGTAGGATATTTATTGTATAATTTCTTTAGGTTAGGCGAGGTGGATATGACTGTTATGACTATAAACAAGATTAATGAATTAGCTAAGGAAGTTTTAGAAATTGAAGCAAATTCAATTTTGAGATTGAAAAATAACATTGGTGAAGAGTTTGATAAAGCAATTGATATTTTATACAATTGCAAAGGCAGAGTAATTGTTACTGGTATGGGTAAATCTGGATTGATAGGAAAAAAGATTGCTGCAACAATGTCTTCAACTGGTACTCCTTCATACTTTTTACACCCTGCCGAAAGTACTCATGGTGATTCTGGTGTAATTACAAGAAATGATGTTATTATTGCTATTTCAAATAGTGGTGAAACTCAAGAATTAATGAATCTTTTGCCATTAATTAAAAGGTTTGGTTGTGAAATGATTGGTATGACTGGAAACTTAAATTCAACTTTGGCTAAAACCAGTGAAGTTGTTTTGGATATTTCAGTTGAAAGAGAAGCTTGTCCTTTAGGTAAAGCTCCAACCGCTAGTACAACTGCAACATTGGCTATGGGTGATGCTCTAGCTGTTTGCTTGATGGAGAAAAAAGGTTTTACAAAAGAAGATTTTTTGATGTTCCATCCATCAGGAAAATTAGGAAAAGGTTTGACTTACAAAGTTAAAGATTTGATGATTACTGGGGATAAAATGCCAATTGTTAATTCAGAGGATTCTTTCACTTCTGTTATCAAGTCTATTTCAGAGCACAAATTAGGTATGGCAATGATTATTGATTCAGATAAAAAACTTGCGGGTGTTCTTACCGATGGTGATATTAGAAGAACAATAATTAAACATTCTGACACTTCTGGTTTAAAAGTTAAGGATGTTATGACTTTGAATCCAAAAAATATTACATCTGAAGCTTATGCTGCTTCTGCGTTGAATTTAATGGAAAAATATTCAATTACTGCTTTGGCTGTTGTTGATGATAATAATGTTCCTGTTGGTGTAATTCATGTTCATGATTTATTAAGAGCGGGAGTTGCATAATGGATTTAAAAGAAATAGCTTCAAAAATTAAATTATTAGCCTTTGATGTTGATGGTGTGATGACGGATGGTAGTATTACCTACGATGAAAATGGTACGGAATATAAGACTTTCAATGCCAAGGATGGACACGGATTGGCTAAGATGGCAAAGAATGGATTTATAACTGCAATAATTACTGGCCGAAAAAACGGAACTGTTGACAGAAGAGCCTGCGATTTGAGAGTTACAGAAGTTTTTCAAGGCGTAAAAAATAAGTTGCCAATCTTGGAAGCTATAATGGAAAAATATGAACTTGATTTTTCTCAAGTTGCTTATATGGGTGATGATGAACCTGATATTTGTATTTTGGAAAAAGTTGCAATTGCTGGATGTCCAGCAGATGCGGTTGCAAAAGTTCAAAAAGTATGTAATTTTAAAGCTACAAAAGACGGCGGTCGAGGGGCTGTAAGAGAGCTTTGCGACTTCGTTTTTGAGTCTGTAAATTTTGAGAATGAACAATAATTTATATAAGGGGATATAATATGTACGAAATTAAAACACAAGCATTTTTTTCTGCGGCTCATCATTTGTTAAATTATGATGGAGAATGCGAAAATCAACACGGTCATAATTGGATGGTAGAAGCTTTTGTTCAAGGTGAAACATTAAACAAAAGTAATATTTTGGTTGATTATAAAGTATTAAAAAAAGAATTGAACGCTGTATTGGATACTTTAGATCACAAAGATTTGAACGAATTGCCAGAATTTAAAGGGGAAAGTCCTTCTAGCGAAATGATTTCTGCTTATATTTATAATAAATTGAAAGAAAGAATTGTTCAATTGAGCAAGATTACTGTTTGGGAAACTCAAACTTCTTGTTGTTCTTATTTTGAAGCTGAATAATAGTATTTTAGAAAGAGAGAAAATAAATGAATTTTATACAAGCGATTTTGATGGGTATCGTTCAAGGTTTGAGCGAGTTTTTACCTGTGTCTAGTTCTGCACATCTTGTTTTTACATCAAATTTTTATAAGGTATTTAAAAATATTCCAATTGTGGCTCAATCAAATGAAGAAGTTTTCTTTGATATAATGCTACATTTAGGGACCTTGATAGCTGTTTTGATATTCTTTAGAAAAGATGTTTGGGAAATTGCGAAAGCATTATTTTTAGCTTGTAAAAATAGAGATTTTTCTGATCATAAAGCAAAATTAGGAATTTACATTATCGTAGGTACAATAATTACAATAGCTTTAGCATTACCATTTAATGGAGTTGCAGAACATTTGGTATATCATCCAGCATTAGTTGGCGGGTTGTTGATTATTACTGGTGGCGTTTTGTTTTTGAGTGAATACTTGTCGAAGAAAAGAGAAGGTTCTACTCAAAAGGTTTCATTAAAACAGGCTCTTTTAATTGGTTTGGCTCAAGGGGTTGCGGTTCTTCCTGGGTTTTCTCGTTCTGGTTGGACAATGGCAACAGGATTATTTGCAGGTCTTGATAGGGCAACATCTGCGAGATACTCTTTCCTTTTGAGTATTCCGATTATTTTAGGAGCTTCTATGGTTTATCCATTTGTAAAAATAAATGTTGCAGAAGCTGTAACTTATAACTGGTTAGCTATTTCGGTTGGAACAGTTGTATCTGGTATTGTAGGTTACTTATGTATAAAATATTTTATGAAATTTATCTCAAAATTTTCATTAAATATTTTTGGCTACTATTGTGTAATAATGGGCGTTTTCACAGTGATATTTTTCAATGTTTTTAAGTAATAATTTTTGTTAAAATTTGTAAATATGGGTCGTTTAAGATAACAAAAAATAATCTTGACATGTATTCTAATGAAAGAAATGCGGAGTTATCATGATTTTACCAGTAAGTAATTTTAGTGACAGGCATGTCGCTTTTAGGGCGAAGCCAGGGGAAAATAAAGATATTACATACGATGAGGATACTTTGTTGGAGAATAGTTTTTCCAATCGTATCCGTATTGGTATGGACAAATTGACAAAAGCTTTTACCGTATATCCTGCGAAAGGATTGACAGGGAGTAAGAATTCAAATTTCTATGAATTTTTGACAATGGGGACTGTTCCATATTTGGTTGGTAGTGCAACATTGATGGCAATATTTAATGCTCCGAATAAATCTTTCATGCCTGATAGTAAAGTTGCAGCAAATTCTCTAGGCCGAAAAATGGCTTTAGGTGTATTATTTTATGGCGTTTTCAAATCTTTGTCAAAATCTTTTATAGATGCTCCTGTTAAATGGTTTACTGGTATAGATACTCAACTTCCGTATGCAAAAGTCAATTATCAATTGCAAGAAAATCCTGATGATTATAATCTTACAAGTATTGAATATCACAAGGTTGGAGAAAGTGTAGATTTTACTCGTTGGGATCAGTTGTATGGTGATCCTAAAAAAGGACAGGATTTGAATTTTAGATATGATAAAATCGCAAAGAAAAATGGTTTGGGAGAGAATTTGAACGATTCAGACCAAGAAGTGAAGCCTATATATAAAGAGGTTTTGGTAAAATCAAATTTGGCGAGAAGTTTTTCTTCTTATATGTGGGCTGCAACTGGTGTGGCTTTGGCTTTCCAAAAACCATGGGATAACTTCTTTAAATCCGCAACAATGAAATTCTGGAAAGTTAATGAATTTACTCATTCTTTGAAAGTATTTGGTCAAAGTTTTGTTCAAAGCTGTAAAGAATTGTACAAAGGTTCTCCAGATGCGGTTAAACATTTTGATAAGCATGCAGGAAAGTATTTACTTGGGGCATCTGTTGTGGTGACTGCTTTAGGATTGTTGAATACTCTTCATATAACAAAGAAACCTCCAAAACATGTGTCTGAACAAGTTATGGATTCTAATAAAGAAAGTGTGGTGAGTTAAATGAGAACAAATTTAATTCAAGCATACTTAAACGGATCTCCTGCCGCAAAGCAATATAATTCTGATAAAGCCGCTAAAGATTTTGATGTTCATAAGGAATTGAATAATCGAACATTTATCAAACCATTACCAAGTAATGGAAAATTGGTTCGTAATAATTTATTTGATATTCCTGCGGAATTTTTCAAAGATGTAAAATATGATATAAATGCTCTTCGTCATTCCGTAAAAGGAGAGGCAAATGACCATGAACTTGGCAGATTGAATGATATGGGAATGAAGCTTGGTGGGGTTGCAATTGCATCTTATTTATTTACTCGAAAATCTACCCCTCTTACAAAAGTAATGGAATTTGTTGGTTTAGCCTCTTTCTTTGCTGCAATGGATGTATGGCCTAAATTAGCTCTTCAACTTCCAGCTTATTTGGTTCATGGATTTAATATCAGACAGAAATATGAAGATAATTATGGAAGAAAGAAATTGTTATATCAAGACCACCAATTTATTCCTTGGGATTTGTATAGCGATGAAGAGATTAATAAAATTGGTAATAGGTTAAAAGTTCCAAAAGATATACCAAATAGAAGAGAATTTATTCAAGAAAAAATGAGAAAAATTGCTCTTCAAAATAATACTATGTGGATGTTGACTGCTGGTTTGGCAACTCCGATTACTAGTGCGTTGATTTGTAATGCTTTGACTAATCCGATTTCAAAATATCAAGATGGTAAAATCAATCAAAAAGCAGATAATTTACTTCTTAATTTCAATGAGGAAATTAAGAAAGTTGATTATTCAAAACATCAACAAGAATTAGAAAATTTATTATCAGAAAATAAGGGTAAACCTATAACTTCTGAATTGTTTGAGCAAATACATTCTAAATTATCAGAAGGTTTGGATAGAGTTGTTGCAACTGATATGCAAAAGGATTTAGAGAGTATTATTCCAACTGGTTCTGGATATACTATTGACCAAGGGGTTGTTGATAATATTCAAAATGCTATAAAAACTCAATTAGCACCTCTAAATTTATCAGATGAAGATTTGGCAAGAATTCTTCCAAATCAAGATTCTTTAAATCACTCTTTTGAATCAAAGAATTTGTTTAGATCTGGGGTGAAGGATTTTTCAGAATATTCAAAAGAAATTCAAAATGTATTAAATTATAATATTTCTGAATTTATTAAAGCTAATCCAGATAATCCAGTAAATAGAAAACTTTTATTTGTTGCAAAAAAACTTGTTCATTCTCCTGAGTTTGGAGCTGATTCCCCAATTTTGAAATCTCTTAAATTTACACCTTCTGCTGTTTTAAATGAAGGAGCTATAAAAACTATTGAAAGTGCTTCTAAAATTTTAAATCAATTTAAAGCCGAAGTTGGAGTTTTGGATAAATTTGCTTACTTGAAAGCTGCTCAAGCTCCAGAAACAATTCTTGCAAATAGTTGGAATAATATTACAGATGATATGCTAAAATCCCTTAATTTTACGCCAAAAGAAATTGCAAAGGCAAGAATTGATAGAGAAATTACAGGACCATTACTAAGAGAAAAATTAGAATATATTGTTTCTGATGACACTAGATATAATCAATTTGTTGATAATATGTTTAACAAATTGTCAGAACTTCATGAAAAGATGGCATCAATTGATGTTCCTAAAGATAACAATACAAATTCTTATTTAGGTAAGGTTGATACTACATATGATGGTGCAGCTGAATCTTTAAGAAAGTTAGGAATGAATTCTCTAGCTCAAAGTATAAATGGTAAAGATGGGGATGTTCGTTCTTCTGCTAAACATATTCAGATTTCATTTGTGAAAGATAGAATTACTGGCGTTAAGAGTTCTTTTTATAGATTGTTAAATACAGTTGATGTTTATAGAAGAATTGCTCAATTGGATAAAAATCCAGCTGGAACTTTGCATAACAAAATGCCATTACAAGTAAAAGAAGAAATGTTGGAATTTGTTAAGCAAATGTTGTTAGATGCTCATACGTCAGATTATGCAGTGAAATTCTTTGCACTAAGACATCCTGAAATTAATCCTCCTGCAAATGCTTCTCCAGAAGAACTTGCAAGATTTTATTCTCAAGTTGAAGTTCAAAATGGTAAAGTTGTGAATAAAGTTTTAGGAACTCATCCCGAAAATCAATTGGTTGAACTTTCTAATGACAAAGGATTCTTTGGAAACGTAATGAGATTTGTATATAAAGAACCTCCAAATCCAGACACTGTTAATAGAGGTCAAACAAGCTTGATTTGGGAAGACTTTATGAATTATAGAAAAGAACTTTTAGATATTCTTGGAGGGGATAGTAATTTTGCAAAACCTTATCACTTGGTTGATGGTATTGTGAATTCAACTTCAGAAAGACGTTTCTTGCGTTTGGGTTGTGCTCCAGATGAAATGTTCTACAAATTATGTAAACAAAAATTCAATAGTAATAAATGGTTTAAGATGTTTGGCGGAATTGGTGCTGGCTTGCTAGGGGTTACAGTTTTGTCGCAATTCTTTATGGGCAAGATGAAAGTTCCAACAGCTAATAAGGAGAATAAGTAATTATGATTAGTGTTTCAACAAATTTAATAACTCAAAAACTTAATTCTCTAAGAGTTTCAAACCCTGCAAATTCTCAAAAGAATATTCCAACTAAGGTTGAACCTTCTTTTGGTGAAAATCTTCTTACAAGTTATTTGAATAATCAAGCTGTAATGAATGCTCCTGCTGTTCAAAAGACAACTCCTGTAAATGAGGTTAAAGCTCCAGAAAAGCCTTATAAAAATGATTTAAGAGATTTATTTTTAACAAATAATGCAAAAATTCTTGCTATTATTCCAAGAACATTCAATGCGAAAGATAAAGATGGAAATGAAATCATTCAAGGAAATGAAGAACACGGAACTTTAAAAAATGCCGTAGATAGATTAGATGAAGTTAAGGCAGAAGGTTTTAATACTCTTCACGTATTACCTATAAATCCTCCAGGGGCTAGCAATGCAATGGGGACAGCGGGATCAGTTTATGCTCCAGCTGATATGTTAAAAATTGACCCTGTCTTGTTAGATAAAAATGATTCTCGTTCAGATAGAGAACAATTCAAATCTTTTGTTGATGAATGTCACAAAAGAGGTTTGAGGGTAATGGTTGATATGCCAAGTTGTGCTTCATATGATTTGTATAATGCAAAACCAGAATTAATGGCACATGAGCGTAATGGTTTAGCAAAAACACCTCAAGGATGGTTTGATATTAGGATGTTCCAGCCTTGGGAGGATGAAGGCATTAGGACATTAAATCCAGAACTTTTAGAATATCATAGAAAATTTGTTGATATGATGATTGATTCTGGTGTTGATGGTATTAGAGCAGACGTAGCAAGAGCAAAACCTGTTGAATTTTGGGATATTATTATCCCTTATTCAAGAAAACGTGATCCTGAATTTGCATGGCTTGCAGAAACTTATACTTATGAAGATGCTTCTCCTCAAGCCAATATGCCATACGATAGACCTGAGGATTCCTTAAGGGCAGGTTTTGATGCTTATTATGGACAATATCATATTTTTAATGAATGGAATACTGCATCTCAATTACATGATTATGTCATTGATAATTTGAATATGTCATACCGAGTTGAAAAAGGTAAATCATTGATTGGGTCTTTTGCAACTCACGATGATATTTCTCCAATGTTCCATGGTGGAGAAGTTTATTGCAACTTGACTTCTGGTTTGGAAGTTACTTTACCGATGATGAATCCATACTTTGTTGATGGTTTCCAATCTGGAGATTGGTATAGTTACGATTATAGGGGAAAATCTTCTCCAGAAACAATGACAGATAATCATGATTTAACTGTTCACCAAGGTAAGCTTGATATTTTTAATCTCTCTCGTAAACCAGGAGGCGACAAACCTCAAATTGGTAAATTTATGACTGAGTGTTTTAAGTTACGTGACAACTATAATGATGTCTTAACTCGTGGTTCTTATATTGTATTAGATAAGAAAAAAGATAAGTTAGACCAGGTTATTGCTTTTGCTAGACATAGACAGGGTAGAACTTTACTTGTTATAGCAAATAAGAACGTTAATAGAGATGTTGCTTGCAAGGTAGAAGTTCCATCTTTGAAGGCAGACCAAAAACTTGTTAATTTGTTACCATCTTATGGAAAGGAAAGTCAATTCCAAGTATCACAAGGAGAAGTTTCTGTGAATTTAGGACCAGGAAGAATTCATGTATTTGAAATTGATACACCATATATCGAAAGATATTCAAAAAATGTTTACAAGCAACATTAAGTTAATAATTGCATATTAAGAGAAAACAGAGTAAAGCCCAGTTTTAAAACTGGGCTTAATTTTTTCTTCTTTCTCTCCTTGGGGAGAGGGGTTAATCTGAACACTCTTACTGATAATCAATTATTTATCCGAAATATATCCATTAATTGCAGAATAAGCTGCAACGTATGGGGATGAAAGGTAAATAAAACCTTTGGTATTACCTAATCTGCCTTGGAAATTTCTATTTTGTGTAGATAAGCAAACCTCTCCATCTGCTAAAATACCTGCGTGAATTCCAACGCAAGGACCGCATCCTGGAGGTAGAATTGTTGCATTTGAATCCATAAATATTTCTAATAACCCTTCTTTAAGAGCTTGTTTATAAATATCTCTAGAAGCTGGGCAAATTAACATTCTCACCCCTTCGTGAACTTTTTTACCTTGAAGGATTTTTGCGACAGTTCTCATGTCTTCAATCCTTCCGTTTGTACAAGTTCCAACATAAACTTGGTCAACTTTTATATCGTTTAAATCTTTTGCTAGTTTAGTGTTATCAACAGTGTGCGGGCATGATACAGTATGTTCAATTGTTGAGGCATCAATTTCTATTACTCTTTCATAAACAGCATCTTCATCTGGTTTAATTTCCTTATACATTTCTCCTCTGCCACGAGAGATTAAATATTCTTTTGTTTTTTCGTCAGGCACAAATAATCCGCATTTTGCCCCTGCTTCAACCGCCATATTGGCAAGGGTAAATCTTTCTGCCATACACATATTATCAATTGTGTCTCCGCAAAATTCTAAAGCTTTGTATGTTGCCCCATCAGCTCCAATCATTCCGATAAGGTGAAGCATTAAATCTTTAGAGCAAATCCCTTCTTTAAATTTTCCCTTTACGACTATTTTAAATGTTGGAGGTACTTTTAGCCAAGTTTTTCCTAATGCCATCGCAACTGCAACGTCTGTTGAACCCATGCCTGTTGCAAAAGCTCCCAAAGCTCCAGAAGTACAAGTGTGGGAATCTGCTCCGACTAAAATTTCTGTTGGATTTACAAATGTTTCAACTAATCTTTGGTGGCAAACTCCAGAACCAACTTCAGATAAAACAGCTCCATATTCTTTTGCAAAATCTCTAAGAATTGTATGCATGTTAGATAATTCTTTCTTTGGGCTAGGAGATGCGTGGTCAATGAATAGAATTGTTCTTTCAGGGTTGTTTAATTTATCTTTCCCTAGTTTTTTAAATTCTTGGACTGTCAAAGGTCCTGTTCCATCTTGAACTGCACAAACATCTACTTTTGCGATAACAAGTTCTCCAGCTTTAACTGCTTTTCCTGCGTGGTTTGAAATAATTTTTTCAACTAAAGTTTGTCCCATACTATAACTCCCATATGTTCTTTTTTTATATATTACCACAAATTACTATAACCTTTACTAATAATTAATGTTCAAGAACTTTTATTGAATTTTCTAGCGAATTGAAGTTTAGATTTTCGTTTTGTAAAATTAAAATCTCTTTACAAAAGTCTTGACGCTGAGCCGTGTTTGGGGTATATTTACCTTGTCAGAAGTTAAAAGTTCGAATACGATTTCAAAATAGCTTTGAATAGCTTGTATTTTGGCGTATTCAAAAAATATATAAATCAGGTTTCCTGATAAGAAAAAACATTTGAAAGTAATTAAATTACAAAGAAAGGTAAAATCAATGGAAAACAATGAAGAATTAAAAGTTACTGAAGCTCCTGTTGAGGAAGTTAAAGCAGAAGCAACTCCTGTTGAAGCTTCAGAAGAAAAACCAAGAAGAAGACGTGGAAGAAAACAAAAAATCGAAACAACTGAAGAAAAACCACAATCAGAATGGACTGAAAGAGTTGTTCAAATCAGCCGTGTGACTAAAGTTGTTAAAGGTGGTAAAAAATTAAGCTTCCGTGCAATCGTTATCGTAGGAAACCAAAAAGGTCAAGTTGGTGTTGGTTGTGCAAAAGCTTCTGAAGTTATTATCGCTATTCAAAAAGCAATTGCTGATGGTAGAAAAAATCTTGTTACAGTTCCTATCTTCAAAACAACTATTCCTCACCCAATCACAGGAAAATCTGGTGCAGGTGAAGTTATGTTAAGACCAGCTTCAGAAGGTACTGGTATTATCGCTGGTGGTGCTGTTCGTTCAGTATTAGAACTTGCAGGTATTGAAAATATCCTTTCAAAATCTTTAGGTTCAAAATCTCCATTGAACGCTGCAAATGCTACAATCGCTGCTTTGAAGGCTTTAACTCCATTCACAGATGTAGCTAAAAAACGTGGCTTAACAATGGCTGAATTTTTAAACTAATTGACGTAAAGAACATTTAACTATAAGGAAATAAAAATTATGACAGATAAAAAAGCAAATTCAATCAAAATTAAACTTGTTAGAAGTTTAATCGGAACTCCTGAAGCTCAACGCAGAGTTGTTAGAGGTTTAGGTTTAACTAAAAAAGACCAAGTTGTTGAACATTTTGAATCAGCAACAATTATGGGTATGGTTAACAAAGTATCTCACCTAGTAGAGATTGTAAAATAGTTGCCATTGTGTATAAAGTATAATAAAGTACAAAGAAAGAGGAAATAAAATGTCAAATATAACATTAGAAGATTTAAGACCTGCAGAAGGTTCTACATCTAAATCTAAAAGAGTAGGCAGAGGCCGTTCATCTGGACATGGTAAAACATCTTGCCGTGGTCATAATGGTGAAGGTCAAAGATCTGGAAACTCTGCTAAAAGAGGTTTTGAAGGTGGTCAAATGCCAGCTTACAGAAGATTACCAAAATTGAAAGGCTTCCAAGTTTATTCAAAACTTAACTATGCTGAAATCAATGTTGGTAGATTAGATGATTTGGGTCTAAAAGAAGTTTCTTTAGACGCATTGAAAGAAGTATTAACAATCCACCCATCTTGCGTTGGTTTAAGAGTTTTGGGTAACGGCGAAATCAAATCAGCTGTTACAGTTAAAGCTGCTTATGTTACACCATCTGCAAAAGAAAAAATTGAAGCTGCTGGCGGAAAGGTTGAGTTAGTATAATGGCACAAGGAGTTAAAATGCCAACTACTGATGATTTGATGTCCATGTGGAACGCATCAGGATTGAAACAAAAGATTTTGTTTACATTCTTGATGGTTGCACTATGGCGATTGGGAGTTCAAATGCCTTTGTATGGTATTAATTCTCAAGTGTTTGCGAACATTGCACAAGGAAACAATATTATTGGTTTCCTTGACTTGTTCTCAGGTGGTGCTTTGGGTACAGTGTCAATTTTGGCATTAGGTATTGGACCATTCATCACATCATCAATTATTGTCCAGTTGATTTCTGTTGTAATTCCTTCATTGGAAAAATTGCAAAAAGAAGAAGGGGAAGCTGGACGTAGAAAATTGTCACAGTACACGAGAATCTTTACTGTTGTACTTGCAGTTTTCCAATCATTTATTTTTATGTTGTACTTGCATCATTTACCAGGGGCAATTATTTCATCAGTTAACCCTATTGCGTTCTATGTAAGTTCAATATGTTCATTGACTGCTGGTGCAGTTCTTGTAATGTGGATTTCAGAATTGATTACCGAAAACGGAATTGGTAATGGTGGATCCCTAATTATCTTCTGTGGTATTTTATCTGGTATTCCTATTTATACTTCAAGAACAGCAGCTTTAGTCAAAGCAAGTTCTTCTATGCAAATTGGTTTAATGATTTTGCTTGCAATATTCTTTGTTTCAATGATTATGATTGTAATTATGCAAGAAGCTGTAAGAAAAGTAATTATTGTTAATCCAAAAAGACAAATTGGTAACAAAGTTTATGGTGGAATGAACTCATTTATTCCTTTTAAACTTAACCCAGGTGGTGTAATGCCAATTATCTTTGCTATTGCTATTTTGTTGTTTCCATCAACGATATTGGCTTTAGTTGGACAAGCAAATTTCAAATCTGCGGCAGTAAAGAATTTTGTAATGAGTATGAATCATTATTTGAGTCCAGATGGTATTACATATTATTTATTGTATGTTGGTTTAATCATTGCGTTGACTTTCTTTTACGCTTCAATTATGCCGAATATGCAACCAAAGGATATTGCGGATAACTTGAAAAAATATGGCTCTTCAATTCCTGGTATCAAACCTGGAAGACCAACCGCAGAAGCATTGGATAAAATCCTATCAAAAACAACATTTATCGGTGCTATCGGGTTGGGTATCATTGCACTTGTTCCATCATTTGCAAGCCATGTTACTCGTATTCAAACATTCCAAGGTATCGGTGCGACATCTTTAATCATCATGGTTGGTGTTGCTTTGGACTTAATCAATCAGGTAAGAACTCACTTGCTTGCTAGAAATTATGAATCATTCTTGAAAGAGTAGATTTTAATAAATGAATAAAAAAGTCGTCTGATTATTCTACCAGACGACTTTTTTTGTTGTAAGTAAATTCCTATTTTGCAGTTTGGAGTATATATCTTCCTGCTGCTGTTGCTGGTTCTACAATTCCATCGTGAAATCTAATTGGAAAAACATCGGTCATGTATTTAGGGCTATTTTTTACAATGCAAGTATTTTGTTCGAGTGAATTACTACCTTGAGAACAAGATACTTCTTTATTTGGCTTTGAAATTCCGTTTACATCAATAAAACCTTCACAGTATCTCATATTCCCATCTGTGGGGTATATATCTTTAACCTTTTCGCCTAATTCTATGTGGCATGATGCTACGCTTCCTAAAAGCTTTTCAATCATAACAATTGTTCCATCAGATAATACGTAAGCGTGATTACTATTTGTAGGAATACCATGTACATTTGCATATTCAGATGTAATAGTATAATTTACGTTTCTTCCTGCTTTTTGAATTTTTATATCTGAAGCTGTATTGTAAAAAGTTGCTCCTGTTAGTGTACCATTGAGCATTGCACAGATTGTATGTACGTTTTCAGGGTTTTGTGTTTTCCCATTGTTTCCACATGTCGAATCAACTCCCGCAAAATCAAAATCGTACTGTTCTTGTGACATTCTTGCTGCTTGTGATAATGTTGAAATTGTTTTCTTGAATTTTGATCTAAATCTCGCACTATTTGTATTTGCAATTAGTGTTGGAATTGTCATTGCTGCAACAACTCCAATTATTCCCAACGTGATTAACACTTCTGCAAGTGTAAAACCTATTTTCTTCTTTTTCAAAATATCCCCCTTTTTTGATAAACATATCACTATTATAATAAATATAAAACTATAATAATATATAGATACCCAAAGGTCAATATAATATTATAATGTAATGGAGAAGTCAGAGTTTAAAAAGGAAATTGGTTTCAAGATAAAAGTTGCAAGGATGCGACAAAAAATTTCACAAGAAAAACTTGCGGAAATGGCGGATTGTAGTCTTTCTTATATAGGTTTTATTGAAAGAGGTGAAATGTCGTTATCATTATATAACTTTGTAAAAATATCTTCTGTTTTGCATCTTGATATAAATGATTTTTTGAAAGAATTTATCTAAACTAATTCTCCGTATATTTTACCATTTTCAAATTTTACTAATTTTACCATTTGTAAGGTATTGAATAAATCAGTTCTGTCTGATGGAATTTGTACGGTTAAATAATTTCTTGTCATTCCTTTTAAATTTTGAGAGTGTTTGTCTGGATGTTTTTCGATTAAAACTTCCAGTGTTTTCCCTATATTTTTTTTAATAAAATTGTTTAATTTTTCTTTTGATATTTCTTTGATAATTGTAGCTCTAGAATTTTTTACGTCGTCTGGAACTTGGTTTTCCATTTCAGCTCCAATAGTTCCTTTTCTTTTTGAATAAGGAAAGGTATGAATTTGTGTTAATCCAGAGGATAAAAGATTTTTTCTTGTTATTTCAAAATCTTCTTCCGTTTCTCCTGCAAATCCTGCAATGACATCACTTCCCAAAAATGGATTTTCAAATGTTTCATTTATTTTTTCAATAAGCTTTAAATAACCTTCTGTCTTATAAAATCTATTCATTGAGCGAAGTGTTTTATCATTTGCAGATTGTAATGAAAGATGGAAGTGCGGGCAGAATTTTTTTGACGTTTTTAAAAATTCAAGCATTTCATCCGTAATTTCAGGAGGGTTGAGAGAACCCAATCTGTAACGTTCAATTGTTGTTTTTTCTTCAATTTCTTTAAGTAAATCTAATAACGATAATCCGAATTCTTGGCCCCATTGCCCAATATGGATTCCTGTAAGCATAACTTCTTTAAATCCGTGTTTTGCAAAGTTATTTATTTGGTTGACGATAAATTCAGAATCTGCACTGCGGCTTTTCCCACGAGCTTTCCAAATAATACAATATGTGCATCTGTTGTCACAACCGTCTTGTATTTTCAAGCTTGCTCTTGTTTTTGTTGTGTCAAATAATTCAACTTTATTGAATTCTGTTTGTTTTAGAATATCATTTGCTGAAAATCTTTCGTCTGAATTAATGTAATCGTATAAGTGTAATTTTTCGTCATTCCCGATTACAAAATCAATAAAATCATTCTTTAGAAGTTCTTCTTTTTCAATCTGAGCCATACATCCAGTTGCAATTGTTAAAATATTTGGATTTTTGTGCTTTGCTGAACGTAACAAATACATTGCTTCATTATCACTTTTGTGGGTTACAGAACAAGAATTAAGAATATAAATGTCCGCATCTTCAATATTTTGAACTTTTTTATATCCATGTTCAATTAAATTTTCTTCAATGATGGCACTTTCAAATTGGTTAGATTTGCAGCCCATTGTGTGAATGTTAAACTTCTTCATTTCTTGATAGTATAAAAAACAATCTAAATTGTAAATATTTATGTATTTATGTTATGAAAATAGCAAAAAAATATAATTTCTGCTTTAATATAAATATAATTAAAGTGTGAAAGGTAAGGTGTATATATGCAAGTTAATTCTGTATCGTTGGCAAATGCAAACTCTAAACCAGTATTCAAAGGTCCTCGTGAAGATTTAGAAAGCTTTGCATATATGGATGAAGAAAGTACAAGAAATCTTGCACTTGCAAGAACTTCAAAGGATGTTAAGGACAAAAAACATAAAGCAATTTCTAGAGCATTGTATTTAGCTGCCCCATTATCTGGAGGTTTGGCAGCTGCTTGTTCTGTTCCTTCAAAGGTGTTAACAAAAGTTGGGGGCGTTAATGTATCAAGAGCTACAAGAATTGCAGCTGGTGCGGTAGGTGCTTTAAGATTAGGTGCGTTATTCTTAGGAATTGATGCAATTTTTGCCCTAAAAAATAAAATTGATAATAGTAATGAAACAATGAGAGAATTTTCTCAAAAACATCCATTGATGTCATTCTTTGGAACTGTTGCTGCATCGTTTGCCGCTTTTTATGGCTTGAAACACGGAGCTGCAGCACTTTCTAAAAAATTGTCTTCAACTGGTAAACATCCTGTGAAAGCTGTTAGAAGTTTGTTAAAATTCAGTGAAAAGTTAAATAATAGTAAAATCTTGAATAAAGCTTCAGAAATTACTGCGAAGGTTCCTGCTTTTGTTAAAACAGCCACTAAGAGCGTATTAGATTGGGGTCCTGTATTATTCATCTTAGCTCATTTTTCTCATGATGTGAGCCATAAAAGAGAAAAAGCTATTGCATTCCAAGATAATTATAACCAAATTAAAGGAGAGCAAGCAGTTATTCGTGCAGCCTTAGATGTTCATGATGAACTTGCTGCTTCTGTCGATGCTGAATAATAAAAGTTCTAAAATATAATAAAGTTTAAGAAGTGTATCGAATTTCCTTTTGGTACACTTTTTATTTATAATAACTTTATGAAAGTTGTAATTCTTGGAAAAGGCTTAATGCTTGCGAATATTATTTTAGGGGCGTTGGATGCGGGTGCTGAAATTGTTGGTGTTTTTCGATACGAAAGCACTTGTAATTCTCGTTTTCGTATGGTGTTTGAAGATTTTTTTAAGCCCGCTCCTGAAGTTACCTTAATAAATAGCTTAAAATTAAAACAAATTAGATTTAAGTCTGCAAATGATTCACGGTTTAGAAAACTTTTGCTTTCTTGGAATGTGGATTTGATAATTGTAGGTACTTGGAAGGAAAGAATATCTAAGCAAACTTTTGTTATCCCAAAAATTGCGACGGTGAATGTTCATCCTTCTTTGTTACCTCGGTATCGAGGACCTAATCCTTATTTACAGACAATTTTGCACGGAGAAAAGTCGTCAGGAGTAACACTTCATTTGATGAACGAAACTTATGATTGTGGTGCAATTTTAAAACAAGAAAAAGTTGAAATTCTTGATTCTGATACTTCAAAAGAGTTACGAGAGAAGAGTGTTCGTGTTGCGAGGAATTTGGTGTGTGAATTTTTGCAAGATTTGAATAATCGTATTTTAACCCCTGTTGCTCAAGATGAACGTTATGCTTCTTATTATCCAAATATTTCTGGGAATGAAAAAATGTTGGATTTTAATTTCCAGTCTTCTGTTGAAATTTCTCGTACTATTAGAGCTTTGCATCCTTTTTTACCGACGTATATTACGTATAAAGATAACTTTTTCATAGTAAATCCTTATTCATTTACCATTTTGCAAGATAATTGTGATGAAAAATCAGGAACAATTATTGCAAAAAATCCTGAAAAGACTTCTTTAACAATTGTTTGTGCTGATAAAAAAGCGATAAGGTTTTCAGATTTAAAATTATATAAAGCAGAATTAAGCACTAAGAAATTTATTCAAGAAAAAGTACAAATTGTTTAACTTTTTATCATATGTTTATCAAGCATAACCATCAAAATTGAAATATCGGCAGGTTTTACTCCGCCAATTCTTGATGCTTGAGCCAAATTCTTTGGTCTAATTTTTGATAATTTTTCTTTTGTTTCTGTTGAGATGTGGTCTATCGTGTTGTAATCGATATTTTCTGGAATTTTAAATTTCTCAAGTTTTCCTGCTTGATCAACTTGTTCTTGTTGACGTTTGATATAACCGTCATATTTTACGATTACTTCGATTTGTTCATAGACATCTTTTGGAATGTTCAATTCTCTGGTAGATTCATCTATTTCTTTTAAAATTTTATATGAAATATTAGGTCGTTTTAAAAGTTCGGATGCCCTAATTCCTCTATCCAAATGCTCTTCGTATTTTGCTAAAATTTCGTTAACTTCATGTGTAGCAGGGATTTTTAATCCTTCTAATCTAGTTTTTTCAATCTGGATAAGTTCTTGTTTTTTATTAAATCTTTCAAATTGTGTATCGTCAATTAATCCAATTTTATGGCCGATTGGAGTTAATCTTTCGTCTGCATTGTCTTGTCTTAGTAATAATCTGTATTCTGAACGTGAAGTTAACATTCTGTATGGGTCTTGAATGTCTTTTGTTACTAAATCATCAATTAGAGTTCCTGTATAAGATGAACTTCTTGATAGTTCAAGCATTTCAGAACCATTCAAATAATTAAAGGCATTGATTCCTGCAATTAAACCTTGAGCCGCTGCTTCTTCATAACCACTTGTTCCGTTAATTTGTCCACCAAAGAATAATCCTTGAATTTTTTTAGACATTAATGAATGAGTTGTTTGAACTGCTGGAACGTAATCATATTCAACAGCGTATGCGGGTTTGATAATATGAGCGTTTTCTAATCCAGGTAAGCTTCTAATCATTTTAACTTGTACATCTGCTGGTAAACTTGTTGAAAAACCTTGAATATAAATTTCATAAGTTCCAAGACCTTCTGGCTCAATAAAAATATGGTGAGAAGGATTTGAAGCAAATCTAACAATCTTATCTTCAATTGAAGGACAATATCTAGGGCCAACACCGTGGATAAGTCCTTGATACATTGGAGATTTATCAAGGTTTGAGCGAATAATTTCGTGAGTTTCTTCGGTTGTTCTTGTTAAATAACAAGGGTATGTTTTTCTAATTGGTCGATTTGGTTTGAAAGAGAAGAAACTTAACTCTTCATCTCCTGGTTGAATAGTCATTTTTGAATAATCAATAGTTCGTTTATCAATTCTTGCTGGCGTACCTGTTTTTAATTTTTTTGTTTCAATTCCAAGTTTATGTAGTGAATCAGATAATCCAATTGCAGCTTTTTCTCCAAGTCTGCCTGCACTATATGAACGTAATCCGACAAAAATTCGACCTTCAAGTGATGTTCCAGTTGTTAGAACAACTGCTTTGGTTGAATATTCAATTCCAAATTCGTCAACTGCTCCGACAATTTTGCCATTCTCTGCTTTAAGTTCTGTTATGCAACATTGCTTTAGGTAAATATTTTCGTTGCTCTCGATTAAATTTCGCATATAACGAGAATATTCAGCCTTGTCCGATTGAGCTCGCAAAGCCCTAACTGCAGGTCCTTTAGAAGAGTTTAGAACCTTCATTTGTAGATATGTCGCATCAGTAACTTCACCCATAACGCCACCCAATGCATCAATTTCTCTAACTAATGTAGATTTTGCAGGGCCTCCTACTGCGGGGTTACAGGGTTGTAATGCAATGTTATCGAGATTAAGTGTACATAATAACACTTTCATTCCCAGCCTAGAACAAGCCATTGCTGCTTCGCAACCAGCGTGTCCAGCTCCTACAACGATTATGTCGAATTTGTTATTTAAGTAATCCATAGAACTATTATAAAGCAAACATACCCTGATTGCCTCATTTTTAGATTTTTGCTGTTACGTTTTTAATAATTTTTAGCACAACAAACTAACGCTTAAATTATTAAACGTACATTAAACACTAAAAACAAACCATACACACTCTGTTGTCAAAAACGCTTAGGAAAATTAAGTTTTAGGGTTTATCCTTCAGCAGTTAGCTCTTCCCAGATGCTTGGAACTACAATTAATGCTGTGTAAACGATGAAACCGAATAAAATAAGATTAATTGCCATGATAACCTCCTTTGGTTACATATATATTAATCCCACTTTTTGCGGTAGAATAACAATTAATGGTACAAACAGAGGAAAAGTTTACATAACTTAATATAAATAATTGAGATGAAAGAATTTACACAAAAGGATATAAATACGCTATTTTCGGGGCTTTGCTGTTCCCGTTGTAAAAATGAATTTACTAAAAGTTCTATAAAAATTTTGGAAAGGGATTGCGATATTTTGCTCTGTCGTTTATCATGCGAAAAATGTGGAAAAGATTTTGGTGAAATTGTCTTTAATTATAGTCGAAAAGCTAAGTGCCACGAACCTTTAGAGATAATTGAAGGACCTCCTCCAATTTCTTATGATGATGTCATAGAAGCTCATAGGTTTATTCGAAAAAAGTTATAGAATTAATCTAAAAAAAATACCACAGCCAATTGGTTGTGGTATTTTTTACTTTACAAATTTGCAATTCTTATTGTTTAGGAGTTACAGTACTTTTGATATGTAATTCTCTCAACTGTTGCAATGAAGCAACTCCTGGAGCATCACTCATCAAGTCTTTTGCACCTGCATTCTTAGGAAATGCGATAACGTCACGGATAGAATCTGTTCTTGCAAGTAATGCAACCAATCTATCCAAGCCGATAGCCAAACCTGCGTGAGGTGGAGTACCATATTGAAGTGCGTTAACCATAAATCCGAATTTTTCTTGAGCTTCTTCTTCTGTCAATCCTAAAGCTTTGAAGATTTTCTTTTGAACTTCAGAAGAGTGGATTCTTACTGAACCTCCGCCTAATTCTGTTCCGTTATAAACGATGTCATAAGCGATAGATTTAACGTTGCCCAAATCTCCAGAATCTAATTTGTCTAAATCTTCAAGGTTTGGAGATGTGAATGGGTGGTGCATTGCCATATATCTGCCTTCTTCATCACTCCATTCAAACATTGGGAAGTCAACAATCCATAATAGGTTATGTTTAGCTTCGTCAATTAAGTTCAATGATTTTCCGAAGTGTAATCTTAATCTACCCATAACGTCATAAACTAATTTTGGTTTATCAGCTACGAAGAAGATTATATCTCCAGCTTGAGCCCCAGCTCTTTCTTGAATTTGTTTAGCTTGTTCTTCTGTTACGAATTTCAATACAGGAGATTTAGCTGTTCCATCTTCGTTATAGATAATGTTTGCAAGAGCTTTAGCTCCAAATGATACAGCTAATTTAGTGATATCATCGATTTCTTTTCTTGAATATTTAGCTCCTCCTGGAATTCTGATACCACGAACGATACCACCATTTTCAAGAGTATCTTTAACAATTTTGAATTCAGATTGCATAATAATATCGCCAATATCAAACAATTCTAAACCAAATCTTGTATCTGGTTTATCAGAACCATATCTGTCCATTGCTTCTTGCCAAGGCATTTGAATAAATGGAGGTTTAACTTCAACACCAGCAGCTTTGAAAGCATCAACAATTAAACCTTCAACAACTTTGATTACGTCTTGTTGTTCAACAAAAGACATTTCCATATCAACTTGAGTGAATTCTGGTTGTCTATCAGCTCTTAAATCTTCATCTCTGAAACATTTTGCAATTTGATAATATCTTTCAATACCGCCAACCATCAACAATTGTTTGAAGATTTGTGGTGATTGAGGTAGTGCATAGAATTTACCTTCTTGAACACGAGATGGTACAAGGTAATCTCTAGCTCCCTCTGGAGTAGTCTTGATAAGAATTGGAGTTTCAACTTCCAAGAAATCAAGATTGTTTAAGTAATTTCTAATTGCTTGTACTATGTTATGACGCATAACAAGTTTTGACAACATTTGTTCACGTCTTAAATCTAAGTATCTGTATTTTAGTCTAATATCTTCTGAAACGTTGTCATCATCTAGTACAAAAGGTAAAACTTTTGATGTTGACAATACTTCAATTTTTTCGGGGTACATTTCAACTTGCCCAGTTGGATATTTTTCGTTGTATGTTTCTGGAGGTCTTTTAGAAACTTTACCAGAAACTTTGATAACGTATTCTGATCTTACGTGTTCTAATACTTTGTGAATTTCAGGGTTGATTTGAGGGTTTGCAACGATTTGGAAAAATCCGCTTCTATCTCTCAATTCAACGAACAAAATACCACCTAAATCTCTAATGCAAGAAACCCAGCCTGACAAAGTGATGTGTTCATCAATATTGTTCAAGCTTAGTTTTCCACATTCGTGGTCTTTAAACTTTGTTTTAATCATCTTCTTTTATTTCCTTTTTGCCTATTTATATTGCAATTCTAATTTTATCAAAAACACAAAAAAAAGACTACAATATGTAACATTTGTAATCTTTTTTGCTAAATTTAAACTTCATCTTTCATAATTTGACATGAATGAACGATGTTTAGGTTGATGTTGTAATAATCAACTTCTTCTGGCTTAAATTCAACGCTAGTCTTGTTCATAATTGTACAATCGTGTAATGAAATAAACATATTTCCACAGTTCAAAGTGTAGAATAAAAGATTTTCATTCGTTGGATTTTTAACTACAGAATTTTCTGGAAGGTATAATTTTCCTTTGATGATGTAGTTTTCAGTAGTAATTAAAACTACAATATAATCCTTATCCGACGGCATTGTAACTTTGTTGTTTGAAACGTTTGCCATACTTCTTTCACCTCTTCTCTCTTGTATTTCCGAAATTATACTAGCATAAAATTTTTGCATGGACAATTTATTAGATTTTTTGTAAGCTAGTTGTATGATTACATTTGATAGTTTGACATTAAAAGCTTTTTTAGAAGAAAATAAAGATTTTTTGTCTGGTGCAAGAATTAATAAAATTCAACAGCCGACAAGAAGGGATTTCTTATTTTCATTACGTAACAACGGGGAAACAAAACAATTTTATATAAATATTAATCCTCAATATTATCATTTGTGTTTTGCGTCTAAGAAAAATATCGAGAAAAGAGTGATTGAAATTCCGCAAAAGCCTCCAATGTTCTGTATGTTACTCAGAAAATATTTGCAAAATTCAAGAATTGCTAAAGTTAATCAGCCTCAATATGAAAGAATTTTAGAATTTTATGTCGAAACTTATAACGAAATTGGGGACAAAATCTATCTTTGCTTGGCAATTGAATTAATGGGTAAATATTCAAACGTCATTTTATATAATTATGATACCAATATGATTTTAGGTTGCGCTCATAATGTTGGAGCTGAAAAAAGCCGAGAGCGTGAAATGTATGGTGGGCTTCCTTATGTCTATCCTCCAAAACAAAATAAAATGGATATTTTAGATTATAATGGCGAAGTTAATTATGAAACTCTTCAAAATGATTTCTATTGGTTCTCAAAATCTTTTGCAATGCAGTGTAAAGAGCAAAGTTTAGAAAATTTAAAATCTTTCGTATCTTTGAATAAGCATGTTCCTGCTATATCGGAAGATTTAAAGACTTATTCTTTGTATTCTAATCTTTTAGATAATCCTGTAAAGTCTAATTCTGTTAACGATATGATTGATGATTATTATTCTGAATATATTTATCGTGATAAATTTAAGACTTTAAGAACTCATTATGAAAGTCTTGTAAATCAGAAGTTGAAAAAAGTTGTTAAATCTCTCAAGCAGATGGAATATCAAGTTATGCAAAATAAAAATGCAGATACATACCGTCTTTGGGGTGATTTGATTATGGCAAATTTGTATAATTTGGAAGATTATTCTAAAGAAATTTCTGTCTATGATTACGAAAATGACAAGCAAATAATCATAAAACTTGATGAATCCAAAACTCTTAAAGACAATGCAAATAAATTTTATAAGCTTTATAATAAAGCTAAAACTTCTAATGCAAAACTCAATGAATTAATCGAAGATTTAAAACAGAAACAATCTTATAATGAGAGTTTGCTATACAGTATAAGAATTGCCGAAAATATTGAGGAGTTGCATGAACTGAATGATGAAGTTGTAGAAACTCCGAAGGATAAACAGAAAAAAGTTCATTCTGAACCCATAAAAATTGAACTTGAAAATGAAACAAGGATTTTTATTGGTCGTAATAATCGTCAAAATGATTTGATAGTATCAAAGTTGTCATCTGAAGATGATTTGTGGTTTCATATAAAAGATTGTACAGGGTCGCATGTATTGTTGAAAACTCAAAAATTAACAGATGAATTAATCTATAAATGTGCAAAATTGGCAAAGGAATATTCAACCGCAAAGACCTCGACAAAAGCAGGAGTAATCTATACCAAACGCAAGTATTTACGCAAACCTCCAGCAGCTGCATTGGGTTACGTAACATATAAAAACGAAAAAGAAATTGTTGTTGAGTAAATTTTAAACATATGTTATAATAAATATATACTATTAGAATTAAATGGGAAAGATATGATTAAAAAAACTTTAGCGTTTACGGTCGCAGAAATACTTGTTGCAATGTCAATTGTTGGTGTCGTTGCAGCGATGACTATTCCAACTCTTCACTACAACAAAACAAAGAAAGAATATAGCGTAAAACTCAAAAACTTTTATAGTAGAATGCAAAATGCCATAGAAGATATGCAAGTTGACAAAGGCTCTTTCAAGGATATGATGAAACCGACCAATGCTACTATGAAAACTTGGTATATGGATAATATCGACCCTTATATGGGACACCAATTCGTAAATGGAAACAAAATTTATTATAAAGATGGTTCATCTTTGCAGCTTTTGGGTATTGGTGGATGTCTTGACGTATGGTATGATGTAAATGGGGATAAGAGTCCTAATAGAGTTGGTTATGATAAGTATCGATTTTTGTACTGTTTTGATGATTCTAACCGTATAAGCTGGTTTGGAGATAAGGAAACATTTTTTGGAACTTATGGGGCAGGATTGGTTGATGCAAAGACAACAAGACAACAGATGATTGATAAATGTAAATCTTCTGGAATGGGAGCTGAGTATTGTAATCGCTTACTCCAAGTAGATAACTGGGAATATAAACAAGACTATCCATATAAGTTCTAATTATACCAATTTTTCCCCTCTCCAAGGGAAGAGGGGGTAGGGGAGAGGGTTATTTAGTTATTTCTTGATATTGGTTTTCAAGTTCTAAATACACTCCCTCTATATTATTATCAATTTCATTATTCCAAAATCTTATTACTTTATAACCCTTAGATTGTAAAAATTGTGTTCTTTGTGCATCTGTGAGGATATTTTCTGGAGTATTATGTTGTCCTCCATCAATTTCGATAATTAACTTAATATCCTTACAAAGGAAATCAACAATATATTTCCCAATTGGTTGCTGTCGTTTGAATTTTAAGTTATTGAATTTATGATTTCTAATTATATTCCATAATTTTTGTTCTTGTGGTGTTTGGTTTTGTCTAAGTTGTTTTGCCAATATTGTTAATTTATTCATAGAAGTATTTTATCATGAATATCGACCCCTCTCCTAGCCTCAGCCATACGGCACGCAGTTTCACTCGACTCAACTTCGTCTCGTCGGTTCAGCTAGTGTCCCTAGGAGAGGAATGATGCAATACAAGTATCCTTGGAGAGAAAGAATCCCCACCTTTATTCTTGTGTTATAATCCTCGTAAGACGGAAGGTTTATTATGCCACATTTTTTTATAAATTCAGAACAAGTAAATGGTAACAAAATTTCAATTTCAGATAAAGAAAATTACATCCACATTGCAAGAGCTTTACGAGCTAGAGCAGGTGAGAAATTGTTGTTGATTGACGAAAAACAAACTCAATATGAAACAACTATTCTTCAAATTACTAATTCTGAAATTCTAGCAGAAATAAACAATTCTTATAAATCAAAGAGATTTTTAGATTTTGAATTATATCTAGCTCAAAGTCCTTTAAGAAGTGATGCACAAACCCTTCTAATAGAAAAAGCAACAGAATTGGGGGTTACTGGTGTATATCCAGTTATGACAGATAATTGTGCCGTTAATAAATCTGTTGCTGAAAAAAAAGTTACTAAATGGCAAAAAATTATGTATGAAGCTTCAAAACAATGTGAAAGAGCTTCCATTCCTGAATGTTATGAAGTTTCAACTATTGAAAAAGTTATATCAGAAAACCACTTCGACAAAATTATAGTTTTTTGTGAAAGAATTGCAGACAAAACTATTCGAGATTGTTTTATTGAAAAGCCAATTCAACAGAATGAAAAAGTCCTTGTTATTATTGGACCAGAAGGTGGTTTTTCTCAAAAAGAATTTGATTATTTTAAAACCTCTGGTTTTGAAATGTTAACATTGGGGAATTTAATTTTAAAAGCTGATACCGCAGTAGTTGTAGCTCTAGGAAACATTATTTATGAATACTCAAATTTTAAAAAATAAAATTCAAAACGATGAAATATTAAATAATATCGCAAGTTTTTTCCCTAACAAAATTTACCTTGTGGGAGGTTCAGTAAGAGATTGTTTTTTAGGGAAAGATACTTTTGATAGAGATTTAATTGTAACCGATGAAGATGCTGGAATATTTTCTCAAAAAGTTGCAGAATTTTTTGATGGGAAATTTATTCCACTTGATGAAGAAAATAAAATTTACCGTGTAGTCTTGAAAGATAAAAAGAACTATTTGGATATAACAAACCCTATTGAAAATTCGATAGAGAAAGATTTGTTCAGAAGAGATTTGACAATAAATGCAATTGCAGTGGATATAAAAAGTGGGGAAATCCTTGATTTAGTTGGGGGTGTTAAAGATATTCAAAGCAAAACTATTCGAGGAATTAAAGATTTTAACTTTGAAGATGATCCATTACGAATTTTGAGAGTATTTAGATTTTACTCAATTCTAGGATTTGAAATTGACTCACATTTACTTGAAGTTGTAAAAAATTTAAAAGATTCGGTTTTACAACCAGCAAAAGAAAGAATTGAATATGAATTGATGAAACTTTTTGAAGGGAAATATGCGGATTTAGCTCTTTTAAAAATGGATGAATGCGAAATTTTAAATAAACTGTTCCCATTTGTTGATGAATTAAAACAAGTACCACCTAACTTACATCATCATTTAGATTTATTCAATCACAGCATTGAAACTATTCGTCAAATAGAAATTTTATATGACAATGCCTCTGAAAAAGTCAAATCCCATATGGATAAAGTTGATTTTGGAGGATTCTCAAGACTTGCCCATCTCAAACTTGCAGCTTTCATGCACGATATTGGTAAATTTTCTACTTGGACAATTGAAGAAGGAACTGGAAGGCATAGATTTATTAAACACGACGACGTCGGAGCTAAACTGGCAAAACCGATTTTAAAAAGTATGTGTTTTTCAAATAAACAAATTGATTATATTACCTTAATGATAAAAAAACACATGTATCCAACTATGGTTGTCCAATCTCCAGAATTAACAGACAAAGTTATGATGAGATTTGTTAGAAAAATGGAAGAAAATGCCATTGACAATATATTAATTGCTCAAGCAGATAGATTGTCTGCACAAGGTCCAGAAATTACAAAAGAAATAGTTGAAGAAAATCTTTCTGCATTAAATAAACTTTTAGAATTCTATTTACAAGCACAAGAAACGATTAAACCTCTTCCAAAACTTATAGATGGAAACGACGTTATGCAAATTTTAAAAATCAAACCATCTCCAATATTAGGAGAGATTTTGAATTCGCTACACGAAGCTCAGATTTCTGGAGATATAACTACAAAAGAAGAGGCTATTTCTTTTGTAAAAAACTATCCAATTCGATAGTTTAAATTTAGTGTTTTATGATAAAATTAATTTGAATAAATAAAATGAGGTAGGGATATGAAGTTACGTTTTGATAAAGAAAAAGCGAAGAAGCTAGGTATTGTTTTGGGTTCAACTTTTGCAAGTTTATACCTTCTATTTTTGATATTACCATTTATTCTTTCGCCTATCGCAAATTCATACTGTGATAAAATTTCAGATTTAATAAAATCTTCCACGGGTTTTGATACAAAAATCGAAGGGCTAGGAATTGTAACTGCACCAAATTTATCAGCAGGAGTAAAGGTAAAGAACTTTTCACTATCTATTCCCGCTTCAGAAGAACCACTTTTAAGTACTGAAAAATTTAACATCCGAATTGCATTACTACCCTTAATTTTAAAGAAAATTCAATTAGACAACATAAGTGCAAAAACTCTAAACTCAACGCTTGTTGTAAAAAAAGATGGAGAATTCTTATTTGAAGACTACCTTCCTCAAACAAACGAACAAGAAACTTCTTCAATGACATCCTTGCCTTATGGGCTAAAATTATCAAACAGACTTCCAAACGTTAAAATAAAAGACTATAAACTAACGTTTGTTGATGCACTCAATGATAAATCATATTTTGTTAAAGGTGAAAAATTTAAAGTAGCCGATTTTGTTTTAGATAAAAAAATAAAATTATCTACAACAGGACAGGTTGTATTAGACAACAACATTGTATCTAATTACGATTTAAAAATTAATAATAAAATTATGCCAAATGTGCAACTAGACGACTTAGTTTTCCCTAAAGCCGTAAAAGTTGAAGAAGAGCAAGAAAAAACGACTGTAAAAATGCCATTTGATATAATGGACGTATTCAACTCAATCAACGAAAATGGATTACACGCAGATGTAACAACGAATGTTAAAACTTCTGGAACATTAAAATCTCCAAACCTAAAAGGTGTAATCGATGTAAACGCATTGACAGTCGCTGTAAACGGCAAAAAACTACCAGAAAGTTATGCAAACCTCAAATTCAAAGGAAATAAGACAGACATTGATTCAATTTTATTTACCTCAGATGATGAAAACGAAAAAACTCAAATTATTGGTAATATTCATTCTGGAAAAAATCCAGCTATCGATCTAACATTACGTTCAAATGCTAAATTTAACAATATGATTAGGCTAATTGATAGTATTGCAAAATCTTTTGACAGAAATGACTTTGATACCCTATCTGCCAAAGGAGGAATTGATGCAGATTTCAATATCAATTCTGATATGAAAAAAGTTTCTTCTACTGGATATTTAAAAATTAATCCATCTAGCGTAACTTATGGATTGTACAACGTTGTTATTGATAACATTACTGCTGATATTGATTTGATGAACAACAATATCGATATTAAAAAAGCTGGTTTTTCAGTTTTAGGACACCCTCTAAAATTATCAGGGACAATTGAAAATAACTCTAATACCGATTTAAAATTAACAGCAGATAAATTACCGCTAAAAGGTTTACTAGTTGCATTTGGTCAAGCTGCTATTCTTAAAGATAATGAAATTAAAAACGGAACATTATCTCTCAATACAATTATAAAAGGGAAATTAAAAGAACTTAAACCAGAAATTAATGCAAATGTTAACACTTTAGATATATTAAATAAACCTGCGGATGTTAGATTGTTACTATCTGATGCGGTTATTAAATTAATTTGTGAGACCAAAACTTTCACTGGGGATATTGACGTAAATTCATTAGTATTGAAAAATGCCACAGCTTCTATTACTGCACCAAAAACTAAAATTGTAATGGATTCAAAAGACATTAATATCAAAAATTCATATATTTTAGTAAATAACTCTAGAGTTGATTTCTCTGGTTTGGTTAAAAACTATTTGAATGATAAACTCAATATAAATATTTCAGCTAAAGGGAATGTCGCTTCAGCTGATATTATGGCATTTGTTCCTTCAGATTTAAGAGCAATGTTCCCATACGCAGGGAAATTACCAATTGAACTTGTGGTTAAAGGGGATTCTAAAATCCAAGACATTTGCTTTAAATTAATAGCAAATCCAACAAATTACATCAAATTTGCAGATATTGATTTGTTAAAAAATAAGACAACAAAACTCCACACAGATATAAGACTTGCTGGCGATACTCTTTCCTTTACAGACTCTGGATTATGGGCGGGAAGTCAATCTATTGCCACATTAGAAGGTGGAATTTCAAAATTGTATTCTAATCCAAAATTAAATTTGATTATTTCTGTTCCTCATCAGATTTCTTTCCCAATTTGGGGCCTAAATAATTCTAATATTTCAGTAAAGGGAGATGTCGCAATTGTTGGGGATATGTTGAATCCTCAAGTGAAAGGAGCGTTAAATTTCTCAGACATATCTAGTAAAGATTTGGATTTTGAACTTAAAGATATGACCGCAAACCTAAATGGAGATATTTTGAATGGAAGTGCGAATGCAAAAAAATTCAAATTCGGAGGACTTGAAGCTAGTGATATTACTTCAAAAATTTCTTTAAAGAACTATAACAATCTATATTTGAGCGATTTATCTGCTACTAGCTTTGGCGGTAAAGTTAACGGGAAAATTTCATATGGAATTTCAGACTCTTCAATTGGAGTTGAAATGAATGGTTCTGGAATAAACTCAACAGATGCAATCAATGGTGCTATCGGAATAAAAAATGCTCTTACTGGAACTCTTGGTTTTGGTGCTAAACTTGTTATGCAAGGTGTTACAGACCGAGAAATAATGAATTCAATGAAAGGAAATGTTAATTTTACTATTGATGATGGAAGATTTATGGGGATAGGTCGTTTGGAAAACCTTGTAACAGCTCAAAATATTGCTTCTAACTCAATATTAAAAGCCGCAATTTCTTCCCTATCCACCTTCTCAACTGTTCAAGAATCTGATAAATTTAAAAACATCACAGGAAACATTTCCTTAGCAAATGGGAATGCAAATATCACAAGTATTAAAGTTGCAGGACCATTGATGTCATATTATGTGAAGGGTACATATTATTTACTTCCAAACAGTGCAACTTTAACAATTTTAGGTCGTCTTGATAGCAAAGTTGTTTCTTGCATGGGCGTATTGGGAGAATTATCTGCGGATAAACTTCTTTCTTATATCCCAAAATTTGGAGCAATGACATCTAAATTTTTAAAACAGTTGACAGCAGATCCAGCGAATGAAAATACTGAATTAATTCCAGCATTAACAAATGGAAGCACTACCTACAAAGATTTTAAAGTTATCTTTAATGGGCCAGTAGAAAGTTCTTCTTCTGTTCGTAATTTCAAATGGTTATCAACCTGCGACACAACTCAGATGAATGTAAAAAAAGACTTAGAAAACGCAAAAGAAGCGGTAAAAAACAATATCAATAATAAGGTTGAAAATGCAAAAAATACAGCTCAAAATGTGAAAAATAATGTAAATACAATTGTTGAGAATCAAAAAGCAAAAGCTGAAGCAGCAAAGAAGGATTTTGCCCAAACAAAAGCAGACCTAGAAAAAGCAAAAGAAAATAGAGCTCAAAGCCAAGAGAACTTGAAAAATTTATTCAACAACGCTTTAAAAAATTCACAACACAAGGTAAATACTTCTACTCCAAAAGAAGCGACAACTTCAACCTCTGCAGAAGCAACAACAAAAGAATAAGATAAATATATCAACTTACAAAATACAAGCTAAAACCATTAAGATAATTGTTCCGATTTGCATAGCGGTTGCCATGTTTTGACCAAATCTGTTGCTATCATATCTTTTGGCAGACTTTTGGGCATTGATGGCACTAGATATTCTTGCAATTCTTTCTGATTCACTGTCTTGAGAAAAATTTGTTCCAAATACGCTGGATTCAATACGTGACAATCTTTGTGATGTCGGTTCGTTTTCATATTTAGTTTTATAGATTGCCTTTTCAATACTAGATAGGCTCATTGTTTTGGTTGGTTTAAATACGTTAGGCTGTGAAGATGAAGAAAAATAGTCATCATCTTGTGGGAAGCTGAAATTTTGATTATTATTTCGTTTATTGTAAAAATCGTAATCAAAATTTGGAGAGCCATATTGATCAAGATGATAATTATCGTCCATTTTCCCGATGGTATCATTATAGAATTTATTTTCTTGTTGTTGCATTCCGTTAGCCATGAAAGTTTGCGGTTTAATTTTAGCTTTTAATCTATCAACACGAGAGGATAAATCATCATTTTCGTAAGTTTTTCCAAATGTTTTTGACTCTAGTTTGGATAATCGAGTCTTAATATTTTGGCTTTTGAATTCTTGTTTGAAAACTTGTTTTTCAAGTTCATTAATTACAGGATAGTCAATTTTAGTGCTTTCAACAGGTTCTTTTGCCACAACCCAAGAATCTTCTGGCGAGGCAAAAGTATCTTCTTTGGGTTCAATTTCTTTACCCATTTCATCCACGGATAAATCTTTTTTTAGTTTCGCAATTCTAGTTGATATTTGAGAGGTTGAAGTTTTACCATAAACCTTATTTTCAATTCTGTTGATTCGTGTATTTTCAGCTTCATTAGAATATGTAAAACCAAAAAGAGAATTTTCAATTTTATCTAGAGTTGTAGAGTATTGCCCTGCAAAAGCATATGGACAAATAAAAATCAAACTAAGAAGAACAATAATTTTTTTCATAACAAAAACTCCTTAGATTTAGAATAAGTTTATTTAATATCTAAACAAATTCTACAAATAAGGAGTTTTGAAATTTTTATTTTCAATACTTTTTCTCTAAGCAAAAAGTTTTATGTTTATTTTTCCATTGCCTAGGTTATTTAATCGTTTTAGGCATATTTAAGAGCTTTTAAAGCTTGAAGTTCTTTTTGATATGGAGAAATTGAAGTTACTTTTTCAATAATTCCTGGGAGCTTATCGATTACATAATCAATTTCAGCTTCAGTTGTAAATCTACTCAAACTCCAACGAATACTTCCGTGGATTGCTGTGAATGGAACATTCATTGCTCTAAGAACATGACTTGGCTCAAGTGACCCAGATGTACAAGCAGAACCAGAAGAAGCACAGATACCTAAATCAGATAAGTGAAGTAAAATCAATTCGCCTTCAATATACTCAAAGCCAATATTAGAAGTATTTGGAACTCTTTCCGCAATTCCTGTATTTAATCTTGCGTTATAGATTTTTTTGATAATATTTGATTCCAACTTATCTCTAAGTCTTTTAACTTCTGTCATTTCATAGTGCAAACTATCTTGTGCAAGTTCAGCAGCTTTTGCAATTCCAACAATGTATGGAACATTTTCTGTTCCAGCTCTTTTCCCTCTTTCTTGGTGACCACCGATAATAAGAGGGGTAATCATTGTTTTTGAATTTACATACAAAACGCCAACCCCCTTTGGTGCGTGGAATTTATGCCCAGAAATGCCTAACATATCAATTCCGTTTGCTTGAACATCGATAGGAATTTTTCCTGCAACTTGAACAGCATCTACATATAATTTTGTATCTTTATTTTTAGACTTGATAATTTCAGATATTTTTCCTATTGGGTTGATAACACCAGTTTCATTGTTTGCCCACATTACAGAAACCAATGCAGTATCATCCGTAATTGCAGATTCCAAAGCTTCAAGGTCTAATTCTCCGTTTGAATTAACCCCAATATAGTCAACTTTGTAACCTTGTTTTTCTAAAGATTTATATACATTCAATACACAAGGATGTTCAACTTTTGTCGTAATGATGTGTTTTTTATTTTTATTATAATTTAAGACCCCACGAATCCCTGTATTTGCACTTTCAGAACCACAAGAAGTAAAAATAATTTCTTTTTCATCTTTAGCGTTGATAAAATCTTTAATTACTCCACGAGATTCTTTGATTGCGTTAGAAGATTTTTTTGCAAAATCATACATACTTGAAGGGTTTGCATATTCTTCTTTGAAGTATGGAAGCATTGCTTCTAGCACATGTTCATCAACCCTTGTTGTTGCGTTATTATCTAAATATACTAATTTTGTCATTTTTATACCTCTACTACTGTAATGTCATTTCCTAGAGAGTTTTTAAGAGTTGATTCAACAAAGTTTGTGAGGGTCATCATTGAATTTTTGCAACCTGAGCATCTACCCTTTAGTTTGACATAAATAGTTTTATCCTTAATATCAATTAACTCAATATCGCCACCATCTTTTTGAAGCTCTGGAGATATTTGAGTTTCAATCACATTATTAACTTTCAACACCCATTGAGTTGGAGTAAGTTGTTGAGTATCTTGTTTTTCCTTGTTGTAATAAGTATCAATAATATCTTTAATTACAGATTTACATTTTCCGCAAGCCCCACCAGCTTTTGTATAATTTGTAACTTCATCAACAGTTTTCAATCCGTTTTGCTTGATTGCATCCCAGATTACATTTTCTGTAATTTGGAAACATGTACAAATCATTTTTTCTTGCTTTTCTGGAGGGTTATTACCTAGCAAATCATCAATATCAACATAACCTTCAGCTTTGTAGTTTTTAAGAGCATCTTCTAGTGCTTCATAACCCATTACAGAACAGTGCATTTTTTCTGGAGGCAATCCGCCTAGAGCATCCGCAATATCTTTATTGGTAATTTTTCTAACTTCATCAACAGTTTTACCAATAATCATTTCTGTTAAGATACTAGAACTTGCAACAGCAGAACCGCATCCAAAAGTTTGAAATTTTGCATCTGTAACAACATTATCTTTTATTTTTAAATATATTTTAAGTTGGTCACCACAAGTCAAAGAACCTGCTGAACCAACAGCATCCGCATCTTCAATAGTACCAACATTTCTAGGGTTTCTATAATGGTCCATAACCTTTTCTGAGTAATCCCACATATTATATTCCTTTCTTATCTGTATATTTATAACAATATTCTAACGCAAAAATAGTCAATAGAATCTTCTGTTAATAATAATTTAATGATTACAAATGTAACAAAATATTACAAAAAGGGTAAAAAGGTTAAAGAAATGAAGAGAAAGAACCGATAAATATAGTAAGGAAATTAAACGAAAGGAACTTTAAGCCATGGGCATGAGTGCATCACA
>ENA-OOXC01000007-OOXC01000007.1-human-gut-metagenome-genome-assembly--contig:-NODE-7-length-199201-cov-11.663820_pt1 | contig 199201 bp, 194 predicted proteins | sample MGYA00241578_ERZ501325 | MGnify/ENA primary metagenome ERZ501325 (study PRJEB25962, sample SAMEA2042737) | human gut metagenome | biome: human gut; feature: human-associated habitat; material: faeces...
CAGACGATATGATTCGCCTGTTATTTTTGGAAATACAGAAAAGATTAAATTGATTTTAGATTTGAACATAAATAAAAATTCTTAAAAAATTAAGTTTTTTGAGTTAATTTATCGTTCATACCTACAGTATAGGATTTTTGCGCGTCAAAACAGGTCACGCAGATGGTTTGAGCCTATTTTGAGACGCAAAACTTTACAATTTTCCTTCCTATACTATTATTCTGGATGATGCTGGCAAGATATTATTTGAAATAAACTATATAACAGTTATCTACCTATATTTATTTTAAAAATTCGTATTCAAATAATGTTGGTACTATTTCAGCATTATAGTACGATTTTATCATTTGTTTTAAAGTATTAATATTACCATTTAAACTAGGATAATCATAAACTAACTTATCTAACTCTAGATCTTTATGCGATGTATTAAGTTCTTTATCTATTTGAAATAGTCCATAGGTTAGTGCTTTGTTGTAGTTTTTCGTTTGTTTAGCATCATATAAAATCTTATTCCACTGTTCTAATAACAATCTTTCTCTATCATTTTTATTTAGACTTATAATATCATTGCTTGCTATAGTTTCACCATTAGTAGTGTCTAAGCATAATTCATTACGATAAAACTTACTATCCGAACCGATTAAAGTTCTCATGTGGTTTTGCATTTCTAAACAAGTGAATAACAGACATTTTAATAAATATTGTAATAATTCCCCATTTTTAACATCTCTAAAAAATCTATCTGCTCCATCGGCTGATTTCATTATTCTTGCACGTTCAGTCCATTCTCTATTATACGTAATATATCGACTCGCACAAAACATCGGTAATTTTTCTAAATAATTATCTTTTCTTAAGAAAAAACCATTTCCATCATATCTAGCAGAAATAAGTAAACCACTATTCAAATCAGGATTATCAAAACCAGATGTATTTGCAATTAGATACGCAATTATGTTTTCATTACTTTTAGGCTTTTGTCTTTGTTTTCCTCCAACTTTTTCTGTGCCATCTAGTCCTATTAAAATACCGCTATTTAGATCAGAATCAAAAATTCTTTTGTCATAATAAAATCCACTATATATATTTTTAATAGACTTTACCTTTAATAAACCTAAATCTTTAAAAGTATTTTCTTTAGTAATATCAAACGCTTCTATTTCAAATTCTTCTAATTTAGGATTTGATTTATGACTCCACAATGCGACCATTATACACGCATCTATATTCGTGTGGAAATGTTTTCTATTAAAAGCAAAACCTCTGATGAATTCTTTATTAATCAAATGCTGTGCTTTCCAATACTTGACAGGAGAGTATACAATATAGCTATCAGTATCTTGTCTTAAATAGTATTTAAAACCACTCCATATAAAAGCATTACCTAAATCATTTAATGCAGTTCCCTTTATTTCTTTTTTCATTTCTTGAACTACAAATGTATTTTTCCAATCAGATGATTTTTTACTTTGTTGCTTTCTTTGGTGCTCTGCACTCGTTGTCTCTGCATAAGGAGGGTTTTCAAACAAAATGATTGTACATTTTGGATTATCAATATATTGTTTTATTACAGGATTTTTAATATATTCCTCGCTTAAAGCATCTGCACCGCGAACAAGTCCCATATTGAAAGTATCTTCATTTTCCGTAGGAGGAATAATATGCTTTACCTTGTCACTAAATAACTCAAATAAGACTTTATATTCATAATATTCAATGGTTGATACAATAGTATGTGATAATTCTTCATCTGTCATAAATTTTTCAAGATTACCTGTTCCTGCACACCTGTCAATAATTACATAATCGTTACCTTCGGGCACTCTCTTAATAGCTTCTCTAACTAATTCTAAAGACTTTTGTGCATATAAGGGGTGCGTATAAAAAGCTCCTAGGTTTTTCTTTTGTAAATCATCATTTAATTTATCCATAAGATACTGAAATTTTGCATTAGTTTCACCATCATAAGCATATATATAATCTTTAAATTTATTAGGCTCTCGAATTTCTCCGATAATTTTAACTTTACCTTTTAAATCTCCAATAAAATCAGCTTTCCTTGCATTTGGAAACTCCGTATAGTATTTCGTTGCCCAACCAACAATGCAATTTTCATCAATATGAATTTTAGTAAAATTGTTTTCTTTTAAAGTTGCAATCAAGTTTGTTTGTTCCAACATATTTTCAACATAATTAAACTTATGTTCATATAACTTTGCAATAAACCCCTCATTATCTTTTGAAGCAGAGCCAATATAAACTTTTTCAATGTTAGATAAATAATCAACTGATTTATATAAATATGCAACTCCCTCATTTAAAGATATCAAAACTATGTTAGCAGGAATAGGCTTTCCCTTAATTCTCATATTAGAAAGATATTTAATTGTTTGAAATAAAACAGCATTTAAGTCACTAATGTTTAGTTTAAACTCCAGTAAATTCCCATTCAATACACCATCAGTATTATATACTGACACATCATCTACAGTAATATTTCTATCAATTAGTGGCAAATAATCATTATAAAAATCTTTTTGTCCCTCTAATTCGTTATTATATTTCTTAATCACACCTAACTCCTTGATGCCACAAAATGTGATAATATATTGCAATTTACTCAAAGTGCCTGCTATTTGGGTATTTGGAGATTCTGCAAAATAGAATTTTTAGTACATTTTGACGCAAAATGTATGCTTATTTTAATTGACAAAGACTCTTTTTTAGCATAAATTTAATGGAATAGTGAAGGTTTGCCATAAAATATCACATTTTGTGCTAATGTTATTATGCTACAATCTTTATAATTCAAAGTTTTTGTAGCTAAAGTCTATTTCATCTTGATCAACTCCAATATATATAAGTGTTATACGGCTAGAACTATGATTAAAGATTTTTTGCAGTATTATTGAATCCTTATATTGTTGGTAATGATGATATCCAAAAGATTTTCTCATTGTATGGGTTGAAGCTTGAATTTTCAACCCCAATGTTGTACAAGCAGATTTGATAAAACGATGAACTTGAGAACGATCTAATCTTTTTCCTTGTTTGCCTAGAAATAAAGGTTCGTTTAAATCTCTATCTTTTATAAAAGGTTTTAAAACTCGTTTTAGTTTATCATTGATATAAAATGACTTTCGTTTTTGAGTTTTCTTTTCAATAATAGTAATATGTGTTTTATCTACAACATCAGAAACATTTAACCCAACAATATCAGATACTCTTAACCCAGAATTAACTCCTAATACCCATAAGACATAATCCCGTTCATTATGTTCTTTTAGATATTGCTCAACTGCTTTAATATCTTTCTTACTCTTGATTGGTTCTGCAATATGCTTTTTAACCATAGTTCATACTCCCTATATTTTAATAAAAATTTTCCACATGATAAAAATGAGATTTTAAATATAAATTTAGTCATTAGATACAACAATGGAACTTCTTTTGAAGAAGTTCCATTGTTGGTTTATATTTATTTAGTTCTTATTATTTTAGTTTTTCATAGAACCAAATTTTATTTGGAGTAGTTACTTTGGCATTATTTTCAGCGTGTTCTAAGCCTTTGTTTACAATCTTAGCATCTTTTTCACTTGTAATGATACCATCTAATTTCATACCATCACCTTTGTTCAAGACTACAACTTTACCGTCACCAGTCGTTGCAAGTGTTCCACCAACTGTCATATTACCTTTTTGGTTATACAATTCAGTTTGGCTGCCTGATGCGTTGATATTACCTTCATATCTCAAGCCTTCAGAGCCTGAAATGTTTTTAATTAGGTTTTGACCTGCACCATCTGCTTTAAATCCACTTGATAGATTGATACCTGTACCTTGATCTCTTGAAACTGCATAGAAACCGTTATTATCATCTAAAGCACCATTGCTATCGTTGTGAACAGTACCACCTAAATTCAATTTACCAGTGTTTGCAATGATGTTCAATCTACCGTTGTTTGTGATTGTGTTATTTACAGTCATATCGCCTGAACCGTAGTTTTTAATATTGATGTTCTTATCACTTGTAATTGAACCTGCGCTTGCGAAATCAGCTTTACCAGCACCAGCTCTGTTGATAATACCTAAAGAACCGTCTGATTGAATATTACCAGAGATGTACATATCTCCACTGTAGTTGTTAATTGCAGTTTCGCCATCATTTCTAATTGTTCCTTGAAGGTCAAGACCTTTTGAACCAGCTGCAGTTGTACCAGTATGTTTAATAGCTAAGCTATTACCATTACCATTGTTAATAATTTTACTAGAAGATGCTGCAGAAATACCTGTTGAGTTATTTCTTGACCAGATAATTAATCTACCATCTTCATTTGTAATATTACCGGCTTTTGTTCCATCTTCTGTTGTTGCAAGTTTCATTTTACCTGCATCGTTATAGAATGTAACATTGCCTGTATTATTGACATCACCAACAATTGTCATACCGCCAGCACCATAGTTTTTAACTTTCAATTGACCTTCGTTTGTAACAACTGCATTTTTAGAGATTGTCATACCTGAACCAGTATTTTTAATAGCCATATTACCATTGTTGTTAATTTTACCATTAACTAGCAATGCGCCATTTTCGTTGATAATTGATGTTTCAGCATTACCTAAAGCGTTATCATTGGTTACTTTACCATCTATAGTCATACCATTTGCACCTTGATTTCTAAGTGCAACTTTGCCTTGACCATCAATATGACCATTTGAGCCAACTGCTAATTTTCCAGCTGTTTCAGCATTTCTAATACTGATTGTTGCATCATCACCAGTTGTTACATGTCCATCAACTGATAAATTACCTTTATGGTTTACAACATATAAACCGTTTTCAGCATTTATACCACCGATAGAAGCACCGCCGTTACCGTAGTTTACGACATCAACTCTGTCAGCTGCAACTTTATCAGCAGTATTAGCAATTACTAATTTACCGCCACGGTTAATAAATCTAGCTTTTGTACCAGAAACTGCGCCAGTAACATTCATACCGCCAGCACCTTCATTTACGAAGTTTGCGTTAGCACCTTTTGCAGTTCCAGAGAAAGCTAAACTTCCTGTTGAACTATTATTTGTAACTGCGATATCACGATCAGATGAAAGAGTACCACCGATAGCAACATTTCCACCCTTGTTTGAAACATTAAGGTTTGCACCCTCGTTTTTAAGAGTTCCGTTAATTGTCATATCGCCGGCTTTGTTAAATACGTTTAATTCGTGTGTAGATTGAACTAAACCTGAAATTTTTGTTCCGTTAGAACCGCTATTTGTAATAAATACACCGCTATTGCCTTGAGCAGATGTAATACCTGATGCGTCAGCTGCACCGTTAATTACTTTACCTGCAATATCAACACCGGTTGATGATTTGATTTGTATGTTAGAACCATTTTTTGTAAATGCTGATGCAGTTTTAATACCACTCGTATTTACTAAGTTGTTAAACAAAGCTTCAGCATTAGTTGCTGCTGTAGCTCTATCTGTAAATGCTTGTGTAGATGTAATACCGTTTACAATTGCACCATTAGCACCAACATTAATTTGTCCGCCTCTAAGTTGAACACCTTCTCTTGCAAGAATTTTACCATCAATAGAAATATTTCCGACATTGCTTGATTTATTCAACAATGAAGAAATGTTATTAATATTTGCAAAATTGTTGCTTGCATATTCACCTTTCAAACTATTATAAGCATCATTTGTCGGTGTAATAACTGACAAAGAGCCTACGTTCAAAACACCTGATGCACCAACTGTCATTCCGCCAGGAGTAATAAATACTGCCTGTCCATTATAGAAGTTGCCATCACGCATAGTATTCAAAATACCATCAATTTTAACCCCGTTTTGAACAAGGTTAATGAAAGTATTAATATCCCTGCTATTACCATATTTGTAAATCAAGTTTGCAATATCACCGGCAGAAAGATTGAAGTTGTCATATTTTCTATAACCAACTTCGCCATTTAATTTGTCTGGGGTAATATTGAAGACACCATTATTACCGTTAACTCCCGTAATATCCGTTGCTGCAAAAGCACCGGAAACAGAAAGAGTTGCGGCAATCGCTGCAATAATTAATTGCTTTTTGTTCATAAGTAATACTCCTTATTGTTTGTTAGTCAAATTTTTTGCACATTACTATACTAAATATTAAAGTCTGAAAAAATATTTATTTGCGTATTTGTAACAAAATATTAAATCAACTTTTTCATCACTATCAACTTCTATACCATAAGCTATACTCCTTTTCTTATTTAATTAAAAATCTCCATGATTGCACATATTTATATAAAGTAATTTACGGAACAAAAATTGCAGAACTTTAAAGAATTTTAAGAAATATTAACTTAAATTTTACCCCTTAAAAGCACCCCACGCCTTAATTGTTCCACGCTGATATTTAATTAAGTAGTATTGACCTTTTGGTTCATACTCAATAGAAGCTTCCATGTAAACTTGTGGAACATCAGGTGACATACCGACTTTAGCACGTTTTTCGTTTGTATCTTTTCGTGCTTTTTCTTCTTTCTTCAACTCTTTTTTTACTACTTTATTATTAAGCCTATCTTGCTCTGTCGCATCTTCTTCAATTTTAATAACAGGAATAACTGCAACAGGATTTTTAGATTGAATAAGGATTAAAAAATCTCTCATATCAGATAATGCAAGCTCATAATATCCGGGAGTAATAACTCCTCCTGCATTATCATAAATCGGGTCAGATATAATCAATGTCGGATAATCAGAATCTTTTAATGAATACCTGTAAATTGCTTGAGTACCGACGTAATATCCGGAAGTTTCCTGCGGTTGTTGCGGATATGGTCTGACATTCGGATGTTTTAAAACATTTTCTGCAAAAATACCTTCAAGCATTATTTTAACCTTTGTATAAGATTATTAATTATATTTTGAATTTCGGCAAAATTTTTACCTAAAGCATGCTCTGTTCCAACAAAAATTAAAGACATATAATTTTGCGAATTGCCCAGATTATTACTTTTTAAAGCAAGTCTGTAGCTTTCTCTCATCAAGCGTTTTAACCTATTACGTTTAACCGCCCTCTTATGAGTTTTTTTAGAAACAACAAACCCTACACGTGTTAGAGTTTCATTATCTTTCTTTTTAATTCCTGCAAACAAAGTTACTCCTCCTTTATGGAAAGAGTTTTTTACCCTGTATGTTGCAGAAAAAGCTGCTTTATTTTTTAATCTAAATTGTTTTGGTAACATATAATATTTTCACTCACAACAATACAGCATGTCTAACATTAAGACCTGCTGCATTTGAAGTATTTTTCAATTTCATCCCTTCATAAAAAATAAAGTAACAAGGATGATTAAGCACGTTTTTTAGCAGAGATAGCTAATTTATGACGACCTTTAGCGCGTCTTCTGTTCAATACTTCTTGTCCGCCCGGAGTTGCCATTCTAGCTCTAAAACCGCTTACGTGTTGTCTTTTAATTTTTGTTCCTTCTAGTGTACGTCTCATTTTTCTTTATTCCTTTTAATTTATATTTGTCGTATAATTCCAATGTAAATTAAAAAAACTATTTAGTCAACTACAAAAGAGGGGCAGGTTAAATAATATGAACAAAAAATGTAAAATTGGATTTATCGGATGTGGCAAAATGGCTAGTGCTATCATTAAAGGCACGATTTTATCAAAATTTTTACCAAAAGAAAATATTAAGGGTTCTGAAGTTAATTGCGAGATTGCAGAACTTGCATCACAAAGGTTAGGAATTGAAGTCATCACTGATAATCGTGCCTTAGTTATGGAAAGCGATATCATATTTATCGCAACAAAACCAAACTATGCAGCATCTGTTTTAGAAGAAATTAAAGATGAACTAACTCCTGACAAACTTCTTGTGTCTATTTGCGCAGGTGTTTCAACTTCTAAAATCGAAAAAATTATCGGAATGCAAAGAGTTGTCAGAGTAATGCCAAATACACCGGCACTTGTTTTGGAAGGGATGAGCGGAGTTTGCAAAGGAGCTTATGCAAATGAAGAAGATGCAGAATTTGTAATTGAACTTCTTTCAAATATCGGAAAAGCCGTTGAAGTAACAGAAACACAAATGGATATCGTAACTGCAATTTCTGGTTCCGGCCCTGCATTTTTCTATAAAGTTATCGAAGATATGGCTCGTGCAGGCGAAAAATTGGGACTTGATTATGAAAAATCACTTGAACTTGCAACGCAAACCGCAATCGGTTCAGCAAAAATGGTTATGCAAAGAGGAGAAGTTCCGGTTCAAACCTTAATTGATAATGTTGCAACAAAGGGCGGTTGTACATTCGTTGGAATTTCTGTAATGAATAATGAGCATTCGGATAAATTATTCTATGATGTAATTGACCAAACAACTAAAAAAGCTAGTGAATTGGGGAAATAGATACTTTTTAGATGCGAATTTAAGTCACATGTCATTGCGCACTTGTTGCACAATCTAAAATCACATATATAATTAAATATTTATAGCTAAATTTAAAAAGTCGCTTAAGGATAAAACTTTAGGCGATTTTTTTATCCCTAACATTCCTTGTTTCAACCCCAAAACACATGCAGGACAAGTTGTTATGACATAATCTGCGCCAGTATTGATTGCATTTTGAGCCTTTTGTTTTGATATTTGCATAGAAATTTTATGATTTTTTATTGCAAATTCTCCGGAAAAACCACAACATTCATCGTAATCTTTCATTTTTACATATTCAACATTTTCGCAATTTTCAATAATTTTTAACCAAAAATCATCGTTTTCAAGGTGACAAGGTTTGTGAAACGTAACTTTAATAGGTTTTTCAAACTTAAATTTTATATTCTGATTTGCGATTAATTCTCCTAAAGAAATAAATGATGGGATTGCGACGCTCTTTTCATTCGCTCGCAATGACAAATCGTAGGTTGGACTTTCTTGTCCAACATCGTTTCTTGTCGGTTGAAAATACCCTTTCAACGTACTTTCACAACTCGCACAATCCGTCAATATATAATCAAAATCACAATTCATCAGCTCTAAATTATGCTTTTTAACTTCTTCAAATCTTTCCAAATTTCCGCTTGACAAAAATGGTAATCCACAACAATCAAAATCTTTTTCAATAATTTCAACGTCTGAATTATCAAACAATTGATGTAGAAACTTATCTGTTTGAGGGAAAATATTGTTTACACAACCTTTAAAATAAAGGAGTTCCAATTTATTTGCCTCAGCCCCTACATCTCTATTACTCGCTTCGCTCGCAATGAGCTGTTTCTCCTCACGCAAGGGGTGGGAATTTATTATAATTTTAAATAGCTTCAAAAGATTTCCGAAAACATATTTTGATTCAAAAAAGAAAATAAATTTGCCCCATAATGTATTTTTTTCATAATTGTATTTTGCGGTTTCCAATATTTTGCAAACATCTATTGAACTCGGACAAAAATTAGAACATTTGTCGCATTTTAAGCACAAATCTAAATATTTGTTGATATTCCTGTTGAGCTTTAAATCCCCTTTCAAAACCCCATCAAGCATCACAAATTTTCCACGAGAAACCGCACAATCGTTACCCGTCAACTTATAAATCGGGCAAACAGATTGACATAAACCACATTTGGAGCATTTGTTTATTTCTTCTTTGAAATCTTCCAACTTTTTCATGACATCATGATATCACGAAATTAATATGCACCACTATTTGTATATTTCCAAGGATAATCCTTTTTAAATTCCCATCCATCAATCATTAATAAAGAAGTACAGGCATGACGAGCAAGCATTGTAGCATCATCATTTTCACTTCTCGCAGTTTTACAAGTATATGTCTGCCCATTATGAGAATATCCATTTAATATCATTTCTCTGGTCAAACCATCTTCCCAGCCATCAGACATAAGTTTACCGGTACTTGTTGCAAAATCGATTTTTTACAAATCTAACTTTAAAAAACTCTCTAATATTTTTCATAACAACAGCCCCTTAACTTTATTAAAGATTAATAACGTATATATTCATTATCACACATATTCATTCAATTGTCAATGAAGAACTGATTTTATTTAAGTATAACTTAATCTACAAGTAAAATATTAAACGTATAAATGGAGTATTGAACAAAATGATCATAAATGATTTAAAAAAGATTTTATTAGACGTAAACGTATCACTAACCGAATTAGCCGCAGCACTAAGCAAACGGTTGAACAAACCTTATTCTCTTAACAATTTATCTAACAAACTCCGCAATGAAACAATATCTCACAGAGAAATGTTAATTATTGCAGACATTTTGGGATATGATTTAAAGTTTGTCAGACACGCTGAAAAGCACTAAACTATCGCACCATGAGAAGCATCTTGAACATTTTTAGCATATTTATACAGATATCCTGACTTAACCTTTGGTTCAAACGGTTTCATACATTTTCGTCTTTCTTCCAAAATGTTTTCTGCAACCAACAATTCCATTGTTCTATTAGGAATATCAATTTTTATCTTATCACCATCTTCTACCAACGCAATAACTCCGCCATTAGCAGCTTCAGGACAAATATGACCAACACAAATTCCCCTTGTTGCACCGGAAAATCTGCCATCGGTAATAAGTGCGCATTTTTTACCCAAACCTTTGCCTACCAAAAGTGATGTTGGAGCTAACATTTCTCTCATACCAGGCCCACCCTTTGGTCCTTCATAACGAATTACGATAACATCTCCCTCTTTGATTTCATCATTTTCAAGAGCTTTCATCGCATCTTCTTCACTATCAAAAGTTTTCGCAGTACCTTCAAAAGTATAACACTCAGGAGCAACCCCTGATGTTTTGATTACACAACCGTCTTTTGCCAAATTTCCGTACAAAACCGCCAAACCAGCTTGAGTATATGTTGATTTATCATAATCAGGAATAATTTCTTTATTTCTATAAACTTTTCCATAAAATTGTTTATCTTCATCTTTTTGTTCACAATGTTCGCCAATTGACTGCATAAGAGCAGGAACTCCGCCAGCGTTATGAAAATCCGCCATTGTCAAAGTTGATGATGGATTAATTTTTACTATCTGGTGAATTTTTCCGCTCAATTCTTCAAAATCATTCAAAGTAATATCAATACCTCCAGCATTAGCAATCGCAAGAATATGCAAGAAAGTATTTGTAGAACCACCAAGTGCTAAATCCGCAACAATTGCATTTCTTAAGCTTTTTCTTGTAATAATATCTGATGGCTTGATATTCTGTTTTACTAGTTCAACAATTTGCATACCACTTTCAAAAGCCAAACGACGTTTTTGAGAAGAAACTGCTGAAGCAGATGCACAATATGGTAAACTCATTCCCATAACTTCTGTCAAACAAGCCATTGTGTTTGCGGTGTACATTCCTTGACAAGCTCCTGCTGACGGGCAAGAAGCTTCTTCTAACGCCAACAATTCTTCTTCAGGAATTTCTCCATTTCTATATTTCCCAACCGCCTCAAAAGAACCTGTAACCATAGTTAATTTATGATGATTTCCGCACTCGCCATCCAACATCGGACCTGCAGTAACAATGATTGCCGGAATATTCAATCTCAAAGCACCGATTAACATACCCGGAGTAATTTTGTCGCAATTAGACAAAAGCACAATCCCATCAAGCTGATGAGCAGCCGCAACACTCTCTACGCAATCAGCTATTAAGTCACGAGAAGGTAAAGAATATCGCATTCCGCTATGTCCCATAGCAATACCATCACATATTGCAGGAACTCCAAAAATAAAAGCTTGTCCACCACCGGAATGAATACCTTTTTCAATTTGTCTTTCCAAATCTCTCATCCCAATATGTCCCGGAACAAGATCCGAAAAAGAGCTTGCAATTCCGATAAAAGGAGCTTTCATATTTTTTCTGCTTACTCCTGTAGCCATCAAAAGCCCTCTGTGAGGAGTTCTTGCTATTCCTGCTTTTATATTGTCACTTTTCATCAAACACAAACCTTTCACAAGCATTATATATCAAAACTTTTTATTATTCTATATAATATTCTCTTTTGCTCTATTGGTTGATTTTGAATAATATCAAACATTTGCCTTTCAAGTTCAACTTCGTCATCATAATATAAATTATCAAAAAAATCTTTTGGAGTAATATGAAATTCTTCTAAAATTCGTAAAACAGTTTGCATTGAAGGGAAACTTTTTCCATTTTCAATATTACTCAAAGATGGTGGTTCAATACCTATTTTTTCACTAAATTGCTCTTGTGTTAAATTAGATTTTTTCCTTATTTCTTTAATTTTTAAACCTATTAATATTTTTCTATCCATAAAAGTTACACTCCAAGAACAGGATAAATATAATTTGTTCCTAAATAAATAATGTTTTCATTAAAAACATGTTGATAAAATAAAGAAAACATGATATTTTTATAATGTTAACAAAATATTATAGGAGAAATTTTTATGTTTACAATAAAAAAATTCAAAGCATTTACTCTTGCAGAAGTATTAATCACAATTGGTATAGTTGGAATAGTCGCAGCTTTAACACTTCCAACTCTTATTGGAAATTATAGAAAATCAGTTGTAGAAAACAAACTTAAATCAACATATTCCCAATTAGCCAATATGCTACAAATTGTAAACACCGAAAATGATTTAAGTTTTATTCCAGAAGTAGACGCAAAGTCAGAAACTAACGGATATTCTTACGATTTTAGTGAGGCGGTTTTTGAAAAATATTTTGTTCAAAATTTAAAAATTGCAAAAAAATTAACCTCAGATACAAGATTTGATGTTTGTAATTCCGAAGGCAAAGGTTGTTATAAAAATCCGAGTTACGCCTGTTATATTCTTGTAAATGGTGTTGGGGTATGTGCTGCAATAAATAGTATTAAGGGGAACATTTCTTTCCAAGTAATAATAAATCCACAACGAGATGTATTATATTCAGGTAGAGATGTTTTTGGTTTTGTTGTACCAAGAGATATCACAAACAATGATTACAGTATGAATATAAAAACTATTTCTCAAGCATCATTATACACATCATCTAATAGAGAGAACTTTATTAAAAGTTGTACCAGTGAACATCCATTTCCTAGTTATGTGGGAAATGGAACTACAGACAGAGAATATTTTTGTACTTTTTTAATAGCTAGAAATAATTGGAAAGTTCCAACTGACTATCCGATTAGATTTTAAAAATTCACCTTTGCAATATTAAAATCTTCATCCCACTCAATAGAACCATCTAAATCTATACTGTGGTAACTATACGGGTTTAAAACTAACTGAGAAAGTATTTTCTCTCGATCGGTTGTGGAAAGAGTAGAAGTGCGAAATATCGTATTCATCAACCTTTTTATAATTTTCGGTATCATTGTTGTACTGCCGGCAATTGTTCCTTCTTTAGAAGTCGCCTTAATTCCGTCATAGTAAACTTTTTCATCAGCGAAAGTAAATTCATAACACCCCGCCCCTGCATCTCTATCGCTCGCCAAGAGCTGTTTTCCCTCCCGCAATGGGTGTGGATAGTTAGTGCAAGGTAAACTATCACTTATCAAGATTATTTTATCCAAAGGTTTTGATTTAAAAACGAGTTCCAACGCTTTGTCAGAAACGTGTATTCCATCACCTATAATTTCAGTATAAATATTATCATCCACAAGCGCAGAAAGTGCAGTTGTTTCTCCTCTATGAGCAACACCAGACATCGCATTAAACAAATGTGTAACACCTGTACATCCAGTCAAATCACCACCAACACAATGCCCTGCCTGAACTTTTATATTTTTAGAGCGAAGGTATGATATAAGATTTTTTTCAGGAGGAACATTAACACCCCTCCCCTCTCCCACAACGGGGCGATGGGAATTTATCATTTCCGGCGCAAGAGTAACTATTTTTATAAAATCGTCTTCTACTAATTTATAATTTTCAATCGTCGGAGCTAAAAAGTGTTTTGGATTATGTATTCCCTTTTTTTCAGGATTAATAAATATTCCTTCCAAATGAATACCTAAAATTTTTGCCATATCAGAGGTTTGTTTTTGACTTGCCTCTTTAATTACCGCAGTCGCTTTTTTTATATTTTCAACACTATCAGTAACAAGGGTTGGAAAAATTCCACCAATCCCATATTTCAAAATTTCTTTTGACAAATACAAAACATCATCAACAGACGCTTTGTTAAAATCAATTCCAAAACATCCATGAAAATGTTGTTCTATTATAAGTTTGGTTTGCATGTTAGCCCCTCACCCTACCCTCTCCCCAAATGGGCGAGGGTAAAGGTTATTAAATTACACTACCTTCAAAGACTTTATGAGCTTCTTCTCTATCATCAAAATGAATTGTTTTATCTTTCAAAATTTGATAATTTTCGTGTCCCTTTCCGGCAATCAATACAACGTCATTATTATTTGCAATTGTTTTCAATAGAGCAATTGCAGTTCCTCTATCAGGTTCAACAATTACATTTTCAGTATTAACAGATTTCAAACCTGCAATGATATCAGTAATAATAACCTGCGGATCTTCGGAACGAGGATTGTCACTCGTAATAACAATTTTATCTGCTAATTTTTCCGCAATAGCACCCATTTTTGGTCGTTTTGTAGCATCTCTATCACCACCACAACCAAACAAACAAATCAATTTACCATCGGCAGGAGTAATCTCTCTTGCTGATTTCAAAACATTTTCCAATCCGTCTGGAGTATGAGCGTAATCCACAATTACCAACGGTTTTTTAACTACAACTTCAAATCTGCCTGCAACCCCTTTAACATTTTGGAGAGCTTTTAACGCAACTTCAATATCAATACCCATTGCAAGAGCTGAAGTTACTGCAGCAAGAACATTATAAACACTAAACATTCCGTTCATATGAAGGTTTACTTTATGTTCTAGTTTTCCGCCATTATTTACGTGATCTCCTGTAACAAGAGTAAATTCTGCACCACTCAATGAGAAGTTAATGTCTTTTGCCATAACATCACTCTGTTGTCTTACTCCGTAAGTGAAAACCCTTACACCTTTTGGTACAACACTGATAAATCTGTCACCATATTCATCATCCGCATTAATTACCGCAAACGCAGTTTTTTCTTCAGGAATTTCTTCCGCATCTTCCAAAGGAGCTTCCAAAGACTGGAATAACAAAGCTTTTGCCTTAAAATAATTATCCATTGTGATATGATAATCCAAATGATCTTGAGTTAGATTTGTAAAAACAGCACCATTAAATCTGCAACCTCCAACACGGTTTTGATCTAATGCGTGTGAACTTACTTCCATTACAACATTGTCTATTTTTTCTACATCCTTAATCATTCTCAATGTAGCCTGCAATTCAGGAGCTTGCGGAGTAGTATGTTTTGCATCACGATATTCGCCATTAGATGAAAGCTTATAACCTAAAGTTCCAATTAATGCGCATTTTTGGTTATTTTCTTCAAATATTTTTTGAATTAAGTGAGTAACTGTAGTTTTCCCATTTGTGCCTGTAACTCCAATCAAATTAATCCCTTTTGAAGGACAAGAATAAAATCTGTCTGCAATATCAGCAATTTTGTGACGAGTTGAAGAAACAACAACTTGAGGAATTTTAGTGCCTTCTACTTTTCTTTCAACCAAAAGAGCTGCAGCTCCTGAACTTATTGCATCTTGTGCAAACTCATGCCCGTCAGTATGCTCTCCAACCAAACAAACAAAGATATCACCTTTTTTAGTTGTTTTAGAATTGTATGAAATTCCGGTTATATCAATATTTTTAAAATTGATTAAGTCTTTGTAGTCTAAATATTCAATTAATTCGTCAAGTTTCATTTATATCTCCTTTAGTATTTATATTTTAATTAATTTTTTCCGACAGGTGTAATCTTATCAGGTTTTAAGTTCATAATTCTTGCAATCTGTGTTGACACCTCATGGAAAACAGGACCTGCAACTGTATTACCCCAAATAGCACCAACTTTTGCACTATCTACCATTACATAAATCAACACTTGCGGATCTGATGCCGGTAAATAGCCAATTGTAGAAGTGTATGTGTAAGGTGTATAACCAGCACCACCTTCTTTAGGTTTTCTTGAAGTACCTGTTTTCGCTGCAACATTATAACTATCCATCTTAATAACAGATTTACCATTATTAACACTTGCTGCCAACAATCTGGTTACTGCTTGTGCTGTTTCCGGTTTTATAACCTGCGTATGATGAATTTTGTTATCATATTCTTCTTGCGAATACTTAATTACATGCGGAGTAACTCTAACCCCATTGTTAGCCAAAGCCTGAACCGCAGAAATCATCTGAATTGCTGTAACAGAAGTACCATATCCGTACGCCATTGTAGCATGAATACCTTGATCCCAATGCGCCCAATATGGCAACAAACCAACTGATTCTCCAGGTAAGTCTATTCCTGTTTTTGAGCCAAAACCGAATTTTTTCAAAACTCCGTAAAACTCTGCCGGTGACATCGTTTTAGCGACATTTATAGATCCGATGTTGCTTGAATGTTCAAACAAATATTCCAACGTAATATTTCCTGGATATGGATGAACGGCATAGTCATAGTTTTTAATTTCCCATTTTCCAATTGTCGTTTTACCCGTATCAAGAACAGTCGAATGTTCTCCAATTTTACCCAAATCCATTGCACTTGCAACAGTAATAGTTTTGAATGTAGAACCTGGAGGGAATACATCTGTAAGTGTCCAGTTTTTCAACTGTTGAGGGGTAGCTTTACGGTAATTGTTAGGGTCAAAAGTCGGATAAACAGCATAAGCCAAGATTTCACCGTTTTTAGGGTTCATTACAATTACGGTTCCACGTTCTGCATGCTTTTCATCAACCATTTTTTGAATTTCTTTTTCGCAAACATGCTGAATTGCCGCATCAATTGTCAATGTAACATTTTCACCTTTAGGGTTAGTTGTTGTCGCAACCGGATCGGTTGTAAAGTCATAAATAATTTTTCCATCTCTGGTTCTTTGATATTTTACAGTATTAATAACATGTTCAAGCCTATCTTTTGCAGTATATTCAATACCATTTGCAATATCTGCATCAAAATTATAATACCCTAAGACATGTGCAGCGAGAGTTCCTTGCGGATATTCTCTTGTGTTTTTCTTTCCTAAACTTATTTCTCTTAGGTGAAGTTTTGCAATCTGTTTTGTAGTACTTCTATCAATATCTTTTTTTAATGTAATTACAGGGCCAGGTTTTTTAAGCTTTTGCAACAAAGTATCTTTAGGCATTTTCAAGATAGGAGCAAGCATTTTAGCAAGTTCTTCCGGCGAATGATCATAATCTGCAGGGTGTGCATAAACATCTGAATAAACCTTGTCTGTCGCAAGTTTAATTCCGTTTCTATCATAAATATCACCACGCATAGAAAAAATTCTACCAACACGCTGACTTCTTGCTCTAGCTCTATATTTACCGACATCTACGACTTGTATAAAAAACAGGTATATAATCAACAACGTCATAAAACCGGCAAAAAAGATATGCAAAAAGCCCAAAATTTGATCAAAACTCTTGCTACGTTTTTCTATTTCATTTTCCGGCTCACGTCTTCGCAATCTATCTCTCATTATTTTATCCCTAAAACTATCCTTTTTAATTTTAGCATAAGTAATCTGAAAAAATGAAAATATTAAAGATTATTAAATATTATTTAATAATTAACAAAAATTTTTATTTTGGCTTTTTAGAAGAACAAGAGGGAAAAACATGAAAATTACAAATAACAAACCAACATTTGCTTTTACCGGATTTCAAAATGTAACTTCTGGTGGTAATATGAATAGAACAATTAATGATAGCTATTTAGTTTTATCAGCAGAACTCAATAACAATGATAGTCCTGATTTGGATAGATTAAAAAAATATTTGTCAAAAGATAATATATTAACTGTTAGTAATAAGAATGTTCCATCAGGTCGTTATAAATTTCTTCCAGAAGGAACTTCTATATTTGAAATTAATGGTTGTCCTTTAGAAATTGATTCGGAAATTTTAAATATTTTTTCGCATGAAGAATTAAAACAAATAGAAAAAAAATCATTTCCACTTGTTCAAAATTTACTTGATTTATTAAATCGAATTTCTATGACGACAAATACTAATCAAACTGCGAATTATGTAAAAAGTATTGATGCGACTGCAGAATATTTAAGCAGTGTTCCACCAATGAGCCCAGAAATGAAAAATGAAATAAAACAAAAAATAAGCCAAACTTCTACTCAAAATAAAACCAAAATTAACAAATTTGTTGCTGATAATATAAGTAAATTTCTAAATGAAAAAATGGTACGCTATTTTAAATAAGCTATGCTATAATAGCAGTATGAAAAAATATGTTTTATTATTGGGTTTAGTATTATCTGTTAACAGTTGTTTGGCTTTTGATGTTGTTTATCCGAAAAGGAATGAAACAATAATAAATTCAAATTCCACATTTTTTATCGGCTCGTCTGACAAACCCCTAAAAATCAACGGGCAAGATATTCCACTACACGAAACAGGAGCTTTTGCTTATGTTGTAAAACTTCAAAATGGTTCAAACACCTTCACGCTTCAAACCGATGATGAAAGGCAAATTTTTGTAATAAACAAACCAATAATCAAAACAGAATGTAATCTTCCACTACAGTTTTTCAAATATCCGGAAATAAAATATTTTTACGTAACAACAGAAGGCTCACCACTGCGCTCAACTCCAATTGATGCCGGAATTAACAGAATGGCTCATCTGCAAAGGAACATAAATTTGCTTATTGATGGAGAAAAAGGAGGGTTTTATAGAGTTATTTTAGGTGACAATCAACACGGATGGATTGCTAAAACTAACGTAAAACAATTCTCAAACTTTGAAATAACACCTGCCACGATGAGTGGCTATGATTATATTGACAGTGATGAATTTTTTACATTCATTTTTCATTTAGACAAAAAAGTTCCATTCGAAATAATTGAAAACAATCCACTTTTAATCAAATTTTTTAACGTAAAAGATAATGAAAACAATATTTATACAATGGATTTGCCACTTGACGAAATGATGGATGGCAAAAAACTCATTGGTTATAGTGGAGAATATCAAGGAAATGATTTTGTTTTAAAAATCAGAAAACCATTACAAATACATACTAAAAAACCTTTAAAAAACATTAAAATTGCAATTGATGCAGGACACGGAGGAAACGAAACCGGCGCAATAGGTTGTCTTGGCGACAAAGAAAAAGATATTAATTTATCTATCGCAAAATTTTTGGAAAAAGATTTGACAAAAAAAGGCGCAAAGGTCATTATGACAAGAAATGATGATACTTATATAGGGTTAAAAGATCGTGTGGATATTGCGAACCGAGAAGATGCGGCGATTTTTATAAGTATTCATTGTAATGCCTTGCCTGACGGAACTGATCCAAATAAAAATACGGGAACAAGTATTTATTACTATTACAATCAAGCAAAACCTCTTGCTGACGAGATTATAAATTCTGTCGTTTCAGAACTCGGAATAAATAATGACAAAGTCCGTCAAGGAAGTCTTGCCGTTGTAAGAAACACAAACGCTTTGAGTTTGTTAATCGAAACTTCATACCTCATAAATCCGCAAGACAACGCAAATTTAATTAATCTTGATTTTCAAGAACAATACGCAAAAGCAATAACAGATGCTTTAGAAAAATATATTCAAGAATAAAAAGACGGGATGAAAAACCCCGTCTTTTATACTGTATATCTGTGAATTATTTTGTTACATAGCTCAAAAGAGTTCTTACACCTGCACCAGTTGCACCTGCAATAAATTCTTTTTGAGGTTTTTCAATATATGCAGTACCTGCAATATCAATATGCGCCCATTTTGGACCTTCAACAAATTCCTGCAAGAATACTCCCGCTGCAGAAGCTCCGCCCATTCTTGAACCTGTATTTTTCATATCTGCAATTTCTGATTTCAAGCTATCGAAATATTCTCTATCCATAGGAAGTTTCCAAAGCTTTTCACCTGCATCTTTTCCTATTTCAATCAAACTTTCAATAAAGTTGTCATCATTTCCCATAATTCCTGAAATATGAGAACCAAGGGCAACTACACAAGCTCCTGTCAATGTAGCAATATCAATAACTTCATCAACATTAAGTTCACAAGCATAACACAAAGCATCAGCAAGAGTTAATCTTCCCTCTGCATCAGTATTATCAACTTCAATTGTCTTTCCGTTTTTAGCAGTCAAAATATCACCAGGTTTGTAAGAAGAACCAGAAGGCATATTTTCACAAGCAGCAATCAATCCGTGAACTTCTACATCCGGCTGAAGTTTTGCCAAAGCACGCATTACGCCTAAAATACATGCTGCACCTGACATATCATCTTTCATTGTCAACATAGAAGATGCCGGTTTAATATCAAGTCCGCCAGAATCAAAACAAATACCTTTACCGATAAGAGCAATTTTTTTCTTAACGTTCTTACCAGTATATTTAATATGAATAAATTCAGGAGGATTAACACTACCTTGACCTACTGCCAAATATGCACCCATACCCATTCTTTGAATTTCTTCTTTATCGAAAACTTTTGTTTCAACACCTTCTAATTCAGATGCAATTTGAGCAAGTTTTTGAGGAGTAGCAATTTGAGCAGGAGTATTTGCTAAATCTCTAGTGAATTTCATTGCTTCTCCAAAAACAATTCCTTCTTCAACATCTTTTTGTGAGAAGTTAGCAAAAGTTATTTCATCTAAATGATGAGCTTTTTCTGATTTATATTTATCATAAGCATAATCAGCAATCATAGCGCCAATCGCAGCAGATTTACCATAATCAGCATTTACATCAAAATCAAATGCAGCTTTTTTAGCTTTGATTTGTTGCAATTTTTTGATAGATTTTGCAACTGCTTCTCTCATTTTGTTATGGTCAAATTCCTCTTTTTTACCAAAACCGATAATCAAAATCTTATCAGCAGGAATTTGTCCTAAAGTGTGCATCAAATAAGTCTGACCAAATTTACCTTCAAAGCCGTCTTTTTCAACAGCATAAGTATTAGCAAGCTCCACAGAAGTTTTTTCACCTTCAAATTTATTAATAACCAAAACTTCTACAGGAGTAGACTTAACGTCTTGTGAAACTTTAATTTCCATAATCTTTCTCTCCTTTTTACTACGAAAAGTATATCACTTTAAGAAAGTTTTGTAAATTGGTATATATGTATCATTTTTTAAATATCTACTATACAAAAACTCATAATTATGTTAAGATATGTACAGATGTAGTAGGTAAATATTTTTTGGAAATATATGCGATAAAATCAAGTTAATCTATAAGTAATTTGTGACCCGATAGGATATATGTATCGGGCATTGCGTGTATTATTAAAAAATAGAAAAGGATAAGGTATAAAACTTTATGGACTTTTTATTGATTATTGCGGTTATTGCAGTAATAGCTCTAATCGCCGTGCTGTTTGTCCAGCAAAGCAAAACTAAATCCGTGCTTTTGTCTGTAGAAAAAGACAGACAAGCTCTGGAAGAAAAAGAAAAACTGCTCCTAAAAGAAGCTCGTATCAAAGCTATTGAAGAACTTCAAGATGACAGAGAAAAACTTAATGAAGAAGAAAGAGAAAGAAGACAGGAGCTTGCAAGACAAGAACAAAAATTAGCAAAACGTGAAGACATGCTTGAAGATAAAATTCAAGAATATACTGAAAAAGACCTTCAAGCACAAAGAAAGATAGATGAACTTCTTGAAAAAGAAGATTATTTGGCGGAAATTGTTCAGAAACAAACAACTGAATTAGAAAGAATTTCCGGCATGTCAGCTGAAGATGCTAAAAACATGCTTTTAGACCAGCTAAAACACGATTTAGCACAAGAACAAATGCAACTTGTTAGAGAAAATGAAGCTAAAATTAAAGAAACTTCTTTGGAAAAAGCAAAAGAAATTCTTTCTACAACTATGCAAAGATGTATGATTGAGCAAGTTGTAGAAACAACAGTTTCTGTTGTAGCATTACCAAATGACGAAATGAAAGGTCGCATAATCGGTCGTGAAGGTCGTAACATTCGTGCTTTAGAAACTCTTACAGGAGTTGATTTAATCATTGATGATACACCTGAAGCCGTTGTATTATCAAGTTTTGATCCTGTTAGACGTGAAATTGCGAAACTTGCACTTGAAAAATTAATCGTTGACGGGCGTATTCATCCGGTTCGTATTGAAGAAATGGTTGAAAAAGCTCAAGAAGAAATTGACAAAAAGATATGGGAAGAAGGCGAAAATGCGGCTCTTGAAATGGGCGTTATGGGCTTAAACAAAGAGTTAATCAAAACACTAGGTCGCCTATATTACAGAACAAGTTATGGTCAGAATGTTTTAAAACACTCTCTTGAAGTTGGGCATATCGCAGGCATGCTTGCAGCTGAAATCGGTGCAAACGAAAAAATCGCAAAACGAGCAGGACTTTTGCACGATATCGGAAAAGCCGTAGACCAAACTCAGGAAGGTACACATATCCAACTTGGTGTTGAAATAGCATCAAGATATGGTGAAAGACCGGAAGTAATTCACGCAATTGAAGCTCACCACGATGATGTTGTTGCAAACACAATTGAAGCAGTTCTTGTAAAAGTTGCTGACGCAATTTCAGCAGGCAGACCGGGAGCTAGACGTGATACATTGGAAATTTACATCAAACGTTTACAAAAAATTGAAGAAATCGTAAATAGTTTTGATGGTATTAAACAATCTTTTGCAGTTCAAGCTGGTCGTGAAGTTAGAATTATCGTTGAATCTGAAAAATTCGACGATCTTGCATCACAAAAACTTGCCAGAGATGTTGCAAAACGCATTGAAACAGAACTTGATTACCCTGGACAAATTAGAGTAACAGTAGTTCGAGAATTTCGAACTACAGAAATAGCTAAATAAAATTAATAAGGCGATATGGCGTTAAGGCAATAAATTCTTAACGCCAAAAACCTTTTATATAAAAATGGAATGCTAAGATGATGAGTGATGATAAAACAATAAAAGTTATATTTTTCGGAGATATGGTTGGCAGACCGGGAAGATTTGCGCTAAGAGATTTCTTGCAAAACACAAAAAATACTGCACCTTCCTTTATCATCGCAAATGTTGAAAACGCATCTCACGGTTTTGGTTTAACAGAAAAAAATTATAATGAAATATCCGAATATGGCGTAAATTGTATGACTTCAGGCAACCATATTTGGGATAAAAAAGAGATTTTTAACTACATCGATAGGGCAGACAAACTAATCCGCCCTATTAATTATCCTAATGGAACTGCCGGTTGCGGAAGTCGTATTTTTGAACTTGCAAATGGTGTAAAAATAGGTGTTATAAATGTTTTGGGGCGAGTATTTATGGCTCCTGTCGATTCACAATGGGTTGTTGTGAAAGACGAAATTGAACGTATTAAAAAGGTTACTCCTATTGTAATTATTGATTTTCACGCTGAAGCAACTGCAGAAAAAATATGTTTTGCAAGATTTTGCTCAGAATTAGGAGTAAGTGCTTTTTTCGGCACACATACACATGTTCAAACTGCTGATGAACAAATTATTAACAATATGGGCTACATAACAGATGCCGGCTTTTGCGGCACAAAAGAAAGTGTAATCGGAATGGAATACGAAACCTCATTACACAGATTTACAACTGTAGTCCCAGAACGCTATGACGTAGCTGACGGTAATGCTGTCCAAGTTAATGCTGTTGAAGTTGAAATTAATCCAACAAGCGGGCATACTGTAGCTATAAGAAGAATTTTTTGTTACGTAGATAAAGAAAAAAAGGAAGCGGAAAATGAAAAGTGATTTGCATATTCACACCCTTTATTCCGACGGAGTATTTTCGCCGGAAAAGATTGTCGACACCGCAATTGATGTCGGATTACAAGCAATTGCTTTGACAGACCACGATAACGTTTTGTCCTATCCGGTCGCCAAAGAATATTTAAAAAAAACAGGTAGAGAAAATAAACTTGAAATCATTCAAGGTATTGAGGTTAACACACTTTACAAAAATTACGAAGTTCATATTTTGGGATATTTTATGGATGTTAATAACAGTGATTTTCAAAATATGCTAAAAATGCAGCAACAAGCTCGTGTTAAACAAACTAAAGAAATTATCAATTTATTAGCTAAAAAAGAAGGTATTCGCATAAAATTTGAAGATATTAAAAAACAAGTTGCAGAAGGCGGAAGTATCGGTCGTCCTCATATTGCAAAAGCGATTACAAATGCAGGTGGAACGTCAAGTGTTATTGAGGCTTATGCAAAATATATACATGATGATTCTCCAGTTTATGTTCAGAGAAAAACTGTTACTCCACAAGATGCAGTTGAAATCATCTATGATGCAGGAGGAATTCCTGTAATAGCCCACCCTCATGATTTGGATATCGCAGAAGAATTGGTTAAAGAATTAATGCAATATGGATTGAGAGGAATTGAAGCTTACCACAGAAAGCACTCGCCGGCTTGCGTTGAATATTTTTCGTCTATGGCAGAAGAATTAGGTTTAATCGTAACGGGTGGCTCCGATTTCCACGCACCAAATATTATGAATGGTCAAATTGTTTTGGGTAAAAACTTCGTACCTGAATGGGTTTACGAAAAACTTATTGCAGAAAAAAAACGTATTGATATGGCATAATTAAAGAGGTATTATGACGAAAAAACATTATTGGAAACTTGAATATTCTATTGCTTTATTTGTGTTTTTAGGAGTTTTGCTTTTAATAATGCCGTTTTCTATTGAAAACACTCGTCAAGCAGGCTTTATTTCTAAGTGGAATGAAAAATTTAACCGTATTGAATACATGTTTTCTGTAATGAATGCGCACATTACAGATGATATGCTCAAAAGCCTGAACAGAGCTAAAACACCGCAAGAAAGAGAAAAACTCCTTCTTACACTTATCAAACCATACTTGAGAATTGATATTGATGGAATGCCTGTAAAACATTACCATCCCAAATATATGAATGGTGCAAAGGTATATAGAGGACAAACGTACTTTTTTGACGAATTTTATTTCGCAGAAAACAATTCAATTGTTGGAATAAAAGATATTCAATCTAACAAAACTGATGACGTTTTATTCTTAATGATGTTTGATATGAACGGAATCTTACCTCCAAATAAATGGGGAAAAGATATTTTCGGTATAAATATTTATGATGGCGGAGAAATACAACCTTTCGGATTTGATATGGACATGCCAGCACTCAAAAAAGATTGTTCCGAAACGGGAACAGGAGTTACTTGCTCTTACTATTACAAGATTGGTGGTGGATTTGATGAATAATATAAAAAGAGTTTGCGTATTCGCATCTTCTTGCAATTATCTTGACAAATCTTACTACAAAACGGCTGCAGAATTTGGTAAATTACTTGCGAAATCTGGGTTTGATATGGTTTATGGAGGAAGTTCGCTAGGATTGATGTGGGCTTGTGCAAAACAAGTTAAGTTAAATGGGAAACAAATAATCGGAGTAATGCCTGAAAAATTGTACAACATGGGAGTTTTCACCGATAGTTGTGTAAACCTTACTGTAACACCTTGTATGCGTTCCAGAAAAGCCAAAATGGATGAACTATCAGATGCTGTAGTCGCACTTGCCGGAGGTTTTGGAACTCTTGAAGAATTGTCTGAAATGATTGTTCAAAAGCAACTCGGCTACAACAACAAACCAATTATAATTCTCAACACAAATGGTTTTTACGACAAATTGATAGAATTTTTTGAAGAAATTATTTCTCAGAAATTCGCCTCAGAAAAAAGTAGGAAGATTTTTTTTGTAGCAAAAACTCCATCAGAAGCAATTGAATACCTAAAAAAATATAATTATACAGATATAAATGTCACAAAAGAAGAACTTTATAAAAGATAAAAAAATAGAGCCAATTGGCTCTATTTTTTATACCTCTTTTGCTATTTTCATATTAACTTTTTTAAGTTTTTTTTGTTCTTTAGCAAGTCGTTTTGCTTCTTCTTTCTTTTGAATTGCGTTATTTCTTATTTCTAACAATTTGTTTAACCAACCGGTTGGTTGCCCAAATTCAGGAGCTAATTTGTCAGCTTTTTTACCATTTCTTTTTGTTTTCAACCCTGCAAAGAAAGATGAATTGTTAGCTTGTTTTTCAATTTTTTGAGTAAAATTTTTATACAAATATTCGTCTATTTCTTCTTTATGAGGAGCTTTTACAAGAGTATCAGCCAAATTGTTAAATTCTTTAAGGTTTTCTCCAGATAAACCAACTAAACTAGGAGCATAAGCATCTATCCTACGATAATCAGCTTCTAATCTGCCTGTATTACCTGTCACATCTTTATAAAAAGCAAAACCTACATCGGTTCCCAATTCTTTATTTTTTACTACTAATTGTGTTCTTGACTTATCAAAAGTTAAAGTAGTTTTTGGATGCAAATTTTCCACAAAATGGTTAAATTTGGCTAAAACAGCTTCGCCCATTGTTCTTACATCATGCAATTTTCTAATATCAACTTTTTGACAAGATAAATTTGCTTCATTTACAACTCTATCCATACCCATTTGAGTTAATCCTCTAACAAGCTTTATAACAGGTTTATCGACATAGCCGTTAAAAGTTGGTTGTGAATTGTGTTGTGGAGTTGCTAAACTAATTGATTGTACGTTCATTTTTTTATTTCCTTTTCTTTATTAGTCACACTTGCTCTCTTTTTCTTATTTTGCGGACTAATATTGAAGCATTGAAACATTTTTAGGGGAATCAACCAATTTTTCTCTACCTTTTAATGCGGTCAATTCAATTAAAAAAGCAGTACCTACAAGATTTGCACCGGCTTTTTTAACAAGTTTACAAGCAGCCTCTGCTGTTCCGCCTGTTGCTAACAAATCGTCTACAACCAACACATTTGCACCCTGCGGAAATGCGTCTTGGTGAATTTCGATTTTATCTGTGCCATATTCAAGAGAATATTCTTGAGAATAAGTTGCTGCAGGCAATTTATTTGGTTTTCTAACCGGAACAAATCCAATCCCCATTTTATAAGCCATTGGCATACCTAAAATAAAGCCACGACTTTCAATACCAGCGATATAATCGATTTTTTCATCCTTAAATTGCTCACAAAGATAATCAACAATTACCCTTAGAGTTTCTGCATCCTTTAGAGCAGTTGTGATATCACGAAAGATAATTCCTTCTTTCGGGAAATCTTTTATATCTCTGATTTTGCTTTTTACATCGACTATTGTTTGTGTTGCCATTTATTTTTCTCCTTTTATTACTTTTTTAATTTATCATCTTTGATTAATTTTTCCAACAATTTGAAATCTTTTATGTTAAAATCCTTAAAATTTATATCACCATGAAAACTCTTTTCCAATAACAACTGTTTTAATTTTTCTGTATATTCTTTTGTGAAAGCTTTAGTTTTTCCCAATTCATTTAAAATTAAATCCTTTATACTTGCTTCTTCTTCACGAACCAAACCGTGAGCAGTTTTTCCCCAATTCATATCTTTTTTCATAAACAAAATTTTAAAACAGATATAAAGCACTAACGGAAACCAAATTATCAATAAGTAAACCGAAGTTTCCAAAGCCTCAAAAGTCGCATCCAATCTTGGCATGTAATCATATCTTCTCAAAGCATATCTTGCTGCAAAGAAAAATCCAAAACCGATTAAACAACCGATGATTATTGAAGAATAAAGCATGTGAGGAGGAGCTTGTTTTGCCAGAACTTTAAATCCCCTGATTAAGATTTCCATTAAAAACCAACCCGGCATAATAAATTCTGAAATATATGCCATCATATCAAGCCCTGCACGAAGTGACATATCTTTTGAACAAAGAGCAGCTCCTGAATATTCAAGATAACGCCTGATTGTTCCTTCCAACCATCTTCTTCTCTGTCTATATAAAGGTTTTACGTAAATAATACCTTCTTCATAAACAATAGCATCAGGGCAAAATCTGATATCCCAGCCTTTTATGTGCATTCTTGTAGACATATCCAAATCATCTACAATCGTATAATTGTTCCATCCGCCAATATCCTCAATAGCTTGGCGTTTAATCAATTCTCCATTACCTCTTAATTCTACTGCACCTTTTACAGAATCTCTTCCAACTTGAAAGTATGTATCAAGAGTGTATTCGTTATTTTGGCAACGAGTTAAAAGATTTGTATTTTTGTTTCTGATAACTTTTCTAGCTTGAACTGCTCCAACATCTTTTGGTTCAAGATGAGGTATCAAAGTTGTTAAGAAATCAGCATCAACTGTCGCATCTGCATCAAAAACCAAAATGGCTTCACCTTTAGCAATTTTAAAAGCATCATTCAATACAGCTGATTTACCGGGAAAAGCATCTTTGGGTCTGATAAGAGCAGTAACTTTATCATATTTTTGTTCCAAATCTTTTATAACAGATGCAGTATTATCAACACTTCTGTCATCTATTACGATTACTTCAAAATTTTCATAATCCATATCCAAAATATTTTGAACAGTGTTCGCAATAACGCATTCTTCGTCATGCGCAGGAATTAAAACAGATACAAAAGGTTTGTAATTTTCGTTTATAACTTGCGGATATTTTTGAAGCTTACGTTTTTGGAGCTTATAAGAAAGATTCATAAACCCTACGTACAAGGACATTAAAAAGCAAAGTATTGCAAGTCCCCATACCGTATTAAAATAACTTTGAAATATATATATAAAAACTCCCAGACCAAAAACTATACAAAATAATAAAATTCTTTCTTTCATTCACACACTCCAATCCTTTAATATTATAGCAAAAACTATTTTAATTTCCTACAAATGTATGTTTTAAATGTAAAAAAGTGTTAAAAATCGTTAAAACACTTGATTTTAAAAACTATTCAGCTATAATAAAACTTGTACAAAGAGAAGAAGGAGTTTAATAATGAACAAAGAAGAATTAGTACAAGAAATCGCTAAAAAAGCAAGTGTAACTCAAAAAGAAGCTGCTGAAGTATTGGCTGCTTTGATTGAAACAGTTCAAAAAACAGTTTCTAAAGGTAAAAAAGTTACTTTAGTTGGTTTTGGTACATTCGAAGCTAGAAAAAGAGCTGCTAGAATTGGCCGTAACCCACAAACTGGTAAAGAATTGAAAATTCCTGCTACAACAGTTCCAGCTTTCTCAGCAGGTAAAAAATTCAAAGATGCTGTTAACAAATAGTTTCTTGAATTGAGAAAAAAATTAAAATGCACTTTCTAAAAAGAAGGTGCATTTTTTATTATTCATTTATTTGTTTTTCAAACTTTATATTGTAACCTAAAACTCCTGCCAAAAACTTCAATTCATCATATCTCATTGAGTTTCGAGCAAGCTTTTGCGATATACCATAAACAGTATATTTTTTGTCAGATTTTTCCAACAAATAAATAATGTCCTGAATGGGACTTGAACCCACACGGATTTCTCCATACGCACCTGAAACGTACGTGTCTACCATTCCACCACCAGGACATTAAGTTAAAACATTATTTAATTTTCTTGAAAAACTCATCCGAAATCAATTGGGAATATTTGTTTTTTTCGTTAGCAGAAATTAACAATCTTGGACTGCCATCTTTAGTTTGCGCAACCGATACAATTCCACCAACATCACCAATCGGAAGTTTTTTAACTCTTGCTTCAAATTTAACATAAGGAACATCTTTACCATAAGAGTGCATTGTTCCTTTTTTAGTAACTCTCAAGTCATCAATAGAAATTGCTTGATACTTGATTTTGCTAACCGCTTTATATAATTTTTCTTCAACATTATCCGATTTCAAATCTTCTTCTGTCAAAATTTGCTTATCACCGGAATCTACAACAAACATTTTTTGCCCGCTTGCTTTATGTTCCGCTACAACTGCGTTATAGCCCAAAATTCCGGCAGCTTTTTCTATTTCAAACTCATCATTAATATGAGAAAAATCTCCAACCTTTTTAGCTCGTTCCAACATTTCATCTTTGGTCGGATTGAAATAATTGTTTATATATCCACTAATCAAATCTTTCCCTCCAATTGCCATAAAACCAACAACCGCAAGGGTTATAATAATAGCTCTCAAAAAATTTTTTAAACAACCCATATTGAAATCCTTATCATGTTATACTATCATTATAACTATGAAAAAAGCAGAAATCAATCTTATTAATACGGCAGATATTAAAGTCGAAGACCTTACTCCGGCAATGCAGGAGTACTTAAAAATCAAGCACCAAAACCCAGATAAAATCTTATTATACAGGTTAGGTGACTTTTATGAAACCTTTTTTGAAGATGCTGTTATTATGTCAAAAGAATTAGAATTAACTCTTACCGGTCGTGAACAAGGAAAATTCGGAAGAATACCTCTTGCCGGAATTCCTGCAAAAGCAGTTAATCCATATATCGAAAAATTGGTTCAAAAAAATTATAAAGTAATAATTTGCGACCAATTGGAAGATCCAAAATTTGCGAAAGGTCTTGTAAAACGTGGCGTAACAAGAATTATCACCTCTGGAACTTTAACAGAAAGTGATTTCTTACAACAAAATTCTAACAACTATATTTGTGCTTTATTCAAAGAAGAAAAAAGCGGAATTTGGGGATTTTCTTACGCTGATATTTCAACAGGAGAATTTAAAGTCACTCAAGCTCCGTTTGAATTGATTTTAGCAGAATTAACAAGAATTGCTCCGGCAGAAGTTGTCGGACCATCTATCAAACAAAAAATCATGCCGTTTCAGATTGTACCTGATGAAAAAATTGATTTACCTGAAGAAATTACCAAAATATATAACTGCTCAAAAATTCCTGCATCAGTTTTTGATGCAAATTTTGCCGAAAACAACTTAAAAGCTGTTTTTCAAGCTAATAGTTTAGAATCTTTCGGATATGACAGATACAAAATAGGATTTAGAGCCGCAGGAGCTTTGTTGGCTTATGTTTGGGAAACATTGAAAGACAATGTTCCAAAATTTGAAAGAATTGAACCGTATGAACTTTCTGAATATATGATTTTAGACGGCAGTACAAGAAAAAATCTTGAATTAACAGAAACTTTACGTGACAAAAACAAATTTGGATCACTTCTTTGGGCTATTGATAAAACAAAAACCAATATGGGCGCAAGATTGCTAAAAAATTGGGTTTGTCAGCCATTAAAAAGAGTAGAAGATATTTTAACTCGTCAAAATTCAATTTCCGAACTTGTTGAAAAAACAAACTACAGATTAGAAATCGGAAATATGCTAGAAAAAATCTATGATATTCAGCGTTTAGCAACAAGGATGTCAAATAGTTCTGCAAATCCAAAAGATTTTTTGAGCTTGAAAACCTCTCTTATGATGCTACCTGATTTGTTGGATGCAACTAATAATCTTGAATACAACCCTCTTGCATCAATCAATCAATACAGAAATGAAATCGCTGAATACACTGCATTAATTGACAGAACGATTTCTGATAACGCACCTGTTTTAATCAAAGAAGGCGGAATATTAAAGGATGGAGTATCTGGCGAACTCGACTATTTCAGAGAACTTCTGACCGGAGGCGAAAATTGGTTAAAAGAATTTGAAGAAAAAGAAAAAGACAGAACCGGAATAAAAACTTTAAAAATCGGTTTTAACAAGGTTTTTGGATACTTTATTGAAATATCAAATTCGTATCTAAACCAAATTCCAAACGGATATATAAGAAAACAAACATTAACTAGTGGAGAACGATTTATCACAGGAGAACTCAAAAAACACGAAGATGATGTTCTTTCCGCTAAATTCAAATCAACTGAATTAGAATACAAATTATTCTGCGATTTTCGAGAATATTCAAAAGAATTTGTTTCAAAGATTAGAGAAATAGCCGAATGTATCGCAAGATGTGATGTTTTCACTGCGCTTGCCGATGTTGCAGCAGAAAACAATTTCTGCAAACCAATAATTGACAATTCAGATGATTTTATCGTTAAAAACGGACGTCATCCGGTTTTGGAAAAGATTTTACCTCTTGGAGAATATGTTCCAAATGATTTAGAATTAAAGTGCAATTCAACAGATACTACGCAATTTATGATTTTAACAGGTCCGAACATGGCCGGCAAATCTACATATATGCGACAAAACGCATTAATTGCAATACTAGCACAAATCGGTTCTTGGGTTCCGGCAGATTATGCTAAAATCGGTGTTATAGACAAAATCTTTACCCGAGTTGGAGCATCTGACGATTTGACTTTAGGTCAGTCAACATTTATGGTTGAAATGATTGAAACTGCTTGTATTTTAAATTCGGCAACAGATAGAAGTTTCATATTGCTTGACGAAATCGGACGTGGCACAAGCACTTATGATGGTGTTGCAATTGCGTGGTCAGTTGCTGAATATATTGCGACAAAAATCAAAGCAAGATGTATATTTGCAACCCACTATCACGAATTGAACGTAATGACAAAAACTTATCCACAAATCAAAAACTATAGAATTACGATTACGGAAGAAAATGGCGAAATCGAGTTTTTAAGAAAAATTGTACAAGGTGGTGCAAGCAAGAGTTACGGTATTCAAGTTGCTAAAATGGCAGGATTGCCATCTAGTGTTGTGAAACGTTCACAGGAACTTATGACAAGGATGCAAAAGGATTATTCAAACAACCTTTCAACTCGTAAAAAGAGTGGGGATGTTCCGACAGTCGAAGTTCCTCAATTGAATTTGTTTAACTAAGCATTTTTGTCCTCTAACAACCTAATTATATTAATATTCAAAGCTTGAGCAATTTTATTAAGAGTTCTAACAACTATTGGGAAATTTTAGATTGTAAAAAATTCTAAAAAGTCTTGGTTCATCAATTCTTTATTTTCAAAACTACTCAAAATATTCAAGATAAACGGATCATCAAGGTTGTAAGTTTCATACTTTTCAACACCTTCTGCTGACGGGTAAATGATATCAAGACCTTCAAATACAATGTTACTCATAAAAAACTCCTTATTATCTTATTAATAATGATGTTTTTTATTTTGTCAAGATTTTAAATCAAATCGTCATCTTGAGCATAAGCGAAAGCTCACAATACTAGCAAAATCATTCACAACCATGTGATACTTCGGACTAAAGTCCTCAATATGACAATTATTTTATCAACATTTTATAATGTTCGTTATAAAAATCTCCAAATCGATCTTCCAAAATCGCTTGCCTACATTTTTGAGAAAAGTCAACCAAAAATTTGATATTATGAATTGACAACAATGTCGACGCAGTACTTTCGCCACATCTCCACAAATGTCTAATATAAGCTCTTGAGTGGTTCTTACAAGCATAACAATTGCAACTCTCAACCAAAGGGCGGTCATCATCATGATATTTTTGAATTTTAATATTTGACTTGCCTTCCCAAGTAAAGAACGAACCGTGACGAGCGTTTCTTGTCGGAAGCACGCAATCAAACATATCAATTCCACGCTTAATTCCGTCTAACAAATCTTCCGGTGTTCCAACTCCCATCAAATATCTAGGTTTATTATTAGGCAATAATGGTGCAGTAAATTCAACAAAATGGTTCATTATGTCTTTTGTTTCACCAACACTCAAACCACCGATTGCGTAACCTACCGCATCGTAAGATGAAATTATAGCCGCACTTTCTCTGCGCAAATCATCATAAAAAGCACCCTGAACAATCGGGAACAAAGCTTGACGAGGGTTAGTTTTTGCTTTAAAACACCTTTCTAACCATCTGTGAGTTCTTTCCATTGCTTTTTTAGCTGTGTCATAATCGCAAGGAAAAGGTGCGCATTGGTCAAATGCCATAATTATATCAGCCCCGATATCTTGTTGAATTTCCATAGAAACTTCAGGGTTTATAAAATGTTTTTTACCATCTTTTGGATCACGAAATTCAACGCCATCTTCTCCAATTTTATTCAAATGAGAAAGTGAAAACACCTGAAATCCGCCGGAATCTGTTAATACAGGTTTGTGCCAATTCATCCAACTATGAATACCACCAAACTGTTTAATTAGCTTGGTTCCGGCTCTCAAATACAAATGGTAAGAGTTGGACAACATTATTTGTGCGCCTGTATCAACAATTTGATCGGCAGTAAGTGTTTTTACAGCAGAATTAGTACCGACAGGCATAAAAATTGGAGTCAAAATAGCTCCATGCGGAGTATTTAAAATTCCGGCTCTTGCACCTGTTTGCTTACATTCGTGTACTAATTCGTATGAAAAATTTTCGTGAGCATTATCTCGCATTAATCTTCATCTACGCTTTCTGTAATTAATTCCATCATATTTTTGTAATTTGGACAAAGTTCTTCCGGTTTAAAGTAAATATTGATTTCTCTTTCAGCACTTTCAATACTATCTGAACCGTGAACAGTGTTATACGCTTTTAATTGAGCGTAATCTGCTCTAATTGAACCAACATCAGCTTCGCAAGGATCAGTTGCACCCAATACGTGACGAATACCTTGAACCGCTTGATAACCTTGAAATACCATAGCGACAATCGGTCCACTTGTAATATATTTTACAAGATTTGGATAAAAAGGTTTTCCAATATGTTCTGCATAATGTTTTGCTGCAATTTCTTCTGTTACTTGAAGTAACTTCATACCGATTAATTTATAACCTTTTTTTTCAAAACGGCTAATAATCTCTCCAACAAAACCTCTTTTTACTCCGTCAGGCTTGATAGCCACAAATGTTCTTTCTTCTTCGTGCATAATTCCTCCAATTCGTATAATCATAATAGCATAAACATAAGTTGTTTAACATTTTCCGAGTTTTTTAATACTCTTAAACAACATAGTCAGCATAATTGAGCAAAGCATAATTGCAGCACAAGCCAGCCCATACCAAAATCCTCTAATATTCAAATTGTATTTGAACGCAAGCGTGTATCCTAAAGGAATAGCTATCAACCAATAAGCGATAAAGTTTGATAGCAAAACAATTCCGGTTCTTTTCATTCCTTTGAAAATACCAGCAAGTGCGACCTGCAATCCGTCAAATACTTGGAATACCGCAAGTACATATAAAATAGGAACGGAAATTTTAACAAGAGTATTGTCCTGCGTAAATAATCCGACAAGAAAATGTGGGAATGTAGCAAAAACAAACGCACTGCACATCATAAAGCCTACGCACATAACAATTCCGACAAACGAATAACGTTTCAAATCTGTAACATTTTCAGCACCATTAGCAAATCCGACTTTTACTGCAATAGCATTTGATATTGCTAACGGAACCATAAACGAAATTGTTGTCAAGGTGCATACAAGGTTTTGTGCCGCAGCATACACTCCAGAAACTCTTCCCATAATAATTGCAATACTATTAAATGCAATAAATTCAACAAGAATTGCACATGATATCGGAATTCCGATTTTTATTAAATTCTTATAATATTCAAAATCTTTGTAATCGTTGAAATTCATCATTCTAAAGCAATAAATTAACAACGCAAAGCCCATAAAATATCTTACAACAAAACTTGCAATCGCTAATCCTAACGCACCAAGCGATGGGATTATTCCCCAACCAAATACCAAAAGAACATTTACTGCAATATTTAAAAATACAGCTATTGCAGTAACAAGGTTAGGGAAAACCACAACCTCAAAAGCCTGTAAAAATTCTTTCAAAGCAGCGTGTAAATAAGCTCCAAAAGTAGCAAATGCAGTTACAAACATATATTGTTTAATCATTGGAACTAATTTTGGATCAAATTTTAAATAATCAATTACAGGAATAAACGCCAAAACTGCAAACATTACAATTACCGACAAAAGCATCGCAAATCTCAATGTCGGATAAAAATATTTTTTGGCTGATTTTTTCTCTCCCCTAAAATTTGAAAGTAAAGGAGAAACACTAGAAATCAAACCAATACCAAAAGTTTGAATACAATTGGTAATAGCAGTCGCAATACTAATTGCGGCAAGAGTATCCGTAGAATGATGTCCGGCAATCAATACATCACCCGCACCAATCAAGATGAAACCTAAGTTTCCCATAATAATAGGCAGGGCAATATTTAATAATTCTTTGGCATAGTGTTTAAATTGTGTACTCATACGAACATAATTCTAACACAAACATTTTTATAATCAAAACATCACTGTGTACTTTATTTTTTTTCAAGCATAATCTGTGACCACGGATAATCATCTTTTATCTGCCATCCGTCAATTTGAATTAACCTTGTACAAGTATGTCGCCTACCTTTTGAACTGACTTCTGAATTATCAGAATTTCCATACTTACAAGCCCTTAAAAGTTCTTCTCTAGACATATTTTGTTGTCCCGGAAGTGAAGCATAGAAATCTCCGTTTGCAAAATCAAATAGGAATGTCCTTTTTCCATCAAAATAACCTTCCGCAGAAGATGCTTGCGTATTACAATATTTAGCCTCTATACAAAAGAAAAAGTACATATTTCCACCGGTTTGATAAGCATTAAAACCGGAACCATCCGCAAACGCAACAAACATACCACTATCAGTACTAACTTGACTAGTCGATTTGATATATTTGCCTAAATTAGCATTATACCACTGTTCCAGCCCCTTGCCATTATATTTTGTATTTTCAGGAAAATTATAAGTAGTACCAGGAATAAAACCGGTATCACCAACCCATTGATATACAGCTTGGCTCATCATTGAATAAAATTTTTCCAACCTTGTTGCAGCAACTTTTTTCTGATGGTTATCAATTAAAGTCGGCATAGTAATAGCAGCTACAACACCAATAATACCGAGAGTAACTAAAACCTCTGCCAATGTAAAAGCTATTTTACGTGAATATTTCTTTTTTAACAAACGGCAAAAAATATTTTTCATACCAAAAATCTCCAAAATAACGTGTTATAGATTTTATTATAACATATTTTTATTAAGACTTCAATATGAATTATAAAAAATTAAGCATTGTAATCTAATTTATTTCCAACATTTTTATTTTTAATAGCTTGCGCTTGCATTCTTAAACTTTCAGCTTTTGATGCAACTTTATAATCCTGACTTGATGGATCAGTTGGAGCCATAGCCGCTCTTATTACAGTATTTGCATCATTAATCGTTTTTTGCGGATTATTCGGATTAAGTGCAGGCATCTTAATATCAACATGACCGCCAACCGGAATACCATCATTATTCTTTTCAATAACAATAGAACCTGCCAACGAACCACCTGCAGCTTTGTGCGCAGCTTCATGTGCATAAATTTGATCATAATTTTTCCTTATCAAAGCTTCTTTTTGAGCTTTTTGTTGCTCTTTTTGCTTTTCTATAGGATTAGAAAATTGGTAAAATAAGTTAATTCCAGCCATATTTATACCCTCATACACATTACCTGCTATAATTGTAGCACATTTTTCAAGATATTGCAAGGGGGTTCTTATTTACCACGGATAATCTTTACTAATCTGCCATCCATCAAAATAAATCAGTGATGCACAGTAATATTTATTAGTTTTGCATTTATTAACAAGTTGTTCTCTACTATATGGCATATACGTAAACTCAAGAGGTACAGTTCCTCCATTCCATAAAGAAAAAGTATGCCTAGCGTCAACTGCACTTTTTGCATTTGTAACATCAATATCTTTACAATATTTATATTCTGGGCAAAAAATAATATAGGAATTATTAGTTACATCTTTTTCATCTGGAGCGAGATACAGTTTTTGAAAATAAGCTCCTGAACCATTTGCATATTCAACCAACAACCCCTTAGTTAGCTTTGTCATATTTACAGTTTTTACATAAGGCAACCAGTATTGTTTATAGAATTTTTCCATATCATCTGGATTATAAACTTTTACCTCTTTTGGTTGCATCTCAACAAAATCGCCTTCAATAATATCTTTGCTACGCATTTTTGCAGCCTGTTGCATCATACTGCTGAAATGTTCTAATCTCGTTACTGCTAACTTTTTTTGATAATTATTTATTAAAGTCGGCATAGTCATCGCCACAACAACTCCTATAATTCCAAGAGTAATTAAGACTTCCGCAAGAGTGAAGGCTTTTTTACTTTTAAATTTCTCAAATTTAGGTTTTATAAACATATCAGCTCCTTTTGTTCTCTTTAAGACTACATACATTTTATATAATAACATATAAAATAATTTTGTGAACAATAAGGCTACAAAAATTTTACAATTAGGCAGAAACATTTATAAATTCAGGAAAGAAAAAGGGTTTTCTCAAAACACTCTTGCCGAAATGTTAGAAATCTCAAGAGAACATCTCGCAAAAATTGAAACAGCAAAAAGATGCGTTAGTTTAGGCTTGTTATTTGATATCGCAGAAAAGTTAGATGTCCCAATAAAAGATTTTTTTGATTTTTAAATCATTTTAATATTAAAAAAGCCCGAAATATTCGGGCTTTTTATCTGACTATTTTTTATTCTTACCGGTTCTTTCATAGAAATCTTCTATAAATCCTGTATTGAATTTTCCACTGATAAACACAGGGTCTTCAATAATAGCTTGGTGAAACGGAACTGTAGTTTCTACACCGGTAATAACATATTCTTTTAAAGCTCTATACATTCTGCGACGAGCTTCATTCCTTGTTCTACCCCAACAAATCAATTTTCCAATCATTGAATCATAATATGGCGGAATTGAATAATCTTGATATGCGTGAGAATCAACTCTTACTCCAAATCCACCCGGAGTAACATACCCAGTAATTGTTCCAGGATTTGGCATAAAGTCTTTTTCTGGATTTTCAGCGTTGATACGACATTCAATAGCATGACCTCTCAACATAATATCATCTTGAGTAAAATCAAGTTTTTCACCTGCCGCAACCATAATTTGTTCTCTAACCAAATCAACATTAGAAATCATTTCAGTTACACAGTGTTCAACTTGTATTCTTGTATTCATTTCCATGAAGTACCATTTTCCATCGTGGTCAAGCAAAAATTCGCAAGTACCTGCGCTTTCATAATTTATTGCTTTTGCAGCTCTTACTGCTGCTGCGCCCATTTCTTTACGAGTAGCTTCATCAATAGCAGGTGACGGAGCTTCTTCCAACAATTTTTGATGTCTTCTTTGAATAGAGCAATCCCTTTCACCCAAATGAACAACATTACCAAATTGATCGGCAAGAATTTGAACTTCAATATGACGAGGGTTTTCCAAGAATTTTTCAGCATAAACATCAGGATTACCAAAGAAGTTTTGAGCTTCTGATTGGCAAAGGCTCATATTTACATCAACTTCTTCATCAGACCTACAAATCCTCATACCTTTACCACCACCACCAGCAGTAGCCTTCAAGATAATTGGATAGCCAACTTTATGTGCAAATTCTTTTACTTCTTCAGGAGTTTTCAAAATTCCAGTACCCGGAGTAACAGGAACATTGTTTTCAATCATTGTTTTACGAGCAGTAGCTTTATCACCCATTTTCCTCATAGCTTCAGCAGTCGGACCAATGAATTTAATCCCGTGTTTTGCACAAATTTCAGCGAAATCCGCTCTTTCTGACATAAAACCATATCCCGGATGAATTGCATCAGCACCCGAAACGATTGCAGCTGAAATAATTGCAGGAATACTCAAATAACTTTTAGCACTTTGAGCAGGTCCAATACAATAAGCCTCAGTAGCTAACCTTACGTGAAGTGAGTTGGCATCAGCTTGAGAATAAATCGCAACAGTCGGAATACCAATCTCTCTGCAAGCTCTTATAATTCTTACCGCAATCTCACCACGATTTGCAATCAATACTTTTCTAAACATTTTTCCTATCCCTATAAAAAGTGAAAAGTGAATTAAAAATCCACCTTTCACTTAAAATTCTTACTTAATTATTCTATATACATCAAAACTTGACCAAATTCTACAGGTTGACCGTCTTCTACGCATATTTCGGTAATTTTTCCTGAAAAATCTGATTCAATTTCGTTCATAAGTTTCATAGCTTCAACGATACAAACAACATCTCCTTCTTTAATTGTTTGACCAACTTTTACGAAAGCATCAGCATCTGGAGATGGAGCTGAATAGAATGTTCCTACCATTGGAGAAGTTAAAGCTTTTCCTTTATGAGCTGCTTCTTGAGCTGCAGGAGCTACAGTCGGAGCAGGCACATTTGCAGGAGCTTGAGGAGCTGCAACTGCAACAGGAGCAGCAGCTACGCCCATAACTTCGTTTCTCAAAGTAATAGCTTGTTCTCCATCTTCAAGAGAAATTTCTGTCAAAGAATTATCAGCTAAAACTTTTGCTAATTTTTCTACGTAATCTATATCAAATTTCATTATTTTTTGCCTTTCATTTTAAGTGAAACGAGGAGAATGAGAAGTGAAAAGTCCGAATATATGATAAACATTTAAGCTTCTAAGCTAAAGTTTTCACATTTCACGCCCAACTTTTCGCTCGCACTATGCTCTATCAAGATACTCGTTAGTTCTTGTATCAACTCTAATTTTATCTCCATTAGAGATAAAGAACGGAACGTTAACTACTGCACCTGTTTCAAGAGTAGCAGGTTTTGTACCGCCTTGAGCAGTATTGCCCTTTTCAGAAGGTGGAGTATCAGTTACTTCAAGAATAACATGAGCAGGAAGATCAACACCTATAATTCTTGCATCGTGCATAAGAACTTGAACAACCATGTTTTCTTTCAAATATTTAATGCCATCTCCAATTTGGTCTTCAGTCAATTGAAGTTGTTCATAAGTTTCGTTATCCATCATAACATATTCTTTACCTTCTTTGTAAAGATATTGCATTTCTCGTCTATCAAGCATAGCTTTAGCAACTTTTTCACCAGCACGGAATGTTTTTTCAACAACTTGACCAGTTTCAACGTTTTTAAGTTTAGAACGAACGAACGCAGCACCTTTACCCGGTTTTACGTGTAAAAATTCAACAACAGACCATAAACCGTTGTCCAATTGTAGCGTCAAGCCTGTTTTTAAATCGTTTACTGAAATCATATTTTTCCCCTTATTAGTATAATAATCTATTTTTATATGTCGATAATATCATAAACATGTAAAACTTCAAATAATTGTAACAATTAGACTAAAAATATTAACATAGTAGCAATTTTAATTCTGTTTAACTATTATGTAAGAAGGATTAAATAGTAATGTTCAAACAAAGGAGTAGTCTTATGTCAATTTCAGCAATAAATGCTTGTTGCCCAAAGCCACAATTTACAGGAAAAAGAAATAATTATGAAAACCCAATTAATCGAAAAACAGAAAGGAATTTAGCAATTTGGGGTTCTATTGGAGGTAGTACACTTGTTGGAGGAACTGCTGCTGCGCTAGGATCTTGTCTAATTGGCAAAGGGGCAAAAAGCAGAGGTTTGAAATTAGGCGGAATTGGTGCAGCTGCAGGTTTGATTACATTGGCATTAACTCTTCCGTCAAAATTATACAATACTAAAGTTAATGCGTTTGCTAGAGAAAAAGAAATGGATGTATATAGCCGCGACAAAGATTTAAAATCAAATATTATGGAAGAAGTTAACAAAGAAGTTAAAGATGAAGACGTTGATTTAGACCAAAAAATTAACCATTACACATCTGTTCAAATGGCTAACAACGGAAATGGAATGATGATTAAAGGAGCATAATGCAAATTAGTTCTGTCAGCACATATTCCTTTAGAGCAAATAATCAACCTCAATCATCTCAACAAGACAAAAATCCGATTTCTAAAACCGGAGAAAAGGCGAAACTTGCAAAGGCTACTTTTGTTGCGGGGCTTGGTGTTGGAACAAAACTATTGTTTGAACTTGTTGATGACTTCGACCTTGTTGGCGAAAAAATTAGCAAAAAAGCAGATGATATTGTCAACAAACAGCACAAAAACGCAACTGCTAAAAAGAAAATGTGGCTTTCTCTCGGAGCTTGGGTTGGTTTGACTGCAACATTTGTTGCCGGTTTTGCATTTTTATACACTCTTTTCAAAGCTCCTAAAATAAATTATGAGGGAAACATAAACGCTCATAAAAAAAATAAAGAAATGGATGTGTACATAAAGGGCAATGACACCGAAAAAGAATTATACACACAAATGAACGAAAAAGCTAAAAATGCAAACGACGAAGAGAAAGCAAAACTAAAAACGCAATATATGCAAATGCAAATGGCTAAAAATAAAGTGCCAGATTTTATAAAATTGAAATAACAAAACAGATTTATTCTATTACTCTTTCAACTTTGTACAACGTGAAAAAATTCTCGTTGGCGATTTTGTAGAATTTGAAAGATAACGTTATTAAAAATATAATTAAAAGAAAAAATTATATAAAAACTTATCTCTTTTTCAACTGCAAAGAAATATCGTATCCTAAAATATTACAAATTTGTTGAAATTCAGAAAGCTTTAGACCATTACGGCTTATTTTACAAGAAAACGTACTTTGTGGAATTTCTATTCCATTTCTCTCTCTCAACATATCTAACAAAACTTTTTGCGTAATATGCCCCTTTGCCATAACCAGACGCATTATTTCATCGTTATTCCAATCTGTAATATTCATATATTAAGAATACCTAATATTATCAAGACAAAATTACAATTGATCGTTTTCCATATAATGACAATTTGAGTTACGAAAATTACCAAGAAGGTGAAGAATAAATTCTTTTTGTGCTAAAATCTTTTTATGGCAGAAGGACAAATATACAAAATTCACTCTGATTTTTATTATGTCGATGACGGAAATTCTTTTCATGAATGCAAAATTAGGGAAGTTCTAAAAAAACAACGTGAAAAAATTCTCGTTGGTGATTTTGTAGAGTTTGAAAATAACGTTATTAAAAATATAATTAAAAGAAAAAATTATATAAAACGCCCTAGTGTAGCCAATATCGACCAAATTATAATAGTTTCTGCCTTGAAAGAACCTGATTTAGATTTACATCAGTTAAACAGATATATTTCACTTGCAAAATATTTTAACATTCCAACTGTTCTTTGTTTTAACAAAGACGATCTTAAATGGGAAAAACACTTAAGCTCAAGTATTAAAAGCATCTATGAACCACTCGGGTACAAAATTGTTTATACATCTGCAACAGAACACAAAGGATTAAAGAATTTTGAAAAACTTTTAGAAGGCAAAACGAGTGTTCTTTGCGGAAATTCAGGTGTCGGGAAATCAAGCCTAGTCAACGCAATCAATCCTAACCTAAATTTAAGAACCAAACAGGTTAGCGAAAAAACTCAACGAGGGACACACACAACACGACATTGTGAAATTATCAAACTTAATGATACATCTCGAATTGTTGATACACCCGGTTTTAGCAATGCGAGATTTGATTTTCTGCTTCCTGCAGATGTTGACTTATTATTTCCTGAGATTGCGCAATTCAGAGATGAATGTAAGTATTCTGACTGCCTTCACATAAACGAAGATGGTTGCAATGTTTTAAACAATATAGAGAAAATTGCTCCGACAAGATATGAAAGTTATCTTGCATTTGTTGACGAAGCAAAAGAATATAAAGAGAGAATTAAATACGAAGGCAAAAAACAAGAACACTCTAAAAAAATTGTCCACAACAGACAAATTGCCAAAATCAGTGAAAAGAAACGCCAAAGTGCAAGAAATACACTTAAACAACAGATTTATAAAGAAATAGACGAAGGACAAGAATTATGAAAATGACTGAATACATAGATTTAATAAACAAAAAAATTGACGAATTTATGCCTATTTGTTATCCACAAAAAATTTTCAAATCAATGAAATACACTGTAACACTTCCAGGCAAAAGACTTCGCCCTGTTATGTGTCTTGAAACTTGCAGAATGTTTGGCGGAAATTATGAGGATGCAATCCCAACAGCATGTGCTATCGAGATGCTTCATTCGCAAACTCTTATCCACGACGATTTACCTTGTATGGATAACGATATGTACAGACGTGGACAATTAACAAACCACATGGTTTTTGGAGAAGCTCATGCGGTTTTGGCAGGAGATGCGCTTTTAACTTTTGCTCCACAAGTTATATTAAAAAACTCAAAAAAATTAGGAGCTGAAAAATTAATAAAAATTATGGAAGAATATTTTCAAGCTGCCGGAGCTTATGGAGTAATCGCCGGTCAGGTCGTTGATATTGAGAGCGAAAAATTAATGCAAGCTTTTGAATACGGAAAAGATGATGAACAATTACCAGAAATTCTTGATTATATTCACACACACAAAACCGCAGATTTATTCAAATTAGCATTGAGAACTGGGGCTATAATAGCAAATGCGACAGAAAAACAGATTGAAGACATAACTGAATTTGGTCAAGTTTTAGGCGTAGCTTTTCAAATCGCAGATGATATATTAGATGAAACATCTACATTTGAAGAAATGGGCAAAACTATGGGTAAAGATAAAGAAGAAGGGAAATTGACATACACATCTCTTTATGGATTAGAAAAAGCTAAAAAAGATTTGAACGAATTAATCGACAAATGTTATGACATCTTGAACAGAAATAATTTGAAATCAGAAGTTTTTGAACAAATATTGGAAAAAATCAAAATTAAATAATAAGTTTTCACATTAGATATTAATGAAAGGCTGAACAATGGCAGATTGGCGAACTATAGGAAATACGACTCTTATTGATATGGAAAGCATAAAACAAATTGATGCAAACTTGTATGAAATTTGGACTAAGGCAACCCAAAATGACAATATGTTAATCGGAATAAAAAACAAACATGGAATTGATGGGAAATACGCTTTAACACAAACATTAATAGATATTGCATCAAAAAGAGCGCTAATTAAAAATATTCTAATATATGGCTATAATGGACAGCTAATATACAATCTAGAAGACATGGCTACTTCAGACCAATTGGATTGGTTTGACATTGCTCCTGATTGTATAGCAGATATTGCATATAATATTATAACAGGGAAATATACACCACCAAAACAAGCTAACTATAATTGTTTTTGGTTTTTTGTTTTGTTTTTTGCAAGCATTTATATAATATTTGTACTTTTTTCATAAAAAATATAACCAGACAAAATGTATTCACTTTTTTCAATCTTGTGATATACTAAACACATACATAGAAAAAAGAGAGTAGGATTTTAATGACAACAAGTATTACAAATACTGGATACGAAGCACTTTCAGCCGGAATTTTGGCTGCGTTTTTTGCACAGGTAATAAAGTTTTTTATTTTTACAATTAAGGCAAAAAAAGTTAATTTCAAAATTTTCACAACAACAGGTGGAATGCCGAGTTCTCACTCTGCAGGAGTTATGGGACTAGCTACCTCAGTTGGAATTATTGAAGGCTTTGGTTCTGTATTTTTCGCAATAGCAATCGGTTTTGCATTAATAACAATGTACGATGCTGCAGGTGTTAGACGTGCTGCCGGCAAAACAGCAGCTTGTTTAAATAGAATGATGGATGATTTTTACAAACATGATGTTCAAGCCATCGGCGGAAAATTAAAAGAACTTTTAGGGCATACCCCTTTCGAAGTTATTATGGGCGCACTTTTTGGGATAGTATTTTCATATTGCTACCATTATTACTTTTTATTAGGATAATAAAAATTTGTAAATAGTATTGCCTTTTTTTGTTATTTGTGTAATAATCTCGGTATAAGGGCTTATAGAGAAATCTATATCCGGAAGTTTGTACCCTTAGTGGAAAAGAAAGAGATACTCGTTAATGAGTGTTAAGCAACAGGAATTTAATTACAAATTTATAAAAGAAAATGCAAGTGCCGGAAGTTGGCGCAGAGGATATGAATACCATTTAAAAGATATGGTATTTGACTCGTATCCTGAAAAAAACTTTTACATGGCAAAAGTAAAAGGGAATTTTCAAGATCATTATAATACAGATTTAATTTTCAAAAAGAACAAAGTTGAGGCAAGATGTAATTGCCCGCTGAAAGAAGAATGGTGTAAACACGCAGTAGCCGTTGCTTTAAAAGCGATTGATGAACACGCTTACGAAGATTGGTTAGAAACAAAATATGGTATGGAATTTGAATTTCCTGACGAAAATACAGCTTTAACAGAGGAACCGCAGGGAAGTTATTTATTTCATTTTAATTCTAAAAGAAAAGCTAACTTTTTTTCAGTTTTGGTTCGTTCAAGAGAAACAGGTAAAGTTGTAAGACAAATTGAACCAATCTTGAGAGCATTGATTGAAGCTCAAAAACAAAATCCGGATTTTGAATTAAACAATTCTCAAAAAGTTGAAGTGGCAATATTCCAACAATTGCTAACAGTTTCAAGACAAGACAAAAAAGCCGGTTGGTATGATATTCCGATTACAAAATTCGGACCTATGTTCACATTGTTGTCTAAGGCAGATGAGGTTCTTGACGAAAAAACAAAAGAAAGATTAAAATTTACTGATGAAGAATGGAAACTTGTTCTAAATGTAAACACGGGTGCGCAAGGAACAATTCTTTTATCATTAGAGTGGAAAAGACCGGATAAAGATGATGTTTATCCGTTTGAAGAAGTTCGTTATTTTTCAAGACATTTGAAATGGGGAAGATATAAAAACATAATTTTCCCTACAAATATTGCAATGAACTCTTTACCTCAAAATATTTTGAAATCATCATTCACTGATTTGAAAGATGCAGATGGCGGGAAATTTATCTACGAAGAACTTCCAAAACTTCAAGAAATTATGGATGTTGAAATTGCCGATAATATCAGCCAATTAATGTTGACCGAACGCCCTCCTTTAAACATTGTAACAATGGGAATTGACTACGATCAATCTTTGAAGGCTTCATTAGATTTTGAATATGATGGAGTTGTTGTTCCATATTCTAAAACAACAGCAGAAAAAGCTCCTTATATTACAATTAAAAAACCTGGAGAAGACCTTGTTTATTGGATAAAACGAAATCTTAAACATGAACAAGAAGCGTATCAAATGCTATTGGCTTGTCGTTTCGTTCCGATGCAGACTAATAACCTTGCTTTAGAAAAAGAAAATGCAATTGATTTTTACAACTATTACATAAAACAGGCCGGCGAAGGTTGGAAATTTGTAGAAAAAGATGATATGAATTTCTTCAAACTTATGGCTGATCCATTCAAACTTTGCGCCAAAATCGACTTTTCAGAAGAAGCAGAAGATAGTTTTGAAATCTTTTTGTACGGTCAAGTCGGAGAAGAAATTATTAACTTTGATGAAGTTTATGATACTATTCAAAGTGGCGAAAAATATAGCAGAATAAGAAGTTTAGGCTTTGTAGAATATCCGGCTCAAGATATTTATTCTATTATGCGTGCTTTCAACTCATTTGATGTTTACAGAAACAATGACAACAAATATATTGTAAAAACATATCGAGCAGGATTAATTAACGAACTTAAAAACCTTAATGTAGAACTTGTTTTAAGCGAAAAATTTGAAAACTTCTGGAAACAGATGTCAAATTTTTCAACATCAGAAGATTTGAAACTTCCAGAAGGTATTAACGCAGAATTTAGAGAGTATCAAACAAAAGGTTTTGGTTGGCTTTGGTTTATGTATAAGTATGGACTGAACGGAATTTTGGCGGATGATATGGGGTTAGGAAAAACTCTCCAAGCTCTTGCCGTTGTACAAAAAGCCAAAGAAGAAGACGGGCCAATGCCGGTTCTTGTAATTTGTCCAACAACAGTTGTTTTCAATTGGGAATCCGAAATTCAAAAGTTTGCACCAACGCTTACAACTCTAAAACTTGCTGGAGTTGAAAGAAAACAATTTTTTAAAGAAATTCCAAATTACGATGTTGTTATCACAAGCTACGCTCTTGTTAGACGTGATATTAACAAATTAAAAGAATACAATTTCAGATACGTAATTTTAGATGAATCACAAAATATTAAAAACGCAATGTCGCAAACAGCTCAAGCGGTAAAAAAATTACAGGCATCACACAAACTTGCACTATCAGGGACTCCAATTGAAAACAAACTTGAAGAATTGTGGTCTGTTTTTGATTTTCTTATGCCTGGATTTTTGTTTAGTATGGCAGAATTTAATTCTCGCTATGTTAACCCAATTATGGAACGTCAGGATAAAACAGTTGAGAAACGTTTAAAACTACAGATTTATCCATTCATTTTACGTCGTATGAAACGAGATGTAGCCAAAGATTTGCCGGATAAAGTTGAAAATATTGCATACTGCGAACTTACAGATGAACAAAGAGATTTTTATTTACAAGTTCTTGATAGTACAAAAGAAGAATTGTTTAAATCTATTGAACAAAATGGTCTTGAAAAAAGTAGATTATCAATTTTCTCTGCGTTGCTAAGATTACGCCAAATATGTTGTCATCCAAGACTTTACGACAAAGAAAATGTTAAACATATTATGAAGTCAGGCAAGTTTGAAAAATTGAAATCAATGCTTGAAGAAATTATTGATGAAGGGCATAGAATTTTGCTATTTAGCCAGTTTGTAAATATGCTTGACATTGTAAAAGCTTGGTTGGAACGTGAAGGTATTCCATATGAATATTTGACCGGTAAAACAAAAGACAGACAAGGGGCAGTTGAAAGATTTAATTCAAACCCGCATATTCCAATTTTTCTAATCAGTTTGAAAGCCGGCGGTACTGGTTTGAACTTGACCGGTGCAGATTACGTAATTCATTACGACCCATGGTGGAACCCTGCAGTTGAAGATCAGGCAACTGATAGAGCTTACCGTATCGGTCAAACTAAAAAAGTTTTTGTATATAGATTGATTACTAAAAATACTGTAGAAGAAAAAATCCAAAAATTAAAAACAGTTAAACGTAACTTGGTCGATAGCGTAATTTCTGTCGATAGAAATATAGTTAAATCTCTAACAATGGATGATATTAGAGAAATCTTCTCTGTTGATTAATTAGCAAACACATTTATAATGCTTTAATACAACATTTGAATTATTTTTAACATACACCCTTGAAATACTCTGAAATATTTGTTATAATTGATATATGAGCAATTATGATCAATTATACAAAATTTTAGACAAAGAAAAAATTTCAATCAAAGAGTTAAGAGAATTGACTAACAATGAATTAGTAACAGCAATTTCTCCTTCAAAATCTGACAAAATTCTTTATCACAAGTATGATGTTCGCCTTGAAAATGGGGAATTGTATTACGTATTCTTGAAAAAATCCATTTTCGAAATACTTACTCTCGCTAGTAACAGAGAGATTTAAACTCTATACGTTTCCTGTTGAACTGTTTCTATCATCTTCAAGTTGTCTTATGTCAATATTATTATCATCTGCATAAGTATTCATCATTGGGACATCAATTTCAACATTAACGTCTGCATCAACCATTTCAATGTCATTTTTCGCAAATTCTTTGGTTTTACCATCTTCCATTTTAACAGCGACTTTTCCGCTCATAAATTGAAGATAACAAACTTTGCCTAAACCGTCTGGTGTCATTACAGATGAACCAACTGGCGGCATACCTTTGGCTGCATTGATATAATTAGAATATTCATAAGTTAAGCAACACAACAATCTTCCGCAAGTACCGGAAATTTTTCCGGGAGCAATCGGCATCCCTTGATCCTTTGCTAATTTTACATTTATTGTTGCAAATTTTCTCAAAAAGCTTGAGCAGCAGAATGGTCGACCACAAACTCCTGCACCTTCTAAAATAGAAGTTTCATCTCTTACACCAATATGCCTCAAATCAATTCTTACTCTCGTAAAAACTTGTGTTAAATCTTTTAATAACGCTCTAAAATCAACTCTTTCAGGAGCAGTGTAGTAAAAAGTTATTTTTCTTCTATCAAACGTAATTCGGCATTGAACCAAATTCATATTCAATCTGTGTTGTTGAACAAGTGCCTGACATTTGAAAAAAGACTGAACTTCTTCTTTTTTTATATCTTCAAGAGTTTGTAAATCCCTCTGTGAAAGAGTTCTGATAACATGAAAAGCTTCCGGCTTATTTTTTGCGTGTTCCCATAATTTTTCAATTTGAGAATTTACAATAAAAGCTTTTAAAGCTTCTTCACCTTTTTCAGTTCTTACAAGCACCATTTGCCCGTCTTCAATATGAATTGTTTCAGGCACATTGAGCGGATAAAAAGTGTTTTTGAGGTATTTTACTGCATACTTAAACATATCTTTCTTCTTCTTTTAACTTTCTATTCATTAATTTTTCTAATAATGCTTGCGGAGTAATATCTGTGTAAACCGCCTCATAAATAGCATTTGAAACAGGTACTTCAATATTTAATTTTTTAGCTAATTCACAAATCGCTTTTGAAGTTTTTACACCTTCTGCAACAGAACCCAATTCAGCCAAAATATCATTAATTTTTTTACCTCTGGCAAGCATTGAACCAACTGTATAGTTTCTTGACATCGGACTTGAACAAGTTGCTATCAAGTCACCCATTCCAGACAAACCGTACAAAGTTGAAGGATTTGCACCTAAATTAATACTTACACGAACAATTTCAGCCATACCTCTTGTCAAAAGAGTTCCTGCACAGTTATCACCCAACCCCATAGTATGAGCAAAACCTGATGCAATCGCAATTACGTTTTTCAACGAACCTCCAAGTTCTACACCTATAACATCAGTGTTTGTATAAAGTCTAAATTTTGAAGGAACATTCATTGCTTTTTGAACAAATTCAGCAACTTTTATATCTTCACAAGCTACAGATGCTGCTGTCGGCAAACCTGCCAAAACTTCTTTTGCAAGTGTTGGACCCGAAAGAATTGCAAGCTTTTGTTCCGGTAAAACATCTTTAATAACTTCTGACATTCTCATCAAAGAAGGAACTTCAATACCTTTTGATGCGTTTACCAAAATTTGTTCAGATTTAATTCCTGCCGCTTTTAATTTTTCGCAAACATCTCTAGTTCCAGATGTTGCAATAACTGACAAAATTATATCAGCTCCAGAAATTGCATCTTTCAAATTTGATGAAATTTCCACTTTTTTATCCAATTGTACTTCAAGAGGTTTTGAAGTATGTTTATTTATTCTTAAATCATCTGAGATATCTTGTTCTCTGCCCCAGACAGTTATTTTTTCAAAATTGTTTGTTAAAAGCCAAGCTAAAGTCAACCCCCAACATCCTGCTCCAAGAACTGTTAATTTCATAATCTCTCCTTTATACCGTCTGATAAGTTTTTAATAATTTACGAAGAACTCCGCCATGTTTTTTCAATTCCAATCTTGCCTTGTCGGGTTCTATTTTCATAAGAATTGAAACAATTGCCGTTTTAATCTCCCAGTCACACTTCAACAATGTTGCAAGTGCCACACTATGAGGAGTTGCAGCTATTTCAGCAACAATTCTTATTGCTCTGTCTTTTAGTTTTTCGTTTGTTGCCTTCAAGTCAATCATAAAGTTTTCATAAGTTTTACCAATCTTTATCATTGAACCTGTTGTAAGCATATTCAAAATCATTTTTGTTGCAGTACCTGCTTTCAATCTTGAAGAACCCGCAATAACTTCCGGTCCAACTTCTGCACAAATAACAAGTCCTGCTTCTTCTGCGATTTTTCCTTTTGAATTGCAAGTAATACCAATCGTTTTACAATTAACATCTTCTGCTCTTTGCAAAACTCCTAATAAATATTTTGGATTTCCACTAGCAGAAATCACAACCGCAACATCATTTTCTGTCAAAATTTCTGCATCTTTGTAGCCAAGTTCAAAATTATCTTCTGCGCCTTCAACTGCAGTTCTAAAAGCACTATCACCACCAGCAATTATACCTTGAACCATATCAGGCGAAACGCTAAAAGTTGGAGGGCATTCTGAAGCATCTAATACCCCGAGTCTACCTGATGTTCCAGCTCCAAAATAGAACAATCTTCCACCTTTCAAAAACTGTTTTGCAATAACATCAATTGCCTCTGCAATGTGATCAGTTTCTTCTTCTACCGCAAGTGCAACCAATTTATCTTCCTCGTTCATTTTTTGAACCATCTCAACAGTAGAAAGAATATCAATATCCTTCGTATTTTCGTTTCTGTACTCGGTAATTACTTCACTCATTTTTCCACTCCACAAAAGGGAAAACCCTTTATTATAATAACACTACACTAATTTTAGCAAATTTGCCATTTCTATAGCAGCTTTTGCAGCATCAGAACCTTTGTTTCCTGCTTTTGTACCTGCTCTTTCAATAGCTTGTTCGATATTATCAGTAGTTAGAACCCCAAATATCACAGGGACTTCTGTTTGCAGACTAACTTGCGCAACACCTTTAGAAACTTCTGCACAAACATAATCATAGTGAGAAGTAGAGCCTTTAATTACTGCACCTAATGTAATAACTGCATTATATTTACCAGTTTTGGCAAATTTTAAGGCTGCAATAGGAATTTCAAAAGCACCCGGAACTCTGACAACATCAATATTATTTTCATCAACACCATGTCGTCTAAGCTCATCAATAGCTCCTGACAAAAGTTTTGCCCCGATGAAATCATTAAATCTTGATAAAATTATACAAAATTTCTCATTACCTGCGACTAACTGCCCTTCAAAAGTTTTCATTTTTACTCTCCTTTGAGCATATTATACGATATACAGGCGTTTTTTTCAACTGTACGTAAAGATATATCACATGGAAATTATCCGATAATTAACGGAGCAAAAATCTTGTAAAAGATGTAAATCGCAGCAATTACCAATAATCCACCACTAATTTTTAAAAGCCAGTCTGAAAACTTGTAAAAACCTTTCCAATTTTTCAAATGAGATGTTAAAAAACCTGCGAAAATTAAAATTAAACCCTGTCCTAAAGAGAACAAAAACAACATTATTATTGCATGCCAAATACTCGCAGAAAGTGATGCAAACGCCATTATACCTGCCAAAATCGGAGTAGAGCATGGAGTTCCGGCTAAAGCAAAAACACCTCCTAACAAAATCGGGTACAAATACATGTTAGTACCTTCGTTTTTCGGCATTTCCTTAATCATTACAGGAAGTTCAAAATCCAATACCCCCATCAGTTTTAAACCCATAACCATAATGATACCCGCAAGAAATATTCCAAAATATCCACCTGCAAACGAAATAAAAACCTTACCAGTAATAGCACAAATTATACCGATTATTGAAAACACAATTGCCGTTCCCAATACAAAAAACAATAATTGTACAAATGTTTTAAGCGGTTTTTCTTTGGAATAACCGCCAATATAACCAATAATTATTGGCAGCATTGCAAGCGAGCAAGGAGAAATTGATGCCACCAAACCACCTAAAAATGAAAGCGCAAACAATACTAACAAACTACCGTTTTGAGTAAAAAGACTGATATAATTTTCCATTTACTTTAGCTCCTGCAAATATTTATCCATTTGCTCTTTTGAGATAGCTCCCTCAATTCTTCTGACCTGTTGACCATTTGAATTTAGCAAAATAATTGTTGGAACTAGAGTGACATTATATTTTTTAATTTGTTCGTCACTGAAAGAATTTCTATCTTGAACTTGAATTTCTGTCAAAATAATTTCGTTATTATATTTAGGAAAAATTTCTTTAAAAACTTTATTCATAGTTTGACAATCCAAACACATTGCCGATGTAAATTTTACAACTTGGGGTTTGCCATTTTCAGTTGTCTTTGCAGTTGTTGAATTTGATGCTGTCAAAGCCATATAAAGCATAATTGGAATTGCAAAAATTAAAGAAATAATAATAATATTCTTTTTCATGAAAAGCTCCTTTCTATGTAATTTTAGCATAAAATAAAAAGAAAATTTTTCTAACCCCAAATGGGGAATACTTTAGGATAAAAACACATAAATGAGCAACAATTACACATCTTCCGGCACATAAAAATCCGCTTTTGCTAATAATTCTCTTGTATGTTCATAACAACAAGAATTGTGACAAATTTCCTGATATTCCCTTACAATACTCAAAACGTCGTCAACCGACATTTTTATAATCCTTCTTTCACCTTCAATAATTCTAGCCATATTCTAAATTCCTTTCAAAATTATCTACGGAATAATCCGAGAATACTTTTGACAAATCCATTAACCTATTTAGAAAACTATTTTCAAATAATAAAAATTTATGAAATTTCATATAAAAAAAGCTCCTCTTTAATAGAGGAGCTTTTTTATGTTTTCTAACGCATTATTTTTCTTCGTTTTCGTTACCTAATTGAAAATCAGGTGCGCCAAACATACCTTCGATTTCTTCCAAAATCGCAGATGGTTTACGAGCTTGATTTCTTTGAGCAACTGCACGCTTTCTTTCTTCACGTTCTTTTTCTTCATTAGCATTAGATAGGTGATGGAAACCAGTACCAGCTGGAATTAAACGACCAATGATAACGTTTTCTTTCAAACCTCTCAATAAGTCTTTCTTTCCATCTACCGCAGCTTCTGTCAAGATTCTTGTTGTTTCTTGGAATGATGCTGCTGAAATGAAGCTTTCAGTATTCAAAGATGCTTTTGTAATACCTAACAACATGTATTCACAAGTTGCAGGAGTTCCACCTTTTTCTTCAACTTCTTTGTTTTCTTTTTCGAATGTTTGCATTTCAACAAGTTCACCAGGTAACAATGTTGTATCACCAGCATCAACAATCTTAACTTTCTTAGTCATTTGTCTTACGATGATTTCAACGTGTTTATCGGCAATTTCTACACCTTGAGAGCGATATACTCTTTGTACTTCGTCTACTAAGTATTGTTGAGCTGCTTCTGGACCGCAAAGTCTGATTACGTCGTGTGGATTCAAAGGACCACTTGTTAAAGGTTGACCTTTTGTGATTTTTTGTTTGTTCTGAACAACAATATTAGCATCAATTGCATATTTGATTTCAGTTCTACCATTTTCTGTTACTAAGAACAATCTTGGCAAATCATCATCAGTTTCAATTTCTGCAATACCGTCTTCTTCAGCCAAAATAGCACAATCCTTAGGTTTACGTCCTTCAAGAAGTTCTTCTACTCTAGGAAGACCTTGAACGATATCACCTGTTTTTTGTCTTTCAAATACCAATGTCGCAATGTTATCACCACGTAGAACCAAAGCTCCTGCTTCTACCTGCAACATTGTACCAGGACTAATCAAGTAAGGACGACCGTTTCTGATTGTAATTTCGCCTTTATTAACTGCAATTACCATACCTGAAACAGTTGATGTTTCTCCGCTATCAGCTAACACACCATCAAGTCTAACGAAATCGCCTTTCTTAACACTTGCTTTACCTTTAACAGAAATTTTTGTTTCATAAGTAGTACTTGTTAACAATAATCTTCTTGCATCTTCTTTATTACCTTTAATAGATGCAACACCATCATTAATAGCAAGAACTTGAGTTTTTGCAACCGGTGTTTTAGGATCAATTGTTTGACCGTCTTTTACAAGAAGTTCTGTTTGAAGAGAAGACATAGTCTTAGCATTACCTTCAAATTCACGACGAACAATCAAGTTTTCAAGAACAACAATTCTCAAGTTGTCTTTTTCGTCAAGTTCAACCATACCTTTAAGGTGTGACAAGTAACCTTGCATTTGAAGAACCAAACTTGTTCTCGTAATTGTTGCACCATCCAAATTTCTAACTCTTGCACCATCTTTGTATTGCAATTGAGTAACAGGAACGATATCAATTAATTCATCTGATGTGTTGAATTTGATTGAAACATTTTTCTGTTGAACATCCAATACTTGAACCGGTCTTACAAGAATTTGAATTGGTTGGTTAGAAATACTATCTTCATCTAATGAAAGGTTAGTATCCAATTCTTCGTCCAAGTCATCAATATCAATGTCATCCATTGAAGAATCCATAATTGTAATGATAGAAGTTTCTTTAGCTTTAATTCCATCAGCAATTACTGTTCCTTTCTTAACAACTTCACCTTCATCAACTTTAAGTTCTGAAACACTTGAAAGTGTATGAACTTCGCCAGGACGAATTGTAATTTCGTGAATAATATCGTTGTATTCTTTAAATTCAACAATACCATCAATGTGACAATATACGTCTTTTACAACTTCTGTACCAGCAGTAACGTGAGTTCCGTTTTCAACCATCTTCAATGAAGAATCTTTATTAATTTGGTGAATTTCTTCTGGAATAAATACTACAGAACCAGGTTTTGTAATAATTTGATTTTCGTCAACTTCAACATCAACGTATCTAATTTCACCAGAAGAAGCAACTGCACAATCATCGTCGATAAGTTCGGCAATAATCATACCATTTTCAACGGTTGTATCAACTGGAGCTTTTACGATATATTTTTCACCAGTCTTGTCTACTGTCCATAATTGTTCTTTTTTAGTTTGTTCAAATGTCGCATTTTCAGGCATCAATGAAGCGATTACAATTGTTAATTCTTTACCTTGAACAATCTTCTTAATATTTTTACCTTCAAATTTAACATCTTCAATAACTAAATCTTCACCAAAACGAACTTCTCCGCCGTGTTCAGAAATAGTTAATGTTTCAGCAAGTTTTTCACCTTCTTTGATAGCTTGACCATCTTTTACTAGAACTTTTGAACCACCCGGAAGGTTATAAACATCACCACCAAGAACCCAAATAATACCTTGTTTATTTGTTGTTCTTGAAATGTTACCTTGTCTGTCTTTCTTTTCATCAGCTACAAAATCTTCGTACAATACTTCACCTGACAAGTCAGATGTAATATCTTTTGTAGCTTTTTCTGTTAAACGAGAACCAGAACCCTGAGCTGCAGGTTCAAATTGAGCCAATTTGAAACCTTTTTTAACTTTCATTCCATTTGTAAAGAATACTGTTGAACCAGCAGGAATGTGGTATTTTTCAGTTCTTTTAGCACCCTTCAACTCGATATCTGTTTCGTAGTTAGAAATATTTACGATATCACCGTGACGAGTTCTCAATTCTCTTGTTTTAACGCTTGAAATAACTTCACCGTCTTGTTTTGCAATAACTTCTTTAATTGCATCTTTAACGCCAACCGCACCACCTGTGTGGAATGTTCTCATTGTTAACTGAGTACCAGGTTCACCAATTGATTGAGCTGCAATAATACCGATTGCTTCACCAATATCAACAAGTTTTTGAGTTGTCATTGCCCAACCATAACATTTTTGGCAAATACCATATTCAAGACCGCAAGTCAAACCAGAACGAACTTTCAATTCTTGAAGTTTCAAATGAGAAACTTTCTTAATATCATCTCTGTTCATTGTAGTTCCTGCAGAAACAAGAACTGTTCCATCTGTATCTTTAATGTCTTCTGCAATTGTTCTACCTAACAATCTGTCAATTAATGGAACAATTACGTTATCACCATCTGTAATAGGTTTCATGTTAATTGATTTTGTAGTGTGGCAATCGTCAGCACGAATAATTACATCCTGTGCAACATCAACCAAACGTCTTGTCAAATAACCTGAATCGGCTGTTTTCAACGCTGTATCTACAAGCCCTTTTCTTGCACCATAAGAAGAAATGATGTACTCTGTAACGGATAAGCCTTCTTTAAAGTTAGATTTAATCGGCAAGTCGATGATTTGACCTTGTGCGTCAGCCATCAACCCTCTCATACCTACCAACTGAGATACCTGTGACAAGTTACCTCTGGCACCTGAGAACGCCATCATATATACTGGGTTCAATCTATCAAAGTTTTCAACTACCTGAGAAGTCAACTTCGCAGTTGTTTCGGACCAAGTATCGATAACCTTTGTATATCTTTCTACTTCGGTGATTTCACCTTTTAAATATCTGTTTGTTGATTTTTCAATTTCAGATTCAGCTTCTTGTAGCAACTCTTTTTTAATTGCCGGAACTTGTAAGTCTGCAATAGAAATAGTTGTTCCGGATTTTGTAGCATACCTGTAGCCGAGATTTTTAAGGCTGTTAGCCAATTCTGCGGTTTTTGCTCCGCCAAACTCAAGATACATTTGTGAAAGCAAATTGTTCAAACCTTTTTTGTCCATTTGCTTGTTAATGAAATCTACAGTTTTTTTAGCATGTGTGTATGTTGTTTCCATTATACTTATATCCTTTTTTAATAAATAATTGCATTTTTTCTTAATGTCTTAGGGCATTTCTGCCCTAAAGACTTATTTACGCCAAAGCATTTCTTACAGCTTCGTTGAAGATAATTCTTCCTGCTGTTGTTTCCAATCTTTCGCCGTGTTCATCTCTTACGATAATTTTGTCGTGAAGGTCAATTACACCTACTTCTAGAGCGGAAATAGCATCTTGGAAGTTGTAGAAATATCCTTTAGGTTCCATTTCAGGATTTTTCAAGATAGTCAAGTAATACATACCTAAGACCATATCCTGAGTAGGAGTGATAATTGGTTTACCCGTTGCAGGAGCTAAAATGTTGTTTGTAGCTAACATTAACATTCTTGCTTCTGTTTGAGCCTCAATTGATAATGGAACGTGAACTGCCATCTGGTCACCATCGAAGTCGGCGTTAAACGCTGTACATACTAGAGGGTGAAGTTGGATTGCACGACCTTCTACCAATTTCGGTTCAAATGCCTGAATACCTAATCTGTGAAGTGTCGGGGCACGGTTCAATAGAACTGGGTGTCCATCAATTACTTCTTCCAATATATCCCAAACTACTGCTTCTGAACGTTCAATCTTTTTCTTTGCAGATTTTATGTTTTGAACATATCCTCTTTCAATCAATTTGTTTACAACAAATGGTTTAAATAATTCAATTGCCATTTCTTTTGGCAAACCGCATTGGTTCAATTTCAATTGAGGACCAACAACAATAACTGAACGGCCTGAATAGTCAACACGTTTACCTAACAAGTTTTGACGGAAACGACCTTGTTTACCTTCAATAATATTAGATAATGACTTCAACGCTCTGTTGTTTGGACCAACAACTGTTCTACCACGTCTACCGTTATCAATCAAAGCATCCACTGCTTCTTGTAACATACGTTTTTCATTTCGTACAATAATTTCAGGAGCGCCCATTTCTAACAATCTTTGTAAACGGTTGTTTCTGTTTATTACACGTCTGTACAAATCATTCAAGTCAGATGTCGCAAAACGACCACCATCCAATTGAACCATTGGTCTTAAATCAGGAGGAGTAACAGGAAGTACATCCATAATCATCCAAGTCGGATCTGTTTCTGATGAAATCAATGAATCCAATAATCTCAAACGTTTGATAAGTTTACTTTTCTTTTGAACTGAGTTTACAGTACCTGCAAGTTCAGTTCTGATTTCTTCTGCAAGTCCTTTTACATCAACTTCAGCAAGAAGTTCTTTAATAGCTTCTGCACCGATACCTACTTTCAATTCAGAATCTTCGTGTTCAGCCATATAATCTTCATATTCTTCTTCTGATAATAGTTGAAGTTTTTTGAAATCACTTTCTCCGGCATCAAGAACTACATAATTGTTGAAGTAGATAACTTGTTCTAAATCTTTCAAAGTCATATCAAGAAGTAAACCTAAATAAGAAGGAATACCTTTTAAGAACCAAATGTGAGAAACAGGGGCTGCAAGTTTAATGTGACCCATTCTTTGTCTTCTTACTTTTGAATCTGTAACTTCTACACCGCATCGTTCGCAAATGATACCTTTGTGTCTTACTCTTTTATATTTACCGCAATAGCATTCCCAGTCTTTTGATGGCCCGAAAATTCTTTCGCAAAATAAACCATCTCTTTCCGGTTTCAATGTACGGTAGTTGATTGTTTCCGGTTTAGTAACTTCGCCGTAAGACCATTTAAGTATTCTTTCCGGTGAAGCGATACTAATTCGTATATAGTCAAAATAATCTATGCTTGTTGACATTGTTTGTCTTTCTCCTTTTTATATTTTAGTGAGTGGTGAGGAGTGAGTTGTGAATAGTTCTTTTCATAAATAATCTATCCACTACTCACCATTCACTATTCACTTAATTATATATCTCCGAATGTAGTTGGTGTTTCAAAGAAATTGATGTTTAACAACTCAGAATCCATATCTGAAAGAACTCTACGTGGAGCTGATTTTCTCAAATCATCCATGTCTGTCATTAAATCAACTTCTTGACCGTCTTTTTTCGCTACCGTAATATCCAAACCGATACTTTGCAATTCTCTTACAAGTACTTTGAATGATTCTGGAATACCCGGTCTTGGGATGTTATCACCTTTAACGATTGCTTCATAAGCTCTATTTCTTCCGTTAACATCATCTGATTTAATTGTTAACATTTCTTGTAGAGTATATGCAGCACCGTAAGCTTCCAATGCCCAAACTTCCATTTCACCAAATCTCTGACCACCGAATTGAGCTTTACCACCCAATGGTTGTTGAGTAACAAGTGAATAAGGACCTGTAGAACGAGCGTGAATTTTATCATCTACAAGGTGGACAAGTTTAAGAATATAAGATAGACCTACAGCAACCGGTTCATCAAACGGTTCACCAGTTCTACCGTCAATCAATCTTACTTTACCGTCTTCGTTAACCCAATCGCATCCAGATTCTTTGATACCTTTCAAAAGTTCAGCCTTTGTAGCTCTTTCTGATTGATTATCACCATATCTTTCGTCGAATGAAGGAGTTTCATAATAGTTGCCTGTCAAGTATGCAGCCAAACCTAACAACAATTCGTAAGTCTGACCAACGTTCATACGAGAAGGTACGCCTAATGGGTTTAATACGATATCAACAGGAGTACCGTCTGGCAAGAATGGCATATCTTCTTTAGGTAAAATTCTTGAAACAATACCTTTGTTACCGTGACGACCTGAAAGTTTATCACCTACAGAAACTTTACGTTTTTGAGCAATGTAAACTCTAATTACAGTATTTGCTCCAGGAGGTAATTCATCACCTTTTTCTCTATCGAATACCTTAACGTCGAGAACTCTACCGCCTTCGCCGTGTGGAACTCTTAGTGAGTTATCTTTTACATCTCTTGCTTTTTCTGCGAAAATTGCTCTTAACAATTTTTCTTCAGGTGGATGTTCAGATTCTCCTTTTGGAGTAACTTTACCAACTAGAATATCGTCAGCATAAACTCTAGCACCGATACGAACGATACCACGTTCATCCAAATGTCTCAAAGCATCTTCTGAAACGTTAGGAATTTCACGAGTAATTTCTTCTGGTCCTAATTTAGTTTGACGAGCATCTATTTCTAGTTTCTCAATGTGAACTGATGTGAAGATGTCATCGTGTACACATCTTTCAGAAAGTAAGATAGCATCTTCGTAGTTATAACCTTCCCAAGGCATATACGCAACAATTACGTTTTTACCTAATGAAAGTTCACCACAGTTTGTAGAAGCACCATCCGCAATTACATCACCTTCTTTAACCTTGTCACCTTCGTGAACCAAAGGTTTTTGGTTAATACAAGTATCTTGGTTACTTCTTACATATTTCATCAATGTATGAACGTGAGGTTTGTTATGAATATCACGGATGATAATTTCTTCACCCACAACTCTTTCAACAACACCGTCACAATCTGCAACTTCTACCATACCAGAGTCTTTAGCAGCTCTTTTTTCCATACCTGTACCAACAACCGGTCTTTGAGTAATCAAAAGAGGTACTGATTGACGTTGCATGTTTGAACCCATCAATGCACGGTTAGCATCATCGTGTTCAATGAACGGAATTAATGATGTCGCAACTGAGATAATCTGAATAGGAGAAACACCAACAAAGTCAACTTTGCTTGATTCGCCCATTGTAAATTCAGATCTGTATCTGATAGGAACATATTCATCTTTAAATGTATTATCAGGATTTAATTGTACGTCAGCAGGAGCGCATCTATATTCTTCGTCTTCGTCTGCTGTCATATAAACAACTTCGTCTGTAACCTTACCGTCTTTTACTACAAAGAACGGAGCTTCAACGAAACCGTAATCATTAACTTTTGCGTGAGTAGCTAATGAACCAATCAAACCTGCGTTCGGACCTTCCGGTGTTTCAATCGGACAAATACGACCGTAGTGAGAAGGGTGAATATCACGAACTGCAAAACCAGCTCTTTCTCTCATCAAACCACCAGGTCCTAAAGCTGAAATACGTCTTTTGTGAGTTAATTCAGCCAATGGGTTAATTTGGTCCATGAACTGTGACAACTGAGAACTACCAAAGAATTCTTTCAAAGATGCAACAAGTGGTTTTGTGTTCAACAAGTTCAATGGTGTCAATGTTTCAGAATCTTGCAAAGTCATTCTTTCTTTAACAATTCTTTCAATTCTTGAAAGACCAACTCTGAATTGGTTTTGCAACAATTCACCAACTGAACGAATTCTTCTGTTTCCTAAGTGGTCGATATCATCAACAGTTCCTTCATCGTATGTCAAATTAATCAAATATTCAATTGATGCAACGATGTCTTGAACTGTCAATGTTCTTTGGTTTTTAGGAATGTTCAAGTTCAATTTTTTGTTTAATTTATAACGACCTACACGACCGATATCGTATTTCTTTTCATCAAAGAAACGTGATTCCAAAATAGAACGGCCACCTGCTGCAGATGCAGGATCGCCAGGTCTTAATTTTTTATAAACTTCAATTAAAGCATCATCAGTAGTTTCTGCAGTATCTTTATCCAATGTTTTCTTTAAGAAATCAAAGTGAGTAAATAAAGATTCCATTTCTGAAACAGTGATACCCATAGCTTTTAACAATGTTGTAGCCAAGATTTTTCTGTTTTTATCGATTTTAACGTAAATAATATCATTAGAATCTGTTTCAATTTTCAACCATGCACCACGATTAGGAATCATAGTTGCGTTATATAAACGTTTTCCGGCAGGGGAAATATCACGTTTGAAGTAAACACCAGGAGAACGAACGATTTGAGAAACGATTACACGTTCTGCGCCGTTTACAATGAAAGTACCTTTGTCTGTCATTGTCGGAATATCGCCGATGTAAACTTCTTGTTCTTTAATTTCACCGCTATCACGGTTAACCAATCTTACCATTACACGCAATTGTTTTGCATAAGTTGCGTCATGGATTCTAGCTTCTTCAATGGTATATTTCGCATTGTCGAAAGTATAATTTGGTAAGAAGTGTAATTCTAATCTGCCTGTATAGTCTTTAATAGGAGAGAAAGAAAGCAATTCTTCTTTCAAACCTTCTTTTAAAAACCATTCAAACGATTTTTTCTGCACTTCAATAAGGTCCGGTAAATCATCCAAACGAGTATGTGGAATACCCATTGGAGTTACTCTTTCTGCATATTTTGTGTTAGACATTAATTCACCTCGTCTATGTGTACGTACTATATAAAAAATTGTATTATTTTTATCCATGCCCTCTTTGGAGCAATCTGTTTGAAAATAATTTACAATTAAGAAATCTAACTTGAGGCTGTAAACCTTTCATTCTACTGAACTTCAGCTAAATGAACTTCTATGTTTCTTCTAAAATTAGGCATAGTTCACCCGACTTTAAAATTACATGTTCTTAAATAATAATACATCAATATTTTACGTCAAGAAAATATCGGTTATTTTAAAAAAATATGTTAAATTTTTGTTACAATATGTTAGACTATTGATTTTAGAGGTCTGAAAGCTTGATTATACTTGCAATACAGTGTCAAGACTACAAATAAAACTTATTCATTGTATTATTAAATACATTAGAGAGGAAAAACATGAAAAAAATAGCAATTTTAATATGTGTTTTAATGTTAGGAAAAACTGCAATATCAGCGGATATTCAAGTTACAAATATTCAAGACAAAAAACCAACTTCTGTCGTTTTGACAGGCAACCTTGTTTTTGATTGGCTTGACATCGCTCAAATTGATAGAGATACTGCAATCGAAAAATACAAATCAGAACTTTTTGGAAACGATACAGTTTTTAAATACAATAAAAAAGAGTTCAAAAAAGAGTATAAAGACTTTTTGAAAGATGCAGATTACAAGCGTCACTACATGCTTGTAAAAAACAACGTAAAAGAAACCGATGACGAAAATCTTTGCGGTTTTTATAAGAGAAATCTTTTAATAAGTTATGCCGTTCAATATAAAAACAATTTGCGTTCGGTATATTACTATGATGCACTTGGAAACCTTCGCTATGTAGACAAATTTTCGGAAAACTACCCAAATTTCCCATACATGTCAAAACAATATAGAGCAAACGGAGTGCTGGTTAGCGCAATATATTTTATGTCACATGATATGCAATATATGTACAACCACAATGCCGAATTTCAAGGAGCTTGGTATAAAGACAAAATGTATGATCGCCACGCAAAACAAATTCTTACTAGAACAAATTGGTAAGGATATAAGGTAGAAACAAATACACAAAGGCGGGATGCTTATCCCGCCTTTGTGTATTTTAAAATATTACTGAGGTTTTACAATAGATAATACATAGTTATTTGTAAACACTTTATTAGCAACTTCAATAATATCACTTTCTGTCACGCTATTTATCAACTGAGAATACTGTTCATCAAATTCATAGCCTCTGCCTGACACCTCAAACCAACCAATAGTTGTTGCTTTATCAAGATTAGTTTCCTGACCGATAATATAGTGTCCTAATAGTTTGTCTTTAGCCTCTTGTAATTCTTTTGAACCCACAAATTCAGTTTTCAATCTAAACACTTCTTCTTTCATTCTTTTCTGCGCATAATCAAGGTTTTCAGGATTTGTACCTATATAAGTAATAAAAGAACCTTTCAAAATATGCGGAGAGAATTGAGATCCCAATTGATACGCCAAACCATCTCTATCTCTCAAATTTTTGAACAAACGAGAACTCATGCCTGAACCTAACAAAGAATCTATGACCTGTAAAGTTGCATAATCCTTACGATTTAAAACTCCAGAAGTCTGCCAACCCATTATTATCCAATCAGTTTTAAGATCTTTTACTTTGGAACAAGCTTGCTTTTTTGTAGTCAACGATTGTACTAAATGTTTGTTATAATCAAACTTTTCACCTTTTTTATTATTAAATATATTTGTCAATTCTGCAATCGTTGTTTCTTTATCAACATTACCATTAATTGAAATCACAACATTTTGCGGGTAAAAAACTTTGTCATAATAATTTTTCACATCGTTTTTTGTAACTCTCGGCAAATTCTTTTCTAAAATATTATTAGAATAAGAATATGGCGAACCCTCAAAAATCAAAGCTTTATAGTTATCTACCGCAAGATTTAGCGGAACATCTTTACTCTTTTTTATAGAATTTAGTTCATCATTTTTCGCTTTTTCTATTTCAAATTCATCTAGTGTCGCATTATTTATAATTTCATTCAAAAGCTCCAGTGTTTTTTCGTAATCATTTTTAGTCGTAAGAACTGTCATATTAAAACTATCAGCCTTAGCTGACGGAACAATTTTTATCCCGTTATCTTCCATTGTTTGAGCAAATTCAACTGATGAATATTTTTTTGAACCTTTTGTCAAAACTGCAGCCGTCAAATCAGCAGTTCCGGGAATATGTTCAATAAACTCTCCACCTTTAGCAAAAATACTTATTGCAATAATGTCGTTAACCCTATTTGGAGTTAATAATAGTGTTGCTCCATTTGAAAGTTGATATTTTTGGGTATTGGAATTTTCACTAACCAATTTTGCCGGTTCTGTTTTCTGCGTAATATTAGAAACTTTTACTTCTTTACAATTTTCAGGCAAAACTATTGATACTGCACTTTTTTCCCTACCTAAATATTTGTTTGCAACATCTTTCACATCTTGTACTGTAACTTTTTTTACATTATCCAAATATGTTTCATAATACTTTGTATCATCTGTGGTTACAAACGTATAACCGATTTCACTTGCAATATTTGAGATAGATTCTCTTTCATAATATGTATCTCTTTCTATCACATTCTTTGCAAGTTGAAGTTGAGATTGAGTAACTCCATTTTTCTGAACATTTTTTATTTCTTCAAAAATACTATCTTGCAATTTTTCACATTTTTCAGGGTCAAAAGTTGTAGAAATATAAAAAATTCCATCATCTTTAAAACCTGTATTTGCCGCACCAATCGTGTTTGCAAGTTGTTTGTTCTCTTTTATATTTCTATAAAACACGGAAGATCTTCCATCTCCCAAAATCGTAGACAAAACATCTAACGCATAAGAATCTTTGTCATCTATTTTAGTACCTCTGAAACCAATCAACATATAACCGGATTGAGTATCAAAATAGGCAACCTTTTTTTGTTGAGCAGTCAAGATTTTTTCTTTTGGGTAAACATTTTTAATAGGTTTTTTGTATTCAGAATTGAAATCACTCTTAACTTTTTCTATTGCAGAATTTGCATCTACATCTCCAACAATTACAGTAACCATATTGGAAGGATTATAATATTTATTATAATACCCCATTATTTCATCCCTGTGGATAGAACTTATAATATCAGCCTTCCCGATAACTTTTCTTTTATATGGATGATCAGAATAAAGCATATTAACCAAATTGTCATATACAAGGGTATTTGGAGAATTTGCATCCTTCATAATTTCTTCAATAACAACTTTTCTTTCCTTCTCAAGTTCTTTTCTCGGAACTAGAGGATGAAGTAACATATCAGAGTGCATTTCTAATGCTAAATCAAAATCTTTTGATGGAATAGTTACATAATAGTGCGTAAAATCTTTGCTTGTAGCAGCATTTGTAATCGCCCCTTTGGTTTCTAAGATTTTATCAAATTCTCCGGGAGCGTGATTAGTAGAACCTTTGAAAAACAGGTGTTCCAAAAAGTGAGAAACCCCATTGTTTTCGTCATTTTCGTTAATTGACCCTGTTTTTATCCACGTATCAATTGTTACAATTGGATTAGACTTAACTTCTTGAATAACAACAGTTTGACCGTTATCGAGTTTATATACATTAAAATCCGCAGCAAAAGCACAACCTGCACAAATAAATACTGCCAAAAGAACTAACAATTTCTTCATATTATCCCCTTCAAAAATTTATTATTATCTATGTAAACATAATACAATAAATTTTTAAATTAGAAAATAGATTAATTAAAAAGCAATTCTTTTTGGATAATCTTTAGGCACTTTCCAACCGTTTCGTTGAATTATTGCAGTACAATAAGCCGGATAATCTGCTTTACAACCATAACCAACATCTGAATATAACGCATCAACTGTTCCATCCCAATTATACAAAAAAGGTTCTAATCCTTTTTCATGCAAATACTTCCAATACCTTTCATCTGAAATTGGATAAAACTCAAACATAAAAGCACAATATCCAAGAGGATTTTCCTTTTGAGTTATACATTTTTCTGCATTTTTAGGAAAAAATGTAATATCTCTATTTTCATGACCTACAAAAGAGAATGCACTCCCATCTTCAAAAAAGTATAATTTTCTTTTTTGTCCAGAATAGCCATCCACTACATCTTTTTTATCAATAATCTTTAAATATTGTGCAAGATAATTGTTAAAAGACCTATCATTATCATCTACTCTATTTATATAATTTCCATCTTCATCTATTTGGTCATCATTAAAATAAGTCCATGTTTCCACATCATCATTATCTTTTATAGACATTGCAATTGCTTGGTTCATTGTTGAATAAAACTTTTTCAATCTTGTTTCAGCGACATTATTTCTATAGTCTTGTATTAACATAGGAATAGTTAAACTGGCTACAATTCCAATTATTCCCAGAGTAATTAAAACTTCGGCTAAAGTAAATCCTATATATTTTCGCATAAAACCTCCATATAACAATATATTATTATATTTATAATAACATATGATAATTTATTTATCAATATAGTATTGCTAACATAATAGAATGCTAGATGAAGAATTTCTTAAAAGTTTTGGGTTCAATTTGAAAATGTGTAGATTGAAAAGAGGGTTAACTCAAGCTGAATTGGGCGAAAAAATTGATATTTCGGAACATCGTTTGAGTGAAATTGAAAGAGGGAAGTGCAATATAACGTTGAAAACAGTTAATAAAATTGCCAACGCTCTTAATATTGCATCTATAAGATTTTTTGATTTTAAAGATTAATGTTTAAAAACTTTTCTTATCAGCGGATAGCATAATGCAAGCGCACCTGCGCCTAACACTACAAGAACAGATGTTGGAGTTTTTCTTTTTTCAATGCTTTCAGCGTTCTTCATTCCTACATAAATATCATGATTAAGAACCTGAAAATCTCTTGATGCTTGTACATGCGAATACAATACCGGCTTGTAATGGTCGTTTGGCGGTACAATAACACCTACATTTAAAGGCGAATTTTTCATATTCGGATTTACACTAACACTATTATCCATACTGTTTATAAAACAAAACATAATTCTAAATTGCCTAAGAATGAAGAAATGTAAAAACACCAAGATATAAAGAGAAATTATAACAATTATAAATACTAATACCTAAACCAATTCTAACTATAATTAATTACGCAACTCTCCATTTTCGATTTTATAAATTCTTACATCTTTCAAAAACTCATCTTCAAAAAGAATTGTATCTACTGATGTTATAACAGTTTGAGTATTTTCATTTATTGACTTCAAAAGATAATTTTGTCTTAAATCATCAAGTTCTGCCAAAACATCATCCAACAACAATACAGGTTCATCACCAGTTTTTGCCGCAATAATATCTAATTCAGATAATTTCAACGCCAAAACAATTGTTCTTTGTTGACCTTGAGATGCAAATTTTGTCGCTTCGTTATTATTTATATAAAAAATCACATCATCCCTATGCGGACCAACACAAGCTTGTCCTCTGCGCATTTCTTCTACTCTACGTTCTTCAAGAGTTTTATGAAAAGCTGCTGCAATGTCTTTTAATTCGTTTTCATCAGCCAAAAATGAGCAATCATAGCTTATTTTCAAATTTTCTGTTTCACTAATTATACGATGTTTTTCTTGTGCAATTCGTTCAATTTCTTTTAAATATTTTTTTCTTAAAAAAATTATATTGCTACCTGTAACCACAAGTTGTTCATTATAAACATCCAGTAAAGTGTCATTTGAATTTCCAGTTTTCAAATAATCCTTCAATAAATTATTTTTTTGAATCCTAATTTTGTCATATTTTGAAAGTCTGTCATCATAAGCGGGATAAACCTGAGAAATCGCTCTATCCAACCAATCCCTTCTATCAGAAGGATTTCCTCTCAGCAACAACAAATCCGCAGTTGAAAAAAGAACTGTTTTCAAAACTGATTTAAAATTTTTAGGAGTTGTCTTAACCTTATTCAGCGCAAGCTCTCGTTTTTTCTCCCTTGAATAAGTAAAATCAAGCTCAACATCGGTTTCTGCCTTAATCATATTACAATTAATCTCAGCCTTTTCTGCCTCAAAATTAATCAATTCAATATTATTGGAAGTTCGAGGAGATTTTAGAGTTGAAAGAAAATAAATACTTTCAAGAATATTTGTTTTCCCTTGCGCATTTTTACCAATTATAAGAATTTTTTTAGAACTCAAATCTAGTTCCAAATCCTTGCAATTTCTATAATTAGTAAGTTTTAAATCCCTCAATCTCATAAAAAAATTATACCCCAAATATATGATTTCTTAATTTATTATAGACTAATGTTAAAATTTTTTATATAATAGGTACGCAACTTGCAATATAAGGAATAACTATGTTACCAATTATATCAGAAGAAAATGCGGCTACGGCTTTTAGTGAGATTTTTAAAGATATGCCAACATGGCGTAAAAAAATGATCCACTATCTCAAAGATGAAAATCCTGAGATAAATACCGCAATCATTGAGGCTGCAAATCGAACTTCTCTTGACCCGAAAGCTGTTGCTCTCGGTGCATATATGACATACGCCTTAATTGAGCTTGCAATGAAAGATAATGAAGATATAATGAATTTTCAGGGAGAATAATTATGTTAATTGAAGAATTACTAGAAAAACTCGTAGCTGATGGCGGTTCTGACTTACATATTTCAGCAAACCTTCCACCAGCAGCACGTATCGACGGGAAACTAAGAAGATATGATTACCCGCCGCTTAGTCCAGATGACGTTGAAACTCTTTTGTTCCCAATGTTATCAAACGAACAAAGACGTACTCTTGAACAAAACTGGGAACTTGACTTTTCATATGGTATTGAAGGTTTAAGCCGTTTCAGGGTTAACTTTTATAAAGACAAAGGTAATTATGCTGCTGCATTCAGAACAATTACATCAATTGTTCCATCCTTCGACAAATTAGGTTTGCCGGAAGTTGTTAGAAAAACAGCAGATAAACCAAGAGGTTTGATCCTTGTAACAGGACCTACCGGTTCAGGTAAATCTACAACATTGGCGGCAATGATTGATTATATCAACTCAAACAGAGCAGAACACATTCTTACAATCGAAGACCCGATAGAATTTGTTCACACATCAAAACAAAGTATCATTCACCAACGTGAACTCGGAATGGATACAAGATCATTTGCAAACGCATTGAAATCCGCACTTCGTGAAGACCCTGATATTATTCTGGTAGGTGAAATGCGTGACCACGAAACTATCGCTTTAGCACTGACAGCGGCAGAAACTGGTCACTTGGTATTCGGAACATTACACACATCTTCAGCTGCACAAACAATTGACCGTATCATCGACGTATTTCCAGAAGGTCAACAACAACAAATTCGTGTACAACTTGCGAACTCACTTGTTGCAGTATTTGCACAAACTTTGTTACCAAAAATACAACCAGACGGAACTAAAAAAGGTCGTGTAATGGCTCAAGAAATCATGCTTGTAACTCCGGCAATTGCCAACCTTATCAGAGAGGCAAAAGCGGCTCAAATCTATTCAACAATACAAATGAATCAAGGTTTGGGAATGCAAACTCTTGAAATGGCACTTTCTAATCTATACAAACAAGGTGTTATTACAATTGAAGATGCACTTTCAAGAACTTCAAGACCTGATGAATTAAAACGCTTAATGAGTGGCGTTTAATAAATAAATAAAAATGCAATTAATAAAAAAGCCGAACATTTCTTTAGTTCGGCTTTTTGTTCGTTTTAAATCCTACCAAGGATAATCCTTTGCAATCTGCCATCCATCATACATAATTAATGCTGCACACATATGAGTATTTTCACCCAAATTAATCAACTCCATAAATATCCTCCAAATGTTTAACTTATTATTTATTATAATAAATTTTTCTGAATTTTTCAATATTAAATTGTTTGTGTTAAGATTAAATCATAAAGACTTTATAACCAAAGAGGAAGTATAAAATGGCACAACAAACACATGAACCAAGTTCTACTAAAGAACAAATAAGACAAACAAGAATACAAAAACTTGCAGATTTGGCTGACAAAGGCGTAAATCCATACCCTTATAAATTTGAAAAAACTGCAGATGCAGCTGAATTACAAGAAAAATACAAAGACCTTGAAGCAGGCGTTGAAACAGAAGATAAATACTCTGTTGCCGGTCGTGTAATGGCTATCCGTAACACAGGTATGTTTATCGACCTTATGGATGCTTCAGGCAAAATCCAAATTTTCTCTCACAAAGAAAATTTATCAGAAGAACAAATCAAAATTTTAAAACTCGTTGATATCGGTGATATTGTTGGTTTTACAGGCACAATAAGAAGAACTCCACGAGGAGAACTTTCTATCAAATCAACAGAATTAACTCTGTTGTCAAAAGCTCTTTTGCCTTTGCCAAATAAACAAATCAGCAAAGAAAAAGCAGAAACATTAAGCCACTATCACGGTCTTACTGATGTTGAGCTTAAATACCGTCAAAGATATGTTGACTTAATCGTTAACGAAGAAAGCAGAGATACTTTCAGAAAAAGAAGTATGATTGTTCAAAAAGTTAGAGAATTTTTGGCAAAACAAGGTTATATGGAAGTTGAAACTCCAATTTTGCAAACAATGGCATCAGGTGCTAATGCAAGACCTTTCACAACTCACCACAATGCGCTTGAAATGGATTTAACTTTGAGAATTGCTCTTGAATTATATTTAAAAAGATTAATCGTTGGCGGAATTTCAGAAAAAGTTTTTGAAATCGGAAAATGTTTCAGAAACGAAGGTATCGACACTCGTCACAATCCGGAATTTACTATGATTGAATTGTACCAAGCATACGCAGATTACAACGACATGATGACTTTGACAGAAAATATGGTTGCATACGTTGCTCAAGAAGTTTTGGGAACAACAAAAATCAAATATGGCGAAAATGAAATCGACCTAACTCCACCATGGGATAGAAAAACAATGTTAGGTTCTATCAAAGAAGCTACTGGCGTTGATTTTATGGAAATTTACAGTGCGCAACAAGCTATCGAAACCGCAAGAAGCCTTCACGTTCAAGTTGAGGACGGCATGAACTGGGGACAAGTTGTTGAAGCAGTCTTTGAAGAAAAGATTGAACCATCTTTAATTCAACCTTGCCACATCATTGATTACCCAAGAGAAATTTCTCCACTTGCAAAAGTTCACAGAGATAACGACAGATTAACCGAACGTTTCGAAACTCGTGTAAATGGGTGGGAAATTGCAAACGCATTCTCAGAACTTACAGATCCAATCGATCAAAGAATGCGATTTGAAGCACAAGCTCAAGCAAAAGCAGCAGGAGATGAAGAAGCAATGGAAATTGATGAAGACTTCATCAACGCACTTGAATACGGTATGCCACCTACAGGCGGTATGGGAATGGGAATTGACAGACTTGTAATGTTATTGACAAACTCTCCATCAATTCGTGACGTTATCGCATTCCCAACAATGAAAGCAAAAGACTAAACCCACTGCGATGTGGAGCATATAAATAAAAACGACTGTAGTAATATTACGGTCGTTTTTGTTTATATTAATAGTATCTGTTTTTTATCATTTCCAAAAGAAAAGACCGATATAAATCGGTCTTTTTATGAAAGATGAAAGGAGCTGAAATCTTTAGTAATACGTAATTTTCCAACCATCATTAATAACTCTTGCAGCACATGTCAAACCCGATGCCGCTTTGTTACAGTTATACGTATTATCATACCCGCCCGGAACTATATCTTTTCCCTTTAGTACAAAGGCAAAAATATCACGTCCCAGTTGATTAGGATAAGTATTTCCGTTTACATCAATTATAAATACGACAGAATCCTTTTCGACATCTACCCCAAATTCTGATTTTACAATATCTTTAGGGTAAACATTCATAATAACATTCATTCCATCAACAAGAGTAAACATATATTGATAAAGTTTTGCATTTTTCAAATATACTTTACCACTCAAAAATCTAGTCGGATACTGCCAACAACCTGTAGCATTTGAACATTCTCTAACAACCTTAAAATAAGGGCGGTAATATGAAAATGCAAGTGCTGAAGAATCTTGAGAATACTCATCCAATCCCCAATAGTTTGGAGAAGCTCTATCTAAAATTACAAACATTGTAACTTGATTGATTGCCGAATAGAATTTTTTCAATGCAGCAATATTTTTTGTATCGTTAATTTTGGCCAACAAACCAAACATTGTCAGTGATGCAATCACGCCAATTATTGCCAGAGTGAATAACGCCTCTGACATAGTTAATCCTGAACGTTTTTTTAGCAGAAATTTATAATCCATAAGACCAACCGCCTTTCATCTTTTGACAAAAGACCTTTAACAATACATATACTTTATATATACCCAAATCCAAAATTTCACTAACCTAATATTAAGATTTTTTAATATTTTTATATAGACTTTTTTCATTGTTTATCATAAATTACAAGTATGTTAGAAAATTATACCGAACTACTAGATAATTTGAAACACCATTCTCATTTTAGGGATATAAAAGACTTTGAAGGCAAAGACGAAAAATATATTTACTACAAAGGGAAAAAACTTCTTAATCTTTCATCCAACAATTATTTAGGATTTGCTGACAACAAAAAAATTACGAAAGAATTTTTAGATTATGCAGGGGATAAATATTCTTTTGGCAGTGCATCCGCAAGACTTTTAACCGGAACTCTCCCAGTATATAAAGAACTTGAAGATTTGATATCTTCAATCTTCCACAAAGAAAAAACTTTGTTATTCAATAGCGGTTACCATGCAAATGTTGGAATAAACAGTTCTATTGCCGGCAAGGGAGATGTTATTTTTTCTGACAAACTTAATCATGCAAGCATTATCGACGGTATGAGATTGTCTGAAGGAAAATTTTTTAGATATCCACACAAGAACACAGAAGCTCTTGAAAAACTTTTAGAAAGAGAAAGAAAGAATTTCAACAACGCTATTATAGTTTCTGAAAGCGTATTTTCAATGGATGGTGACATTGCAGATCTTGAAAAACTTGTTGAACTTAAAGAAAAATATAATTGTATTCTAATTCTTGATGAAGCACACGCATTTGGAGTTTTTGGCAGAAATGGACTTGGCGTAACTGAAACATTAGGAATTACAGACAAAGTTGATTTGATTGTCGGAACTTTCGGCAAAGCAATCGGCTCAATGGGAGCTTTTGCAACAGGAAGCAAAACTTTAATCGAATATCTTACTAACAAAGCTCGTTCCTTCATATTTTCAACTGCACTACCCCCGATTAATATAGCATTTTCAAAATGGATTATTGAAAACAAATTACCTCATACATTTGAAAAAAGAGAAAAAATGCTTTCAATAGGCAGAAAAGCCGGTAGTGAAAGTCATATTATCCCTGTAATTATCGGTGGAAACAAAGAAACTGTAGATATTTGCGAAATATTATTCCATAACGGATTTTTTACACTTCCGATAAGACCTCCAACCGTACCTGAAGGTACATCAAGATTAAGATTATCGTTAACAACAGATATTACTGAAAAGGAAATTTTTGATGCAATTTCATTGGTTAAACAAACAAAATAACGACAAACTCATAATATTCTTTGCTGGCTGGAGTTTTGACGAACAACCATTCAAATTTTTGGCTTGTAACAATTATGATGTTTTAATAATGTATGATTACACATCGTTAGATTGTGAAATAGAGGATTTTTCTCAATACGGAGAAATCAACCTTATTGCGTGGTCAATGGGAGTTTTTACCGCATATTTACTAAAAGATAACTTACCAAAATTCAATAAAAAAATTGCAATAAATGGAACTCCGCTTCCAGTCGATGACAAATACGGAATTCCAACAAAATCGTTTTTACTAACCCTTCGCCACGCAAAAACAGGTTTGGAAGGAAAGTTTTATCAAAACATTTTTGATAAACCGGAAGAATTTGAAAAATACACTCAAACTCCTGTTACACGTTCAATTGAAAACAGAGAAAACGAATTAAAATCGCTTTACACCCAAATTAAAAATACGACAATAAATTATGTACATTTTTATGACAAAGCATATATAAGCAAATTTGACAAAATCATTCCAACAAAAAATCAAATAAACTTTTGGCAAAATAATGCCAAAATCGAAATACTTGAAAGCGGACACTTTCCATACTATAATTTTAAAAGTTGGAAAGAAATATTATGCAAATAAACCCAAAATTAATAAAAAAGCAATTTGAAAAAAGTTTTAATTCTTATAATCAAAACGCAATAGTACAAAGACTTATGGCTGAAAAATTGGTCAAAAATCTTTCTTTAATAAAAACGGATTTCAATTCAATTTTGGAGCTAGGTTGTGGCACCGGAATTTTGACAAAAGAAATTGTAAAAGCTATTAAGTTTAAAACCTATAGCGCAAACGATTTAGTCGAAAAATCAAAAAAATATGTATCAGAAATTATTCCTAATGTACAATTTTACTGTGGAAACGCTCTGAAAGTCAAAACACCAAAAAGTGATTTAATTATTTCAAATGCCATGTTTCAATGGTTCAACAAACTTGAAAATATTTGTTTTCACTGCAAAAAACAATTAAATTCAGATGGGATTTTAGCTTTTTCAACTTTTTCTGACAAAAATTTTAAAGAAATAAAAAATTTAACAGGACTTTCTTTAGACTATAAGACTTTCGACGAAATAAAAAATGTAGTAAGCAAAGAATTTGAAATTCTTTATGCAGAAGAATTTGATCACATTTTATCATTTAATACTCCGCTTGAATTATTGGCACACATGAAAAATACAGGTGTAAACTCTCTCACAACCCAGCACTGGACATTTAAAGAAGTAAAAGAATTTTGTGATAAATATAAAAAGGAATTTCCGCAAATCACATTAACATATTCCCCAGTAGTCATAATCTGCAAAATGCCTTCAACTTCCTTATAAGATTTAAAAAGGAATAAATAAACCAAATTACGTATTCATGTTTGTAAAGAAAAAAAATATAATCTTTACATAATTTCATGTTTATTATTACATGTGGTTAAAAGGATGGGAAATCAATTGTTAAATAACTTTGAAAGCTTTGATAATTCTGAAACATCAGCAAGAAAATCTGCTCTAATTCAAGAAAGAGTAGGACTTGTATCTACTCATATGTACAAGCAATTCTTGGATTATCAACATGCAAATGTCAATACAAACGAGATTTTTTTAAGAATGATTGACAACTTGCAAATCGTTGTTGACACACTAAAAGAGGCTTTTTCTTCTCGCAACATAACAACTCAAAATATTTATGTTGACACAGACCCGCAAAAGTCAGTTGTCATCGTCAACATTCTTTGGCACAAAATGAGTTTTACAACAAGATGCAATTACCAACCGCAAGCTCTTTACAGAGAAGACGGTCAACATCTATTTTCAAGCAGAATTATGGCTATCAAAGGTAATTATTACGAGTTAATGAAAGGTGTTGCCGATCACGATGAAGAAATGGGCAAACTCCTTGATAACGAAGTTGCCTCACTATTTATTCCACCAGAATCAACGCAAAATTCTATTATGAAAATTAGACACCTTCCAAATAGAGAATTTTACCTAAACCAAGTTGATGCACCTAGAGAATTTGTTCTAAAAGTTGTAGAAACAATCTGTGGTGGCGGTTTCTACCATGAAGAAGGTGCTAGAAAAAGTTTCAATATTTAATAATTTTATTTAGGGGGGAAATTTAACCTTCATCAATAGAAATTTTAGACGAAACTTCTGCAACAATACGTTGCACATCCGCTCCACCAATAGCAACTTCCAAAATCAACGGACTGTGAATTAACACTGTTTCTGAATAGTCCATTGTATCAACATCTATAACATTAAATTCAATAAAATCTTCGCCAGCATATATCAATTTTCCATATTCACCACCGGTTGCCCACTTGATAAACATGTACTGATTTTCATATTCTTTCAGCTTTTCCACTAATCTCATCCTACATCCCCGTAAAATGTCTTACATATTATATTGTAGTGATTTATTTTTATAAGTCAATTATTTTAATTAATTATACAAAAAAAGAAGCTGTACTCTTGGTACAGCTTTGAACAATAATCTTGGGAGGAGATTTGGGGATAGTTGTACATGCATGATAATTCAAGCATGATTTTTTGAGCATACATGTTGTCAAAATTTTAACAATTCTTTACAAAACATTGATTTTATTGTACAATAGTAGTTAGAGGTAAGAACATGAAAATACTTGTAATAAACGGCGTAAATATGAATATGCTTGGTTTTCGAGAAACAGAAAAGTACGGAACCATGACATTAAAAGATTTAGAAAAAGATTTATACGCATTCTCATTTGAACTCGGAATTGATTTAGAAACATATCAAAGTAATATTGAGGGCAAAATTGTTGAAAAAATCCATTCAGCAAAAGATGGAATTGATGGAATAATAATAAATGCCGGAGCATACACTCATACAAGTATTGCCATAAGAGATGCTATTTCCGCAGTCAATATCCCGACAATAGAAGTACATATGACAAATATTTATAAGAGAGAAGAATTTAGACATCATTCATACCTTGCACCTGTTTGCATAGGACAAATTTCAGGCTTTGGAGCAAATAGTTACAAATTAGGACTAAAAGCTGTTATTGATTACCTAAATAAATAGAGAATTAACCAATTGCCGGTTCAGAAACTCCTAAACGACTACAAAACGTACCGCAAAACAAATTACTATTTGCGATAATAGACCTTATAAATTTCAAAAAATAACTATTTTTGAAATTCTTCAACGAAAGTTTTGCCAACCGCCAATGCTTTTAACTCAGGTTGTTCAACACCTGCTGCTGCATAGCGTTTTTCAGCTAATTCTGCAACTTCAAGAGCCTTCTGAGCCAAATCAGGATTTGCTGCGAAAATTTTCAAATCGTTTTCAAGGTTATCAACTTTTACTGCTGAACGATCTGCCGGATTTTCAGGAATTTCATTAATTTCTTTAGGTTGAACATCAACCGGCTTTTGAGTTTGAGCATCAACAGCTTCTGGTTTAACCTGTTCAATTTTAGATGTTGGTTGTGGAATGCTTGGACCTTGCGCGTTTTTAGGAATTTCGTTCATAGTCACATCCTCTTTTCTTTGTTCGGGGTTACAGCACTGTGCCGCAACTTATTTTATAACTCTATATTCTCGTTTGTTGTTTTAAAACACAAAAATAAAAATTTTTGCTAGTATGTAAAAAAAAAATTACAAAAATTAATATATAATCTTTTATTACAAACTGTTTATGCTATATTTAAAGTACAATGTAGTCGATTTTTAGTATATAAAGGTTATATAAACTATACAACATTATTGAAAGTATTGCAACCATGAATTTTACAAATTTGTTTAGCAACATAAATCCTAAAGAAGTTTTGTCAAACCTACCAGACGCAGTGTTTGTAATAGATTTAGACGGCAGAATTGTTTGGACAAATGACAAAGCAGCAATAATTTTCGAGACAAAAAATTCTGAACTAAAAAACAGAAATTTTGATGAGTTCGTTGCAAATGGTACTGAATTAGCACAAAAATCGTATTCTAAAAAAAATTCTGTCGTAACCGGAGCTTTTACTCCCGACGGGAAAGAGTTTTTTGTAGAAATGAATGCTAAAAAATATGTTGAACAATTTTTTATTACGGTTCGTGATGTTACTGCAATGACAAATGTTTTGACCATTGCCGAAAGAACAGGGCGACTTAACAAAGAAAAAAATGTTATGTTTGTCAAACTATCCAATGAGTTTAAATCTCCTATCCAATCAATTATAGGTTTTTCTCAAGCCTTGATGGATGGAATGGGAGGTAAAATCAATGACAAACAAGAAAAATATGTAAAAATTATTCATAAAAATTCGTCTGAATTGTTATATTTTATAGACAAATTTTTAGAATTTGCGCAAGCTGAATCTTCTTTGTTCAACTGCGAAAATCAAACTTTTGATCTTATTAACACAATTCAAACTATTGTTAAAAATAATGAAAACATATTAAATGCAAAGAATTTGACAGTAGAGTATGATACAGAAGATTTTAACAAAAAGGCTATTCATAACGACGAAAATGCCGTAAAAATAATTTTGCAAAACATTATAGAAACATCTATAAAATTGACAGATGTCGGCACTATTTTTATCAAAGTAACCCATCCAGATATGGATGTTGTAAAAAAATCAGGAGCTAAAATTGGGAAAGCCTCAAGTAGCCTTTCATACGTACAAATATCAATTTCTGACACTGGAATGGGACTTGCTGAAGCAGAACTTGACGGAATTTTTGAGCCTTACACACAATTAGATAAAACTCACAAAAAGACTATAGTTCGCTCAATAACTTTAGGCACTGCATACACTATGCTTAAACGAATGGGCGGCGCAGTCTGGATTAATTCAGAAGTAATGAAGGGTTCTACTTTTAATATAATTTTGCCAATTGAAAAAGCTAATTAGAACTTAAAAGCAAGTGGGAGCGTAATAAAGGGAATAAAGATGAGCAATGTTATTTTAAGAAACGTAACTAAAATTTATGATAAGAAAAAAGTTATAGATAATATCGACCTAAATATCAATGACAAAGAATTTGTTGTTCTTGTAGGAGCTTCCGGCTGCGGGAAATCAACTCTTTTAAGAATGATTGCCGGACTTGAAGATATTACATCCGGAGAGATTTACATCGGGGACAAAAAGGTTAACGATGTTCACCCAAAAGATAGAGATATTGCATTTGTTTTCCAAAGTTATGCACTATATCCACACATGACAGTGAGAGAAAATATAGCTTTTGGATTAAAAATGCGAAAAATAGACAAAGCTACAATTGAGAAAAAAGTTCAAGAGGCTGCAGAAATCTTGGATTTGGGCGAGTATTTAGACAGAAAGCCAAAACAATTGTCAGGCGGGCAAAGACAACGTGTAGCTCTTGGGCGTGCTATTGTTAGAAACCCAAAAGTTTTTTTAATGGATGAACCGCTATCAAACCTTGATGCAAAATTAAGAGTTCAAATGCGTTCAGAAATCAAAAAATTACACGAAAAACTTCAAACGACGTTTATTTACGTAACTCACGATCAAACAGAAGCTTTGACAATGGGTGATAGAGTCGTTGTTTTGGATAAAGGGAAAATACAACAAGCAGCAAACCCTGAAGAAATTTATAACAATCCGTCAAACACGTTTGTTGCAGGTTTCGTAGGTTCTCCTCAAATGAATTTTATTAATAGTGAACATTTTCCAAATATCAGTAAAGAAAATGTTATTTTAGGGATAAGGCCTGAAAAAATGGTTACGGGCGGTGATTTAAAATTAACTGTAGATGTCGAAATAACAGAACTTTTAGGCAGTGAAAAAATCGCATATTTTAATATCGGTGACAAGAAATGTTCTGCAAAACTTTCTGCTGACTATGACATCGGCAAAACTCTTAAATTGAGTATTAACCCTACAGACATCTATTATTTTGACAAAGAAACAGGAGCTAGAGTTTAAATTAATTTTCTCTATCTTCTTCGACCCAAACAATAGTTATATTTATGGGTTTGGCAAACGGGTTTGTGGTGCGCAAACCTGAAAATGAACTTTGCGCAACCGAGTCGTAAAATTTTATTTTATCATATAATTTTTTTGTGTAATTTAACAAATCCATAATTCTATTTCCTACTTCTTCACATTTATTATGAATTTATTTTTCAGTTATATAATCCGAATAAAGTAGTATATTTAGCCTCTCGTAATAACCCAATCGGCTAATTTAAACCTCATTCCGTTTTGCAAAAATAAAAACGGAGGGAATTTTTATGACAGAAAAGATATTAAAAGGCTCAAAAACTGAACAAAATTTAATAAACGCATTTGCAGGGGAATCGCAAGCCAGAAATCGATATAGTTTCTTTGCCAAACAAGCTAAAAAAGATGGATACGAACAAATTGCAGAAATTTTTCTTATTACCGCAGAGAACGAAAAAGAACATGCAAAACTGTTTTATGAACATATTGGCAACACAATCGGTCAGGTTAATTCAAGTTATCCATTTGAATTAGGGACTACAAAAGAAAACCTTGAAAGTGCTATTAATGGAGAAAAAGAAGAATGGTCTATTCTTTATCCGGAGGGAGAAAAAGTGGCACGAGAAGAGGGTTTTGATGAAATTGCCGAAACATTTCATCATGTAGTGGAAGCCGAAAAACACCATGAAAAAAGATATTCAAAATTATTAGAAAATGTAAAAAATAACACAGTTTTTTCAAAACCAGAAGAAACCAACTGGATGTGTAGAGAATGTGGTTATATTCATCACGGTAAATCTGCGCCCAAAAAATGTCCTAATTGTCATCACCCGCAAGCCTATTTTCAAGTATTGTGTGAAGAATATTAATAAAAAACTCTCGATTTTATCATTCTACAAATCAAAAAAAACGTAGCAACACCACACATTTTTCTCTTGTAATAACATTTACATTTGTTCTTTTTAATCGTATAATCAGGTTATGAGCAGGAATTTAAAGGTATTAATAACATTATTTTCTATGACAGCTCTATATGGAGTTTACTACTGGGGAATTCCTGCAATTATTGACCTGCCAAACAATATTGATTTAATTGAACAGACAGTTTTAAAAAAGAGTGGTTATAAAATATCAATACAAAACCCGTCTTTAAAAATGGGGTTGATTCCGGCAATTAAGATTAAAGCAGATGATTTTGCGATACTTAACGATGACAATTCAAAAGCTTTTGATGTCGAAAAACCTTATATTAGCATCAGACTTTTACCACTGATTTTTAAAGAAATTGATATCCACGATTTTTCAGCAGAAAATATTCAAACCAACCTAGTTTTTGACAAAGATAATAAATTAAAATTAGGTCAATATGTTATTGAGCTACCAAAAGAAAAAGCGACGCTAAAACTATCTCATGCCAGAATACACCTTAATTCATACGAAATAAATCTTAATGATAAAGTTCAAACAAAAAAAATAAGTATGAATGGTCAATATTTAACTATAGACAATTTTGAAAACAATAAACATATTAATTTTTCAACTATTGCAGAAATTCAAACCGGCAAGAAAAAAGCTTTTATTAAGTCTGATATTGATTTAAAACTTCCTATCAACAAAATTTCTAATGATCAATGCGATATTTCAGGACATATTGCGAATTTAGATCTGTCAGATTTTTCAATTTACGCAAAAGCATTATCAAAAAACAAAATAAAAGCTCTATCAGGTATAATTAATTTTACTGCTCAAACAACCGAAACTCTCGATAATCACAAGAAAATTCAAACAAATTTATATATCAAAGATTTAGGAATATTCGGAGAAGATAACGCAAAGTCAATTCATCATGTCGGAAAAATTGCATTAAAATCAAATATAACAACAATTAAAAACGGGTTACAAATCAATGACGCAAGTGTTTCTGCACCAAACATAAGTGCTTTTACTACAGGGGAAATTACAAAATTAAACAACAAAATTCCAAACCTAAATTTAAAAGTTACAATAAATAATTCCAAAGCAGAGGATATAATTCCACTTCTACCGGGAGAACCTGATTTATGTCCGGATATGAATTTATATTTACTAAAACAAACAGTGTTTAAAGGAGATGTAATCGGCAATTTGGAAATTAAAGGGAAAGCCACTACCCCTGATGTTAGAGGGAATGTGATGGTATCTAATGCTTACATGGTTCAACCAATTCCGAATACTGAAAAAGCTACAATCAAACTTGCATTTCTTGGAGACAAATTAAATCTTGATGTAAAAGTTCCAACCAGCAAAACTCAAACCGTTTGGGTAAAAGGGCCAATTAACTTATACACCAAATATACAGAATTAATGATTACAAGTACAGATAGCGTAGACCTTAAAACTGCACAAATTGTACTTAATCCGCTACACAAAATCCTCCATTTTGAACTAGGCCCTGTTCCAATTATGGATATCAAAGGGAAAGGCGGGATTAACCTAAAAATCATCGGAACTAAAGAAAATCCGCACGGTTGGGGACAATTTTATTTTAGAGATGCAATAGTGTCATTTCTTGATATTCACAATATGACAATTAACAACGCATCCGGAACACTTGATTTTGACAACCAAAATACTCTATTCCAAAGTAAAACTGCAAACCTTAACGGTAAACCTATTTCTGTTAAAGGGACTTGCTCTTTGTTGGGGGTACTTAATTTTAATGTAATAACTAACGGACAAGATATCGGAAAACTTTTAAACACTATCAAAACTTCTCCAATGCTTACTGATATCCAAAAACTAACTACTCCTATTGATTATGTTAGAGGAAATGCTAACGCATCTATCAATTTGACAGGCAAAGTCAAAGATCCGCACGACATCATTTTCAACAAAAACTTATTTGCGAAAGGCTCTATTGAACTTTTGTCAGACACAATCAAACTTAAAAACGCTCCAATTGCAATTTCTCAAACATCAGGTACAATCAAATTCAACAATATGGATGCGAATTTTGACCTAAAAACGAAACTTAATAAATCGCAAATCAAGGTAAACGGCAAAATAAAAGACAATAATTGCGATGCCCAAGTTGTCAGCCATAGTTTTAATCTCGGAGATGCAGTAAAAACTTTACCAAACAATATTAAACTACCTTATAAACACGATTTAGCAACGATTAACACTAGTTTTGTCGGCAAATATAAAGGTGACGTTGAAAACATAGATTATGACAACATTTATTTAAAAGGAAATATTTATTCCAACAAAGGTGCTAAAAGCGCAATTATCATTAATGACAATAGTTCTTTTGAACTTAAAAACTCTAATTTCAAATTACATAAATTACAAGGAACTTTCAAAAAAAGTCCATATTTTATTTCTTTGAACATTAATAAAATGTTTGAAAAAAACAGACTTGTAAATGGTAATTGCAAAATCAAATCACTTGATTTGAACCTAATTAATGACAACGCTCTACAGTATATTCTTCCACCCAAAACGGCAAACACTCTCAAAGATATTGAATTTTTAAACGGGAATGTTGATATATCTGCAAAAATTGTAAATAACAACCTTAATGCTTTTTCAATCCTTGATAATGTAAGCTTGTTGTATAAACCTAAACAAGCAAAATTAATTCTAAAAAGCGGAAGTATTCTATTAAGAAATAATACACTCCATCTTAACAAAATCAATTCTCAATTAGGACAAATGCCAATATTTGTTAATGGTAAAATTGCAAATGCACAAATAAATCCAAACCTAAATTTATACATAAACGCAAAACCTACACAAGAATTTTTTGATCAATTCTTCAATTACAATGCGCTTTATCCAATCAAACTGAAGGGCGATGCAATTTTAACAACAAAGGTAAACGGAGATTTAAACAACCTTAACACAAATTCTACTCTCAATATACTTGAAAATTCCAGCCTATATTATATGGGAGCGTCAATAGGAGATACAGAAAATCCTGTTAAAATAACAATCAACAACACTCTTTCTCCAAACAAAATCAGAATTAACAACCTACAATATGACAGAATTATTACCTCACAAAACAACAAACCTTACGCAAAAACTCAACTTAATGCGTCAGGCACACTTAATTTACAAAAAAATAACATAATCGGGTTCAATAATTTTAAAATAAAAACACAAAACCCGACTGATGCAAGAATTTTTAACGTAATTTTCAGAAAACCGTTTATGAAACAAGGCGTATTTACATCAGATCTTGTTCTCAACGGAACATCTTTAAATCCTAAAATCAAGGGGAAACTTGATGTTACAAGTATTGATATTCCATTTTTTGATTCAACAATTAGAGATGTTAATCTTGATTTCAAAAACGATAAGATTTATGCAAAAAGTAGAGGAACTGTTTTAACCAACGACATTAACCTAAGCGCCGTTATCAAAAATAAATTAATTCCACCATATATAATTGAAAACGCAACACTTAAACTTCCTGATTTGAACATCAATAAAATTACAGATACAATGCGTGATATGGAAGCTGAATCTATTAGAAACAATACGCACACATCAACTTCAACACAAAACCAAAACCTTGATATTTCACAAATTATTATACAAAAAGCAAATATTGAAGCTGACAAAGTAAAAATTAGAAACATTAATGCAGACAATTTCACTGCACAATTCAACTTAAACAAAAGCGGTTTGTTAGATGTAAACAATTTCAAATTCGAAATAGCACAAGGCTCTGTTTTCGGTCAATTCAAGCACAATTTAACTAACCATCACACAAACCTTGATATTACATTAGATAAAGCGAATGCTGCAATTATGTCTGAAGCATTGTTCGATTTAAAAGGTCAAGTTTATGGGAATGTAAACGGACATTTTGCTCTAAGTTGTAAAGGCGACACACAAGATGATTGTTTCAAAACATTAGGCGGAAACGGAACTTTCAAAATCGCAGACGGAAGAATGCCAAAGCTCGGTTCTCTTGAATATCTTTTAAAAGCTGGGAACTTATTAAAAGGCGGATTTACAGGGCTTTCAATAAATAGTTTAATAGACTTGGTTACTCCGCTTAAAACAGGTAATTTTGAAAGTATTTCCGGCAACTTGCATATTACAAATGGAATTGTAAATAAAGTCAATATTTATTCAAACGGAAACGAGCTGAATATGTATATGACAGGCTCTTATAACATAATTACCTCTGTTGCAGATATGAATATATATGGAAGTTTAACAAAAAATATAACAACAGTGTTTGGCAAAATTAAAAACGCATCGCTTAATACACTGTTCAACACAATTCCCGGTATAAATGATTCGACAGAAAAATTGTTATTACAAGAAGATATAGCCAAAATTCCTAACATCAAAAACGCAACAGATATTTATAGAATATTCTTTGTTGATATTAATGGTGATATTAACGGCGAAAATTACGTTAGAAGCTTCAAATGGGTTAAATAGGATAAACTCAGTTACTAAAGCAAAATGTTTTTTCACTTCTCTCGTTTCACTTCTCACTTTTTATGGCACTGGATCATTACCACCTTCGTGAAACGGATGGCATTTACAAATTCGTTTTATCCCCAACCAACCACCTTTTAACACTCCATATTTTTCTATCGCTTGCCTTGTGTACTCAGAACACGTCGGATAAAAGCGACATACAGGCGGAGTATGACGTGAAATCTTTTGGTATATTGAGATTAAAAATAAGATTATTTTTTTCATAAATTAACCCTCTCCCGCATTTCTAATACTCACTTATGTTCGTAAAGAACTGCTCCCTCTCACAAAGAGAGAGTGGAAACTATTGTTCCATCTGATAAGATTCGCCAATTGTATCAATTGCCTCAACCTTAATATCCGTAATCAATTCTGAATAAGAAATTACAACAATCGTCGGAATATGTCGTTCTAACAATTGATATAGTGGCAATCTAATTCTAGGAGAACACAAAATTACTGGTTGTTGACCACATGCCTGATGCGCTCTCATCAATGTTGTAGCTGTTGTTTCAATCAATTCCTGTACCTGCATTGGATTAAGCAAGAACATTGTGCCAAGCTCGGTTCTCTGGCAACTGTCATCAAGCGTTTTTTCCCATTCAGGAGAAAGCGTCAACGCATACAAAACTTTATCATCCCCAACATTTGACAAACAAATTTGACGACCTAAAGCAGCCCTCAAACGTTCTGACAAAATATCAGGTTCTTTCGAAAATCTTGCATAATCGCAAAGTCTTTCAAACACAAAAATAATATCCTTGATAGAAACTTTTTCTCTGATAAGGTTAACAAAGATTTTTCTCAAATCACTTGTAGAAATAATTGTCGGAACAAGGTCGTTAACAAGCGTAGGGTCTTGAGATCTAACAAGTTCCATAAGTTTAAGAACATCAGTTTTTGTCATAACCTCATCTACGTGTTTTCTTACACATTCTTGCAAGTGTGTAACAATTACATCCGTTGAATCCACCGCCGTAACAGAACGAGCAGTTTTAGCATCTTCAGGCGAAATCCAATATGCCTGAGTTTGGTAAGTAGGGTCAATACCGATAATCGCATCTTGAGGGACATCTTTTTTCATAGCATCCCATTGATCCGCAATAACCATCAATTTACCCGGATAAACATACCCCGTAGCAACAGTATTTCCACGAATAGAAATCATATATTCATTCGCATCAAGAGCAGATGAATCCATAATTCTTATATTTGGCAAAATGTAACCTAATTCATCAGTAACTCTCTGACGTAAAGCAGCAATTTTAGCAAGCAATTGACCTTCCTGATCAGGATCTGCAATTACAAGCAAGTTAGAGCCGACTTGCAAACTTAAAACATCAACCCCCAAACGTTCATACATTCTATTTGGGTTAACCAAATCTTGCATATTCTGACGAACATTTTCTAATTGTCCTAATTGAGATTGAACATCTGCGTTAATCAAAGTAGAGAAACCAGCAACAAACAATCCCACCGCAAATAACGTAAACGGTAACCAAGGTAATCCTGTCCAGTGACCAGTCAAAGCCAACAATATCAAGAAACTTGCAGCTAAGAATAAAGCGTTCGGCTTACTAACAATCTGCGACGTAACATCTGTACCTAAAGAGTTTGCGGCAGAAGAACGTGTCATAAATACACCGGCTGCAATTGACATCAAAAGAGAAGGTAACTGAGAAGCCAAACCGTCACCAATTGTTAGGATTGTATATTTAGAAACCGCATCTGCAATAGGCATTTGGTTCATAATACAACCGATACACAAACCACCGATAATGTTAATCAAAACAATAATAATACCAGCAATTGTATCCCCTTTTACAAACTTCATAGCACCATCCATGCTACCAAAAAGGTTTGATTCTCTCTGCAAGTCTTCACGTTTTTTAGTTGCCTCTTCCGGTGAAATCAACCCTGCATTAAAATCCGCATCAATTGTCATTTGTTTACCCGGCATCGCATCCAAAGCAAATCTGGCAGCAACTTCGGCGATACGTTCAGCACCTTTTGTAATTACCATAAACTGAACGACCGTAATAATAAGGAAGATTACCCCACCAACTATCATATTACCACCGGTTACAAACGTACCGAATGCGTGAATAACTTCACCAGCCTCTCCTTTTGACAAAATTAATCTTGTTGATGCAATTGAAAGTACAAGCCTGAACATTGTGCCAATAAGAATAATTGACGGGAAAGATGCCAATTCTAATGTTTTCTTTACATACAGAGAAATCATCAACAAAACAACACCCAACGTAATATTCAAACAGATACATATGTTAACAATCCAATTTGGAAGTTCGCACAGCAAAAGAACAATTAGCAATAATACAAATATTGCCATAAAAATTTCACTTAAATTTGTTCCTCCGCCCCCTTGTTGGGCTTGTTCTTGTGCCATTAAATTTCTCTTAGAGCCTCACTTATTACTGCCAATTGAGTTTCAATTGTTGCATCTATCACGCCATTATTGGTTGTAACTACACAACCACCTTCCATAATTGTTTCATCTGGAACAACCAGAACTTTTGCATCCAGTCCCGCTTCATTCAACAATGACGGAACTTCTGATTTTAACAAAGATACTTGTGCCGGATTTACCCTTAATGTAATTTTAGTTTCCTCTTTTGATAAAGTTTTTAACAAAGCTAAAATGTTATCTAATATTGCATTCGGATCTTGTTGTAATTCTTTTTTAATAATTTTTTGAGCAATTTCAACGCTTATTTCTAAAATATCAGGAGCAATATAATCGAAAACCGCTTGTTTTGCGCCTAAAAAAGCAGTTATAGCATTTTTTACATCAAGAATATCTGCTTTTGCTTGTTCCAAACCTTCTTGATATCCTTCTTTTGCTGCTGCTTCCTTAATACTTTGTGCTTCTTCCCTTGCACGAGAAATAAGGTTTCGGTCATCAATTCTCCTGAAACCTCTGCGTCTGTCGCCTCGTCTGCGCTCCTGACGTTGCTTAAAATCTATGTTATCAAGGTTAAACAAGTCTATTTTTTCTTCTTCAACCTTAACTTCCGGTTCTTTTTCAACCGGATTTTCTACTACAATATCCTCCGCCTTTTTACCGGCATTCTTTTTAATAATCATGATTAATTATATTATACACTATCTTCTAGGTGTGTGGCAATAATATTTGCAACTTTTGGCGGAATTTCGTAATATTCTCCCTCTAAAGCACTGAATACGAACTTTTTCACCTTACCACGTTCCATCCTTAATGTTTGTTCAAGTTGTGATCTATCTAAATATTGCGAAACATTTTGAATTTTTGAAATAATTGTTGAAGGTGTCAAATTTTGTCCAACAGCAGGTAGATTTGCTTTTATTTCTTGCAAACATCTCATCGCAGAATAAGGATCAACCTTTGATTGCAAATCAGGCATTTCCATAAACTTGATTACAGAACCAGCATCATCAGGATTAAATTTGTTCAAAATAGTTTGAACTCTTTCCTGTTTCATTTTTTGGAACAACATTGCCAAAGTTGCCAATTTCAACACTTTTGCATTAGCTCCAAGATTTGACGGCATAGGAACAGATGCTCCGCTTTGAGCTGGAACTCCTTGTTGCATTTGAGGACTTTGAACCTGTGCAGCTTGTTGCTGTTCAGCCTGTGCTTGTTGCATCATTGCATCAATATTTGATTGACTTTCAGCTTGCTCTTTCAAACCTTCATCAATCAAATTTTTATCTTTTAATTCTTCAATACAATCAATCCAAGTCTTTTTAACATGGTGTTCTATCAATTGCAAACACTGATCCTGCGGTAACCCTTGATGAAAAGCATTTTTAGCAATCTCAAAAATCGTATATGCAATTTTTTGCATAACAGGATCCCAATACTGTTGCGGAATACCCGAACGAACCAAGTCTACAGACTTGTGAAATGACCATTCAGCAATAATTTGAGTAATCATTACCGCCTGATCGAGATTAAAACCTAAAGATTCATCATCATATAAAGCCTGACCGGCAACAGTCGCAAAATTTAACAATGTATTAGCAACATAATTCTTCTGATTGTCATTAAAATCAGGAGGAATTAGCTCCAACGCCTGTTGAGCCAAATTTTGTGCAAAACCTTTATAATCAAAACCCTGTATTGCCATTTTTTCAATATAGCTTACAACCGCTTAAGATACGCTTTTAAAAACATTCAAACTATTTTTAACAAGCTCTGTAGTACCGCTTTACTTTACTCATGCACTCGAAGTATTTCTTAAAATAACTCCAAGCACTAATCAACTTGTCTTCTTCGCATCTGTTTTGCTTTGTAAACTTCCCTTTCCTCTGTCTTGATGGCGGAATAGGTATCCCGCCCTACTTAACTTTTTGTCTGATTAGTAAATCCGACCTACCTGGCTTGAATAACGAAATGGTATATTCACAACTCACCATTCATTATTCACCAATCTACCCTTGTTCAATCCAGCTTTTAATTTTTTCACCAGCTTCTTCATCATCCGTATTTGCAAGTTCTGCTGACAAATTAGATAATGTATCAGCTAATTGTGCTGGATTTTGTTGAGGAATTGCACCTCTTTGTTGTTGTTCAACAAGTCCTTGAGCCAATTCGGATTGTCTTTCAGTCAATTGTGCAGCTCTTTGATTAATATCTGACAATTGTTGTTCTTGTTGGGCAGTTTTTTGTCTAAGTAGTTCAACTTCTCGTCTGTTTGCTTCTTGAATTTGTTGAACTCTGTTAGAAATAGCTTTGAATACAATAATCAAACCGATTGCACTCAATGCTACCGCAAGCCACCATGGGTTACCTGTTTCATCTGGTTTTGGAAGGTTAGACGGTTTGTCACTTGCCAAATACGGATCTGTAGAATCTGAAAATGCAATAGAAACATTATCTGCACTAACTTTTGGACTTGCTGCTTTTGCTATCAACTCTTTTAACTCTTCCAATGTTGTATTTGCCGGAAGCGCATTTTTATCCAACGTAACCGCAATTGAAATATCTTCAACAACTCCTGGTTTAATATACTCATTTGTTTGAGTTTTTGTAACACCATATTGAGTTTCTGTTGCAGTTCTTGAATAGTTTCTGTTTTGATTTGAGTTTGCAGTACCATTAGGCAAACCATTTGGAAGATATACACTTACTGCATTCAAATTCTTATTAGAATCACTGGTTTGATCTCCCAATCCTTCTCTGAAAGACTGTTCACTTACTGAAGCTTTTCTGTTCGGATCGTAATCAATTGTGAACTTTTCAACCGGAGCTTGACGTAAGAACGTACTAACTGTCGCAACATAGTTTCCTTGACCGATTAATCTATCCAATTGTTGATTAACCTTTGTTGTCATATATTTATCATTTTCTTCCAAACGTTGCAACATCTCATCTTCTGCATCCATAATACTGTGATAAGTATTGCCATTTGTGTCAGTAATAGCAATATTTTCCGCTGTCAAACCAGTTACACTGCCCAACAAAAGATTTGTAATAGCTTTAACTTTCAATTGATCCAATTTTGTTGCATCTTTTGCTAAAGTAATCTGCACTGTTGCAGTAACAGGCTTCTGCATAGATGTAAACATTGTTTGTTCCGGAATAGAAATAAAAACAGACGCGTTATCAACACCATCAATTCTTCTGATTAGTCTTGATAATTCACCGTTAATTGCTCTTGATAATCTGATTTTTTTATCTTCTTTAGTTGATGTAAAATCACCCTTATCAAAAATTTCCAAGCCGACGTTTTGATCCATCAAACCGCTTTGAACAATTTGAATTAATGCTTGATCTCTATCTGTTGTATAACAAGCTTTTCTACCTGTTTTACAATCACCTTTTTTCAAGTAAAGAATAGATTTTGTACCATCAAGTCGTCTACTAACAACAATATCGTATTTGGCAAGAAGTGCCTGAATTTCAATAGCTTTTCCGGCATTGTCAGTTGTTAACAAATCAACATTTTCTTTTAACGGTTCACCGGTAATCTCAGTTCCGTTTGCAGACTTTTTAGAGCCACCAATAATACTAACGGTTACAATCAATGCCAAAAACAGCACCACTGCGCCAATAATCCCATATAATAAAGGTTTATTCTCTAATAGTTCTTTAAAATCCATCTTCTGCCCTCTTTGTAACCGCCTGCAATTGTTTTTAAATACAAGCTTTTCCCAAGTCTGTTAAATTATTCCTAATCTAAAGTTATTCTACACCTGAATTTGCATAACTTTATCATACGCTTGAATGACTTTTCCAGTAAGTTGAGTTGCAACGTTAATACTAATTTCTGATTTTGCCATTGCAGTCATAACATCGTGAATATCAACATTTTTACTACCTGACATCACATCTTTTAACAAATCATCCGGAGCATTCAACTCTGTATTCAAGTTTTCAACCAAGCCAGACATAACTTGTTTAAAATCCGGAGAGGCTTGATTTTCAACCCTCGTCATTCTTGCAGAAGGCATATCAGAAAACCCTGTGTCGAGTTTTGTGTGCTGTATTCTTCCTGCCAAATCATATTGTGGATAAAAACTGCTCATATATGCCTACCTTTCTACATTTATAATAGCGTATATTTTCTTAAATTTATATAGCAGGCAAACAAAAATCATCCAAATTCAGTAGAAAAAACACTAAATTTCAATCCTTTTTACTACCTGACTTTGCATGATTTTAATGATTTTATAAAAAAAAGCAAGTTTTAATCTAAGCTTCTTCAAGCTCACGTCGAATATCATCAACTGTTACATGAACAATTGGAGAATTTGCATCTTTACGCAAAACAACATTTTTTATACCAGACTGAACAATAAACCTCTTACATAAAATACAAATAAAATTATGTCCCCAAATATACATTGTAGATCCTTTACATCTATCCTGACCGGCTTGAATAATAGCATTTTGCTCAGCATGAATTGAACGACAAGTTTCATATCTCGTTCCTGATTGAATATTATTTTTTATACGATAACATTCTCCTCTCTCATAACAAGATTCAACTTTAGAAGGCGTTCCGTTATATCCTGTTGCCTTAATCTTTTTATCTTCTCCAACAATAACTGCTCCAACTTGCGCCCTCAAGCAATTTGAACGACTTGCACAAGTTTTTGCTAAATCTAAAAAATAGTCTTCCCAAGACTTTATTTCCATAAAAATTTCCTCCACAACAACTATTGTTTATAATTTCTTATACCGGTTGTAATCATCGCAATACCATATTTATCACAAGTTTCGATAATTTTTTGATCTTTCACAGAACCACCCGGTTGAATAATCAAACTAATCCTACCTTGTACCGCAGAATAAATACAGTCCTCAGCATGAATTGTTGCATCGGATGCCAAAACAGCCTCTTTTGAGTTGTCGCAAGCATAGTTCAGGGCTTGTTCAACTGCAACAATCGCATTTGTCTGTCCTTGAGAAATCGCAACTGTTTTAAAATCTCTTGCAATAACCGCAGAATTTGTTTTAGCGTATTTTACAACTTTCCAAGCGAAAATTGCATCTTCAATTTGTTCTTTTGTCGGCTTTTCTCTTGTAACAACTTTAAACATATCTTTATCTAGTTCGCTACTATCGCTATCTTGAACAAGTGCGCCAAATGGGGACATAATAACATCTTCTCTGGCTAATTGTCTATATTCTTTCAAAGGCGTATTTAATTTAACCAACTTGATATCAGGGTTATCATTAAATATTTCAATTGCCTCTTTTGAATAATCTGGAGCTACAATAACCTCAACTGCCATAGAATTTAAATGTTTTGCGACTTCACTATCAACTGTTTTTGAAAAACCAACTGTTCCATAAAAAGAACTGATAGGATCGCAATCAAAAGCTTTTGTATAAGCATCATAAATTGAACGCCCCAAAGCAACTCCACAAGGCTTTGTATGTCTTATAATAGAAACAGCATTCACATCAAAAAATTCGCTCACAATATTAGCAGCCTCAGTAACGTTCAAAATATCGTTAAAAGACAACTCTTTGTCATCCAATACTTCGTAATCAACCATTCTTTCAGTTTTGTAAATAACACCTTTTTGGTGAGGATTTTCACCGTATTTCAAATCACGAACTTTTTCAAAACTCAATGTTTTAAAAGGTTTTTCTCCGGTTTGCTCTGCCAATAAAGAAGATATAGCCCTATCATAATTAGCAGCAAAGTTAAACGCTTTTGCCGCAAGTTTTAACCTTCCAAATTCGTTAGCATTCAAAGCAACATAATAATCAACTTTATCAATAATAACAGTTACATTTCTATAATTTTTCGCACCAGCCCTTAACAATGTCATTCCGACAACATCAATATTTTTAATTACATCATCAATATTGCTATTCTCAAGCACAAGTTTTTCAAATGGGCAAATATTTACGACGACCATATCAAAAGATTTTACTGCAAAACGTTCTAACTCATTCATTTCTCTAGTATCAGAACTGTTTGCTAAAATCCCAGCCAAAATAGTTTCATTCAAAGCTTCATAATCTTTCATCAAAAATCCGGCAGTATTAGAAAACTCCGAAAGATTAATCACATCAATTTCTGCACTACGAAGCAATTCGTAAGTATCTCCACCTGCAACAATTTCATAATCAAACTTTTCTGTCAAATTTTTTGCAAAATCAATCAAACCTACTTTGTCATATACACTTAAAAACGCACGTCTTTTCATTTTATTCCCCATATTCTAGTATTTTTCTTTATTATTATAACACCGGAATAGAAAATATCATATTTTCTTAGCATTTTGTAACTATTTTTCGTTTTTCTTGATATAATTTAATTAATATATTATAATAATTCTGAGAAAGAGGTTTATTGATGGTAAGTAACAGAATTACAGAAGGCGTAGGAAAGAAAATTGTTGAAGCATTAAAACAACAATCAGATATTGAAATTCAAAATGTTGTTGAAAACCCTGTTCCGGTTGCAGAAGAGCATCCGGCACCGACAGAAAACGAAATCATTTATAATGAAGAAGAACCAATATATGAAACAACAAATGAAGAAGTTGTTGTTAATCAGGAAAATACAGAAGAAGAACCTGTAAAAGAAGAACCGGTTGAACAAGAAACTCCGGTTGAAAAACCTTTTAATTCAATCAACTTAACTTCTTTTGAAAACCCTGCCCCTGATTTTTCAAGCAAATTCACATCTCCACACGTTATGAATTTCACTCAAGCTGCGCCAATTTCACAAATGATTGAAAAAGAAAATTTTGCAAATGAACTTGACGGATTTGATATTCCTGCAAATATTGCGGTCCTAAAACAACTCATCAACCAACTTCCTGCAGGTGTTTCAAGGCAAACAGGCGCACAAATCATCAAACAAACTATGGAAGCTTTGGGAATTTCAATGAAAAGTGTTTTGCAAGAAGCTCAACAAGTTCAAGAAAGCTTAAATAATTCTGCAAGGGAATGCCAAGCATCTATTATGGAATATAAAAAGCAGATTAATGTTTTGGAAAAACAATCACAAAAATTCCAAAAGCAATATGCTGCGTTGAATGAAATAATTAGTTTATTTGTCCAAACAGGAATATAATTTATAAAAACAATATAAAAAAAAGAACCGGTTATAATTTCATCCGGTTCTTTTTTTTATCTGAAATATATTACAACAAATCATCAATAATTCATCTTCCAACCTTCTGGAATTATCTTATCCGCACAAAATACATTATCTTTGCTATCTTTTTTATTAAAACAATAATAATAACTTGGATTTGTTTTATTTGCTTCATAAGAAGCCATATAAGAATTTACACAACTTTCTTTATATTGAGCAGGGACACCTCTACAAACTCCATTTTCCGCATAATCTTTATAAACAGCTTGTCCATCAGTCGGAACAACAATTCCAGTATGATATCCAACTGCAAACACAAACATATCACGCCCCAACACATTAGGTTTTCTCAATCCATTTATATCAACAAATAAATTCATTGTACTGTTTCCACCAGGAGAAGCAAAATTAGAATTTGGATAATAACTAGTTGGCGCATAATATAAGCAATATAACATAGAATCTTGCGTATTAAAACAGTAAATTACGAGATAGCACCCACCTAAATTACCTCTCACAAAACGTGACATTTAGTCACCTTTTGTTCGGCAGAGTCTCATTAGGGAGGAGAAACAATTTCCTTGATACGGTCTACTCACAATTCACTTATTCATAACGATAAGGACTTTTCACGTTTTTATATTTCATCAATATTTGTCATTATAGATTTATATAAAAAAATAGAACCTATAAGGTTCTATTTTTTCAACTTATTTATGAAGAATACTTAAATGAGCTTTGAATATTCTTATCCATCATACTTTGACAAGAATCGTACTCTGCATCAATCATTTTCAATCTATTTTGATATTCTTGCATTTGCATATCTAATTTTTGTTCAAGAACTTTTAATTTCGCCTGCCGTTGTTGGAGAAGTTTGGTTGTAGGAGATTCCGGATCATAATCATTTCCCACTTGCATCAAATCACTCACAGACTGCGACAACCCCATTTTTGTCTGGGTAATCAATTGGATTTTGTATTCCAAATCCAGTCGCTGTTGTTGAAGATACATTAATCTGATTTGTGAGGTAAGTAATCCCATTTTATCTTCCTTTATCTTGTTTCATTAAGGTGATTACCTTGCAGAAACGTGTGTTGATTGTTTTCGGCAATCAACTGTTCCATTTTTTGAAACTGATGACGGTGATAGTTTAATCTATATTGCGCCATCTTTCGTTTCTTATTCATCGTCAAAAACTCTTTCAAGCCTTCAACAAATGAATTTGTCATTGATTTTATAGGATTCTTTCTTATCAGAAAGTTTTTCGAATATATTAAGAAGTCTATTAACCTTTTTATATTCGTTTCTAAAGTATCTCGAAGCATTTTTCTCCTTACACTTTAGACCTACATGTATATTAAAACAATTTACACACAAATATTGCCATGATTGGAAACATTTGCTTAACATGTCTTAATCATGTTGTCCATCGTACTTTTACTATTACGGATATGTTTTCTAAAAACTTTAGTAAAAACAAAAAACTTGTAAATAAAATTTACAAGTTTTGAATTGCTTTACTATCGCCTTCAATAGATTCTTTCAGCATCTTTTTAACAACATCACCCTGTGTATCCAACATCTTGCACACAGTTTCAATGTTTCTAACCTTTTGCGAAAGAATTGTGTCGGCATTTGCAGTAATATTACCTGTAACATTTTGATAAGCCGCTAATGCAGCAGAGGATGTTCCTTGCATCAAGTTACCCATTACAATTGCCGGAAGTCCGTATTCGCCCAAATAAGGAGCAGCTGCCTGCATAATTCCACCCCAACCGGAAATAATTCCGGCTACAGGCATAACCAAATTCTTCATTGAAAAACCGTAACCATTTGCAGCACCTAATCCGTAAGCAGCAGCACTTGCAACATCTGCAATTCCTCCAACTCCAGATGCGTAACCAGTTGCAACCCCACTATCTGTTCCCCAACCGCTTACAATTGAAGATGCACCACCTGTTGCATAACCATCAAGCCCCCACGATATAGGCGCAGCTCCTGACGGAAATCCTGAATAGTTATACAAAGAATCTATTCCGTATGATGAACCGCCATTAAAAGATGATGAATAAGATGTTCCGGGAACATTCATCGTTTGAGATGCACCAAACACAGTTGCAAAAGATGATGGAGCTAACAAGCTTGCAATATTATATAAAAAACCACCTGTCGCACCAAAACCTGAACCCAACCCGTTACCGGAAACTGTCAAATCTCTCAATTGGTCATAAGTTTCCCAAAGTTGTGCTTTTGCATCTCCGCTCGCTGAGCCGAATTTGTTTGCTATTACAAGATAACTGTCATTTTTGTAAGCCATTTGAACCTCTTAATTTTATTCAAAAGTTTTGTATGTAGATTCGATATTTTTATCAATAACTTTCTTAACAGATTCCATTTCTGTTTGCAAAGCCTCTTGTTCAGTATCAAGTTGTCTTAAACGAAGTTCAAGAGTTCTATCTTGTTGCTGAATTTTTTCTGTTTTTGCGTTAATATCCGCAATTCTTTTTTCATAAACCTGCATATCATAATTATACTGGTTCATTGCGTCATTATAAGCATTTTCATCAGTTTTTGTTTCTGTACTCAAGGTATAAGTTGCAGATGTATCTTCAAACCTGATTGTTTGCGGTCTGCCAGAATCATCCAACTGGACAAATGCTCTTTGTTTTTGTTCAATTTTTGTACTTATATTTTCTGCATCATACATTGTTAACTTATTTTGGTTTTCAGTAGGTTTTGAAGGATCTGGCGCACTTTGTGCAGTTGTTTGCAAATCTTCCAAAGTCGCAAAATATGTTTTTCCACCTGATGTCCATGTATAAATATTATCTGAACTTGAAATCTTTTCTGCTGGAAAATCTTTACAAATTTGTTCGTAAGCAGCTTTCATATCCTTATCTGTCGCATCATATGGGAGAACTTCATTATTCCCGACATAAGCCGGAACATTTTCTGCAATTGAATATGTAGGTAAGTCAGATTTTCCTTCTACTGCTTTTTTCAAATCTGTTGTAGATACAAAATTTAATTTTCCATCATCATCAGTGTAAGTATAAACATTATTTACATCAACTTTTGCAAAATCAGGATAATCCTTTACAATTTGAGCATAAGTAGTTCTTTGCTCATCAACTGACGCATCATATTTTGTAAGCTCTTTTCCTCCAACAGTATAAATTCCTGTCGCATCATCATAAGTAACTTGATCTTGTGCCACTGTAGATTTTGCTGCTTTCGTATTAAAACTTACTTGCGGATTAGCTTTTTTAGTCTGAACACCTGTATAAACATCTGAATAATGATAATGTGAAATCATATAGTTGTAACCGTCAGGATCATTTATCAAATCAGACATCTCTGTAATTGTTTCAGTATTAGTTCCATCTTGATAAGAATATTGCAAAGTAGTATAGTCCTGAGTACTTGGAGCTGTAGGAACTTCTAATGCTAACAATTCATTAAAAGTATTAGCACTCTGATTTGCCAATGCCGTACGAGCTTGGTTAATCTGTTGTCCTTCATATTCTACGTTTGTTTTTCTTGCGGTCAAGCCCAAATATCTTGCTTGTGACGCTGCCATGCCCATAAGCTACTCTCCTTTATCTACCTGCTCAATTCATGTATAATGGAGTTTTTTAATAAGTCAACATTATATATAAAATTATACGGTACAAATCTAAAAATTAATACTGAAATTACTACCAAATCATCCATTTGAAGGAGAAAAAAATCTAAATTTCATACAGTAGAATTATAAAAAAATCAATCGATTATTAAACGCAACTGTCATTGCGAAGCGAAAAGGAATAAGGAGGGGAAATAAAAAAATTTTGAATATACGCTGTAGCAATCCCATTCAATTCAAATTAATAAGATTACTACGTCACTAAAAACTTTCTATATCAATGTTTTTTTGGATACTCATAAGCCATCATACATGAAAAATATTTTATCCTACTTATAGCAATATTTTTTATCACTATAGCTTCAATTATCAATCAATGCATTATATCGTTCTTTATGACCATCTGGAAAAATTCTATAATACATTCCTGCAATACGTTTAATCTCATATTTTTCTAATATTTTACCATTTGCATCCATCAATTCCGCTTTTGGTCCGTCTTTATTACTATCCTCTTCCTTGTAAATATTTCCATTAGAAAACTCTCTTATAGCAGTTTTAACAAAATTTCCATCTTCACCTTCTTCATTTTTTTCTATTTTAGTTTTGTATAATAATGTACCATTACGATCATATGTCTCTTTTAGGCTTTTTGATCCTGTGTCGTAAATTACTTTATTTTTTGCTATGATATTATTTTCTCTATCATATTCTATTTCTGCTGTAGTACCATCTGCTTTTGTTATTTTTTCTTTTCTTCCTTTTATTTTACCAGTACCGTCTACTTGCGCACTAAGAGTCCGACTTTCGATTATTTCTTTAATGTTACCATTTTCATCATATACGTAGTTCGTTTTATCCATAAAAAAATCTTCATTGTCTGTAAATAGTTTATTTACTGAGGCTTCTTGTTCCGGTGAGCCTTTTCTAACATCGAAACCAAGACTTCTTATGTATGTATCTGCATTTGTGGCTCCTATGCTATATACTTTCCCGTCTTTATAATATCGTGGGGAATTCGAATTAAAATTTCTAATTTTTTGAATTCTTCCTTTTTCGTCATAATCAAATTCTTTGTATCCAAAGAAATTATCCATCTTTGGAGTTTTGGATGGAGTTTTGGATGCAATTTTTAATGTTTTTGATCTTTTGTCATATTGAATATGTTGCTCATAGAAACCTCTTTGTTGTACTTCAGAGATAGTTCCTTCTGAATTTTCTCCATTATCACTATTATTAAGTAATGCGGAAAATATTTTTGATATATTTTCACTCCATTTAAAATTTTCAAAGAAGCCAAAAGCCCTAGTTTTTCCTAATTTTTCAAGTTCTTCTTTGCTAAAATCTTCACTATCAATTATTCCATTGTTATTTTTATCTCCAAAAACAGAGATAGGAGTATTGTTTTGTTGTTCTTTGTTTGTTTCTATTGCTTTTTTAGAAAATGTAAAACTCGGACTTTCATTATCAATTCTGACCATTGTACAATCTCTCCTAAATTTTTTATACTCTTTTATAAAAACATGATAACAGAAAATATTGACACAATGCCACACGTAGCATAGCATAGCATAGCGGTATTATAACTGGGTTTAAGGCTTTTTAAGCCCACCTTTACATTTTTTCATATTTTTAATTGAACATAAAAAAGTACGAGAAAGAAAATTTCTCGCACTTTTAAATTATTGTATAAAAAGATTTATTTACGCTTCGTCTTCTCCGCTTTCAGCTTTTTCAGCATTGATAGTCAAAGCAATTCTTTTATCTGTTGGGTTGAATTTCAATATATAAGTATCAATCTTGTCACCAACTTGCAAAATGCAATCTTTTTGGTTTTGCAATTCTACAACTTCAGCGTGTGGTAACAACGCTTCAACACCAGGAAATACTTCTACAAATGCGCCAAAATGTTTAATTCTTGTAATTGTACCTTCAACTTTGTCGCCTTCTTTGATATTTTTTTCAGCCTCTAACCATGGATCCGGTTCAAGATTTTTCAAACTCAAAGAAACACGTTGCTTATCGTGATCAACCGCAATAACTTCAACATCAATTTTGTCGCCAACATTCAAAATATCTGTCGGATGATCAATCCATCTCCAAGACAATTGAGATAGTGGCAATAATCCATCAATTCCGCCTAAGTCAACGAATGCACCGAAATCTGTAATTCTAACAACGTCACCTTTTACAATCTGACCGGCTTCAATTTGAGAGAATACATTTTTTCTTGCTTCAACAGCTGTATCATCATAAACTTTTTTATTAGAAAGTATAAAGTTGTTTTGTTGAGGGTCAAGTGTAAGAATCTTAACTTCTAACTTACTTCCAACTTCCAAATCACTTTCTTTAACTCTTAATTGAGATGAAGGGACAAAACCTCTAACACCTGAAACTTCAACCAACACACCGCCTTTTACAACACCGGCAACTGTACCAAGAATAGTTTCATCAGCTTCCTTAGCTTTTTCAAGTTCTTTCCAAGCATAAGCAAGGTCAACTTTTTTCTTAGATAGAAGGAATTTTCCATCCTCATCTTCTTCTCTGATAATCAAAAATTCGTACTCATCACCTTTTTTGAATTTTTGTTCAATATTTTCATCTTTGTCTACGGCTTCACGTGTAGGTACAACGGCAATAGTTTTTGCGCCAATATCAACCATAACGCCTTGACTATCATAACCACATACGATGCCTTTTACTAAATCACCTTTTTGAAATTTGTAATCATACTTTTTCAGTAATTCTTCAAAATCTAACTCACTTGATGTCATTTTTACTCCATTTGTCATAAGACACTAATCTGTCAACTTTGTGAACATTGTAACAAATTTTTTAAAATTTGTAAAGTTTTATGTAAAGTTCCTTAACAAAACAGGAACTAAAGGGCTATTCTATCTTTTATTTTTTCAATAATACCTGCAACTGTATCTATCAAATTTTGTGTTGAGCCGGCTGCACATTTTGCGCCAACTATTTGATTTTCTTTGTTTAATTGAATACAGTCAACTCTATTTTGTTTAGTTAAGATATAAAGTTTTGAATTATCATTCAAACCAATAGAGCGTGTCATTTGCAAATTATTTCGTTTTGCATATTTCGCAATATTAAATGGTTCTACTACCGGAATTTTTGACATAATCTTTCCTTTCTTTTACTCATACAAAAGCGGGACATGAGATATTTTGCTACATGTTCCGCTTTTATATAAAGTTATATTAACTTATAAACTTACGCTTTCAATGATTCTATCAAATCAGAGATTGTTTTTTCTTGAACTTCAATTTCTTCAATTCTTGATTTTGTTTGTTCTATCAATTCTTTCGGCGCATTTGCAACGAATTTAGGGTTGTTAATTCTGCCTAAAAGAGATTTCTTTTCGTTTGTAAGTTTATCTAATTTCTTTTGTTGACGAGCAATTTCGGCATCCAAATCAATCAAATCCGCCAATGGCAAAATAATTTTTGATGCTGAAACAACGGCAGTTGCACTCTTTGGAGGAACAGGGGCGTTTTCATCAGCATAAGATATATTTTCTACACGTGCAAGACGTTTGATATATGCTTCAATTTCTTCAAAAATCGGTTTTTCATCTTTTTCTGCTCTAATTTCAATATCACATTTAATTGACGGAGAAATATTGAAACTTTGACGAACATTTCTCAATGATGTAATTGTTTCAAATACCAATTCCATCTCTTGAGCTTCTTTAGTAAATACCAATTCTTTTCTATAAACAGGAAAATTCGAAACAATAATCGCTGACTTCATTTCATCATCACCCAACTGTTTCGCAGGTTTTGGAATTAATTGCCATACACGTTCTGTAATATGAGGCATTACCGGATGTAACATTCTCAAAGACATATCAAGAACATATCTCAAAACTCTTTGAGTATTGGCTTTCAATTCGCTATCTTGAAGTTGAATTTTCGCAATTTCAACATACCAATCGCAATATGAATTCCAGAAGAAGTCATAAAGAACGTGAGCAACTTCACCAATTCTAAATTCCTTGATATTTTCGTTGATTTCTTTTGCCGTTTTGTTTAATTTATCCAAAATCCATTTATCAGCAATAGTTAGATTAGAATAATCAACATCTTTATCATCAACTCCATCAAGGTTCATCAACACAAATCTTGATGCATTCCAAATTTTGTTTGCAAAATTTCTTCCGTATTCAAATCTTTCTTCACTCATCTTGATATCTTGTCCGCCATAAGTACAAAGTGAAGTCATTGTAAACCTCAAAGCGTCGCAGCCGTACTTGTCAATAATTTTAACCGGATCAATTGTATTGCCTTTAGATTTTGACATTTTTTGACCTTTTTCATCACGAATAAGCCCGTGAATATAAACAGTCGAGAACGGCGCTTTTTGAGTAAATTCCAAGCCCATTGTAATCATTCTTGCAACCCAGAAGAAAATAATATCAAAACCGGTTACAAGGGTTGTTGTAGGGTAGAATTTTTTAAAATCTTCACTTTCGGTATTTGGCCACCCCATAGTTGAAAACGGCCACAAACCTGATGAGAACCAAGTATCAAGGCAATCTGTATCTTGTACATAATTTTCAGGGTCAGGATTTTCTTTAGCAACAACCATTTCACCTGTCACTTTGTGATAATATGCAGGAATTTGATGTCCCCACCAGATTTGACGAGAAATACACCAATCTCGAATATTTTCCATCCATCCAAGATAGTTCTTTTCCCATCTGTCAGGTACAAATTTAATTCTACCATCTTTTACCGCAGCAATAGCTTCTTTTGCCAAAGGTTCCATTTTTACAAACCATTGTTCAGAAAGTAATGGTTCAATAGTAGTTCCGCAACGTTGGCATTTACCAACATTGTGTTCATGTTCTCTTGTTCTTAGCAAGAAATTGTTATATGAAAGCATACCAACAATTTTTTCTCTTGCTTCATATCTATCAAGTCCGTGGAGTTCTTGAGGTACTTCGCCACAAGCCTTCATTGTTCCATCATTATTGATAACCCAAATCGGTTTCAAATTGTGACGTTGACCAACTTCAAAATCGTTAGGATCGTGTGCAGGAGTAATTTTAACTGCGCCTGTTCCAAAGTTTTTGTCAACATATTCATCTGCAATAATAGGAATTTCTCTACCTGAAAGAGGAATAATAACAGTTTTTCCTACCAATTCAGAATATTTATGGTCATCCGGATGAACCGCAATTGCGACGTCACCAAAAATTGTTTCCGGTCTTGTTGTTGCAACAATAATTGCACCACTTTCATCTTTTAATGGATAAGAAATTTCCCACATATGGCCTTGTTCTGTAGCGTATTCAGTTTCAACATCAGAAATCGCACTATTACAACGAGGACACCAGTTTACAATATATTTTCCCTTGTAAATTAAGCCTTTTTCGTACAATCTTACGAATACTTCTTTAACCGCATCAGAACAACCTTTATCAAATGTAAAACGTTCTCTTGAACGGTCAAATGATGCACCTAAACGTTTGCATTGATCCAAAATTGCGCTTTTATGCTCATTTGTCCATTTCCAAGTTCTTTCAACAAATTTTTCTCTACCTAAATCGTAACGTGTTAAACCTTCCTTTGCCAATTGTCTTTCAACAACATTTTGAGTAGCCAAACCAGCGTGGTCAGTACCAGGAACCCAAAGAGTTTCATATCCGGCCATCCTGTGGTAACGAACCAAAATATCTTGCAAAGTTTCGTCTAAAGCGTGTCCCATGTGCAAAACACCGGTAACGTTTGGCGGTGGAATTACGATAGAATATGGCGGTTTTTGACTATTTGCATCAGCCTTAAAATATTCGCCATCTTCCCAAAACTTGTAAATACTTTCTTCAGTATCTTTTGCATCGTAAACTGTAGGTAAATCTTCAATTTTTGTTGCTATCATATATTACATCCTTCTTATTTTTGCGTATAGTCATAAACTAGCACAAACAAAAAGAAATATCTACTTTATATTTTGGAGCATTTGCTTAGTTGATTTTCCACCTTTTTCAACAACACTTACCTTCGGAGATGGTGCTAGCCAAGGAGATTTGTCAATATCTCCAACAACAGAAAACGCAAATATATCATACCCCCATTTATTAGGTTTGCTTTTTCCGTTAACATCAATAGCAAAGATATTCATACCAGACCAACCACTCATCAATAAAATTGTTCCGTCAGACAAAACATAAGCTTTTCTTGCTTTGGCAATTTCCTGTTTTCTCCACCAAAATGTTCCTGAAGTACTTACATTTACATCTTTATCAGAAGCATCATCATTTTTCTCTTTATAAATAGTGTCAGTTCCGTTATATTCGGGAATACAACCTTGCTCCAAAGCTTTGTTTTCACAAATTTTAATTATTTTTACAGTCTTTTCAAATTCCGACATGAATTTTGTACATTCAGAATTTGCTCCATAAACATAAGTATCAGAATGCTCCCATTGCTTACAATTTCCTTCTTCTGTATATTCCAAACACCTCAAACCACCACGTGACTCTGGCCAAATATAACATTCCAAAGGAGCACCGTTATTAACTTCGACTTGCTTTATTGCTTGAGATACAAGAGAATAAGCTTTTTTAAATCGATTTTTTATAACGACTTTTTGATATTTATTTATTAAAGCAGGTAAAGTCAAAGCGGCAACTACCCCTATAACTCCAAGGGTGATTAAGACCTCTGCCAAAGTAAAAGCCTTTGGGGGTACACAAACTTTTGTATTTTTTAATAAGTTTACCATTTCTATCCTCCTGTTCTAATATTAGCACAAATTGTTCTTAATTTAGCACTAAACTAATTAAAATGCAAGAAAATTTTGAACAATCTAAAAAAATATTAAAAAACAAATTAGGAACACTTATAAAAAAGCATAGATTAGAACAAGACAAATCTATCAGCTTGATTTCTGCCGAAATAGGGATGACAAAATCAATGTGGGCAGACTTAGAAAAAGGCATTAAAGATCCACAAATGAGTACTTTTCTTAGAATTTGTGAAGCATTAAACCTTAAACCACAAATAGTTTTAAATGAATTAATCGAATTATTAGGTAATAATTTTTCTATGATAGAATAAGTTGTATGAAAAAGATATTTCTTTTAATTTGTTTAACTTTTTTACTATCAATACAACAAGCGAACTCTGCCAGCATTAGCGATTATATCGACAAGCCATACGCCGGAATGGCTTATTCAATAGCATTAAAACAAGATATACCATTCCTTCTTATTTTTGCAGAACCTAGTAATGCAATTGTTTTACTCAGACTAATGCCCCTAGTAAATATGGTTTATAATGACTACAAAGGACTTTACAATTTTTGCATAATTAATACGAGTGTTGAAGAAAATAATGAATTAGTAAACTATTTTGCGCCTAAAAAATTACCAGCATTGTACCTTATTGACACGCAAAATATGACATATACATTGATTGAGTCAAAATACTATAACAAAAACGCATTAAATAGAATATTAAAGGAATTTAAAAAAGAAACATTAATTACACCCCAAAAACAATAAATTTATAAAACTTGTCAAAAAAAACGAAACGCACATGCGTTCCGTTTTTCATTTATTTTTTATTAAACAATCCTACTTACGCTTTTGGAGCAGCGTTAGCAATAATGTCCATTTCATCTAATGATGCGTAAACTGCGTGGCATCCACAATCTACATACAAGATTTGACCTGTTGTACCTGTTGACAAATCAGATGCTAAATACAAACCTGCTTTACCAACATCTTCCAATGCAACGTTTCTGCCAAGAGGAGCTTTTGCAATAGCTGCTTTAAGCATTTTATCAAAACCTGAAATACCTTTAGCAGCAAGAGTTTTAACAGCACCTGCTGAAATACAGTTAACTCTAACACCTTTTTTACCAAGGTCAGCTGCCAAGTATCTCATTGAAGATTCAAGAGCTGCTTTAGCAACACCCATTACGTTATAGTTTGCAACAACATATTCAGAACCCAAATATGTAAGAGCGAAAATTGAACCGCCTTCATTCATGATAGGTTCAGCATGGTGGCATAAAGAAACTAGAGAATAAGCACTTACACCTAAAGCTAAATCCCAACCTGCACGAGATGTATCAATAAATCTACCTTGCAAATCTTCTTTAGCAGCAAAAGCAACGGCGTGAACAACAAAATCCAATTTACCGTAAACTCTTTCACATTCTTTAAATACAGCTGCAACTTCGTCATCTTTAGTAACGTCACAACTCATAATAATTTTTGCGCCCATATCTTCTGCGATAGGTCTAACACGTTTTTCCATAGCCTCACCTGCATAAGTAAATGCAATATCAGCACCTGCATCGTGTAGTTGTTTTGCAATAGCGTAAGCAATCCCGTGAGTATTAGAAACTCCGAAAATTACACCTTTTTTACCTTCCATTAGTTTCATAAGTTATATCTCCCTCTTTTTTACTAACTAAAATACGTGTCTATCGTAGCACGAACAGAAAAAAATTGCAATAACAGAAGCGAGAAGTGAAAGGTGAAAGGTGAGAAGTCCGTTTAGTTCGCTTCGCTCAAAAATAACTTTGGTGCGATAGCACCTGTATTGGTCTTTTCACTTTTCACTTCTTTCGAAATTATTAACAATTGTAACAACATGCAAACATGCTGAAATCAGGGAGTTTCGGAAGTTTTTATATATTTAAGAGAGTAAAAAAGAGAGCTAACTATGGGCGTTTCAAACGTAAACAATCTAAATAAAATTGATTTAACAAAGCTTGCTCTAGCACAAAAAAGCAGACAGGCTAAGTCAAACCAACCTGCCTATATGCAAATGACAGGCTCAATTTTTAATGCTCCTGAAGTTAAACAACAACAAGAAACTACAAACTTAAATACTCTTAACACTAAAAAAAGTTTAAACGAATTAACTAAAAAAACTTCTACTTCTAACTCAACAACAAACAAAACAGAAGGCAAAGACAAAGAAGAAAATGTCGATCAAGGCAGCGTAAAATCTCAAGGTAATCAAGCTAAAAAAGGAACTACACAAACAGAAAAAGATTCTCGTGAAGTTAAAACAATCAATTCAGAATCAAAAAAACTTAACAAAAACATCAAACAAGAAGATAAAAAGTTCCAAGCTCAATTAAAACAACAACAAGCTGCTTTCCAAAAAGATAGCGCAAAACTTGAAAAACTATCTCAAGAAACAGAAGAAACTCAAACTGAAATTGACAACGCTCAAAATGAATTGGATAGTTTGTTAGGATCTTCAACTTTTACTATAAGCAGAGGCGATGGCACTCAAGGCGGTCAATCAACAAACCCTAATCAAGATAAAATCGACCAACTTCAAAAATTCATCGGTTCTAAATCAAACCTTGTTCAAAACAATGGCAAACAAATTTATTCATTACAAAGAAGTTCTTCAAGAACACTTTCAAGAATGAATAGAACAAATGCAAACTTTGTAAAAATCCACAAAAAGAACACAAAAGCAATTCAACAAAACCAAAACGAAACAAGTAACGTTGTAAAATTTGCAACAAAACTTGAACAATGGAGTGCAATTGCAGAACAAGGTGGTAAAGCTCTTGACTTTGCTGGACAAGGGATGGTTGCAGCCGGTCAAGCAATCGCATCAACAGCTTGGGGGGCAGCGGTAGGTGCTGCAATGATTGCAACCGGAACAGTAATGTCAAAAGTTGGTACAGTTGCCGAAATGTTAGGTCAATACGGACAAACTGCAGCAAACATCACAAAAACCGCAGCTTACGCAGCAGAAGGCAATTTGGCAGGAGCTATGACAAGTGCAGCAGCAGCAATCCAATCAGGTGCAGCAGCTCAAAAATCTACTAAAGGCTTAAGTAACAATTTCAAGGCTATTGACCAGCGAGCAACAGATGCAACAAACAAAGCGGCAGCAAATGCAGCAGCAAAACAAGCAGTTAAAAACATGGATGCCGAACAACTTGGCGGCATGACTAAAAAAGAAATGAAAAAATCTATTAGCGGAGAATTACAAGGTCAATTAGCTAACAACGAAATCAACTCAAAAGATTTGTTTAATGATGTAAAAAATAAATCAATCAAATCAAATGATGCCGTTAATGGCGCAAGAGATAAAGCCGCTGCAGCATTTAAAGAAAATGTATATGCAGCAAAAGGAAGTTTAGATGTTCAAAATGGCGTTGTTACCGGTCTTGACAAAAAAGCAAGAAAAGAAGTTGGCAAAAAGACAGTCACAGGTTTCACTAACACTACATCAGTTGCTAAAAAATCAACTCAAAAGCTCGACTTCCAAAAACTTTCTCAAGGTTTGATGTCTACAGTAGCGTTATTATCAGCTCAAAACACAAACACTCAAGGAACTCATAAAGGCTACGCAGCTCAATGGGATTTAAACGCTGATCCTAAAATGAGAAGAATTAGAAACGCAAGAATGGCATCTGTTCGCCACGCTGCTTACGCATAACATAAAAAAGAAGCTAATCATTTCTGAAAAGCTTCTTTTTATTACTTCTATTATCTGGCTTATTTTACATAAGACAAGTCATTTGCTTGATTTCTCATTGCGGTTTGTTCTTCCAACAACAAGTTCATATAAAGTAACTTGTTAGCAGTCATCTGATCAAGGTTTGTAAATTCAGCCCCTGCACGTCTGTCTGTTGCAGAAACAACCTTAACATCAGCATTGATATTCAAATCACCATAAGAAATGTTCACCGGAACAATATCTCCGACTTTCAAATCATTGTGGTGAGTTACTGCGATACCACCTCTTGAGATATCAATTAGAGAATCAATTTGTGTATTTTCTGCCAATTGAACAGGGTTTCTGTTATCTTGAGCAGGGAACCTCATATAGTGACGTTTATCTATAGAGTTTACATTATATTCAACAACACGTTGTTTATATGTTTCTTTTCCATAACTTGAATCTCTTGGATCAGTCGGTCTATCATCATCAGTATCGGTATCAATATCTGTATCTGTGTCGGTATCCACATCGGTATCCGTATCAATGTCGGTATCTATATCTGTATCTGTGTCTATGTCTGTATCCGTATCAGTATCGGTATCGCTATCAATATCAGTGTCTGTGTCGGTATCTGTATCGCTATCAGAATCAACGTCAGTATCTGTGTCATTGTCAGTATCAGTATCAGTATCGATATCTGTGTCAGTATCGGTATCCGTATCAACATCGGTATCTGTATCTGTGTCAATATCGGTATCGGTGTCTGTATCTGTATCCAAATCTGTGTCAGTATCAGTGTCGGTATCTGTATCAATATCTGTGTCAGTATCAGTGTCGGTATCAACATCGGTATCCGTATCGGTGTCTGTGTCAGTGTCGGTATCAACATCGGTATCCGTATCAACGTCAGTATCCGTGTCCGTATCTGTATCTAAATCCGTATCGGTATCAGTGTCAATATCTGTATCTGTATCAGTATCTGTGTCATTGTCAGTATCTGTATCCGTATCAATATCTGTATCAGTGTCGGTATCGGTGTCTATATCCGTATCAGTATCTATATCTGTATCAACATCGGTATCTGTGTCAGTATCTGAATCCGTGTCTATATCAGTATCTGTGTCTGTATCGGTATCCAAATCAGTATCCGTATCAGTATCTGTATCGTTGTCAGTATCAATAGGTTCATTTTTATCTTCTGGAACTACTAGGTTGTCATCGTCTTCCTCTGTTCCTTGTTTATTAGGGTCTTTTGTTCCATCGTAATTTGGGTCATCACCTTGAGAACTACCACCATAATAATAGTTTCTGTCATTTTTATCTTCACCTATTGCTGTAACATCATCAGGTCTAACTGCTTTCGCTCTGATTGAAACCGGTTTTGTCGGATCAGTTCCATTTTGCAAAGGATTAGTTGTATTATCTTTTGTCAAAGTAGATTTACCATCAGGTCTGTGTTTACCCATATTAAAGTAATAACCGCCCGCATAAGCATTATCTGCAACTAATGTTAAATCTTGATTTTTTCCAGGTCTGCCTTGACCTTGTCCATAGAATTTACCATTTTTAACTACAATTGTAGAATCTGCAGCATGCTGGTAAGCCGGAGCTTCATTTGGATCTTTGTAACTACCTAAATCAAGAGCAGTAAGTTTAGCTTTTTCCAACTTAACACCGTTCGGTCCGTAATAGTCCTGAGGATAAGTAGGAACTTCACCCAAATGCTCAATGTACATATTCTTACCACGAGTAGTAATATTTACATTTTTAGCAGTTGTTTCTCTTATATATACATCACCTGAAAATTCAGCGTTTACGTCACCTGTTTTTGAAATAATAGCACAAGCATTTGTATCAAGCTTAGTTCCATCAGCTTTATCCAGACCTTTTACATTAATATCTTTGATTGCCAAAATATCAATACCTTGTTGTGGTTTGTTGACATCAGTTACTACATGAGGATTTCTTGCATCATCGCCATAAAAAATATGCTCAACACCATTTTGTCTAAATGTTAATGCTTTGTCCTTAGAACCAACATTTCCACTTGAAATCATTGAAATTCCAGTACCCTCAACATTAGGATTTTGAGAGTTTGTAGAAGCATTGATAATATCGTAAGCTTTTGAACCTTTAATTGAACTGTCTGCAAGAAGAATAACTCTACCGTCAGCCTTAATTTGGTCAACTCTCATATCATTATTCAAACTTGCCATATTAACTAATGACTTGTTTGTACCCTTTGTGCTTATTGTTTTAATGTTGCCATCTACATTTACATTTATTGATTTTGTCAAATCTCTACCATTTGGCCCAATACCTGTACAAACGCCACCGTCACAAGGCCCAGCTTCCTGACCAACCATACCGTTTTGAACATCTATATCAAGATTTTTTGAAGCCTTGATTAATGTTTCTTTTGTACCGTAGTTCAACAAGTTACCATCATTAATTTTAATATTAACGTTACCTGTAGAGTTTAAGTTATTGCTACCTGTATAATCGCCGAGAATAACATTTGAATTTTTATTTGTTATATTAATTCCATTAGCATTAACATGACCTTTCACATTAATACCGTTTTTGCCGGAGTTAATAATATTTGCGCTATGAGTAGAGTTTTTAACCAAGCCTCCATTTGCAATGCTTACACCATCATTACCTGTATTTGTAACAATGAGTTCGCCGCCTTGATTGCTCAACAAACCAGTAGATGCAATTAAAACACCTGAACCGGTATTATCAACCAACAACTTACCGCCTTTGTTTGCAACAGTGCCTGATACATTAACTTCACCATTTTTGTTAACCAATAACGTATCACCGTTTCCATTCAATAATTTACCTGAAACGTTAATACCTTTAGAACCTAAGTTTGTAATTTCTGTACTACCAGTACCAAAGTTTTTCATTGTACCGGCAATATCAGTTCCACCATTTTCGCCATAAGTTCTAATTATAATACTTCCGTTATCATTAGCAAAAGAATTAGCACTCATATTATCTGCATTTACAAGTTGATTAAACAAAGCTTCAGCTTGAGTATTTGAAAGAATTTTTGTAGCATCTTTAACACCGGCCATAATTTGAGCATCAGGTGAAACTTGTAAGTTTGCAGCATTGATATCAACAAAGTTTCTAGCTAAAACCTTACCATCGATTTTTACAGTTGCATTACCTTCACCCAATTTTGATTTGTAATCAGCAATCAAAGAAGGTCTTTTCAAATCACTTTTATATTTTTCGTAACTATTGCTATCAGGTGTTAAAACAGTCAAAGAGCCTACGTTCAATACACCGCTTGAACCGACAACCATTCCGTTTGGTGAAATAAATACGGCATGCCCGTTATTAAATGCGCCATTTTTGCCAACTGCGTTAACAATACCCTGAATGTTAATTTGATTATCAACAAGGTTCACAAATGTTGACAAATCTTGTCCTTGTAAGTAATAGATCAGATTTGCAACATCACCTTTACTTAAATCAAAGTTTTGATATTTTCTAAAACCGATACTACCTGCTGGGTTTTTAGCAGTTGGAGTGATATCAAAGACTCCATTGCTACCAGTAACACCTGAAATATTTGTTGCCAAAACTTGCAAACAGAAAGATTGTTGTAAGAAGAAACAAAATGTTAATGCCGAAGCAACTGCTTTTCTTTTACCGGCTTTTATCTTAATCATGCTTTTCCTTTCAAATATTTTCCCTAATTTAAAAATTATTTTATATAAAATTCGACTAGCGTTTTAATATTATCAAGAGAATAGTTGTATTTCTATTTATTATTACAATTCCTTAATAAATTTGCACACAAATCTACTTTTCTCAAATACTAAAATCCGAGAAAAATTTTTCTTGCCATATTATTAACAAATATTAACGTTCCTACAGTTCAGGGCGTTTCATAATAGTATTTGTCAATGTGAAATAACAAATATAGAATACACTTATTAAGCTCAACATTTCAACTAACGCAGGCAAGTGAATAAATTTGTCGAACACATAATACAAAGCCACAAATGGCACAAAAGATATTACCATCCTTCCCATGATTAATTTCGGGAAAACTAATCTCAAACCAGGAAGTACAATGATTATACTTAATAAGAAATATAAGAAGTTTGCACCCAATGTTGCAATACCAACACCGACCAATCCCATCTTAGGAATTAACAGAATATTTAACGCTATATTTGCAATACCTGATATCAACTTAATTATAAAATCAAAATAAGTTTTATTCGCCAAATGATATTGTAGAGTTGTGTAATCAGTTAAGGCCATGAAAAATGTTCCAAATGCAAAATATGGAACAAGTTTAAATGCAATTAAAAACTTGTCATTTGATGACATCATTTGAACATAATCCGTTGCATATAGAGAAATTACAATAATCACAGGCAATGCAATCATTACATAATATCCTGTAAATCTTGAAATCAACGGTCTTACATCAATTTTTTCTTCATACATATTGATAATTCTTGGAATTGCAGCAACTGTGATTATTGAAAAAATAGTCATCAAAAGCGGCAACGTCAAACCATAAGCAACTCCAACAATTCCAACTTGAGAAAATCCATGAATACTATTCATGATAAATTTATTACTTTGATTAATTATCCATGCACTTAAAGATGTTGCAGCAATCGGAACTCCATATTTCATAATTGGCAAAACAGAATTCCACTCAATTTTTTGTAACTTAAACCATGACAAAATGTTACTCTGGTAAATTAACAACAAATCAATCAATGATATCGAAACTCCCATACCTAACAACAACGCAACTGCTCCTAAGTGGAAGAATTTAACAAAAAATATTGATAATAAAATTGTCAAAAATTGGTTAATAATAGTTGAAAGCGTAAACGACATTGCTTTTAACTGCGCTCTCAACAACTGGAATAATAAAGCCCTTATTGCAACCGGAATAATTAAAACCAAAATTGCAAAGAAATATTTTACCGGAATATGGAAAAATGAATAGAAATTGTGTCTAAAAACAAATGACAATACAAACATCAAGAACAAATTTGTTGCAAGCATTGTAACAAGAGTAGTCAAATATTTCGGCATATCTTGCGACATTTGATGGTGTTTAAAAAATCTTAAGCCGGATAAACCAACCCAGTCAGAAAAAATGATACACAAAAATGACAAAACAGCAATTGACAAAGAATACAACCCATACTGTTCAGGTGATAATAAACTCGTATAAACCGGAATAATTATGGCGTTGCCAATCATACCAACAATTTTAGATGGCGAATATTTTACCATATCTCTAAAAATAGCTTTTAACTGCTCTTTTTCAACTTCTCTGTTTTCTACAAATTCCATTACCATTTCCTATTCATTTTATTATTTATAATATTTGCTTATTATACTATTTTTTCTTAGTCTTGTAAAACGCCAAACAAATCGTAATCATCTGCTCGATTTATTAAAACATTCACAATATCTCCAGGAATAACGCTATCATCTTTTACCTCTGCATAAACCATACCGTCAATTTCAGGAGCATCATGTTGAGAGCGCATCAATACCAAACCATCATCAGTATAACCTTCTACTATACAAGGTACAACTTTTCCAACATAACTTTCATTAACTTCTCTGGAAATTTTCTTTTGCAAAGTCATTAATTTTTTATGTCTTTGTTTTTTAATTTTGGCAGGAACTTGATCTTCCATAGAATAAGAAACTGTGTTCTTCTCACGAGAATATTCAAATACTCCCATTTTTTCAAATTTAACTCGTTTTACAAATTCATAAAGTTCATTAAACTGCTCTTCGGTTTCTCCCGGATAACCTACAATAAACGCAGTTCTGATAGCCACATCAGGAATTTTATTTCTAATCTTGTTTACTAAAACCTCATAATCCATAACAGGTCTGCGCATAGCCTTTAAAATTTCTGCATTACTATGCTGCAACGGAAGATCAATATATTTAACAACTTTATCTAATTTAGCAATAGCATCAATTAATTCATCACTAACCTGTGTCGGGTAAGCATACATAATTCTAATCCAACCCAAGCCTTCAATTTTGTTCAATTCTTCCAAAAGCTTAGGTAACATTTGTTTCCCGTACAAATCAATTCCATAGCTTGTTGTGTCTTGCGCAATAAGGACAATTTCGGTCACACCTTTTTTTACTAATGAATTAGCTTCTTCCAAGATATTTTCGATGGTTCTTGAGTGATATTCACCTCTCAATTGAGGAATAATACAATATCCGCAATGATAATTACACCCATCAGCAATTTTTATGTAAGAACTTGCACCAACCGTAATCTGTTGTCTTTCAATATTTTCAGGGTAGATATATTCGGGTTTTTCAGAAACATGTTCAACGTAATCTTTTTTGTCGCCCGTAATTTTATCCACAACTTCAATAATTTCTTTGATATCAGACGTTCCAATCATACCAGAGATTTCTGGAATAGCCTTTTTAAGTTCCCCTTTATATTTTTGTGGTAAACAACCGGTAACAATAACCTTTTTGCCATCCTGAACCATTTGTAAAATAGATTGAACAGATTCTTTTTCAGCATCATGGATAAAAGAACAAGTATTTACAACAACAATATCTGCATCTTTTTCATCCAACGTAATTTGATGTCCTCTTTGAGCCAAAAGCCCTAACATAAGTTCAGAATCTACTAAATTTTTTGCGCATCCGTGATTTAATAAAGCTATTTTCATTTTATACCTCTTTTAAAATCACTTTAGCATGAATAAAAATTTTTGTAATCAGTCAAGTTGTCAAAATTAGCGAAAGCGTGTGGCAGATTAATTTCAAATTTTTTAATTAATATGTCATTTGCCAATTGTCATTCAAAATCTTTCCAAAACAACCGTCAGGCGAACCTTCATGATTTAAGCATTTTGCATTAAATTGAGTATTACGTTGTTCTGTAGTCATTGGAGCAACAGTATTTGCATCTATAGGAGCATCATCTATAACACCATTATTATATACGTAAAACCAAAATAAATCTCTACCGCCAATATTTGGACCTTTTTGCCCATTAATATCTATCCCCATATTTATCAATTTGTCTCCACTTTTTGCATATAAAGGTCTAATAGAAACTCCACTAGCAAATACATAAGATTTAGCGTTTACAGCATAGTTATTAATTGTTCCACCATCCATTGCCTTGTAAGAAGATGCAAAACAGTTATTCATTGTATCACATTCTTTTACATTTTTAAAATATGTTGTAATGAAATTATTAACTGCATCTTGAGAACTCAACCCCGCCTCTGACAAATTGATAGCATTTCTGTCGGTTTGATATCTCAAAAGGGCTTGAGATATCTCATTATAAGTCTTATGCAATTGAGTTACGTAACTTTGACGTTGATAATTCTGCATTAATGTCGGAACAGTCATTGCAGACACAACACCAATAATCCCAAGAGTAACTAAAACTTCAGCAAGAGTAAATGCTAATTTATTTTTCATACAAACTCCTTTTTAAAATCCTGCATTATATATTTCTATTATACACTATATAATGCACTATGTCAATATAGTTTCTATATTTGTCATTAAATAGTATGATTATTTAATGAACGATGAATACAAACTTGAAACAGAAAATTTAAAAGAACAAATAAAGTATCTTTCTGCATTACAAGGCATAACAATGTCAAAACTTAAAGATGAAGTAAATTCAAAGTTCAATAAAACAGATAGTGTTAGAAATTTAGGAAATAAACTCCGTAACAAGACTTTCAGGGTTTCAGAATTAGCGGAGATTTTAGATATACTAGGTTATGAGATTATTTTAAGGAAGAAGTAATACAATCCTTCCTCCCTTCGAGGGAGGATGAAAGGTGGATGCTAATTTTGATTTTCAAGTTGCCCCTTCGGGAAGTCACCCATCCCTTTACCTCTCACAAAACGTGACATTTAGTCACATTTTGTTCGGCACAGTCCTCTTTTAGGGAAGGAGTAATTTTTCCTCCCTTGTGAGGGAGGATTAAAGATGGGTGCTAATTTTAATTATTATGTTTTCCCTATAGAATATCACCCATCCCTTTACCTCTCACAAAACGTGACATTTAGTCACCTTTTGTTCGGCAGAGTTCTCGTAAGAGAAGGGGATAAATTGTGCAACAAGTGTACGATGACATGTCATTTAAAACATTTACAAAAATTTGTCATCTCGGATTTATTCCGCAATCTTTGGTTTGTTTTCGTCGTCAACAATTACGATTGTTGGTTTGTAATCCTTTATTTCTTCCGGATTATATAATCCATAAGCAATGATGATAACTTTATCTCCCGGTTGAGCTTTTCTTGCTGCTGCGCCGTTTAAACAAATCATTCCGGAATTAGCTTTCCCTTTGATTACATAAGTGTGAAATCTTTCCCCGTTATTGATGTTTAGGATATCGACTTTTTGCCATTCTTTAATTTTTGATGCGTTCATCAAAGTTTCATCAATCGTAATTGAACCAACATAGTTAAGATTTGCATCTGTAACTGTGGCTCTGTGTATTTTTGAACTAATAAATTCTTGTAGCATATTTATACCTCGCCTGAATATTCTAACTCAAACATTAAAAAAAATCAAAAAATACAGCCGTCTTGTCTAACGGCTGTAACTGATGTTTATTTAATGTGCCTTCTTATTTAGTGTTTTATACGTTTTGTCTATAAATTTTGTTACAATAGTTTTCAATGTTCGGGGTATCAATTTCAAATACGTGAACTCTTGCCGGACCAAGATTTACACTTAACTCGTTGTCATGTGCTTGTAGAATACTTGGTTGTCCGTATGAAGGAAGAAGGTTTTCTAACTTTTGGTCAGCTTTAAGGGTTGGAACTTTGATTTTGCAAGCCGTCGAACGGTTTACGTTTTTGTTTGCTACAACAAGAAGAGTTTTGCCATTCAAATGTCTTGCGTATGCGATAACTTGGTCGTTTTTATCCTTAGATTTGTCTAATTGGATAAATGTTCCTTTAGTGATTACGTCTTTGTATTTGTCACGCATAGCAAATGCGCTTTTCATAAATTTGCCGATTTCAGGTTGGTTCCCACCCGGTTTCCTTGATAGGTTGAAAATGTCAAGTCTTCCTCTGTGAACGGTCATTTCGTTATTATCGGTTTGGGTTACAGGGTTGTGGCTATCTTCGTATTTGTAAGAATAATTGTCGCCAGATTGATAACCGTCAACGATATACGGATTAAGCATAGGTAAAGTTGCTTGCAAGCCCATTGTTAAGTTGCAATAGTCAGCTCCGCCGTGAAACATCGGTGAAATATCATCGTGTGTCGCAAAAGAGCCAATCAATGATTTCCCTTTCGGCAAACTGTATGACATATCAAGTTGTTCTTTTATGTAGTTCATAAAACTTGTTGCATCAGGAAATTCGTGGAAAATATGGTATTGTCCGTAAATCATATCAAATCCGGCACGCAAAGAGTCTTGAGGTCTGTCATAAGGCATGTTGGCTTGAGGAGAAGCATCTTCGTATGTGTAAGTTTCTGCTAGCCAGCCAAATTCAGGATCTCTCATGTGCGAATAAGGAATTAACACATCCCAAAATTCAACGGGTTTAGCTCTCGCAACGTCAGAACGTATGCCGTCAACACCTAAATCAATACACATATCAACAAATTGTTTATGCAATTCTAACAATTTAGGGTTCAAAGTTCTTTTGCCTTCATCTTTCCACGGTTGGAACATTCTGATATCGTTCCACCCTTGTGGAGTTTTTGCAAGTCCATCGCTTTCCATAGCCATCCATTCAGGGTGTTCCAAGAACATATCGTAAGAAGCGCAACTTGGCAAATCAATCATTACCTTGATGTCACGTTTATGGCATTCATCAATAAAAGCTTTAAATTGATCTTTGTCACTTCTTGGGTCTTTTGGGTCGATAAGGTTTGGATCAATCGCCAACAAATCTTTCGGAGAATATAAAGATCCTGCCGTTCCCATAGCTTTCATTTTTCCTGTCGGGTTAATCGGAAGTATGTGAAGGGTGTTAAATCCATCTGCTTTAACTTCATCTAATCTATCAATAGCATTCAAAAAAGTTCCGTGAATTTCGTTTCCGTCAATATATTCGTTGCCGTTTTTGTCTTGAGCATTGAAAGTTCTTGGAACAATCATGAGGATTTTTGCTTCGTTATTTCTAAACAAACTTCTCAAATTGTTGTGATAATTTGCAGGTGTTGTAGTTTCAGGTTTTTGAACTTTTACAACAGGCGCATTAATCATTGCCATATTGTTCAAATATGCGTTTAGCAAACTTGAATTTGTTGTTTTTGGTTGAGCTTGAGGATTTGTAACAGGAGTTGCCGCACTCAAAAAAGTTGTGTGGTTGATTTTATTTGACTTAATTGTTAATAAATTAGTTGAATTTATCATTTTTTATTCACCTTTTTGTTTGGCATTTTCCCAAAGAAAAATTGTGCTAAAACTGTTACACCTAACAAGCCTGCACCAAATGTTCCAAAAATTTTGAACCATTTTTTAGTGTTAAAAGCCTGTTGTCCGGCTTTAAAGAATAATTCATCCGGCGCAATACCTGTTAGCAAGAATTTGAGTTCAGAGCCTGTTCCATTTTCAGGTCTAATTCTGTGACGAGGTTTTGCAAAATAAGTTTCACCACCGATTATATTTGCAACTTGTTCTCTATATTCTGTAAATTTGTTTTTAATTATACTATTATCAAGAATTGATTCTGTTGCCTTATCTACTTTGTCTTCAAACATAAGCTGCATTGCACGTTGGTAGAAGAACTTGTCGTTTGGAATATCTGTGGTTGTATGCGCTGCACCTTTGCCAAAGAATTTGTTTTGAACTTTGCCGTCTTTGATTACCAGATCAGACATATCATCAGACGGGTTAGGGTTTCTTAACATATAGAATTTTGTTGCGTTGTCAGAAGAATGACCTTGAAGTGTAATGATTTTGCACAATTCTATAAGTTCTTCTCTAACTTCACGAGGATATTTTTTCAAAGTATCAATTTCGTTTACGTTATTAGATATTCTTCTGTAAAAATCAAAAGTGTTGATAAGTCTATAGAAAGAACTTTTTACACCGGTTAATCTCTCTGATGCGAAAGATTTTTGGATATTTTTTAAAGTTCCGACTGTGTCATGTTCATTCACGCCATTTACTGCTTTTGCTGTCCTTGGTAAATTGTTATCATTTAAGAATTTACCAAACTCGTTGAACAAAGTATCAACTTTTTCATCATAAATTGTTATATCACTAGGTTTGACTTCCGCATCAATAGCCGCAACTTTAGAAACTAAATCTTGCATAACTTTGTTGTAAAGTGCATCGTTTGAAACGATATGTTCTATTTTATTTCTCAATAATTCGCCTGTGAGGTTGCGGTCAAAGCGAACTTTTTCGATTTCTTTATAATCAATTCCAATGGTTTTTAACAAGTCTTTTGAAACATTATTCCAGTAATTTGCAATAACAGTTTCAGGGGCTGAGCCAACTTTTATTACGGCATATTCGTTAAGAGCATTTGTTTTTGCGTTGAAACTGTCATAAGCAGTTGCAATATCACGTAATTTTGTTTGAAGTTGAGGGGTGAATGTCGCAGATGTCGATTTGCTTAAAACACTCTTGATAGGGTTGTTTTCTGTTTTGTTACTTCTGATTAAACGTTTTATGTATTCAAAATCAAGTTGTTCTTCTGCCGGTTTGTTTTGATTGAATGTTTCAACATTCTTTTTAACCGTTCTCAAAATCTCATCGCTAATTTGTTTCAAATCTTTGATTTCTGTATTTGAATTAATAAAATTGTTGGTTTCAAAGATTTTTTGCATATTTTCAGCGTTCGGAATAATAGCATTTATTGCATCTTCGCTAAATGCTTTGCCCTTAAACTGAGATTTAAGGTTTTCGCTGATAGCTTTTGCTGTGTCATTGTTTATTGCAAAAGTTTTGGTTGTCATTAATTCTTTCAAATCTGTTTTAAGATTTTCAAATGTAATCGGATCCATTCCATCAAAAGCTTCTGCAGTTTTATTGATTAATTCCTCATTTACAGGCTTTCCACCAAATTGGTTAATCAATTCTTCAATATTGTTTTTTGTTGCGTTGTTTTGATATTTTTGAGAATAAGTGTCGATGTTTGACAAAATTTCATCAGCTTTTTTGTTTTTTCTGTTATTTAACCATTTTGCAAGATGTGGTTCTGTTTGGTTACAAATCAATGCACTCATTACCGGAGTTGCAAAACCTGCGGTCAACATCCACAAGGTATTATTTTGGATGGCAATTTTTTTCATTTTTTCTTGAATTGCATCACGTCTGTTTTCAATATCTTTCGGAACACCCAATCTGTTACCCATTTTGTCGATTTCTTTGTCAGAATATAAGTCCCAAGGGATAAACTGTGGATCTTGATAGAATGGTTTTTTTCTGCCGAAACTGTCTTCATATTGTTTTTGAACGTTAACACCATGAATTAAATAAGCAGGTAATTGTATTGCGATTTTAGGCCAAATAGCCATTGATGCCAAAAATGAACCAAGTCCGACAAATTCCATCCCTTTTGTTACAGGTGTTTGTTTTTTAGTAAACAAATATCCTGCAATTGCAAGTCCCCCGAGTTTTAAACCGACATCATTTAGTCTACCAAGCTCATGGTCATTAGCTTTTCCGCTCATTGCGTGCTTGAATGCTTTTACATCGTACATCGCATCTTTTACCATAATTGCAGGAGCATTGAAAATATTGTCGTTTAGCAATCTACCTTTACCTTTTAGAGGTTTGATGAATGTTCGATTATTTAATTCTTGTTCAATATCAAAATTCGGTTTTGGTTTTTGGGTAGGAATATTTTCCTTAGCTTTAATCGGTTGTGGCTGAGGTCTTACGCTGCTAGTTGCTATGTAATTTTGAATTAGATTTGATGTCATTTTAGTTTACCACGTACTTTTCGTTTTTATTAATTACATCAGCTGTTCCGACCTTTGAAGGTTTGTGTGAGCTTGATAAAGTGTTTATTACTCCCAAAACAGAAGAAAGAACTGATACGCCAATTAACGCTTTGCCGGCATGTTTTGTTACGCCATGACCTTCTCCCTTATATAGGGCTTTTGCGCTTTTTACAAAATTCCTTCCGAAAGATTTTAAGCTTTGCCCAAATTCTTTACCTTTCCAGAATTTGAATGTCATTACCTTAAAGAAATCTTCCCATGGTTTTTGGAAAGCAAAAGCTACGCCTGTTGCTGCCCAAAGGTATGATGACATTGTTTTGGCAAGATTTTCTTTTACTATAATTTCTTTAATTCTAGGTTTAACTTCTTGATCAGAATCGTTTAAATTTTCGCCCATTCCGAGTTTTTTTGCAATTCTGTCATATCTGTAATTTCTTTTTTCTCCCTTAGATTCATTACCATATAGCAAATCCCAGCGAGGAAATTCAACACTTTCAAAAACCTTGTGATGTTCAATGCTGATGATGTCTGTGTCATTCACATCTTCAGGCAATTCATAAATTACTTTAGCATAAGGCCTTTCTGTATCAATGCCTGTAGCCATTTGAACCGGTTTACTGATGAATGATTTGGAGATGTTTTTAGCCAAACCGTAGAATAAAACACCAAGTGCCATTTTTTGACCTAATGCAGAGGCTTTTGTGCTGGCGAAGTTTGAAAAATGTTTATTGGCAAAATTAAATACACCCATAAGCATTGCACTACCTACGATGTAAGGGACATTTCCCATTGTCAAAAATTCATAAAAATTAGCATTTTTGCTCCCTTTAAAACCCTTTGCAGGATAAACAGTAAAGGCATTTGTAAGCTTGTCAACTCCAATATGCAAACGTGTAGCAAGATTGTCTTTTAAAAGAGTATCGTGATTATACGCAAGAGTTTTAGACTTTTCTTCCTTGCTATTTGCAGAAAAGTTTATTTTTGTTTCTACGTTATTAACTGGTAAAATCATCTTTACTCCACCACACATCAATGCCGTTATTACAACGACTGTAAATAATATTTTTTGTTACTTCATTAAACCCAATTTTACAAATTTTAACAATGCCCGAACAAGCTAAAACTAGCTAAAAAAGCTAAAGAATATAGCGGTTGCAATTCCTGCAATAATGCAGTAATAGCCAAAAATAGCAAGTGAAAATTTTGATATAAACTTCATGAAATATTTGATACATAAATATCCTGTAATACCTGAAACGATTGTACCAACTAAAATAGCTGTCCAGTTATAATTAATGGCTTCTGCAACATCAATTTTTACTAAAGGATAAACCATTGATGCCCCCAAAATAATTGGAATGCTCAATAGGAAAGAATATCTTGCGGCTGTAACTCTGTCAAGTCCGCAGAACAAACCTGTTGCGATTGTCCAACCAGAACGTGAAAATCCGGGAAGTGCCGCCAAACCTTGTGCCAAACCAATTAAGATAGATGTTTTCAAATCAACGCTATCAGTTTTTGTTTCAATTTTTTTAGATTTGTATTCGCTATATAAAAGAGTAAAACCAGTTATAAACAATAAAATTCCAACAATTGCTGGTTTGTAAACCAATTTTTCTGCGATTTCGTTGATAGGTAAAGCAAGAGCCACTGTAATAACAGTACCTGCAACAATGAATAAACCTAATTTAGCTTCTTTGTCTGACCAATCTTTAGTTCTCAAGGCATGCCACATAGCTTTCAAAATTTTTGCGACGTCTTTGCGGAAAAAAATTAAAACAGCGATAAGTGTTCCAAGATGAACCATAATGTCAAAGAAAACTTCTTCGTTTGAACTCTGAACAATCGGAATATTTTTCATGACTTTGTAAAAGTTTGATGTAAAAACAAGATGAGCAGAACTAGATATTGGTAAAAATTCGCTCAATCCTTGTACTATTCCCATTAATATTGCTTGTATAAAATTCATCTTTATTATGCCCTTTCAAAACCTGTAAGTGTAAATCTTATCGCCCTATAGCCATATCGCCTTATTGCCTTTCGGATATAGGCTTTGCCTCTATGCCTCTAGACATTTAAGTATCCAATTTTAGTCTTCTTCAAAATAACTGCAACAAGAAGTTTGAGTTTCCCAAACGGTTACTTTACTTAATTGAACAACTCTTTCTTTCAATTTGTTGTAAATGAACATTGAAATCATTTCGCTTGACGGACTTTCTCCCTTAAATTCCGGTAAAGCGTTCAAATCTTTATGATCAAGCATATCAAGAACCGTTTTCAATTCTTTTTTTAAAACCTTATAATCCATTAAAATATTGCTTTTATCTAAAGTGTCGCCTTTCACAAAAACTTCAACCATCCAATTGTGACCGTGTTGATTTTCGCATTCTCCGTCGTAATTTAATAGATGATGTGCTGCCGCAAAAAACGCTTGTGTCTTGATTTCAAACATTTTATATCCCCTTTTTTAATATGTAATCACAAAATTCTCTTACTGCCCCTTTGCCTCCGCATTTTGTTGAAACAAAGTTTGCTACTTTTTTTACTTCGTTCACTGCATCAGCCGGACAACCTTTTAAGCTGACTTTTTCTAAAATGCAAATATCCGGAATATCGTCACCCATATAAGCTACTTCGTCAAAAGAAATCCTGTATTTTTGCATAATAGTTTCAAGATCGGCAATTTTATTTTTAGAACCTTGAAAAAGTTCTTTGATTTTTAAATTTTCTGCACGGTGTTCAACTGTTCCGTTTTTTCTACCCGTAATAATAGCGGTAATAATTCCGGCTTTGTTTAAACTAACTATACCGTGACCGTCTTTAGCGTTAAATGTTTTGTATTCAACACCGTTTTCATCATAAGTTATTCCGCCATCTGTCATTACGCCATCAACGTCAAAAGCTGCTAATTTAATCTTCATCTTACGCAACTCCTGCTCTCAACAAATCGTGGATATGAATAACTCCGATAGGTTTGTTGTTTTCATCAACTACGGCAAGTGCAGTGATGGAGAATTTTTCCATCAAGTTTAGTGCGCTTGCGCCATAATCTTTTTTAGAAATATGTTTAGGATTGCTGGACATAACGTCTTTTGCAAGAAGAGGTCTGATATTTTGGTATTTTATCAAAGTTCTTCTGATGTCACCGTCTGTTAATACACCGGTTAATATGCCTTCTTCATCAACAATCATAGCCATGCCTAATTTCTTTTCGGAAATTAGTTCTATTACATCGGCAAAGCTGTCAGTTTCTTTGGCGATAGGAAGTTTTTCCGGTTCAGTCAACATCAAATCTGCAACTTTATATGTAAAGCCTTTTCCTAAAGCTCCTGATGGGTGGAAAATCAGAAAATCTTCTTTTGTAAACCCTCGTTTTTCAAGTAAACATACTGCCAAAGCGTCGCCCATCGCAAGAGTTGCGGTTGTGCTGGCAGTTGGAGCTTTGTTCAATGGACAAGCTTCTTTTTCTACAGAAATATCTAATGTAACATCTGATGAATGAGCCAAAGTTGAGTTTAAATTACCTGTCATACCAATCATTGTTACTCCAAATCTTTTTATTAAAGGAAGAAGGTTTAGTAATTCTTGAGTTTCGCCACTGTTAGAAATTGCGATTACAACGTCATTTCTGGTTATGATACCAGAATCTCCGTGAGTACTTTCTGCAGGGTGTAGAAAGTATGATGGAGTGCCAGTAGATGTCAATGTAGCGGCAATTTTTCTACCAATAAGTCCTGATTTTCCCATTCCGGTAATAATTACTCGACCTTTGCAGTTGTATAAAATATCTATTGCTTTATCAAATTCTTCGCCGATATTGTCTTTAAGTCGCAAAATTGATTTTGCTTCAATATCAAGAACGCTTTTTGCTAAATTGTTAATAGAACTTACATCCATCATTGTTTCCATTTCCTTTAATCCCCTCTCCTGTCAAAATTATATAATAAATATCGTATAAATGTATTAAATTACTTAAAAATATTTAATTTTTGTAAAAATAGTGCGTTCTTTTCAGTATGAATAAAGATATTTGTTTTAAATTTGATAGAAAAAATTCAAAAATAGAAGATTTTAAAGAGTTTGTGAAAGAAAAAAATTGCAAAGTTTTGACAGTGGATCTATCATCTCTGAATGCGTTTGAAGCATTGAAATTTGCGGTTTTATCTTCTGCTTATCATTTTCAGAAATATCCGTCAGGTAAGCTCAAATTTATTAACAATTCTACTGATATAAATTCGTTAATTGCAGATTTTTCTTTAAATAATATGGAATTTGTTTAAATTAATGCGCAAAAAATTTTTTTTAGCGTTTTTTTATTCGTATGAGCATGCAACGTATAGGGATATCAGATCAAAAAATAATTGCACAATCTGTTTTCGCACAGCCTAAAAATTTTGCGAATAATAAGGGGTTGCCTTCAGAAAAACAGAAAAATAAATCTCTTGTAAATGAAAAAAGTTTTTGGTTAGGAGTAGGAGCGATTGCAAGTGTAGTGGTCGCGGGGATTTTAATTACAAGAGGTAAAAAAGGGATTCCGACAAACAATTCAGGAATTATAAAAGATGTCCCTTCCCAGAAGGTGGAAGAAAAAACTGCAGAAATTGCTCAAACTTTTGAACCTCAAAAAGCCCCTATATTTGAAACGAATTTGAGAAAGAAAATCAGTTCGTATTTCAAAGCATTTAGGGAAGAAAAAGATAAACCGACAGAAAATTTTGACACCCAGATTTCTCTTTATAAAGAAAATGATTGGAACAAGTTTAAAGAATACATTGATTTTAGAATGAAAAATGTTATGTTTTTGCAAAATCAAGTCAAACCCATTCCGGCTGATGCTAGAGAGATGAGCGTAGAAGATGTTGATGCAGTGACTTCATTTGTTAGAAATTATGGATATAATTCTTATTTAAGAAATGGTATGAATGTTTCAAAGGTTGATGAAGTTAATAGACTAAATCGTTTAATAAATGAAGCTCAGCCACTAACAGAAGAAACTTATGTATATAGAGGGGTAAGAACTCAAAATTTAGATGGAAATCAAACAAATCTTGATTTTGTAGAGGATGATTTAGAAATTGGTGATACAATTATTGATAAGGCGTTTGTATCTACTGCTAGAAGTTATGACACTGATTTGGCATCAGTTGATCCGTTGTTGTTGAGCGATCCGTATAGAAATAGTGGTTATATTATGCGAATAAGATTGCCTAAAGGAACAAAAGGCTTTGATTGTCGAAGGCTAACTCAAGCGGAATCTGATAGAGGGGTAAATTCAACATTTATTCTTCCTCCTGATTCAGAATTTAAAATAAGAGCGTTTGACAGGCCAAGACGAATTTTGGATTGCGAATACATTTTGCCGGAATAAAAATTTTTCTTAAAAAATTTACAGATTTTCAATCGTGTGCTATAATTTGCGCATGGAGGATAAGAGTATGTTGAAAAAAGCGTTTACACTCGCAGAGGTTTTGGTTACTTTAGGTATAATTGGTGTAGTTGCAGCAATGACTATGCCAACACTCATTAATAATACAGGAAATGAAAAATATGTTGCGAAATTAAAAAAAGTTCAATCTTTGTTAGGACAAGCAACTATTAATGCGGTTGAAGAACACGGGATGATACAAGATTGGGGCTTTAGAGATGGAAGTAATGACCAAATAAACAGAATTTACGAATATTATGCCAAATCTTTGAAAGTTGCAAAGGATTGTGGAAATGATACGACATAAAAAAACAAACAAATTGGGTCGTGATATTTTCTTGTTTTTGCTAACTCAAGATGGAATAGTTCCTGCCGGAGCTGATGTTAGTGCTAATGATTCTGACTGTAAACAAGGAGGAGCAGGTTATCATTGTACTGCAAGAGTTATTCAAGAAGGTATGAATTACTAAAATTTAATATATCAGTATAAGGAGATTTATATGATTGAACATTTACAAAGTCTTGTGCAAGTACATGGGGTGGTAGTTTCTGCTACAATATTGCTTGTGGCTTATGTGTTTATTGCGTTGGAAAAAATTCCGAAAGTTACAATCGCACTTTTGGGGGCTGCAATAACAATTATTTTGGGTTTGGTTAGTCAAACAAAAGCGATTGATGGTGTTATTAACTCTAATTATTTTATCAATTATGTTGATTTTAATGTAATTTTTTTACTTGTATCAATGATGATAATTGTAAGTATTGCAACACGTAGCGGAATGTTTAACTGGATTGCGAACGAACTTTTGAGGTTTACAAAAGGACATCCAAAACTTGTTTTGTTAACTTTGGGTGTTTTTACGGCGGTTACATCTGCGTTTTTAGATAATGTAACAACTGTAATTTTGATTATGCCTGTAACTTTCTTTATCGCAAAACAATTGGATATTAACCCGTTACCGTTTTTGATTACTGAAATTTTTGCATCAAATATTGGAGGAACTGCTACATTAATAGGTGACCCTCCAAATATAATTATTGGAAGTGCTGCAGGGTTGTCGTTTATGGATTTTTTGAACGAGTTAACTGTTGTTGTTGCGGTAATTCTTGCTGTTGTTGTCGCTTTGATGGTTTTCATTTTTAGAAAATCACTAAAAGCTGCACCGGAAAAAATGGAGGCAGTTGCTAATTTAGATAATTCTCATACCATTACGGATTTCCCTTTAATGATAAGAAGTGGAATTGTGCTAATTTTAGTGATTTTGGGGTTTGTTTTACATGATGTAACCCATATTGAAACTTGTGTTACTGCGATGTTAGGGGCAAGTTTCTTGTTGTTGTTTGAAAAACCAAAAGATATTTTGTGTGATGTTGAATGGAATACAATTTTCTTCTTTATTGGATTGTTCATAATTATCGGTGGTTTAGAGGCTACAGGTGGAATTGCATTGATGGCAAAATGGATTTTGGCAGTGACAAAAGGTTCACAAGAGGCTACTGCAATGATAATTCTTTGGGCATCAGGTTTTATTTCCGGTGTAATTGATAATATCCCTTACACTGCAACAATGACCCCGATGTTGTTGGAAATCCAAAAAACTATGGGCAGTGAATACACCTATCCTCTGTGGTGGTGTTTGTCATTAGGTGCTTGTTTAGGGGGCAACATGACAATTATTGGAGCAGCTGCAAACGTAATTGTATCTGAAACTTCTGCTCACAACGGCTATCCGATACCTTTTATGAAATTCTTAAAATATGGTGTAATTACAATGGTTATATCATTAATGATAAGTTCTGCTTATGTTTATATAAGATTTTTGCATTAGAAAATCGCCATTTTCCCCTTCCCTTTTTTGAGGGAAGGGCTAGGGATGGTGCTATCTCGCAAGAGAAAATTAATTTGCTTTTATTCGTTTTGTTTTATTTTTCAATAATAATAAAAATGGAATTACAACTATTGCCATAAGTGCCAACCACAAAAAGGCATCGTAAAATGCACCTAATTTTGATTGCAATATCAATTGTTTGTAAAGTGTTCCGGCGGCTTTTTTTTGAGCAACAACAGACGGATACATCATCATAAATTTATGTTGCAATGCGTTTAAATGAACTCTATACATTGGGTTATGCCAAGCCAGGTGTTCTACAAGGTTGCTTTGATAAACTTGCCCACCTCTTGCAATAAATGTTGATGCTGCTGAAGTAGATATTGCAGTTACAATGTTTTTGAACAATGCGTGTAATCCTGCAGCATCTGCTGTTTTGTTTGCCGGTAAAGTCAAAAAAGATAATGCTGAAATCGGAACAAATGCAACAGAAACCCCGAAACAAAGAATTAAGTTTGGAATAATTATACTGTGCATTGATGCAGTTGTGTTTAAGCAAGATAGCATAAAACAAGCTGCTGCCATAATTATAAATCCGATTGCGGTAAGTAGTCTGTTTTCAACAAGTTTTGCAATTTCTCCCATAATTAGTAATCCGAATAAGCAAACCATCGCTCTTGGCAACATTAACAAGCCTGATGCTGATGGGCTATAGCCGATTAAACTTTGTGAGAATAGCGGAACTAAAAGGAGTGTACTATATAGTAAAATGTTGATTATTGAGCTGATAGATGTTCCATATAAAAAGTTTTTGTCTTTGAAAACTCTGATATCAATAATTGGATATTTGTATTCCAATTCCCAAACGTAAAAGAAAATGAATGAGAAAATTGAAATTCCGGTAACCCAACAAATCCACGGAGTATCAAACCAGTTGAATTGTTCTCCTTTATCAAGAACGATTTGCATACATCCCATAGCTACTGCAATTCCAGCAAATCCAATGATATCAAATTTTTTGTTATATTTTTCTTTTACGGGTTCATCTTTCGGAATTAAGAATTTGATTAGTGCTATTGAAATTAAGCATAGTGGAATATTAACGATGAATACCCATTGCCATGACCAATTGTCAGTCAAATATCCACCAAAGAACGGGCCTGCAAGTGGAGCAAACATTGCGGCAACTCCATATAATGCCATTGCAAAACCTTTTTTGTCGGGAAAGATGTCCAAAAGCATAGCTTGACAAAGTGGAAGAATACATCCACCGCCAATTCCCTGAAAAATTCTTGCCATTATAAGCATATGCAAATCTTTGGCAAGAAGGCATAAACCTGCACCAATACAAAAAACAATTATACAATATAAGAAAAATTGCTTTTTTCCGAAAAGCTTTGCGAGGTAGCCTGTGGTTGGTAACATAATTCCGTTCGCAATGATATAGCTTGTGATTACGGAGTTTGCTTCATATTGTGTAGCTCCAAAATATCCTGCAATGTTTGGCTGACAAACATTTGTAGCAGAAGATGCAACAAGTGCTAAAATTGAAGGTAACAAGATTACCATAGCTTGAATATACGGGTTTACTTGTTTTTTTGTTACTGTTGTTTCTTCTATTTCAGTTATTTCACTAGTTTTCATCTTTTACTCATTATTTTACTTTAACTTTTGGTACAACAGACATTCCCGGAACTATATTGAAATCTTTGATATCTTCATCAAATACGATTTTTACCGGTACACGTTGAACTATTTTTACATAACTGCCAACAGCGTTTTCAGGTGGAAATAAGCTTGATTTTGCACCTGTAGAACGTTGAATACTGTCAATATGTCCTTTAAATCTTTTCCCTGGATAAGTGTCGATTTTGATTGAAACTGGTTGACCTTTTTTCATGTGAGTAAGTTGGATTTCTTTAAAGTTTGCGACAATCCATACATGTTCCGGCACGATTTCCATTAAAGGTTGACCGATTTGTACGTAATTCCCCATTTCTACACTTCTTGCTGAAACCATTCCGCTTTGTGGAGCGTAGATTTTTGTATATGAAAGATTTAGTTTTGCTTGTTCAACTTCAGCTTCAAGTCTTTGAATTTCAGCTTCTACAACTTCTGCTTTGGCTTGATGACCTTCAAGAGCCGATTTTAAAGCTTTTGTTTTTTCTGTAGCAGCTTTGTGGTTTGCCTGTGCTACTGTGTAATGTGTTGAACTATTGTCATAGTCTTGTTTTGAAACAATTCCTGATTTGTACATATCAGAATAACGTTTATGGTCCTTTGTCGCAAAGTCAAGCTTTGATTTTGTAGAATTTTCATCTTCAAAAGATTGTTGAACATTTGAACCGCCTTCATCTATTTGTTTTTTTGTAACGTTTAGTTGAGCTTTTGCTTCTGCAAGTTTTGCTTCTGCTTCATGAAGTTTTACTTCATAATCAGCCGGATCTATTTCAACAAGAAGTTGGCCGGCTTTAACTATATCGTTATCGTCGACAAGAAGTTTTACGACAGGTCCTTGAACACGAGGTGCTATTGAAACAAGTCTGCCTTCAACAAACGCATCATCTGTTGATTGGAAAAATGTAGAATGAATTGCAAGCGCAATACCTGTAATAAATAGGATACTTGCCGTAATAATAGGAACAACTACTCGTTTTTTCTTATATTCAGGGCGTTTTTTCTTTTTGCGCTCTTTTCTTGTTTTAAGTCTTTCTTTAGCTTCTTCCACAAATTCTTCTGATTTTACAGGGGATAAATCTTTTTTAGAAGTTTTTGGAGCTTTTTTTATCTCTTTATTAGGTTCATTGTTATTATTTTCTGTCATAATAGTCACCTCTTACTTATATTTGTATGTGTAATTTTTCTTCTAAATTTGCTTTAATTTTGTTCAGAACATTCAGGCAGTTTGTAAGCTCTTCATCGCTTACACCTGAAACAGAATCCTGCCAGTGTTCTATAACAGTTGGCAAAACGGTTTCGTATTCTTTTTTTCCTTTTTCGGTAATATTAATTTTGAATACTTTTCGTTTGTTTGTATCTGGGGTTCTGGTAACAAGTTCTTTGTTTTCCAGTATATTTATAATTCTTGTGATGTTTGGTCTGTCTTTTAGTGTAATTGCACCTATTTGTCTTTGATACAATCCGTCATGATCAAGTATTGCAGTCAATACCGTGAACTGTTCTGGGGTAATTTCGTAATTTGCTTTTACAAATTTTTGGTTTGCGATAGCACGTACCATCTTGCCTACACGTACAAGTTTCATCCCAATTCTACTTTTTAATAAATCTGTCTTGTCCATGATTTTTCTTTGTGTTATTATGATAACACAAGAAAAGGAAATAGCAAGCATGAAAAAATTTAAAATACTTTTAGCCCTGTTACTATTGCTATGTACAATTTCTACGGCGCAGGCAAAAACAAATAAAAAAGATGTAGATAATAGAATAGAATATTTGAACCTTGACTGGTGGCAAAAATATAATGATCCTGTCTTGACAGAATATATGTCAATAGCTTTTCAAAATAATCAGGACTTAAAAATTGCTACACTTAATGTTAAACAAGCAGAGCAAGTTGTAAAAATGTCTTTTGCAAATCAATTGCCACATGCAGGTTTTCAAGGTGATGTATTCAGAGATTTTTCATCCTCAACAATAAAATTTGGCGGGATAACAATTCCTGATTACTCACAAAGTAATTTTTTATTACCTGTGACATTGAGTTATGAGGCTGATATTTGGGGTGAAAATTACTTAAAAACAAAAGCTATAAAAAAGCAATTAGAAATTATTAAGCAAAATGAAAGAGCTTCTTATATATATTTAACTTCTTCTTTGGCTGCAAATTATTTCAATTTGGTTAAGTTGGATAAATTAATTAAAAACCAAGAAGAATTGGTAAAAATTCAAACAGAAGTTGTTGCATTACAAGATAAAAAATATCAAAACGGTTTGTGTACAGTTATGGATTTGATGAACGAAAAACAGCTTCTAACTCAATTGCAAGAAGAATTAAATTCTTATATTGATACACGAATAATTATAGGTAGAGAACTCGGTGTTTTAACAGGTCTGAGAGAAAAGGATTTATCAGAAGTAAAAAGAGGTAGTTATGAAAATATTGCATTAATTCCGTTGCCATCAGGGATTAATGCTGAAGTAATTCAGTATAGACCGGATTATTTGAAAGCAGAAGATTATGTGCAGAAAATCGGGATTGATGTAAAAGTTGCACGTCGAGACTTTTTGCCAAAATTTACTCTTTATGGTCAAGCTGGTTTTAGCGCTTACAATTTGACTAATGTTTTTGGAAATCATACTTTCAAATCTTTGATAGGCTTTGTTCCGTCAATTGATTTGTTTACTGGCGGTATGAAAATGGCTACTTTGAGATACAAAAAACTTGAACTGGAAAAAGCGCAACAAATGTATGAAAAAACAATTCTTACATCCATTCAAGAAGTTAATAACTCTCTTGGAGGTGCAATTACAAGAGAGTTGAACTATAAGGAAAGTGTAAAACGTTATAATCTTGAAAATGAAAAATTTCAATTAGCTAACCAAAAATATGATATTGGTGCTAAATCAAACCTTGATTTAATGAAGGATAGAGAGAGACTTTTGGTTGCTGAAAAAGATGAAGTTAACGGAAAAATTAATTATTTGATTTCGACTGTAAATATTTACAAAGCTGTTGGAGGAAAAGATTTTACGACAGTGAATGAAGGGTTGTAATAAAAACTTCCCTTCCCTTGTGAGGGAAGGGTTAGGGATGGGTGCTGTCCTGCAAATGTAAATATTTATCCAAATACTGCCTGACTGTACAATTATTTATTCGCAAAAATGTGTTTAAATTTATGTATGAAAAAATTTGTATTTGCAATTTTAGCATTTTTAATTCCAAATTTAATTTGTCAGGCAGAAGAAATTCATTTTGAAAATGAAGTTTATACCTTGAAATATAGTGCCATAGCTCCACAAACTGAAGGTTATGGTAATGAATATTTTCGAAAAAATGAAAATGTCGGGAATTGGTCAAAAATGGTTGGAGTTTATTATTATCCAAATGAAAATAATCCGCTTAAATATGCTGAAAACTTTGATAAAACAGTTGAAAACACTGAAAATAGCGTTCTTTTAAAATTAATTGAAAATAAAAAATCTGATAAGGCTGCAATAAGTTTTCTTGTGAATGGTTGCGAAAATGCTAAGAAATATTTCGAATATGATATTTATAAATTTGAAAAAAATCAAAACAAGGGCATGACCGTGATAAAGTATGCTGTGAAGCACTACTTCACAAGTAATGAAGAAATCAAAAAAATTGCTGAAGAAATTAAGAAGAACAATGATAAATACCTTGAAACCATTATTATGTCGCAAACTCCGGCGATTATTGAAAAAGATATATGCGTTCACGAATAAGAAAAACGTTCTGTTGACAAGAGCTATAAATCTCCGTATCATCTACTTATGGTAGTAGAAGATATTACACGTGTAAAAGATTATTTAACCAAAACCAAACTTTCAACTTTGGATTTTGTTATAAATCCTTATGTCGGTTGTCCAATGAAATGTCTTTATTGTTATGCTGCTTATATGGTGAGCTTTAGCAAACATGAAGAAGATTGGGGGGATTTTATTGACGTAAAACATACCAACAAAAGAATTAACCTTTTTAAAATCAAAGATAAAAAGGTTATGATTAGCACAGTTACAGATCCATACAATTGTTATGAGGAAAAATATCGAATTACCCGAAAAATTATGGAGCAGTTGGCTTTTTCTGCGGCATACATTACGATTGTTACAAAATCGGATTTGGTCTTAAGAGATATTGATCAATTTAAAAAGATGCAACATGTTGAAGTTGCAATTTCTTTAAGTACTCTTAACGAAAAAATGAGAGAAAAATTAGAACCTTGTGCAACAAGTATTGAAAAAAGACTTGAAACCTTAAAGATTTTGAAGGAGAATGGTATTAGGACAGTAGTCTTTGTTGCTCCGGTTATTCCAGAAATCACAGATTTCAAATTAATAATTGACAAAACTAAAGATTATGTTGACGAATACTGGTTTGATATGTTAAACTTGAGAACGAATTTTAAAACAAAAATGTTCAAGTTCATAGACGAAGAATATCCAATATTCAAATCATTGTATCAAAGTATTTATAACAAAAAAGATTCAAAATATTTTAAAGAAATATCAGACGAAATAGACAAATATTGCACCGAAAAAGGTGTTGCATATAAAAATTTCTATGCCGGCACATAAATTGCTTCTTGACAAATAAAATAAATCTTTTCAGCCGGCTTTTCCTAAAATTAAAAAGAACCTGTTAAAATAGGTTCTTTTTTGTTATAATTTATGTCAATGGAGGTTTATATTATGAAAGTATTGTTAGTAAATGGTAGTTCAAATTTACAAGGATGTACTTATACGGCATTGTCTGAGGTTGCAAAATCATTAGAAAATAACGGAATTGAAACAGAAATTATTCAAGTTGGAAAAGATGCAATTAGGGATTGTTCTGGTTGTGGATATTGCCGTAAAAATGAAGGTTGTGTATTCAAAGATGATATTGTAGCAGAAATTATTGAAAAAGCAAAAACGGCTGACGGTTTTGTCTTTGGATCTCCTGTTTACTATGCGCATCCGGCAGGAAGATTATTGTCAGTTATGGATAGAGCGTTTTATGCAGGTGGAAAATATTTTGCATTTAAACCTGCAGCGGCGGTTGTTTCCGCAAGACGTGCCGGAACTACTGCTTCACTTGAGGCAATAACAAAACATTTTACAATCAACCAAATGCCTGTAGTATCTGCAAATTATTGGTGTATGGTTCATGGTGCGCAAAATTCTCCAGATGATGTAAGAAAAGATGAAGAAGGCTTGCAAATAATGAGAGTTTTGGGAAAAAATATGGCTTGGTTATTGAAATGTATTGAATTAGGTAAACAATCAGGAATTGAGCATCCACAACCGGAAAATAAAATTGCAACAAATTTTATAAGATAGTTTCAAAGATTTCGATGCGTAGATGCAAAGAGGCAAAGGCGGTGTCAAAAGTAGCTAGGCCGCTAAGAAGTGAAGCAGCTAAGCGAAACAAATTCCTCCCTAATGAGGGAGGATGAAAGGTGGGTGCTATCCAGTAAGGGAAATATTATAAGCTTTCACCCATCTGCCCTTCGGGTATCTTCCCTATAACAAATAGGGAAGAATTGGACAATTACTTGAAAAACATCAAAAAATTTGTTAAAATGTAGATGTAAATTATAAAGATAGAAAGGAATTTTTTATGAAAAAGCATTTATTGGCTCGTCGGGGGGGGGGCAATCGCTAAAACTCTCTCATAGTCAAGGTTTTACCCTGGCGGAAGTCTTAATTACGCTTGGTATAATCGGAGTTGTTGCGGCATTAACTATTCCGAATCTTGTTGCAAATCATAGAGCTAAAGAACTTGAAATAGCATTGAAAAAAAATGCGTCAATTATTCAGCAGGCTCTAAATCTTGCAAATGAAGAAGAAGGTGAAACAATTACTTCTACAAGTATTCCAAGTCGCTCATTAAAAGAAAAATTAAAACCATATCTTAACGTTTTGAAAGATTGTGGCTTTGGAACAGAACTTGGAGCTTGTGTGCCAAATGTTGCTTATGAGCATTTGCAAGAGCAAAAAAATATTTATAGGACATATTCAAAAACAAGAAATATTGATTACAGTCTTTTAGATGATGGTCAATTACTTTTAACGGATGGAACTCTGATTATGTTTGAAAATAGTAATCCTCAAAATAAAGCAGTATTTATTTCCGTAGATATAAATGGAATTAATAAAGGTCCAAATGCGTGGGGACATGATTTGTTTACGTTTGATTTGACAGAAGAAGGGAAATTATTACCAATGGGTGCGCCACATACTCACTATGATATTTGTTCAAAAACATATTCAGGAGAACTAAATGGAATTGGTTGTACTTATAAGGCGATGACTGACCCAAACTATTTTAAACAATTGCCGTAAGGATCTGTTGTTGAGTTAGAAACAACCTACAGTTGTAATTGTCACCTTGAACTTGATTTAGGATCTATCAATGTTGATAAAAGATCGCGCAACAAGTGCGCGATGACATGTCATTTTTCATATTTTACCAAAATTTGTCATATAAGGTATAAACAAATTTTGTCACAGAGGACTACGTGCGTAGCATAACTTTACACCAATATATGAAGTACTTTAGTCCAACACCAATAAAAGGTGGCTACGTGCGTAGAAATACATTATACCAATATATGAGGTATGAACAAATTTTGTCGCAGAGGGCTACGTGCGTAGCATAACTCTACACCAATATATGAAGTACTTTAGTCCAACATCAATAAAAGGTGGCTACGTGCGTAGCACTAGTCTAATTTCTTTTTTAAATCGCTTTTAACGTTGCTTAGTGGACCGTTATTTGGAGTTCTGATGTTATGGTAATATTTTTTAGCGAATGTAAACGGGTATTTCGGCAACCATGTACATTTTATAAAAATATTTACTGTGTCTGCGCCTTGTGACAACATCAATTCATCAATTGTTTCTTCGTGCGATGGTGAAATTGATGAGAAGATTTTTAGGAAGTAATCTGTGAACGTTACGGCAGAATAACCTGATGCGGTAAGTGGGTCTTTTACAAATTCTGTTACCTTAAAATTTTTATTTTCTTTGATGTTTTTAACATCTTCCGGTAACTCAATTTCTCCACCTGCAATTTGTTCAATTTCATACCATTGCCCGTTATACTCTATTCGCATAATATTCGGTTTTGGCATATAGATTTCATCAAATATCGGTTTAAGAATTATGTTTCCATTTCTGTCTGCTACGCCGTATTTGTAGTTCTTTTTGATAAGAAACATTCCGCCAAAAAGCATATTTATTGTCATATACTCGTTTGGAAGAATAATTTCTCCTTTTTCATCGTAAACCCCGTAATCATTTTCATTGCCGAGTTTTACGTATTTTAACATCATTCTGTCTACGTGGCGAAATTTTGGCTCAACAAGAATATTGCCGGAACTGTCCATTATGCCGTATTTGTTCTTTTTATTTATAATCCATGAGGAAGTTCCAAGACGAATAAGCTTTTTGTATTGTGCATCTACAACGATATTTCCGGATTTGTCTTTAAGCCCGAAAAGAGTGTTTTTATTGTTGCTAAACACAACTACATCTTGCATTGTAAGCTGAGCTTTTAATGGTTCTTGTGTTTGCGCAAAAGTATTTTGCGATGAAAATAATAGAACTAAAAATAGAGTTAAAACAAGCTTTTTCATAACTAAATAATAGCATAAAATATTTCATGATATAATTTTGTTATGGTGATGAGTAAAAAGGCAAAGATTATAACTAGTTTGGTTGTAGTTGCGGGGATGCTTGCAGCAACACCTTTTGTTGTTTATTTGAAGGTTTTGCCTTGTGCGGTTTCGCAACCGAAATTTATTAGTTTTGTTGAAAAAACTGTTAATAAATATGCTGGGTTGGATATTGAAATTATTCATCCTGAGTTAAAAACATCGCTTTCTCCTGTAATAGAATTTAAAGTTGATGAACTTTCTGTATCTAAAAAAGGGGCAAGTTTGTTGAGCGTAAACAAGTTTGACACGGTAATTTCGTTTAAGGAAATTTTTGACAAAAACATAATTATCCAAAAATTAGGTGCGGATTATATTTTTGCCGATGTAAATAAGTTGATGGATTTGTCGCAGCCCAAAAAAGAAGAACAGAAAAAAACTGAATGGGATTTTGATTTCTTTGATTCGTTGTTGTATGTGAAAAAGTCTGTGTTTTTGTACAAGATTAAGCCATCGACTTATGTAACTTTAAAGGCTGATGATTTAAAAATTGATAATACTCAAAAAGTTATCAGATATGTACATTTTAACCTGACATCAGATATTAAAAAAGATGGTAAAAATCTTCATTTTAATTTGGCTGATAGAAATGCGGTTTTTATTAAAAATAAGGCGATTTGGGTTCAAAATTGTTACTTGATATTTAATGACTCAAAGATATTTTTTAATGCTTGGGCTGACAAAAAGAAAAATTATAATTTAGAAGTTTTTTCAAAGAAAATAGATGTTGCAGATGTTTTAACTCTTATTGATTCTAATGTTGTGGAAAACAATTTGAATGAGCCTTTGAGTTATTTTAAGGATTTGAAAGGTGATTTCAATTTTGATATTAAACTTTCAAACAATGATTTGAATGGTGTTGTAAACTTAAATAAAATTTCTTGTAAAATTGTTCCGTTGAGTAATATTCCGTTATTGTTGCAAAAGGGCAAAATTGCAATGACGAAAAGTGATATTAAATTGTCTGATTTTAAAGGGTATTATAACAACAAGCAAGAAAATAAAGTTGAAATGCAAGGTTCTGTGAAGGATTATTTGAAATCTATTGATACGGATATTGTTGCTCGTGCGGTTGTTACGAACGATTTTATGTTAAATTATTTGTCAAGGATGGTCGGAACAAAGATTGAGTTGGTTGGCGGTTCGACAAAAACAAGAATTGATTTGAAATCAAAAAATAACAAGATTGATATTTTTTGGTTATTTGGCGTAAAAAAAGGTCAAGATATCCTTGTAGATGGCGCATCTTTAACCCCTGTTAATTATATCAGAGGGGTTAAGGGCGATTTGCATTTTGAAAGTAATTTATTGAACATAAAATCAATTGATTATTATATTGTTCCGGATAATTTTACAAAAGAACAAGTGCAAAAGGTCAAGCCGGTTGTAAAATTAGCCGGAAATATTGATTTCTCTAAATCAGAACCGTTTGTTAAAAATCTTGGCTTTGAAATTCCAAAACCATTACCGAGTGAGTTTTTGAATGTCTTGATTGGCGATAAGATGTTTAAAAAGGGTAAAATCGCCGGTAAGATGGAAATGATTAATGGGGAAAGTTATCCGTATTTGAACGGAAATCTTTCTATGGATGGAGTTTTTATTCCATCTCAGAGGGTTTTTGTTAAACATGGCGAAATGACAACAAGCGATGGGTTGCTGAATTTAGCTGCTCAAGGTGGTTATAGACGTTCAAAATTCGATTTTACCGGAAATCTTTTAAACCAAATAAAGTTCCCAATTGTTGTAAAACATACGAATTTGACAATTGATAATATTGATGTTGAAAGATTTATTGCATCTGCAAATAATCAAAATTCAGAAGCCATAACAAGTGAAAAATTTGATGTAAGACCTTCTGGCGAAGCAAAAGACAATGATGACAACACTCCAACATTTGATATTGGTAATTTTGTTGTAGAAGATTGTGTTTTGCACATAAAAGAGGGTAAATACAAAGATATTAATTTTGAAGATGTAAAAGCGACGCTTTCGCTTGATAAAAATAGTGTTTTGAATATGTATACAAACCGTTTTGCGATAGCAGAAGGACATTCGTCTGCAAAAGTTAATTGTGATTTAAAAAAACATAAATACAATTTGAAATTAGGTATTTTGGATGTAAATTCTGATATTATTGCAACAACTTTATTAACACTTCCAAGAGAAATCTCTGGCAAGGCAAGTGGTTTGATAGAATTGAATACTGATGATAGTATGAAATTAAATGGATCTGTGAAATTCTTAATTAAGGATGGAACTATTCAAAAAGTAGGTTTGGTTGAATATATTTTGAAATTCGCTGCCTTGTTCAGAAATCCTTTAGTAATGATTAGTCCGTCAACATTCTCAGATTTGGTGAATATTCCGGAGGGTAATTTTGATAAAATTACAGGAACTTTGTTGATAAAAGATAATGTTGTTGAAAGAATGATGATTAAATCATCTGCACCACAATTAAGTTCATTTATTGTAGGAAGATATGATATTGAAAACAGTGATGCTGCTTTGAGAATTTATACAAAATTCAGTAATAAAAATAAAGGTTTTGCGGGATTTATGCGAAATATTTCATTAAATAGTTTAGCAAACAGAATTCCTCTTAGTAGTAGAAATGACCGTAACTATTATTCTGCAGAAATCTCTCAATTGCCGCCAATTGATGCGAATGAAAAAGATTGTCAAATTTTCTTGACTAAAGTTGATGGAGATGTTGAACATAACAACTTTATTTCATCATTGAAGAAAATTAAGTAATTAATTTAACCTAATAATTTCAAAATTTAGGTATACTGCAAAAAGTAACCATAGTAAGTATGGTATTAATAAGTATCCAGAATTTTTTGAAATCTTGAAAAAAGTAACAATTGTGAGTAATAAAAATATTGTCAGCAATGTAATTATAACAAAGGCGAACTTGATATTATGGAAGTAGAAAAATACGGGACTCCAAGAGAGGTTTAGTAATAATTGAATTACAAAGAATATTATTGCAGGCTTTTTGTCTTTATTGGTGTCAGAATATAGCATTAACCAAAAGGCAAGTAACATCAAAAAATACAAAACTCCCCACACGGGCGCAAATGTTTCTGCTGGAGGATTGAGAGTTGGTTTATTTAAGCTATTGTACCAAATTAAATTCATATTTGTATTTTAAAATTTGACAAATTTAAAAGCATTAGATTATATTCAAAAAATTGTTACTATATTTTTTGTAACAAAATAATTAATATTAGTGGAATATATTGTTAAACTATTATTAAATTAAAAAGGGAGTAATGTATATATGATAGGAAAAGTTCAATTAAACAATAAACCTTCTTTTGGCGCAAAGTTTTATAATTATCCGCACTGTTTAACAAATCCGGAAATTAAAGAAAAATTTCAAAAAGCAACTAAAGAATATCCTGATTATGTATTATCGCAGGAAAATATTTCTTTTTTTGATAAAGACCAATTTTATTTGTTTAAACGTGGTGAAGTTATCGCTTTTGATACTGACTATTTAACGAGCCTAAAAAGCCTAAGAAAAAATAATCATTCAGTAGATGATACGGTTAATGTTTTAGTGTCAATATTTAATAAAATGGTTAAAAATGTTAAATAGTTTGTTTTAGGTTTTTATATAAATTTTCTGCGATTGTTTTATGGCTTTCGGCTGAAAAATGAAGTCCGTCTAATGGTGAAACTTCTGTTACTTTGTTTAAATCTACAAAACCGCAATTGTGCTTGTCCGCAAGCGATTTATAAATTTGTGGTAAATGATAAGATTTTTCAACAGAAATTTCATCAAATTGATAATTGAATATTCCGTTATTTATACCATCTAAATTTAATTTAGCTGGGCAGGTGAGAATTATTTTAGACTTTGGTGATAATTCTTTTGTTATTTGAACTAGTTTTTCTATCCCTTGTTCAAATTCTTTTAATGTTGGTTTGAAAAACAATTGTAAATCGTTTACTCCGATTGCTAGAATTATTATGTCGAAGTATTCGGCTTTTAAATATTTTGGCAAAATTTTGTAACCGGTTTGTTCTATACCTGCAGGATTATCAATAAATGCGGTTCTGTTGTTGCAACCGGCTTCAATAACTTCAAGTTCGTTTCTGCAAAGAGTCTGCAAAACACCCGTCCAACGAGTATTTTTGTCATATCTTGTGCACTTTTCCGGCACAAAGCCGTAAGTGTTGCTATCACCAAAACATAAAACCTTTTTCATAAAAACATAATAACACAAATAGAGTGAGTAGTGAGTAGCGAATGGTGGATAGTTCTTATATGGCTAATTATTAAAAAATATTAAAAATTTGTAAATTAGGGGCTTGACTGAGAGTGTACTCTCAACTGTAAAATAATAATTGTATAAGGAGAATATTATGAGTAAAAAAGTTTTAATCTTATCTGCAAGCCCAAGAAAAGGTGGAAATTCAGATACTTTGTGTGATGAATTTATGAAGGGTGCAAAAGAAGTTGGACATGATGTTGAAAAAATATTTTTGAGAGATAAAAAGATTAATTACTGCACAGGTTGCGGATTATGTAACGAAAACGGCTACATAGCTTGCTCTCAAAAAGATGATGCTCCGGAAGTTTTAGAAAAAATGGTTCAGGCTGATGTTATTGTTATGGCTACACCTGTGTATTTCTATACAATGAACGGACAACTTAAAACTCTTATTGATAGATGTTGTTCAAGATATACTTCTATGGTTGGAAAAGATTTTTATTTCATCGCAACCGCTGCAGACATGAGAGAGCAAGCGTTAGAAAGAACTTTTGATGGTTTGAGAGGTTTTATTGCTTGTCTTGAAGATGCTAAAGAAAAAGGTTTGATTTATGCTGCCGGTGTTTGGCAAAAAGATGAAGTTAAACGTACAAGATATATGAATGAAGCCTATGTTATGGGCAAAAATGTATAAATAAGGAGATTACAAGATGATTTTAGACAAAGTTAATACCCCTGATGATTTGAAAAATTTGTCTGTCCAAGAAATGAATTTTCTTGCAGACGAAATGCGTGATTTGATTATAAAAAAAGTAAATACAACCGGTGGACACATGGGTCCAAATTTAGGTATTATTGAAACGACTATTGCGATGCACTATGTTTTCAATTCCCCTGTAGATAAATTTGTGTTTGATGTTTCTCATCAATGTTATCCACACAAGATTTTAACCGGAAGAAAAGAAGGGTTTATTACCCCTGAAAACTATTTGAAATACACAGGTTATACTGCTCCGGAAGAAAGCGAACATGACTTATTTAAGGTCGGACATACGTCAACTGCTGCAAGTTTGGCAGTTGGAGTTGCAAAAGCTCGTGACTTGAAAGGTGAAGCAGGAAATGTTGTTGCAATTGTCGGTGATGGCTCATTAAGCGGTGGAGAAGCATTTGAAGGTTTTGATAATGCTGCAGCTCTAGGTTCAAATATTATTCTTATCCTAAATGACAATGATATGTCTATTGCTGAAAATTATGGTGGAATTTATGCTAATTTAAAACTTCTCCGAGATACAAAAGGACAAGCAGAATGTAATTTGTTTAAAGCTATGGGGTTTGATTATTTATATGTAGATGAAGGTAACAACATAGAAAAACTTATTGATGCTTTCCAAAAAGTTAAAGACATTAATCATCCGATTGTAATGCACATTAAAACCGTAAAAGGTCATGGTTTGGCAGTTGCGGAAGAAAATAAAGAAGCTTTTCACTGGGTTATGCCAGGAATATTGGATGAAAAACCTACTCAAGTAGAACCTGCTCCCATAGTTGAAGATTATAATTCAATTACAAAAGATTTTATTTTGAAAAAAGCAAAAGAAGATAAAACAGTAATCGCCGTAAATGCAGCAACTCCTGGTGTATTTGGATTTGATACAAAATTTAGAAACGAACTTGGCAAACAATATACTGATGTTGGTATTGCAGAAGAACACGCTGTTGCCTACTCTTCAGCCCTTGCTAAAATGGGCGCAAAACCTATTTTGGCAATTATGACATCATTTGTTCAAAGAACTTATGACCAATTGTCTCAAGATTTGTGTTTGAATAATTCTCCGCTAACGATTTTGGTTTACTGGGGCGGGATTTCAAACGCCGATGCAACTCACTTGGGAAGTTTTGATATTTCAATGATGTCAAATATTCCAAACCTTGTTTATTTATCCCCTACAAACAAAGAAGAATATCTAGCGATGCTAGAATATTCACTAAATCAAACTGAACATCCGATTGCAATTCGTGTTCCGATGACTTCGCTTGAAGCAACAGGTGTTAAAGACACAACAGATTATTCGAAATTGAACAAGTTTAAACTTGTTGAAAAAGGTGAAAAAGTTGCAATTTTGGGGCTAGGGAATTTCTTTAACTTAGGAAAAGATGTTAAAAAAGCTTTGAAGGAAAAAATGAATATTGATGCAACATTGATTAACCCTATATTTATGACAGGTGTTGATGAAGAGCTTCTTGACGAGTTGAAAAAAGATCACAATGTTGTAATTACCCTAGAAGACGGTATCTTAGATGGCGGATTTGGAGAAAAAGTTGTTCGTTACTATGGAAATTCTGCTATGAAAGTATTGAATTTTGGTGGTAAAAAGGAATTTACCGACAGAACACCTCTTGAAGAACTTTATAACCGTTACCACTTAACAACAGATTTAATCGTTGAGGATGTAGCAAAACTATTATAGATGCCAAGATGCCGAGAGGTAAAGAAGCTAAGTCTATTTAAAACACCTGATAGTTACTATTAACTATCGGGTGCTTTTGTGTTAATTTATTTTTAGGAGGTCATGTATGTACACAATTAAAGAAGTAGCTGATAAAATGGATGTATCTGAGCATACTCTTAGGTTTTGGGCGAAAAGTGGATTTTTCCCGTTTGTAAAAAGAGATAAAAATAATATCAGAATGTTTTCTGATAACGATTTGGATTGGGTAAAAATTGTTAAATGTTTGCGTGCTGTTGGAACTGAAAATAAAGCGATTAAAAGGTATATTGATCTTTGTATTGTCGGAGATAGTACTATTCCTGAACGTTATGGGATTATTCAGGCGACTAAATTAAAAGCCCAAAAGCAAATGGAAGAGCTTCAAAAACAAATGGAACTTTTGGATTTTAAAGAAGCATTTTACCAAAACTTGATTAAGAATAATTTGAAAGATACTTGGAATCCTATGAACAATCATACTCCAGAGGAAGCAATGGCGTAAAGGGGAAGAATGCAAGATTTTTCTAAAAAAGAAATAATAGAAATTTTAAAAGATGATAGCCAAAATAATTGGGTATTTTCTCTTGCTGACAAAGTTAGAAAAGAAAATGTTGGCGAAGAAGTGCATTTGCGTGGACTTATTGAGTTTTCTAATATTTGTAAAAGAACATGTAAGTATTGCGGTTTACGATGTGCAAACAAAGAGCTTGACAGATATCGAATTGAACCTGATGATATTATTTTTTATGCGAAAAAAGCCGTCGAAATGGGGTATAAAACTGTTGTTCTTCAATCTGGAGAGGATGAATATTATTCAAGGGATGTTCTTTGCAAGGTAATAAAAGGTATAAAAGATTTGGATGTCGCTTTAACTCTTAGCGTTGGTGAGAGAAGTTTTGATGATTACAAAGCATTTAAAGATTGTGGTGCAGATAGGTATTTGATTAGAATTGAAACGACTGATAAAGAATTGTATAAAAAAATGCACCCGAATATGAATTTTGAAAATAGAGTTAGATGTCTGAAAGATTTAAGAAAATTAGGTTATGAGGTCGGAACAGGGTGTCTTGTAGGACTTCCTGAGCAAACAATAAATTCTCTTGCAGAAGACATTTTGTTTTTTAAGGAAATTAATGCTGATATGGTGGGGATTGGGCCATTTATTGCTCATCCGTATACTCCTTTAAAAGATTGCCCAAATGGCGATTTTACTTTGGCATTAAAAGTTATGGCATTGACAAGAATTATGCTGAAAAATATCAATATTCCGGCAACTACAGCAATGGAAACACTAAATCCAAACGGAAGAATAATCGCATTACAGAGTGGTGCAAATGTAGTTATGCCAAATGTTACGACAACGGAATACCGAGCAAAATATGAGATTTATCCGAATAAAATTTGTATAAACGAAAACCCTTCTCAGTGTTTTCACTGCATAAGCGGAAAAATAAAATCAATTGGCAGAACGATTTCGACTGGTTATGGTTTCAGAAATTATAAATAAAACCGGCATGGGGTTGAAATTTTTGGAAAAATAGTTTATAATAGAAACACAAGGTGGTAGTTTCCTAAGCTACCGATGCCTTTAGAAGCTTGAACGGTTCTTAATTATTTAATTGAGAGCCGTTTTTTAATACAAATAAAATCATAAAGATTAGTAATAAGCTAATATTGAAATTATCCATATAGCCCCCTTTCTAGTCGAGAACTAACCCGAAGCTTGAATATGTTTGTTGGTAGTTGTAAATTAACATACAGAACAAGATTAAATTAACTATGAGATGGAGATTAATACTATATCTCTAACACTAAAAATTGTATGAATCTAATATATCATTAACTTCATTAATCAATAATTTAGGTATTAAGTTATTTTCTTCTATTTCTTGAATATTATCTTTAAGCAATTCTAATGCTTCGGATTCAGACATATTATTATTGTTCAATCTCAAATTACCATCTTTATCTTGTAAACTTTCTAATTCGAATATTGTTGAACGAGACAAGGAATGGTTGTCAACGTTTAGGGCATGTATTGCTGATTATTGCTATTATGCTGATTTCGATAAAATCAACAAGAATGTTGACGATATTAAAGTAGAACTAAATATTTTAAACTCTTTGGTTGGTTCAAAAAATATTGAAAAAGATTTTGAAGATATAATCACAAAATATTCCGAAACTTTAAAATGTATTCCTTTACTTTTGGCAGTTAGAGCAAATGATATTTCTGTTACAGATGCAGATGGAGAATATAATTTTTCATTTAACAAATGTAACCACAGTATTGAAGAATACAAAATGTTTATGCGTAAAACCAAGTTATTTGACCTTTTAGAAAATCATATTGTAAATAATTTGGTAGATTATACAACCGGTGTTGAAACAGGTCTTGATTCTAACGGAAGAAAAAATCGTGGCGGACATTTGATGGAAAATTTAGTTGAAGAATATATACAAAAGGCAGGATTTATAAAGGGTTAAAGCTATTTCAAAGAAATATATATTCACGAAATTGAACAAAAATGGGGAGTAAATCTTTCTGCTATTTCAAATCAGGGTAAAATAGAAAAGTGTTTTGATTTTGTAATAAAAACTGACAAACAAATTTATGTTATAGAAACTAATTTTTACTCAAGCGGAGGTTTAAAACTCAATGAAACCGCAAGAAGCTATAAAACTCTTGCACAAGAAGTTGCAACTATAAATTGGGTAATATTTATTTGGTTTACTGAAGGCTGCGGTTGGAATAGTGCAAGACATAATCTTGAAGAAACTTTTGATGTTTTGAATACGGTTTATAATATTCAAGAGTTGAAAAATGATGTTCTTAAAAAAGCTTAAATAGTATCAAAATAGTTTAATATAACTTTTTATGCTAATATTTACCTATGGTTAAGGCTAAAAAAACTAAACGAGAATCACTAAGTAAAAAAATCCGGTTTGAAGTTTTCAAAAGGGATAAATTTACTTGCGTTTATTGTGGTCGCAAAGCTCCAGATGTAATATTAGAGGTCGATCATATCGAGCCAGTTGCTAAAGGTGGGGATAATAGTATTACAAATCTAGTTACAAGCTGTATTGATTGTAATCGGGGGAAAAGAGATATACCTTTATCTGTAAATGAAACTCTTGAAAAACAGCGCATACAATTAGAACTTTTACAAGAAAAAAGAGAACAACTTGAAATGCTGTTTGAATGGAAAAAATCTTTAGATGAACTTGATGAGTACGAATCTGACTTATTTATACAATATATTGAGGATAAAATTCAACCATATACTTTAAAAAAGCATTTTAAAACAGAAATATTAAAACTTTTTGAAAAATATAAGCAAGATGAAATATTAGACGCAATAAATGTAGCAGCAAAAAAATATTTAAAATATGACTATGAAGATAAATTAAAACAAGATAGTGTAGAAGAGTTTTTGAGTAAAATGGGTGGTGTATTAGTAAATAAAAATTTGCCGCCTATAAAACAAAAACTGGCATATATAAAAGGAATATGCAGGAATAGATTTGGGTATTGGGATAACGCTAAAGGTTCTATAATTTTGAACAACTATGTAAAAGCACTTACTGATTATGGTTGGTCAGAAGATAAAATTTTAGAAGATTTAGAAAAAGAAGTGATACCTGTAGCCAAAGAAGCAAAACATTGGACTGAATGGCGTAATACACTTGAAGGTTGGACCAACAGTGTCAATTCTTGGGATAAAAACGAAGCTCAGTTAGAAAATTTATCTTATGAAGAAATAGATTCAATGGTACAAGATTCATATAGTGAATTGTGTCTTTACTTTGAATTTATAAAACATTCTATACATATTTTTGATGAATATGATGAAAAAATGTACATTCAACAAATTATTGAAGCAATATCAAAATATAACAAGTTACAGTATGAAGCTTTATGCAAAAATGAGGATTTTAGCGAACTGAAGCCAAATTATCTTTTATTCAGAAATATTGGACTCTTTAAATTTATCAAAAATATTGAAACTGCATTAAAATATTCTTTTAGCAATGCTATAGAACTATATACTGAAAAAATTTTTAATAATGAATTATATTTTAAAAACAAAAGATTAGAGATTGATGATTTTTATACTTTTTTAAAAATGTTAGATAATAAACTTAATGAATATATAAATAATTTAGAATAATTTTATGTTGTTTTGTAAAATATTTCTGCTTTTATTTTCCTTTCACGCCAATATTGTGTGTCAAAGGAGGTATAAAGTATGGAAAAAGCCGGCGGATTGAATATCACTCCAAAAGAGTTTAAACAACTGAGTAAATGGTCAGAGAATATTTACAATACAGCAGTTGTTATTGATTATTTTGTTGCGAATCAAACAGAAATTGAAGAATGTTATAATCTTGCGCCGGTAATTAAGCATCTGCAAAATGATGCGGATGTATTAAATGCATTCTTTATTGACCACGAAAAAGAATTTGAAAATTTAAATGCCGTTTAAAAGGTGTTTAATTGGTGTTTAAATCGTGTTCAAAAATTATTGTGTTCAATTGATACGATTCCAGGCACATTTCTTGATGTTTCTAGTCGCAAGAGTGATGAATAGTATAGCTTGAAAGGAGCATATTATGGTTGATAAAGATTATAAATTATACGGGACATAAATTTTGAATTTAAAAACACAGGAAATCGGTTTGTTGATTTGCTTATGGGAAAACAAATTCGCCGATAAAACAGTAGACTTTGCTACCTGCGTGGATAAAACTGGCAAACGATACAATATTGAGCTTGATAATATCAGAGGGTTTGAAAATGATTTTGAAAAATAAATTAACTAAGGAAACATTGGACATTCCGTATTCTGAATTTAGGACAAAATTTGCTAAAGAAATTCAGAATGCCTTTGAAAGTTATCGCAAAACTCAATTAAATAAATATTCTTGGAACTTCAAAGATGACAATTCTTTGGAGTTTAATTTTTACTTTGAATTACAATGGAATTTTAACCATTTTGGAATGTCGAACTGTCCAAATGTTTGTTATACGCAATAGTCAAACATTATAAATTGTAAAATAATATTCTAGATAATTATTTGTAATAGCAGAAACAAATATTTTAAACTTGTGATTTAACCATTTTATCAAGTATTTGTAAAATTTTGTGTTCATGTATATTATTTTTCTCACATATAGAAAGTGCATACTTTTTTATTTTTTCAGCATAATCTTTTTCAATAGAAATAACGAATGCAATTTGTCCAATTAATTTATTATAGTCGGTTTTATTTTTTATTATAGTAAAATATAATTCTCTTCTAATATCTCGCTTAAGTGTTTTTGAAGTTTTTATTTTTTTATTATTAATAGTAATACCTGTAACTTTTTTATGCCAAGGTTCTGTAATAAATTTAGTTTTTTGTCCATTGATCTTGATATCAAAAAATTCTGTTCTATGTTTTAAAATTAATGTTTCAATATCTTCTTTTAATTTTAATAAAACCTTTTTATTGTTCGATGAAAAAAATAAATCATCAGCATATCTTGTATATTTGATATCGTTACCTTCACAATACTCCAATAAATCATTATCTAATTCTAAACATATTAAATTCGATAAACAAGGTGAGCAAATACCACCTTGTGGAAGTTCTTTACAGTAAGTACATAATTCTGCTAAAATTTTAGATATTTTAGGATTATAACCTAACTCTATAAATAAAAGCCTTATTCTTTCAAATTTTATACTTTGAAAAAAATTACAAAAATCAAATTTCAAAAGATATAAATTATCTTTATGCATATTTGCATTTTCGAATAAGCCATTTTTATTTTTTATAAAAGCAGTTGCCGCATTAGAACAAGGAACTTTTTCTAAAATTTCATTAAGAATAATTTTTTGAGCAAGTTTTAAATATTTTTTAGGAGCATTTATAATTCTTTTTTCTATTGAATTTTTCTTAGGAATTTTAAATGAAACATATTGTTCTGATTTTAAACGCACAAAATCATTTAATTGTTTTTCTGTAAACAAAAGTAAGTGATTTAAATCTTTTAAATTCTCTATTTTTGGTAATTTTAATAATTCAATCTTATTCATATTTTTAAAAATAAAAATCGTTATTTTTCTTACTTAGTACGGTTTTAAAAATTGAACAAAGACTTTTGTGAAATTTTTAAAACCGGACTGTGCTTTCCTACAGTCTTTATAATCTTTACGAAGACGCCATCATCCTCAGACAAAATTTGCTCTATATAATTTTGTTATATCTAAGAAAAATAACGATTAATATCTACAACTTATTATATCCGAAATTACTTTATTGTAAACAGGTTTGTAATTTTTATTTAATATTTCACTAATAATAAGTTCTGCTTTTTTAGTTATAAGAATTTGATCATCAATTCTTGTAATGAAATTTTCATTGAACAATAATTTTTTCGTAGAAGAAAGTATTGTATCGAAATTTTTTATATCTTTTTTTAAATAATCAATAAGAATATATTTTACAAAATTTGATAATTTAACTAAAGAAATTTTCTTGAAAAAATAAACTAATAATGCAATAAAATAAAATAATCCAGTCAAATTATAAATATCTCTTGCATTTGTTGAACTAGTTGCAATGTCTTTAAATTTTGCTTTTAATTTTCTTAAAATTTCTTGTTTGTTTGAATTATTGTAATAATAAACAGAATTATTAGCTTGCTTTTCCATGTGTTTTACAGGACCAAGAGTTATAAAAGACTTTGAATTTTTAAAGTTTTCATGATTTAAAACAATAAGTTTTTTTTTCAGTTCTGGAACATTGGTAAATGCACCGAGTTCACACACAGATCCCCAACTTTCGCAGGCGATACAAATAAAATCTACTTGAGTAGCCAACCAATTCTCTAAAGTTAAATAATCAGTGTTCTTGTTAATTTTAAAATAATCTTCAAATATAGCTTCTGGATAAAATATTCTAACAAAAGGGTATTTTTCAAAATTTTCTTTTAAAAAGTTTCTTAAATTAATTTCATCAGTACTTCCACCACAGAGAAATATATCAACTTGATTTTTTTGAAAATCAGTATAAATATTTTCGTAAATATCTATAAGTATATGCTTTTCTTTTTCAGATGGCTTGTCACCATAATTTACTTTGCTATTCATTTTTTCATAATATATAAAAAACATTTTTTATAAAAGCCCATATTTCATAATAATAGATGATTACATTCTTAACATTTCTTAATATATTTATTATAAAATGAGGTAAATTATGGCTTTTGACTTGAAAGGATTTGAGAACAAATTATGGAATACGGCAGATGAACTTCGTGCCAATTCTAGTTTAAAATATAATGAATTTTCTACTCCAGTTTTGGGTTTGATATTTTTGAAATTTGCAGATTATAGATTTCAAAAAGCAAAACCTGAAATAGAAAAACTAAAAAGTTCCTCTAGAAGAGCCTTTGATGAAAAGAATGCATACCAAGCAAGAGGTGTCTTATTTGTTCCTGCCAAAGCTTCTTTTAAATATCTTTTAAATCTTCCTGAAGGTGAAAGTGTTGGCAAAGCTCTTAATGAAGCTATGTCATTGATTGAAGATGATAATCCGATTTTAAAGGGAGTTTTGCCAAAAGGTTATTTAAGAATCCCTGATGACTTGCTTATTGCAACTATGAAAGTTTTTAATAATGTTGAATTTGACCGAGAAAATGGTGATATTTTTGGTAAAGTTTATGAATTTTTCTTGGGTAAATTTGCAAGCAAAGAAGGTCAAAAAGGTGGAGAATTCTATACTCCAACTTGTTTAGTTAAACTACTTGTTGAAATTATGAAGCCGTTTCATGGTAATGTATACGATCCTGCGTGTGGCTCTGGTGGTATGTTTGTTCAAACAGCAGAATTCGCAAAAAGGGAAAACAAAAATCCAGATAAACAAGTTAATGATTTAATAACTGTTGAAGGTCAGGAAAAAACAGAAGAAACTGTTAGATGGTGTAAAATGAACCTTGCAGTACATGGTTTAGAAGGCGATGTAAAACAAGCTAATAGTTTTTATGAAGATGTTTTTGATTCTATTGGCAAATATAATTTCTGCCTTGCCAATCCACCATTTAATGTTGATGGTGTCGATAAAGAAAGGTTGAAAGGCGACAAAAGATTCCCATTTGGATTGCCCAAAGCAGATAATGCCAACTATTTATGGATACAGATGTTTTATTCGGCATTAAAAACTCCAAAAGATGGAGAAAATGCACGTGCCGGATTTGTTATGCCAAACTCTGCAAGTGATGCAAGACAAACAGAACAAACAATAAGAGAAAAAATAATCAAAGATAACGCAGTTGATGTAATGGTTTCAGTAGGAAGCAATATGTTCCACAATGTTACACTGCCTTGTACACTTTGGTTTTTGGATAAAGGTAAGAAGAATACAGATAGGAAAGACAAAGTTCTGTTTCTTGATGTAAGAGAGATTTACCACCCAATTGATAGAGCACACAGAGAGTTTACGGATGAGCAAATTGAATTTATTACAAACATTGTAAAACTATATCGAGGAGAAAAACCTGACTACAAGTGGGGTAGTGAAAAACTTACATTAGAAAAATTCCCTGATGAAAAATACCAAGATGTAAAAGGTCTATGTAAAGTTGCAACTATTGAAGAAATTGAAAAACAAGGTTGGAGCTTGAACGCAGGTCGTTATGTAGGAGTTGCCGAAGTTGAAGAAGAAGATTATGTTTTTGAAGATAAACTTAAAGAATTAAATTCTGAACTTGAAAAACTGAATACCGACGCAAAAGACCTTGAAGAAAAAATTGCACATAATATTAAAGAATTGTTGGGTGTATAAAATGGATAAAACAAAAACAATTCAAATATCTGACATTGGTGAAGTTATTACTGGTAATACACCACCAAGAAAAAATTCCGAATACTATGGTGATTATACGCTTTTTATCAAGCCTACAGATATATCAAAAGATTCAAAATATACATATAATCCAGAGGAATGCTATTCAGAAATTGGTTACGAAAAATATAAAAAAACGTTGATACCCCAAGGGGCAACTTGTGTTGTTACAATAGGTAGTATTGGTGAAAAATTAACAAAAGCTCATACAGATTGTTTTATTAATCAGGCAATGAACGCAGTGATACCAAATGAGAAATATGATGAAGATTATGTATATTATGTTTTAAAATATAATCTTAAACAATTGAAAATGTTCGATTCTGGAACGGCATCAGGTCGAGAAAACGTTTCAAAATCAGCATTTTCAAGTATAAATATTAATGTTTTAACAAAAAAAGATAATCAAATAAAAGTTGGTAAAATTTTATCAAACTATGATGATTTGATTGAAAATAATAACAAACGAATAAAGATTCTAGAAGAAATGGCTCAGAAAATTTATAAAGAATGGTTTGTTGATTTCAAATTTCCAGGTTACGAAACTACAACCTTCAAGCAAACCGAACTCGGCAAAATCCCAAGTGATTGGAATTCTAAACCGATAGGTGAACTATTAGAACACCAAATAGGTGGAGGTTGGGGAAATGAAGAACAAAGCGATAAATACACAGAAAGTGCTTATGTTATACGTGGAGCTGATATCCCAAATGGAAGAGATGGGAATATTCAAAATTGTCCATTAAGATACCATACGAAATCTAATATAAAAACGCGGTTATTGAAAGCCAATGATATTGTTTTTGAAGTATCTGGAGGTAGTAAAGGTCAACCCGTTGGAAGAGCATTGTTATTAAATAAAAATTTATTTAATCAATTTAATGATAATGTTATTTGTGCAAGTTTCTGTAAGTTATTAAGAACTGATACGAAACAAATATTGCCAGAAATAGTATATTTGCACCTGTTAAATATCTACAATAACGGAAAAATAGAAAAATATCAAACTCAATCAACAGGTATAATTAACTTTAAATTCACCTTCTTTTTAGAAAATGAACAAATACTTGTGCCAAACGACACTATTCAGGAATTATTTAAAAATATTACTTTACCGATTTTTGATGAAATATCATTGCTAGGTTATAAAAATCAAGCTCTCAAACAAACACGCGACCTGCTCCTCCCGCGTTTAATCTCCGGCGAAATTGATGTTGAAAATATGGAGATAAAATAAATGCTTTTATCTCCAGCTTCTATTGATAAACTTACAAATATTATTACGGGGTATTCAGGACTAACAAGTAAAATTAACAAATCAGAAATAGACAAAATACTTGAAACCTCTGGTAGCAAAGATATTATTTGCACTTATGATGAATGCTTTGTTGAACATCCCGATATTATAAATAATCCACTTTATGCAAGGAAAGAATTTAAACAAGAAAAATATGTTAAGTTACAACTTGAAAAATTAAACGGAACTTCAAAAATTGCTGATTTCATCACTGTTTACTTTGAACATATATATGATTATACAGACGAGCCAGAAGAAGTTGTTGAATACTTGAACAGATATTTTGATGACGATGGATATTCTGTTGAAAAAATAGAAGAACTTGATGAGTATAGAATTTATTCCATTGATGATTGCTTAGTAAATTATGATTGTTTATTTAAAGAGTCCGAGAGGGGAAATTATATCTTGATAAACGAGCATAATGAAAAATGTTTTAATAAGATTAAATCTGGAGATTACACAGGAGCAATAACTAACTCTCGCTCCTTATTAGAACAAATTTTAAGAGAAATTCAAATTGATTTTTTGGTTAGAGCTGGCAGACGTCGTAATGGCTATAATGGTAAAATCGATGTGTTACTTAATGATGTTCTTAATAAAATGAATATAAAAGATGGTTTGCAAGACAAAATTTATCAAGGCTATACAAGTTTAGAGGAAGGTTTTAAATCGTTGGTACATGGAGTATCTTTAGTTAGACATGGTATGAGTGATGCTCATAATATAACTTATGTACCCTCTGAAAAAGATGCCCTATTAATCGTTAATACAGCCAAAACACTTGCGAATTTTATTGTAAGACATTATTTTGAACATTATGTAAATGCTGCGTAAAATATTTATTATGTTTCAATTATAATTAAGGTATGAAACGCAAAAGTATTTTTGAAATTATAGAAAATAAGTACAATATAAAAGAAGAAATTGGTAAAATTGATTTCTTATTTAATGATGCACTTTTAATTGTTCACAATCAATTAAATTTTCAACAACAGCAGGGAAGTGTTGAGGCAGTAATTGAAGACAGACTTTTCTTTGCTTGGAAACAACGAGGTTCTTGTTTGAATTGCGAAGAAATGCGTAGAAAATTAGGCATAGATTTAACTAAATATGGCTTAGTTGATATTATAATTCGTCTTGAATATTATTTAAATATTATCAATTTGGCGAACACAAAACTTGGGTATCCTAATTGTCAAAAAACTCAACAGTTCGTTATATTAGAAGATAATATCAAAATCTTGCTTGACCATTTAAATTATGAGATTTTGATAATAGAAAAAGAAGAAAAAGTATTATTGGTACCAAAGAGTCCTGCTGCAACATCAGTTGCCGAAATTTCAACAACTGAAACCGCAACGGCTATTCTAATGTATAATCACACCTCTTTAAAAGGTGATTTAAGTCAAAAACAAAGTTTGCTTTTGAAAATATACCTAGAATATGAAAAGTTACTTAAAAATGGTATTGACGGTTTTTCCGAATATTTTGACAAAACACGTGGTCTTATAAATAAATTAAATATCAAACATAACAACAAAAAAGAAATAGAAAATCTTGATAATGAGCAACTTGAAGAATGGTATGACGAACTGTATCAGCTTTTATTATTTTGTGTGTTAATCAAAGATAATAAGGAACGCAAAGATAAAGCCGAAGAATTTTTAAAGAGTTTGAAATAAAATTACCCAATTTGACAAAATGGATAAAAATGGATATAATTGGGTAAAATTAAGACAAAAACGGATATCCAATTAATGATTAAAACTGATAATATAAAAATCTCAAACCAAATGCTCACAATAATTTCAGAGATTGACGAGTTTAAAATCACATGGAAATTATTGGGTAAAATGGCTCCTGAAAGATTAAAGAGCCTTAAAAAAGTAGCAACTATTGAAAGTGTCGGTTCTTCTAATCGTATTGAGGGAAATAAATTATCGGATTTAGAGGTTGAACAACTTTTATCATCTATCAACAAACAATCTTTTGCAACAAGAGACGAACAAGAAGTTGCTGGCTACGCAAAATTAATGGATACAATTTTTGAGGATTGGGAAATTATCCCACTATCCGAAAATTACATAAAACAATTACATAAGATTTTATTACAATTTTCATCAAAAGACGAAAGACACAAAGGAGAATATAAAAAAATATCGAATGCAGTTGCTGCTTATTCCCCTGACGGTAAAGAATTAGGTATTGTGTTTGAAACATCAACACCTTTTGAAACCCCGATAAAAATGGAAGAGCTTGTAACGTGGACAAGAAAAAATCTTGATGACAAATTTTTTCATCCATTAATTGTTATTGCAGTTTTCATTGTTGAATTTTTAGCAATTCACCCATTTGAAGACGGAAACGGCAGATTATCAAGAGCTTTAACATGCTTGTTGCTACTTAAAGCAGGTTATACTTATGTTCCTTATAGCTCAATGGAAGCAATTATAGAAGATAGCAAAGAGGGCTATTATAGGGCTTTAAGACAAACTCAAACAACTCTAAAAAATGAAAACCCAAATTTTGAACCTTGGTTGGAATTTTTCTTAAAAACATTACAAAAACAAAAAATTAGACTAGAATACAAGATAAACAATGTAAGTTTAACAACATCGAATAGTGATTTAACAGAATTAGAAGAAAAAATATTGTCTTATTTTAATATAGTACCATCGGCAACAACCGCAAAAATAGTTGAATATACACAGGCTAACAGAAACACTATAAAAAAAGCTTTGCAAAACTTAGTGAATAAAAATATTTTAATACTTCATTCTAAAGGTCGTGGAGCTTGGTATTCTAAAGGAGATAAATAATGCATATAATGTCAGAAGAAGCCTTTGAATTAGATTTAATGAAAGAGTGTGAAACGCAACTCGGATTTGAGTTGTATGATGCAACTTCTGAAATTATTGGTGGTGAAAATTCAACTTTTGGCAGACAGACAACTGATGAAGTGATTTTATCCAAGAATTTACGTTCAGCTTTATTAAAACTTAATCCAAATTTACCACAAGAAGCTTTAGATAACGCATATTATGAATTAACACAGGATTTATCTTCAAAAACTCCTGTTGGTGCAAATCAATTTATTTATTCAATGTTAAAAGACGGTGTCAAGGTTCAATTCAAAGACAATAACGGTATTGATACGACAGATATTGTTAAAGTTATTGATTTTCAAGAGCCAAACAATAATGAATATTTACTTATCAGACAATTTAAAATATCTGGAGAAAGATATAATTGCAGAGCTGATTTAATATTGTTTGTTAATGGCTTACCGCTTGTTTTTATTGAACTAAAAGCAAGTCATAAACATATTGAAAATGCTTTTAATGATAATATTACACACTATAAAAAGGAAATTCCTCAAGTATTTTGGTATAACGCATTTATTATTGTATCTAATGGAACAGATGCAAAATTCGGAACGATAACTTCTAAATGGGAACATTTTTCTGATTGGAAAAAAATTGATAATGACGGAACGAAGGGAATAATTCCTGCTGATACTTTAATGATAGGAATGTGTAAACCAGAGAACCTTTTAGATATTATTGAAAATTATACATTATTTCAAGAAACAAAAGGCGGAACCATAAAAATTTGCAGTAAAAATCACCAATTTTTAGGTGTTAATAGTGCAATAGAAAGATTTAAGACTAACACAGACGGAAAACTTGGTGTATTTTGGCATACACAAGGAAGTGGTAAAAGTTTTTCCATGATATTTTTTGTTCAAAAAATTCTCCGAAAAATCAAAGGTAATTGGACTTTTGTTATTGTTACAGATAGAACAGACCTTGACGAGCAGATATACAAAAACTTTGTTTCAACAGGTGCAATTACTGAACAAAATATTCAAGCAAATTCAAGAGAGCATCTGAAACAACTGTTAAAAGAAGATCACCGAACAATTTTCACAATGATTCAAAAATTTGGAACAGAAGAAAAAGGGCAGAGTTTTGAAAAAATATCTGATAGAAATGACATTATTGTAATAACTGATGAAGCACACCGTACACAATACGGAACATTAGCAATGAATATGAGAGAAGCTCTTCCTAATGCTAAGTTTATAGCTTTTACCGGAACTCCTCTTATGAAAAATGATGAAAAAACAAAACGAATTTTTGGCGATTATGTAAGTAAATATACTTTTAAACAGTCCATAGAAGATGCGGCTACTGTTCCTTTATATTATGAAGCAAGAATCCCTGAAATGCAGATTACAAATGATGATTTGGAAACTCAACTTCAAAATATTATTGATTCTACTGATTTTACAGATGAACAAGAAGAACAATTTGAAAAAGAATATGTGAATATGTATCAAGTTATTACAAGAGAAGATAGACTTGATGCGATTGCGAAAGATGTAGTTGAACATTTTATGAATCGTGGTTTTATGGGTAAAGCAATGTATGTTGCAATAGATAAAGCAACCGCAATTAAAATGTATGATAAAGTTAAAATAGAATGGGATAAATATATTAAAATTCTTGAAAATAAATTAAAAATTGCAAATGAAGATACTAAAGAAGTTTTGCAAAATCAAATCAACTATATGAAAGAAACTGATATGGCAGTAGTTGTATCTTCATCGCAGAATGAGATTGAGCAGATGAAACAAAAGGGGGTTGATATTACTCCTCATAGAAAGAGAATGAAAACGGAAGATCTAGCCACCAAGTTTAAAGATAAAGATGATAAGTTAAGATTAGTGTTTGTTTGTGCAATGTGGGTTACAGGTTTCGACTGCCCTACAATTTCAACTCTTTATCTTGATAAAATTTTAAAAGAACATACACTAATGCAAACAATAGCAAGAGCAAACAGAGTATCAGAGGGTAAATACAATGGATTAATAGTTGATTATATTGGTATATTTAAAGCATTACAAAAAGCATTGGCAATATACGGAGAACCAACAGAAGGCGGAACTTCTGAAGAAGATCCTGCTGAAACAAAAACCGAATTGATTAAACTATTAGATTCTGAGGCGACAAAAATGAGAAATTTTCTCAATTCAAAGAAAATTGATGTTAATGAAATATTTGACACAAGATCATTAGAATGTATAAAAAGGACTGAATATGCCGTTAATACTATTCTAGAAACAGAAAAAGATAAAACAGAATTTTTAAAAGGCGTACAAAATCTAAAAGCCCTGTTTAAAGCAATTTTACCAGATAGTGAAGCAAGAAGATTTGCAAAACTAGTTTTTGTTTGTTCTATTTTACAAGCAAAAATCAACGAAGTTACAATAAAATCTATTGATAAAACAGAAGTTAAAAAACTTGCTCAACAAGTGGAAGAGTTGCTAAATGAATCAATAAATCTTAAATCTTATAAGATTAAAGCAGGAGAAAAACTTGATTTAAGCAAAATAGATTTTGAAGAATTACAACGTAGAATTTTGAAAGAAAAACAACATGTATTGTTGGAAAAACTAAAATCAACAATTAGTTCTAAACTTTCAATGATGTTAAAAATTAATGATATGAGAAAACATTTTCAAGAAAAATTTGAACAAATTATTGATGAATACAATGCTGGCAAATTAACAATGGAACAGATGTATGTTCAATTGGTAGCACTAACAAATGATTTAACAACTGAAGAAAAACGCCATCTTGATGAAAATTTAACAGAAGAAGAACTCGCAATACTTGATATATTAACAAAACCTGAACCTAAACTATCTAAAAAAGAATTTAAAACCGTAAAAGCTGCAGCTCAAAGATTAGTTCAGGTAATTAAAAAAGAAAAATTAGTTTTGAACTGGCGAAAAAAACAATCTACAAGAGCAAAAGTCAAAGAAGCGATTGAAACAATCTGTGACGAGACATTGCCAGAAATATATGATAAAGATTTATTTCAAGAAAAATGTAACTCTTTATACGACCATTTCTATGATTATTATAATAATGCACAAGATAATATTTACAATGTCGCATAAATTAAAATATTTTGTAAGGTTCCCAGCCAAGTATATCTTTCTGAACTTGTCGTATAAATTCCGGAGAGAAAGATTTTGATGCGAATTTTGGTGTTGCGGAATTTTTTACAATGTCTTTTTCGTATTTTTTAATTTTAGGTATATTTTAATTAGATTAAGCAATGTATAATATTCAGCTTGAGAAGTTTGCGTTTTATCATCAATATTTTTTGAAATTTGTTTCATAAATTTTATTGCGATATCCATCAATTCAGCACTGAATTTTGTTTCAGATTTGTATTTTTTATCCCGAATTTTATCCCACTTGTATTTTTTCTTCCAATAAAAAATCGTCCTGCGGGCAATATCTATATTTTGACAAATTTCATCAACCGACAGTCCTCCTTTAATATATAAGTTTTCTGCCTGTTTGCATAATTTTATTTTTGACATAAATCTCCTTCAAAAATTATTCTGTCTACTGTAAATTTTGTTTTATCGGATAATCTTCGCACCTGAAAATTACAAGTCCTATCTATTATTCCGAGATTCTGAAAATATTTAATCATTTGATTTAAAAGAGCCAAAGTATTTTTAAGTACTCTTGGCGGTAAATTTCTGCCTTTGCAAAAATAATAAAATTCTTCAATATCATTACAAGTTATATCATTTAGCATTTTTTCTTTAAAAAACGGTAAAATATAATATTTCAAACTACTTCGATATTTTCTAAAAGTATTATATTTACAATTATTTTTTGCATAATTTTCTAAAAAATAATTTGTGGCAAAATCAAATGTTATGATCTGAAAATTTGTCGCTTGTTTAGTACAGATAATAAATTCCTGCTTTGGCTTTTCTTCCTGATATTTATACAAACCCTGTTCAAAGCCTATTTTACCCCTGTTCAAGAGATGTTCGAGTTCTGTTTTACAATCACATTCTGCGATTATATTAATCTCATCAAGAGCAAATTCTTTTAAATGTCGTGCTAATTTTTCAATATTCATAAAATATCCTTAATTATATCCAGATTTATTTCCGTCAAATTATTATCTTTCGCAATTATTTCAAGTTGGTTTATCAGTTGTACTATTTGTCTGAAACGATTATATTTTTTGTGTATATATTCGATAGAATCAGTTGTAAATTTAATTTCTGCTAATTGATTTATGATTTGAGAAATATCATTTACCCCAAATGTTTCAAATTTTACTATCTCAGAAAATCTATCGTATAAATGTTTGTATTTTTCTAGTTTTTTATGTGCCAAACCCATACCAATAAAAATTATCGGACAATCCGTTTTATCATGAATATCTCTCAAAATTTCTATCGTTTTTAAGTTATTCATCAAATAATCGATTTCATCAACAATAATCAGTTGAGGTTTTTGTTTAAATTTTTGTACTATCAAATTAAAATTATCTGACGTCAAATATCTTGGAATTTCGTCCATTTCTTTTGCAATTTCTTCTAACAACCATCGTCCTGTCATTAAGTTTGTAGCCCTTAAATATATCGCATCATATTTGCAAGCCAACCATAATGACGTCTGGGATTTTCCAAGTCCAGGTTCGCCATATATTAATCCCATTTTAGGTATATTCTTTGGCTTATTTAAAAGATTCTCAACAAGTCCAATAAAATTTTTCACGTTAGTTGTTTTAACAAAAATTCTATTCATATAAAAGTTTGTACTCCTTAGTTTGTTTAAAATTCTCAATCCATTTATCCTGTGGATTATTCTTGATTAAGTATTCAAATTTCTCTGAATTATTCTTGAATATTTTTTGAACACCTTTTGAACGATCTTTGAACTCTGTTTGAACAGGGTTTGAATTTTCTTCAAGCATTTTTGTTTCTAAATACTTAACTTCATCATTGGATAAATATGTCTTTACAGCATTTATGGTTTTCTTATGCAACTTTCTTTGTTTAACAATTTTCTGCTTGTAATCTTCAAGATCAGTAACTGTACCTAATAATTTTGCCATTGGGTGAGTTTCAGTTACACGTTCTGCTGTGCATATGTATTCACCTTTTGTCGTGTAAACTTTTATACTTGTTAAATCAAATAAATTGTATTTAATTAGAACCTTACTTTTAAACCCATAAAGTCGTTCATCAAAATAATCACAATTTAAAAATCTGATACCGTTTCTCTGTATTGTTTTAACTTCAGTTGCAAGCATTAAATCATCAAGTAAATTAATATCTATATTTTGTCGCTTTCTACTTTCTAAAATTTCTGCTATTGTTTTATTTGGTGCATTCGGACAAGGTTGAGAATTTTTGAAATTCAACCACATTTCTATCATTTTTATTGTTTCGGCTAAAGTTGGTACAAAATCGTTATGTAATTGCTTGTGCAATTTTTCATTCCGCATCAAATACGCAGGTTTATTTTGAATAGCACTTCCGATATAACTTGGTAATAATTTTTCAAACCCTTCTTGAAATTCTTTGAAAAATCTTTCAATAACTTTTGCTCTGGCGTTATATGGTCTTGCAAATACTGTTTCTATACCAAGTTTTGAATAAAGACCTTGGAATCCCAATTCTGTAAAACCTTTATCATTTGAGAATGAGTTTGGCTCTCCAACGAAAACTCTTCGTTTCCGTTTCGAGCCGACACTCATGCTACCGCATGTAAAATATTTTGCTCTAAATGCTTTACCATTATCTTGATACACAATTTTAGGTATCATATCAAGGTTTATTATTGAATTTCTTAAAGCACTCGCAATACATTGAGTGTTTTCCTCTAACATAATTTCATAACCTACAAGTGCTGTTGATTTCCAATCTAAAAATCCTACTAATGTTGCTCTTGTAGGTTTACCTGTAAAAGGATTAATTACATTAAAGGCTAATTTATGACCGTCAGCTACTAAAATATCTCCGACTTCTAACAAACTTGTATCACGTTTTATATATGGTTCAACCTTATCCGATAGAGCTTTTTCACCATCTCTTGCCAATACCCATTTGTCATAATTATTTTTCTTGAACCAATTTGCATATTTTCTAAAAGTAATATCTGCGGGAATGTAACTTCGTCCCTGTTCTTGAAGTTTGTATTTCGTAAGTGCAATGGCTTTTCCGATACAAAGTCTATTGGGGTGCAAAAGCAAACCCATAAATATTTTAATTTCTTCATCAGTCAAACAAGTCCTGTATTCATTTACTTTTGCATATTTGTATTGAGGGATAAGTTTAGTATAATCTTCTGTTCCGTTAAGTATATTCTTCCAGCGGTGAAGAGTACCTCTACTAATTTTACCTAATATATCAAAAAGGTGAGAATTACTTGTATTATGCAAATTTACAAAGTCATAATCTGCTTGAAGTTTATTTGTAGATTTCTTTCTAAAATCTAACCATTGATGAACAATATCTAATCTCGCAAGTGCAATTTTCTTTGATTTTTCTGGAGTGAATTCGACCATGTTTTTATTCCTTTTTTACACAACCATTCATCACTCTTTGCCTCAAATAAATCAACTCTTCGTCTCAATCTCAGAGATAATTCTACACAATTTAATATGCACCATTCCAACCTAATATTTTGCTATTAATTTCTTCAATAACATCTGGCGTTAAAAACTTTGCAGATTTCTTTTTAAATGAAAAATTATCTAAATTTTTCTTTTGTTCTTTTTCTTCGTTATTTATAATTTTGATAATATTTTCTAAAGCACAAATTTCATGTTTATTCAAAATTCTATTATTATCTATATCGGCATTTAATTTCGTAAGAAGTTTTGTTCCAATGTTATAAATATCATCAGCAAATTGTTTTGAAAAATCTTTTATTCTAACAATATGGTTGTCCCATTTGTATTTCTTTTTCCAGTTAAAAATAGTTCTGCGTGAGATATTTAATTTTTCAGCAATCATTTCAGGTGTTAAATTTTCAATGCTGTATAATTTTTCTGCTTCGTAAAGTAAATGTAATTTGTTCATTTAAAACCCTTTTAAATCTTGTTTAAAGACCTTTTACAATGACATTAATTACTCTTGTTTCAACAGAAGTCAAGTGTTTTTATCTCAATTTCAGAGATAATTTAATACATCTCAAACTATGAGAAAATTTTTCACTTGCACTAAATATACATGGCTAAAGCGTAAATATATTGCTAACTTTCGGAGTTTAATTTTAAAATTGATGTAATTTTATTGCAAGTAATATACAAATAAGTGCAAATAAAATCCAATTAGTGCAAGTGCATCTTATTCTATTAAAATCGCCACAAAAAGCCTTATATTTAGCTTTTAGCGATTATACCCCCATCTCACACTTGCACTTTATTTGCAGTAGTTCTTTGTAAGAAAGCCATCTTTTACCTTGTGCAGTTTTAATATAGCATGAATATTATTAAAAAATATAGTTTAAATACATTAAAAATAAGCCGATAGGGAGACTCGAACTCCCGACCTACTCATTACGAATGAGTTGCTCTACCAACTGAGCTATATCGGCTTAAAATATTAAATTGTCAACTGTTGGTAGAGCAGGCTCTACTGGAAATTGAATTACGTTCCGTGTTCACTCCACTGAGGGAGCTATATCGGCTTAAAAATATTAAATTCTCAACCAACTAGACATAACACAACAACGGTTGGGTTTTTCCCAACAAAGATTGTATTACTCAAAAATTATCTACCTAACAAGCTGAACTGTCAATAACGCCTCCGCCCAATACTATGTCTTCGTTATACAAAACTACGGATTGTCCGATTGCAATTGATTTTTGTAAATCATCAAATATGACTTCTATTTTCCCGTCAGGTAGAGGTTTTGCGATTACGTTAACCGGTTCTTGGGTTGAGCGAATTTTAGCTTGTGCTTTAATTTCTTCTTTCAAATAGTCAAAAGCTATCCAATTGAAATTTGTTGCGGTTAATGATTTTTTGAATGTTTTGTCTGCTGGGCCAACCACAACTTCATTTGTGTCTTTGTTTAGTGATAAAACGTATAATGGTTCACTTGAGGAAACGCCAATTCCCTTTCTTTGACCGATTGTGTAGTTCCAAATTCCTTTGTGTGTGCCTAGAATTTTACCGTTTGTGTCGACGATGTTTCCTTCTTTTGCCTTAATTCCTAAGAGTTCGTTATAATCACCGTCGTAAAAATCTTGGCTGTCAGGTTTTTCTGCTACATCAAGTCCGTTTTCTTTTGCAATTTTTCTGATTTCTTCTTTTGTGTAAGTTCCGAGAGGTAAAAGTATATTTTTAAGTTGATCTTGTTTAAGTCTGTATAGAAAATATGATTGGTCTTTATGTGGTGCAAGTCCTCGTTTTAGAAGAAATCTACCGTTTTCGCCTTTTTCTACTCTTGCATAATGACCTGTTGCAAATTTGTCAAATTCTAATCCATTTTCTTTTGCCATTAAAGGTAATGCTCCAAATTTTACCAAAGCATTGCACCATACACAAGGGTTTGGAGTTCTTCCTTGAATATATTCAGATTTGAAGTTTTCAAGAACAATTTTTTCGTATTGTTCAACGCAGTTGAAAACATAATATGGAATATCAAGTTGTTTTGCGATTTTGCGAGCTTCTTCAATATCTTCAACTTCATCAGGTCCATAACACGCATTTTTATGACCTGTTTTCAATGCCATTCCGTCTTTACCCCAGATTGACATTGTTGCGCCAATGACTTCATGCCCTTGTTGTTTTAAAATAAGTGCTGCCGTTGAAGAATCTACTCCACCTGATAATCCTACTAATACTTTCATTTTTTATTCCTTTGCTATATATATTCGCTATACCTAAACATCTATATATTATTCAATTATAAGCATGTAAATAAGTCAATAAGTTGTTGACAAAAATTTTTCTTTTTGTTTTAATCAGTTTTGTAAGGAAAAAAGAAATGTATTTACAGACTACTAAAAATTTAACTTGCTGTTGTTGTGAGAACCGATGTTAGGGACTTACAATAATTGTTATGCTGAAATTTTACACTAACACATATATGAGTTCCCTAAATTGTTTTTAGGGAACTTATTTTTTTTATGGAGGAAAAATGATTAATAATATAAATACAACTACCCCAAAGTCTGTACCGTTTAAAGGTGCGCTAGATGGCGTAGTAACGAATACACTAAGAACCCTTGATACAAACCCGATGGCAAACGCAGTTGGTATTGACCTTTTTGCAATGGTTGCACCAAGAACTTATGTTGATACAAAAGAACGCAACAAGTATGCAGGTGCAGAAACTTTTTTTAGAGAATTTACGGGAACTTTGATAGTTTGCCTTTCTGCCAGTTGGTTTGCAAAAATGATTTCTCATGCGGCAAACAAATTTCTAAACCCGGAAATTCCAATTAACCCAAATTCTTGGTTTTCTAATGATAGTTTGAATTATTTGCGCTCGACTTGGGAAAATACAAAAAATACAAAATCTTATGTGACAAATATTCTAGATGATATTTCCGGTCGAGATGGAAAAGAAACAAGAAAGTTAAAGGATATTGAATGGGATAAAATTGATTGGATTGATGAGAAAAAATGGGCAAAATTTGATTGGGATGATGAAGGCTTGGAAGGTGTTCACTCAAAATTAAAAGACAAAAACTCAATTATTTCTACAATAACAAACCTTATAGACAATAAAGAGTTGACACCTTCTGATAGCAAAAAATTGCAAAATATTATTGAATTGAGATTGACAAATGCTCTCAAAGCGGATAAAGTTACGGCGAAAAATTCAACTAATTCCGTTTCATCCTCGCTTCATAACCTTCTTAGAGATGCGGTAGATTTGGGCAGAGATGTGTTTACTAATCCGAAAGTAAAACCTGATGAAGCGATTGCAAAAATTTTGAAAATAAATAAGGTTAAGAGTGTTGGGGCATTGGCTTTAGCATCAACTTTAGGTTTGACAAACCAATATATAAACAGAAAAATTACAGAAAAAAGAACCGGCAAAAAAGGGTTTGTTGGTGATTTGGATTACAAAAACCAAACAAAAGCGAAGAAAAATGATAATAGTAAATCATTCTGGGCGCAAAAAATTGTTGCAAGTTTAGGAATGGCAGCAATGGCAATTGGTGTTATGAAGGTTAAATCTCCGAAGGATTTTCTGAAAAAACTGGAATTTACGGGGCCTGTTACTAGTGGAAACGTAATTAAAACGGTTTACGCATCAACTTTGATTGGTAGATTTTTAGCATCTGATAGTAAGGATGAGTTAAGAGAAACTGCAACAAGAGATTACTTGGGGTTCTTAAACTGGCTTGTATTTGGCGGTTTTGCAGCTAAAGGCGTTGCAAACATCTTGGATAAAGAGCGCAAGAATTTGTTCAATATCTCAAAAGAAGGAAAGGGTGTAAAACATTGGTTGAATGACTTGTCGCTAAAATCACATAATGAAATTGCTGCACAAGGGAAAGAATTTGCTAAGAAAAATATGTGGAAAATGAATGTTGCACATGTTGCCGGATTAGCGTATTCGACCTTAGCATTAGGTATTTTGTTGCCGAAGTTGAATATTTTGATAACAAAACATAAGTATAAAAATGACGTAAATGCGCAAAAAAGTGTTGATAATCGAAAAGTAAATGAAAAGTGTGGGCGGGATACCCGTCTTGCAGCATAATTTAAAACGCTGCGGTCAATAATTTGTAAATAAGTTCTTTGCTATTTTTATCTTGTTTTTCAATAATTTTTTGAATTTCTTCGTCAAGATTTTCAGGGATATTAATTGATGAAAATTTGAAAAAATCTATTAATTCAACTTCTAAAACTTTGGCAATTTTTTCTAAAACATGTAGTGAAGGATAAAATCTCCCCGATTCAATACCGGAGAGCGAAGAAGTTTCAAGATCAATCATTTCGGACAACTTTTCTTGCGTTAATCCTTGCGATTTTCTGATAGATTTTATTCGTTTCCCTAAAAGTTTCTTATTATCCATAATCTAATAATACCCGTATTAAACAATAAAAATAAGCAATAATATCACTTGTTTTTTATTAAAAATCCGTAATAAGCACGTAAAACCCCTTGACAATCACTTAAAAATAATTTAAAATAAGTGTATATCTACTAGTTTTATACAAAACTAAGATTTGTACATGCACAAAATGGCTATAACATAGAGTAATAAGAGAGTAGATTACAAAAAAGAAAGGTGAAAAGATTATGACAAAACGTTTTGGCTTCACACTTGCAGAAGTGTTGATTACTTTAGGTATCATCGGGGTAGTTGCCGCTATGACAATGCCTACATTGATGAACCAAACACAAGGTGCTCAATACAAAACTGCTTACAAAAAAGCATTATCAGCTTTATCTCAAGCAGTAACTTTGAACGTAGCATTGGATGAATGGAACTTTGCAGATGCTACTGGAGAAGATCCTTATTTAATTACCAAGATGTTATCTAGCAGAATGAATGTTGTTAGAACTGAAACTGACTATGGGAACATAGACGACTCAAAAGGTAATGATTACGCGGTTACACTTGCAACAGGAGCTGTCGGAGCTGGAACTGTACCAACAACAACTGGTTCTGATAATACAACCTTATTTTTCAATGATGGAATTATGTTTTCGTTCCCAACTGATTCTGCAAATTGTACAATGGATGAAACACAAGGAGCAACTGGCAGAAATAAAATTTGTAAAGGTTTCATTGATGTAAATGGCGTAAAAGCTCCTAACAAACTTGTAAAATGTGATAATACAGATGCGTCAGCATGTGAAATCAAAAATCCTACAGACGTATATCCTGTAATGTTTTATGATTCAACAGTATTGCCAAACTCTCCTGCCGCAAGAGCAGTATTGTTCAGCAAATAACGCAACTAACTCCTTCCCTGTGAGGACTGTGCCGAACAAAAGGTGACTAAATGTCACGTTTTGTGAGAGGTAAAGGGATGGGTGCTTTCCGTAGGGAAAACATAAAACTTTGAGGAGAGGTAATACTTCTCAAAAACTATACGCAAAGTTCTTTGTTTAAAGAATAAAAATTAATTAACCAAAGAACTAAAAAAGATCGAATCTTTTTGTCGGTGGGAGTAATCCCACCGTTTTTTTATGCAAAAGGACTTGAAAAAATGTCAGAGATATGATATAATAAAAGCATAAGGGAAAGACCCCTAGCACCGTTAATACTAGAGGTCTACTTCGTACCTTATGAAGCGAAAACTAAGTAAATTTTTAGAATTGCGGTGCAGATGACTAATAGTTGCACTGCAATTTCTATTATTGACCGAGTATCCACATTCTCACCCCCTTTCCGACCATATTCTTCGTAAATTGTGTGTCGGCGGGTAGGAGACATAAAGTAATCCCTAATTGATTTTATTGTAAAAATATCGTAAAAGCAATGCTTTTGGGTATTTGTTTTTTTTATTTCGTTGCATCACTACGACATAGAAAATATTGTGCTATATCTCATTTTATGCTATTTTAAACTTATGAAAAACGAATTGTCTGAAAGTTTGGAAAAATATTTACTTGCGATTTATGAGATTGTAAAAGTTAATCAGGCGGCAAGGGTTAAAGATGTGTCAAATTACCTGAAAATTGGTGGTCCGGCGACTTCCGATGCGGTAAAAACTCTTGCAGAAAGAGGGTTTATCAATTACGTACCTTATGGAATTATAACTATTACATCAAAAGGTAAGAAAAAGGCGGAAGAAAAGATTAATCGACACAAAACGATTTCAAACTTTCTTGAAAAAGTTCTTCTTGTAGAACCTGAAAAAGTTGATGAAAGTGCAAAAAATATTGAATATTCTATGCCAAAAGATGTTTTAGAAAAGTTTGTGAATTTTCTAACCTTTATGGAAAATTGTTCTTGCAAAGAACCGAAATGGGTTCAAAGTTATAAATATTTTTCTGAAAGTGGAAAAATGCGTGACAAGTGCGAAATTTGTATTGCCAATAAAGACAAATTCGACAATTCTTCTTGTTGTGGCGGTTGTTGTAAGTAAGGTTTTGTTGGCAGTGTGAAATTAGCACCCACCTTGCATCACCTCTCACAAAACGTGACATTTAGTCACCTTTTGTTCGGCAGAGTCTCATAAGGGAGGAATTTTATAAGTTCGATTCTTTTTTCATTGTGTTAATAATCACATCTCTTGCCCAGATGGCTTGTTGTTTGGTGGTTGGCGGGGTATTTTTTAATGGGTAATTTATATTCAAAGCCTCGTATTTGGGGATTGCCATGTCGTGGTATGGCAATACATCAAGGGCTTTTACGGTTTTTAACGTTTTTATAAATTTCCCTAATTCTGTCAGATATTCTTTGTTCAAAGTTATGTCTTTAACAACAACGTGCCTAATCCACATTGGAATACCTTTTTCAGATAAGTATTGCGCAAATTTTAGGATATTTTGGTTAGAACATCCGGTTAATTTTTTATGTTCTTCGTTGTTTATGTGCTTGATATCCAACAAAACTAAATCAGTGTATTTTAAGAGTTCATCGATTGTTTCAGTGTTTTGTGGATTGAATGTAATTCCAGACGTATCAAGTGCCGTGTGAATATTTTTTGATTTTGCTGCTTTGAATAATTCTGTAACAAAATTGATTTGAAGCAGTGGCTCGCCGCCGGTTACGGTAATTCCGCCAGATTGCACAAACTCTTTTACACCGTCGTATTTTTGCATTATCTCATCGACTGTCATAAGTTTGTTAGCATTTGTTGTCCAGCTATCGGGGTTGTGGCAATATTGGCAACGCATAGGACAACCTTGCATAAAAATTACAAACCTAATTCCAGGCCCGTCGACTGTTCCGCAACTTTCTATTGAATGTATATTTCCTTTAATTGTCATGATTTTTTGATGTAAGTGGCGGGATAGGTATCCCGCCATACTATTTATAGTTACGTTGTTAGGTTGAAAACCCAACCTACAATTATTTAATATTTCGCCCTTACGGGGAAGCACCCACCTAAATCCTCCTTCAATAGGGAGGACATATATAGCTTTATAGTTCTTTATGGAAGGTTCTTGAGATTACGTCGTCTTGCTGCTCTTTTGTTAATTTAATGAAATTAACTGCATATCCTGATACTCTCACTGTTAATTGTGGGTATTTTTCAGGATGTGCTTGTGCATCAAGCAAAGTTTCTCTGTTGAACACATTTACGTTCAAATGGTGACCACCTTTTTCTACGTAGCCGTCAATTAAGTTTATTAAATTTTCTTCCTGCATTGTTGTAGGCATGATATTTTTCCTTTCTGTGTTTGTACCCCTCATCTGAATTTCTAAGTTCGCTTTAGCTCTCTAAGAAATTCTTTCCTCAGCACAAGGTGCAGACAGGGTCACACGCATCGCCTCAGCTCTGCGGTTCCCTTTGTCTCCCCGACGGGGCGAGGAAGAAATTCTTAGAAAAATTTTACTTTTACTCAGCACATCCGCAATCAAGAGTTATGTTTAAATCGCCCATAAAGATTTCGTCTTTACCTAAAGCATTTGGAATGATTGAGAATGTGTTAGAAATTCCGTCTTGAGCATCGTCAAACGGTAATTTTGCAACTGAAGCAAGTGAGGCTGCAGCTCCGTTTAAATCTCTGCCGTGCATTGGATTTGCACCCGGAGCAAGAGGAATTCCTGCTTTTCTTCCGTCAGGTGTGTTTCCGGTTTTCTTTCCGTAAACAACATTTGATGTTATTGTTAAAATAGACATTGTTGGAATTGAGTTTCTGTATGTGTAATGTTTTCTGATTTTAGACATAAAGTTTCTTACCAAATCAACTGCTATTTGGTCTACTCTATCGTCGTTGTTACCATATTTTGGATAATCGCCCTCAACTTCGTAATCAACAACAATTCCGTCATCATCACGAATTGCTTTAACTTTTGCATATTTGATCGCAGAAAGAGAGTCTGCAACAACAGAAAGTCCTGCAATACCTGTTGCAAAGTAACGTTTTACATCTCTGTCGTGAAGTGCCATTTGAGCTTTTTCGTAACAATATTTGTCGTGCATATAATGAATTACGTTCAATGTGTTTACGTACAAGCCCGCAAGCCATTCCATCATATCGTTATATTTGTCCATTACTTCGTCATAATTTAGGTATTCTGACGTAATTGGTCTGTATTTTGGACCAACTTGTGTTTTTAATCTTTCGTCAATACCGCCGTTAATTGCGTAAAGCAAACATTTTGCAAGGTTAGCTCTTGCACCGAAGAATTGCATTTCCTTACCAACAACCATTGAAGATACGCAACATGCGATTGCGTAGTCATCTCCGTGTGTAACTCTCATCATATCGTCGTTTTCGTACTGAATAGATGAAGTAGTAATTGAAATATGTGCGCAATATTGTTTGAAATTGTGTGGCAATCTTTTTGACCATAAAACTGTTAGGTTCGGTTCAGGTGCTGTGCCTAAGTTTTCAAGTGTGTGTAAGTATCTGAAAGAGTTTTTTGTAACAAGTGTTCTTCCGTCAATGCCCATACCACCGATTGATTCTGTTACCCAAGTAGGGTCGCCTGAGAACAATTCATTGTATTCAGGTGTTCTGGCAAATTTTACTAATCTTAATTTCATAATGAAATGATCGATTAATTCTTGTGCTTCAGCTTCTGTCAAAACTCCTTCTTTCAAATCTCTTTCAATATAAATATCTAAGAAAGTTGAAGTTCTGCCGATACTCATTGCAGCACCATTTTGCTCTTTAACCGCTGAAAGATAACCAAAATACAACCATTGAACTGCTTCTTTTGCATTTCTTGCTGGTTGAGAAATATCAAAACCGTAGATTTTACCCAGTTCAATCATTTCTTTCAATGCTTTGATTTGGTCTGCGATTTCTTCTCTTAACTGTATTCTGTCAGGTGTCATTTCTCCTTCAAGAGATTTGAATTGTTCTTGTTTATCTTCAATAAGTCTGTTGATACCGTAAAGAGCAACACGTCTGTAGTCACCGATAATTCTGCCTCTGCCGTATGCGTCAGGCAAACCTGTGATGATTGCAGAGTGTCTAGCTGCTTTCATTTCAGGTGTATAAACATCAAATACGCCTTGATTGTGTGTTTTTCTATATTTTGTGAAGATTTCTGAAACTTCCGGATCAACTTCGTATCCATAAGATTTGCAAGATGTTTCTGCCATTCTAATTCCGCCAAAAGGCTGCATAGAACGTTTTAGAGGTGCATCTGTTTGCAATCCTACGATTGTTTCTAAAGATTTGTCGATATAACCTGCGCCGTGAGAAGTTATTGTAGATACAACTTTTGTATCCATGTCAAGAACTCCGCCGTTGTCACGTTCTTTTTTTAGTAAATCACAGCATTCCTGCCACAATTTTGTTGTTGCTTCTGTTGGTTCAGCCAAGAAACTTGCATCACCTTCATAAGGCGTGTAGTTTTTTTGAATAAAGTCCCTTACATTGATTTCCTGTTGCCATTTTCCCGACACGAAATCTGTCGCCGGATAAACTTTTTTGTCCAGTGATAACTCCATTAATTTTCCCTCCTATATTTACTGGTATATTAATTTTTTTCTAAACACCTACCAACAATATACTACACATATAATAAAAAAGCTATACATGTAACGAAAAATTTTAAAAACTAGTTAAAAATTTGACATATCAATAAAATTTTTCTACCATGAGGAAAAAGAAAGAGTGGTTACACATGGAAAAGAAAAATATTGACTGGGTAAATTTAGGTTTTGGTTATTACAAAACAGATAAAAGATACGTTTCAAACTTTAAAGATGGAAAATGGGATGAAGGTTGTATTACTGATGATGCAACTGTTGCGATTAGTGAGTGTGCTGGCGTAATCCATTATTGTCAAACATGCTTTGAAGGTATGAAAGCATATACCACAGAAGATGGGCATGTTGTAGTATTCAGACCTGACATGAATGCAAAGAGAATGGTTGATACTGCTACTCGTTTGGAAATTCCTCCATTTCCTGTTGAAAGATTTATTGATGCGGTAGAAAAAGTTGTAAAAGCTAACCTTGAATATGTTCCGCCGTTTGGAACAGGTGCTGCGTTGTATATTAGACCTGTATTGTTTGCAACTGGTGCAGTAATGGGGGTTAAACCTGCGACTGAATATCAATTTCGAATTTTTGTTTCACCTGTAGGGCCTTATTTCAAAAACGGGGGTTCAAACTCAATTGTACTAAAAGTTAGTGACTATGACCGTTCAGCTCCTCACGGAACTGGTCATATTAAAGCCGGTTTAAATTATGCTATGAGTTTGTATCCGATTGTAAAAGCGCATGAAGAAGGATTTAATGAAAATATGTACTTAGATCCTCAAACTCGTACAAAAGTTGAAGAAACAGGTGGTGCAAACTTCTTCTTTGTAACAAAAGACAATAAAGTTGTTACTCCAAAATCACCAAGTATTTTACCGTCAATCACACGAAGATCATTGATGGCTTTGGCAAAAGATTTGGGGTATGAAACAGAAGAAAGAGAAGTTTATTTGTCTGAGTTGGGCGATTTTGTAGAGTGCGGTTTATGCGGTACTGCTGCCGTAATTTCTCCGGTTGGAAAAGTTAACGATCACGGTAAGGAAATCGTTTTCGCAAACTCTCAACACGGTATGGGACCGGTTTCTAAGAAATTGTATGATACTTTAACAGGAATTCAGTTTGGTAAAATTCAAGGTCCTGAAGGCTGGGTTAAAGTAATTGTTTAGTTAGAATATGATGATAAAAAGACGTCACGGAATTAATCTGTGATGTCTTTTTTTATATGTCATTATAGCAATGACAGTTTCATTTAGCTGAACGACATCTTGAGCGATAGCGAAAGATCGCAATGCTGATATAATTTTACCAATCATGCGATACTTCGGACTATTGTCCTCAGTATGACGAGAAAAAATTAGTCATCCTGAACTTGGTGCTACGTATTTAGTACAAAGTCATGAACATCCATTTCCAAAATTTTTGTAATTTCGGATTTGTCTTTAGCTTCTCCAAAAATAACTGCAAATAGAGGTTTTTCTCTATAATCTATTTTTCTAAAATCTAAAACTTTGTAGAAAAATTTTTCTAAAGCAGGATAATCGAATTTTATAGAAGATTTATCTATGTCAGTAGGCGTTTCTGCCATTGCAAAGTAATAGATTTTATCTTGTTTATCTGCAAGAATTTTATCCCAATCAGGTTTTAGGTCGTTGTTGAAATATTCATAAATATTTATTCCATAAGCATAATATGCTAAATCAGTTGTACACCAACCGGCAAATCTCATAGGGTTAATTTCTACCGGAACAATTGTTGTATCATCTGTTTTTATGACCTCAATGTGCATTGGAAAGTTTTTGATACTTAATGTTTTGCCGATTTCTCCTAACATCTTTTCAAAAGTTTTAAGGTTTTCTTTTATAACTTTTCCTGATGAAATGTAAGCTCTGTCGCTAACGTCATCTTCGCTTACGAACGGATGCTGGAAGATGTTTAGGATAACAGGAGTACCGTTTTTGTCAAAGTAAGCATCTATTGCAAATTCTTCACCTTGAATTATTTCTTCAACTATAAAACTTGATGAACTTAAAACTTCTTTGGGAAAATTTTGTGCAAACTGTTCAACTTCTTTGTTTATTGTGTTTACTGTGGTTTTCCATTCAGAATGAGAAGAAACTTTGTGAACTCCCATACTCAAAAATCCTACAGTTGGTTTAATGATAAATTGCTCCGGAAAATTTGAAATGTCTATTGAGTTTATTTCTTCAAGAGTAATTTCTTTAAAAAAGAAGTTTGGATAAATCGATTTAATCCCTTTTCTAAATTCAAACTTGTTTTTGCAAAGATTGATTAATCTTGCTAAATCAGTATTTTGAAAATTATTTAGAACCCAGTTAATAGAGTTTTCTGAGTTTGAATAAACTTTCGAACAATTTTTTGCGGTGTTTTCGTCAATTAAATTTAATTTATATTTGGATGAATAATTTTTTGCTATTTCGTTTGAAAGTACATCAAATTGATTTTTTTCTAAAGTTTTTAGCATTAAGTCTGAAATATATGGGGCTTCTAATATAAACATTTTATCCTTCTTCCTTTTTTCTTTAATTATATTATAAACACGCAAAAAATATTTTTAGGGTTTTTATTCATATTATGAAAGTTCAAAACTATCTGATGTCAAAAACGACTCAAAAGTTTGTTGATTATTATGGTGGAGTAATTCGTTTGAATAAAGCAACTCCATATACTGTTGATGAAGTGATAATTGGGAAAAAAGGAAAGCCTTTTGGAAAAATTACTACTTTTAGAGATAGTTTAGGAAGGATTACAGAGCGAGCATTTAATATAAATGGTAAGCCTTTAAAAAATAGAATTTATTCTTACAATGATGGAATTGTCGGTGATAGAGAGTATGTAGATGTAAAGACAGTAAAAGAATTTTCTTTGGAACGCAAATTAGTAGATGTTTATAAGGAATATCAAAAACAACGTGCAAATTTGGGTATAAGAACAACTTTATGGAATAAAGATAGGGTTCAAACTGATTTTATTGCAGAAAATATTTATAACGGGCAAAAAACGGTATCTATAGCCACAATTGAAAACTTGAAAAACCTTGAAGGGGATCATTACCATGAATTAAAGGAATTTCCGCAGATAGTTAATGGTAAAATTAAAAAAAGAAATCCTAAAATGATATCATTTGTCGTTGATAAAAACAATGATGTTATAGACAATTTGGTTGTTGCAGATAATGCAAAAGCTCCAAAAAATGATAGTTTTTTAGGGTTTAGAATGATGGATTTGGAAGATTTTAAAGTTTCTATAACTCAAAGATTTCTACGTGAAAGAAATATTGATTACTTAGACTATTCTATTAATACGGCTTATTTGACAGAAGATTTTTCAGAAACTTTAATGGGTTTGTTTAAAAATGGGGAAATCCTTTTTAATAAATTGTATCCATTCAATTCAAAAGCTCAATTCGCATCAACTTCTCGTCATGAAGTAGAACATGGTTGGCAATTTTTTCTTGATGCCAGAAATGGTGGTAAGAGAGGTGAGTATATGGAGCATTTAGGATGTTTGTACGGACCAATAGAAAATAAAAAATTACAGAAAGAAGCGAATAACTATACTAAATCTTTGGATACTTATGTTTCAAATGAAGTTGATTACAAAAGATATCGAAAGAATTATATTGAAATAAGGGCAAATAAGGCTGGTGCGATTGCCAAAAAAGCCTACTTAGATCAAGGTCAGGAAATTCGAAATGAGTTTAAGCATATTCCGAAAGAGTTTTTGTAAGAGGTACCAAATATGATTATAAAACCGATAAATCAAACACATTTAGAACACAATTTTGAGCATTTTACTAAATCTGCAATGTCCGCAACAAGACAAGATACAAGATTTTTTAGCGGGCAAATTAATAATTTCCAAAAGCAATATAAAAATTTTGGAATGCTTGATGTGTTTAGTGAAAAATTGGTCGGTTTTGCGGAAAATTTGCAACAAAAGGGACAAAAAGATTTTGCAGGAATTGTCTATAGCGGACTTGCAAAACTTCCGATTGCGAAAGAAAAAAGAATTTCTATTCTCGAAAAAGCGATAGCTAATGCCGAAGAACAAGGTGATAAATTTCATGTTTTGGCAAGAGTTGTGGATTTGAAAAAATTGTATAAGTCTGAATGGATGTCAAAAAAATATGTTAAAACTCTTTTGAAAGAAGAAAAATGCTTGAAAGGTATTGTGTCAGATTTTGAGGAGGCTAAAAAGACTTTCAAGACTGTTTCTAAAGAAACTGCTACTGAAAGGGCTTATCGTTTGAGATTAGCTTTTGCTCGTATTGATATTGCAAAAACTTGTATGAAAGAAAACCCTAAATTAGCGTTGTCCAAAATAAAGGATGCAAAAAAGGTTTTTCAATCACAAGGTAGAACAAAAGAAGTTGATTTCGCAGACAATTTGATTGCGCAAATTACAACAAGAAAAACAAGACATTCTTAATCTTCAAAGATTGTTTTCGAAAATCTTTAAAGTTGTAAAAAAAGAAAAAAGAATTTTAATAAAAAGGTATTTTATTTCTCTTTTATTATATTATTAGCGCAACATTCTTTCGGTATATACCGCAACTTTATTGCGGTTAAACCGAAAAATCTTTTCGGTACTATCTTCTCAAACCGAAAGAAACTTGCGGTATATTTGTTGAATTTTAGCAAAATAAAAGTCCGCTAACCATTTGGTCATCGGACTTTTAATACGGAGCAGCAGGGATTTGAACCCTGGATGCAGGTTATACCCACATAACACCTTAGCAGGGTGCCGCCTTCAGCCACTCGGCCACTACTCCAATTCTTTATTCAATTTTCGCAATCATAAAACTGCGACATGTGCATAAATTCATATTAACATAAATATTTTATTTCGTAAAGACTTTTTTATTTTTTGCTATATTCTTGACGATTGGTGCTAAATAGAGTACAATAGCATTACTGAAAGGTAGCAAGTAAAATGATTGAAATGAAAGTTATGGGCATTGCCCTTGATACAAGAACGGGTTCTCCAATCGTAGTTCTTCACGATAAAGAAAATAGAAAGGCTTTGCCAATTTGGATTGGGTCAGCTGAAGCCAGTGCAATTATTAGAAAAATTGAAAATCTTTCTGTTGCACGACCAATGACACACGATTTGATTATAAATATTATTGAAAAAACAGGTTATACGCTTGATAAAGTTGAGATTAATGATGTAGAAAAAGATACATATTATGCGACTTTATTCTTAGTAAATGATAATGGCGAAACTTTGGAAATCGATTCTCGCCCGTCAGATGCAATTGCTGTTGCAATAAGAGTTGATGCTCCAATTTTTGTTACGGCAAACGTAATCTCAAATGGTTCAGTTTCAACTGATTCCGCAAAAGACGAAGAAGAAGCGCAAGAGTTCAAAAAATTCGTTCAAAGCATCAAACCTTCTGATTTTGCAAAGTTAATGAAAGATAATGATCATCACGAAAGTGATCAATAATTTATAGTTCGTTAATCATTTTGTATATAAATTTTAATTTCTCATTGTCAAGTGTTGGTAGTTTTTTCTCAATATTCTCAATGAGAAATTTTTTATCTAAGAAATGAGAATATTTAAAAATATCTTCATAAGATATTTCAAGACTGTCCAAGATTTTTTCAAGTGTTTCAAATGACGGATAATTTCGCCCGTTTTCTATTCTACTCAAGTGTTTTGGGTCAATTCCGACAATTTCTGCCAGTTTATCCTGAGTGAATTTCCTCTTTTCTCTAAATTCTTTTATCCTCATTCCGAGTAGTTGCTTTTTTGAAACCATCTTGTCTCCCTTTTCATTACTTATATCCAAACAAATGCGTCTTTGTAACTATACAAATATAGATATAGTTGACAAAAGGTGATAAATAATACATAATGGTGATATGTAATAATAATTGTTTCAATAAAAGGTGATATTTATGAGGGGCTATAAAAATCGAAATAATGGATTTACACTTGCAGAAGTTTTGATAACTTTAGGAATTATTGGGGTAGTTGTGGCAATGACAATACCCACGCTTATTTCTAAATATAAGCATAAAGAGTATGAAACGAGATTTAAAAAGGCTTATTCAATGTTGGCACAAGCTACTTATGATTTACCTATAGAATATGGGCGTTGTGATGCAACTAATGCTCAAAGTATAAATGATTATGTTTTTGGTAAGTTAAAAAATATAAATTCGGGTTCGTTTCGCTCAAATGGTATGAGTTATAAAGGTAATTTCAAAACTTATTCTTTAGAAAACACAACTTCTGTGATACATCCGAATTGCTTTGATAGGGCATCGAATCAGGGTTCTTATAATTATATAGTTACGCCTGATGGAATAACATTTTCTTTTTGCACAAATTATTCTGTAGGTAATTCGATAAGTGTAGATATTAATGGGGTTAACAAAGGTCCTAATGCGTTTGGGCATGATTTATTCTTTTTTAGAATACTTATGGATGATTGTAGACTTTCTTACTGGCAAAGCCAGTGGCGAGACTGCACGGATGAAGAAAAATGTGACGAGTATTTTCAATGGACAGATGGAGTTTGTTCAAAGTCATCAAAGGCTGGAGATAACGGTTTTGCTTGTACATCTTATGCAGTTGCAAACAAATGTCCGGATGATAGCGGAAAAAGTTACTGGGATTGTTTGCCTTAATTGTTAAAATTGTAAAGATTTTTATGAAACCTGAAATTGTTTAACTTTTCAGGTTTTATAATTAGTAAGGAGTAATTATGATAAACGGTATTGATAGAGTACAACCGAATAATATTTTTAAGGTTAATCCTGTACAACTGTTTGAAAACAACCGTCAGAGCAGAACCGAAAATAATCCGTTTAATTCTGTGCTTTTTGCTCAACAAACAAATGAAACTTTTAATTTAAACCACCCAAGAACCGCTGGTGGTGCGCAAGCAAACAATTTGGATCTGCTTGCTTAATATTTTGTAATATATTCTAATATTTTGACAATTTCTTTTACATAAATTACTTTATATAAATACAGGGAAATTATGGGGTAATTTACTATGGGAATACAAAAGCTATTTGGAATTGGTGTTGTTCGCCCATCGCAAGGAAGTACAAACCTTTATCGTACCAATTATGCCGGAAATAATTTTATAAAGAATACTTTCAATTTTGCTGAAGCAAATCCAAACAGACCTGATACAAGGGTTACTGCAAACGCATTGGGTGATCCTCAAAAAGGTTGCAATTTATATTGCTTAGGCTAAGAAAGTAAAAAATTGTTTTTTGTATTAGTGTTATAAATAAGTTTTGTTGCATTAAATGTTGGGGTAAAACTATAGATTTTCGGTGTTTTTTTCTTAAATCCGCAAAGTCCGATAATTTTTTCTTCATCATCATTGAACAATTTTTTTAGAAATTCCATAATATACACATCCTTCTTTTTTATTGTATAATGTATTTAATTACAGAACGAGTAAAGTCAATAAAAGGAGAAATATTATGGCACAAAAAATTTCAAAAGATATGAACATTATGGAAATCGTACAAATTTGCCCTGAAAGCGTTGCAGTATTCCAAAAATACGGTTTGGGTTGTATTGGATGTGCAGCTGCGCATTTTGAAAACCTAGAAGCAGGCGCAAAAGTTCATGGTTTCGATCCAGATGCAATGGTTGCAGATATCAATGCGTTAATTGAAGATTAGTTTTTAAAAAAATCCTCTCTTAAAAGGGAGGATTTTTTTTGTTAGAAATTTTTCAATATTAATGCAAAATTACCAATATCAAGTTATGTTACTCAATTACACAGGACACATAATGAAGTTAGGAATCTCATTTCAATGCTCTTAATGAGTTGAGAACTGCAATTAGTGTTACCCCAACATCGGCAAAAACAGCCCCCCACATTGTGATTACTCCAAATGCTCCTAATATTAAAAATAAGATTTTTATCCCGAGTGCAAAAAAGATGTTTTCTTTAACTATTTGCATCGTTTTTTGTGCAATTTTTATTGCATTCACAACTTTTGACGGATTGTCGTTCATAATCACAACGTCAGCTGCCTCAATTGCCGCATCAGAGCCTAATCCGCCCATTGCAATTCCGACATCTGCTCTTGTTAAAACAGGTGCATCATTAATTCCATCTCCGACAAAGATTACACTTCCTTTTTGTGTAGAAATCAATTCTTCTAATTTCTCTACTTTTTGTGCGGGTAAGAGTTCTGAGTAAACTTTTGGAATATCCAATTCTTTTGCGATGTATTCTGCCGGAATTGAGTTGTCGCCAGTTAACATTACTGTTTTAATTTGTTTCTTATTGAGGTTTTTAATTGTTGCTTTAGAATCTGTTTTTAACTCATCAGAAATTGTGATAGAACCAACAAATTCATTGTTTTTGGCAACGTATATAACAGTTCCGGCGTTTTGTTGTGAGATGTAATTGATACCGAATTTCGTCATCAATTTGTTATTTCCAACAAGAATTTCTGAATTGTCGATTTGAGCTTTTATCCCATTGCCGGATATTTCTTCAACATTTCCGATTAAAGATGTGTCGATATTTCTACCATAAGTTTTTTTTAAAGATGTTGCTATCGGGTGCGTTGAATAATTTTCTGCGTATGCTGCGTATTTCAATAATTCATCAGCGGGAATTTTTTCAACCGGTTGGATTTTGGTAACTTTGAATGTCCCTTTTGTTAAAGTTCCCGTTTTGTCAAATACAACGGCATAAGGTCTGGAAAGAGCTTCAATATAGCAAGCTCCTTTAATTAAAATACCTGATTTTGATGCTCCTCCAATTCCTGCAAAAAATCCTAAAGGTACTGAAATTACCAGTGCGCAAGGGCAAGAGATTACAAGGAAGGTCAATGCTCGTTGAAACCAAATGCTGAATTGTGCGTCGAAAAGTAATGGTGGAATTGTCGCAAGTGCGATTGCGCCAAAAACTACAATTGGTGTGTAATATCTTGCAAATTTAGTTATAAAGTTTTCGGCTTTTGCTTTTTTAGAGCTTGCGTGTTCAACAAGTTCAAGAATTTTGGAAACAGTTGATTGTCCAAATTCTTTTTCAACTTTGATTGTCAAAACTCCATTTGTATTTATGCAACCACTCACTGCTTTATCGCCAATTTTGACTGTGCGAGGAACACTTTCGCCTGTAAGTGCGGATGTGTCGATAGAAGCCTCTCCGTCAATAATTTTGCCATCTAGTGGGATTTTTTCACCTGCTTTAACTTTTATTATGTCACCGATTTTTACGTTTTCTGGATTTTTTTTGATTAATTCGCCGTTAATTTCAACGTTTGCGTAATCAGGGCGGATGTTCATTAGTGAAGATATTGATTGTTTTGATTTTTCAACTGCGTTGTCTTGTAATTTTTCACCTATCTGATAAAGTAGCATAACCATGACCGCTTCGGGGTATTCGCCAATACAAATTGCGCCAACAGTGGCTATTGCCATAAGAAAGTTTTCATCAAAGATTTCACCTTTAAATATGTTTTTTATTGCTCTTAAAACAATATCAACTCCAACTATTAGATATGCAGACATGTAGATAAAAAATCTGCTTAACCCAGTTGGGTGCAATAAAATTGCGCCAATGAAAATTAAAGTAGCAATTGTAATTCTTATTACTATGCCATTTTCATTTTCTTCTTCATGGTTGAGTTCGTGTTCGCACATGATTTTATCCTCATTAATGTTTCTATTAGTATTATAATTGAACAACTATTCAATTGTCAATATGTAGGATGATTATTGTTACAAAAGTTTGACAATTGAACAACTATTAAACTATAATATAAGTATGGAAATAAGAAAAACAGACTGCGAAGCTATAAATCCTGAGATTGTCGAAAAAATCTCTCCTGATATGCCCGATTTAACTGAACTTTATGCCCTATCTGATTTTTTTAAAGTAATGGGTGATAGCACGAGAATTAGGTTGCTTTGGGCATTAGAGGAAGCTGAATTGTGTGTAAATGATTTAGCGGTATTGCTTAATATGACTAAATCTGCGGTGTCGCATCAGTTAAAAATTTTACGTACTGCAAAATTGGTTAAAGCTGAAAAGCAGGGGAAAAATGTTTATTATTCATTGATTGATGAGCATGTAAAAGTTATTTTGGAAATGGCACTAGACCACGTAAAAGAATAACAATATGCACCCAATCAGTCATTTGCAACAATATTTGTTTATAAAAATGTTGTTGTCATAGTGCTATTTGTTTAGAAATCCTGCCATTGTCGGTTGTTTAGCTGTTGCTGAAACAGCTTGTGGTTTTGGATTTTGAGTAATTGGAGCTGGTTCATTTGCACTAGCTAATGCTTTTTGTTCTTTTTCTTTTGCGATAGCTTTTTTAGTCATGTTTTCGCAATATCTAGCAAGCCACATCATAAATGCAGGAACTAGAACAAGTGTTGATGCAAATCCGAATGCACTGTTGAATGTTTTTGCTCTATTGATAAATTTGTTGTCTTTCGATTTGAATACTGTGTAAATGTTTTCAAGAGCTTCTGAACCCTTAGCTTTTTCAAATGCAGCGTGAATTTCTTCAAGCGTTGCGTCTTTCAACGATTTACCATTGAAATCTTTGATAATTGTTTCGGCTTGTTCTTTTACGCCTTTATCAATATTAAGAACTTTTTTCACATCTCCACCGTTTTCTTCTAAGAAATTGAAGAAACCGTTGATGCCATTTTTATAATCTTCAATATTACTATATTTAGAAACAATTTGTTCGCTTGTTAATACGTCAATACCGGCACCTGCAGTAAAGTAATTTTTAATTTTGTGGAAAATACTCTTATTGTGATCTTCTGGTTTTGCATTAAGTGCAAGTCCTGAAATTCTTGCAAACGCATCAGAGAAACCTCTAGCCATAGCTTTTGCCGCAAACAAGATTGCAGTGAAGCTTGAAATATCACGAACTAAGATTTCTTTACGTTCTTTATCGCTTTTGGCATTTGTATATCTTGGTGGTAAGCAAAATCCAAATAACAATGTAAGCATTCCCGGAACAGACATTGATGCACCATTAAATTCAAACTTACTAAATACTTTGCCCAAAACACCGTCTTTAGAAGCTTGTTTACCGATGCCTGAAGTCAAACCTCCAGTGAAAGCTACATTTTTATCTTGTTTATTTTCTACTTGTTTAGAAGTTTCTTCTTCAAGTCCCTTCAAACCAGGATCGTGTTTAAGTCCCATATTGTATAATTTTGGAATAAGTGTGTAGAATGCAACTACAGCTCCCCACATTCCGAAGTTAGAAAGAACACGAGTACCTTTTCTATGAAGATTGAAATTGTCTACAAATTTTGTTAATGAACCGTCAGATGCTAATTCTTCAACAGTGTGACCAGATTGTTTGTTTAGATATTTATTTGTTTTATCTAGAACATCACCGGTATAATCGCCCAAACTTTGGATTAAACGTTTGATATTAGAACCAACAACTTTGTCTTTGCCTTCTGGTTTAAGCAATACACCCATTTCATCGCTTGATGGAGCAGCATATTGTTTTCGAAGTTTCATGTATTCTTCAACTAATTCACCTTGAAGTTGGTTGGCAGCTTTTTTATCTTTGCCTGCACGTTTTGATTCAACTTCAACAAGTTTGTTTGCAAAATGTTCTGCTTTTGCCTTTACATCAAATTGTTTATCAGTAGAGTTGTTCAAAACATTTTCAAATACTTGAGAATAATAACCTTTTTTGAACTCATTAGTGTTTTTTAATTGAGAAGGATTTTTTGATGCGTAAGATGCAAAATTTTCACCCAAAACATTGATATGATCTACGTGAACATTATTTGCAGTTCCTGATGTCTTTTTCAAAACAGTAAGAATTCCCAATGGAATTAAGAACGCACTAGGACCACTCAAAATTTCACGAATACCTTCACGTCTTGCAAATTCCCAGTTCAAAGGTCCTGTTTTTTTACCGTTTTCATCCTTTTGTCTGTTACGGTTCAAGCCTTCATAAATTCTCGGAGCAACCATGCCAATACCGTCTTGCGCAATAAATGATGCGGCAAAACCACCCTTATCAATCGCATCCATAACTGTAACAACAGGGTTAAAACTTCCTGTAAAAGATGTTTGATTGTTTTGTTTTTGCTCATTAAGTTTTTGGTGTTTTTGCGCACCGATTGCTGAATTGATTGCTTTTATTGACATGTCCCTACTTTAAATTTTCATGACTACACATATATTTATAAAACTTATAAATTACACTTATTGCTTTTTTCTGTATAAATTTTAAGAAAAATTAAGGTTATAAATGTATTAAGTGTAATTATTATACTTAATATTTGTTTTTTTTGCAAGTTATTTACTACAAACATAACAAAAATGTTACAAAATTGTTTAAAATACTCTATTTGTAAATAAAAAACATTTTGTAAAATTGAAAAATTGACATCTCTTTTTATCCGAGATAAGCTGATTTTATGGTAGTAAATGTTATAGGTGCCGGACTTGCCGGTTCGGAAGCTGCTTTACAGCTTGCCAAAAGAGGAATAAAAGTTAATTTGTACGAAATGCGACCTGAAAAATCAACAGGAGCGCATAAAACTGATAAATTTGCAGAGTTTGTCTGCTCAAATAGCTTGGGTGCATCTGATTGTTCAAACGCATCTGGTTTGTTGAAAAAAGAGATGGAAATACTTGGTGGAGAATTGATTAAAATTGCACGTAAATGTTCGGTTCCTGCCGGAAATGCGCTTGCGATTGATAGAGAACTCTTTTCTCAAACAGTAACAGATAGGATTAAAAACGACGAAAATATAACTATTCTAAATCAAGAAGTTTTGGAAATTCCTGACGGATATACGATTATGGCATCAGGTCCTTTGACTTCTGAAAGTTTGGCAAATTCTATAAAAGATTTTACGCAAAGCGAACATTTACATTTCTTTGATGCTATTGCGCCGATTGTTGAAAAGGACAGTATAAATTTTGATAAAGCTTTTTATGCAAGCCGTTATGACAAAGGGGAAGCCTCTTATATCAATTGTCCGATGAATAAAGAGGAGTACGAAAAGTTTTATGATATTTTGATTAACGCTCCAAAAATCGAGTTGAAAGAATTTGAAAAGAATGCAAAATTCTTTGAAAGTTGTTTGCCGATAGAAGTTTTGGCATCTCGAGGAGTTGATACGTTGAGATTTGGACCGATGAAACCGGTTGGTTTGATAGACAAAAGAACAGGTGAAAAGAATTATGCAGTGGTTCAATTGAGACAGGATAATTCTGCAAAAACTTTATACAATTTGGTTGGTTTCCAAACAAATCTAAAATGGGGAGCGCAAAAAGAGTTGTTGCAGTCAATTCCTGGTTTAGAAAATGTTAATATTATTCGATATGGCGTAATGCACAGAAACACATTTATAAATTCACCGAAAGTTTTAAATCCGACCTTGCAATCAAGAGCAAGGAAAGATTTGTTCTTTGCCGGACAGTTAACCGGTACAGAAGGTTATACAGAATCTATTGCAACAGGCATGTTGGCTGGCATAAATATGTCAAAATTATTGACTGGAGAAAATTTGCTCGTTTTACCGAAAGAAACGATGTTAGGGGCTTTGACTCAATACATAAGCGATGAAAATCATGATAAATTCCAGCCTATAAATTCAAATTGGGGAATTGTTACGCCAATAGAGTTGCCTAAAAAAGAGCGAAAAAATAAGAAACTGAAAGCTGAATTGATTTCTAACAGATCTATTGAATATTTGTCAACGATTGATATGTAAGCTAAGTGCCTAGCATAGGTTGATTTTAGTGAAAAGTGAGAAGAGAATGGTGAGTGGTGACGAACTTAGAAATTCGGGAGAGGGTTCAAAATTTATCAATTCATGACTTAACACTCTCTCGCATGCGTAACTCGTTTCACTCGAACGCTTGCTCTCAGCCATTCGGCACGCAGTCTCGCACGGCTCACTATGTTGCACCGGCTCGAACTTGTGTCTCCCAAGAGAGAGGACTTTTTTACCAAAACATGTTATTGCACACTTGTTGCGCAATCTCTGCTAATATTTTGTATGTTTTACCACGGATAGTATTTTTTCATCTGCCAACCGTCAACCATAATTAATGACGCGCAAGCCAAACCATTTTGATTTTTATTACATCTGTTTTCTTGGTCTGCAATATGGTCTTCTACAGTATCATAGTTAAATCTTGGAAATAGCTTCTTATAAAGAGAATTGTCTGTTTTTAGTCCGTATTCAAACGCAAATACATCTTTGCCTACAACATTAGGTTTCTTATTGCCGTTTATGTCGATGTAAAATTGCATGTAATTAGCATTTGTTGTTATGCACGGCATTATTTCAACTCCATCATTCAAGAAAATTTTTGTACTTGTATTGTTACAATGTTCTATTCCGCTCATAGTTGAACCGTTTAGCCCTTTGGCATAAAATTCACATTCTCCGGTTGTGTCAGTTCCGCATTTTTTTATAATTTGCATATAAGGAGCAAGGTAAGTTTCAACGTAATCTATAGAAGTTTGAATAGTTGGAGCGGAAGCATCAATAATAATATCATTGTCATCGGCTTCATTTCTAACAAGGGTTTGATATAAGATGTTGTAGCTTTTTTTTAATCTGGTTACAGTTTGTTGTTTTTGATAATTCACAATTAAACTTGGCATTGTCATTGCCGCAACAATACCGATGATACCGAGAGTTACCAAGACCTCTGCAAGAGTGAAGGCAACTAAGTAGCCCCTCTCCCTAACCCTCTCCCCAAATTGGCGAGGGAACAAATCACATGTCATTGCGCACTTGTTGCGCAATCTATTATCAACATTGATAGCCACTGAATCGAGTTCAGGGTGACTTATCATTTTCCCAACCATGCGATACTTCGGACTGTTGTCCTCAGTATGACGTTTTTTATTTTTGAAATAGACTTTGCTTCTATGCGTCTTTGCGTCTAAGCATCTTAAAAAATCTATATACCAATATTTGAAATAATTAAACCTTTTCATGAAGTTTCTCCTATTAAACGACTATTTTTGTTTAAAATTGTATTATATTTGTCTATTATTGTCAATATAAAGTTCTGTTTTTTATAAAAAACTAAATACAAACTTCCTTATAAAACATTCTTTATTTGTTTAGCATAGAAAAAGGAGCTAAGAAATGAGTAATCAAAAAGAACTTCTTGGAAAACGAATTAAAGAATTGCGAAAACAAAAAGGATATACGCAAGATTATTTGGCTGAGAAATTGAAAATAGAGCCTCGTCAATTGAGTAAATTAGAGACAGGAAAACATTATCCGTCGTTTGAAACAATAATTGCATTGTTAGAAACTTTTGATATTACGTTTGAAGAATTGATTTCTTTTGAACACTTAAATTCTACAAATGATATCCGCAAAACATTGTTGAAAGATATCGAAAATATTGATGATAGCAAAATTCAAAGTGTTTATAAAATATTAAGAGTACTAATCAATTAAAACAATATTTGGAATTATGCTTTTGTATTAACATGTTTAGGTAATTGTTGAGTAGCTTGTTTATTTGTTTCGTTAGGTTTCTTTTCTTCCATTCCCAAGAATTTAAGTGCCGGATGAATAAATGCGTGGCTTACTTGCGGAGCTAAGATTGCCAAACCTAGTACGGAGCCTATTGTACTACCAAGTTCAATTGCGCCTTTTATGTGTGAATATTTTTCCGGTGTTTTGTTGTTTATCAAATCTTCTCTTAATTTGTCATGATCAAATTTGAATTGAGAGTGATCTTTTGAAAGAGAAGCAACTCTGTTTGTTTGAGATTTGTCGGCAAGTTTGTGGTATGCAAGGTATTCTTTCATGCTGTGGAATTTATTAAAACCTTCTTCCCCTTTATAGATATATTTCTTTGCAATTTTGAATGCCCCGTTTTTAAATACAGGACCGACAAGTGCCATATATATTGCTAAACAAGTTGCTTGATATAAAAATTCTTTTGCAGCGGCATATTTTTTTGTTGCAGGGTCAATATCGTTATCAATTAGGATAAATCCCGGTCTACCAACTGATTTTAAAACCGTTTCACTAGCAACAGATGCGTTTGTGTTTTGCGCAACGCTTACCAATGTAGGGTTTGTAATAACTTTTGAAATTACTGAAATCATTATACGCCACCTACTTTCATACCTGATGCGTTAGATGCGGTGTAAAGATTAGCCATTTGTGGTCTTTCGATTGGTTTCACAGGTTGAGAAATTTGTGGAGCTTGCGGAATATTTTCTTTCACTCCTTCTTTAATGTCAAGCTTTTTCGGCTTAGCTCCTTTTTTGTTGTCGTGTGGAGCTTTCATACCCATTGCATCCATAACCGGTTTTATTATTGCAGAACAAACTGCTGGAATAATAAACAATGCAGCTGTACAAACTCCGATGAACATTAAACCTTTTTCACCTTTTTTTATGGCAGCGGTTTTCATCTCGTCTTTAACTTCGTCAGTGTATTTTTTACCTTCTTTGGCAAGTTTGTCAAATTTCTTATCCATGTCTTTGGAAACTACGTATTTGCCGAACTTACCGGCAATTTCTCCGCATACCCAATAAACAGGAATTGCGATAGCTTCTGTTAACCCTTCTCTTAATGCGGTATATTTTTTAGTTTCAGGCTTTTCAGTCTTATCCATCATTGTGAATGTTGGTCGGCAGATACCTTTTACAGTGGCAATTGCCATTACTACGTATGTTGGTTTGTTGTTTTCACCAAGTTTTTTGCATATATTTTTTACTGTTTGAAAATTTGCCATTTTATATTTTTTCCACTTCACATAAAAACTGTGAAGAAAAATTTTTGCTATTTTTGTTAACATTTGTTATAATAGTACGAAAAAATTTTTTCGTAAATGAACTTTTTTATTTATTTAATCGTTATACAAGTATAGAGGTTAAAACAAATGACAGAAAAATGTAACAAATACGAAGCTATATTTACTTTCGGGAATGAGGAAATGATGAAATCTCATTTGCAAAATTGCCCTGAATGTCAAAAAGAGCAAAAACAAATGGATAAAGTTTCTGATTTGTTGAAAGAAGTTCGACCATATTATGTTCAAAAGAGAAAAAGTTATGCAAAACTAAAGATGGCATGTGCTGTATTTGCAATACTTTTCAGTGGAACAGTATTGGGTGTAGTAAATTTAAACTCTGATGTGTCTGATATTCTAAGATATGGAACAACATTGAGTGCAGACGATTTAGGGTTTCCTGTTGATTCTTACGGGTTGTTAATGGTGGAATAGTTAATGAATTTTAAAGAAATTATTAAAACCAACCAAAATAATGTAAAAAGTATAATTAAACTTATTACAAAAGAGGATAATGAAGATTTAGAGCAAGAAGTATATATCAAAGTCTGGAAAAATTCCGAAAAATATAAAGAACAAGGAACTTTTAAGAGCTGGATAAATACTATTGCTAAAAATGTTTCAAAAGATTATTTGAAATCGGTTCAAAAGCGAAATCAGGATGCTTTAACTTCGGATGATGACGTTTTGAACACAGTTAAAGACAAAAAATCAACTCCAGAATTGAGGGTGATTACAAATGACAGACAAAAAATAATTACAATGGCGATTGAAAGTTTGAAACCAAAATTCAAAGAAGTTGTAATGATGTGCGAAATATACGGTTATACATATGAAGAAACCGCATTTAAACTAAAATGTCCGGTAGGGACAATAAAGTCAAGACTTTATAATGCTAAAAAAGAGTTAGCAGTTAAACTACAAGATTTATTATAAAAGAAAGGATGTTACATGTTAAAAAAATCATTAATTATGGCAAGTATATTGATGTTTGCGTCAGCTACTATGTGTTTTGCTGACACAAAAGCTCCTTGCAACTGTGGTAGACCTCAATGCAATTGTGCTAAAAAAGCTCCATATAATTGTCAAAAACCTCCTAAAGGTCCAAATTTTGCAAAACGTAATGCAGAGTTTGAAAAACGTTTGAAACTTACAGATGAACAAAAGGCAAAGGCTGAAGCAATTCGTAAAAAAGGACATGAACAAATGAAACCTCTTATTACTAAATTGCACGAAAAGCAAGGTGAAATTGAAGGTTTGAAAAAATCAAAATTGTTAGAACGTGATAAACAAGCGCAAATAGAACAATTGCAAAAAGAAATTGGCGCATTGAAACGTGGTATGCACGAGCTTAGAATGCGAAATATGAAAGAATTTGAATCAATTCTAACATCAAAACAATTGAAAGAATTGAAAAAAATGAAAGATGAAGGTCGTAAGAAGTTCGAAAAAGAGCATAAAAAATGCCCTTGTCCTCCGTTCGGTCCTAACGGTCCAAGACCAGATGGACAAGTTCCGCCTCCACCACCGGAAGCTGAATAAATTAGATGTAACAGGGTTGATTTTTATCAACCCTGTTTTGTTATGTCAAGAACTACCCTCTCTCTTTGTGAAAGGTACAACAAAATCTTTGATTTCGAGGTGGAGGATTAAACGAATGAGATTACTACATCGTTTCCGCTCCTCGTAATGATATGAAAACAAAATAATTTATTCACTTTATTTTTACATGCTATAATTTTTTCGAAAAGAGGGAAAATATATGAAAATAGCAAAAAATATTTTAGAATTAATAGGAAATACTCCATTAGTACAAATTAATAAATTGAATGATAATTGTGTTGCTAAAATTGCCGTAAAAGTTGAAAGTTTTAATCCTGCCGGCTCCATTAAGGACAGACCGGCTTTGAATATGATTGAGGATGCTGAAAGAAAAGGTATTATAAATAAAGAAACTGTTATTATTGAACCTACAAGCGGTAATATGGGTGTCGGGTTGGCTCTTGCTTGTGCCGTGAAAGGTTATAAGGTTATTTTTACAATGCCTGAAACAATGAGTGTGGAACGCAGAAAATTAATGATGGCTTATGGTGCGGAACTAGTTCTTACAGAAGGTAGTAAAGGAATGAAAGGTGCAGTTGATAAAGCTTTTGAATTGAATAGTGAAATTAAAAATTCTTTTGTGCCTATGCAGTTTGAAAATCCTGCGAACCCTGAAATTCACGAAAAAACTACTGCTGAAGAAATTTGGAATGATACAGATGGAAAAGTTGATATCGTTATTGCCGGAGTTGGTACCGGTGGAACTGTTTCCGGTATTGGGAGAACATTAAAAAACAAAAAATCAGATATAAAAATTATCGCTGTAGAGCCTTTTAAATCTCAAGTTCTTGCAGGTGGACAGGCTAGTGGACACGGTATTCAAGGTATTGGTGCAAATTTTGTTCCAAAAAACTTTGATAGAAATGTGGTGGATAAAATTGTTCCTGTAAAAGATGAAGATGCAATAAATACTGCTAGATTGTTGGCAAAAGAAGAAGGTATTTTATGCGGTATTTCATCAGGAGCTGCGATGTTTGCAGCAATTGAGCAAGCTATGAAACCTGAAAACAAAAACAAATTAATCGTTGTAATTTTACCTGATACCGGAGAACGTTATTTGTCGAGTGTTTTATTCGATTTGTAGACTTTATTGTAACGATTTGTAAATATTGTAAAATAGCTTCAAACCCTCATATATTCTGCGATATGTTATGATATTGTACGAGGTGAGTGGAATTTTGTCTGAAAATTTGGCAATCCGATTGTTTTTATATATACAAGAGAGATAAAAATTTAGGAGAGCTTTAATGGCTGAAATTAATATTGGCAATGGACAAGGTATAACTCAAGCAATTCGTGATAAAATCGGTGCTGCAAATATCAAAAATAAAGATGCTGCAACATGGCAAAAAGTTGTTGCAGAAGTAAATTCTGCTCAAAATTCAAAAAGTATTTTTAAGTCAGGTGATAATTATACGACTGATTCAACAAAATTAAATGAAAAATCAACTTACCAGTCAAATTTTGTTGTTGATCAAGGAACTGTCACTATTGATGATAGTGTTTGGTCAAAAATTCAAAATTTGTTGACAGGAGGTAATGAAACAACAAAGGCTGCAGCAGAAACAAAACAGAAAACTTTAAGTGAAACTGCAAATGAAAATACAATTGGCGATTTAAATCTTACAAAGGAACCAGTAGCTCCTGATATGTCTTTGAAACCTAATATCGGACACATTGATGTCGCTCCTCAAGCGACAGGGAAACAACTGAATAGGATGGTTAATGGTCAAAAACAGGCGATAGAAATTTTGCATGATAAAGATGGAAATAAAGTTCGTTATGCCGTAAATGATGATGGAACACGAGGTGAAGAGCTTGTTACCCTAACAACAACAGGTAAAAATACTTACCAAACCAAGAGTGAATTAGATAAAACAGTCAGAAGTAGTTTAGGTTTGAAAGATGGACAAAATTTACCTGACAACTTGAAACCTTTTTATGTTGAAATTGGAGGTTCTCCTCAATTGATGTTCAAGTCTGATAATGGTACTTTGACACCTAAGCAGGCCGCTGCATATTGTAAACAGCATATTGCGCAAGGTTCTGGAGAATATGCTGGCAAATCAATTAAAGATATAACTAATGAAGTTGTATCAAAAATGGATTATTCAAAACTTTCTCCAAATTTTATGGAGGCTGCTCTAAAACAAGATGGTGTTCAATTGAATTATGGTGGACAAAAATACACAGTTCATCAAGGAAATTTGGTTGATGCGCAAGGTAATAAATTTAGTGTTCAAAATAATAAACTCGTTCCAGTAAAAACATCTCAAGAACCTGTTCAAACATATGGAAAACACGGGAACTTGAATGTTGATAATGATAGTTCTGGTGGTCCATTTATAAAAAGTGGAAGACTTGATTTAGAATAATAGGAAGCAAAAAAGAGCAATTTGAATTTTTCAAATTGCTCTTTTAGTTTAAGTATTATTTTTATTCGGATTAAAATCCGCCCATACCGCCCATACCTTGTGGCATAGCAGGAACTTCAGGTTTTTCTTCCGGAATATCTACAACTGCAGCTTCTGTTGTTAACAACATAGAACCTACTGATGCAGCGTTTTCTAGTGCTGAACGAGTTACCTTAGCAGGGTCAACGATACCTGATTTGAACATATCAACATATTCATCATTCAAGGCATCATATCCGTATGCTGCTTCGTGTGACATTACTGTATCAATTACAACATCAGCTTTTGCACCTGCGTTATGAGCAATTGATCTTAAAGGTACATCAAGAGCGGCAGTCAAGATTTTGAAACCTATTTTTTCGTCATCAGAACCAAATGTTGTTGTTTCAATCATCTTAGACAATTTTTGTTGAACTCTTACAAGTGCAACGCCACCACCAGGAACAATACCTTCTTCGTTAGCCGCACGAGTTGCGTTCAAAGCATCTTCAATTCTCAATTTTCTTTCTTTAAGTTCAACTTCTGATGCAGCACCAACTTCAATTACTGCAACGCCACCAGAAAGTTTTGCAACACGTTCTTGAAGTTTTTCTCTATCGTATTCAGAATCAGAAGCTTCAATTTGTTTTCTGATTAGGCGAACTCTGTCTTGAACTGCATTTTTTGTTTCGTCACCAACAACGATTGTTGTTTCATCTTTAGTAACTGTAACACGTTTTGCTTTACCTAACATTTGAGTTGTTACGTTTTCAAGTTTGATGCCAAGCTCTTCTGTGAACATTTCACCACCTGTAAGGATTGCAATATCTTCAAGCATAGCTTTTCTTCTATCACCAAATCCTGGAGCTTTTACTGCAACTGCTCTCAAAACTTTTCTCATTGTGTTTACAACTAATGTTGCAAGAGCTTCACCTTCAACATCTTCAGCGATTAACAACAATGATTTGCCATCACGAGCAACTTGTTCCAACAAAGGAACCATATCAGAAATCAAGTTGATTTTCTTGTTACAACAGAATACGTAAGCATCTTCCAATACTGCTTCCATTCTTTCAGGGTCTGTAACAAAGTATGGTGACAAATAACCTTTGTCAAATTGCATACCTTCAACAACTTTTAAGTTTGTACCAAAAGATTTACTTTCTTCAACAGTGATAACACCGTCATGTCCAACTTTTTCCATTGCTTCAGCAATCAATTCGCCGATTTCTTTATTGTTACCTGCTGAAATTGCAGCAACTTGTGCGATTTCTTCTTTTGTATTAACAGGTCTTGACATATCTTTGATTTCTTTAACAGAAACTTCAACTGCTTTGTCAATACCACGTTTCATAGACATTGGGTTTGCACCTGCAGTCAAGTTTTTCAAGCCTTCTCTAACAATTGCTTGAGCAAGAACTGAAGCAGTTGTTGTTCCATCACCTGCTACATCGTTTGTTTTTGAAGAAACTTCTTTTAGAAGTTGTGCGCCGGCGTTTTCAAGACCGTCTTTAAGTTCGATTTCTTTAGCAATAGTAACACCATCGTTAACGATTTGAGGTGCGCCATATTTCTTTTCAAGAATTACGTTTCTGCCTTTAGGTCCAAGAGTAACCTTAACGGCATCTGCTACTGCATCTATACCATTCAAAAGAGCTTTTCTAGCTTCTTCATTAAATACTATACGTTTTGCCATTTTTATCTCCTTATATTCTCTATTTGATTATAAGGACGTTAAGCCTTTAAGTCGTTAAGGCGTTAAGTTCATTTCGTTAATAAATTTTGATAAAATCTTAATAACACTGATTTTTGTAAAGAACTTATCGTCTTATCGTCTTATCGTCTTATCGTCTTTATTCAATCACTGCCAATGCGTCTTTTACAGACAAGATTTTATATTCAACGCCATCCATTTTGATGTCAGTTCCTGCATATTTGGCATAAAGAACAGTATCACCAACTTTAACGTCCATAGGTTCTCTTTCGCCTTTTTCATTCATTTTGCCTTGACCAATTGCAACAACTTCGCCTTTTTGAGGTTTTTCTTTTGCACTGTCAGGGATAAAAATGCCACCTGAAGTTTGTTCAGTATCTTCAATAACTTTAATAACAATTCTGTCACCTAATGGTTTTAACATAATTTTCTCTCCTTTTCTCCATACTGGTCATTCTGAACTTGTTTCAGAATCTACTCATCTGAGTTCCTGAAACAAATTCAGGATAAACCTCTACATTATATTTATATAACGGTTTTTCTAAAAAATTAATTTTCTTAAGGAAAAATTAATTATCTGATGGAAAAGTTAATGGATGTGTAGGTGACAAGAGGTAAAAATAGGAGCTTTAAGTGAAAAGTGAGAAGTGAAACGTGAAAAGTCCGTATCGTTAAAAATAAGTAAATGGTGAGTGGTGAATAGTGAGTAGAACGTATCAATGAAAATGTTTTCCTCCCTGATGAGACTCTGCCGAACAAAAGGTGACTAAATGTCACGTTT